>JACCDG010710072.1_pt1 | contig 266648 bp, 252 predicted proteins | sample 7442471 | NCBI WGS metagenome assembly JACCDG01 (sample SAMN15323444, study PRJNA562643) | freshwater metagenome | isolation source: river surface water | place: USA:Blue River Watershed | collected 2017-08-17
AGAATGCCGTTTCCTTCGATCGATTCGCGGATCTTCAACCTCTAAAAGACATTCCTTGAGCCGACCCAACGGCTCCTCATTTTGTGACATCGATTTCCCCTCCTGAAAAAAATTCAAAAGAGAAAATTTTACTCAAAAATCCTCAAATCCGCTCGAAATGCTTTTAAATCCCGCTATTTAATGATTTCGCCCTGAAATGCGGTATTTTTTGGTTTGTAGGCCGATTTGACCTCGTGGAAATTTACACGATCATCCTTCCATTCCACCTTATGGGAAGCGTTGTCACGACAACACGCTCATCGAGGATAAAAAGGAATCGCGTGTGATCAAAAATAAAATAAAATTCAAACCAAGATGTATCCGATGAACGTCTAGTCTTATAGAGTTGGATTAATTGATTGATTGCACTTTCAATCTGTTGCCTTTCGTTTGCAAAGAAGAGTCCTGCCCCTTCTTTTGGAGGAGAGCCCTAAAACTGGTGGACGCTGTAGGGATCGAACCTACGACCCTCGCCTTGTAAGGGCGATGCTCTACCAGCTGAGCTAAGCGTCCCCGATAGATCCTTAAGACTAAAGCAGGACTTCATCCGTTGATCAATGCTGCTCATTGAAATTCTTTCGAAAAAGAGCCAGATTAGCCGGATGTCGATCGACGAAACCTTTCCGAAACGCTATGAGCCCAAAACAGTTGAAAGTAAATGGCAGGATAAATGGTATAAGGACGGCCATTACTCCTTCAGGCCGAACTCGCCCCATCCTGTATTCTCGATCGATACACCGCCGCCCACAATTTCGGGACGCCTCCATATTGGGCACGTCTTCAGCTATACACATACCGAAATCATTTCGAGATATCGTCGAATGCGTGGCTTTAACGTGTATTATCCATTTGGCTACGATGATAACGGGCTTCCGACCGAGCTTTTGACAGAGAAGGAGTCTGGCCTTCGAGCTCACCAAACAGATCGAAGAAAATTTCGAGAACTCTGTCTGGAAACCGGAAAAAAATATTCCGGGCTTTATAGCGGCCTCTGGAAAAAACTAGGATTTTCATGCGACTTTGAGTCGTCCTACTCAACGATCAGCTCTTCAAGTCAAAAAATTTCGCAATGGTCCTTCGTTGATCTTCATAAAAAGGGCTTTTTGGAACGTCGAAAAGAACCCGCTCTCTGGTGCACCAAATGCGTTACATCGTTTGCTCAAGCTGAAATTGAAGACCAACCACTCGCCGGCACCTATTATCACTTGCCGTTTTCTGTCGCCAATCAAGATCCGATCGTTATTGCAACGACCCGACCCGAACTGCTCGCCGCCTGTGTCGCGCTCTTTGTTCACCCGGAAGATGAGCGTTTCCAATCCTCGATTGGAAAAATGGCACGCGTTCCATTTTTTGATCATGAAGTAGCAATTTTGGCAGATGAAAAAGCAATGATGACCAAAGGAACCGGCGCGGTCATGTGTTGTACATTTGGAGACACCACAGATATTTTTTGGTGGAGAAAGCATAAGCTTCCCTTACGTGAAGCGATTACAAAAACCGGAAAAATGACTGCCCTCTGTGGCCCTCTTGAAAATCTGTCAATTGCAGAAGCAAAAAAGAAAATTGTTGAGATTCTTGCAGAAAAAAATCTCGTTCTCAAATCGGTTCCGATTTCTGCAGAAGAACGCGTCGTCAACACACATGAGCGCTGCGGAACACCTGTAGAATTTTTATTACAGCCTCAATGGTTTATCAAAGTTTGCGAACAGAAAGAAAATCTCTTGGCCCAAGGCAGAAAGATCAAATGGTTTCCAGAATTCATGCGACATCGCTTCGAAAATTGGGTCGAGAATCTTTCTTGGGACTGGGCAATTTCTCGCCAGAGAGCATTTGGAGTACCCATTCCAGCATGGTATTCAGCTGACGAAACTGAAGTTTATATTTCAGATCCGAAACATCTGCCCGTTGACCCGACCGAATGTCAGCCGCCTGCGGCTGGCAAGACAGGCGAGTGGATACCGGATCGCGATGTTCTTGACACGTGGGCGACAAGCTCGATCACGCCGCTTATCAACGCGAATTTTACTCTTGAGAACCAACGCCCTGCGGATTTTCTTCCGATGTCGATGAGACCGCAAGCGCACGACATCATTCGTACGTGGGCCTTTTATACAATTGCAAAATCCTATCTGCACTTTGGACATGTCCCATGGAAAGAGATCGTGATTAGTGGACACGTAAAAAAGCCGTCGGCACCTGCTGTTGATGGCCAGCAAATTGCAGGTCAAGAATTTGTGAAGAAAACAAAAATTTCGAAATCTAAAGATGGCGAAACCTACGCACCCGAGAAGATTTTGGAACGGCACTCAGCCGATGCTGTCAGGCTTTGGGCTGCTGGAGCATCTCTGGGCATCGATATTCTCTTCGATGAAAATGGGATGACAGAGGCAGCAAAGTTTCTCAATAAACTCTGGAACGCAAGTCGCTTTGCACTGCTACAACTGGAAGGATTCAGTCCATCGCCTCAAAACAAGACGGTTAATCAAGAAGATCATTGGATTCGTGGCAGCCTGAAACAGATCTGCCAGCACTATATTCGATCGATGGACGACTATGAATCTCATCTAGCCAAAGTTGAGCTGGATAAGTTTTTTTGGATTTCTCTCTGCGACAATTATATTGAATTTGTGAAATGTCGTTTGGCAGCCGCAAATGAAGAAGAAAAGTTAAGCTCCATGCAGACTATCTACGATGTGCTTCTCATCACTCTGAAGCTCTATGCTCCTTACGCGCCACATATCACAGAAGAAATTTATCAGATTTATTTTGCTCAATTTGAAAAAGCAGAGAGCATCCACGCATTGAGTACGGAAAATCCAAAATCAATGATCTCTGCAGAATCCGAAGCGCAGGGAGACTCCGAGTATCTAATCGCTGTGATTTCAGCGATTCGTCAGGGAAAATCGCAACGTCAAATCGGATTCAAAGTTCCAGCAAAATCGATCAATATTCAAAGCGATGAAAAGGGCGTAGTTGCTCTGAATAAGTTCTCACCTATTATTAAGAACTTTTGTTCAGCGGCCGAGATAACAATTTCAACTTCCGAAAATCTTTCAGAAGTTTGGCCAACTTCACGATCGGATACAAAATTGCAAATTGTTTACGAAGCAGGAGCCGTCGCCGCAACGAAAGGATAGTTGTTGAATTTAAGATCGCCACTCTTTACTGACCTTTACCAGCTGACGATGGCCAAAGCATACGTCGATGCAGGAATGGCAGAAAAGTCTGCGACTTTTGAATTTTTTTTCAGACGCTGTCCGTTTAATGGCGAATACGCTGTTCTCGCGGGACACGATCGCATTCGCGACGCGCTTGAAAATTTTAAGTTCACAGACGACGAAATTGACTATTTGCGGAAACTGCCCTTTTTCAGCCCTCATGATGATCCGACGGGCTATGACAATTTTTTTTCGATTCTTAAAAATTTATCTCTCAAGAATATTGAGATTCTTGCAATGCCTGAAGGTTCCCTTGTTTTCCCGCGCACACCCGTCTTGCAGGTGAGGGGACCCATCCTCGAGGCTCAACTTTTAGAGAGCATCATTTTGAATTCGCTTAACTTTGCAACTCTCATCGCCACAAATGCACGCCGCATTCGAATGGCTGCCAAAAACCGTAAACTCGTTGAGTTTGGCTTAAGACGAGCCCAAGGGCCCGACGGTGCTATGACGGCGACGCGATCGAGTTATTTGGGAGGCTTCGATGGAACATCAAATGTTCTTGCTGCGAAACAATGGAATATTCCACCTGTGGGAACCATTGCGCATTCATTCATCCAATCGTTTTTGAGTCCTTCCGATAAGGAGGAGAAATATTTTGGTCCGAATCGTGGTGAGCTCGCCGCGTTTATGGCTTATGCAAAATCATTTCCAAACAATTGCCTGCTGCTGATTGACACCTACGATACTCTCCATTCAGGACTGCCGAACGCGATCGAAACTTTTAGATTTTTGAAGAGCAGGGGGCATTCGCCATTGGGAGTTCGGATCGACTCGGGTGATTTGGTCTACTTATCAACAGAAGTGAAGAAATGCCTTGATGCCGCAGGTTTTCCAGATTGTGAAATCTACGCAACAAACGAACTCGACGAAGCCGTCATTGATAGCATCGAAGACCAGGATTCTGCCATCACCGGCTATGGAGTTGGAACAAGGCTCGTCACGGCCACCGCCGACCCCGCACTCGGCGGCGTCTATAAACTCGTCGAATTTGACGGGCATCCCCGGCTGAAAATTTCAGAACAAACTGAGAAAATTGTCATTCCGGGTGAAAAAAAATCCTATCGCTTCTTTGACCACAATGGAGAGATGATTCTAGATTACCTCACTCTCGCGTCAGAACCAGAACCCAAGCCGGGTGCCGAGTATCTTGGTTTACACCCCTTAGATCCCTACAAAAGACTGCTGGTTAAACCTCATCGCATTGAGAAATTGCTTCACTCTCTCTTCCACCAGGGCTCCTGGACCGATTCTGTGCCGCTCGACGAAATCCGTCGGTCAAGTCTCGAACAGATGCGATTTCTCAGAACGGATATCCAGCGACGAGCAAATCCCACACCCTACAAAGTCTCACTGAGCCCGGCCCTAAAAAAACTGACCGACGAACTCTATATCTCAGAGCGCCCAGATCGCAGCTTTCTCAGTGTTTTTTAGAACCGTTTTTCGCTAGATTTTCGATATGGAACCAGACCTCGCGCCATCGTCTACTTTTAGTTTTCCAAAAATGGAAGAGCAGATTCTTGCACAATGGGAGAAAAATAATACTTTTCACAAGTCTTTTGATCCAAGCAAACCGAAATATAGTTTCTACGATGGGCCACCTTTTGCGACTGGACTGCCACACTATGGGCATTTGCTCGCCAGCACATTGAAGGATATTGTCCCCCGATACTGGACAATGAAAGGTTTTGCGATTGAAAGGCGTTGGGGCTGGGACTGTCACGGACTTCCGATCGAACAAGAAATTGATAAGAAATTTCATTTTAAAAATACTGAAGAAATCGAGAAATTCGGAATCGCCAACTACAACAAGGAATGCCGCGAGATCGTGATGAGATTCGTGTCCGAGTGGCAAAAAGTCATCGGACGACTTGGACGATGGGCCGATTTCGAAAACGATTATAAGACGATGGATCTCAAATTCATGGAATCCGTCTGGTGGATATTTAACGAATTATGGAAAAAGGGATTAGTCTATCGCGGCTATAAGGTCATGCCGTTTTCAACAGCACTGGGAACTCCGCTTTCAAATTTTGAGGCTGGATCCAACTACCAAGATGTTCAAGATCCCGCTATTACGATTACATTTCCTTTGAAGGATGGCTCAAATCGACAGCTCCTCGCATGGACGACAACGCCTTGGACGCTGCCAAGCAATCTTGCACTCGCCGTGCACGCTGATATTGACTATGTCGAAGTCGAAACCAGTGAATCGAAAAAATATATTTTGGCCGAAGCGTTACTTGAGAAGACCTTTAAAAAAGATTCTGTCGTCATAAAAAAATCTTTTAAGGGGCAAGAGCTCGTTGGCCTAGAGTATGAACCGCTTTTTAAGTTTTACGCTGAACGAAAAAAGCCGACATTCACGGTGCTCACCAGCGAACATGTCACTGTCGATTCCGGAACAGGCATTGTTCATATGGCCCCTGCATTTGGAGAGGACGACTTCATCGCATGCGAGAAAAATAAGATTGAGCCAGTATGCCCAGTCGACTCGCATGGAAAATTTACTGCTCCTATCGATACCTACGTTGGTCTCTATGTTAAAGACGCTGATAAAAAAATTATTAGTGACCTCAAGCAGAATGGTCGCTTGTTCAAACAAGATACATTGCAACATGCTTACCCGTTTTGTCCGCGAACAGATACGCCACTGATCTATCGAATTGTCAGCTCCTGGTTCGTGAAGGTCGAGGCCATCAAGGATCGCCTCGTGGCCAACAACCTAAAACATACGCATTGGGTTCCCGAACATCTGCGCGAAGGTCGATTTGGAAAATGGCTGGAAGGCGCGCGAGATTGGGCCATTTCAAGAAATCGCTATTGGGGAAATCCTCTTCCTGTCTTTGAAAGTTTTGAAGACCCAGAAGATAAGCGCGACTACTTCTGCGTGGGAAGCGTCAAAGAACTTGAGGATTTCAGTCAGCGAAAATTTTCTGATGTCCACAGAGAGTTTCTGGACGACATTATCATTACAAAAAATGGAAAAAAATATCGCCGAGTGCCCGAGGTTTTGGACTGCTGGTTTGAGAGCGGCGCCATGCCTTACGCACAGCAACACTATCCATTCGAAAATAAGAAAAAATTTGAAGAAAGCTTTCCCGCTGAATTCATCGCCGAGGGACTCGATCAAACTCGTGGATGGTTCTACACCTTGTCTGTACTCGGCACTGTGCTCTTTGATAAACCGCCATTCAAAAATGTGATTGTGAATGGGCTCATTCTTGCAGAAGACGGCAAGAAAATGAGCAAACGGCTTAAGAATTATCCAGATCCCGCTCTGATCATGGATAGTCACGGCTCGGATGCGCTTAGACTCTACCTGATCGATTCACCCGTCATTCGTGGCGAGGAATTACGATTTTCTGAAAATGGAGTGAGAGAAATCGTCAGGCGCGTGCTTCTTAAATGGTGGAATGCCTATACTTTCTATCAGAGTTATGCCGATATCGATGGCTTTAAGCCAACAAATTTCGAGATGCCAGCTGCATCAGAAAATATTCTGGATCAATGGATTATTTCCAGGTTGCAGACGCTTTTGCAAAATATCGAAAAAGAAATGGCTCTGTATCATCTCTACAATGTCGTTCCTGAACTTTTGCAGTTCATCGAGGAGCTCACCAATACATATATTCGGTTGAATCGCAGTCGTTTTTGGGATGAAGGATTTACGAACGACAAAAAGTCTGCGTTCTCGACCCTTCACTATGTTCTATTCACCTTGAGCAAGGCAATGGCACCGTTCACACCATTTCTTGCTGATAAACTCTATTTGGATCTGACTCACGGTAAAAAGCATGAGTCTGTACATCTCGACACTTATCCTGTGGGCAACGCAAAACTTGTCCAAAAATCACTGGAGGATGGTGTAAAAAATTTGGAAGAGGTGATCGTTTTAAGCCGAAATCTCAGAGATCAAAAAAAGATCAAAGTGAAAGTGCCTCTGAAAGAACTAAAGATTGTCAACCGACGCCAGGAAACCCTCGACAACCTGCGCCCCCTCGAATCTTATCTAAAATCCGAATTGAATGTCCGAAAGATTACCTATCAAAACGATGAGCAGAATTTTGTTTCTCTCGAAGTTAAAGCAAACGGGGCAACACTCGGAAAAAAGGCAGGCCCCAAGATGGGCCTTCTTTCGAAGGCCATTTCCCAGTTGTCGTATGATGCCGTTCAAACGCTAGATGCAGGGAAGGCTCTGACCCTAGAAGGGTTTGAAATTACGTCTCAAGACGTACGGATCTATCGTCAAACCAATCCAAATCAATGGCCGACAGCAGCCTCGTCGACCATCATCGTCTCTCTCGATAACTCGATTTCTCGAGATCAAGAACTCGAAGGTCTCGCCCGAGAGGTTGTGAATCGGATTCAGAAACTGCGTAAGGACTCAAAACTCAATTTGGATGACCGCATCCACCTTGAAATTGCCACAAAGGGGCCAAACCAAGGTGACCTTGCAGAATCAATTCACTTATTCTCGAGCTATATTCAGGATCAAACGCTTGCACTGTCGATCAAAACCGTTGGATTCGTCAGCAAGAAGCACGCGCAAGAGTTTGAAATTGAAGGGTCCCATATCAGTATCGGCCTCGATAAAGCCTAAGCAAAAAGGATGATCGTCTTGGTTGCCCCTCCGGCCACCCAAGACGATCGTTTTAAAAGGATTTAGATTCGAAAAAACGCTGTAATCCAGCGCCCTTAGATAAAAACAACTTAAAGTAGCCTAAGAAACTCGGTCAATAATTTAATTACAATATCATCATTTTTTATTGTTTTGATTATTTAATAATCATTTTTTCCTTCAAAAAATCAAATTTCCAGAATACAGCCTTGAATGAGATGAAAGCGTCAAAAAGCAGGTTGAAGACCTCAAAAATTAGGAAAACTCGAAAGACGTCCAGCTCAGACACCATTGAACGGCGAGCCATGGAATTTTTGCGCCAGAAAATGAAAGAAAAAAAGCTGAAACCTGCAGATATGGCGAAAGCTCTCACTCCCCCACTTTCAGAATCACAATTACGCCATCTTTTGAATGGAGGCAGCTCCATTACTCTGGATAGATTTTTTCAATTGGCGAAACTCGCCCAGATTGATCCATTTGAGATTCTTCACCATTCAAATCCAAATCCACAGTTTGAAATGCCGTTCTCAGTTGAACAGGAAAAATTTCTTGTACGCCACCCTTGGCACTTCAAGATCCTAAAAGCCCTTGGATTACAACGAACAGAGAAGGAATTGATCAAATTATTTCCAGAATGCTCGCATATTCCTGAGATCCTCTCCGATTTATTGCGCATGAAATTCATACTCAAACAAGATACAGGCGACGGGGCCTTCTTCCGAGTGAATGCCTCACCATTTCAGCTGACCTCGATCGATTTCGTTGATGGCTATCCAGAACTTCTTGTCGAAATTGTGAAAGAGATGCAACAAACGATCGCCATTTGTGAACGAGAACGACGAGATCTCATTAAGTTTATTCGATATATGTTCGTCGTAGATTATCTGACACCAGAGCAAATGATGTCATTAAGAGATCGGCTTCGAGCTGTTTATAATGAGTTCCGGGACGCTGTGGGTCGAAATCGAATGGATCCAAGCTACGGCACCGTCGCTAAAGATAATCTCGTGGGCTTTGTGACGATCGTTGCGCCACTTAATAGAACAACATTTTTACAGAAAAACTGGAATCCATGAGACTTCAAGCGACTCCATAGACATTTACCAGCATTTCTGATTTTTTAGGAAGACATATGGCCACCTCAGTTACAGAGTTAAGATCCAATCTAAAAGAAAATACGTTTTCGATTAAAGCGATTCTGTCGGAGCAATCCGATCGTTTCCAAAATCATTTGGATTTTATGAATCCACAACTTCCAAAAGTTCTCAAAACTTTGGGATTTGACAAACGATATGTTCGTGCCGAGGGGTCTTATCTCTGGGATCAAGACGGAAATCGATATCTAGACTTTCTGTCTGGCTACGGAGTTTTTAATCTCGGCCGGTATCATCCTGTCATCATGAAAACAATGCGCGATATGCTGGACGCGCAAGATGCCAATCTGGTGCAATTTGATTGCCCACACCTTCTTGGCGAGCTCGCGAAAGGATTGATTAAAAAAGTCCCGCATCTTGAGCGCGTCTATTTCACATGCGGAGGAGCTGAAACTGTCGAAGCCGCTATTAAATTTGCGCGAGCACACACGAAGAAATCGCGCATTTTATTTTTGGACCATGGTTTTCATGGCCTGACCACTGGCGCACTTTCAGTAAATGGCAATACTGAGTTTCGAGATGGATTTGGGGATCTACTACCGGGAACGAAGATCCCGCTCAACGATTTGGCCGCTCTCGAGAAGGAACTCAAGAAAAAAGATGTAGCGGCTTTTATTTTTGAGCCTGTGCAGGGCAAAGGAGTTTATATTCCTGAACCCGGATATCTCAAAAATGCGGAAGAGCTTTGCCACAAATATGGAGCTCTGACGATTGCAGATGAAATTCAGTCTGGAATGGGACGAACTGGAAAATTCTTAGCGTCCGAGCACGAGGGAATTAAACCAGATATGGTTTTGCTGTCGAAATCTTTGAGCGGCGGCATTGTGCCCGCGGGAGCTCTTCTTTCAACAACCGATATTTTCTTGAGCGTCTTTTCGCGAATGGACCGATGCGTTGTTCATTCGTCGTCATTTGGAAAAAATTCGTTCTCCGCAGCGATGGGACTCGCAACTTTATGGGTCATCGATAATGAGAATATCCTGAACAAGGCTCAAACTGTGGGGCAGAAGATTGTCGACGGATTGAATGCCATGAAACCTGATTTTGAGATGCTTGGGGATATTCGTTCGCGGGGCTGTATGATCGGCATCGAATTTCAAGCTCCAAAGTCGTTTCAGTTAAAGATGGGCTGGAGCCTGCTTCACTCGCTGAGCAAAGATTTATTTCCGCAGCTACTTGTGGTGCCACTGATGCGCGACCATAGAATTTTGACGCAAACCTCTGGCCATCACCAGGACATCGTGAAACTTCTGCCAGCTCTGACGACATCCGATGAAGATATTGAATACTTTCTGTCTGCATTCCGGAAAGTGCTGGAAAGCGCTCATCAATTCCCGGGAGGTATTTGGGACCTGGGCAAGTCACTTGCAAAAACGGCGATCAAAGATTCTCGAGCCAACTGATGGTCGCAAAGCCATCTGATGCAGTTCTAAATGGCTTGAAAGGCAAAGGCTTCCGTCTGACGAAGGTGCGATATGCCTTAGTCGATTTCATTCTGAATCAAAGTGGACATTGGACCATTCAAGAACTCACGGAGCGAGTGCAAAAAAAAATTCCGACCGTTGGTCAAGCCACCGTCTATCGTACTGTTGGTTTGCTGCACGCCCAAGGCGCCCTGACCGAGAGCCATTTTGGCGGAGGAATTGCGCATTACGAAGTTTCTCCTCAGGAACATCATGATCATTTGAAGTGCCTCGACTGTGGACATATCGTTGAATTTGAAAATGATCAGATCGAAAAACTACAGGAGAAAGTCGCAAAATCTCTCGGATTCAAACTAAAAGATCATCGGATGGAACTCTTCGGGGCTTGCCAAAGAGAATTCTGTAAAAACAAAAAGCTCTCTTAAAAAAGATTGTTGATTCAAGGCATCAAGTCTGAGTGAATATTGTCTATGAGAAAATCAATTCTTTACGGTTGCATTATCGGATTAGGGCTTGCTCTTTCTGCCTGTTCAAATTCAGAAATTAAATCGCTGCGTGACCAAGTCGACGCACAGGCAAAAACAATTGCTGATTTGGATCAGCGCTTAAAACAACAAGAAGAGTTTACAAATAAGGCCAAAGAAGTCCTTGCCGAACATCGCACGCATATTCAGGGGATTGAAGACATGATTGCGAAAAGCAAAGGAATCCGTCGACCCGCGAAACACTCAAAGAAACGCTAGAACCGGCACGCAGCCTTTTCCAGACGGCTACGGCGAATTGCTCGCATTTAGCTCACCAAGTGCCCCTGCCACCTCAGGATACTGGGCTAAATAAAGGTCAATGATGGGCTGCCTTGCAAGTGGCGAAAGCAAGTGAGCCAGCATCGGCTGAAGAGTATCCCATGCCTCACTACGAGGTGGATTTGTCGCTAGGTACGCACGCACAAAGGCCAGTCGTAAATAATGGCGGCCCAAGGCATTAGCGCCTGGAAGACGATCAACAGTCTGAGTCTCAAGAGCCAACTTAGTATAGGTCTGGAGACCGACCCGCAAAGTGCTGATTGCTGACAACGACCGGATGAGATCTGCGCGACCTTTTCCGATCACATCCTTGTTCATGGATGACATTAGTCCGGAAATTCGGGTCAACAAGGCTTGAGGATCCTCCAACTCAAGGGCCTGCTTAGAACTCTTCATCAAATTGTAGGCTCCGTCAGAAAGAGTGGCACGCTTCGACGCCCTGATATAATCCCAGGTATTTTTCCAAGTTGTACTGGATCCGATAATACCAGCCAAATAGCGTTCGCCGTCCCTCATCGCTAAACTGGGATAGATCGCGAGAAATTGCTCCGCGGTTTGAGAATTTGCGAGATCCACAACCTCTTTGTCCGCAGAACCTCCTGGCGGATACACAGGCACCAAGCCAAAAGGCATGCCGGGCTGACTGAATTGTTCAGTTCTCTCTATTGATTCACCCCACGACAGTCCACCAATGGGACCCTTCCATGTCTTGGCAACACCTCCCACCAAATAGACAATTGAAAGAAATCCAGAAACAGCCCCTATTGAACGAGAATCAACAGAGATTCTTAAGGGCAGCCATTCCCCGGGTTTCAAGATTCTCGAGGTACGCTTGGCCCAGGCAGACTGATTGACCAAAAATTTTCCCGATATTGAAATACTTGAAATCTCTATATTTGATGTACTCGGATTCTTCACGATGGCATCGACCCACCACGGGCCTCCATCTTGAGTGACAACACCAACATCAGCTTCCAGCACTCCCAATGGATCAAGCAGTTTGCCATCAACAAAAACCTGAGGCTCTGCAGCGACAGTCTGAGTCACCACGGGAACTGCAACATCGCTCACTTCAGCGCCCAACCAAAATGTATGCCCAGCATCCTGGCCATCATCTAATTTGAATGTAACAGATGAATAATAACTACCGGGCGCCCAGGGAGTGAACTTTATCAGAAAGACTGCCGACCCGAAGGGATCCATTTCGAAAGAACTGCTCTGAAAGAGTTGAAATGCAGCACCAGAAAATGACGGGGATTCGACAACACGCAATGTGGATGACAGGTTATTGCGAAGCGAAATAAATCGATACTTCGCTTTTGCAGTTGTTGTAGACCCAAAAGAAACCGATCCACCATCTGGCATGATCAACACTGGCTCATTGTATGCTTCGGTCAATCCGCTTGAAGCCCCCGCACTTAATGCCTGCGCCATCGCTTGATTGTCGACATCCATTCCACTATAAAATTGTGACTTCAAATTGGTCGTAATATCAGACTGACCTTGAAGCATAATTCTCCCATAAACAGACGGCAACGCAATCGCAGGCTGAGGTCCGCCCCCAGCTGGCTTCGCTCTGCTTCGCTGATTTAAATAAGCATGAAAGTCAATTTTCTTACCCGCACCACAAACAACAGGAACATATGGCGCTTCAGACTCAATCGCACGTCTGTAGGTTACAGTAGAGTCAGCGGGCTCAAGAGACTCAACATAAGCTGCTCGATCCGTATCAGATATCCCTTGTGCTTCCATTTTCTTCACACCTGAAGCCAGTCTATTGTCAAAATCGAATCGGAACACTTTAATGAATTTTTTTCGTGGATTCGTCAGCGTCTCAAAAACGATAATCACTTTTTGTTTATTTTGCTTTAAATAAGACACCATCAATCGACCATCTCTAACAACCCATGTGCGGGGCTCAAATCGAAGGTCAATAAATTTTGAGGAGCTTGGGTAAAAGGGAGCATCAATATTTGTATAAGACTGAATATCCATATTTGGAGCTTCTAATACGATGTCTTTTATAATAACGCCCTCAGGCACTGAATGGCTCAGTTGTAACCGATAGAGCCCTCCACCGAACCAACTTTGGAATTCTGGCACACCATTCATCGTACTCGTTAAATCGGTTCCTACTACCTTCACATCAAAGACATTGTTCACCTCTTTAACTGAGACAACTCCATAATTTGAAAAATTGAGCGTAGAATTCGAAGATATTGGAGTACCCCTACGAAGATTGTATACAATCGCATCCTCCGGAGAACCAGTATGGTAAACCACTGCAGACATAGCCGGAGCTGGATTAAACAAAGATGGGTCTGTCTCAATTGGATTCGATCCAAAATCCGTTTGCTTATACGGCTTCAATATTTGATCAGGCAAGTATTTTAAAAGATCAGAGCCATACTCCCCAAATAAATCTTTTTCCAACTGCATTTTCTTCATGACGACACAATTTATCTCTTGTGTGTAATTCGCCTGGGCAACACATTCATCGTTGTGACGTTTAAAAATAGTAGCATCAAAATATTGATGCGTTCTTGGAAATCGTCCAAGGAATGCTCCGAGGGAATACAACTCCTTGAATCGATTCGCTCCATACTGAGGATCTAAGTTACCAATCAAACTCTGAGCCGTTTGAATGAGAGAGAGATTTTTAGTTCTCACGAGGGGCGCAACCTCAGCAGATTTAAATTTCAAATAATCCATGTCCTGAAAAGCGAGACCACTCCGATTGGATGTCAAGTTCCAAAGATTAAACGACGATCCATCACTAAATGAAATTCGTTTTAATCCAACTTCCACCTTTTGAACTTTTCCAAGGTATACTTGCGACGCAAAAGACATCGCTGTTGAAAAAGATTCACCCGATTTAATTTCTGTTCCAACTTGCGGACAAGAAGCGGAACCTCCGCCTAAAACATTTGTGACACAATCAGTAACCTTAATGGGCGAGCTCGAAATATTCGTAAACTTGTATGAATGGGTACATGCAGAGTAAGCCCCACAAAGAGCCACAGCAAAGAGACTCCCATCATTAGATACGATTTTATCGACCAACGAAGTTTTCTGTCTCGAGCCCCCGCCCGGTATCTGGTAAACTTCTTCTACTGACGCCGACACGCTAAAGTTGCCACTATCCTTTGTTTCTACTTTACAAGCTGACTCTGCTAAAGTTCCTGGCATCGCCTTCCATGACCCGGCGGGTGAACCATCGCGTTCCCAATACGAACCATTTTTTCCAAGAGCTCGCAGAGTGAGCACATTATTTGCTCCGCGAAACATAATAGGATCCTTTGCAAAGGATCCGCCAAAATCTTGGCCCGAAAGTGTCTGAAGGTCCCACAAAACCGCCTGGCCATTTTTTCCTAGAGTCGCCACGTATCGGCCTTCAAAAATTGTGGGGACAAAAGGAGTAATCTCATCAAAACTTGGAGCTGGATCAAGAACCCAACCAGTAGTTAGGGTCCTCTTGTAAACTGTCGGTCGCCCTGCGCAATAAGCCTCCACGGCAATATCGGAAGCGAGGGGTTTCAGAAGTTTAATCTCCGCACAAGTTCCGCCCAGAAGAGTCCAAGGCACTCGCAAAGAAGAACGATACCACGTTTGATTTTGGAGAAGACCAAAGACATAAACATCACCATTGTATTCCAGGCCAACTGGATTGGAATCGATAACGCCCCCAAGGTCTTTAATTTTCAATGCTCCGAAATCCAGTACCAGAACCTGTTTGGCCAATCCTTTCATTATCTTATACATAGAAGAGTCAGGCACGACGGCCCTGTTCCAAACACCCGTCTGATCGGCGGTTCTTTCCCAATAAATATTGTCGACACCAAATCCGCGGATCATGAGAACGTTCGCATCGGATCGATATACGATGGGGTCAGCCGCAAAAGCTCCTCCAAGATTCAACGCTGTCTTGGTCAACAAGTCCCACAAAAATGCCTCATTACTAACGTTCCGAGTTACAACATATCGGCCCTCAAATATATTCGGAGAAAATGGCCGGATTTCCTGATTATCCGGCGAACTAATGAGGCCCCACGGCGCTGTCAACGTTCTGGAATAGACTGTGGGACGCGCACCACAATATCCCTCAATGGTTATGTCCGTCGCCGTCGCCTTTAAATTCTTGATTTCGGCACAAGTGCCTCCAAGATTTGTCCAGGTTGTCTTGAGGACAGAACGATACCACGTTTGATTTTGCAAAAGACCAAAGACGTGGATATCCCCCTGGAGTTCCACGCTTACGGGATCCGAATCAAGAGAGCCGCCAAGATCCTTAATAGACTTTGTCGCTGCATCAAGGATCAGAGCTTGACGATTTAGGCCTCGTATCACGCGGTAATTACTCTGGGCAAAAAGTATGGGACAACCCAACAAACAAACCACCGACAGCAGAGCCCATAGGCCTCTTATCATCACTCGAAATCGCATCGTTACTCCCCCCTTAAAAAATTATGGTCCGCACGGCGGAAACATACAGCCTGCATCCTGAGAAAAGAAATTGCCCGAATTCACCAATGTATCAAAATTCAAATAGCCAGAGTCTGGCGGAGTGTAAGACATTCCAAAATCTCCATAAGCACTAGGGATCTGAGGAGTCGACGCGCCCCAAAAAATGAAATCCCCAGTTCTGGTACTTGTATAATTCAGACCACCATATGTGAAAGGAAGAGCATATGGGTCAACACTCACATTCATTGAATTCCATAAATTTACGCTTCCAGGAGCAAAGAGAGGATCCTCACCAATCTTTTTCTCCCACGGAGCTCTATCAGCAGGAATTGTTGGCTTGTCGTACTGAACTCCCCACTCATATGGGTCGACCGCATTTCGAAGTACAGCAATAGTTCGATTGAGATCAGATGACATCCATAGAGTTTCAACCGAGTTGATCCGATATTCCACTCCTGGCACGGAGTTTAAGTACTGCAAGGCGCTCAGCATTGGATCATTCGGTTCAACCTTTAGAGCAGGAAAAGTAGGAGGTTTTGGTATGAAATCGGCTGGAGATGCTTCCATGACCATACCAAGATCATGACGTGCATGATTTGCTTCTCTAGACAACTCGACCAAACGGTCTCCCCTTACGGTATCTTTGTTCATCAAACTTTGCGTATATAAAAATGTTTGAAACGAATCATAACTTGCCTGGTCCTCCTCACGCATCATATTCAGGAGCGCCATATCTTCCTGACTCAATGGGCCCATCTGCTTCAACTTGAACTCAAGCCAAGTTCTTTCATTTGCGCCTTTCTTAGACATGACCTCCGCCTGAATCTCGCTAGTATACCAGGTCATAGCAAGCGCATCCGCAACCTGCGTGGGCGTTAGCCCGTCTTCGACGAAGCGCTGCCCAAATTGTTCTCCCCATGTAAGTTCGCTCTCAATGAAAGCCTTAACATACGGATCATCCAAACCCAATGGATCGTAACCAAAACGCATCACATTCTTCCGATAAGCACCATACCGTTTTGTATCGCCACTGATGAAAGCCATCTGAGCGGAACCCAATAAATTGTCGCGAGCAGCATCCGCGAGCATGGCATTTTTTTGATAAAGCGACCCAGCAAAATCTACGACTGCAATACCGCCTAGCACAACACCAAAAACTCCAGATGCGGCAGAACCGGCAGTATCGAGCGCAAACATGGTCCCCATACTAATATCATTGAGCGCACCGTTGATCGTCAGGGGATTGAGAGAGTTCAAGCCTTGGCGCACCCCAGCACCAGCGCCTTTTAAAGTAGCGGTTGTCAATTCGCCTCCCGATGGGTTGGTATACAAACTATCGAGGGCGGCATCATATGCACCTACTAGAGCAGGCACACCGAGTGTATTGATCGCAAATGAAGCCGTGGCTAATCCCGCCTTTGCGGTATTGATCGATAGGCCTTTATAACCTGAGTCATTTCCTTTGTATCCAAGCAAAAGAGTTGGCGTTCCGGTCGTACTCGAACCAGCGCCCGTGGGAGGAGTAATGTGAAGCCCAACAAAAGTCATTCCACCAACAGTCAGTTTTGCACCGAGCAAGGATTGTCCTAAATTTGTGAATCCCTCTCCCACGGAAAAAACATTTCCAATTTCGAGATTATAGAGCGCCGAAACAAAGCTTCGAGCAGCTTGCTGCCCCCCAGAGCCGAGAACCCTCGACGTCAACTCCGTCTTTCCTGAACCCAACAGTCCGGTGAGAGATGCAAAACCAACAACTTGCTGGCCCACCGACGACGTCTCTGTTGGCACTCCCAGTATCGCGGTTGATCCTGCTGGCATCATCGCATCAACTGTCTCTGGCTTTTGGTAACCGAGGTGAAGTATTTCGGGCCCTGCAGCGGGAACACCCATGGTCTTTCCGTCACTCAATGCCAACACTGTTGATGGCACAGCATTAGGAGAATTTGAATAATTCGGAACCATCTTAAAGCCAGTTTGCTGCAAGCCGGGCAACAACTTGTCACGCGCCAACTTATCCGGAATGAGAAACTCTTTGGGGTTCGTTGGGTCAATACTCTTTAAACCATCCGTGAGAACATTTATTACGGCTGAACCTGGTTCTCCGGGTTTAGGGACAACGTTAAATCCTTGAGCCATTTCCAAGAGCGCCTGTGCTGCTGGTTGCGGATTGGAGGCAGAAGGATATAACGCCATTCGCGCCAATCCATTATTCATAGCGCCGTTCACTGCCGTCGCATTGACCCAAGTGAGTCCGTTTTTCGTGACTACATTTTCATCTGACACAGAAATGCGCAAGACGATTGGAGCAACGGGTGGCGGAGCGCCCACAGCCGGCGTCGCTAAAAACAAATGCCCTGCGCCAAGCACTCCCGCAGCCAATGCGACAGCCGTTCCACCTTTATCAATTCCGATATCCAAGATTTTCTTTCCTGGCTGTGCGGGAAGCGGGTTGTTTGTCACCGCTGACGTTGCTGCAGCTCCGCCACCTTGAACGATCGCCTTAACTTGCTGAGCAATCGATGTCGCCGACCCACTCTGAAGCCGAGCCAACTCCAGATCAACCGCTGGACCATTCGGCGGATTCAAGCTCGCAACAAAAGTGCGGAATCTGGGATCTCCCAACACCGCCTGCCGATTCACCGGATTCCATACTGGGCCCTTTGGCGAACTGCCCGGATAAGCGATGAGCTCCACGTTGCTAAATGTCCCATCTGGATTCCACGAAATATTGACATCAACCAATCCATTCTCCGCAGACAAAAACGGAATAGATTTTAGGTTTGGATTTACGGGATCAGCGGCAATCACGTCCAAGAATTCTCGCAAATTTGTTTCTTGCAAACTTCCCCCACGAATCGGAACTCCAGGATTTGCAGCTTTCACGGACTGTAAGAGAAATGAACCTGAACCGGGTTGTTTCTGGATTCCATAATACAAAAAGACATCGACCACCGGCTTCCCCGCACCCAGACCATCGGGCTTCACTGTAAACTGAATCGTCCCCTCACCCAGTGGTGCGCCGCGAAGTGACCAAGTCTGTTGAGCACTTCCCGCAATCGGAGGAGCCTTCTGAATATCTGCGGGAGTGTAGGCGCTCGCGCCGTTTGACGTACCAGCTGACAAAGCAGCGGCCGTATTTTTTTTTGCCAGTTCTGAAAATTGCTTTACCGGATCTCCGCCGGGTGCAGCAGCTGCTAATTCTGTAGGCAATGAAGAAAATAAACCAGATTGAGGTAGCTGCTTTCGAAGATCATTTTTTCGTCCCAATCGATCAAGTTCCTCTCGATTCAGTTCTGCTACCGCATCCGGGTCTCCGTCTCGAGCCTTCTGAATCAGAGCCCGCCGCTCAGAGGCAAAAGCGTCAAAAGACCCATCCGTTAACGCAATACCTTTCTTCTGCAAATACTCGGGGGAAGGCGCGGCGGCTGCTTGAAAAAACAACTGCCTCTCTATCCAAAGCTCAGCAACTCTTTGGGCCCCCTGTCCAGCCTTCACTTCTAAAAGGTTAAGGTTAATCACATCATTTCGAGTCCCATGATTCAAAAAATAATCTCGCGTTGGCTCATCAGTGATGACAATTCGAGTAATATCTCCGGACATTGAATTTCGCATCGCCAACATTTTCGTAACTCCGTCCGCTAGCGCTTGATAGTCGGACGGTTTCGCTAGATTTGGAGTTCTCATCTGAACTCTTACGTCAATCACATCTGATCCGAATGCCGTGTTTACATATTTTTTGCCCTCTGGGCTCACTACGGTTCCAGATTCAACTTTCCAACCAAGCGCAACCACCGGAGCCTTGAGCGCAGGGTTCACCTTTGGCGATCCCAAAATTCCATCGAATACGGGCCTTAAAACTCTGTCAGCGGAGTCCGCTGGAATCACTGTTTCCCCGTATGATGATGGAGGATTAAATGCTAAATTTGGGTCGAGCTGCAAACCACCCGGAATCCCCTTATACGGGCGACCATTTTGGTTCGTCCACTCCACAGGTTTAGTAGATGGTGAATCTTCTACTAATGCATTAACAAGAGCTTTCAAAGTCGGATCTGTTGGGGCCCCACCATCAGGGAGTCCCAGAGAACGCGAGGCTAAAGCAGAATTTTTTGCATGAGCTGGAATGACTGGACGAATTCCATTTCTTTGAAATTCTCTCATCAAAGCTAATCGCTCGGTGAGCATTTCTGAGTCACGAATTTCCATCGCTTCACTTTGCATTCCAACCAAAGTTCTCGCCTGATCACGCACCTGAGCAACAGCTTCATATTGGTCTCGAAAATATCGAACCAAGTTATTGAGGTTGAGAGGATCAGAGATCCCTTTCGAAACAAGAAGTGGAGCGCTGTATATTACCCCGCCTCCAACATTCAAAGATCCTCTCACAACACCATCCGTGACTGTAAATGTTGCTGTTCCTGTGATTATTCGATCAGTTGAAAAAGGAATCGTAATGATCCCTGGACCAATTTCGGCGGCTCGAGGATTTAGTGATTTACCAAGACTCGTGGAGAAGTTATCGAACAGTGCGACCACTTGCTCCACGGTGTCTAAGCGTTGTTTCATTCCTTCAAGTTGCGCGAAATTAGTTGAGCCAGCCATTCGAACAATCTCTTCATGAGTAGCTGGAACTTCACCAATTCCAATACCTTTTGGATAACCTGGAACAGCTAATTGGCCACCGGCCGGAAGGAAGTCCCCATAGAAAGGAGATGGGACTCGTTTCTGGAGATTTGCTTCCAAAAGACCGTGCAATATCTCATGAGCATTTTGGGGGCTCACAGGAAACGGAATAACAGATTTTGCCTGTGGATGGACGCCAGAAACCAGAGTCTCAGGCTGAAACACGTCGTCGAATCCTAGGTACAGAGTTGTTTTTTGCCCCGGGATCGGCAAGGCTTGCTTCTCTACATTTGCGAGAATCTTTGGATCGATAAGAACATCACCAAAATTTGCAAATCTCTGAGCCCGCGAAACAAACTGGTTCAAGTAATGCGAATTAGCATCACCAGCAGATATTTTAATATAAGGATACCCATCCGCACTCATCAACGAGGTGGCTGAAATCCCCTGGCCGTTATAGGCAGTCATCATTTCACCGACCACACGTTTATATATCGCGTCTGATACCGGATTTTTCGAACTGGCAAACACTTCAAGCGCATCTGCAACGCGAGTCAGCGGAGCCCAGGTATTGGGCCCAGCTGGCTTTCCGACCCATGCCTTTTCAACCACACTCCACTGCGCAAGGGCGATTGAAAGTTCTATGCTCGGGCTGGAGGGCTTCCAAGTACCGACTGCAGTTCGGATTTCCGCGTTCGGATCTGTAACGGCACAGAATATAGAACTTTCCAAAAACAGAACTGACAAAAGGACTGCAACACAACCAAAACAGCGTCCAATATAAGTCATGAAACCCCCCCGAAAAAGATATGCAAAAACAGAAGCCCTTCTAATAGTAAATCATCCGACGCTCTCTCAAAAGTCCGTCAAAAAATCGGCATCAACGAAAACCGTCACAAACTTAGACCTCCGTGCACGGACGGTGACACTTCGCCAAAGTTCCAACGGGCGGTCTGTGCATGACTTTGCACAAGCTGAATATTAAATACTAATAATTTCAATGACTTATGCGCTATCAAGACGCTGGCATGAAAAGTGAAATGATGATGGACTGAGGGAACGTAGAAAGCATATCCCTCAGAAAAGGGAAAACGTATGAGTACCACTAAGTCATCAAAACCGATACCAACTTTCGACCTACAAACACACCACGAAAAAGTCGAGGTGCCGAAAGAATTCGATCTGAGAGATCTGGCGAAGAAGTATTCTGTTTTTCCATTGAAGGTAATCCAAATGAATGGCCGACGACGCTTGCTGCTCGCAATGAGAAATCCATACGATAACAATGCGATTCTTGACGTTGAGTTTCGTGCTGCAATGCCCGTGGTCTCTGTGCTTGCCAATGAAGGTGATATTCAGTGGTTAATCCATACGCATTATTACGGCCGCAAGATTGCCCCCACGCCGTCCATGTCAGATCCCACGATCGTCTTTCAAGATGTTTTTGAACAACTTGAAACATCGATCAAAGAAGCTAACGAATCCAAAACCGGCTTTAAACCCTTTGGCGATTCCAATTAATTTTACGTATCTCAACTAACCGATTATCCAAACTGCCCATTGATGTACCGCTGTGTCTCCAAGACATCGGGAGCATTGAAAATTCTCTCTGTCATTCCTGACTCAACAAGATGGCCACTCAAGAAAAAGGCGGTCTTATCTGAAACTCTCGCGGCCTGTTGCATATTGTGAGTCACAATGACGATCATATATTCCAATCGCAGACTCCGAATCAATTCTTCGATCTTGGCCGTCGCAATGGGATCAAGAGCCGAACACGGCTCATCCATCAAAAGCACGCTTGGATCCATTGCCACAGCTCTCGCAATACAAAGACGCTGTTGCTGCCCACCTGATAAACCAAGTGCAGAGGTTTGCAATCGATCTTTGACTTCATCCCACAAAGCCGCCTGCTTGAGAGATCTTTCAACGAGACTTGGAATCTCACGCTTGGGTACTCCTGCCATTCGAGGAGCCCACGCAATATTTTCAAAAATTGATTTCGGAAACGGATTGGCCTTCTGAAATACCATTCCTACTTTTCGCCTGACGAGCACCGGATCAATCTCCGGGCTATAGATATTCTCACCGTCCAAAATGACTTCGCCTTCAATACGAGCATCTTCGATAAAATCATTCATCCGGTTGAGACATCTCAAAAAAGAAGATTTCCCACAACCTGATGGGCCAATCAGCGCTGTCACTTCACCTGTCGAAAACGAAAGAGACACACTATCTACAGCTTTTTTTTCACCGTAAAATACCGAAAGTTTTCGCGTCTCGAGGATCATCTTTACTCCATTGAATCTAGTTCTTCATCAATCTCGCGCGTAGCCAAATCGCCACTCCGTTGAGAGTCAAAGTGACAGCCAACAATACAATAATTGCAGCTGCAGCGATATTCTGAAACTCAGGCTGCGGCCTTCCGGCCCAATTAAAAATCTGAATCGACAATACGGTGAAACTATCATGGATCGAACTCGGAACAAATGCCACGAATGATAAGGCACCGATCATAATGAGTGGCGCAGACTCACCAAGAGCCCTAGAAATTGCCAATAGAATTCCAGTCAAGATTCCCGGCAAAGCGGCAGGAAGTAAATGACTCCAAATCATTTGCAACTTTGTCGCCCCTAAACCATAGGCCGCCATCCTGAGAGAATCCGGCACGGCCTTCAGCGCCTCAACTGTCGAAAGCACAAGAATAGGAAGAATCAGCAAACTCATAGTCATCGCACCAGATAAAATACTTCGATCAAATCCAAAAAATCTGACAAAGACTGCCAATCCTAAAATGCCGAACACTACAGAAGGGACTCCCGACAAATTACGAATATTCATTTCAATCCAACGACGGCATCTAGATTCTCGAAGGTATTCCATCAAAAACATTCCAGTCCCCACTCCCAAAGGAATTGCTATGAGGGCAGTTAACAAAATAATCCACAAGCTACCCACAAGAGCAGAGAGAATCCCTGCACGAGACGGAATTCTAGACGGAAACTGCTGCAAGAATTCCCATGAAAGAGAACTCCATCCATCTCGAAAAACCACCGCCAATAATGTGATCAGCCCAGACAGCGCCAATGCTACGCAAACAAATCCAAATCCAGGTAAGATCATTGCTGTGAAAGAGTTCGAATTTGTCTTGCGCAATGTCATGAATATTTTTCCTGGAATCTTCTCACTATCCTTTGAGCAACGAGATTTGATATCAACGTCATCACGAACAGAACAAGCCCCACGGCAAAAATTGATTGATACTCAATGGATCCTGCAGGCGAATCCCCTAAACTGACTTGAACAATATAGGATGTCATTGTCTGAATGCTCTCAAGCGGATTGAGGGCCATGCGAGGCGTGGCTCCCGCCGCAAGAGCCACGGCCATTGTTTCTCCAATCGCTCGCGAAAATGCTAACAATACAGAGGCGACGATTCCCGAAAGTGCCGAAGGAAAAACGACTCTCAAAATAATTGAATATTTACGCGCACCCAATCCAAACGCGGCATCACGAAGCTCTCTGGGAACCATCCGTAATGCGTCCTGTGACAGCGACGCAATGGTCGGGATCACCATGATTCCAACAACGATGATGGCGCTTAAAGCATTGAATATCTCAATAGTTGGAAATATGGTTTTCAAATGTGGCGTGATGAATGAGACTGCGAAGTAACCATAAACAACCGTTGGAATTCCCGCTAAAATTTCAACTGTTGCTTTGAAAAATTCGCGCAACCGAAATGGAAGATATTCATTCAACAGAATCGCAATCCCCAATCCAAGCGGCACGGCAAACACCATGGCACCGACCCCGACCATCATTGTTCCAGAAATCAGCGGAAGAATCCCAAACTCTCTCGGCTCAATCAATGGGTTCCAATGATTTGATGTGAGAAATTCAAGCCACGAGATATTTGAAAAAAATTCAACCGATTCATAACCAAGAACAATGACAATTCCAATCGTCGTCAAAATAGAGATGGATGCAAAAAAGCCTAATACGTATTGAACAACAATCTCACTGGGCGAGATTCCCACTCTTCTCAGTGAACTATTTCTGACGAGCTGAGGGCGACTGCGAGTCGCTAGATGATTCGGAATTTGAATCTGTCTCGCCGCCGCTTGCATCAATTATTTCTTTGCCTTTGCGATTGAAAGAATATGGTGATCGAGATTTTCTTTTGCAGTCACAGAGAGCTTATTCGGAAGGGCAATATAACCCACTTCAGCCGCTAGATCTTTCGCATGGGTCATATAGAACTGCGCGAAGCTACTCACTTCTAATCGAGCCAATGCCTTGAGTGAAACATAGATATAGAGAGGTCTAGACAGTGGAATGTATTTGTCAGCCCTTATACTCTCAACCGAGGGGACCACAGGACCGTTACCTTCATCCACAGCCAACGCCTTTAAATTTTTTTTGTTTGATTCATAATATGCAAAGCCAAAATAACCCATAGCGCCGTCTTCTCCCTGGACGCCTTTGACCAACATATTGTCGTCTTCACTGGCAGTAAAATCTGAGCGAGAAACTTTTTCAACCCCATTGATTGCTTTAGTAAAGTAATCAAAGGTTCCGGAATCGTGACCTGGGCCAAACAACTTAATCGATCGGTCTGGAAATTCAGCGCGTATGTCTTTCCAATTTTTTATCTTACTTTCTGAATTCCAAATTTTCTTTAATTCCGCAGTAGTGATTGAATCGATCCACGTATTTTTCTTATTCACAACAATTGTGATTCCGTCATATGCGACAGGCAATTCGACGTAAGAAATATTCCCACTCTTGCAAAGATCAATTTCCTTCGCCTCAATCGCTCTCGATGCCCCAGTAATATCCACTTCGCCTTTGCAAAATTTCTTAAACCCGCCGCCTGTACCCGAAACGGCCACCGCCACCTTGACGTCTGCATTCGCCTTTTGAAATTCTTCGCCTACAGCTTCGGAAATTGGAAATACAGTACTAGATCCATCAACGACGACTTTTCCACTCAGCTTGAGATTTTTATCCTTGGAAAAAAGAATAGACGGTTGAATAACTAAACAGAGAATCGGCAAGTACTTAAATAGTTTAAAAATTGATTTCATCATCGATATGTCCCCCTGCCTGTAGGAATAACTCCGAATTGATTCTATCGATACGAAAGATTCACTGAATGACTGGTTAAGACTCGGTTAAGGAGAATTCCTCAATGATCTTGCGGGAACAGCAGTGAAAATCGGGAACCTTCGCCCAGCTTGCTTTCGGCACGGGCAGATCCATGATGCGACATCATGATATGTTTCACGATGGCCAGACCTAATCCAGTTCCCCCAAATAGGCGATTTCTTGATTTCTCCGCTCTATAGAACCTCTCAAATATTCGCGGTAGATCTTCTGCATTAATCCCGGGGCCATTATCCGCTACCGATATCATTGTATAAGGCTTGCCTGATTCTTGGACAGATTCGACAACCACAGAAATTTGAGCGCCATCCTGACAATAGCGGTGCGCATTCTCTATTAGATTGCTGAGAGCTTGCTCCAAGAGCCATCGATCCGCTCGGATGTTTGCAAGCTCAGCCGAGAAAGTCAAAATTTGCTGCCTCTGATTTAATCGAAATTGAAAACGATCTCGAATTTCGTTGAATAGATCCGCGAGTGAAAACTCCACTCTTTCCAAATAAACATTCGGCTGCTCGATTCTGGACAATTCGAGAATATCCGAGATCAAACGACTCAAGCGATCCGTATTTTCCTCTATTCTTGTGAGGAACTCTAGAGCTCGCGAAGGATCCCGTTCAATCGCCGTTTTCAATGTTTCTGTATATCCCTTGATCGATGTCAAAGGTGTTTTCAGTTCATGAGAAATATTCGCCACAAACTCGCTGCCGTGCCGTTTCCACGCAGAGATTTCATTCTCTCTCTCCAAGATTTGATTCTGTAGTTTTTTAATCTTACCGACAAAGACAAGCAAAACAACGACCAGTAAGACAACGCATGCGGGCAGTACTGAAAACAAAAGCGTCATGACTTAAGCCGGACGTGGCGAATCTCTAAATCGATAGCCGACTGCGCGAATACTTTCTACACATGCGCCATATGCGCCGATTTTCTTGCGCAAGTTTGTAATATGAACGTCGATTGTTCGATCGACGACAGAAATATCTCTGCCTAAGGCGAAGTCGATCAATTCATCTCGTGAAAACACATGCCCCTGCTTGCTCAACAGACACTGCAGTATTTTGAATTCGGTTGAAGTCAGCTTCACTTCCCGTCCGTCAATTTTCACCTCATGCCGTGAAAGATCCATCACAAGATCCGCAAATCTAAATTCGTTTGTCGATTCGGGTCGATTTCTTTCATCCACACGTCTAAAAATTGCTTTTACTCGAGCGACCAATTCCTTGGGTGAAAAAGGCTTCGTAATATAGTCATCAGCACCTAGCTCGAGACCCACAATGATATCTGTTTCGGAACTCTTGGCAGTAAGCATAATAATTGGAATCGATTCCATGCGTTGATCTCGCTTCAGCTGCTTACAGAGCTCTAAACCAGGCAAGCCGGGTAGCATGAGGTCTAACAAAATAAGATCAAATGCCTTTTGATGAAGGCATTGAAGCGCGGAATCTCCATCTCCCACTAATTCGACAGAAAAACCCTCTTGTTCAAGATTGTAGCGCAAAAGCTCACGAATATCGGCCTCATCGTCGACAACCAATATATTCTTTTTTATCTGTCTTGCGGGGACACTCATGGATGCTTTTACTATAAAAGGGCTCTAGCCACGCCTGCAACCAAATGCTAAGAAAGTTGGCAGTTGCTGAGCGCAATATCAAAATCGGGGCGTAGCTCAGCCTGGCTAGAGCGCTAGTTTTGGGAACTAGAAGTCGGAGGTTCAAATCCTCTCGCCCCGAGATTTTTTAGAGATTCAAAAAAAGAAAAAGGCCTCAAAATGAGGCCTTTTTCTGATTCAATTGATCAAAAATTGAAATCTTAAGAAAGATGTTTTGAAACAAGCTTGGTCATTTCAAACATCGATACGCGATTTTTTCCGCCAAACACTGCGCGAAGCTTGTCGTCCGCCAAAATATAACGCTTCTCAGCTTTATCTTGGAGCTGATTCTTTTTGATATAATTCCACAATTTTTTGGTCACTTCAGTTCGTGGAAGTGGATTTCCACCAACAACAGTGGCCAATACGGCTGAAGGTGTAAGCGGCTTCATGAAAGCTGCATTCGGCTTACGTGTCTTCATTGTACGTTTTGTTGTTGTCTTTTTTGCCTTAGTGGCTGTTTTTTTCTTAGCTGTCTTTTTTGTTTTTTTGGCTGCCATTTTTACTACCCCTTATAATTTCATCCATCGATTTGTCATTCTTAAATTTTCTAAGAACGATCAAACGCCGATGTTTACGAGTGTGCACGATTTCCCTCTCACTTCAAAGAAAATTTATTAGGAAGAAAGGCTCCAATTCATTCTCTGCCCACTCTCAGGGTGATCCAAGGCAAGGTATACGGATTTAAGTCTGATTTCGCCGCGCTCATCATCACTCGCACTACGGATTGAGCCATAGCGCAAATCACCCACAATAGGGTGGCCAATCTTGTGCAACTGCACCCGAATCTGATGAGACCTCCCGGTCTTAAGAATAATTTTCAAACGCGTAATGCCCTCCATTCGCTCAAGCACCTTATACTCCAGCTCGGCTACCTTTGCCCCTTCGGTCGGTCGAGGATAGACCGTTACGTGATTATTCTTTGAATTTTTTTTTAAGTAATGGACCAAATGATCTTCATCTTTCGAAACACGGCCCTTAACCGTTGCTTCATAGTGCTTTTCAATGGTTCGGTCCCGAAACTGATTGGACAATGCATCCGCTGACTCTGGAGTTTTGCCAAAAACCATGAGACCCAAGACTTCTCGATCCAATCGATGGACGGGATATACAGAGATTTTCTTTGTGCGTGCTATAAATTCAAAGAGGGCTTCCTGACTGCCTTCTTCTCCACGTTGCGACAAGAACGGCCTCAATTTCTCAATCACGAGAAGTTGATTGTCTTCAAAGACAACTCGATAAATTTGTGTTGTCATCATTATGTGATTCTCTCTCGGAAAATATTCCTTCTACTCAGCAGCTCTTTGCTATTGATAGAATTGTTTCCGAAAACTGTACAAGCCGAAAAGTCAGAAAAGTCAAAGATCAGTCTAGAACTTCAAATTCAGACACCCGTTGATGCCGCCCCGACACAAAAAGCCTATAAAGTTCAGATGGATCCCAAGGTCTGCGGCACGGATCGACAATCTCTGTCGATGGTCGTCAAAGACGGGGGATTCTTGAAAAACGTCGCTGTTTTCTTGGAACAACTATCAAACCAACCAGCAGAAAATGATTTTGAACCTGCCAATATCACAATAGAGAACTGCGAATTCAATCCCCGACTCATCATTGTTAAGCCGGGAACTCGAATCTCATTTCAAAGCAACGATCCTATTCTTTATCAAATTCGCTCTCAGAGTAAACTGAATGGCAGGAAGCAGGTCGCTTTGCCACCCAATCTTTTGCATTCCTTCATTCAGTACGATGAGCGCGAAATTGTCTCAATCGTGGATGATTTACACCCATGGATGCGAATGTACGCCGTTGTAGAGGATCGAAGCTTAGTGAGAATAACAGATGGCAACGGCAAAGCTGTTTTCAAGTCACTTCGGCCAGGCAAATATCGACTCTGGTTTTGGCACGAAACGCTGGGAATACACCACTGGGAATCCGAGATCGAAATATCGCGCAACACGGTCATCAAATTTAATTGGAAACCCAACTAAAGACTCTACGATTAACTTTGGTTGAATATTTCCACGAAGGATTAATTGAAACGAATAATTGTGGAAGAATCTTTTTTCTCTGTTAAATCATCCGAACGACCGTCTACCTCGAGAGAAACTTTTCCTGCACATCCTACTTTTCGACACTGAAAAATGAGCCCCTCAAGATCATCCTTTGTACTTCGAATGACATAAACTTCGCCACACTGGGGACAATGCCCTCGAAATGCAGGATCAACCATGCCGAATGAGGAATTGAGGTTCTTACTCATACCCTCACATTATAACTCAAAAAAGATTTCTCTTTCGCATTTCTGCCTAGCCCCTAAAATAAACAATTATGCCGTCATTTGTTCGCGTTAGATTAGAGCCATCCGGTAGAATTCTCGAGGTCCCTCGAAAATCGAATCTCTTGCGAATTCTTCAAGAAGCTCAAATCCCCGTAGGAAGTTCGTGTGGCGGCAAAGGCATATGCGCTAGCTGTAAAATTATTATCCTCAATGGGGCAGACAATTTGTCGACACCCAACGACATCGAATTGGATCTCAAGGAGCGAAACGGCCTGAGTGAACACGATCGAATCTCGTGCCAATCCCAAATCTATGGAGACATTACGATCACAACAAACTATTGGTGAGAAGACATGGCAATCAAACGAACACAAAGCCCGAATATTTCATTTGTCGAAACAAATCATATGGTTTTGCCCTCACATGCAAATGCTATCCAGAGCCTCTTTGGGGGCACTTTAGTCGGATGGATCGACATTGCAGCTGCAATTTCTGCACAGCGCTACAGCAACCGAATCTGCGTTACGGCAAGTATCGACACACTCGTCTTTTTGTCACCCATTCTCGTTGGAGAAACCGTGACAATCAAAGCGAAAGTCATTCATACAGGGACCACATCGATGATCATTGAAGTCGACGTGACAAGCAACAGTCCCTTCGAAAGAAAGAATCGGCACTGCGTTACGGCTTATCTTTCAATGGTGGCACTTGATGACAAGCGAAAACCCACTCCTGTTCCGCAATTGAAACTCCGCACCAAAGCAGAAAAAAAGGCATTCCATTTTGCGGCAGAGCGGCGAAAATTTCTACTTAATCAAATGAAGCGCTAAGCCGTGCTAAAATAGAGATATTTTATGCAGGTTCAGTGCCCTCAATGTTCAAGTCGATACAAACTGCCTGATGAAAAAATTCGTCCATCAGGAACGAAAGTACGCTGTCCCCGATGCCAGCACGCATTTTATGTTCATCCAAAACAGGACGCCGAATCCGCTCCTCAACCGTTTCGCCCTGAACCCCCTCCCGCGCCACCACCTCCTCCACCGCTGCCGCCGCCGGAGGCATTTTCTCGAAGACCGGCGCAACCCCCACCGACGAGGCCCATGCCGAATGCGCCTGCTAAAGTTTCTGAAGACAGGCCATTCGCAAAAAAATCGAGCACATCTGAAAAAGCCCAGGAATATTCTGTTGAGCCATCCATTCCAGACTTTGTCGAAAGCGCTCGAACAATGGTTTCTAGCGTCGGAGATTCTGTGCAGCCGGACGAGAAGCGAACAACTTCTCCATTTAAAGGACTGTCCAAAGCGAGCTTTTCAGTAGACCAACCCGATGATGTCGAAGATTTTTCGGAAGCTACGGGCGAGCTTGCTGACAAGCCGCGAACTGCACCAAGGGATTCAGCACCAACCGATCTGAAAGACGCTCCAGAAGTCACAGAAAATAGTCCATTTGGAAATGCAACTTTTGCAGAGATCCAAAATATTAAAGCTTCTAAGACTCGAAAGAAATTTCCGCTCGTCGTCGCAGCCGGAGTCGTTATGGTTGCTGGACTTGCTGCGTTGTTGATCTATTCACCAACACCTCACGTGACAGTCGTCCAGCAACCAAGTCCTGAAACTCCCCCTGACAACAAAGTTTCGAGACCCTCGCGCTGGTATGCAGATGAGCCTTCGATATTTCAGGATTTTCTTGGCCAAATGGCTGGCTTGCCAGCGACAGACCAAAGCCGACCAGAAAGACGAGGTTTGATTGCAGATGCTCTCGTTCTGAATGGCATACTCACAGGAACAAATGAACAAATTGTCTCTGGGTTAGGTTATGCGTCCTCTTTGATCGCTGCATATCCTCAGAATGCGTATGGATATTACGCGCTCAGTACCTTTGCGTTCTTTCAGGAAGATATCCAAACTCTTGAGGACTTGACGAAGCGCTGGCCGAACGAACTGAATCCCTCGGTAGAATTTCAAATTTCCAAAGCAATGGTTGATGCAAAGAAAGGCGATTACTCGTCGGCTTTAAAGAGCGCAAAGATCCTTCTCAATATATATCCCGACTCTCCGCGGATACAAATTACAGCGTTATACATCGGGCTCGAAAATCCACAGCAATCCGATGAAGTCTATGGCGAGCGTTCAATGTATTCGTTGGCCAAGAAATTCGACAAATACATTCAGGCGCTGAAGACACAAACTTCCACTCTTCCCGTCTTATATAAAACGATTGAGAAGAGGGTTCATAAGAAAAATATTCTGGCCGAACCAAGCACATCGAAGAACGAAAATTCTAAATCGGAAATCGCCAAGAAAAACGATGACCAACCAATGAATATATCCACCATCACGGAGCCAACACTCAATAAACCATCTGAGACTCCAGTGCCGACGACGATTCTGTCGCCCGGGTTAAGAGCCACACCAACACCGAAAATTCCCCCGAAGTCGAATAAATTGCCGAAGGCTGATCCTCAGTTGATTGCGCTGAACACAACTATTCAAAACGCACACCAGAAAGCCATGAAGTTTTTTAACCAGGGCAAAAACAAACTGGACTTGAATCGACAGGACGAAGCTATCGAGCTGTTTCAGAAGGCGCTACGAGAAGATCCAAATCTCGCAGAAGCTTACAAACAACTTGGCGTCATCTATATGGGCCGCCAGGTCAAAGACAAAGCCCTTCGACAGTTCAAACTCTATTTGCAACTAAAGCCCGATGGCGATGATAAACAGCTTGTTGAAAGCTGGATCACTTCAATGCAATAATTCACCATGCAATAGCTTCTGATTGTTTCCTCAGCCAATTTCATGTGAACGACAGCATTTTGAGACGCGATTTTTTGCCGAATCAAGGCTAGAATAGCAGAGAATGAAGCATTCAGAGATTGTCCCTAAATTTTTTGTCGTCGGAGTCAAAGATTTCATCGTCTCTCAGGATCTTCTGAGCTTTCTTCGACAGTTCAAAGTGAGTGGCCTTGCACTCTTCAACTCGCCGCACGACCATCCTCAAAATATCTGGGCCGATCCCGATGCTGCTGCCGAGGGAGTTTACGAATTCAGTCGTGTGATAAGCCCGATGGTACCATTTCTTTCCGTCGATCAAGAAGGGGGACGAGTCCGCCGGCTGCGAAAGCCCTTCGTGAATCTGCCGTCTGCAGGCCGAATCGGCATCGCTATCGAAAATGGAATGGAAAATGCTGTTGCCGAATTATATCGACTGTCAGCTCAGCAGATGGGGCTTGCTGATATTAGCGTCGTCTTCGCGCCTGTCTGCGACATCAGATACCCTGAAGGAAATGATGTGATCGGCGATCGCAGTTTTGGCGAAACAGCTGAGCTCGTACTCAAAGCTGTGAAATTCTTCTGTAATATTTTTGAACAAGAAGATCTGAGGACCATACTCAAACACTATCCCGGGCATGGTCCGACGCACTTTGACTCGCATGCTCAGATTGCGAGACTCTTTAAAACACAATCCGAAATGGCTGCTCTTGATTCTCGAATCTTTCTTGATAGCATTGACCACGCTTCCGGGGTAATGACGGCACATATCGCCTATAAAGATTTTCCAGAGAGGATATTTTCTCTCGATAAGGAATGGGTTCTTGAAACCAAAAATAAATTCGGGAGAGATAAAGTTCTTATTTCGGATGATTTGCTTTCGATGAAAGCGGTTTCCTCACTGCGCCCGTGGATTAAATGCTATGAGGCCGGATACGACTATATCTTAACATGTGGAACACTGGATGAAGCAGCCCGAGCCATCGAAGAAACCATCCGACATAGTGAACAACGTTCTATTCAATTCGAAGAAGAACTTACGATTGAACGACGGGCAGAGAAAAGCTGGACTAGATTTGCAAAACCGCACAAACGACTTTCCTTTGCAGAATGGAAATCAGAACTCCTGCGATTTGAAGATGAAGCCCAATATTATTTGGATCAAATCAAATGACACAGATCAAATCAACGCAGACAGGAGGGCCACGAATTAAGATTGCGGTTTCGATGGATTTTCTACCCGACCGTGGTTTTTTTTTGAAACCTGATCTCGTCGACCGTCTCTTGCTCCTAGGGTTTGAAATTGTACCGCTGGTTTATGATCTAAACCCGTTAGATAAGATCTTGTCATCGGTTTCAGGCGTTCTTCTCCCTGGAGGTTTGGGCGACGTTGATCCTGAACTATTTGGCCAAAAGAAGAAGTATGATTGCGTAAAGATTGTTCGAAATCGCTGTGATTTTGAATCAGCGTTGCTGGTGATGGCTCTCGAAAGAGATTTGCCGCTCTTTGGTATCTGTTGGGGTTTTCAGATGCTTAATGTCCATCTGGGCGGCACACTTATTCAAGATATCCGCAGAGATGCTCCACACTCACTTATTCACGAATCTTGCGAAACAGACCAGAATCCTCTGCACGGCGTAACTCTGACTGAAAAAGCGGCAACAATCGCTGGAGAAAAAGAAATCGTTGTCAATTCAACGCATCATCAGGGAATTGATAAAATTGCGCCGAATTTGGTTGTCGAAGGGCGATCCTCCGACGGACTCATCGAATGCATCTCATTGCCTAAACAAAAATTTACATGGGCCGTTCAGTGGCATCCCGAAAGACTTCCAAACGACAAATTCATCCCTGCTTTTCGAGAAGCCTGTCTGCGCTAATGTTGATCAGCTGAGCGCTCTGGCCTTCTAGTAATTTCACTCTCTCTTGAAGGTCGTGAACTTCTCTGAGCAATTCAGCCTTCTGTTTTCTGAGCATCACTACTGCACTCACTAAAAAATTTGATCCGCCCAGCGATTTCATTTCGTCTATGTCTAAATCAAATTGATTCATTTTGGTGCTCCTGCACCCTAGATCATGCAAGATCAAGACCGGATCATGATGCGACGCTCGCATCTGTTCGCGGCGCATTACAATTCGATATCGTCAAAAAACAGACAACTCTGTCAAAATTTACTGCTTTTCAAGTGCGGCATTGGCTGAAGAAGAGGCATTCAATAAATCCCTCTCGCTCAGCTGATCTTTAAGCAGAGTCTCCTCGGCAGGATAGTACTTCACGAACTGACGTATCAGAGACTGGCGGATGGCTGGATCTCGATGAAATGCCACACCCTCGACCGTAACAACAATCGCTTCAGAATAATCCATTGAGGTGCGGAGAAGGAGTTCGTGAGCAAGGACAGGCAGAAAATATGAAAAGCTCTGGAGGCCTGATGAATTCTCTTGATCGCCTCCAGGTGTGAAATCAAATAATTCCTGCAGAGCCATATCGTGGACTTGGTCCGCAATATCATCATCGTCAAGAGGAAGCGTGGAAGCCGCATTCAATAAAACCGTCCGAGCAGCTGCGTATTCAGCGCTGATAGGAAGAGCATCCAGTTCGGCCTGAATTTTATCTACGTTCTGCCGCTCTGACCGAAGGACTTCAACCCTGTCTGCCAAACGATTTTTTTTCTCCCGGGCTATAACTCTCTCGCCGGTCTGGGACTGCGACGATTGCGAATCAACCGATGATGCCTCGGCTTCAACCTCTGGACGTCGGTCCTTCGCACTCTGCGGTTCATCTGAAACTTTTTCTGCCGTCTCCGAGGATATCGCAGCTTTAGTTGCCGGCTTCCACAGAAAAAGAGATACAAGGGCAGCTCCAGCAACTAATAAAAAGACGGCAGCAAGTATTTTCACTTCTTCTATTGTATCACCGGAAGACTCCTTGATTAAACCACCCATCCACGCAAGCGGAGATGCCACTGCTCGTGGGTCGCCATCCCTAAACTATTGAAATCTCAAGAAATTGAAGCACAACAAAAACGCATTGAAATATCCTCGAGAGAAAATCCTAGGGCGACAGTGTCTGCCTAAAATGAAAACGAAAGCTTGCGGGTTCCACTGGCCCTGAAAAAATCCGCAAGACGCTTCTTGCGGGATTCTTCTGAATACTGAGCTTTCAGCAGTTGCCTACACAGACCGCGGGCAATCGAATGAGCTTCCTCATAGACCATCTTACCTTCAGCATCCACCCAGTGCCCGACCTTACATTCAGAAAAAATGGAATCAAAAAATTGATCGCTCAACTCTTGCTGATTTTTGAGCTCCAACCAATCAAGAACAATTGCAAATTTGTCTACTTCGGCCTGAACCTCTAATTCAAGAAGAGTTGAGGTGCCGTTTTGCGTCGCTTGCCAGACCAGAGAGTTAAAATGACTCAGTTCTTCAATTGCAACTGCGAGTGATCCAAAACGAGAGAGATCCAAATCCGCTGGCAGATCTAGATGATCTATTTCTGCTAATATTTTGCTATTCAACAAAACTGCAATTTCCATCGCATCATCAACTTCTCGAACTAAAACACGACTTTCTTCGTGAGATGGCCGAAGGTAGTCATTCAAATCAATATCAGGAAAAAAACCATGCGAATCTCGCACGGCCTTGTGAATGTGATCTAATGCAGATTTACGCATTATGAAATAGACGGATCTTTCTTGATGTCGAACGGGATAATTCCCTGCTTACGTAATTTTTCGAGAGCTCGCTCACTCGAACTATTGCGATAGATCTCTAGCAGTCGGTCAATCGAGTAAGTGCGGTCCTGTGTCGCCTCCGACATTTCATTGAGCACACCGCAAACTTTTGGAAACCTCTGACTGAGCTCGTCGTAGACGCTCATTCCTTCTGAAAGAGTCCCCAGTAACCCATACGCTGTTTCACCCATCCGATGGTAGTAACTGAGATTCATACAACGACGCTCCAATGCTTCAGGAAAATATCCAGACAGCATGAGAGACGTATCGCCCATCTGTTTGAGAATCATCACACGACGAGAATTATCCGCATCAATTGCTTCAGCCATCATTTCAGCAAGAACTGGAATGGCTGATTCCTGAAAGAAAAGTTTCTCTGAATCCTGGAATCCGACTAAAAGCTCCGTCACATAATCGATCAATCGAACTGAAAGTTCGACGCGATTCTTCTGCGCAGCAGCAACCAATCGATCGTTAAAAAAATCGCGCAAGCTGCTACAAATGAGTTCGGAATCTTTCTTCCCGATCTGGGAATCCACATAATCATTTTATCAAAAAACCCGTGTTTCCGGAAGGGTACCGGGGGAACTGACTTAGACGTCCTAAAACCGGCTTTCACGAAATGACCAGCCGCGATCCCTCAATTTTTTCTGCAATCTGGCATTATGCTCCGGTCCCTGCGTTTCTAAGATAATACGCGCCTGAACCTCTCGCAGTGAGGTCTGACCAAAGACCCGCTCATGCTTCACATGCACAACACTTGCTCTCTCTTCAGCGAAGACCCCGGTGAGCTGATGGAGAGTTCCTGGCATGTCTGGAATTGTAAATTCGAGATTAAGCAAGCGGCCAGCCTTCACGAGTCCACGTTCAATAATTCGCGCAAGAAGATTCACATCCAAATTTCCACCACTCAATAAAATGACGGTCTTTCCAGTGATGAGCTCCGGGTTCTGAAGAACGGCTGCAACCGACGCACCTCCACAACCTTCAACAAATAGTCGCTCATTCTCCAAAATCCAGAGCAATCCCTCTGCAATCTCCTCATCATCCACGACGGATGTTGAGTGCACCATCCCTTTACAAATCTCGAATGGAATATCGCCCATCCGCTTGACCGACATCCCTTCAGCAATCGTACTCGCCTGAGAAAGAGTCACCGGCGCTCCACTTTTTAACGAAGGAAGAAATGTAGAGCAACCAGACGCCTGCACACCAATAATTTTCACGCCGGGGACACGCTCAGACAAATAGGCTCCGCAACCAGCAATAACTCCGCCTCCACCAATCGGAGATACAAAAACCTCCACGTCAGGCAAATCCTCGAGAACTTCCTTTGCGATTGTGCCTTGTCCGCAAATGACATAGGGATCATCAAACGAGTGAACATATTCTCGTCCATCAATCTTCTGTAACTCAACAGCCTTCAGATAAGCCTCGTGGTAAGTTTCTCCAAATAAAATGATTTCCGCGCCCCATTGCTTTGTTGAGTTAAACTTCACCCACGGCGTGGCTACGGGCATCACAATCTTTGCGGATATTCCCAACCTCTGGGCGTGATAAGCAACACCCTGCGCATGATTCCCTGCGGAAGCAGTAATAATTCCCTGCTTACGAGAACTCTCTGAAAGAGAAAGAAGTTTGGACAATGCCCCTCGCGCCTTGAATGATCCGGTATATTGTAGATTTTCTGCCTTAAAATAAATCGGAAACTTTGACTTCAGACGACGCTCTAAAGCCTCCGACCTTATCAGCGGCGTTCGACGGCACGCATCTTTTATTTTTAGATGAATCTTATCGATTGCTTCTGCATTGACCTTCATCTGAAGAGACTTCCTGTAATCTAAGTACACATGGCCAAATATCTTGTGTGGCAGATCCAAAACGCACTGCCACATCATCCATCGTGAAATAACTTTCTTTTTCGCGTTCCTGAAGAACTAACCAAGCCAACGCCGCAGACCACGAGCTAGGCAAATGTCCAATCAAACTTCTTACCGGAATTTCTCTTAATGTCTCATTCCACAAGTTTTGAGCCTTCTTCAAATCATTCAAAGTAAATGGCCGCTCGTCACAAACCATCCCCTTGAGGAGCATTTGAAACACAGCACCTTCGTAGCTTAGTGCCAATCGACTTTTGCAAACCTCCAAAACCTTCTCCACCTGTCGGTGTCGGCTAAATGGCTTGAGGACTTCAATGGCCTTCAAATATTCATGATCTTCGATAAAGATTCGAGCGAGAAGCAAAGAATTTTCCCTTGAATGTGGCCTTAGCTTCACTGCTTTTCTTGCATAAATCTTGGCAGATTTTAAGCGTCCCATCATCATCAAAACCCAGGCATATCTGCGCAACAAGGCAGGATTTTTTGGGTCGAGTTCAAGTGCCCTATCAAACTGAGCTTGGGCGACCTTCCAGTGTCCCCCAGACAAAAACGCTCGTCCGAACGCATCATAATAACGCGGCTCGGACGAATTCAAACGCACGCTAAATTTTAAATGATAGATTGATTTCGCTTCATCGTTCAATGCGCGATGCGTCAAACCCAATCGGTAGTGAATTGCCGCCAACCGAGTCACACTCGCTGATCTCTGAGATCTCATACTGATCAAGCGATTCAAAAGTAAGTTCCAATACTGCGCAGCCTGCTCAAAATGCCGCAACTTCTCACTTTTCTTTGCACGCATCTCTATCCATCGATTAATGGAAATAACTTTCATAAATATCCTCGCTCTTATTCTTGGCCTCGATTGCTGCTTTGGGTCAATCATTTGTATTGCTACACTAAAGTTAATGAACCATGTCGTTGGGATTGATCTCGGAACAAGTAATTCTTGTGTTGCGTCTCTTGTAGATGGCAAGCATCAGATTTTGTTGGATGAAAACGGAAACGGGCTCACACCTTCTGTTGTTTCATTTGGTAAAGATAAAAAATTTCTCGTGGGCAACGATGCGAAGGCTCAAGTTTTTTCAAACCCTAAGCGAACAATTTCTTCAATAAAAAGATTGATTGGACGTAAGTTTTTTTCACCGGAAGTAAAAAAAGCACAAGCTCTACTTCCCTACACGCTTATTGAAGGTCCAGATCAAAATGTCTGCGTTGAAATTGATCAAACTCTCTATAGTCCGCAAGAGATTTCAGGACTCATTTTAAAACATCTCCGCACAATGGCCTCCAGAGCACTTCACAGCGATGTCGAGCACGTTGTCGTCACAGTCCCTGCACATTTTAACGATAACCAACGACAAGCAACGAAAGACGCTTGTAAAATTGCAGGCTTAGAAGCGATGCGCATCATTAACGAACCGACAGCTGCCGCACTGGCGTATGGATTCGGAAAAGGATTGAAGGAAACTGTTGCCATATACGACCTTGGCGGTGGAACATTTGACATTTCAATTCTGAAATTGAGAGATCAGGTTTTCGAAGTTATCTCCACAGCTGGAGATACATTTCTTGGCGGCGACGATTTTGACGATCGAGTGATTGACTTATGCGCGGAAGATTTTTTAGCAAAAACAAAAATTGATCTTCGAAAAATATCTGGAGCTCTCCCACTGTTGAGAACAAATGCAGAACGCGCCAAGAGAAAATTGAGCTACGCTGAAAAAACAGATATTTATATTCCAGGAATTATTCACGAAAATGGTCAACCACTCGATCTGCAGCTCACACTGACTAGAGAGCAATTCTACAAAGCAACCGAACCCTTGATTCAACGAACCTTTACCGTCTGCGATGAAGCTCTTCGACTGGCATCCTTAAAGCTGTCTGACCTTGACGCTGTCATTTTGGTGGGTGGACCTACGAAGATGTCATTGGTTTTTGACGTCGTTGGTAGCTACTTCGGAAAAGCACCTCTTCGAGATCTTAACCCCGACGAAGTAGTCGCCATTGGGGCTTCAATTCAAGCGCACACGCTCGCGGGATCTCAAAAATCGGGCATCACGCCCGTCGCTGAGGCGCTTCTTCTGGACGTCACGCCACTGGATCTGGGACTCTCGACGGTCGGCGGATATGTCGAGACTCTGGTCGAAGCGAATACACCGATTCCCGCGCAGGCATCAAAAGTATTTACGACGACGGCTGACAACCAAGAGACAGTCCTGATCAAAATTTTCCAAGGGAAAAATCGCCGCGAAGAGGAGTCTCAGCTGCTCGGACATTTTGAGTTTTCTGGCTTCAAAAAAGCAAAGGCGGGGAGCATCGGCATCGAAGTGTTCTTTTCAATAAACACAGATGGTATCGTCGAAGTAACCGCAAAGGATCAAGAAACAGGCATTGAGCAAAAAGTGAGCGTCAAGCTTTCAGGAACCCTCAGCCAAGAAAGTCTCCAAAAAACAGCCGATAAATTCGAAGACCACAAACAAGTCAAAGTTAAAAACGAGTTACAGGGTGCGCTGAAGGTCGTTGTGTGCTCCCCCTCAAAAGGTGGGCCCATCTTTGACGAAGGATTTTCAAGAGATTTGGATCCATTAGCCCACACAATTGCACTCATTCCAGAGGATGGAAAAAACGTATTGAAAAAACATGAAAGAAAAAACTTGTGCTGGACGATGGTTCTAGAAGACTTCTCCAATACACCACGTTATTTGCAATATCTCTCTGAAATACCCACTTCCGACGTTTCACGCCCCGGGCTCACACTATACAAAATTAAATTCAAAGACGGTGGGATCATCTATGGAGAGTCAACCCTGCCTGACCTGAAGTCTGAGGGCTTCTGGATCCAGCCGCCTTCAGGTAAAGAGATCTTGAACGGAAAAATTTTCGTCTACACACAGTTCATTCAAGAAATGAGCCCCCATGCCTCTTCTTAAACCGACTGACTTCGAAATCCTCGAGAGAATCTTACCGACTCTTAATCACTATCAATTATTGAAAGTGACATCTGCCGCTACTTCAGAAGAGATCCAAGCCGCATTTCATCGAGAAGCTTTGATATTTCACCCAGATCGCTACCAGAAACTAAATGATCAAGACCTCTCTCGCCGGGCCAAAAATATCTATACAAAAATTGTTGAAGCCTATCGAACGCTCTCCAACCGTCAAAAGAGGTCGACCTACGATCAGTCTCTAAAAATCTCTTCCCAAGGCACTTCTGTTGATCAACAGGGCCAAGAAGATATCACTACTTTTCGGACGCGAAAAACGAACACAAGCTCGCCAGGATATAAATTTTTAAAACTGGCACAAGCTGCCCTTCAATCTGGAAATCTTCAATCCTCTAAGATGAATATTAATCTCGCGCTCAATATGGAGCCTGAAAATCAAGAATTTCTACAATTTTTCAAACGACTTGATGGGCACATAAAAAAAGGAAAGGGATAAATCGCCCTTCCTCGAAAAATATCAAGGCCTCAGATTTACCAATATCTATAAATTTACCAATATCTATGAAGACCGACTACGGTGCCCAAAATTCGGAATGAAGAGTCTTCAATTTTCCTAGGCTCGTATTTTGGGTTCTCGGGATAAAGCCAGATATCTCCGCGCTTTTTGACAAAGCGCTTAATAGTCACTTCGCCATCAACCATTGCGACTACAATTTCATCTGGCTGTGCCGTGGTGGCTTGGCGAACAATGACAAGATCATCGTTTTCGATTCCGGCATTAGTCATACTATCGCCTCGCACACGCACGGCAAAGATCGGACCTCTTAAAAATGTGGGGACCAAGATGTCCCCGTCGTGATTTTCAATCGCCTCTACGGGAGATCCCGCAGGAGCAGCGCCCAATATTGGAGCGGGCTGGAAATCAATTTCAGAAATCAATCTCAAACCACGCGCTTTCTGCGGATCTCTCTCAATATAGCCTTTTGTAATCAAGGCCTCGACGACCGTCTGAGCCGAACCCACGGCAGTCCATTTCATAGCACTGCAAATTTCACGTAACGTGGGCATCGACCCGGCTGCGAAAAACTGTTCTTTCATAAACTGAAAGACCTTGTACTGACTCTCCGTCAGTGTCGGTCGATTCACGAGCGCACGAGCTCGCCCAGAGAGCTTCTGCTTTGAATTGATTTTTTTATCAGCGCCTCCATCGACCATACATCTGAATGGTATCAATGCATCGCAAGTCAATCAAGCGTCTTTTGAAAAAATTATTTTTCACCTCTGACTATAAATTGATTTTCGGCGATCGATTTGCAACGCTGTAGCCGGAGAGAGAGAGGGGATATCATGGGGCGAAACTTCGTCGATCGTCTAACTGCCGTCGGCATTTTTTTTATTTTTCCTGTAATCATATTCGCAGATCTCAGCGAGACAGACCGAGCCAAAGAAGAAATCTCAAAGGCCTCACGGCTCTTTGATTCCGAAACTCAAAGCGATATTCAGATTGCCCTGAATCAATGGGATTTGCCGCAGATACGTGACATTGCTCTGACCTCGGCGATTGCCCGCAACGAGTTATTTGAACAGCATGAGGATTCGCAGGTTGATGGGATTCGCCTTGACCTATTAACAGAGCACGCCATCGAGACACAAATTCTAACGGCTCGCATGCTCTATGCAAATCTGGTTGGATCGCTGTCAAAAACATCCCAAGACATTAGCGCTCATCTAAAAACAGAAAAAAAAGATCTTCTCACTCTTGCAGATCAAAAAATCAGTTTTAGACTAAATCCACTCCTTGAACATGCCGACGCCTCAGTTCATCAATCTTTTGATAAACTAGAAAAATTTATTCGAAATAGTTCCGCCAAAGATCTCCTTCGGTTCAACACAAATCGATCGTCTCTGCTACTCGCCTACAATTATTTTCTTGAGGCAAAAACGTCGCGCCTTGAAACTGCAGCTCAATGGGCTCAAGAAATTGAATCGATCACCACCGAAATCGTGAACCAAGCTGGCTTGAGAACCGAAAACTCAAGATCGACCGCTCAGCGATGGGGAAAAATCTTAGAACATGAAACAGCGATTTCAGTCAGACGCGCCTGGGTCAATCGCGACACCATCACAGCCGTGGGTCTGGCCGCTCTCGCATCTGCCCAAACGATCTGCGTCCTTGTGACCGTGGGTATTTGCGCTGCGTCGCTGCCTGCAACTGCCGAGTGGTATATCGTAGGCGGAAGAATCGCAATGTCAGCGGCTCGAACCGGAGTTGCAGCGAGCAGTTTGATCAATATCATCGACAGATACCGTTTCAATGGCGCTTCGGGTCTTGCCACCGTGGCAACCGCTATGGACACTCTGATCATCATCACAGCTCTTCCAAAAGCAAGCATTGCAGCTCTTGAGTCGACTAAAACATTTACGCTACTCGGCCGTTCGATCAAAGCATCAGACCTTGCACTTAACTGGAATACCACCCAGATCACTGCCGCGAAATCAACTTTCGCGATTGGAGTATCATACGGAACTTGGCAAATAGCAAAAGCAGAATCTATTGCTGAGACATTGAGCAAAGAATCTAGTGCTGAAGTAACAGCCACGGAAGTCCGTCGCCAAGGAGCGATCTATATCATGATGGGAATTCTGGGCGGACTTGAAGCCTATCGCAGTGCAAGATTTCAGATGGAAAATTCGTCCACGTACAGAAATTACGTTGCGAACAAACCCTCCATGCTAGAGTCACAATTGAGTGGATTTAAGAGCTACTCACCTTTTCAAGCGATCGGAAAAATAATCAACGGAGTCAAACAGGTTCCAGAAAATTTTTGGTTAGGCACAAAAACAACCGCGCTGGGACTCGGTCAACTCACCTATCAAGTGATCTCGGCTGGAGCCCTCGCACTGATGAGCTATACCTATCCAGATTTTTTAATGCGCCGAAAAAATAAACCCCTGCCAGATCTTCGTGAAGGAGAAAGCGCATTACTTCTGAATGGATTTGCATCAAACGACATGCTCTATTACGCATTTGCATCAGAATATGCGAATCGATACGAAATTGATAAATATAGTGGACCCGAGAAAAACCAATTGGGTGGCGAGTTTTTTGAATCGCCCGAAGCATTTTTCAAAAAAATAGAAAAATTTGCTAAAACCCATGGGCGCATTCGCTATCTCAAAATAATGGCTCACGGGGTTCCGGGTCGAATAGTGCCAGTCGCTACGCAAGATGTTATGGACGGAAGCTCGAGAGAACTCCTGGATGCGGAATATATTCGAGCGCATCGAGAAGAGATCAAGAAAATAGCAAATGAATCCATGGCTCCTGACGCTCAAATCGTGATCATTTCGTGTTTAGTTGGAGGCAATCTGTCACGCGAGACTTCGTATCGTGGAATAACTTTCGAAGAGAAATCTGGAGATCATTTTATTCAAGCTCTCGGCGATGCCCTTCTGCCTCAGGGTGGATCAATTGATTCCTCCCGCCGAATCATCATGGGCCTTGACGGGACTATTTCTCCAACCTTTAGACACCTCATTTATGCAGGAATTAACACGCCTCAAAATCGATATGAATTTGAAAACCAAGTTTCTGAATTAATAAAAAAAGAAAAAGAATTTCAGAAACAAATGATCTTCGATGACCGCGAGGCAGTGAGTTACGACGCAATTGCAATGGGTTTAGGAAAACGAATGGTAGCCATGTACAGTCAGATCTGGGCCCTCGCCTACAAATTTGGCTTTAATGGAGATGGAGGATTTTTCAACGAAAGGCATCGGCATGATGATTTTCCGTCACAAAAAACCGCATTGGCAAAAGCTCCTGGGTTCTAAGCGCTGAGAGTTGTCATCTCCACAGATAACTCTCTTGAGATTTCATTGAGCATGTTTTCTGTTAGCTCTACGTCATCCAGAGATTTTTCAATCGTTTCAAAGCGCTCGATGATTTTTGGAATATGTCGCTCCCAAGCTTCAAAATATTGAGCATGTTTTAAGAGAAAATCTCGCTTCAGCAGATAATCGTCTTTGTAATCGGCTCGCATCTGATTGAGGAGCCGTTCAAATGTTGCGTGAAAGGGCATGAGAATCGTGATCGCAACCATATAAAATATTCGGTCCTCATTTACAGCCTCTGTTTTCAGACTCAAAATCTCATCCAGTGCAGAATTTAGAAAATCAAATCCCACGTACTTGCCGACCAATTCTTTGTCTTTGATCTTCGTTTCCCATTTTTTCAGTTTTTTTGAAATTTCCTGCGCTTCACTCAGTCGTTTTTTTAGCGCCTTGAGAGATCTCTGAAAACCCATCTTGGCTCCGGCCTTTCGTTTCGTAACCTCATTTTCAGTGAGCGGTTTAAGCAGTTCTCGTTTGACAGGATAAAGATCGAAATCTTCAGTGCGATATTTTTCAAGCGCTTCCGCGACGGTCATTAACTCTGCGCCCTTAATATAAGCGCCTTTCGGTGCGGTATTGATCCATTTTCGATCAGAGTGAGTGACGAATAGCTGCTCCATCTGTTTGCGAAAATAATTCCACTCAATTCGAGTCGGCACGGAATCCTTTTCATCCTGAGTCATCACTCTTAGGCCCTTGGACTCTTGCGCCAGCTCGTCTGCGCTGCGCGAACGCTCTCGATCAGGATCGATCGTTCCAGCCACATGAGTTTCGTGAGAATCAAATCCATAGGCCAGATTGTGCCCGATCATGATCGTTGTCGAAAATCCCATATACGCCGCAAGCGCTACATTTAAATTTCCGGCCGATGATCCAGGATGAAATCGCCCACAAAACTGCAAATTGAGTGCTTCGGTATAAAGTGGTGACGGCGTATATAAAAGAATCTCTCCCTGGCAACAATCAAACGACTCTTTCATCAAAAGCATGGGAGCGACTAACGTTGTTCTCTCGTTAACATAAATATTACGAAACAAGCGCGGGACATAATCATCACGCTCGAGAGCCGTGATGAAATCTGGGTATATGCCGCGATCCGACATTGGCTTAAGAACAGTATCGCAGGCAATAATCGGGATTTTTCCCTGAATCGCTTTCAATGTTTCCCAGTGTTCATTCACAGATGGCCCTGCTGCAACAGAGACACAAAGTTTTCCTTTAAACTGATTTTCAAGCCGAGCGAGGCCAGGATTTTTGAAGATCATCTCCATATTGTCCATGATATTATTGAACCCCAAGAACTGATCATTGACTGAGTTGCCCACCAACAACACGCTGTGATCGCGCGCATCCATCAGCGCTTTACCCACCTGTGTATAGAAGTCCCCCTCAGTCTCCAATGCCTGGGGAGTTCCAATGATTTTCAAATGACGATCGACAGTGGTATTGCCAATAAAAAAATCAATCAGTCGATTGGAAACAACGCCCAAATCGCTGGTGACAATCCACTCCATCGACTCGTCTTCAAGCTCTACGGTCCAATTTTGAATCGCGAGGGCACGCAGAAAAATCTGAGGATTTTTTTCAACGACCAAAATAGAAAAATTAGTATGGGGCCTATTACTCAAGAACTCTTTGAGCCAATAACCAAGACCAAGCCCAAATACGACCAGCAATGACGGATGCTCCAACTTATATGCCTCAATCCCCGCCTTCGCCTCAGCCATCGGGTCCAGTCCGTGATACAAAACACGACAGCCTGGATTCAACCGGCTATAGATGAGGTTTGTTTGTCCTGAAGTGGCGACCAGTTCAAACGACTCGTTCTGAGTTCCGTTTGGTTGGTCTTTAAATATCTGAATCTCAGGCTCTAGGCATTCATACAAACTTGGTCGATGTTCCTGTAGCCACTTGATATTTTTTTCAAAAATTTCATTCATCTCTATCCAACAGTCTATCAGATTGGTTTTTCTTTTTTTATAGACGCGGCGCCTTTGACGCGATTATTCCTGCGTCATTCCAAACAAATTCTTCATCAGGTGTAATATTGATGAATTTCTGAATGTATACCCGGGCATTTTAAGAGTCTTAGTGCCCGCCGTCTCAAGATAGCTGTTCTGCAAATATCGATGTGAAATTTTTGATTTGCTCTTACTAAAGTATCGATGTGTCGACGCTGGATCAATGAGTTCTGAATCAGAACCAAAAGTTGTTCGATAGAAAATAATCGCTGCAGGCTCTTCGCCCTCATACGAACTGGCCAAATATCTTGGAAGATCTTTTTCGACGTACTGAGTTCCAGAGATTCTTTGACCCTTTTCGACCTCCGAAAATAAATCAAAAATTGATTCGGACGATTCGTCATTGAGTGTCATTCTTGCGAGAGTTTTCGTGGTCCACAAGTCCCAGTCGACTAAAGAATATTTTTGCGTTGCTCCTCGCAACTGAGTTGAGCAGCGATCACAACCTTCCGGATAATAAACAAGCCCAGGATCTCGTGACATCTGCCAGATCCCTTCGTTCAGTTTATAAATCGCATGAGTCCTGGCCGCGACAAAAATTTTAAGAGATTGAGAAGATCCCCTATCGAAATATTCGGGCCGGCCAATTTCGTTGTGCTCGGCCGAAAAGCGATCCACCAAGGGCGTGAGTTTTCGACGAAAATCTTGAGGCAATCGAGCGCGCCAAGCAAGTTCCTCAGATAGATTCGGCAGATAGATCATCGCTAAACCATGGGCATTTGCCAAATTTGCAACCAATCGACCATACGGCAGATCAGAAACCTTCTCCACAATGACCCAGAGATTCTCTGTATCATGGATATGAGCCGAACCGCCCTTATCAACCGCATGGTAGAGAATATAATTGATATAGTAATGACTCTCTGTTTCGATCACCGAAAAATAAACAGGGACATGGCTCATGATTTCAATTTCACGCGACGGCGCGAGAGAAAAAATGGTTTCGCCATTATCACGCAGATTCTCATTTCCATCGAACTGCAAGCCAACAAGATGGTCTACGGGATTGAAGCCAGTGAGGGCGTGGGTAAACTCCAAATCTAGTTCCTGATAAATAATTGGCGCCCATGCCTTCGCCAACTCTAGTCGCTGCCGCTCATCTGAGTGGAGAAAGCTTGGAAACCCGCATAAAATCAGGGCCAGAACAATGTCTCTCACACTGCCATTATCTCATGAAAACCAAAGTTTAAGAAAAATCGACCAAGATAGGTCTAGAATGCGGTTTTAACGATTCACAGTCAGCAAAATGAATCACTCATTTCGGTAGAGGATCAAACCATGAGAAAGGTCGTAGGGAGATAATCCCAAGGTGACTCGATCACCCGGCAATACTTTAATACTAAATCTTCGCATTTTTCCGCAAAGCTTCGCATTCAGCTCTTGGCTATTCATATCCAGTTTGACTCGATAGAGTCCACCGGCAGCGATATCTGTTACGGTTCCCTCGACTTTTACTAAATCATCTCTTGCCATACTTGCTTCCCTTGAATGTTTATAGGCCTAAGGCCCCACCCTCAAGCGAATTCTATCGCTTAATGCAAAGGAGACAAGAGAAGTGACTATCTCGAACGCTCTCACGTCATAGAAATGGCAATTTTAGAGAAAAAACGACTTAAATTTGAAAAATCGACCTTCTCTTCACTGCCATTTTGAAAGTCTTTGACCGTGGCGACCGCGGAACTAAACTCATTCTCTCCAAGAATCAAAACCCAACGATAGCCACTTTCTGATGCAAACTTTAACTGATTCTTGAATTTAGCCTCAGCCGGATAAACTGAAACCACATATCCATTTTTTCTTAGTTCCTGAGCCATCCCCAAGACCCGTGAACGCAAATTCTCATCCAATACTGGAATAAAAATATCGCGACGGCCGATAAGCTCACTCTCTTCTCGCTGAGCCATGAGGAGCAACAATCGCTCAAAGCCAATGCTGAAACCAACAGCAGGCACCGATCGTTTTAAAAAGCGACCTATCAACTGATCGTAACGACCACCACCGCCGAGAGAATAACCAGCGGAGTGATGGCGCAGCTCAAACACCGGCCCCGTATAATAGCCAAGCCCTCGTGCCAGAGATGGATCAAAGCTAATGCTCTTCACAGGCAATTTCAGCGACTGGAGCATCTGAATGATTCTTGTAAGCGTATCAACAGCCTCGAGATGAATATGTTTGAAAGCATCTAAGCTCTGCGCATTCGACTGAAGCTGATTCACTTCACTGGATACCTGAGAACCCAAGAGCTCGCTCCATTCTTTCTTGAGCTCTTCAAAATCAACTTTATCCTTCTTGTCGAGAATAATGGCAAAAGCATCGGCCTTGCTCCCCAAAAATCCGTAAGATTCAGCCATTGCCCTGATCAGACGCCGATCGTTAATCCGCAATTCAAAATCTGGGCCCGCCAATTTGCTTGCTGCAGCGACCACCGCTTCAATCACTTCAACTTCTGCAGCAATACTAGCGGAGCCAATAATATCAACGTCACACTGATAGAACTCGCGAAAACGTCCTTTTTGCGCTCGCTCCGCTCGCCATACCGGAGCAATATGAAAAACCTTCCATGGAAGTTTAATTTGCGATTGATACTCAGCAACGACACGCGCCAGCGGAACAGTGAGATCGAAACGCAATCCCAGATCACTTAAAGCATTCTCTGACAATTCACCATTGAAAGCATCTTTCAGCTTATCGCCGCGTTTCAGGATCTTAAAAATAAGTTTTTCATTTTCTCCACCACCACTACCAATCAACGTTTGAATATTCTCAACAGCTGATGTTTCAAGTGGATCAAATCCAAACGATCCATAAATTTGCGAAATCTGATGCACTAAAGATGCGCGTCTTCGCGCGTCGGCACCAAAAAAGTCTCTGAATCCAGATGGTGGTTTTGTAGAAATAGGCTCGCCCGTCACCAGGCGAGCCTATCAAAAAGATTAAAAGATTTCAGTTTTATTTCAAAAAGAGCAGTTCACGATACTTCGGCAAAGGCCAAAGGTCGTCGGCAACCAGCCCTTCTGCTTCGTCCGACAGTTCTCGAACTCGAAGCATGGCAGGTAAAACATGGCTACTTAAGCGGTCGGCCCTCTGATTTTCATCGGTTAACCCATGAACCTCGGTGCATTCCACTTCAAGCGTCGCCACTGCTTTCAGCATGTTTTCGTAGATCGCTTTGATGTCTTCCAATCGATTGAGGGAAACCATTTTTCCCGCATTCTTCACATTAGAAACCATTTCAGCCACCCGAGATATTTGCATTTCAATCGCCGGAAATACATTCGTTCGAATGATTTCAGCAAGAGTAGCGGACTCCATCTCGATCTGCTTTACGTAACGCTCAACCATAATATTGTGACGCGACTTAATTTCTTCAGCGCTCAAAACTTTCTCTCTTACAAGAAAATCCGTCGCTTTCTTATCATCCAAGACACGTAATGCCATTGGAGTCGTCGTCAAATTTGGCAAACCACGTTTTTCAGCTTCAGCTTTCCATTCTGCTGAATAGTTATTTCCCTCGAATCGAATGGCCTTCGTTTCTTTGATCACTTCACGAATCAAAGCCAAAACCGCTTCGTCTCGTGATTTCACTTCGGTCAACTTTTTCTCGAGGCGTCCAGCAAGTTGCGCAAACGCATCTGCCACCGCCGTATTCAAAAACGAGATCGGCACCGCACAATTCGCCGTCGCACCAACCGCCCGAAATTCAAATTTGTTTCCGGTAAATGCAAAAGGAGAAGTTCGATTACGATCGGTATTATCTCGCGCGACCACAGGCAGTTTAGAAACTCCCAGACTTAAGATGGATTCCCCAGAACTTGGATCGATAGAAGCTCCTGTCTCAATCTTATCGAGAATCTGAGAAAGAGACTCGCCAAGAAATACGCTAATAATCGCTGGAGGCGCTTCATTCGCTCCTAAACGATGATCATTTCCTGCGGATGCAATTCCAGCTCTTAAAATTCTGGAATGCTCATAGACAGCCTTCATGACTGTGACAAGAACAGCCAGAAATCTCAAATTCTGGTGTGGAGTCTTTCCGGGCTCCAATAAATTTTCACCTCGTTGAGTTGAGAGCGACCAGTTGTTGTGCTTGCCACTTCCATTGACTCCCGCAAATGGCTTTTCGTGCAATAAACAAACCAGATCATGACGGAGTGCAACACGGCAGAATACATCCATCAGAAGTGCATTGTGATCACAGCTCAAATTGGAGTCTTCGAAAATGGGAGCCACTTCATATTGAGCAGGGGCTACTTCATTGTGTCTGGTCTTTACTGGAACCCCAAGCTTATATAGCTCTTGTTCCACTTCTTGCATAAATGCCAAGACACGCGAAGGAATCGATCCGAAATAATGATCTTCAAATTGTTGCCCACGAGTTGGAGATCGACCGAGCAATGTTCGTCCGGTCATCAGCAGGTCAGGACGCAAAGAAGCGAGAGCTCGATCAATTAAAAAATATTCTTGTTCTGCGCCAAGAGTTGAAGAGACAGAAGTAATATCGACATCCCCGAGAAGTTTTAAAAATCGAGTTGCCTGACGAGAAAGTGCTTCTGTGGATCGAATCAGTGGAGTCTTCGTATCCAGCGCATGACCGTGGTATCCCAAGAAAGCAGAAGGAATGCATAGCGTTTTTCCGTTCGTACTCTCAATAATGAACAATGGGCTTGTAGGATCCCATGCTGTATAACCCCGGGCCTCAAATGTTGTTCTCATTCCACCACTTGGAAATGAACTGGCATCGGGCTCCGACTGAATCAAAGCTGAACCAGTAAATCGTTCAAGTGCCAGTGTTTGACCCGTCTCGGATGTTCGAGTCTGTATGAAGGCATCATGTTTTTCTGCAGTCAGTCCGGTCATCGGCTGGAACCAATGGCAGAAATGTGTGGCACCCTGAGAAAGCCCCCATTCCTTGATGACATTGGCGATTTCGTCCGAGGCATCCTTCGTAAGATGAGTGCCTTTGACAACTAGAGCTTGCAATGCTTGATAGGCATCCTTAGAAAGTCGGCCTTTCATTTGGTCAAGGCCGAAGGTCGCAGATCCAAAATATTGACTAACGATCAGTGGTTTTCCATCAGCATCAGCTGGTCGAGCGACCTTGCGAGGCTGACGATTGATTGAGGCTAATACAGCCTCTCGTCGAGATGACATAATATTTTTCCTTTCCATCTTCAAAAAATAGCTCTTTTGAAAACGTAATTGTTATAACTCTCAGGAAACCCTTCAACCGAACATGGACCTCCGAGAATCATTGATATCTTTTTACCATTATAGCTAAAAATCAACTAAAACTGTCAAATTACTAACCCCTCCCCGTATGCCGACATCACACTTATAGCCCCGGCGTGGTATCATCAAACCAAGGCCTATGCTTGCAGATAATCAAGATGATCGGGGTTCCAGAGGGGCGGAGGAGCTCTTTAAGGGGTTCTACCCCATCCCTCTTCATGCTTACTCCCCTGCCCAGGTGATTGAGCAGCCTCTTTACTTTCGATACGACGGCCAGATGCTCGTCTTTCAACAGTCCGGGCAAGTCTGGACTCCGGAAGATCAAAAGCGACTGACAGACTTTGGAGTCAACGAGCTCTACATTAAATTTGACGACGAAATTCAATGGCAAACCTGGATGTCAGAGAGGATGAATCAGTTCCTCACCGACCCAAGATTTTCTGAAGATCAAAAGGCTTCGATTATCTATCAGACTTCCGTTTCTGCTATTGAGACATTCTTTGAAGATCCCACATCTATCGATGCTGCAGCAAAATCAGTGCTATTCGTAAGACACTGCGTGGATTATCTCGCGTCAAATAAAAAGGCCTTCCATTCGCTCTTCAACTCGTCCTCACAATCGCTTTTAGAAAAAGCTCATGGCATTCATTGTGCCGCTTATGCAGTGACGCTGGCCAAACACCTCGGATATGAGGATGAAAAGGAATTATTTTCTCTAGGCCTAGGGGCAGTTCTGCACGATATCGGAAAAACAAGAATCAAGAAATCAATCCTCGAAAAGGAGGGCCCTCTTGATGAATCAGAATGGATAGAAATCAGAAAACATCCACGCTACGGCTATCAGATGACAGAAAAATTCAAGGACATTCCAGATCTTGCTCGTCTCATCATCCTCCAACATCACGAACGCACCGATGGCAGCGGATATCCGGAACATCTTACGAAGACCATCCACCCATTCTCAAGTATTGTGGCCATTGCAGATGTCTTCGACTCAATGACTTCCCACCGACCATATAAGGCTCAAAGCCCATCATTCAAAACAATGCTCGAACTCTTATCAACTCAGTCTGGTCGGCTGAACCAAAAAATGCTCATCGCATTTATCGAAATGATGAAAAAATAACTCGGTTATGCGCTGCGGCTAACAGCCTCGGAAGTCCGCACAAATTCCACATCTGGAAAACGCTCTTGGGCTTTCGACAAGGCATATTCCGATGAAACCAAAATCGCCCATCGCTCCTCGGCATCCTTCGAAAGATTGACGTCATAGCTCTTTGCCAACTGATCCAACGCGCTCTCATATTTCGATGCCAGGCCAGCCTTTGGAACGATCCATCGAGCAATTCGATAGGCACATGTTTCAAAAATCACATCCGCGCCATATTCCGCCTGAAGTCGAAATTGGATCACTTCAAACTGAAGTGCACCAACGACTCCTACTACAATATCATTTGTACTCTGTGGGAAAAAAACTTGAGAAGCTCCCTCTTCACAGAGCTGCTGCAAACCTTTACGAAGTTGTTTCGATTTAAGTGGGCTTTTGAGAATAACTTTCTTAAACATTTCTGGCGCAAAGTGCGGAATCCCCAAAAAAGATAGAGGCTCCTTTTCAGTCAGGCTGTCTCCTATTTTAAAGTCTGCATTGTCATAGAGTCCGACGATATCACCAGCCTCGGCTTCATCAACGTGAGTTCTCTGACTGGCCAAAAATTGAAATGTCGCACCAGCTTTAAATTTCTTCTTCTGGCGTACATGATAAAGTTCCATTCCCTTTCTAAATGAGCCCGAACAAACACGCAAAAATGCAATTCGATCGCGATGCCGCTCATCCATATTCGCCTGGATCTTAAAAATAAATCCTGAAAATGTTTTTTCATCTGGTTCAACGATTCTCTCTAACGCAATTCTAGGCTGTGGCGCTGGTGCTGCCTCACAAAACTTGCGCAGAAGCATTTCAATTCCAAAATTATTGACTGCACTTCCAAAGAATACCGGGGTCATCTGTCCTGACAAAAATTGATGCTGATCGAAGCGATCAAAAACTGCGGAAGCAAGCTCGACCTGTTCAGCCAGTTCCGCTTCCAAATCTTCTTCGATCCAATTTTTCCACTGAGGATCACTCAAGCCCGAAACACGAAATTCTTGCGGCCGCTCTACGCCAATTTCGAACGGCGAAAAGATTTGTTCCTCGAGATGATAAATACCACGAAAGCTTTTTCCACTTCGCAGGGGCCACGTGACCGGTACGGGTTTAATCTTCAGAGTCTTTTCGATCTCCTCCAACAAATCCAAGGGAGATCGGCACTCACGGTCTAATTTATTGATGAACGTGATCACCGGAATTTTTCTCTGGCTACAAATCTCCATGAGTTTCAAAGTCTGCGCTTCAATCCCCTTTGCACCATCAATGACCATCAATGCTGAATCCACCGCCGTGATGACCCGATAGGTGTCTTCACTGAAATCACGGTGACCAGGAGTGTCCAAAAGATTTAATCGCTTGCCCGAAAAATCAAACTGCAAAACAGAAGACGTTACAGAAATCCCCCTCTGCTTTTCGATTTCCATCCAATCACTCGTCGCATAGCGCGCCGCTTTTCTCGCCTTAACAGTACCAGCAATCTGGATCGCGCCGCCAAACAGTAAAAGCTTTTCGGTTAAAGTCGTTTTCCCAGCATCTGGGTGAGAGACAATACAAAATGTGATCCGATTATTCATAGAGCGATTCTATCCCCTCATATATAGAGGGATAGCGGAGAGTGACATTAAGGGTTTTGAGTGTCCAGCTCGAGTCGACGATTTTTGAATCTTCCTTTTTCAGATCGCGATTAAATTCAGCCTTGAGGGGGATATCAATCCATCGATCTGATAGCTCGTACCAGCGTTTCGGATGTCCATCGGCTGCAAGAAAATGAGAGCCCGCATCCGCACCAGCAGCTTTCTCCAAAATCTGTATCAAATCATCCACGTGAATCAAATTAAGATAACTCGAACCAGCGACGATCATTCCCCTTCTCAGCCATGCACGTGGATTTCGAGAAGGCCCATAAATTCCGGCCGCTCGTACAACGGTGCCGCCGAGATCTCGAATCACTTCTTCACCACGCACCCGCTCAATTTCTGAGTTTAATGGTGAACTCTCGCTGACAATACTATCTGGCCTCTGCACTAGAAACCCCGATGTCGAACCAACAACGATCACTCTGCCTAATTGGCCTGCCCTCTCAGATAAAAATTCTTTCACGAGATTTACTGGCTCGGATGGAAACAACCAATATGTGACGTCCGTAGACTCAAGATTTTTCCAACTCATCGGATCGGCGAGAACAAATCGCTTCACCCCAGGCCCAGTTTCAGTTCGCGTCTTTGTGACTTTATCTACACCGCAAGAATCGACCATGTATTTACCAAGTCGATCACCGCAATAACCTGCACCCAGAATTTGAATTTTGCCATTCTTCAATGTCATGACACTTCTGATTCGTAACTACAATCCGACAAGAAATCACTCAACAAATCAAAGCTGGTGCAGAGGATATCGAGCCTGTAAATTTGAGCTGATGACTTACAGAACCCGCAGCCTAATAATCTTGGCATCCCTTTTATTGGCATCAATACAAAATATCTATGCGCTCCAGACTCCGTGGGAAGTCGCTCCTGGAAGCAAGACAATGTCACGAGTTGTGACGAGCGTTGACTCCTTAGGAATCAGTGACACCGAGTTAATTCTGGGCTTTGAGTTTAAAATTCCAGAGGGTTGGCATCTGTACTGGAAAAATGCGAGAGAGGTTGGGCTTCCTCCAAAGCTCAACTGGATACTTCCTGAAGTCTGGAAAACCGATGGCTTAGTGTTTCCCAATCCGATGAAGATCGGCAATCAAAGCGAAAACACCTTTTCATACGGCTATGAGGACCACGTCCTTTTCCCAGTCGTTTTGACAACAAAATCAAGTCAAAAAAATGACCTCATTCTTGAAGGGGCCATTGATTATCTCATTTGCAATCTGCAATGCATTCCTGAATCCAAAAGCTTCAAAATAACGATCCCGGCAACCCATCAAGCGCGGGGCAAAATCTCTTCGAGCAACCAGGCTCTCGATGAGGTGATCAACTCACTTCCCGTTCAAAGTGAGATCAACGCAGGAAAGTGGATCAACGCCAACGAGCTCGAGATTTATTTGCCAGAATCATTTGGAAAAATTGCAGACATTTTTATTGCGCGATCAGACTGGAGAACCAATCGAAGGCCTCTAAAAGTTCTGACTCAGAACCTCGGCGAAGGACGCTGGAAAATCTCTGGCTTTGATGAAAAACGACTTGATGAGAAACAATCAGTCGAATGGACTGCCATCTCAAGCGATCAAAAATTATCTTGGACGGGAGTCATTGACAGTCACCTTGCTGAGAAAGCTGTCCCAGGCTCTGGGAATCAATCAACGGCTTTTTGGGTTGCTCTGCTTTTTGCTTTTCTGGGTGGCTTGATTTTAAATCTCATGCCCTGCGTACTTCCCGTCGTGATACTTAAAACAACATCTGTTCTGAAATTGGCAGAGACCCCTGTCTCTCTTAAGTCTTCCCTCTTTCTGACCATTCTTGGAATTCTTTCGAGCTTCATGATTTTAGCGACCGTCACCCTGACTCTCAAAATATTGGGACATTCCGTTGGATGGGGATTTCAATTTCAAAACCCTCAGTTTTTAGGATTCTTGATTCTTGTCATATTCATATTTGCATTAAATCTTTTTGATTTATTCAATATTGAACTAGGAACTTCGACATCCACAAAACTGGCGTCAACCGAAGGTGCGTTCGCCGAAGGTATGCTGGCGACGCTTCTTGCTACTCCTTGTTCAGCGCCTTTTTTAGGAACAGCACTGACCTATGCCCTCACTGAATCTGGAATTACTCTTCTATTTTTGTTCTTTGTCATGGGATTGGGGCTCTCGACACCCTATGCAATACTTTTATTTTTTCCTCAAACGCTCCGGTTTCTTCCAAAACCTGGCGCATGGATGATGACCTTAAAACGATTTCTTGCCTATTCACTCTTAGTCTCAGGCATCTGGATTTTCTCAATTTTCCAACAGGTTGCATCTGCCTCGATTTGCATTTTATTACTCGGCCTGATGGTCGCGACATTTATATTCTTTCGAGAGTTTCGATTGAGATGGGCCGTCGTACTAACCGTTCTTCTTTTTTCTAGTACCGCCCTGAGTCTCTCTTGGAGAAAGAGTGATACACAGGTACTCAACCATTTCTCAGACATTCGAACGATCTCTCAGAGAATAGAACAAGGCGAGAGGCTCTTCGTTGTCGTCACAGCCGATTGGTGCCTCACATGTAAATTTAATGAACAAACGGTCATCGATACTGAGTGGTTCAAAAAACTACTGGAAGAAAGGAATATGCAGCTTGTAATGATCGATTGGACAAAACAAGACTCAGATATCGCCAATTTTTTAAAGCAACACGAAAGAGTCGGAATTCCTTTTTCCGCTACGACAGAAACGGGACATGTTCATGTTTTACCAGAACTACTCACTCGCTCGATCGTTGAAGAGGCTCTATCGAAGTTTTGAAATGATCGCCGTCGTGAACTCGTCTGTGGTCGCGGTACCGCCAAGGTCTTTGGTCAGCGCCCGGCCTTCAGTCAAAACCCCGATCATTGCAGAATGAATCCTTTCCTTTTCAGATTTGAGCCCCAAGTGCTCGAGCATCATCAATCCAGAAAGTAAGAGCGCAGTTGGATTAGCTAGATTTTTGCCGACAATATCCGGAGCTGAACCATGAACAGCTTCAAAAACTGCATATTCTCTGCCGATATTTGCACCGCCAACGACGCCCAGGCCCCCAACGAGTCCCGCGCACAGGTCCGACAAAATATCTCCATAGAGATTCTCAGTCACAAGCACATCAAATGACTCCGGCCGCTTGATCAACTGCATGCAACAATTGTCGACTAAAATTTCCTCAGCGATAATGCCAGGAAATTGCTTAGCAACAGAATAGAAAACTTCCAAAAATAGTCCGTCGGTCAATTTCATGATATTGGCTTTTTGAACGCAGCTCACTTTTTTTCGGCCCAGTTTCTTCGCTAGTTCAAATGCATATCGAGCAATTCGCTCGCTCCCCTGGCGTGTGATCGTCTTTATACATTGGGCAATATCAGCCGAAATTTTATGCTCGACACCCATGTACACATCTTCCGTATTCTCTCTCACAATGATGAGATCAATTCCAGAGAAGGGCGATTTTACACCGGGCAGATTGACGACCGGTCGAACATTAGAAAATAGATCGAGCTCCTTCCGCAAAGTCACGTTCGCCGAACGATGTCCTTTTCCAATTGGTGTTGCAGTCGGACCTTTCAGTGCAACGCCAAGTTCTCTGATTTGATCGACAGATGATTTTGGAAGCACTTCTCCGCACGAACGCAGAGATTCCTCTCCGCAGGGAATATTCACCCACTCTATCGGCACTTTCGCCGCGCTGAAAATCGCTACGACAGATTTTGAAATCTCTGGGCCAATTCCATCGCCCGACAATAATCCGATTCTTCTGTTTTCTGGCATTCTAACGACTCCACACTCTTTTAAATAAAATTGTAGACAGCAAAAACGATGAAAAAAATGTCTGAACTGAGAGAATCAATAGTGTTGTGCCTCGAATGAGATTTGCTAAATCTATCTGCTGCAAAAAAATAACTCCCGCTAAGCACAAAAGCAGAGAAGCAAGCAGCCCATACTCAAGCTGAAAGTTTTCAATTCCTCGACCAAAACGCTGGTCAACGATAAATGAATCCATCACCCAGAGAAAAGCCTTCGCCAAAATACCGAAAATTAAAATCTCGAAGCTCAGCATCAAAAAGACAGATCCCAAAACCTGAAATCCAAATCGTGGAATGGAATACAGAAAAATGCTCACACCAATACCAGCAAAAGATGGGATTAAAAACAGAGCGAAAGGGGCGCAGAGTAAAATAAATCTCAAATGGCGCCATCCATCTCGAAAAGTTCTGAGCTTAGCCTGCCCATGATGTCGCTTGTAGTAACGAATAGGCACTTCAGCAAAACGTAATCCTGCCTTCTGCGCGTGAATCACCATTTCGCTCGCAAATTCCATTCCAGGCGATCTTAATTTTAAACGATCAACGCAATCTTTGCGAATTGCGCGAAGCCCGCAATTAATATCATGAACTCGAGAACCAAAAAAACAGTTGAGCACCCAAGTCAAAACGGGCGTTCCGAAATGCTGATGAAGCCAGGGCATCGCTCCTTCGTCGATCTGCCCATGAATACGATCACCGATAGCGAACTCGGCACCATTTTTCAGTTGTTCAACAAGCTTCGAACCATCCTCAAAATCATAGGTATTGTCGGCATCCCCGACGACAATATAATCGCCATTGGCTTCACTCAGGCCCTTTAGAATCGCCGAACCATATCCCCGCCTCTTTTCTTGAATCACTCGAGCGCCTGCCTGTTCCGCCAATTGGGGCGATCCGTCAGACGATCCGTTGTCCACAACGAGAACCTCAAGTTTCAGCTCACCGCGAAAAGCTTCACGAACCTTGCTGACGCACTCTTGAATCGACCCTGCCTCGTTAAGGCACGGGATGACAACGGATACCGACATAACTCATCATGATTGATAAGGGCCATTGACTCAATTTCGATTTCGACGCCTGGCTACAAATGGTGACAAATTTTGTCGAAGATGACGCAACTCGTCACGGAGTGACAAATTTTGTCGTCAGATTATGTTGTGGTGAAAATTGCTTGTCGATAAAATGCTAGAAGTTAGGGGCGTTTAATGGTTTTGAAGGGCCATTGATATTCCTGGCACAGTCTGTGCTTTAGTTGCAGGCGGATGGACAAGCTGTGATGGCCCCATCTCAAAGAAAAACTTTCAGGAGGGATTAATATGAGATTAAAAACAAAAGGCTTCACACTCATTGAATTAATGATTGTTGTAGCGATCTTGGGGATTCTGGCTGCGGTTGCGATTCCCGCTTTCGTTAACTACATCAACCGATCTAAAACATCTGAAATCTCGACGATGTTTAAGAGCATGGTTGAAGGCGAAGTGGGATATGTTCAAAGACCACGTATTTCAGCTGCAGGTGCTGAGCTCGAACGATGCTGGGCTGCTGTTGATACAACCGCAAAACAATTTCCCGCTGGAGCTCCTGGTTCTGCGAAAGCGGCTTGGGGCGTAAACCAACCTTGGGCTTTCAATGCTATCGGATTCAGCGCTGCTTCACCAGTTCTCTATCGATACAGCCTTGAAACAGCTGCCCTTGCTGCAGCCTTCGCAGGAAATGCTTTAGCGACAGGAATTTGCCAGGCTGAAACTGATGCCCCCGCCGCTGCTATGACTAACCAAACCATCAACGTTCGAGCTCAAGGCGATGTCGATGGCGATGCCACTATTTCATACTTCTTGCGAGGTCTCAGTATGACAGGTGGAGTTCCATCAGCTGGTGCATTACAAACTCAGTCTGAACTTGAATAATTTATTCAGATTTTAGTTTTTATAAAAGAGGCCGGCACATTCCGGCCTCTTTATCTTTAGGTTCCAGAAAACTTCAACAAACAATAACAGGGGGAAATTCGATATGACAAAAAAATTAAAAGGCTTCACACTCATTGAGTTAATGATTGTTGTAGCAATCTTGGGGATTCTGGCTGCAGTTGCGATTCCCGCTTTCGTTAACTATATCAACCGCTCAAAAACATCTGAAATCTCAACTATGTTTAAAACAATGGTTCAGGGCGAAGTAGGATATGTTCAAAGACCACGCGTTTCAGCTGCAGGTGCTGAACTCGAACGATGCTGGGCTGCTGTTGATACAACCGCAAAACAATTTCCGGCGGGAGCTCCTGGATCTGCGAAAGCAGCTTGGGGCGTAAACCAACCTTGGGCCTTCAATGCTATTGGATTCAGCGCTGCTTCACCAGTTCTCTATCGATACAGCCTTGAAACAGCTGCCCTTGCTGCAGCCTTCGCAGGAAATGCTTTAGCGACAGGAATTTGCCAGGCTGAAACCGATGCTCCAGCAGCTGCAATGACCAACCAAACCATCAACGTCCGAGCTCAAGGCGATGTCGATGGCGATGCCACGATTTCATACTTCTTACGGGCCCTCAGCATGACAAGCGGCATCCCATCAGCTGGTGCATTGCAAACTCAGTCTGAACTTGAATAATTCATTAGGATTTTGCTTTAGAATTTAGAGGTCGGAATAGCCGGCCTCTTTTTTTAGCTATTTTCACTCGCAGGATTTCAAATGGAGCATAAATTTCAAAGCCATAGTGCGGCCAAAAAAATAAACTCAGAGAAGGGCTTCACCCTGATTGAGTTGATGATTGTCGTCGCAATCTTGGGAATTCTTGCCTCTGTTGCGATTCCCGCTTTCGTTAACTATATCAACCGCTCAAAAACATCTGAGATATCGACTATGTTTAAGAGCATGGTGGAGGGAGAAATCAGTTATGTTCAACGCCCTCGCATATCGGCCGCGGGCGTTGAACTTGAACGATGCTGGGCTGCGGTGGACACAACGGCAAAACAATTTCCTGCGGGAGCTCCTGGCTCTACCAAAGCCGCTTGGGGTATCAACCAACCATGGGCTTTCAATGCCATCGGATTCAGCGCCGCCTCATCGGTTTTGTACAGATACAGCCTCGAAACGGCACCACTTGCCGCAGCATTTTCTGGCAACACGTTGGCTGCAGGAATCTGCCAAGCAGAAGGAGATGCTCCGCCAGCGCCGATGGCGGCTCAGAACATCAATGTTCGAGCTCAAGGCGACGTCGACAATGATGCAACACTTTCCTATTTCATTAGAATACTCAGCGTATCTGGTGGGATCCCGTCTGCGACCGCACTTCTGACGCAATCAGAACTTGAATGAGTGTGCCAGATTATCGCGGCGCTCGTCCGTAATCATCCGAATAACGAGAAATATCATCTTCCCCAAAATATTCTCCGGTTTGAACTTCGACAAATCGAAGTATCCCGGTTGCTGAATTGGCGATGCGATGTTTGGCGCCTATTGGAATATCAATATGGTCGCCAACGACCAGTCGATGTTCATGACCGTCTAACGTGACTCGTGCTTCTCCAGAAACGACAGTCCAGGATTCTCGCCGCTTCGTATGAGATTGATAACTCAATCGCATTCCAGGATCGACTTCAATGATTTTTACTTTCGTGTCATGAGCGTCCAATAGATTTTTGAATCGACCCCACGGACGAGTTTCAGTCCACTCCATTTATTTCAACCCTTTCTCATCTATCTTCTCGAGAAATAACTTCATGTCCTTTGTTTTCGAAAGAGGCATCACAACAATTTTTTTATTACATTGAACTACCGCAATATCTTCCAACCCAAAAATCGAGACCTCATATCCATCTTCGACCCAAGTAAAATATTTCTTCGAAGAAACGATCTTCTGAGTCCCACCTATCGCAGAGCCAACATGCTTTGCCCAATCTGTCCAAGTTCCCAGATCTTCCCATCTCACGCTGAGCGGGACAACTCGAACATTTTTTGCCTTTTCTACGATTGCACGATCGATAGGCAGCCTTTCAAGATTCGAGAATTTGAATTTTGGATTGAGAACATTTGGATAATAATTTTGATAGGCCTTGAAAAAAACCTCATAGGTTCCAAAGAACATTCCGGCGTTAATCAGACCACCCGCTGCAATGAGCTCAGCAATCTTATCAGACGAAGGCTTTTCAACAAATCGAGAGACAGAATAACTCTCACCATCTTTGAAGCGCTCTGGAACGATCCAACCAAACTGCGAGAATGCTTCTGGATCTTTCGTCGAAGTTTCGGAGCCTGCCACAAAAAGACTGTCTGGCTTGCACTCGATTTCACGCGCAACAGTATCGAGAAAATCCTGATAACCAAGTTCTGGAAACCAATGATCGGCACTCACCACAGCTAACCAAAGTGGTGGCTTCTTCGCAAACTGCCGAATGGCAAAGCCCACGGCCGCTGCAGTATCACGCCCCTCAGGTTCAATGATAAACTGCGGGACCTTCCTTTTCTTCTTTTTGAAATAAACTTTAATTTCCGCCGCTATTTTTTTATTACAAACAACAAAACAATCAAAGCCAGACAAGCGCGTAAGTGCCTGTTCTAACAAGGATTTTTTCGATACCTCGAGCAACGGTTTCGCAACAGAAAATGGAAATAATCTTTTGCTCTGACCTCCTGCCAGAATCAACCCGACCGGCCTCTGTTTCTTCATGCTTCATAAAAGCCGCACTCAAGCTGTTTGGTCAAGAAAGCACCACTTGACTTATACATGAAGAGCCCGCAGAAAGCTTTGTCATGCGATTCTGGCTTTCAGTCCTAGCATTTCTAAAAATTTTTTGTTTAGCGAGCTGTTTTGATTTATTTGCGGCCAGTGACTATCAGCTGAATCCATTTCAAATGCCTCTCACTGGAAGTAATTCCCTGTTGAAAAAGGCAGACCACGATCAATGGATTCACCATATTTACTCACAAATTTCTCTCCGATCGATTGTCGACAGAAAATCAGTGCGTGATGATCAGGATATCAACATTGGCGACAAGTTAAGATCGGCGGCCGACGAATATCTTCAGCTGCAGCCCCAAAGAACCATCGAATCTGCGCAAGAAGCGATCGAAATCATCTCCAATGCAAATCCTTATTCGGAAATAACACAGGATCTAGCCGAATCGCTTTCGCTGCTTTGGCTTTCAGGATCCACGGATATCCCCTTGATGTCTGGATTTTGCAACAAAGACGAGTTTCTTAACCGCCTGCCGGTAAAGCTAAAAACTCAGGCCGTCGAGAAATGCGCACAAGTTCCGCAAGTGGCTTTCAACCCGAGACCTGGATATTTCAAGATTGAAATCGTCGGTATTGAGAAGATTCCCGCTAAGTTAAGAACAGGTCGATATTTGCTGCATGAGTTACGCGACGGATATTTGACGGGATATTGGTTGGATGTGAGTGAAAAAGAGATCGCTTGGACTCAAATCTGGAAACGAAATATTTGGACCGCGATTTCATTGGAAAAACTACGCTCCTATATTTCTACTGCGAAGCCAAAGCAGCTGCCCAATCGAGAGGTCTCTCTTATTACACCAGATCAACCAGCTCCAATTTTGATTTTGAGCCAGACTCGACCGATCACGAAAACGCCGTTTTCAGCCTTTGATACTCCGTTTGAGCCAGAAGTTTCGGATCAAATTCAAACCGAGTTACCAATTTTTAAAAATCCCTGGTTTTGGATTGTATCAGCGTCGCTTGCCGGACTGGCAGGCTATACAATCTACGAATCAACACATACCCGAGAAGTGAAGACTCCGTAGGCTGGGTCTGACAGAAGCTCACCAATCCGTAGGTTTGTAATCTTTTAAGAACTTGCCCCACACATGGTCTCCAGTATTGAAGCCATGAATGATCGGATCAACGATGCGCGCAGCCCCATCAACAATATCAAGCGGAGGATGAAACCGATGCTCAGCGATTTTTTTCTCTGCAAGCATAGCGGGATCCTCATCAGTCACCCATCCAGTATCAACCGCATTCATATGAATTCCGTCGTTGTAATAATCTGTGGCAGACGTACGGGTCATCATATTGAGGGCCGCTTTCGCCATATTGGTATGAGGATGACGAGTCGTCTTAAATCGGCGATAAAACTGACCCTCCATCGCCGAAACATTAACAATATGTTTATCACGCTCAGGTGTTTTTAACATGAGTGGCTTGAGACGAGCGTTCAGAACAAACGGCGCAATTGCATTAATCAAGTGCACCTCCAAAAGCTCGACGGTTGGAACATCTGCTAACAGAAGTCGCCATGAATTATTTTCACGAAGATCGATCTGCTGAAGGTCCTGGTCGAGTTGCCCCGTGGGAAAGAGAGCGTGGCCATGCGAGAAGTCTCCCTTTACCATCGCAATCTGCGAAAGACTTGCAGCCTGATTAATTCCGATTGTCGGATCTTTTTGATCCAGAAGATATTTTGAAGCTTTCAATCCTTCATACTGCTCTAATAAACCCCGCACATGCCGAGGAAGATCGCCTAACGCAGAGGTCTCGGTCTCGATCATATGCCGATAAAATTCGGGCGGACGCCTCACCGTTTGACACGCGTTGTTGATAATGAAATCAAGTCGAGAATAGTTCTCTCTGATGAATGCACAAAACGATTCGACACTCGGTGTATGTCTGAGATCGAGACCAAAAATTTGGAGTCGATCAGCCCAATCCAGGTAGTCAGGTTCTTGAGCATATCGACTAGCAGAATCTCGCGGAAATCTCGTCGTTACAATCAGAGTTGCCCCCGATCTCAGCAATTTTATTCCAGCCTGATAACCAATTTTTACTCGCCCCCCGGTGAGCACGGCAACGCGACCTTTGAAATCGGCCAACTCAGTTCTCTTTTTAAAATTAAATTCCGCACATTCCTGGCAGAGCTGATCATAAAAATGGTGAATATCGACATAGTCTTTTTTACAAATATAACAATTCTGAGCTGTGTCGACTCGCAAAGAACTCTCAAGCAAGTCACTCTCGATCTTCGGAGGATTAAGAGCGGGAGTGGTATAGACAGGCTTAGTCCTTAAGTTGCGAATTCCAGTCGATGAAAGTTGATTCTGATCGACTCGAATTTTCTCCGCTCGCCGCTGCCGCTTGCGATCTCGCAATTGACGCCGTCGTTCGTGTATATCTGGGCTATAAAGATCACCCGCCGCCTTCAATAAACGAGTTCTTTCTTCAAGTGGCAGCAGGCTTAAAATTTCCCTATTTTTGGAAACCTTTTCCAGAAGCTGTGTAGCATCGAGCAATGCCTGAACTTGAAGATCCTGGTCCACATTCGGGAATCTGCCACCATTCAGGGCGATTATTCCAGCTGGAATTCGCTCATTTGGCGAGAGCCCAAAAAAATATGGAAGAGACCGCTTGCACTCTGGTCAACCTGAGTTAATTTGGTCTATCGTCATTCTCTGATCGGGGCGTAGCTCAGCCTGGCTAGAGCGCTACGTTCGGGACGTAGAAGTCGTAGGTTCAAATCCTATCGCCCCGAAAACTAATTCACACGAAAGCCACGGGCAAAATTGTAAAAATGATTTTCCTTAGTCCGACGAGAAAACAACGACTCAAGATCAGGGTTCACGATATTCGTCAGAATCAGCCTCGCCCAAGCGAATCTCATGAAATAGGGAGTATTCCATGCTCGCTGTGGCTCTCCGTTGATATTTGCCGTGACATAAAAGTGGCTATTCGGCTCACCATGCAGCTGATAAAGCAGCTCAAACATATTCCAGTCATCCACCGGAATTATATAACCAAGCTTGTTTTTCTTGAGCTCTGCTGTGAACTCCTTGTCTGATTCTATTTTTCTCAACTTAAAATCTAAATCAAATCCTTTCGGGTGATAAAAGCTGTTCGAGACAACTCCTAATCCTGAATAATAAAGCAACATATGGCCCAAATTTGTATTTGCCCAAACTCCTTCGGCTGTCACGGCTTTGCCAGCGAGGCGATTCCAGCCCTCTCGCTGATCTACATGAATTGATTCCAAAAACTGGCGCGATATTCCAAGATCGACAATGTCTCGAGGTGATTGGCGCGGAGCCAACCCACCATCGAGAATCGGAAGAATCTGCGCTCCCATAAACAACGCAATCAGGGGCAACTGAAAACGAATCGAACGACTTTCAAACAAATTCAAAATTCTGCCCAAGACCCACACCACAAACAGAATGAATAATCCAACCATCAGATGTGCAAAACGCTTTTGATACACAGCTGGAATCGCCTCAACTGAAAGCATAAAAACCAATAATCGCTCAGCCATAGAAAGTTTGTTTTTGAAAAAAATCATCCCCCAAACAAGCGGCAGTAAATAGATCAGGTAACCGAAATTAACATGCATATATCCTAATTCGACGCCACTAAATCCCAGAAATAGCGGCCTCGCCTCGAAGACATTGCCCAATATCCCCGTATGACCAAACACATAATCTAAAGAGCCCTTCAGTAAAATGATGAAGTACTCCATCGAACTTAAGGCAATCAATCCAACCACGAAACAGACGATCACGCCGACGGCGATTTTTTTGTGCGAACGCCAGTGACCGATGAGCCAAGCCACAGTAGCCATCACCATAAGGAGCAAACACTGAAAAAAGGACGGATAGTTTGTCGCAAAAAAATCTCCGCGTCTCAATCCACTCCAAATCGCATACGGCACGAGTGTGACGAAAATGCCGAGCAGAAAAACGAAATAGATTCTCTGAGATTTCGCTGAGGCGAGCGCAAAACCATACCCCACGAAAAGAGCAAGAATGCTAAAGAGACTTGAAGATGAAATCGAAAGAGAAAAAGTAACAAGACATCCAAGAAGAAAAGCGCGTCGCCAAGAATTATTTTCGACGGCTGAAAGAGCCCCCAGAAAAAAAAGCCCAGGAAACATCGCTTCCAAAATATGATGGTCCACCTGTCCCAAGCATGAGAATCGAATTAACAAAAAGTTGATGCTCGCAAAAACACACGCCAGCGTTCTGAGATCCAATCGATTGAGCACAGCCTGAGCCGCTTTGAAAATGACGAGGCAATTGAAAAGGCCAAGTAAAATAACAATAGAGCAAGCTCCGATTTCGAGAGATCTGAACGATTCAACGCCCAAAATCTTTAGAGGAACTCCGACAATGAGCAAAAATCCTTCAGGCCAATCCACTGCTCCGCCAGCGGGCCAATCCATCAACGGATCAAAGACCATAATATGCGGAAAATTTGCAATGAAATGCAAAATCCGCCGCAGATAATAGTAACAATCTGTATCAATGAAATTAAGATGCCCGGTGACATCGGCAAAAACAAAAGAGTAATTAGACACTCTCAAAAATGCGGCCAGCAAGAGACATGTTCCAATAACAACAATGTCGACCACTCGAGACCGAGCCATTTATCACACTTTCGCAAAAGATCGATACGTCTCGCCCAAGGCTTCGCCTAAATCCACCTGCGGACGCCATCCCCATTCTCTCTGAATTTGTGCAAATGACAAGCTCGAGCGAAGTTGCTCTCCGGCCTTCGCATCCTCCAGACGAGGTTGACGCGAATACTGGGCATGAATAGACAACATTTTATGAAGATCAAGAATGGATGTCTCGACAGCCGTTCCGACATTCCAGGCTGAAAAATTCTTTAGCCCATTTTTTGAAAGAGCCTCTGACATGGTCAGATTTGCCGAAACAACATCCGAGACATAAACGAAATCCCGAGTTTGACGCCCCGTTCCATAGATCACGGTATCCTGATTCTTCATCATGCGACTGCAAAAAATCGCGATGACCCCCGCTTCTCCGAAGGGATCCTGTCGAGGTCCAAAAATATTCGCATACCTAAGTGCAACAGCGCTAAAGCCCCACTGAATTGCGTAGTAATCTAAGTAAAGTTCTGACGCTAATTTAGCAACTCCGTAGGGAGAACACGGTCGCTTCGAATGATTCTCCGAAGCAGGAAACTCTTCTTGCTCGCCATACACAACGCCACCTGAGCTTGCGAACAAGACCTTTGTACAACTCGTTTTCTTTGCAGCTTCCAAAATGCTGAGAAACCCGAGAAGATTCGTATTCGCATCCTTTATCGGGTGATCAACAGAGTCACGAACACTCTTTTGTGCCGCGTGGTGATTAACGATATCTGGCTTTTCTTTTTCAAAAATTTTCAGAATCTCAGATTCCGACTGAACTTGTGCTTTATAGAAAGTGGCTCCCTTGCTGAGAGCTGAAGAGATATTTTTTTCAGATCCAGAACTTAGATCATCAATAATAACGACGTCGTATCCAGCCGAGATATAGGCATCGGCCAAATGAGATCCAATGAAACCAGCACCACCGGTAATAATCACTTTCATGTCGAGAAGTTAACCGAAGCCTCTATTCATGAAAATATCTTTAGCAACATTAAATCACGACCGAGCAAACCCGAAAAAAACTGAGGCGAGGTCAATCGAGATCATTACATGTAATGATATTCGTATCGTCAATGGCAGAAACCATCGTATGAAAGGTTCCATCCCCATCAAAATCGGCAAGGGCTGTGACAATATACCAATTTGTAGGGAATATCGCCGCAGGGATCAAATTCGTATCCACACTCGTTGCACACGCAGCACCCGCAGGTGGAATCTGTGTGGGTCGACCATTTGCAGCTCCGCACCCTGCTGCTGCATATTGATTTGACGAATAAACTTGGTAACTAAAACGAACCTGTCGGTCAGGCCGCACGTCCATCGGGGCCTTGCTCCACGCTGTTCCAGCCGGCGCAGGATCCCAATTTATTTTCTTGCCGGACGCTGCCGTTATCGATGCAGTAGCAGGCCAAGCCGACGCATCCACATAACATGAATTCGCCTGAAGATAGGCTTCTTCCGCAGATTTGATGGCTGAAATAGCGGCCGTCGCTTCACTGAGGTAAGATCGTCTGACGTAAGACATATATTGTGGAATCGCCACCGCTGCGAGAACCGCCACAACCGCTACAGACAGCATTAACTCAATGAGTGTGAAACCATTCGAACTTTTAACAAAAATACGCATACCCTATTAGAACAAGGATATGCATAAGTATCAAGAACCCTCAGGAATACCCTGATTTCCGCCCCTTGGGAGCACTTTACGCTGGCCGGTCATTTCACTGGGATCATCCAAACCGATCAATGTATCGTCATCATCCCATCCGCCAATGTCGTGTTTCTTCAGTCGATATCGCATCGAGCGTGAAGAAATCCCAAGAAGTTTTGCCGCTCTCGATCGAGATCCATGCGAACGGTCAAGAGCCTTCAACAACCATTCTTTCTCGAATGCATCGACGAGTTCATCCAGCGCGAGCACACCTTGTTGAAGCTGTTGATCTGCCACTTTAAGATCCAGATTCTCTTTGACGCCCTGAAAGTTAACGACATTGCCAGGAAGTGAATCACACTGAATGGCTTGGCCCGCTTCAAGAGCGACACTTCTTTCAATGATATTCTCAAGCTCTCGAACATTTCCTGGGTAGTTGTATTCAACAAGTTGCTTCATTGCTTCGGGACTAATTTTTCGAATATCTTTTGCAGTCTCTTTCACATACTTCCGCAAAAAGTGCTCTGCAAGCAAAGGGATATCCGACTTACGTTCTCGCAAAGGAGGAATAGCAAGCTGAATCACGTTCAACCGATAAAATAAATCTTCTCGAAAATTTCCCTTCTTCACTTCTTCTTCAAGATTTCTGTTTGTTGCGGCAATCAAGCGAACATCTACATCTATGTTGTCGGTACCGCCGACACGATTGAAACTTCGTTCTTGAATGACTCTGAGCAGCTTGACCTGCATCGCCAAAGGAAGTTCACCGATCTCATCTAAGAAAATGCTGCCTCGATTGGCCGCCTCAAAGAGCCCTTGCTTTGCGGAGGTCGCCCCCGTGAAGGCACCTTTTTCATGACCAAACAATTCGCTTTCGATCAAGGTTTCAGGGATGGCGCCGCAATTCACCGTGATGATGGGGCCATCCTTTCGCTGTGAGTTAAAATGAATCGCTCGAGCAACTAATTCTTTACCCGTTCCAGATTCCCCTGAGATCAAAACATTTGTTCGCGTCGGCGCAGATTTACGAATGAGCTGAATCACATTCTTCATCGGCTCACTCTCACCAAGCAAATTTGTGAAGTCGTATTTCTCACGCAGCTCCGATTTAAGTGCCATATTTTCTGCGACTAGATCTCTTGTCTGCAATGCCTTACGAATCACAATTTTGATTTCATCGATCTTAAAAGGTTTACTCAAATAATCAAAGGCTCCTGCTTTCATCGCCTCGACTGCTGAGTCCGTCGTCGCATAGGCGGTAATCATAATGACAGGAACATCACCTTGAAACTTCTTAGCTTCGCGAAGCAGCAACATGCCATCGCCATTTTTCATTTGCAGATCAGTGATGATGAGGTCGAAAGACTGATCTTTCATCAACTGAAGTGCTTGAATACCATCAAGCGCCGTCACGACATCATAATCTTCTTTCGCCAGCAGAATTTCAAAGAATTCCCTCACACTCAATTCATCATCAACGACTAGTATTCGTGCTCTCATCACATCCCCCCATCACGCAGCTGAAACCGATTCCGAACGAATTTTTCCACCCAAAGACGATGCGTCCTGCAAAATTTCAAACCAGATCGTCGTTCCCAGTTTGCTTTTGCTCCGCACTCCCATTCTTCCACCATGAGCTTTCACAATTTGGTACACCAACGGAAGCCCCAAACCACTGCCTCCAGATTTCGTTGTAAAAAATGGATCAAAGACTCGCTCGATCAGATGTTCATCAATACCTTCTCCATTATCTTCAACCTCAACCGAAATCATCTGCCCCAAGTCTGTTGCCTTTTGCTCGGCTTTCACCTTGATCGATCCGTTTAGTCGCGAAGCCTGAACAGAATTTTTCAATAAATTCCAAAGAATTTGCTTCAATTGATTTGCATCGCAAATACACCATAAGTCCTTGGATATCTGATTTTCCAATCGAATGAGACGCTCTCTAAACTCAGGGAGGTTTTCGACAAGAACAACAACGTCATTAAAAACATCCAACAACTGAATGCGACTCAAATTCAAAACTGATGGTCGAGCATAATTTAAAAAACTTTGAAGCAATGCATCAAGCCGATCGGTTTCTCTTAAGACAATCGACATCAATTTTTCGGATGATTCCGTGAGTGAATTTTCACTCTTCAACAATTGTATTGATCCACTTAAACTCGCCAAGGGATTTCGAATTTCATGAGCGATGCCTGCCGCAAGTTGTCCCACTGAGGCGAGCTTGTCCTTCAAAATAACTTTTTTCTCGAGATCTCGAATTCCTGTGACATCCTGAAATACAATGATCTTGCCTCCTTCCGGAAGTATCTTTGCATGATGTCCTAAAACTTTATCAGCCGCACTTAAAGTAATTACCGATTCAAGACGTGCATCCTCTCGAAGCAAAACTGACAATTCTGAACCGTCTAACTTCTGTCCCATCCAGTTGTTTCCGAGAATCGTCACAGCAGCCGGATTCATCAGCACAATCTTCGAATTCTTATCAACATAAAGAATTCCGGACGGAATATAATCAACAATCGCCTGATAGAGCTTTTCCAAATTTTTTAGTGATTCTATCAACTCATCTTTGCTTCGAAAAAGCATCGCCGTGCTTCCACCCACTAAAAGAACCGTCGAGCAAACCAACACAATGCGAACAATATGACTACTTGTGAGGACGGATGGCTCAAACACTGAGAATCCTAAAAAAGAGATAATTCCAACACTCGTTGCGAACAGGGCTCCTTGAACTGACAGTACCAATGCCGCCACAATCACTTGAAGCGCATAGAGAATCGAGAATGCAGATAATACACCCCCAGTCATCGCCACCAAAAGTGTGGTCAACGCGAGGTCAGATGTGATCTGAACCCATGCCATGACAATGAGATTTTTTTCTTTAACGACCGGAAACAAAAACCAGGAGATCGACGAAAAAATGAGTCCGCCAACTAAAATCGCGGCCAACGATTTTGAAAAAGGATCGCCATAAAAGAAACTCAAAACAGCAGCGGACACTCCCATCGCCAAAAGAAAAGCGCTTCTAAACATCACCTGCCATCGCAGGCGATTCATGAGCTCAATTTGTGCATCTATCTTTGTTGTCATGTCTTTAACCAGACTTAATATTTCCTGCCAATTCGAAGATTGGAAGATACATTGAGACAACCATTCCCCCGATGATGCCCCCCAAAATGACCATCATCGCGGGCTCCATCAAACTTGTAAGACCTTTTACAGCTGCATCAACTTCTTCATCATAAAAATCGGCAATTTTTCCAAGCATGGCATCAAGAGCTCCTGTCTGTTCACCAACGTTGATCATTTGGCAAACCATCGACGGGAAAACTTTGCTGGCTGCGAGCGGATCCGCCACTGTTTTTCCTTCTGAGATACTCGCCCGAGCTCTATAGATCGCTTTTTCAACGGTCTTGTTTCCGGCGGCTCGAGCCGTGATATCAAGGGCCTCGAGAATCGGTACGCCAGATTGAAGCATCGTACCCATTGTTCGTGTGAATCGAGCGACCGCAACCTTTTGAATCAACGGACCAAATATCGGAAGCTTTAAGAAAATATCGTCTGAGATCTCAAGCGTTCTGGGATTTTTTCTAATCCATTTCCACAAAGCAACGAGCCCGCCAATTCCGATTAAGACGAATGGAAAATTATGCTGTGCCCATTTACTGACCGATATGACGAATTGAGTGGGCGCCGGAAGTGCAGCGTTTCCAAATTCCTTAAACATTTTTTCAAAAATCGGAATGACCCATACCAACAAAATCCCGATGACGATAAATGCAACAATCATAATGGAGATTGGATAAACCATGGCAGACTTCACCTGACCGCGCAGTTTCATGGCTTTTTCGAGATAAACCGCCAGTCTCTGCAATATGACATCCAAAATACCCCCGACCTCACCAGCAGCCACTAAGTTCACGTAGAGGCTATCGAATACGGTTGGATGCTTCCTCAATGCTTCGGCAAATGTACTTCCAGATTCGACGTCGTTCTGTACGGTTTTCACGATTTTTCTAAATGTTGGATTTTCAGATTGGTTTCCGAGAATCTCAAGGCACTGAACTAATGGAAGGCCTGCATCAATCATCGTTGCAAATTGTCTCGAAAATACGACGACTTCCTTAAGATCAACGCCATTGAAAAATGAAATTCCTTCTCCGAATCCTGACTTCGCTGACTTGATCCGCTTCGGCCGAATTTGTTGACTTCTAAGATATTGCAAAACGGCGGCTTCGTTTGGCGCATCTTTGGTGCCGGTCTTCACTTGACCGTTTCTCGCTATACCTTCCCATTTATAGACAGCCATAAAACCTCCAACTAGTCAGACTTTGACGCTCTCATCGCAGGGGGAACAGCGCCCCCCGTCTGAATAATATGTTTCAATTCTTCGGAATCATTTGTCGCGCCCATCGCATCATCGAGCGTAATAATTCTTCGTAAATAAAGGGATGCCAATGACTGGTTCAGCGTCAGCATTCCATGTTTTCCCTGACCAATCTGCATTTGAGAATAAATCTGATGTAGCTTGTCTTCTCGAATCAGATTTCTTACAGCGACGTTCGGAATCAAAACCTCACAGGCCATCACACGGCCCACACCAGAGGCCTTCGGAAGCAGAGTCTGCGAAATCACGCCCTCTAATGTGAAAGAGATCTGCGCTCTGATTTGTGGCTGCTGATGGGTTGGAAAAACGTCGATCAATCTGTTTATGGTTTGAACTGCACTGCTGGTATGCAATGTTGCAAAGCAAAGATGCCCTGTCTCAGCAATTGTTAAAGCAGCCTCAATTGATTCCAAATCTCGAAGTTCACCAATGACAACAACATCTGGATCTTGTCTCAAGACATATTTGAGCGCCTTTGAATAACTGTCGGTATCTGTGAAAACTTCTCTCTGATTTACAATGCAATTTTTATGTGGATGCAGAAACTCCACAGGATCCTCAATCGTCAGTATATGCTGATGCGTTTCTCTGTTGATCTTGTCAATGATTGAAGCAAGTGTTGTCGATTTTCCAGATCCAGTGGGCCCAGTGACCAAAACTAGCCCCCGTGGCCTAGCAGCAATCTCAGCAACCACATTCGGCAGCCCCAATTCAGAAAATCCGGAAATGCGAAATGGAATTTGCCGAAATGCGCCAGAGATCACTCCGCGCTGCACGAATATATTTGCTCGAAAGCGAGCGAGCCCTTTAACACCAAAAGATAAATCGAGTTCATTCTCTTCTTCAAACCTCGATTTTTGCTGATCGGTGAGAATGCCATAACATAGTTTTTTACAGTCGCTTGGAGACAGCGGCGGCATCTTCAAAGGAACGACAGCCCCATCCACTCGAATGACAGGAGCCGTACCAGCCGTTATGTGCAAATCGCTCGCTCCCTTTTCAAGCATTACTTTCAACAACTGATGTAGACTGAGCCCGTTGGGATCGACCGATTTCTGATCGTCACTCTTTCGCATTTCATCATTCATGAATCACCACTTTCTAATTGGTATCACTTGCAGTTACACGGACCGCTTCTTCAACTGTCGTCACGCCTTCTTTAATTTTATTGATTGCACTCATCCGCAAGGTTTGCATGCCGAGTCGTATCGCTTCTCGCTTAAGCTCCGCCGTGCTGGCTCCATTCAAAACAAACTCTTTTAGTTCATCCTTCATGACCATCACTTCGTAGAGCGCCACTCGACCTTTGTATCCAGTATTGGAACAATTTGAGCATCCTTTGCCATGTTTAGGCTTGATCGTTGGGGCTAGATCTGGATTCACACCAATATCGAGAAGAGTTTGAATGGGCACCTTGAGATCTTCCTTACACTCATTGCAAATTCTTCTGGCCAATCTCTGAGCAACAATTGAGTTGAGCGCCGATGCCACCAAAAATGGTTCGATCCCCATATTGAGCAAACGACTCACTGTGCTCGGTGCATCGTTTGTATGCAAAGTAGACAATACCAAGTGACCTGTAAGCGCAGCTTTAATCGCGATTTCAGCAGTTTCAAAGTCTCGAATTTCCCCGACCATGATGATATCTGGATCTTGCCGCAAGAAAGATCTCAATGCGGCGGCAAAATTCAATCCTATCGACTCATGCATTTGCACCTGATTGATCCCCATCAAGTTAAATTCCACAGGATCCTCAGCGGTCGAGATATTCTCTGTAATCTGATTCAATTCTGACAGAGCAGAGTAAAGGGTCGTTGTTTTGCCTGAACCGGTCGGTCCAGTCACAAGAACCATACCGAATGGTTGATGGATTGATTTCTGAAAATCAGCAAGTGCGGCTTCCTCAAATCCGAGCTTTCTCATGTCGAGCTGCAAGTTTCCTTTATCCAAAAGACGAAGCACTGTCTTTTCACCAAATAGCGTTGGGCAAACAGAAACTCGAAAATCCATTTCCTTTCCCTTCGCATACTTCAACTTGATACGTCCGTCTTGAGGCAATCGACGTTCAGCAATATCGAGCGACGACATGATCTTCAATCTCGACGAAATGGCATTCTTCAACTTCACTGGTGGTTTCATCTGCTCTTGGAGCACACCATCCACGCGATATCGAACTCGCAGAGATTTTTCGTACGGCTCGACATGAATATCTGATGCCCCCTTGCGGATCGCTTCCATCAGTATGAGATTCACAAGTTTAACAACTGGAGCATCTTCGGATGCCTTCGCCAAATCGGCAACGTCAATCGAGCCATCGGTGGCAACGACTTCGAGATCTTCATCTTCGAAGTCCGCCATGACATCCTGAAATTTCATGGCGTCGCTCTCGTAATATTTCTCAATTGATTCTTTGATCGCCTGATCGGACGCAACGACGACTTCGATATTGTATCCTGTTAAAAATTTCAGATCATCGATCGCAAAGATATTACTCGGATCGCTCATTGCAACAATCAAGTTGCTTCCCACTTTGTTGACCGGAATACACAAATGTTTTTCTGCAACATCTCGAGGAACGAGCGCAATAATATCCGCATCGACTTCAAAAGTTGAAAGATCAATAGAGGGCACACCAAACTGCTTGCTCAAAAATTGAGTAAGATCATTTTCCTTGATGAAACCAAGTTTTGTGAGATTAAAACTTAATCGACCGCCGTTTGACCGAGAGGCTTCTTGCGCCTTCATCAGCTGAGAAGCAGATATCAAGTTCTCACGAACTAAAAGTTCCCCCAAACGATTGCCAGGAGCTCGATTGCCCATGACCTCCACCCCCTTAAGCGAAATTGCCCAGGTTTCATTTTATAACAGTTCTGACAAAATGTGACGGCTTGCGCCAAAAAATGTAATTAGCTTGCCGCGGGGCTTCTATTCTCGACCGCAAGCGGCTGAAACCACTGCAGATCTGGATCTGGATGTTCTAGGCTCCGCACTGAATCACCTGTTGATCTATGAAATAAATTGCGTGCGGCGAGGACCTCATGAACTTTTTTCACATCGAAAGTGATCTGGCTCTTCAATTGATCCAGGCTCTCAAATTTTTTTTCTGGCCTTACCCGATACAAAAAAAACAATCTCACATCTCGCCCATACAGATCGCCACTGAAATCAAACAAGAATGCCTCTAGCTGAGAACCATTTTTTGAAAATGTTGGACGAGCTCCCCAATTGCAGATCCCAGAAAAAACATTCTGAGATTTCTGATCAACAAGGACACATGCATAGACTCCAAAAGGCAAAATCAGTTCTTTAGTCGGTTCAATATTTGCAGTTGGAAACCCGATCAAACGCCCACGGCGATCGCCTACGATCACGGTGCCACTGACAAAATAAGGATATCCGAGGGCCTCTTCCGCCCAAGAAAGATTTGCTGACTCAAGCGACTTTCGAATTGAAGAGCTACTCACTGTCATTCCATTGGATTGAAAATCTGGGCATTCAACAACATCAAACCGGCCATCCAACCTCAAGCTTGAAATATTGCCCAACGCTTTATGTCCGAAATGAAATTTTCTACCGACAACAACTGTTCGAGCTCGAAGTTGCTTCACCAAAATTTCATCCAGAAAATATTCTGCGCTCAAATGAGAAAAATCTAAGTCGAATTTCTGCATTAAAATATAATCAAACCCGTACCTAGAAAGCAACTCGACTCTCTCTTCATAAGAAGAGATGAGCGGTCTCGAATGGCCACTCAGAACAATCGCAGGATGCGGCTGAAACGAAAAAACGATCGACTTCAAGCGCTGGCGCTTCGCTTCAGAAATACAGGTTGCAATGACTTGGCGGTGTCCCAGATGAATTCCATCGAAATTTCCCAAGCAAACGACCGTCGAATCATCCGCCAATATGTTTTTGTACGAATCGAATAAAGAAGTTTTAACAATGCAAGGATGATGCGCCACAGCTTATGCTATCCTTATAGATAAAGAGGGCTATGAACTTCAACCGCCAACCTTAGAAATCATGGAAAAGACCCCTACATTTCAAATCCAATCATTTGGCCCCTACTACCTCCTAGAACGCATTGCCGTTGGAGGAATGGCTGAAATATTTAAGGCCAAGCACGAAGGGGTCCGAGGATTTGAGAAAATCGTCGTCATTAAGAAGATACTACACCACTTAAGTGAAGATCCTGAATTCGTTGAAATGTTCGAAGATGAAGCTCGAATCGCCGCTCAACTGACTCAAGCCAATATCGTACAAATCTTTGAACTCGGTGAAATTGAACAGACGCTCTATATCACGATGGAGTATGTCGACGGAAAGAATCTCCGAGATATCACAAGGGGCGTTTCACTTAAGCATCTGCACCTTGGCCTAGATCAGTGCGTCTTCATTATTGCCGAAGTACTGAAGGGCCTCGACTATGCCCACCGAAAAACAAATTCCCATGGTGTTCCGCTGGAGATTGTCCATCGAGATATGAGCCCGCAAAACATCATCGTCTCCTATGAAGGTGAAGTTAAAATTTTAGATTTCGGAATAGCCAAAGCTGCATCCAAACTTTCTCGCACAGAGGCTGGCGTTCTTAAGGGAAAATTCAGCTATATGTCTCCCGAGCAAGCCTCTGGAAAAATATTAGATCAACGAAGTGATATCTATGCATGCGGCGTCATTGCACACGAATTACTCACCTCTGACCGTTTGTTTCGAGCCAAAACAGATATGGAAACTTTGGAACGAGTGAAAGAAGGTTATGTTGAACCACCTTCGCTAAAAAATTCCCAAGTTCCGAGAGCTCTGGATGAGATCATACTCAAAGCTCTCGCCAAGGATCCAAAAGATCGATTCCAGACAGCTGGCGAATTTCTCAACGAAATTTCAAAATTCGCTAACAACACTGGATACACGTATAGTTCCCAAGATCTTGGAGCATTCATGAAAACGCTATTCTCGGCCAATATCGCCGATGAAGCTCAGCGACTGAATGCTGCCCTCGCTCGAGTCCCCAAGAATGCCACAGAACAGATTCTAAACGCCAAAACACGTGTCGCGTTTAAACAAAAAGCCCCCATTGCCGCCGAGAACAACAAAATAGATACCCCTGAAAGCAGAGATGCAACTTTCACAGTGAGCAAAAAAGTCGTGAGCCCATACCGACGGATCTTGGGCCAAAAGGCGTTATGGATTTTTCTCATTATTGCCGGAGCGTCCACTCTCTTTTTGAAACCAAAAAAGCCACATCCAGATTTTATTGAACCAATCATCTCGGAATCGCCCTCAAAGCCACCAACGGAATCACCGACGGCTCAAACAAACGCTGTCACTTTTCCGGAGCCAAGAATAGTCGATACACCAGGCACTCATCCTCAGGAATTGGTTACAGAATCCAAACCGACAGCACAGACTTCTCGAACAACTGCAAAAGTTGATAGGATATTTAAACCCCTCGAACCAAATCCCTCACCGGTCGTGACAGCGTCGCCCGCGCCCCCGCCAAAACCCTCTCCAAGTAGTTCTCCAGCTCCTCGAAAATTGCCTCCCCCAAAACTGGGCCAAGGAAAGATTCATGTGCTTCCTCCCCCAGATGGTTTTGCCGAACTCTTCATTGACGGAAAATCATTTGGCACAGTGCCCGGACCGAAAGCGCGAGGAATTCTTCTGATGGAGGGTTCTCATAAGATAATCTGCCAGACAAAGGCCCATAAATACGAAGGCGAAATTACGATCGAGGCTGACAGCGAGCAAACCATTTCGTGCGGGGACCTGGAAGAATAAAAAAACCGCAGCGATCGAACAGATCCTTCACGGAATACGAAATTCGACTTTTGCGGTATTGGGTGGCTGATTCACAACTAAGAAATAATACGAAAGGCCAGAGGCTGCCACAAGTCCACCACCGATTAAAGTCCAAAACCACCAGGTTTCCCAATAGGGCCGCTTATCACCGCCAATATTTACTTCACCAGCCAACAATCCGCCCGACAAACTAGTCGGATTAATTGAATAATCGTCACTCTGACTTCCATTTGATATTTTTTGAGACGAAGAAACTGCTCCCACTGGAGCTAGCAAAATATCTTGCGACGTCTGATGAACAAATCCATCTCTGTCCATATAGTTCATGAGCTTATAGACCAACTGATCTAGTTCCTTCTGCTCCTCGGTAACAAGAAGACTCCCCTTTTCAATTCCGGAAAAGGTATCAATTCTTGCATCATAAAGTTGCAGTTCAGCATCCACTTTGAGGCCTTGCTGACTCAACGATCCCAACACGATGATATCAATAGAATTATCTTTTGACGCCTTCACTAGAAATTTGCGCTGATCTTCCGACAAAGTCCCCGCAACGGGAGCAAAGTATTTGCCCTTAGATGAGTCTGGAAGAGTGAAACCAGAAATTGAAGACGTCCCATAAGATTTCGAATATCGATTGATCGCTTTCCGAAACTCTTCAATATATTTTTTTTCAATCTCAGCTTCGACTGTTTCAGTTTTAACCCCCAGCAAAGCGAGTTTCTGATCCGTAGCCCGAAAGTCCTTTAAACGTTCCACACCCTCAAGATGCGGCCCCAACAGACAGGAAATAACTAAAACTCTGGAAATAAATTTCATCATTGAGCTGCCCTTACTTGAAATTTTAATGAATCTGACGAATTAAGTAAAAAGTAGGTTCCAACGCCCGCACCACTTACTCCAATACCCGCCAATGTCCAAAACCACCAAGTCTTATAGAACGGCGTCGAATCTCCCGAAATGCGAGATGGCTCTGAACCTGAAAAACCACGAGGATCAACAATTCTTCCATCCGGTGCAATATCATTCAGCATACCTTCCATTAAAATGTCAGCGCCAAGAACAAGATCTGTCGCCTTCACTTCACGGACTTCCGAACCTCGATTTGTTCCCGCTTCAAACCATTGCCCCTCAATCTTCCATTGATTTCCTTTTTTTTCTGCCGACGACAAGAACAGAACAGAAGCCCGCAGTTGAGATAAAACCACCTGCAGCTCAGAGTTTGGAGTCAACGAACCAAGCGGGCCAAACAATCCCTTCGTTGATTTTTTATTCTCAGCCATACTTTCCCAATGAATTTTTTCAGGCAATGCATCTAGGAAAAATACCTGAGGAATATATCCTGCCTTGGAAACGACCACTGGTGATTTTTTTAAATATGAGTTGTGAAGCGGCACGTTCACAAGATATCCAGCGACGCCTTTTAAATTTGTACCGCTTGCGCGAAGATTAAATCCCCAAAATTTAAGTTCAAAATCCTTCTGATCCGACTCAAATTTCCAAGTCTCAGTCTCGATATCATTCCGGGCATCTCCCTCCAAAGTCTTCACCAAATCTGGCGGAAATCGATCTGGGCTCAATCGAAAGCTGGGATCTAGCCAACGCAGAGCTTGCATCAAATTCTTTGCGTCTTCCATCCGACTCTCAAAATAGCAAGCCGCACTATAAATCTGAAATAAGTCTCTGGCGAACTGGGGAGCTAAATGAAATGGACACTCTTTGACTAAATCGATGAGGTTCTCAAACGCCTCCAGCGACTCTAAGAATTGCGATTGCTGATATAACGAAATCGCCGACTGAAGATCTGAACTCAATTGAGAAAACCTCGCCGAGCTATTTTCGTTCAACGCTGAATATGCAACCTTTCTAGGATTCGGCTGACTCAGAGTTGCATCAATTTCTTCTTTTGATAGAACCGTCCAAACTTTCCACTGATTCACTTTAGATCTGACTGTTCTCAAGAAATTTTCTTTTTCACTGAGAGTCATATCATTCGATTCAATATCAACAGCAGCAAAGCGTTTCACCGCCGCCGTCAAATCGCATGAAAAAAGAATACACAGAGATAAAAAAGCTCGACGCACTTCACCATTGTCGACGTTTTAAGATGTTTTTTCTAGTTGATTTCGGATGACTTCAAAAACTGAGTTCGTCAGGTCAGAACGACCCTCAAGAGTTAGATCTTGCGTCAAAATAGGCTTTCCGAAATGCAAATGAATTGTCCCACGCTTCACAACAAACGAATGAGGCGCCAAGCACTGACTTGAACCCGTAATTGTGATGGGTATCACAGGAGCTCCGTTTTTGATCGCCAAGACAAAGGCCCCTCGTTTGAACGGCAATAAGTTTCCATCGCGGGACCGGGTGCCTTCCGGAAAAACAACGACCGAGAGCCCTAATCGCAGAAGCAAGTCAAGCCGTCGTAAGGTCGAACTTCGTGCACCAGCGCGACGATCTATGAACTCTGTGCCAGCGATCCAAGCGGCCCAGCCGAAAATTGGAATCCACTTTAATTCGTCTTTTGCTAAAAAGACGGAATGCGGGCTGATCGTGGAAAAAATGGCCGGAATGTCTAAAAGACTTTGATGATTCGCGGCAAATACTATTCCCCTCATTTTTTGCAGTTCGTGGCTCGTTAAGCCCGACTTCGTGATTTTAATTCCGTGACACTTCAGAATCCAACTCATCCAAATTTTCTTGATCAAAATCCCAACTGGGCCCAGTCTTGAGCCCTGATAAATAATAGATCGAAAGAAAAGATCAACCGGACTCAAAACAACCAATAGAAGCCCGAGAACAACAGTTGGCGGGATGACAAGAATCAATGTTTTTAGGACAGTCCACCTAGTAAGAAACATGGGACATTAAAAAACGGTTTACATTGCTTTGACAAGATGACAAGCAAGGGGAGCTAAAAGGAGACATAAACAATGGCAGGAGTAAATAAAGTTATTCTAGTAGGACGCTTAGGAACAGATCCAGAGATCCGATACACACAACAGGGATCCGCTGTGGCAAATTTTAATATTGCGACCTCCGAGGCTTGGACAGACAAATCAGGAGAAAAACAAGAAAAGACTGAATGGCACCGAATCGTCGTATGGGGCAAAACAGCTGAACTCTGCTCACAATATTTAGCAAAAGGCCGTCAAATTTTCGTAGAAGGCCGATTGCAAACACGGCAATGGGAAGACAAAGACGGCGGAAAACGCTATACCACTGAAATCGTGGCCAATACCGTTCAATTTCTGGATCGAGGCCAAGATAAAACTGGAGGAGCTCAACCTTCTCAAGATTTTAGCGCCCCAGAGTTGGCTGCACCATCTGTCAGTGCAGACGAAGATATTCCATTCTAAGTTCACTCATTTGAGCGCTGTCGAAAAAAACGTCCAATAGATGTTGGCGACAGCGCCTTAATGACTTCACGGCAATCGTCTCCAACTGGGGGCGAAGGCCACGAAGTGACTCTTACAAACCAGCCCAAGCAAATAATTCTATCGTGTTGTCCCAATCGGGCCGCGAGTCATGGCCCACCAGGTTTTCAAATTCGAGTCATATGACCAAGAAATTTTTCGATGCAAGGTTTTTACTTCCGACTCATCCGCAGAAAACAATTCCACCAGAAATGATATTTCCGCCTGATTTTCACTTGGAGTATCCATCTTTTCTAATTGAACATGCGAAATAGTATACGAGCTTAAAAGCTCGCTGTTCTTAAGAAACTCCTGCCGATCTTTAGCCTGAATCCATTGCGACGCCACTTCAAAGTTACCCCGGCGAATGGCCAACAAATACTTATCAATCGAAAAATTCAACGCTTCTTGGCGGCGCGCACTACACCCGATGAAAGCAAATACGCTCAGAATAAAAATAAGAACACGGAAACTCCTGGCATCGTTCATCCTCTGCATTATACAATCGAGACGGAAGTGAGGAGAAGCGATATGATTTCGTTTCAGTTAAGTACCGAACAAAAAGCTCTGCAGGACCTGGTTCATGATTTTTCAAAGAATGTGATCAGACCTCAAGCTAAAGAACTCGATGAAACCGGCAATTATCCACACGACATCGCCAAGCAAGCCTTTGAAGCGGGAATTCTTAACGGACATGTTCCACAGACTTTCGGTGGGCCGGGGCTTTCCGTCATGGAGTCTGCCATTATTTCCGAGGAGTTCGGCTGGGGATGCACGGGCGTTACTACAGCACTTGAGGGTAATAATTTAGCCGCTGCTCCGCTAATCGTTGGAGCATCAGAAGATGTTAAGAAAAAATTTCTTGGAGAACTCACGTCTGAATGTTGTTTCGCCGCTTACTGCGTGACAGAACCCTCTGCGGGTAGCGATGTCGCTGGAATAAAGACGCAGGCTGTAAAGAAGGGCGATGACTATGTCCTTAACGGCTCCAAAATGTGGATTACCAATGCCTCAGTCGCACGCTGGTATTTCGTGTTGGCAGTGACAGATCCTAAAGCAAAACACAAAGGGTTAACTGGCTTTGCCGTGCCGGCCAATACACCAGGAATTAAGGTAGGAAAAAAAGAAAAGAATCTGGGCCAACACTGCAGTGATACACGAGGCATTACATTTGAAGATGTCGTTGTGCCTTCCAAATATCGAGTTGGAAATGACGGCGATGGATTCAAAATCGCCATGGGAGCCTTTGACCATACTCGACCCCTTGTTGCCGCTGGTGCAGTGGGACTATCGCGTGCCGCTATGGAATATTCCATCGAATATTCTCTTCAGCGCCAAACATTTGGAGTTCCTATCGCCAACCATCAAGCTATTTCGTTTATGATTGCAGAGATGGCGCGCGATATTGAAGCAGCCCGCTTGCTCGTCTGGAAAGCCGCGTGGACGATTGATCAAGGCACGAGAAATACTCTGGAAGCCTCCATAGCAAAAGCGTTCGCTGCAGATTCAGCCATGAGAATCGCGACGGATGCTGTGCAGATATTCGGCGGCTATGGGTACTCCACAGAATACCCCGTCGAGAAGCTGTTTCGAGATGCGAAAATTTTTCAGATCTATGAAGGAACTTCGCAGATTCAGAGACTTATCATCGGTCGGGAAATCATCAAACCTGCTTAAAAGCCAGGCTGACGGGCCCACCCTCAACAGATCTAAGGTTCCCTGTTAAGATATAAACAGGGAGTTTCTATCATTTGATTTCAATTTTTCCGCTCATTTTTTTTGCGACAATTGCGGTCAAGAATACATCTTCCGCCGAAGGACTCGTTCGCCTTGGAAACGAAGCGGCCACTCATTTTAATGCCGAAAAAGCGTTGTCTCTATATGAAAAAGCCGCTGCTCTCGATCCATCCTATTATGAAGGCGCTCTCAACTATCTGAGAACTCGAAACTCCATTGGCCAACAGCTACTCTATGGGGACAGAAAAGCCACAGAGGCGCGTGAGATCTTCTTAGATAACTACGAACGAGCAAAAAAACTATACGAAAAATTTCCTCTAAAAACAGAAAGTCCGTTTGCAATTGCCGTTACCGCCGGAAATCTGGCACTTCTGAGCACTCCTCGAGAGAAAGTGTTTTTAGCCCTTAACGTTGAAAAAAATCTGAAGGAATCTTTGCGGATTAACCCTAAATTCGCCTATGGATTTCTCGGACTTGGAATCTTTTATAAGGAAATCTCGAGAATTACATTCATTGAACGATTCTTCGCGGAACTCTTCTTTGGCAAGGTCCCTCACGCCACATTGGAAGACGCAGAGACCAACTTACGAAAAGCACTAGAACTTGATCCATCTTTTATTTTTACTCGATTTCATCTGGCTGACTGTCTTTATAAAATGGATCGAGAAGACGACGCTGTTCAGATTTACAAAGAACTACTCACAATGCGCAGCATCGATCTGAATGATGATCTCTGGAAGACCCTGAGTACTGAGTTTCTTAAAGACCATGGCATCTCAACGACGCAATAGCACTTCACCTACGCAACAGACTTGATAAACTATAAACGTGAGAAAAAAATTCATTCTTTTCGCTGGATTTCTCGTTGCTCTAATTGGCTACTGCACTTCGAAAGTTGCGGTAGATAATCGCCTCAAATCCCATCGACAATACGATATCCGCCGCCTTCCCTCCCCAGACACTGCAGCTGTCTTGTCGGTGGGTTTCAAAAGCGCGATGGCTGATGTATTTTGGATCGAAGCACTCAACTACTTTGGCTGGCAACTAACATACAAGCAGAGAACCTATGAGCATCTCGATAAATATCTTCGGTTAATTTTCAGACTGGATCCTCTCTTCCCTGTATTTTATGACTGGGCTGCCACGGCCTTTATTTACAATGCCCTCCCCATCACCCGAGCGGGCATTGTTGAATCTACGAGATATGTGAACGAGGGAATTCAAAGATTTCATGACGTTTATAGATACGACTTGAATACACTCGCCAAAGGAGCCTTCAACTATGCCATCGAAACCAACGTGAGAAAGCATTCCATTCCCTACTTTGAGATGGCGGCAAGAACGTCCAATCAAAAGCGAGATTATCTGCTTGTCGCGTCGAGCTATGCAACAACAAACGGCGACTCTCAATTAGCGTACCAACTCAAAAAAGAATATTTAGGCTTCATGGCTTTTGAGGCTGCAAAGCCACAACTGCTCTATGCACTGCAAGTTCTGTCGTCTTCCAAGTTCAATAGCGAAGCCGCGAATTTTACTCGAGCTCTGCGCATCAGGATGGAAAAAGATGAAGACATTCGAAAACTCGTCGAGCAAAGGTTGCAGAAGAATCCATTTTCTGAAAACTCGATTGTCGAAGCAGAGGCTCTCGATCTCGATCAAAAAATCGACAATGTTCTCGCCATTGATTTCACCAAAAATTGGCTTCCGCCGGATCTTCATGCTTTGACAGCACTTCGCTATCAATAAATGCGACGGTGAACGACCTCATTGCAACTTTTGAGCTGACCATTCATGAACAGCGTCTACAAAAACTTTCACCGAATCTTCTGGAATGGAGGGAACTATCCCATGCCCCAAGTTCACAATATGTCCGGGTGATGTTCCGTAGCTTTCGCAAAGATCGAAGACTTTTTGTCGGATAGCAGCCTTCGGTAAATGTAAATCATATGGATCCAGATTTCCCTGAATTGCCATCACATGCGACACCTGTGCTCTCACGTCCTTCAGGCGAACTCTCCAATCAACACTAAGGCACTGTGCGCCCACTCCCGATAGCTGATCCAGCAATCCTGACACCCCATTCACATAATAAATACTTGGGACTGTCACAGCACTCAGAACCTTTCTGGCATATGGAAGCGCAAACTCTTCATATGCTTCTGGACCCAATACAGATGCCCATGTGTCGAACAGTTGAACCGCGTCAGCACCAGCTTGCGCCTGAGCCTCTAAATAGGCCGCCAGGCTAGCTGATAACTTATCCAACACTTGATGAATCAGTTTTGGTTGTTCTGCCATCCATCGTTTTATTACTCCAAGATCTTTCGAAATTTTACCCTCGAGCAAATAGGCCAGCATGGTCCAGGGTGCGCCGGCAAATCCAAGCACCGCCTTTTCTTTTGGAATTTCTCTACGCAGATTTTGAATTGTTTCCAATATCACCGGAGTTTCTGAATGTGGATCAAAGGATAATCGAATCTTTGAAAGTTCATCCACTGACCTTGGCGATCCCAGCGCGGGCCCATCTTCACCAAATTTCAGATCGACTCCAACAGCTTGCCAAGGAATTAAAATATCTGAAAACACAATCGAAGCATCGAACGAATACTGTTTCATGGGAAGCAAACTTACCTGCGTTGATAGATCTGCATTACGGCAAATATCCAAAAAACTATGTTTCTGCCTCAAGGCTCGAAAACTGGCCATATATCGTCCCGCCTGTCGCATCACCCAAACCGGCCGCCTGGTCGTTACATTGAGATTCAGCGCATCAAGTATCAACATTTTTTTCTCCACCATTTTTCTCAGAGTGGATCCAACAGCCAACCCACTCACCTTTCGTCGATCCTAATTTCTTCATGACTTCTTCCGGCGATCCAGAAAAAAATTTCTCAGAAATCTTTGATAACTCTTTTCCTAAATGTAATCGCCAACCAGGTCTCTGAGCGACAAGTAATTCCAGAGTTGAGCTAATTCTGTGCGGCGACTCAAAAAAAATCACAGGATAGTCCCAATCTTTCTGTATCAGCTCCTGACGATCTTTCAAACGCGGCGGCAAAAACCCATAAAAAATAAAATGAGAGAGCTCTTCACCGATTCCCGCTAAAAAATGCGATAACGCACTCACGCCACCAATGATCTCAACCGTGAATCCAGCCTTTCGAATGTCGCCAACCAACAAAGCACCTGGATCGCTCAAAGCTGGCATCCCTGCATCTGAAATATACGCCACAGATTTTCCGTCGGACAAAGCGCGAATAATTTCGACGGCACCAGCTCTCTCCTTAAAATAGGGGCAACTCTTCAGCGTTTTCTTAATCTCAAAATGGTTTAGAAGCTTGATACTTCGCCGTGTATCCTCACAAAAAATAATATCAACAGACCTCAATACCTCGAGAGCCCTCAAAGTAATATCCTGAAGATTTCCAATGGGCGTACCGACAACAAAAAAATGGGAAGGTTGAATTGACATCTTAAAATTTAAAAACATCCCAATAGGGTTCGATCTTCTGCGGCGTCACAAAAATCAGATCCGCATGTAACGAGTCATATTTTTTTTCCTCAATTCTCGAAACGTAATAGGAAATCGTCTTCTTAACCTGTTCTTGTTTAGCCAGAGGAAAAGCAAAGTCAAAATCGGCCGCCGATTTTCGATAACGCACCTCAAAAAAATGAAGCTCATTTTTCTTAGAAGCAATGATATCAATTTCTCCCCAACGACTCCGCCAATTGCATTCAACAATTGAATACTGCAATCCAGTTAGGAATTCTCGCGCCCGCACTTCTGCAAGCTTGCCCATCTGCAGATTCTCAATCTTCTTCAAAAAAGAAAGCCGATGAAGGCGCGTAGGGCCCCATTTCTCTAAGGCAGCCAAATGCTGGGACGTCCCATAGCCCTTATTTTTCTCGAAACCATATTCTGGAAACTGCGCGGCCTGCTCTTCCATCCAATGATCTCTTGTCACCTTAGCGAGAATAGACGCGGCGGCGATTGATTTTGAGATTTGGTCGCCGGAAATCACAGGTCTCTGTTTAAGAGAAATGCCTGGAATCGGATATGGCCCATCCATGAGCACATACTCCAGCTTCCCACCCAGCTGGGCGTTCAGTTCGACCACGCAACGCTCAGCACCCAAAAGGGATGCCCTCAAAATATTCAATTCATCCACAATCTGAGCATCGAGACTCTGAAGCGAAAATGAAGCGGCCTCACCTGTAATAATCTTGAAGAGCTCTTCTCTTTTTTTTTCACTTAATTTTTTAGAATCGGTTACGCCAACCAAGAACGATTCGGTCGTATTCCAGCGATCGAAATCGAAGGATACACTCGCAACAACGACAGGGCCGGCCAAACAACCACGGCCAACCTCATCAACACCAGCTATGAATTTGAAACCACTTTCGCGTTCTAAACGAAAAGAACAAGGAACTCGACTAACCCTGAACGGCCTGGGCAGTGATGGTGGGTTCAGCATTAGAATCCCCTTCCGCTGAAGCTTCTGCGCCAAAGACCAAATCAGATTTGATTCTAGCCGATCGTCCGCTGAGCTCTCTCAAATAGTAGAGTTTTGCCCGTCGAACTTCTCCACGAGAAACAACTGTAAGTTTTTCAATCACTGGAGAAATGGTTGGGAAAATTCTCTCAACGCCAACACCATAAGAAATTTTTCTAACTACAAACCGGCCGCCCAATTCGCCACGGCTCTTAGAAATCACAAGGCCTTCAAAAATTTGAACTCTTGTCTTATCACCTTCTGTGACACGAACATGAACTCGAACGGTATCACCCACTCGAAAATCAGGAGTCTTCTTAGCAGCAGGCTGAACTTTAGCAGCCGCCTTCTTCATTAGTTGCGTGGGGTCGTATTTCTTCTTCATCCATCGGATATCAACCAATGATGGTTTTTTTGTCAACGAAGCGCAGGTCTAAGTTTTAAGCCCGTTGATCCGATCCAGATAAATAGCCACCGCCGAGCGAACCGAAAGGTGGTTATAGTCACCTGGACCCTTCAATGGCCCTAGAAACCCATCGATTTCCCCATCCCAATCAGGTGCAAGGCCGTAGCCCGTGCCAAATACCAGTAAAACCGGAGAATTAGCCGCCTGGACTCGTACGTCAGCCTCCTTCAGGCTCTTAGCACCTCTATCCTTGGCGCTTGTACCAACCACTTGCGGCTTCTTGCCCTCGAGATTTTCAATAAAACCAAGAACTTCCTGAAAATCACTGACGAGCTGAATGAGCTGAACAGCATCGGTTCGCGTCGGATGAGTATCCTTGCCATATTCGGTCTTCCAATGATTCACGATTCTGCGATTAAGCGCATGCTCATCCGGGGAGGGATGCACTACGAAATAGTTCTTCACCCCATAGGTTCTACAGCTTCTGGCGATATCATGGAGGTCCAGGTTGGTGACTGAAGAAGTGATTCGATCGCCATTTCGATCGACCACCGGATGATGAATGAGGCTGAGATAGAGGGCCATAAATTAATCCTTCAGGTGACTCCGTCGCCACTTACGAATGGCTGAGTGATCCCCTTTAAGTAATACATCCGGCACGCTGTAGCCCTCGAATTTCTGGGGCCGCGTATACTGCATATATTCTTTTGGAAAATCTGTCGAAAACGTCTCACTCACCAGAGATTCCGGGTTTCCGACGATTCCGGGCAATAAACGAGCGATGGCCTCGACCATATACGCGCAGGCCATTTCACCACCCATAATCACAGCATCGCCAACTCTCACTTCTTCGTCCGAAAAATATTGAATCACGCGCTCATCAATCCCTTCATATCGACCACAAATAAAGACCAAATGAGATTTCTTAGACATTCTCTTTGCTGTCGATTGAGTAAATCGTCGCCCCTTGGCAGATGAAACAACAACATGGGCTTCGGGATGATCAGTTTTGATTTTTCGAATAGCCCTTACGATAGGTTCGCATTTCATCACCATTCCAGCGCCACCACCATAAGGCTTATCGTCGACCCGAAAATGGGGGGGATCCGCAAAATCGCGAGGATTCAGAGCCTCAACTGACAACAAATTCTTTGAAACTGCCTTCTGAAGGAGCCCTTCACTAAAGACTGAAAGAGCCAACTGCGGGTGAATAGATATAAACGAAAATTTCACCTTTGCGCGTATCTGATCAGAAGATTATTCAACGATCTTCAGCTCTGAACCAACATTGTACTTTCGAGAAGCTGCGCTCAGAATTGTTCGCATAGCAGATGCTGTACGGCCTTTTCTGCCAATGACCTTACCGAGATCAGATTTTGCAACTTTCAATTCGAAGGCCACTAAATCATCTGCTCCATCCACACGGTTCAGCTCTATCTTAGCTGGTTCATCAACAAGTGAAGTAATCATGGTTTCAAGCAAGCTACTCAGGTCCTTCGCTGCATCTCCGGACACAGCAGTTGCAGAACTAGATGACGACGACGAAAATAAATTCTTAAACATATTCAATCACGCTGCCTTGGAAAGTTTGAGCCGCTCAAAAAGGGATTTGATCGTTGGAGTCAATACAGCACCAACACTCAACCAATAGAGAATTCGATCGGTCTTCACATTCACCAGACCTTTGGCCTGTGTTTGAGATGAACCCTTGGGAATTGATAAATTTTTCGGATCATAAGTACCGAGGATTTCCAACATCTTACCATCACGCGGACTTCGAGAATTAGTCGCTATAATCCGATAAAAAGGTCTTTTTGTGGTTCCAGCTCGAGTTAAACGAATTTTTACTGCCATGGTGATGTATTAGAGCAATTTGGACGAAAAAGTCCCGAAAAAAATATAAAAATCAACAGGCCAGTCGGCCAAGGACCAATATCGAGACCAGCCAGGGTTCTCTATCGCCCCATCATCCGAGCCAGGCCCTTCATTCCCTTGCCTGAGAGCTGCTTCATCATTTTTTGCATCTCTGTGAATTCCCGCAAAAATTGATTAATTTCTTCGACCTTAGTGCCACTGCCAAGGGCTATACGACGCTTACGATCCCCGTTTAGAAGATCTGGGTCCAAACGCTCTTTTTTGGTCATTGAGTCAATCATGGCGTTGATTCGCTTCAATTTCTTGTCGACATCTTGCTGATTGATCTTAGAAGCCATGGCGCCCATTCCAGGGATCATCCCCATCAAACCCCCTAGCGATCCGAGCTTCGACACCATTTTCATCTGTTCCTGGAAGTCGAGGAAAGTGAAATTCCCCTTCGCCAGGCGCTTCATTTGATCCTCTTTCGGCGCTTGTCCCTCAAACGCGTCCTGAGCCTTCTCAACAAAGCTCTCGAGATCTCCCAGATCCAAAATTCTCGATACCCACCGCTTTGGATGAAAAACATCCAAGCCTTCCAGCTTTTCACCCGTACCAACAAACTGCAACGGCACGCCGAGAGCCTCTCGCAACGAGAACGCCACCCCCCCTCGCGTATCCCCATCGGTCTTGGTCAAAATAGCCCCCGTCACTTTCACTCGATCGCAAAAGCCGCGAGCCACTTTCAGCCCCTGCTGTCCACTCATGGCGTCGGCGACGTAGAAAGTATGTTTCGGATGAAGTGCCTGTTCGAGCGACACGAGCTCTTCCATCAGCGGTTCTGAAATCGACAAACGACCAGCGGTATCGACAATGACAATATCAAGACCATAGGTCGCCGCGTACTTTAACGCACCATCAGCGCGCTCGAGTGGATTTGTGGATGACGATTTAAAAAAATCAATATTTGCATCCTGAGCAAGACGTTCAAGTTGTTCAATCGCTGCCGGACGCGTTGTATCGACACTCACTAAGAGAGGTTTTCGTTTCAATTTCTTTCTGCAATAGACTGCCAGCTTGGCACTTGTGGTCGTTTTTCCAGCACCTTGAAGACCAGCCATTAAAACTACGTGCGGAGGTTTACCTTGAAAATCAAAAGATCGCTCGTCTCCAAAGAGAGCGACCATCTCCAAATACAAGATTTTGATGAACGCTTGATACGGCGTGAGGCTTTCAGAAATTTTCTGACCGAGTGCCTTCGTTTTTAGATTCTCAAGAAATCTCAATGTGACGTCATAATCAACGTCGGCTTCTAAAAAGCTTTCCTTTAACGTGACTAGAGCCTGATCTATATCCGACTGCTTTAGACGAGCAGATCCCTTTAGAAATTGAAGCGTCCGACCGACTTTACTCTGAAAATTCTCAAACACAGTCGGACGCTAAGAAAACTTGGACTGCGACTCAAGTCCTAAATACTCCAATCGTCAAGCAATCCCGCTGTCTCGGACTGCAATAGAACCTCCACGGCCTTCGGCATCTGAACACGTCCAGCACCAAAAGAATAATCTTGGCCGGGACTTCCCAGATCCAAGGAGGTCTTCATCAGAAGATCGCGAATCTCAGTTACTTTTGCATTTGGGCGCAATTGAAGGATCAACGCGATCGCCCCCGAGATATGCGGAGTCGCCATTGATGTTCCACTCATCTTGGCGTAACCCCCACCTGGTGCGGCAGATATAACATCATGTCCCGGCGCCGAGATGTCGGGCTTCGAGAAAACTTCTGGCTTTCCATCTACCGTCATTTTGGTAGGCCCTCGCGATGAAAAGGATGCAATTTGGTCCGCTTCATCTGTTGCGCCTACGGCGAAAGCTATGGGCAAACAGCCTGGGCTTCCAACACTCGATGCGCGAGGACCAGAGTTACCCGCTGCAAAAGATGGAAAAATTTCAAGCTGAAGCCAAGTTTGAACGGCTTGAAAGAATGGATCCGTTTTGAGATCGCGACTTGGACCACCACCCCAGGAATTGCTCACCACTCTCGGACGATCTGGCGTGCCTGGATTACCATCTGGATCTGAAATCCATTCCATCGCTCGAAGAATACCACTCAAACTTCCTCGTCCATTTCCATCCAGTATTTTTCCGATAGTAAAATTGACTTGAGGAGCGACTCCAATTTGCGTACCGCCCGCACCAGAACCCCCAATGGTTCCTGCAACATGTGTTCCGTGCCCATCATCATCATAGGCTTCGGTTTTGCCTCCCACGAAATCTCTGAAAACGATTTGTCTTCCCTTGAATTCAGGATGGCTGGCATCGAGTCCTGTATCCAAAATGCCTACATTGACCCCAGCACCAGTCAGGCCAGGATATTTCGATCTCAATTCAGGAATACCCATCCGCTCGAGTCCGTATGTAAACTCTCCTGAAGATTCTTCAACGACTGCTCTTGGTTCGTGCGACAAATGAATCACGCGATCCAACATCACATACTCCACATCTTCGCGATCAGCCAACTCCGAGACGAGTTCAGGTCTCACGGTCGCCATCAATGCGTTCACATTCCAAAAGAATTTATAACGCGACAGAGGAGCCTCGCCCTGTAGCATGGGTGTCTGCACCATACGATTGACCCACTCACGAAGATCCATTTGAGATTGCACAGTGGCAGACTTGATCACTCGCTCCAGATCTCCGTACTCTAACTCGCCCATTAAAGTCGCAGGCACCAATGGAATAGGTTTCAACATCACGACGATTTTGATTGGCTCACTGGACGCTTCAAGCGCCTGAAGCAAATCGTTTGAAATTTTTCCCTCTAACGGAATCTCCTCCGTCGACTCGCTGCCTTCGCTCTGCCAGCTATCTCCTGCCGGCGAATCATCTGCGATAATCCCCCTCGCAAAGAAAGTAATCATTGCTCCCAGCAACCAAACAGGTCGCAGAGATAAAAATAATTTCCGCCACAAATTCTTTGTACTTCCAGTCATCGAATTTTCTCCCCTGCTTAAGTTTCTCTAAAAACAGAGAAAAACTTAAGCAAAAGCTAATGACTGAAAAAAATAGTTGTGACGGAAACTGTTAACACAATGTCCTAATTTGAAAAAAATTCAGAATTTTTTCAAGATGGTGCAACGCCTGCTACCGCCGTATGCGCCGCTGTTGCCAACGCCAAAACTTCTTTTGCGATAGCACTTTCGATCTGCGGATTATCTTTCAGAAACTCAATGACATTCTCGCGGCCCTGTCCAATTTTCTGACCCTTGTATGAGTACCAAGCTCCGCTCTTTTCAATGATTTCTTTCTCAGATGCTAAATCCACAATCTCTCCACGTTTCGAGATTCCTTTTCCGAAGAGAATATCGAACTCTGCTTTTCTGAAAGGTGCTGCGACTTTATTCTTCACAACCTTCACTGAAGTTCGACTGCCGACAACATCTTCCCCAGATTTAATCGCCGTCATTCTACGGATATCCAAACGCACGGAACAATAGAATTTAAGCGCGTTTCCGCCCGTTGTGGTTTCTGGATTTCCAAACATCACTCCAATTTTCATTCGGATCTGATTGATGAAAATTAAAATAGTTTTTGATTTAGAAATCGTGCCCGTTAATTTTCTAAGTGCTTGGCTCATCAGACGAGCTTGAAGGCCCATATGACTATCACCCATATTTCCTTCAATTTCTGCTTTTGGAGTGAGCGCTGCAACTGAATCAACGACGATCATATCCACAACATTTGAGCGAATAAGAGCATCTACGATTTCAAGAGCCTCTTCTCCGGTATCGGGCTGAGAAATAAGTAAATCATCAACATTTACACCAAGCTGACGCGCGTAATTCACATCAATTGCATGCTCTGCATCAACGAATGCGCAAACGCCTCCCTTTTTCTGACATTCCGCAATTGCATGAAGTGTCAAAGTCGTCTTGCCTGAAGACTCTGGTCCAAAAATTTCAACAATACGTCCACGCGGCAAACCACCAATACCCAGAGCGACATCGAGACTTAAAGATCCCGTAGGAATAACATCCGTCGATGGAATAAGCGCCTTATTTTCGCCAAGCCTCATAATAGAGCCTTTGCCGAATTGCTTTTCTATCGATGCAATCGCCGTCTCGAGCGTTTTTAGTTTCTCTGCGCTAAGCGGCGGCGCCTTCGGAGCCGTTGGTTTCTTCGTCTCTGCTGATCCTTTTTCTGATATTGGTTTATCGGTTAATTTGGCTGTTGTAGCAGCCGATGTTGTTTGAGCCATTTTGATTCCTCCTAAGTAACCGATGATCTTGCCACCTGCAGGAAAACAACTGCTCATCCGAAAGTAAAGACAAATGATCTAAATGATCAAAGAGCCTTTAAAGCCGCTCTACTTCTCGATTTCCTCTTCTTGAAATCCATCGCCGAATTCGTCGCCGTCTTCATCTTCGTCGTCATCGCCGCCCAAATCGAGATCGTCGTCCTCATCAATCATTCGATCATCACGGTAATCATCTTCATCAAGATCGTCTGTCGCTTCGACTTCGAACGGGCCAAGTTCGTCTTCCATATCGGAACGTTCTTCAAACCACACCTTCTGAATAGATTCAATTACTCCATCGCTCGGCTTGCCAGCAGCACCCTTCAAATCAGGAAGGGCTGAGGCGCGACGTTTAATTTCTTCAAGACTCAGCTTCGTCGGATCAACGGATGGATAACGATCAATCAACAAAAATGCGATATCCTCTGAATCCGACCATTTTAATTTCTGCTTTCCCATATACTTTCAGTCTCCTCACCTATTCCGGAAATCTAACAACGATTTCTCCGCATTCAACCCTACATTGGCATCCGAGTCTTGCGCCTACCTCCAGCTTATCATTAGCTTCCAACAGGCCTCGCTCATCCTCAGACATCCGAGAAGTGTTTTCAGCACCCTTCTCAACCCAAATTTGACAGGTCGTGCAAGCACAATTTCCGCCACAATCGTGGTCCAAGGGGATTTGCTGGTCAACGGCACACTCAAGAACCGATGCCCCTTCAGGAACTTCAAAGGTCTTTCCCGTATTTTGAAAGGTGATTTTTGGCATAGATAATAAAATAGGCTCAGATACGAATCGTTTCAACCGGCTTCGAGCTCAAAATCGATCTGACGTTTTGGTCCATGATATGCTTTGCCAAATTCTGGGTCATTGAATCAAGCTCTTGCATTCTTGCAGAGATGACATCTACTGAAGCAAATTCAATATCTTTCTTGAGAGCGGCGATCACTGGACCCAACTTGCCCTTTTCCGTTTCACGAAACTGATCGTCAATCAGAGGATTGGCAAAAGATCTATCGATGGCCAAAAGCAGTGACTTCGCCTGATTTTTCACCTCAATTTCGCGACGGCTTTGAAAGTCACTTTCAGCATGAGTCCAAGCGTCCTGCAAAATTTTTTCAACTTCAGCATCATTCAATCCAAAAGTCGGTCGTACATCAAACGAAGTCTTTTCAAGGGTTCTCGTATCAACAGCCTCAACCTTCAAAATTCCATTCGCATCCAATTGAAATTTCACCGCTATCTTGGGATATCCTGCGGGTGCCGGGGGAATTTTAACCTTAAAACGCCCCAAACTTCGACAATCGCGAGAGAGCTCTCTCTCTCCTTGCAACACATGGATATCGACCCCGGTTTGATTATCCACAGAAGTCGTAAACATTTCCTCAAACGCGATCGGGACTGTTGAGTTCCTGTGTATAATCTTCGATACAATTCCTCCCATTGTCTCAATGCCCAATGACAATGGCACAACATCCAAAAGCAAGGTATCCGTCGTTTGCCCTGCAAGAATAGATGCTTGAATGGCAGCTCCTTTGGCCACAACCTCCTCGGGATCCACAGATGAATTCGGAGTTCTGCCAAAATATTTTTTCACAAGTTGCCGGACCAGCAATCCCCTAGTGCTTCCGCCAACCAGAAGAACATCATCAAGCTCTTCTTTGCGCAATCCGCTCGCCTTCAAAGCTCGATCAAAATAAATTAAAGTCTTCTCAATCACTGGTCTCATGACTTCAAAAATTTCGGCCTGAGAAATTTCACCTGACCACTGCACTGTTCCATCCCATTGCAGCCTGAAGTTCACCTTTTCATTTTCTGAAAGAATAATCTTCACTCGTTCAGCCTGCGACATCAGCATAACCCAATCACTGGCTGACTGCGGCTCACGATTTGTTTTAGAAATCAAAAAAGTCGCGATGGCTTTATCAAGATCATCGCCACCTAACTGAGTATCTCCATCGGTTGCGAGAACTTCAAACATTCCGTCGGAAATCTTGAGCACCGAAATATCAAAAGTACCGCCGCCAAAATCATAGACTGCAATCTTCCGACTCGCTGATTTATCTCCATATCCAAAAGCGAGTGCCGCCGCCGTAGGCTCGTTCAGAATTCGAAGAACGTCGAGCCCAGCCAATTTTCCGGCCAATGTCGTCGCAGATCTTTCTGCATCGTCGAAATATGCCGGTACAGTAATCACGGCCTTCTTCACCGGCATCCCCAACGAATTTTCTGCAACAAATCTGCATTTCTTCAAGATCTCTGCACTCAATTCAATAGGAGTATAATTTTTTTCGCCAATTTTCAGGCGGATCATCTCAGCCGTTGAGGGAGAGAAATCAAATGAGAAATTGTTTTTTAATTGTCCGATATCCGCAGCCCCTTTTCCGAGAAAGCGCTTCACCGAATAGACAACCCGCGAAGGCTCGAGGGATTTGAGAGTCTTCGCCCGATGGCCTACAGACTGGATCGAACCTCGCGCGTCAAAATGAATGACAGAAGGAATGAGTGGCGAATCTCCATCCTTCAAAATTTCTACCGATCCTTCTCGGCAATAGGCCACAAGAGAATTCGTCGTTCCAAGATCGATTCCAATAATAGGGGCAGTCGACACGTTCTTATCCTATCGCGCTATTCAACTTCACAGACGGCTGTCTAAAGTATCGAGCATCGAACTAATATATTTATTTTCAACAACCAAATCTCTTAACACTTCGAGATGTCCTGAGTCTTGGTCAATCCTCTTGAAAAGATCAAGAAGACTCCTATCGAGTTCGTTTTTTCGCTCTTCCAATTGATTTTTCAATGCAATGACAGCGTCGGAACTTTCAGCGTCCTGCACCTGAAAAAAAAGATTCGCCAATGCATTAGGAAGTCCGGCGCCAGAGACCCCGACTCCATTCAATTGAAGATAATAAAGCCCACGCCGCCAGGGATTTTTGAGAGAATTGTAAGCTTGATTGAGCACTGCCGCTTCGGCCGTGGATTGAACAGACCCATTGTTATGATCCGGATGCCGTTTCATCGACAACGCATAATATGTTTTTTCAAGCTCTTCTGACGAAAGAGTCAACCGGATGGGTTCAATACCTAGCGCTTCAAAAAAATTCATAGCATTACGCTCAACCGATCCGACACATGATCAGAAATCAACTCTAAGCAGAAAAAGAAGTTCCACAACCACAAGACCTCTTCGCATTTGGATTCTGATAAACAAATCCAGATCCGTTAAGATCATCGACGTAGTCAATGGTGAGCCCCTTAAGAAATAATGCTGAGCGAGGATCAATCATGACAAAAACTCCGTGCTGCTCGAACACCGCATCCTTCTCGCCAGGCTTTTCTTCAAAAGACATTTTATAAGACATTCCAGAACAGCCGCCACCAACCACAGAGACTCTCAACATGGTTCCCGTCTTCTGTTGTTTCTCCATCAAACGCCTGACATGCTGGCTCGCGCTCTCTGTGAGTTCACATACCGCAGGGCCCATAAATCAACCCTCACTTCCTGTCGCCTGTGTCGAAGTCAGATTTTTTTTCTTATAATCATCGATCGCTGCTTTAATGGCATCTTCTGCCAAAACTGAGCAGTGAATTTTTACAGGCGGCAAGCTCAGCTCTTCGACGATTTGAGTATTTTTAATTTCAACCGCTTCATCCAAAGATTTTCCACGCAACCATTCAGTCGCCAGTGACGACGAAGCTATCGCCGAACCGCAGCCAAAAGTTTTGAATTTCGCATCTTCAATAATATTGGTTTCAGGATTTACACGAATCTGCAATTTCATCACATCCCCACATTCAGGTGCGCCAACCATGCCCGTTCCAACCGACGGACTTTTAGCATCCAGTGAGCCCACATTTCGGGGTCTTTCAAAGTGATCTATAACTTTTGTTCCATATGCCATAAATGCTCCTTAATGGGCCGTCCATTTTACAGATTTCAAATCCATTCCCGCCTTGAACATTTCATAAAGCGGAGACATCTCTCTCAACCGATTGACTGCCTCAACAGTTTTTTCGATCGTATAATCAATTTCTTCTTCTGTCGTAAATCGACCCAAACCAAATCGAAGACTCGAATGAGCCAAATCTTCACCAACGCCTATCGCCTTCAAAACATAGGATGGCTCTAAACTCGCGCTAGTACATGCAGACCCAGACGATACGGCAATGTCTTTGATCGCCATCATCAGGGCTTCGCCTTCAGCGAAAGCAAAGCTAATATTCAAATTGTTGGGCAATCTCTTCTCTGGATGCCCATTCAGTTTTGTTTCATCCAACTGACTGCGCAAACCATCATGGAGTCTATCGCGGAGTTTTCGTACCCGAGCCGACTCGAGTTCTAAGTTCTGAATAATCAACTCGGCAGCTTTTCCAAATCCTACGATCCCGGGCACATTCAAAGTTCCACTGCGCATCCCACGCTCGTGTCCTCCGCCATAAATAATCGGACTCAATCTCACGCGAGGATTCTTTCGCCTCACATAAAGAGCCCCAATGCCCTTTGGCCCGTAAATCTTATGCGCAGTCAACGACAATAAATCTACTTTCATCGCTTCGACATCAACGGGGATCCTTCCAACCGCTTGCACGGCATCCGTATGAAAAATAATTCCTCGCTCTTTTGCTATCTCGCCAATTTCTGAAATCGGATGAATTGTTCCAATCTCGTTATTCGCAGCCATCACAGAGATTAAAATTGTGCGATTTGTGATGGCATTTTTTAAATCTTCTATACGCACGAGCCCAAATTCATCGACCGGAAGAAATGTTACTTCAAAGCCCTGGGTCTCTAAAAATTTTGCAGTATCAATAACAGCCTTGTGCTCAGTTTTCACAGTGATGATGTGATTGCCTTTTGCGCGGTACATCTCAGCAACTCCGCGAAGAGCAAGATTATTCGACTCCGTAGCTCCAGAGGTGAAAATAATTTCTTTTGGTGAGGCTCCAATCATTTCGGCAATTTTTTTTCGTGCCGCCTCAACCGCGTCTTCTGCAGACCAGCCATAGGTATGGTTTCGACTAGCTGCGTTACCGTAAACAGAGCTGAAATACGGAATCATCGCCTCCACAACCTTCGGGTCCACGGGAGTCGTTGCATGATTGTCGAGATAGATGGGCGTTTTCATTGATTTCCTACTCTCTCAGCTCAAAATCTCCCTTGCTAACGTTAACGTCAAGTTCAAGATAACATTTTATTGAGAGTCTCTCAACGAATCTAAACTATTGAATTAATTGGACTATTTCAGTCTAGCAAGGTCTGTCTGGCAACTTCCAATGATTTCTGGGTGAAAATGCCTGCGAACTGACTCTCTAAAAAACCTGATATATCGATCTAGGTTCTCAGAAGCGGTTGTTTTCGTCTGTCCCTGCCGGTATTTTCGCGCGTTGCGAACAGAGGCTGGCGGAGCCTTGATCGTGGAACCAAATACCCCCGGTAGTTTAGAAATATCTCCGATCGGGAAGGCATTTTCCCCTGGAAACGGATACTTGATCAGCTGATAGAACTCGTTTTCCGTCAAGTGACCCTTTTTGGCGGCCTGGCGGACTTTGGAAATAAACCAAGCTTGATTGTGCGCATTCAGGAAATCACGAACCATAAAATCTTCTAATTCTCTTAATACAAGCCCCGCTTTTTGCAATCTCTCATCGGGCAGGGTTTGGAAATAATCCCTCTCTGAATCTCGAGCAATGCTACCGGCATCCAGATCCGCGCCAAATGACAAAAGAAAATTGAGATGTTTCGTCGCCATTTGAAGATCCCCACTCGAACCCGTTGTGATATCCAAACGAGACTCAGCTTCCAATGGATTTCCAGATTGGAAGATTCTCTCCATGGCTCTCGATCCGATATCCGCAAATAGATCGGCAATGATCGTTCTCAGTGTGCTCACTGGTCCGTCTTTGGCGTGATCTTCCCGAAAGCTAACGAACCCCCCCACAGAGTCTGAAATGGAGGCGTACCATCGTATAACTATGTCCCAACTCATGGACTGTTGTCTGAACACGGTCTTCGGTCATCTGGCCTTCAATCATGAGCGATGGAAAGTTCAAGCTAACAACTTCACGATGCACTTCTTTTTTTTCTGAGCGCGGCTTATTCGGACGCGCGTATGCAACAAACTCTCGTTTCGCGAGATCGAAATCTAAAGTTAACGTGATGGCCTCAGATTGAAATTGGGGTGTTTTTGGCAAATGCCCGATAGCAGCTTCCAACTGCCGGCGAACCCATCGACGCGCTGTCAGAACAGCCCCACCTGGGCCCTGCGACGGAATCACCGACTCCGACATCAAAAATTTTCGATAGCTAGGCGTGAAAACAACGGTCACGCCGCTGATATTCTTTCCCTCAAAATCGCCCTCGGCTGGGGTCAATCTCTCCTCAGTCGTCCCAACCAACTCACGAGCGATGATTTCACGATATTCTGGAAGTGTGGGCGAGTCTACGATATGCAACAATGGAAAAAGTCGCCGGGTGGTTTCATCCCCAAATATCTCCTTCAAAAGTTCTTCTCTATCTGCCGGCGTGTTTTTCAGCTGTCCGACCAATCGCCGAATATCCTCGACGCTCGTCATTCTTGCATCGGCTGAAAAGCCTAGGTTTCGATTTCCAAAATTGAGAGTCAGTGCCACAAAGGCGGGTCTCAAATTAAGTTTCGAAGTTTCCAGATTCGGCCGTCCCGATCTATCACCGTCGGCTGATTCGCTCAGCTCACTTCGCCCCACAGTGCTTATCCCATGATTCAAGAGATCGTTGATAATACCCATGACAGGCCTGTCAATCGGCCCACCGTCTGGGTCCTTCTCGGCTAATTTATCCATCTCATCGAGTAACAATAAAAATTTTCCATCCGGGCGCTTTGTGCGAACAGATGCAATTTCTGACTTCAGTTTGCTGGCAAAACGCTCTGCAGTCTCCGAACCCTCATCTCGAAAATTCTTCAAATTAATTTGAATCAACGGCAAACCAAGATATTCAGCGCACAGCATGAAAATGGTACTCTTGCCAGTGCCTGTCAGCCCCTGCAATGCAAGACCAGAAGGATCAGACTTCGCAGGACCAGGCCGTCCGAGATAGATAAGAAATTCATCTTCGATAATATTCGCTAAATCACCTATCCCACGAATTTTCTGCCTTAAAAATTTTGCAAGCCCCCGAACTTGATTGGCAGCTCCAGAAGTTCGAACCGCCCGGATATCTCTTTTCAAAACCCTGGCAGGCTTAAGTCCTAATGCGGAAATCTCTGGAACTGAGCCTTCGTCTGCTGGAGCCAGCTTAAACAAACCCGATATCGCATCGAACCCGATCTCGACTTTGAAGGGTTTCTGAAACTTCAATTCCCCTCCATGTCTGACAGCAACGTTCACCTCACACTGAATGCCCTGAGATTTCCCGTCCCAAAAAAATCTTATGGTTCTTGGGCGCAAAAGCGAAAGTTTTTGCTGCTTCGGCGTTGCCGATTGATCAACGGCAAGCGCCCCCAGTCGGGCCCATGTCGTGGCCCAGTTATCCAAGGTCGCCATCAATTGTCCAATACCGAAGCCTGGACTCGAAATCTGTCTTAATACAAAATTCACCAACGATTTATCAAACCGGATCTCTTCAACTGAGGAGCCCTTGCCATTTCGAGAACGCAAAAATCTTTCAAACTCTCTCTGGATGACAGCTCGATATTCTTCTTCCGACAGCGGCTTCATCAGAAGGACGTCTGACAGAAAAAACTTTAGTACATCACGAGGCAGACTATATTCAAGAATCTTCAGTTTCCAATTCGGCAATTGAGTAAGCCACTGATCAAATCGAGCCATATCGTCGAAACTGAAATGAAAAATACCCTCAGGTGATTGGATCACTCCACCTGCACTCTGACCGCGAAAGTCAGCCACTATTTTGGGATCCAACTTTACTGTCGTCAAAACGAAAAGATTTGAAGCCTTGCCAAGAGTCGCGCCACCTTCGTCGATCAAGCTGCCGTCGTTCAGCAATGCCGTGAGTTGTCCTAGAATATCTGAGCTGTGTTGAGGCTGTCCTCCATTCCCACGCAAATGAGACTGATCGATGCCATCAACAAAGAGAATGGTGGGCTTAGAATCGTCTTCTTCCAATACCTCAACAGGAATACTCATTGCCACAGTCGCATCGCATCGAAGCACGCGAAAGCCAGCGCCTTCAAGTAACTCTGCCACCGTCGTCTTTCCGACTCCATCCACTCCAACAAGATGCGCTGCAAATGGCCGGCCACTTCGATTTCCATAAGTCGCAATATAATTTTCAAGACGATCGACAAGCGGGCCAAGCATTCGCTCTTGTCCAACCAAGCGCTCAGTCGCAACACGCTTAAATTCGGCGACCATGGCTCTGTACTTCATGATCTCCGCATCACCAAACCTGCGCTCCAAAACATCTCGATGAGAATAGTCGGCCATGAGCGGACTGCTCTTCTTTTGCGCCGGCTTTCCCGTTTTTGTTTCCGCTTCTTTATCCCCCGCGTATGAAGCTGACGCAAAGGCGCAAAAAAGCACATGAAATATAAATGCCGATAGAACCCAATTTTTCAATGTCATGAAAACCCTTTAGGAGATCAGAGATATCAAATTCAAAAGATCCGTCAATTAAATCAGATCTACCGCCTAAAAAAATAATGATTCACTACAGGAATTCTCCGACCAACTCCAAACGCCTTCGAAGACACTTTCAGCCCAAGCGGCATTTGATACCGCTTATATTCATTTCTACCAACCCAATCAAAAATCTGTTGTACTTCTTCAAGCTGAAATCCATGTTTAGATATCTCAATATCAGATCTGCCTTCTTCCAAAATCATTTTCAGAATCTGATCCAAGCGAACATAAGGGGGAAGAGTGTCTTGGTCTGTTTGATTCGGTCGCAGCTCAGCAGTCGGCGCCTTTGTAAAAACCGCCTCTGGAATTTGATGGCCACGACGATTTGCTTCTCGTGCCAATTCAAAAACCTGAGTCTTATAGACGTCCGCTAGTGGCGCGAGTGCTCCGCACATATCGCCGTAGAGTGTGCAGTAGCCAACCGCGAGCTCGCTTTTATTTCCGGTAGTCAAAACCAAGGTATTAAACTTGTTTGCAATGGCCATCAACAGAAGGCCCCGTATGCGTGCCTGAAGATTTTCCTCAGTCACATCAGGCTCCAACCCTTCGAAAGTTTTTTCAAGTGTGTGAAGACTCGCCTTAAATAATTCTTCGATTGCCAGAATGTGGATAGGATTCTGCAAAGATTTCGCTAATAGAATCGCATCGCGATTACTTTCCACTGACGTAAAGCGAGATGGCATGAGAACGCCCATTACATTTTCGGTTCCGAGAGCATCGCATGCTAGACAAGCAACCACAGACGAATCAATGCCACCACTCAAACCCAAAACGACGTTCTTAAAATTCTGCTTGCGACAATAATCCTGAATTCCAAGCACCAACGCGTCGTATATCAAACGAATTTCGTCCAGGCTTCCAGATTCAACCGCAGAAGAATCCTGAATATCGACCTCGACCAAATCTTCCCCGAAAGATTTTCCTTCTTTCAAAAGAGTCCCCGTTTTCGAAAACGCATAACTACGGCCATCAAAAATTAGACTGTCATTCGCACCAACCGAATTTACATAGATGAAAGGCTTTCCATAGCGCTCAGCAATGCTCTTTAGCATTTTCTGTTTAGCAGCGACCTTGGCGGATTCAAACGGGGATGCAGACAGATTGATCAAGATGTCTACATCTTGCATCTCTTTCAACGGATACTCTTGATACCGTCTATGTAAAACTGTTCCAGAATTATCGCTCCAGACATCTTCGCAAATGGTGACGCCGAGTTTAATTCCATTAAACTCAAATATCCCCGGTTCACGTCCCGGTTCAAAAAAACGATCTTCATCAAACACATCATATGTCGGAAGAAGGCGCTTGAAATATCGGCCTAGAATTTTTCCATGGCTCACAAAAATGGCCGCATTCCGAAGCGGCTTTCCTCCAGATGTATTTTTCTCGATCGTTCCAAGAATAAAATTCCGATCAGGATTTTCTTTAATTACCTGGGACACGGCAGATTCACTGCGTTCAACGAATCCCGGAATATCAAGCAAGTCCTGCGCCGGATATCCGCAAATACAACACTCCGGAAAAACCACCAAATCACTGGCTGATACCTTCCGCAAATACTGATGCATCTTAACCAGATTTCCAGAAAAATCCCCTATCGTGGAGTTCATCTGCGCCATAAAGATTTTCATGACCCAGCACCTCCAACTCGATTAAGAAATTCCATCACGATAGACGTACAGGCGATCACAGCTCCTGATGGTTGTCAAACGATGAGCGATTATAAAGCTTGTGATTCCAATAACTCATCTCACAATCATCAAACCATCAATGAAATCGCAGAATAAAGAACCGCCCAAAGGATGAATCCGCAAGAAATCACTCCCTTAACGGTCGTTAACGGGCCGGTTTTTCCCTTCAATGCATTAAATTCTAAAGCAACAAGAATCACTGCTACACTTCCAGCTATCAAACGCAGGTCTGTTTGTTCCGTCATCGCGAGAGGCAAATGGCTTGCTGATCCCATGAAAAACAGCATTGGAACTGAGAACATCACGTTCGTCCTCGACGCGACAAGCGCTCTGCTGCCCGCAGCCGCTGCCCGGGGATCGGCTGTTCCGCCAGTCGCCACGGCATTCGCGGACGCGATCACAATTTTTTGATTCGGCCAAATAACGAACCAAACATTATAAGCCATCAACGTCGCAAGCGAAGCTCCAGTCAAAATCCATACACCCCACGATGTCATATATATGAAATGACCTGCCATATGTCCCCGCTGCCACAGCATCAAAATGCCGCTCAGAAACGTATATGCAGCTCCCCAACGGAACCACCACAGAGCCCTCGGAACCAGCTGCCGAATTGCCGTCTGTTTCGTCTGTCCATCTGTTTCTGCGAAAAAACCACCCTGAACAAAATTAAAATAATAGAGAAGACCGATCCAAGTGATCCCCGCCATAAAGTGGATCCAACGAAATACGTGGTAAAGACCTTCAGATGTAAAAAGCGGATTATTCACGAGCCAAACTCCTTCAATCTATGTATTTAAGACGCAACTCCCGAACTTAGTTTAAGCCTCAGAAATTGCCAACCACAAATTGGCGCTAAAATAGGTCCTAACGCTCTGATTTCACTGGGATTACGGATTTCACGTCTTAAAAAATTTCATCGTTTTTTTTGGCTCATTTTTCTCTGACCTGTGCTAGTTAAGCCGGCAGGTGAGAACACTAAAGCGGGTTGTGCTTCGATACCTTCCGATCTTTTTCATTTTACTAACTATCTTGGTTGGCAGGCCTTCTGCGCTCTGGGCTAAACAAGATGAACTCGCCGTTGATACAAAACCCTATCCAGCTGAGAAAACCTACAACGACTTACCTTCAGCCCTTCACGATCTCGAGGCCGTATCCGTCGCTGACGCCAAAACATTTGCGGAAGACATTTTTGCTTTAGTACGCGGATTAATGAAACTTGCAGAAGAGAAATCGGCCAAGCTTGCGCCTGAAGTCTTTAACCAGCTGACCATTGAAGGCAAGATCGTCTACAAAGACCAAAACGGCCGAGCCGAACTGAATATGGTAGATGGTGAGCTATTCTATCGTGTTGTAATGGCCACTGAATCTAACCTTTCTTTCCCATTTCATTGGGCCGAAAACATTCATCCCGAATCTCTTCACAACCATCGATATCGAGCCAGCCAGCATCTTGCGGCGGGCAAGAGTCGAAAAGATGGCAAAGCTGGGCGAAACGTATTAGAGCTTTGGATTGATAGACATCCCAGTGAAGCCGGGGAATTTACAGTGAGGGCTGTTAAATTTTTTCCGTGTTACAACAGCGAAACAGCTGAATGGTTTCGAGATCAAAAGTTAGTTACGCTCTATTGGCCGACAGTCAGTAATGTCATACTTTCGGGCTTTCTTTGGGGTGGCATTCAGTATCATTGGGTCAATATCCTCACATCCATCAACCATCACGCTTTCAATGCCCATCCGCCCACCGATGCACAGGCCCTCTTCACTTTTTTCTTTGGCGCCCTTTGCGGAAGTTTTTCCACCTTTTTGAGAAAATTTAATCAGATCGGCACAGGTCGAGAAATGATCATAAGAAATATCATTTCCACTGGCCTCCCATTCTACCTCATCTTTACCGCGCTTGATCCTGAAAAAGGCCCTCAATATTTTCTGCTTTGGACAACTTATGTATGGATGCCGCTGTTCTTCATCATGAATAATTTAACGAAAATAGAAATTCAAAAGCTCATTCGTCACTGGACTGACGATCAGCGAGTCTTTGCTCGAGCAGATTCTGGCTCTTCTGATCAACGCAAGTTTTTCGAAGTTTTTCCGCTTCCAGACAAAGTCCTTGGCGTTAAAACCCAAGACTGGGTCTATCAAGGATTCATGAATTTTCTGCAGATGCCACTTCGATTGGGCGACCTCATTGATTTGCTCAGAGTGCGCATCGACATGCTTAACGCCGTTATCCCTGGTGGAAAAATCTTATTCCTTTCGGCTTATGTTCCAATGATCTTTTCAAATGTTGCAGTTCGTGAACACAACCATTCGGAAGATGCGATCAAATTTCGAGAAGAGTGGGAACGAAGCATTTTCGGGCTGACTGCTGGATTACCTGTTGGAACGGTGGTCGATTCTGCGCGGTGGATCTTCGACCAATGGCTTTCACAAGATCTTGAAGGTTACTACAAAGCTCCTGATCGAATGAGGAATCGTTGGGAGCTACAAAAGCACGCTCCGGCTTACCACGCCGGCCGGCTCTTAGAGAGCATTGCGAACACGATCTCTACCGAGCCCGAAGCGCCACCGCCCCCTCCCGCATATAAGTTTGCCAGGATAGGGCCGACGTGGGACGAAAGAAATCCGCGAAAACCTGGGACGATTGGCAAAACATTTGCCGCTACTGCGAAAGTTGTTGGTTGGGCCGCCCGAGGCGGAAAAAATTATATCGACAATCTCACTCTCGGCGGACTAACAGCCTGCTCAAAAGGCCTCGCGACACTGGCTCAAAACATGAAACAACCATTTGAAAATGGAATCCGGCAACTGGTCGACCGAAAAAAAGCTGAAGCGGCGGCGGCTCGCGCTAGGAAAGAATCTCAATAGCCGCTTACTTTATCGCTTCTCGATAGGCACAAACTTGCAGTTCACTTCGCCGTTATAAATCTGTCGTGGCCGCCCAATCTTCATAGTTGGATCTTCGATAAGCTCTTTCCACTGAGCAATCCAACCTGGAAGGCGCCCGATTGCGAACATCACGGTAAACATATTCGTCGGAATTCCAAGTGCTCTGAAAATGATTCCAGAATAGAAATCGACATTCGGATAAAGCTTTCGCTCGATGAAGTATGGATCACTCAATGCTGCTTCTTCCATCTTCTTCGCAATCTCCAAAATCGGATCGTGAATTCCAAGGCGATTCAATACATCATCGCATGCTTTTTTGATAATCTTCGCTCTCGGATCAAAATTTTTGTAAACGCGATGGCCAAATCCCATCAATCTGAATGTGCTATTTTTATCCTTAGCTTGGTCGATGAACTTTTTGTGTCCTCCACCATCTTCATGAATCGCCTCGAGCATCTGTAGCACTTCTTGATTGGCTCCACCATGCAAGGGCCCCCACAACGCGCAAATTCCCGCAGAAATCGATGCAAACAAATTCGCCTTCGCCGATCCGACTAGTCTTACCGTCGATGTTGAGCAGTTCTGTTCGTGATCTGCGTGTAGAATTAAAAGCAAATTCAGCGCATTCACAGCAACCGGATCGACCATATAAGGCTCTGCAGGAACGGCAAACATCATGCTCAAAAAATTAGAAACATAATCGAGATCATTTCGCGGATAAACGAACGGCTGCCCTATCGATCGTTTGTACGCAAAAGCAGCCAGCACCCGAACCTTCGAAATCAATCGAGTAATCGTCGCATCTCGATCTTCCGCCGTTTGATCTGGTCGCAACAGCTCAGGATAATACGCCGACAGAGAACAAACCATCGACGACAAGATCGCCATTGGATGGGCGGAACTTGGGTAGGAATTGAAGAAGTTTTTCATATCTTCGTGAATCAACGAATGATATTTGATGGCCGTTCTGAACTTATGCAACTCTTCGGTCTTCGGCAGCGCACCATAGATCAGCAAGTAGGCTACTTCCAAAAAGGTCGTACGCTCGCAAAGGTCCTGAATCGGAATTCCCCGATATTTCAAAATACCTTGCTCGCCGTCCAAGAACGTAATCTTCGAAGTGCATGCACCTGTATTCATATAGCTCGGATCAAGAGTGATATAGCCACTGGCCGCGCGAAGCTTGCTTATATCAAGAGCCTTCTCGCCCTCGGTTCCTTCAATGATCGGCAATTCAATAATTTTACCATCAACTTCAAGTTTCGCTGTTTTTGCCATATCCACTTACCTCCTCAAAAAAGATCCACTCCCATTATGAGCGCAATCCCTAAAAAAATCTTCCCTTTTTGGCGAAGAACTCGTGGTAGGGATCAGCGTATACGAGTTTCAATCCAAACTCGGACGGAAAAAAATCACGGGATGACACACAAAGTATCAATACACTTCTCTCGTCCATACACTCGACAACCGATGTCAGCAGATTGCGACAATAATCTTTTCCCTCCGACGAATCAAAATCGACGAGCTCTATGCCGCTCAGTAAGAAGCAAAATCCGCGCTTCAATATTTTTACTTTTGCTTTGAGGAGGGCCAAGAAATCTAGATGATCCGCTCGGACAAAGACTGAGGGAAATGCCTGGGCCCACTTGAACTCTTCACGACGAATTTCATTCGATGCATGGCATAAATCAACGCCGATATACCCCTCAGCACCGACGACTTCCGCCAAAATTCTTGGAGAGACCGAACGTGATGGAATCCCCGATCCAAGATCGACAAGAATATTTGCATTGAGATATTTCTTAAAAAATTTATAGAACTTAGTATTTTTTTTCTCTGCACGATTCAATACAGACTCTAGGTCAAAACGAATAATGCTCGACAGATCTGGCAACCCACCTAGATGGAACTCTTCGGGATCCCCCAGCCCCTCTCCGAGTGCGAAGGCAAACATCCAATCGGAAAGCGGATAATCCTCAGCGCGGTCATAAAAGTGCGATGAGCTCGAAACAGGAAGACGATTCGCCTCGATGAGAAACTCATCAAATGCAAAGGGCTGTCGTCGTTGTGCTTTTTTTGGGATCATAGAAAAAACTGCCTTTGGCCAGCTTTCAAACGATGCCCAGTCTGCTGCCGATAGACAAGATGCAATATTCAACGACGATCGCTGGAAATATTTGCACAAACCAGATAGATACTGAGAGATGTTTTTTAAGATGCGGGATTGGCGGAATTGGCAGACGCACCAGGCTTAGAACCTGGCGGGGTAACCCGTGGGGGTTCAAGTCCCTCATCCCGCATGATTTCGAACATGTGGTCCCTCATAAGAACAAGGAAATGTAGAGGAAGTCGCTCATTGATGATCCCTCCCGAATGGTCTCAGCATTCCGCTTGCTGGCTGGCGTGGCCCGCTGACTCAAGCCTATGGCAAGAAAATCTTGTGCCAGCTCAGAATGAATTTGTTGCCCTCGTCAATGAAATTGCGAAATCAGAGAACGCGCAGATTCTTTGTCCAAAGCCGCGATTAGCCGAAGCTCGCTCGCGCCTTCGCGGAGAAAAAGTGAACTTCATCGAAGCAACCTATGGAGACATCTGGCTTCGCGACACGGCACCTATTTTCGGGTTCGGCAAAAACAACCAGCTGACGGCGCTTCGCTTTAAGTTCAACGGATGGGGCGAAAAATATTTATTTCCTGATGATCGAGTTCTGTCGGAGAAAATTATTTCAGCAAAAAATCTTAATTCTACACAGACTCTTGTATCCTCCCTTGTGACAGAAGGGGGCGCCCTTGAATTTGATGAATTTGGAACGCTTCTGACAACAGAAGCTTGCCTTATCGACGACAAAAGAAATCCCGGAATTTCAAAATTGGATCTTGAGCGCGAATTAATTCGTGTTCTCAATGTAAAAAAAGTTCTTTGGATTCGTGGAACCCTCATCAACGATCATACAGACGGACATATCGACACTCTTGCTCGCTTTTTGCCCGGCGGAAGAGTGCTTTGCATGAAAGCGACAGATCGAAGGGACCCAAATTATGAAGGGCTGCAAGAAATTTCGCGGCAGCTCAGAGAGCTTCGAAATGCTGCAGGGAACCTTCTTGATATTATTGAAATTCCGTCTCCCGGTCTGATTGAGGACGAGGATGGAAAACCAATGCCGGCGAGCTATATGAATTACTATATTTCAAACAAATCGGTAATCGTCCCCACCTACGGATCATCACAAGACAGCGCCGCTGTCGAACTCATTGCAAAAAATTTTCCAGATCGACTAACTGTGGGACTCTCGGCGCGCGCGATCCTGACGGGCGGCGGAGCCTTTCATTGCATCACACAGCAAGAACCTGCTACACAGAATTCATGAGCATGAGAACGACATTTGCTGCGCTTCAAACAAGCCTCGGCGGATCCCGAGAAGAAAATATTCGGGCCGTTATCGATTTGATTCGTGAAGCTCATTCAAAAAAGGCTCAGGTCATCCTGCCGTCAGAATTATTTGAAGGCCCCTATTTTCCGAGAGAAGAAAAAGATGAATTTTTCAGTTGGGCACGAAGTGCTTCAAACAATGAGACGATCATCCGTTTTCAGGAACTTGCAAAGAATTTGGGAGTGGTTATTCCAGTTTCATTTTTTGAAGTAGACGGCCCACATTTTTACAACAGCGTCGCAGTGATTGATGCAGACGGAAAGAATCTTGGAATCTACCGAAAGAGCCATATTCCGGATGGGCCTGGATATGAAGAGAAATTTTATTTTAAGCCGGGCAATACAGGCTTCAAAGTTTGGAATACTCGTTTCGGAAATCTTGGAATTGGAATCTGCTGGGATCAGTGGTTTCCCGAATGCGCTCGTGCCATGGTCTTGCAAGGCGCCGATATCCTCATGTATCCCACAGCGATCGGCTCGGAGCCAGAAGCTCCTGAATTAAATACGAAAGACTTATGGCAACGCGCGATGATTGGGCATGCGGTGTCCAATGTCATTCCGGTTGTGGCCGCAAATCGAATAGGAAAAGAAGGTCCGCAATCGTTTTATGGTCACTCATTTATTTGCGATCACCGTGGAAATATTCTTCATGAACTTAAAGAATCAACATCGGGCATCATCACTTCGACATTTGATTTCGAAGAAATTAAAAAAAATCGCGCCTCGTTTGGATTCTTTCGAGATCGCCGCCCCGAACTCTATGAAATTTTGAGTCGCTGAGTATTTTCCGAACATTCCACTTTGATCTGCCGTTCAATTAGGCATTGAGAACTCGCTCTATATCGTTTTAACTGACGCTACATGACAAAGAACGATTCGGCCAAAGTGGAAAGCTCACTTCAAGAACATACACTCCAAAGAGAAGAGATCCATTCCACATGGCTTGAATCATATCGAACGACTGCAAACGAAGTGTTCTATGATGAAGCTTTCGATTTTGTTGCGTCTCAACTTCCGCAATCACAGAATATTAAAATCTTAGATGCGGGTTGTGGTAGTGGACACCATACAGTGCGTATTGCCGCCCGCGGATTTAATGTACATGCCATTGATTTCTCGCCACATGTGCTTGAAATTGCCCAAGCGACTATCCATGCGCACGGGCTTAGCGGCCGAGTTAACCTTGAAAGGCAAACGCTCAATCAGTTGCAAATTCCGAGTGATTCTGTTGACGCCATTATCGTTTGGGGTGTCCTCATGCATATTCCCGATATCAAATCGGCAATCTCCGAAATTGCTCGAGTTCTGAAACCTGGCGGAAAAATATTTGTCAGCGAAATAAATGAAAAAGCTCCAGAAGCAATTTTCCTGCGCTGGCTGATGAATGCCGTTGCAAGAAAACGGTGGTGCTTCCTAAAAAAATCAGAGGGAATCGAATGCTGGACTCAGACGAGCGATGGCCCCGTCATGACCCGGCACGCAAATATTTCGTGGCTTATCAACGAATTTCAGCAGCAAAGAATTAAACTTCTCGAGCGAAGAGCTGGCCAGTTTAGTGAGCTGTATACTCATCCAATTTTCAAACAGTTTCTCGCATGGCTGGTACATATCGTTAACAGAGTGTGGTTCAAATTCATCCGATGGCCACACCCTGCTCTTGGTAATATTTTAGTTTTCGAGAAGAATCCCTCCGCTCAGAAATTCACCGACTGAGTACTGAATTTTATTTAAACACATCATTGGGTAAAGAAATGAACTCCAAGCCAAGTGCCTCCCAGGGAGCAAGAAAAGCTCCATCGGTTGGTTTCGAAACCACGATGACTCGCTTCACTGCAGCAGATTGAAACGGGCTCTTCTTCATGAATCCCAAATGTCGCCTAAACTGCCTCTCAATTTTACGCCCAGGATTAAGCCGATCTTTGACTTCAACTATAGCAAGACGATCGCTGGAATCCTTAACGATCAAATCAAACTCCGCGACGTTACAACCGGTGCCCCCATCTGGTCGCACCAACGCCATATTTCTCGCTAAAATGGAAAAACCTCGAGTCTCCAGCTCCGCGGCTACTGCGTTCACAACTCGTCTTTCAACACAATTGGATTGCCTCGCTGGAAGCAACGCAAGACCTTCCAAAGCTTCCAGGCAAAATACAAAAGTCCACAGGATTCCAAAATTCACCGAAACACATAATCACAGCCTCTATTGATTGAATAGAAATACCCCGGTAAAATTTCATTATATTTATGCCATTACGCCGAATTACCGATCGGCAGGAACTAACTTGATTTCAAGGATCCCATTGGGAACGCCGCGCGACCGAGCAGCACGTTCTATTTCTATTCGCTGCCGAATCGAGCGAGCTAGCTCCTATTGCTGCAAAAATTTCGTCTTGGAGAAGTGAAGGTCGGGATGTTGTGAAGCCCGTGATTAAAAGGGCCCGGATCGAAACTTCGTTGCTGTTATCTTCACTGACCACTCGCTACTTGGCTGAGTGACTTTTAACTGATGCCGAGTGCCACTGTAGGTCCGTGTTCCTTCGAAATGCCTGCCCGTCGTCTCCACCGAAATCTTGTGAGCCAGCTCTGGAGCCGCCTCTATGAGAACACCCTCTAGTGCGTCACCAATGACTGCCGCGCCTCTGATCGAATTTTCCTTCAGCTGTAGTTGACCTTTTCTAGTGAGAATGATTTGAACTTCTTTGCCAGAAATAAAATCATTCCAATTGCCGCTGCTGAAAACCCCCTCTTCTTGACTGTCATAGTGAACAGGCACGACGCCACCAGAAATATTGACTGAAACTTTAAGTCGCTTCACAAGCAGAACTTTTGATCCATCATTTGGGTCTCGAGAAACTAAGTAAGAACTCTCGTCTCCTGCAAAACCTACAAGATCATCGGCTCGCCTGGTTTCAACAGTGCCTCCCAAATAGGTTGTGACTAAACTATCGTTTGAAATTTCTTTGTAGATGACGCTTTCTGGATTTGGATTTTCGCTTGAGGCCTGAGTTTCTTCGTAAACAGCAATTCCGCCTTTAACGACCGTCCGGCTTGACGAGCCACAGGCTGAGAATGCAACAGTGCAAACTACCAAATAAAAAAAACATAGATCTTCCCCATATAAGTTTGATTAGTGAGACTTATAATTTTGGGCAATCACTTAATCGCCCCGGCTCCATTTTGTTAAAAAAGCGAATTTCATTCGCTCATCCATGACGCACGTTTCCTTCCAAGGCATATCTTCTCCCCCTTCTTTTGGAGGAGAGCCTTCTGAATTCGATATGCTTTAAAGTGTAAACGATGTGCCCGGGCAGTACCCGAACCTTAAACCTAGGCCGTGAGGGAGTCGAACCCCCGACCAAGAGATTAAGAGTCTCCTGCTCTACCAGCTGAGCTAACGACCCATGAGGACCTCGAAAGGCTCTATGTGAGGTCAATAAACCGATCCTTTGGCTCTTTGGCAAGCCGTTACATGAATAATTGCCAAAGTGTCTTGTCTGAATCCGTCTTTTGAGGTCAAAGATTCTCATGGAAGTGACCATCGAAAAAATCAATTCAACACAAGCTAAACTCAAAGTTCAAGTACCTGCAGAGATCGTAAGTCAGCGAATCGACGGCTATTACGCAAATCTTGCGAAACGAGCAAAAATTCCTGGCTTTAGACCAGGAAAGGCCCCAAAAGTCGTCGTCAAACAGCACTATGGCAAAGACTCTGCCTCGGATTTAATTGAACGATTAATCTCTGAATTCACTCTCAAAGTAGTGGAAGAACGCAGCCTAGAATTACTCTATCCCCCCAAATTAATCGCCACCGACATGCCAGAAGAAACGAAGGCCTTTAATTTTGAAGTCGAGATCGACCTACGCCCAGAAGTTCCTGAAGTGAACTGGGGCGACATTCAAATTGAGTCGGTCGAGGAGAAGGCTGTCACTGAAGCAGATATTGACGAACAAGTGAATATCCTGCTCGATACTGAAGCTGTCTTTGAGGATGTCAAGACCGAGCGACCAGCTCAAGATAACGATCATGTGACCATCAAATTCGTCGGAAGCGTCGACGGAAAGACTGCCCCTGAACTTCAATCTGAAAGTCAGGCTTTTGTCCTTGGAAAGAAATATTTTCTGCCAGAATTTGAAGATGCCGTTCGAGGTTTAAAGGCAGGAGAAAAAAAGACATTTGACCTAAACTTTCCAGCAGATTACCACGCTGAAGAATATAAAGGGAAAGTCGCCCAGTTCGAGGTTGAGCTCCTTCAGCTGAAAGAAAAAATACTGCCTAGTCTAACAGACGAACTTGCAAAAACACTCAATCCGAATGCATCTACCATCTCAGAGTTAAGGGAAATCATTAAGAATGATCTTCAAGAACAACGAGCTCGTATACGCACGAATACTCTGCGCGAAAGAGTGGGCGATGCTCTGGCTGAAAAGTACACGTTTGACGTGAATCAACGACAGGTAGAGACACTTGCTGAACGACTTGCTCACGAAGCTCACCACATGATGCACCAGATGAATATCAAGCATGAAGAGACCGAGGAACATCTTCACGCGCTGCAAGAATCGAGCAAGAAAAAGGCACTTCGAGATGTTCGTGTATCTTATCTGCTCCAAAAAATCGCCAAAGAACAAAAGATAGAGGTTAAAGCGGCAGATTTCGAAAAGCGTTTTGAGGAAACCTCAAAGAAAACTGGATATAGTGTAGCACAAATTAAGAGCTACTATGCAGGAGAAGATAAAGATTCTACGTTATCCCGGATGGATCGTCTGCGTATTGATATCCTAGATGAGAAATCGCTTGATTATGCTCTCTCAAAGGCTACGATAAAAAATAAGGGGTAATCCTTATTTTATGAAAACACAGAATATGCTTGTGCCGATTGTCGTTGAGCAAACTGCTCGCGGCGAACGATCGTATGATATCTATTCGAGACTTCTTCGAGATCGAATAGTTATCTTGGGAACTGCAATTGACGACCAAGTTGCGAATCTCATTGTTTCTCAACTTCTGTTTCTGGAATCAGAAGATCCAGATCAAGACATTTTCCTTTACATCAATAGCCCGGGTGGATCCGTAAGCGCTGGCCTCGCGATTTACGATACGATGCAGTATATTCGGCCCTCGGTAAACACGATATGTATGGGTATGGCCGCCTCAATGGGAGCTGTACTTCTCGCCGCCGGCTCGAAAGGCAAGCGCTTTGCGTTGCCGAATGCGCGAATTATGATTCACCAGCCACTTGGAGGAGCCCAGGGCCAAGCATCAGATATCGAAATCGTGGCACGAGAAATTCTTCGCTTAAAGGAAATTTTGAGCAAAATTCTTTCTCATCACACCGGCCAGAGATTTGACGATATAATGAAAGACACTGACCGTGATCGCTATATGAGCGCTGAAGATGCAGTGAACTATGGCCTCGTGGATAAAGTTGTCGAGAAGAATATTGTTACCACCAGCAAAAAAGATAAAGACAAGTAAGATAGTCAAAGGAGGCTCCCTATGAGTCGTAAAGAAGATGATCGATCAGTTGATCTCTGCTGTTCATTTTGCGGAAAGCATCAAAGTGAAGTGAAGAAGCTCATTGCTGGTCCAAGCGTTTATATCTGCGACGAATGTATTGAGCTGTGCAATGACATCATTGCTGAAGAATATGACAGCGCAGATATTCCAGGCGAGTCCACCAAAGTTCCCAAGCCTTCTGACATCAAGAAAGTCTTGGATGACTATGTCATTGGGCAAGAACGAGCAAAGCGAGTTCTTTCAGTCGCTGTGCATAATCACTATAAGCGAATCAATTCCAAGGCTCACCCAAAGGATGAGGTTGAGTTGCAAAAGAGTAATATTTTGCTCATTGGACCAACAGGCTCTGGAAAGACCCTGCTCGCCCAGTCATTGGCACGATTGCTGAAAGTGCCATTTACCATGGTCGACGCCACGACACTTACAGAAGCTGGTTATGTTGGAGAAGACGTCGAGAATATTATTCTGAATTTGCTCCAAAACGCCGACTACGACATCGAAAAGACTCAAAAGGGAATCGTCTACGTCGATGAAATCGACAAGATTTCTCGAAAGGGTGAAAATCCATCCATTACTCGCGACGTCAGTGGAGAAGGTGTTCAACAAGCGCTTTTGAAGATCATTGAAGGAACAATGGCAAATGTGCCTCCAAAAGGTGGCCGAAAACATCCACAGCAAGAGTTTCTTAAAGTGGACACAACCAATATTCTCTTTATCTGCGGTGGCGCTTTTGTTGGATTAGAAGACATCATCGTACGTCGAATCGGCAAGAGCAGCATGGGGTTTGGCGCGAAGATCGAATCAAAGAAAATCAAGAAGGTTGGCGAGTTACTAGAAAAGCTCGAGCCAACAGACTTATTGCGCTTCGGACTCATCCCGGAGTTTGTCGGACGTCTACCAGTTGTGGCCACTCTGCACGAACTGGATGAAGAAGCCTTGGTCGATATCCTTCGCAAGCCAAAGAATGCGATTGTACGCCAATATCAAAAGCTGTTCTCGATGGAAAACGTGAAACTCAAGTTTACGGAAGACGCTTTGCGAGCGGTTGCAAGACAAGCCTTAGAGCGTAAGAGTGGAGCACGGGGCTTGAGAGCGATTCTTGAAGAATCGATGATGGACATTATGTTTGAAGTTCCCTCTCGGACGGACGTCAAAGAGGTCATCATTAATGAAGACGTTATTCTCAAGAAAGAAAAGCCCATCATGCTTTTCGAGAAGTCTGCAGAAACCGCTTAGTTTATTTAGACTCTGAGATTCAATAAGAGACCTAGCGTTTGGCCATAGTGGTCGGCTAGGTCTTCTTGCTTTCTCCGCAGATTATTGAGCAGCGGGCTAGATTTTGTTGTAACAAGAGAGTCACGTTTTGCCTCGGCTTCCTTCGCCTGGAGCTTTTTTGCAATTTCATTCATCGCTTGATCAACCTGGGTCTTTGTTGAAGCAACGACGGATTTTGCCGCGGCCAATTCCTCTATCGTCTTCGTTGATATTGCAACCGTATCCACGCGAGATTTCGATATGCCTAGGCCCTTGCCGTCAAACGCTCTGATTTTGAATTCTACTTCCTTTGTCTCCTCAAGTTTAACCTGCTTGCCCTTCATCTCGAACTTGCCAGAAAACAAGAGATCGCCCTTGATGGATTTTGTTGCCGCGAATTGGTCGAGCAAAACTCTCTTCTGAGCAAATTCCTTCACATACTCCTTACGTTCATCGTCATTGGTGGAAGCTTTTGAGCAGCGATCGGCAACAACAAATAAGTCCCCAAGTTTTGAGATAAATTGGTCTAATGCGTCCGACATTTCCGTCAGATATGCCATTGCCGCGTTCATCATTTGATCTTCGGCAGAGACAACCGCGACCGGAGCCTCCCCCGGCGCATCTGCAACAGTCGATTTTTTTGCAGACTCCAACTCGGCCAGCTTCTTAGCGCGCTTTTGCTTAAGAATGTCAGCGGGATGATAGTTTTTAAGCCTCGCAAGGCTCCGCAAACCCATAGCCATATTATACAGCTTTATGACGCACCGCAGCATAGTGTCTAAAATCGAATAGATTCAATCACTTATTCAGGGAAGAAAGGGATTCCTCACTAAGCCGCACGAAATCACGAATTTCAAGGCCTCTTCGCTCGAGAGGGCCAAAGAGACCACTTCAGCCTCCGGCACAAAAAGCAAGTAGCCTGAAGTTGGATTCGGGGTGGTTGGAACAAAAACTGAGACCCAAGATTCGCCCTGTTTTGAGCCCGGCAAGGTACCATTTTGAAATTCCTGGGTCACAAAACCCATGGTCATAGAACTCTGATGAGGAAAACGAATGAGCACGGCTCTATTAAATTTCTTCATTCCCGTCTGCGAGAAAGAATCGAAAATCTGCTTTGTGCCCGAATAAATTAATTTTGCCAGTGGCAAACGATCTACGATTTTTTCAGCCGCCGCAAAAACTTGTTTACCAATCAAACTAGGGGCTATGAGCCCAATGAGCAAAATAAACAAAACGCCCAACACTATCCCAAGGCCAGGAACGGGATGGCCTAGGTTGAAGATAACGAAACGTTGAACGATGGGCTGAAAAAGAGAATCAAACCAACGTGCCAATTCTACGATCAAATAAAGCGTCAGCGCCATTGGAGCTGCAGCAAAGATTCCGACAATGAATAAACGTCTCAATTCTTTCAACACAGATAAGAGTGAAACAGAATTTAGTTTAAAGTGAAATAAAAAGCTGAAGACGGGATTCGAACCCGTGACCTACTATCTGAAGTCTATGCTTGCAAACCAATTTGCAAGCATAGACAAAAATACAATTTCCCTCTACACAGTTTCTCGGAATGAATTGGTCGAAAAAGATCTTGAACTCAAATGTCCTTCGCGCATTTTGCGCGCCTCTATATATCTTCATGAGCTCGACCGTTTCTGGTGGAGTCTTCCAACATCTTGTTGTGCCGAGCAGTCATGCGTGCGGTAGCTACCTTCTCTCACTGGCCCAACACAAATATTCGGACGAGAAAAGGGCTGAAGCTTTACGCGAGTTGGCTCACCTGCGAAAAGAACTCGCTCCTTGGAATCATGAAAGTCCGTCCCTTAAGAGAACCATTGCGTTCGGTAAACAAAACGTTCTGCAAAAGAAACGAGAAATCGTGGCGAGAATTTTGGGAATTGAGAATTTTTCTGACGCGATTCCAAAAGGCTCAGAGAAACATTATCAATCTTATGGAATTGTATTAGATACGGAGCAAGAAATTTTAGAGTTCGGAAGAGATTTAAAAGTTAGTGCCGAAAAGATCGACGAGAAGCTCTACGGAGGTCTTAAATATTTTCACCCGTCGCTTTGGCTAGAATTTGTAAAAATGATCCCCTTAGCTGCAGTGGCATCGAAAGTTTCCGAATCTTCGGAATTCGGGGTCAGACAATTAGCAGCTCTCGTGGTCATAAGCGGAATTTTTGGAAATTTTGAGCAACTGATTTCTATTACAAAGACACAGGATAGAACCTTTGGAATAATTTCGAAAATTTTGAGTGATCCAGATCGCATCAAGGCTTCAAGCTTTTATATGGGAAAAAAGTTTTCCTTCAGAAATAACCCCTCTTCCAGCCCGTCTTTAGAAAATATTTTAACGTCAGCTGTGAAAACCTTCGGCCGTGACGCGTTTGGAAGATTTTCTCTCTTTGGCTTGGCCGAATATCGCGATCAAAAGCTCGACGAGATTCCGGATCCTAAAGATATATTCATCGATATTGTCTTATGGCACGAAGAGGAAAATACGAAGCTTGTCATTTTTGTTAGAGAATGCGATCAAACTCCCAAGTTCCAAAGCTCCCGGCAGAGACCCAGTGAATTATCACCGTTCATGGTGTTTAATACTTCGAATTGAGGATCATCTCGGTTGGTGAAGAGGCTCATCTCAGATGATGGTGGGTCGGTAAGAAAACAAAGCTGAAGACGGGATTCGAACCCGTGACCTACGCATTACGAATGCGTTGCTCTACCAGCTGAGCTACTTCAGCATCATGTTCATCTCGGCAATATAGACGCGTTTTAAACGATCTGACAATTTGAGATGTCTTCGGTTTATAGGTTTATTTTCTTCCGAAAAGGCCAACACCAGTTTCATATAGCCGTAGTGTGTGCGACCAGGGACTATTCAATTTGGGACACATTTTTCGTGTGTCCCAAACTAAGATGTCAAAGCTCGACCGAGTAAATCGTAATCCCCAACAATTTTATTAATCTCGGCCTTCAGAACTTGACCCACAGGAATCTTCCGGTCAGAGAAAACATATGTCAGCCCATCCACCTCGGGCGCTTGACCTCGATGTCTGCCTCGATAGACGAATCCATCCTTGGCAGCCTCTGAAAGTGCATCAATGCGAACATCCAAAATCTGCCCCAGAAATCCCTTCAGCTTTTCTTTGCTCAACTTCTGCTGACTCTTCATGAGCAAAGAATAGCGCTTCTTCTTTATCTCATCTTCCACCTGGTCAGGCAGATCATATGAGGGGGTACCTTCTTCGCGCCAATAGGTAAAAGCACCGAGATGATCGAATGATGATTCTCGCACAAAGTTCAAAAGGTCATTGAAATTCTCATCTGTCTCACCTGGAAAACCAACCATCACGGTGGTCCTCAGAAAAATACCGGGTATTCTTGATCGCAGTTTGTGAACGAGTGATTTGATTTCTGCACCAGATTCCGGTCGATTCATCAGTTTCAAAACAGGATCGCTTATATGTTGAAATGGAATATCCAAATAACCCGAGAACTTTCTCGATGAAGCCAACAAATCAATCAGCTCATCGGTAAAAAATCGAGGATAATTATACATCAGCCGGTACCATTCTAAACCATCAACATCTTCAATTTCCGCTAGCAGCGACAACAAGCTCGCTCCATCGCCTCGATCCCGCCCGTAACTCGTCAAGTCCTGCGCAATGAATACAATTTCCTTCGTACCATGGCTCACCAGCTGACGAACTTCGTCAACGACTCCAGCAATACTTCGAGAATGGTGCTTGCCTCTCAATTTCGGAATAATACAAAAACTGCATGTGCGATTACAACCTTCTGAAATTTTCACATACGCGAAAGACCGCAAACCTTCAGATCGCATCGAGTAATCCGGCAACTCGCTGTTTCCCCGAAGGTTCGGCAGTTCTCCCACAAGGCGCTGGCGCTCACGAAGTTTCTCGCCTTCGCCGTTCATAATTTCGTCGACGACATGACTTATTTCAGAAAATGATTTTGTCGGAAGAAAAGCATCGACTGCCGGATAAGAAGTTTTCATTTCTCCCAGATATCGTTCCGTCATACAGCCAGTAACAACAACACCTTTAATTTTTTTCGCCTTCTTCAGATCAATGAACTCTTTGATCGTCGACATGGATTCAAGTTTTGCTGGCTCCAAAAATCCACAGGTATTGATCACGACTATATCGGCACTGGAATGATTGCCCGTCAATATTGCATCGCTATCTCGCGATACAATGTCCATCATGCGCTCGGTATCTACCAAATTCTTTGGACATCCGAGACTTATAAATCCAACTGTCGGCCTCATAGCTGCGGATCTCCTAAGACACGCCTACGAACAGCCTCTAACTGCTTCTGCTTATACTCTTTATGATTGGCCTGGCCGTAACGGCTTTGCAGATATGAATCCTCATCGAGAATTTGAATTTCCATCGGAAAGAAAAAAGAAATTTCGCCCTTCAAACCGCCTTTTCGAACAACGGGAATCCGTATCAATGGCCGAGAAGTGAGCTGAATCGCATGATAATCCATTGATGAGAAACGATTATTTTCAACCCCTACTGTCGGATAAGAAAGACGGCGATCCATCGCCAAATGTTGTTCATCCGTCCAGACTGTGCCCTCAGAAAATCCCAGTTCTGTCACGACTTGGCGGTAATCTTCGAGAGAGGCCAAAGTGTTTCGGCAGCGCGCTCCAAGCAAGTTCGCCGCTGAAATCAGATGATGGTTAAGTAAGTAATTTACTATCCACACGGCCTCAGATCGAGTCTTCGACACGAAGCGCACACCCAAGTAATCGTAAATCTCCTGCGCGACATTTTCAGCTTTAAGAAGAAGCTTGAGGATGACGCTGCTTTCAACTTTCCGATCTTTCTTTTCAAACTTCATCAGCCGTACTTTATCTGTTTCAAATCCAAGAAAGGTGTCGTCGCCATTGATCTGAATATGGCTTTCAATTCTACCGATCGTTTGCTTGCGAATTTTTGATAAATATTTCAGCCGCAAGTCACTGCGCAAGTGAATCAAAACATGCACGACTCGCAGTATGGCTCGAATTTCTCTTCTGTATTGGGACTTGAGAGAATCTTTGTTAGTAAGAAGCTGCAGAAAGGGAACTGCATTATCGAAACACAATGCTACGGGAGTTTGGATTTGAAGCGTGTCATTCAAAAATCGAATTGCGTCGTGATATATCTCGGACAATTTCTGAACATGCGCAGGATCGTACCAATCAAACCCGTAGGTTAACAGAAATTGATACGCCTCTGATTCTGTTTCAATACCTAGACTGCCCGCGTCGACAATCGAGCGGCCTTGCAAGGCAAGCCCCATTGTATTCCATGCAAATTTCATAGTTCCTTTGAATGCAATGCTTCCAGCTTCTGAAGATCACGAGATGAAAGTCGCCGAAAACCTCCGCGCGGAATTCCCTTAATAGAGATTGGGCCCATGGCAATTCTTTTCAATCTAATGACTCGACACCTCAGCGCTTCAAACATGCGCCGTACGTGGTGATTTTTTCCTTCAAATACTTTGATCTGAACAATGTATTTTTTTACACCCTCTTTTGTTGCTTCTCGGACAGACAAAACCTCAGCGCCCTTCCATTTGGAATCATCCACTTTAACGCCGATCTTCAAAAACTTCAGTTTCTTCTCATCAAGAACGCCGCGAATCTTTACCTCGTAGACCTTCTCAACTTCATATCTTGGATGCGTCAGTCTAAGTGCCAAGTCCCCATCATTGGTTAACAAAATGAGCCCCTCGGACATAATATCTAATCGTCCGACTGGAAAAACTCGCTCTTCTTTTGGGACAAGGTCTAATACTGTCTTGCGTCCTTCAGGATCCTTTGCGGTTGAGACAATGCCGCGTGGTTTATGGACCGCATAGACAACGGTATTCTGAGGCACGCGCGCATTAACCGTGCGGCCTTTGACTTTAATCACGTCTTTATTCGGATCCACTTTCTGACCCAAACGCGCCGGCTTTCCATTGACCTGGACATAGCCACGCTTAATCCAAAGCTCTAGCTCCCGGCGAGATCCATATCCCAATGACGCTAGCAAAACATGAATACGGCTGACTGAGGCTGCTTCCACGCAACCTCATTAGCAGAGAAATCGATAAACAGCTCGATTAAAAAGGGATTTAGTAATCCTCAACCTTCAGGCCCTGGATAATATGGTCCATGTCCTCGTCGTCCTCCATTTGATCGAACAACGCGGCTCTATCTCCTGAATCTTCAGAATCACTCAATTCCTCCCGTTCTGACATCTCTTCGACATCATTACGAATTTTTTGGAGAAACTCCTCTGGGAACTTGCGAGCCATCTCTTCAAGATACTGCTGCAGTTCCTGCCCCTTCTTCTTAGCCTCTTTGGTTTTTAGCTTTTTCCAACTGGCCAAGTAGTGAAACCGGCACAGGTCCTTTGTCGTCGCGATATCGTGACAACCGGCATTCTTACAAATGATAATCTGATTCGGACTGCGCTGAGCAGCCTGGACATCACTATTCAATTTATCCCCTCCATCGTTGGGTATTTGCTTTCTTTTCTTCGCTTTACCCATAACAAGCTAAGGCCCCCCAAGGCCCGCAAATCACACCGATGTGTATCACGCCACCATGAAAATGACGAGTGAAATCATTGATATTCCTCAGTTTTTCGAAATCATTTCATCGATTTCCCGCCAAATTTTCGCATCCGACCAATCGACTGTGCCTATCCATTTTCGAAGTACCTTTCCAGATTTACTCAACAAGTAAGTCTCCGGAAATTTATGAGTTCCAAAACTCTCAGCCCAAACTTTGTCTTTGTCTAACAATACCATAAAACTAGGGGTGAGTTTTATCTCTAAAAAAAATCGGTCGATTGTTTTCCAATCATCGTCCACAGAAACCGCCAAAATCTGTACCGGCTTTGTCTTCAGTCGTTGGCTAAGAAATTCCACGTAGGGAAGTTCCTTTACGCAAGGAAGACACCAGGTCGCCCAAAAATGAACCAGGGTATAGGTGTTTTTAAAAGATGCAAGGGTAACAGTCGCCTGTTGGCGGGACCGGATCGGTTGATCCAGCTTGGGATCCGAAAGAACCCCAAGCCAAAGCAAAACTGTATAGCCGAATAACACTATGTCTTAGGAAGCGGCTTTCACGTCCGTTGAAGTGGTGTCGGAAACTGTCCTTTTCTTTGGTTTCTTCGCCTCATCAGAAAGCTTCACTAACTCCAACAAAACCATTTGAGCTGCATCACCTGGGCGAGGGTGCAATCGAGTAATTCGAGTATATCCACCCTTATGAGCCGCAAGTCGCGGAGCGAGCTCCTTAAAGAGCTTCCCAATAATATCTACTTTTTCACCGCCAGCCGTGTGAGCAACCTTGTTTCCAATCAAGGCAAGCGCTCTTCTTCGGTCATGTAAGGTCCCAGACTTTCCCAATGTCACGAGCTTATCTACAAAACGACGAACTTCTTTCGCCTTAGATTCTGTAGTTCGAATTTTTTCGTGTTCAAAAAGAGAAAATGCCAAGTTACGCAACAAGGCGCGATAATGACTTCGCTGACGGCTCAATTTTCTATATGGAATTGCGTGTCGCATGATTCACTCCTGATTATACTTCGCCGGAATCGTCATCATCCGTTCCAGTTTCAAAGTCACTAGCGGAAGCTCCAAATTCTTCTGTTTCATCTTCTTCTTTTGGCTGAGCCATTGCAGCGATCTGGTCAGGGTGTACCCATCCCTCAAGCTTCATGCCCAACGAAAGTCCCATTTCTGCCAAAATTTCTTTAATCTCGTTTAGGGATTTTCTACCAAAATTCTTAGTTCTGAGAATTTCAGCTTCAGTCTTTTGAACCAATTCACCAATGTAGCGAATATTTGCATTAGCGAGACAGTTAGCACTACGTACGCTCAATTCCAATTCATCCACTCGACGATTCAAGTTTTCATTGAATCGAGGCGATATATCAGATCGTTCTGCTACGGCTTCTGGTTCTTCAGCTTCATTAAAATTAATGAATATCGAAATTTGATCTTTCAAGATCTTAGCTGCATACGCGAGCGCATCTTGTGGCCGAACACTTCCATCCGTCACAATTTCCATCGTCAATCGGTCATAATCTGTTCTCTGACCAACCCGGGCATTCGTTACGAAGTAAGTGACTCTCTTGATAGGAGAAAAGAAAGCATCGACCGGGATAAATCCAACATCACCTGTCTCTGGTTGATTCTCAGCAGACAAATAACCTCGACTCATTCTCACTTGCAGCTCCATCGAAAAATCAGCCCGCTCACCCAATGTGCAAATTTTATGATCTGGATTCAAAATTTCACCAACACCGCCGGTGTCAATTTGTGATGCCAAAACAGGACCAGGGCCCGTTGCCTTCAATCTAAAAATCTTGGTTTCAGGCGTATCAAGTCTGAATCGCAACCCTTTCAAATTTAAAACAATATCACCCACATCTTCAATAGCTCCACGGACAGGAGAAAATTCATGGAGAATTCCATCAATTTTGATGCCGGTGACAGCTGCTCCCTGAATTGACGAAAGCAAAATACGTCGAAGCGCATTTCCAAGCGTAATTCCAAAACCTCGTTCGAGCGGCTTCGCCACGAATTTGCCATATGTGTCCGCCAATGTCGTTGGATCAATATCCACACGTCGCGGTTTAATAAGATCTCGCCAATTTCTATAAACTACCTCAGCCAGTGCCATAACTGATTCTCTCCTAAATTTTTTACTATCGCCGGTTAAACTCTTCGCTTCTTGGTAGGTCTGCAACCGTTATGAGGAACTGGTGTTATGTCCTCAATACTCGTTACTCGAATGCCTGCTTGCGCTATTGCCCGCACCGCCGATTCTCGCCCAGTGCCAGGCCCTCTTACCAAAATATTTGCAGAACGCAGTCCATGCTCCATCGCCTTCTTAGCGGCATTCTCGGCCGCAACTTGAGCTGCAAATGGAGTGCTCTTTCTGGATCCCTTAAAGCCTGAAGCACCAGCAGAGCCCCAAGCTATTGTCGCACCAGATGGATCTGTGAAAGTAATGATTGTGTTGTTAAAGCTTGCTTCCACATGAACAACGCCCACTGGAACGTTTTTCTTATCCTTGCGCTTTCTAGCTTTCGCTACAACTGGTTTCGCTTCTTCTGGAGTTTGATTCTCTGCCATATTAAATCCTTAAAAATTAAACAACTTTCTTAACCATCGCCACTGCTGCACGACGAGGACCTTTACGCGTCCGGGCGTTCGTGTGTGTACGTTGACCTCGAACTGGAAGACCACGACGGTGCCTTAAGCCTCGATAAGTTCCAAGATCCATTAATCGCTTGATGTTCAAACTGACCTGCCGACGCAGATCGCCTTCAACTCGAAGTTCTTTTTCTATGTACTCCCGAATCCGGTTTACATCTGCATCAAGAAGATCTTTCGCTTTAAGCGCCTTATCAATCGAGAGCTCATCCAAAATTTTTACACTCGTTCGCCGCCCAACTCCATAAATGTAAGTGAGCGCAATTTCGATTCGTTTATTTCCGGGAAGATCAATACCTGCAATACGTGCCATGATTTTACTAAACCTTAGTTATTTCTGTCTTTGTTTATGACGTTTGGTAACACAAATCACTCTGAGAACCCCATGTCTTTTTACAATTTTACATTTTTCACAACGTTTTTTTACGGAACACAAAACCTTCATAAAACTTCTCCAAATCCAGGGAACACACTTTTACCTTGACAAGAAATAGGGGTCCCTGGGCCTTCTTGTCAAACGCCTAATATGAAAACCTTCGTTACCCTGTTAAAACTTCTCCACCATCATTTGTCACTAGTAACGTATGCTCAAAATGCGCCGACCATTGACCATCTTCCGTAACCACTGTCCATCCATCTGGTAGCACGCGCACATCGGGACTGCCCATGTTGATCATTGGCTCAATACAAATCACCATTCCCTCACGAAGTCGAGGACCCTTATCACGAGTTATATAATGAGGAATCGGAGGATCCTCATGAGGGCTAGTACCAATTCCATGCCCGACATAGTCTTCCACGATTCCAAATTTCTTAGGTCTTACCACACCCTCAATTGCCCGTCCGATATCCTGGACATAGGCGCCTGCCCGTGCAGCAGCGATTCCTGCGACCAATGCCTGTTTGGTTACCAAAAGAAGGTCCGCCAATCGCCCCTCAGGTTTAAAACCGACGGCAACCGTTCTAGCGCTGTCTCCGTAGTATCCATCCCAAGATGCCCCATAATCGATGCCAATTACGTCGCCTTCCTTAAGCACGCGATCCTTCCGGGGAATGCCATGGACAACTTCATTATTGACTGACGTACAGAGGCATGCGGGAAACCCCTTGTAGCCCTTAAAAGCAGGCTTAGCACCCAACTCAAGAGTTGTTTGCTCAGCAATCTGGTTCAGCTCCCATGTCGTTACGCCTGGTCGAACTGCCAACTCAACCTTATCCAAACTTGCCTTTACCACCTGACAAGCTTTCTTTATCTTCGTGATCTCATCACTATTTCGGATAAAAATCATTGTTACCGCTCAAACCTTAGAGCGGTCTCGATATTCCGCGTAATCTCTGAAATTGCTTGCAAACCGTTAACCGTAATCAGGCGACCCGATTGCTTGTAAAACGAAAGAAGAGGAGCTGTCTCCTGACGATACACTGACAGCCGGGTCTTAACAGTTTGCTCGGTGTCGTCCTTACGCTGCATAAGAGCAGTCCCACAATTATCGCAGATCATTGAAGTCTTGGGTGCATTGAAAACCTGATGAAAAATGGATCCGCATTTTGAACAGGACAATCTGCCTAAAATTCGTCTCAGAAGTTCATTCTCAGGTAGTTCAATATAAACAGCCGCTGGCACAGGGTAGTTTAGCGACGACAAAATTCGACCCAACTCATTCGCCTGCGCAATATTTCGAGGATAACCATCAAGGATATAGCCAGAAGCTGCATCGGATTGAGCAAGCCGGCTAGCAACAATTGCATCCACCAACTCATCACTGACTAGTTCACCGGCAGCCAAAACCTTAGACACCTTTAAACCTAGCTGCGATTTTTTTGCTATCTCCGATCTCAATGCGTCGCCGGTCGATACATGTGGGATCCTGAAAAGGTTCGAAATGATTTTAGCTTGAGTTCCCTTTCCACTTCCAGGAGCGCCCAATAAAATACATCCGATCGGCTGCACAATCTTTTTCACCCTTGTCGCGCTTTGAAACGCTTGTTCTTTAGTGATCCCCCTAAAAAGCCCTCATACTGCTGCGCCATCAGATAAGACTGAATTTGTTCGATGAAGTTTAATGCTACCCCAACAACGATCATCAACGAAGTGCCGCCAAGAAAAATATTGTAGCCTCGCAAAAACAGATAGGGAGCCACACAAACAACAGATATGTAAAAACACCCCGCTACCGTCAATCGGATCAGCACCCGATCAATGTATTCAGATGTATTCTTACCTGGACGAATCCCGGGGACGAACCCTCCCGATTTCTTCACGTTGTCGGCCACATCGTCCGGATTGAATTGAATTGCTGTGTAAAAAAACGAAAAGAATACTATTCCGATCACAAACAAAACTTCATACGGCCATGTCCCAGGGGTTAGCCACTGGAAAAAACTTGAAAGCTCAGGAAATCGAGTTTTTGTGAACTGAGCAATCTGTGCAGGAAATAGCAAAATTGAGGAAGCAAATATGGGAGGGATAACCCCTGCCATATTGATTTTCATAGGAAGAAACTGCATCGACGCACCGAAAATCTTCCTCCCCACAACTCGTTTCGCATGGTGAATCGGGATTCTTCTCTGTGCTCGTTCAAAAAAGATAACAAAAGCAATCGCCAACAGAGCTAAAACGAAAAGATTGAATGCAGACCCACCGGTCATTTCGCCTGATTGCAACTTATCCCAGGTATTGGCAACAAAGCCTGGAAATCCAGAAACAATGCTTGCGAAAATGATCAGAGAACTTCCATTACCGATACCTCTTTGAGAAATTTGTTCCCCAAGCCACATGATAAAACAAGTTCCTGCGGTCAGGGTAATAATCGCCAGAAAAATAAAAGCAAAACCGGGGTTCTCTACAATTCTCATACCCCCAGGCTCACTCTGAAGCCATGCTGCCATTCCATAACCTTGAACAATCGCCAGCACTATCGTTCCGTATCGGGTGTATTGGTTGATCTTCTTTCTACCGAGCTCACCCTCTTTTTGTAGCGCCGCCAATCGCTCGCTCACCACACCCAACAGACTGAAAATAATCGAACTGCTAATGTAAGGCATGATTCCAAGAGCGAAAACGGAAAAATTTGCCAACGCACCGCCGGAAAAAGTGTTGAAGAGCCCAAAAAAATTCGCACTTCCAAGAAGGAACTCCGATAATTTTTTTGCATTTACACCGGGAGTCGGAACGAAAACACCCATCCGGTAAACAGCTATTAACCCAAATGTTACCCAGAGTTTCTTGATTAACTCTGGAGCCCTTGCAGCAGAAACAACTTGATTATTCAAATTCCCCCCAGGAAATTTATGCGTTCATTTTAGAGAGCGACAAGACTGCCTTTAGCGGCCTCAACAGCTTTTTGAGCCGACTCCGACAATTTATTAACTTTGAAAGTCAATCTCTTACTCAACTTTCCCCGACCCAATACCTTGACAGGTAAATCTCTGCCACGAATTAAGCCTTTTTCCCAACATGTCTCGTAACTCACAGTTTCCCCATCTGCGAAAGACTTCTCAATTTGATCGAGGTTAACCGTGTTAAAAAACTGCTTCGAGACGTTCGTAAAACCCCACTTCGGCGATCTGCGATGCAGCGGCATTTGCCCACCTTCAAAGCCCTTGGTGATGTGGGGTGAACTTCTTGCGAGTTGGCCCTTGTGACCTTTTGTTGATGTACCACCGTGCCCCGAAGCATTTCCACGCCCAAGGCGCTTCATACTCTTCTTAGATCCAGGTGCCGGCTTCAATTGCGATAAAAGAGACATTTTTAAAGATCCTTTCAAATCACCCAAGCTTAAAACCGCTCTTCTTAAGCGCTTTCTTAGGTCGACTATAGCTTGTTCGATCGATTTGCTGTGCTTCAATCAAACTTTGAACTTTGTTAAGCATCCCCCGAATCGCTCGGGTATCAGACCGAACAATTTCAGAATTAATTCCCCGAAGCCCCAACGCCTTCAATGTTCGGCGTTGCCGATCAGGAAGTTGTCCCGTCCCCTTTGCCTGTTTTATTAGTAATGCCTTTGCCACGATATTTTTCTCCGTTTAACTTCCACTAAGCGCCAGTCGTCGAAGCTCAGAACTCTTCAGCTGACTAAGTGCATCCAACGTAGCCCTCGATAAATTATGAGGATTATTTGTTCCCAAACTTTTTGCTAAAACATCTCGAACTCCGGCCAATTCCAATAGAACTCGCGTCGCGCCTCCAGCAATAACACCAGTTCCTTCACTTGCTGGCTTCAGCAACAAACGAGCGGCACCAAAACGCCCCACGACATCGTGAGGAATACTGCTTCCAGCCAATGGCACGCGAATCAGATTTTTCTTGGCTTGCTCGGTCGCTTTTTGAATCGCTTCTGGGACTTCGTTTGCCTTACCTAGCCCAATACCAACAAACCCTTTTTCGTCACCAACTGCCACAAGAGCGCTAAAACTAAAACGCCGTCCTCCTCGAACAACTTTGGCGACCCGTGCTACGTTGACGATTCGCTCTTTCAAATCCAGGCTTGCGACTATATCTCTTGAAACACCCATGATTATTCCTAACGTTAAATTAAAAGTTCAAACCAGCTTCACGCGCACTATCAGCAAGCGCCTTAATACGACCGTGGTAGATAAATCCATTTCGGTCAAAAACCACTGAAGAAACCTTCTTAGCAAGAGCTCTGCTTGCCAGCTCCTTGCCCACGGCTTTTGACGCTTCAATATCTCGAGTGCTCTTTAGCCCCTTCTTTAGATCCTTCTCAGAAGAAGAACACGCGACCAATGTTTTTTGGGAGGCATCATCTACAATCTGAGCATAGATATATTTCGAAGATCTAAATACAGAAAGTCTCGGCCGAGTCGTCGTGCCGAACACATTCTTTCTAATCCTAATCTTTCTTTTAATACGCGCATCATCTTTTACTTTTAAACTCATAAATTATACCTGCCTTACGCCCCTTTACCACCAGCGCCGGACTTACCTTCTTTTAATTGAATTTCTTCGCCTTCGTAACGAATTCCTTTACCCTTGTAAGGTTCTGGGGGGCGAATCATTCGGATTTTATCCGCAATCATGCCAACCAATTCTCTATCCACTCCAGAAAGAGTCAGCTTGGTCTGATCATCGACCTTGCCTGCCACACCAGTCGGCAACGTGAAATTTACAGGATGAGAAAACCCAGCACTGACAGTGAGTTTAGAACCAGAGATCGCCATTCTATAACCAACTCCCACCGCCACCAATGTCTTCGAATATCCCTCCGATGCGCCCTTTACAGCCGCGGACAAGAGTGATCGAGTGAGGCCGTGATACGCTCGGGTTTGACGATCATCGGAAGAGCGTTTCACTACCAGCCTACCATCCTCGGTTTCAATCTTGATTCCTTCAGGAATCTTCCGTGAAATCTTACCCTTCGGACCTTCAACCAAAAAGCTGCCTTCATTTACAACGAACTTCACGTTCTTCGGCAATTGGACGGGAATTTTACCTAACTTTGACATAAATCACTCTCCAAGAAACTACCAAACCTGGGCAAGAACCTCGCCACCAACATTCTTTTCTTTTGCCTGCAAATCAGAAAGAACACCCAACGGAGTAGACAGAATTGTCACGCCCAAACCCGCACGGACACTCTTTCCTTCTGGCCTACGAGAATAAATTCGATGGCCTGGCTTACTTACTCGGCCGATGAAATCTATTATCGGCGCACCCACTTCATCGTATCGAAGCTTAACACTCAAATCTCGCTTACCTTTACCAATATCAAGCACACTAACATCACCAACAAAACCTTCTGCTTTAAGCAACAGTGCCACTTGTTCGATTAGTTTCGAAAAAGGTGCGCTCACAGACGCACGTTTTGCTTTCGATCCGTTCCTAATTCTAGTCAAAAAATCACTTAATGAATCTGTATTCATAGATTTACCAACTTGCCTTTGCAACACCAGGGAGCATCCCTCTATGGGCATACTCTCTAAATTTATGTCTCGTTAATTTAAATTTCCTGTAGACGGCCCTAGCTCTACCCGTCACTTGGCATCTCGATCTCAGCCTAACCGGCAAAGCTGTCCTAGGCAGCTCCCACAATTTTCTTTGTGCTTCTTGCTTTTCTTCGTCCGTGGACTTGGCACTCTTGATCGTTTCCTTTAATTTTTTGTAACGATCTTTGTACTGTTCAACAGCTTTAAGATTTCTTTTGTATTTTTCAACTGAACTTTTTTTTGCCATAAAATCTCGCTTATTGCTAGGCTGCTTTTTGCTGCTGCCGCTTTCTAAATGGAAATCCAAAATGCACTAACAGCGCTCTACCTTCGTCATCAGTTTCTGCAGTAGTTACAAAAGAAATATTCATACCAAATGTAGCATCTGCTGTATCAAACAGAACTTCAGGAAATACAAGGTGCTCCTTAAGACCCAATGTATAATTGCCACGTCCGTCGAACCCTCGATCTGAGATGCCTCTGAAATCCTTGATTCGAGGCAGAGCGAGGCTCAATAAACGATCCAAAAATTCGTACATTCTTCGACCACGCAAAGTTACCGTCACACCAATCGGCAAACCTGCTCTCAACTTAAAGTTGGAAATCGCCTTTTTTGATTTCGTGGAAACAGGCTTTTGACCCGCAATCGCAGCAATGTCTTTCATTGCCTGATCTATAATCTTGATATTCTGAGTCGCTCGCCCCAATCCGCAATTAATGACGATTTTCTCTAATCTTGGAACCCGCATAGGACTCTTGTACTTAAACTCACCAACCAACTTCGGCACGATTGCGTTCCTATAGATTTCCCACTGACGAGGTTGCACTGCATCTACCGGCTCCGAGCTCTCTGGCTTCGCAGCCTTCGCTTTTGGAGCCTTTGTCGCTGGACTCTTTTTCTTTTTCTCTTCCGTTGTCATATCCTTATCCTAAATTCCCTAATGATCACGCTGTACCAACAGCTTGCCCACTCTTTACGAACACTCGTTGTTTCTTCCCACCGACTACCGAGAAGCGCACTCGAGACGTTTTCTCTGATTTTGAATCTAACAGAGCCAATTTAGACCAATTGATTTTCTGATTCTTCTCAATAATTCCCGAAGGTCCGCCACCTGGCTTGGCCTTTTGATGGCGCTTCGTCAGGCCTACTCGCTCCACAATACAAGCCGACTCCGCAGGGAAAACTCGAAGTACTTTTCCGGTCTTCCCTTTATCTTTACCAGACAAAACCTGCACTACATCGTCTTTACGAATTCTTCGCATATTATAAAACCTCTGGAGCTAGCGACAAAATTTTCATGAATTTTTTTGCTCGCAGCTCTCTTGCCACTGGTCCAAAAATACGAGTTCCAATGGGTTCCTGGTCATTCCCAATCAGAACTGCAGCATTGTCATCAAAACGAATATAAGTGCCGTCTTGTCGGCCGTATTCCTTCACCACTCTCACAACAACCGCCTTTTTGACCTCACCCTTTTTCACCTTACCAAAGGGAATTGCATCCTTAACCGCAACCACAATCACATCTCCAATAGCTGCCCGTCTTCTCTTGCTACCGCCAATTATTCGGATACATTCAACCTCTTTAGCTCCGGTATTATCGGCCACCGTAAGTCGCGTTTGTTCTCGAATCATATACTAGCTCCCGCTTCTGCCAAAGCAACATCACCGCCCCGAGCCTTCTCCACTACACGAACCAGTCTAAATCTCTTCTGGGCCGAGATCGGTTTAGATTCGACCACTTCAACTCGGTCCCCAACTCCACTTTGTTCAGCTTCGTCGTGCGCCTTAAATCTCTTGTATTTCTTGTAATATTTTCCGTATTTCGGATGCTTTACCAACGATGAAACCTCGACAACAATGGTTTTCTGCATCTTGTCAGAGATGACAATACCTTCGATTTTTCGCCGTCTTGATTTTTCAACTGTTTCCACCATAAACACCTTTTTAAACTTTCAATTCCTTTTGCCGAACATGTGTCTTAATCCGCGCAATCTCTTTTCTCAATCTCAAAAATTCAGACGTTTTCTTAAACCGTCCCAACTTATGTTCCCGACGGGCTGTTGCAAGCTCTGCGGTCACATCATGCAACCGGTTGGCCAAATCATCTATTGTCAATTCACTATGTTTCAATTTTTCTGCCATAACAAAACCTCCGCTAGGCCGCACTTCTCGCCACAAACTTACACTTAATTGGAAGCTTTGAAGCCGCTAGTCTCAAGGCATCCCGAGCCAACTTCTCATCGATCCCTTCAATCTCATAAAGAATTCTCCCTGGCTTGATAATCGCTACCCAAAGCTCAGGCGATCCCTTTCCTTTACCCATCCGGACTTCCAACGGCTTTTTCGAAACGGGCTTGTCTGGAAAAACACGAATCCACAATTTACCACCACGCTTCACATGCCGACTGATAGTGATCCGTCCAGCCTCAATCTGTCTGGATGTTAATCGACCCCGATCTACTGCCTGAAGACCGAAATCTCCAAGCGAAAGAAACTGGCCGCGTGTCGCCATTCCTCGGTTACGACCCTTTGACTGTTTTCTCCACTTCTGTCTCGCTGGCTGCATCATAATAAAATCACCTCAAAATTTAGGAAGCAATCGCAGCTGGTTCTTCTGTCAGTTGCGTCTTCTCTAAAACTTCACCTTTAAAAATCCAAACTTTAACGCCAATCGCACCATATGTCGTAAATGCTGTTGCAACACCATAGTCGATATCAGCCCGCAGAGTGTGCAGGGGTACTCGTCCCTCTCTGTACTTCTCTGTTCTGGCCATTTCTGCACCAGCCAGACGCCCTCCTAGCTGCACTTTCACACCTTCTGCACCAAATTTAATGACAGATTGAATTGCCTTTTTCATTGCTCGTCTAAAAGCCACACGTCTCTCAAGCTGAGTCGCAATATTTTCTGCTACAAGCTTGGCATCCACCTCAGCTTTACGAACTTCTTTGATATTCAAAAGGAGCTCGGAAGAGGCTAGCTTCTGCAATTGGGCCTTTAAAATATCGATTCCAGCACCTTTTTTACCAATGATCACACCGGGCCTCGATGTATGTATTGTAACTCGAACTTTGGTTGACGATCTCTCGATCACAACTCTGGAAACGCCCGCGTGCGAGACCTTCTGATCTACAAATTTTCTAATAGCTAAATCTTCCTTCAGAAGAGTCCCGTATGCCTTCTCTGAAAACCAGATTGAATCCCAACCTTTAATAACTTTCAGCCGTAAACCACCTGGATGTATTTTCTGTCCCATTTTTTAAGCCTCATCCGTTAAAGAAACTGATATATGAACCGATCTCCGTCGCATTCGATGCGCCATACCCCGCTGCCGAGTCATCACACGATACATCATTGGGCCGCGATCAACCTGCACAGATTTTATTCTCAAAGTGTCCACATCCATTTGCTTCTCGTGAGCGTTGCTGCGAGCAGATTCAATAACCTTTCTCAATAGCAAGGCCCCCTTTTTTGGAGTGTATTGAAGGGCTGCGATCGCATATTCTACCTGTTTTCCACGAATCATCTTCGCCACTGGCTGCAATTTCTTCGAAGATACCCGTGCAAATTTTAAAGTCGCACTAGCTTCCATAATTAACCAACCGCTTTCTGTGCTTTTCTATCACCCGAATGCATTTTAAAGGTTCGAGTAGGAGCGAATTCGCCCAATTTGTGCCCAACCATATTCTCGGTCACGAAAACAGGTATAAACGCCTTGCCGTTATGTACAGCGAAAGTAAACCCCACCATTTCTGGAATCACGGTAGAACGCCGTGACCAGGTCTTAATCATTTTCTTACTGGTGACATCCTTTTGAGCCATCACCTTATCGAGGAGATGATAGTCAATAAAAGGTCCCTTCTTTAAAGATCGAGCCATAATTATGAAGCTCCCAATTTAGCGTTACGTCTTTGTACTCGACTTGAATCTGTTCTCTTATTGTTTCGAGTTCTAAAACCTTTTGTTGGACGTCCCCAAGGCGTAACTGGATGACGACCACCTTTTGTCTTACCTTGGCCACCACCATGCGGATGGTCCACTGGATTCATTGATGTCCCTCGATTATGGGGCATTCGACCCATCCAACGAATGCGCCCAGCCTTACCCCAACTGATATTCATATGGTCGGAGTTGCCAATTTGCCCAATCGTTGCATAATTCTCAGAAAAAACTTTTCGAATTTCCCCAGAAGGCAATCGAAGAGTCACGTGATCGCCTTCTTTTGCCAACAGCTGCGCATAAGACCCAGCCGAACGCACCAACGCCCCGCCCTTCCCTCGCTTCAATTCGATATTATGTACGAAGGTACCAACAGGTATTGATTTGAGTGGTAATGCGCATCCGACAATTATATCCGCTTCAGGTCCAGAGCTAATCCAAGATCCAACTGTCAGCGCCTCTGGCGCAATAATATAGCGCTTCTCACCATCCAAATAATTCAGTAGAGCAATATTCGCCGATCGGTTTGGATCGTATTCTATGCTTGCAACCCTTGCCTTAACTCCAACCTTATCACGCTTGAAGTCAATAATTCTCAAAAGTCGCTTGTGACCACCACCTCGAAATCTAGACGTAATGTGCCCGTGGTTATTTCTGCCACCGGTCTTAGTTTTTGGTTCGAGTAATTTCTTACAGGGCTCGGACGTAGTAATAACAGAAAAATCTCTCTTACTGTAATAACGCCGCGATGGTGTAATTGGCTTGTAGAATCCCATGATCTATCCTTCGTTATACCGATTCAAAAAGCTCGATAGTCTGCCCGGCCTTCAAGCGCACTATCGCTTTTTTTCGATTTGATCTCTTTCCAACAGAGCGGCCAAGTCTCTTTACTTTGCCACGCTGAATCAGAGTTTTCACACTTACTACTTCTATGCCTGCCTTTAGAGCTTCAACAGCTGTAGCAATCTCCACTTTGTTTACATCCAAGTCAGTAAAAAAAACATACTGATTCTTCTCGCCCTGCAATGCGGCACCTTTTTCCGTAACTACCGGTGTCAATGCGATATTTTTCATTTCTCCCGCACCTTCTTAAGTCTCTCAACGGTCTTGGCCAACCCCAACTTTGTCAAAATAACTTGTTCATGCTTCAACAAATCAAAAACATTAAGTCCTGAGGGAGATAATGTTTTACAAGTCTTCACATTTCGAACGCTTCTCGTGGTCTGAGCATCAAAGTCTCCGACAATTACGTAAGATCTTGCCTTAAATGCAGAAAGCAATTTGACTGCATCCTTTGTCTTTCCACTCGGGACTTCAAATTTATCTACAACAAGAATTTTTCCGTCGCGCCGACGTTGAGTCAACGCTCCCCTGATGGCCTCTGATCTAGCCTTGGCATTCATCTCGCTTTTATAAACGCGAGGCTTTGGCCCAAAAGCAATACCCCCACCCGGCTGATGAGGACCGATCAAGGTCCCCTGTCGAGCACTTCCCGTTCCCTTTTGCTTGAAAGGCTTCTTGCCTGTCCCACTCACTTCTGCTCGTGTCTTCGTAGAATGGGTACCTTGTCGCAAGGCTCGTCTTTGCATCACAACGAAATCATTCAACAAAGACGGCTTATATTTCGCCATAAAAACTGAAGGATCTGCAGATTCCTTGCCAACCACTTCATTCTTAAAATTTCTAATTTCTAATTCCGACATATTTCTCTCTCAACTGTTAGGCGGCTTTTTGTGTTGCAGCCTGCAGCGTTTCAATCTTAATCAAACCACCCTTGCCACCAGGCAACGGGCCCTTCAATAAAAGCAATCCTTCCTCTGGGACCAGCCCAACGACTTCCACTGAACGCAAAGTGATATTCTCACTACCCCACCGTCCCGACATTTTCTTCCCCTTGATCACGTGAGCGGGCCAAGTATGCATACCGGACGATCCCATTTTTCGCTGACAATTGCCGCCATGTGACTCTCTTCCAGTAGCAAAATTCCATTTCTTAATTACACTTGTCCAACCGTGTCCCTTGGAGACACCTTCAACTTTTACAATGTCACCAATATTAAAGGACTGCACATTGGTCTCTGAGCCTACAGTTGCTTCAGTACTCCGAAACTCACGAACAACTCGATAGCAAGATGCACCAAGTTTCTTGAACAATCCAAGCAATGCCTTGCTCTTGATTTTAGATCCCTCGACTTCCTCAAAACCTAGAACGATTGCATCGTATCCATGTTTTTCCTTTGTCTTACACTCTAAAACCTTACACGGCCCAGCCTTGACCACAGAAACAGGAAAGCTATTCCCATCTGTACCAATCGCTGTTGTGATTCCAATTTTTCTACCCAAAATAGCTGACATCGCTAACTCCAAACATCACTCAATTTCGACATGAACTCCGGCTGACAGATCCAACTTCATCAACGCATCGATCGTCTGCTGAGTTGGACTTACTATATCGAGAAGTCTTTTATGCGTTCGAATCTCAAAATGCTCCCGCGACTTCTTGTCAGTATGCGGGGACCGAAGAACGCAAAAGCGAGCTCTCTTGGTTGGCAGCGGAATTGGGCCAGCTATGCCCGCTCCAGTCCGTCTTGCCGTCGCTACGATTTCTTGAATCGCCGAATCTAAAAGACTCGACTCATACGCCTTCAGTTTAATTCTGATTTTCTCACCCTGCACAAAAGACTTCCTCTCAGATCTATTCCATCACTTCTGTTACTACGCCGGCGCCAACAGTTCGTCCGCCTTCACGAATAGCGAATCGCAGCTGCTTTTCCATCGCAATCGGAGTGATCAATTCAACTTCGATTGAAATATTATCACCAGGCATCACCATTTCCACATTTGGAGGCAAAGTGCAAACGCCCGTTACATCTGTTGTTCTAAAATAGAACTGCGGTCTGTAACCTTTGAAAAATGGAGTATGCCGCCCACCTTCTTCTTTTGTCAAAACGTAAACTTCAGCTTTGAACTTTGTGTGTGGCTTAATACTTCCCTTGGCGCAAATCACCTGCCCGCGCTCAACCTCTTCTCTCTTTGTTCCTCGAAGAAGAAGTCCAACGTTGTCTCCTGCGCGACCTTCGTCAAGAAGCTTACGGAACATTTCAACCCCGGTAATAACCGTGGTCTGTACGGGTTTAATTCCGACAATTTCAACTTCATCACCGACCCTAACGATGCCTCTTTCAATCCGGCCGGTTACTACTGTGCCACGACCAGAGATTGAAAAAACGTCTTCAACTGGCATCAGCACGGGGCGGTCGATATCACGAACTGGATCTGGGATGTATTTATCAAGAGTTTCCAAAAGCTTCAAAATAGCCGGCTCTCCATAGTCTCCCTTATCACCTTCAAGCGCTTTCAACGCTGAACCACGAACAATCGGGGTTTCATCGCCGGGGAATTTATAGAGCTTCAAAAGATCACGCAATTCAACTTCAACTAATTCCAAAAGCTCAGGATCGTCCACCATGTCGCACTTATTCAAAAATACAACGATGTAAGGAACACCTACTTGACGAGCCAAAAGGATATGTTCGCGCGTCTGTGGCATGGGGCCATCTGCAGCTGAACAAACTAGGATAGCTCCATCCATTTGCGCCGCACCTGTGATCATATTTTTTACATAATCGGCGTGCCCGGGACAATCGACGTGAGCATAATGACGTTTATCAGTCTCATACTCTACGTGCGAAGTGGAAATTGTAATCCCACGAGCCTTTTCTTCTGGTGTTTTATCAATCTGGTCATAGGCTCTAAATTCACCCATTCCCTTTGATGCAGCCACCTTTGTGATTGCAGCAGTCAACGTGGTCTTTCCATGGTCGACATGACCGATAGTTCCTACGTTCACATGCGTTTTTTTTCGTTCAAACTTTGCTTTTGCCATAGTGCCTCCTGAAACCAGTTAAATTACGATAAATTGGTTCTTCCTACAATTCCTTCTGCCACGTTTGTTGGAACCACTTCATAACGAAGGGGCTCCAATGAATAGGATGCTCGTCCTTGGGTAACCGATCTCAAGTCTGTGGAATACCCAAAAACTTCTGATAACGGAACCTCTCCTTTGATAACCTTATTTCCCCCTATGTCGTCAATCCCAAGAATGCGGCCTCTTCGTCCATTCAAGTCTCCTATCACTGGACTGAGGTATTCTTCAGGTACTGTGACCTCGACGGACATAATTGGCTCCATCAAAAGAGGTGCTGCTTTCTTGAGGGCATCCTTCACCCCAAGGCTTCCAGCCACCTTAAAAGCCAATTCTGTCGACGATTCAGGATCAATAGTGACCTTGGTTATCGTAGCCTTCAAATCTGTTACTGGATTTCCAACTAAAAGTCCCGACTGAAGAGCGTCTTTTATTCCACTTCTCGCGGCAGCGACAAAATCCTCGTTTACGCCTGCGCCAAGCTCGCTCGTATCGACACTTACTCCAGAGCCTCTGTTGGCGGGCTCGATCCGCAAAGCGATCTGGGCGAATTGATTTTTCCCGGCTATGACTCGCTGATACACAGACTCAGCTTCAGCGACCTTCCCAATCGTCTCTCGGAAGGATACCTGTTGCTTGCCGATATTCGCATTGACCTTAAATTCTCTCATCAAACGCTCAACAATGATTTCCAGATGAAGCTCTCCCATGCCAGAAATAAGAGTTTGGCCAGTTTCTTCATTCACATGAACCTTAAAACTTGGATCTTCTAGAGAAAGTTTGCGAAGTGACTCAGACAGTTTTTCCTCATCCGACTTTGTTTTGGGTTCGATGGCGATTGATATCACGGGCTCTGGAAAACTAATTGATTCAAGGGCAATCGGGGTCGCAAAATCGCAGAGGGTATCCCCGGTAGTAGTAAATTTGAAACCAACCGCAGCGCAAATATCGCCCGCAGCGATTTCATCAATCTCTTCCGTTTGATTGGCGTGTACTCGTAGTAATTTCAGTAATTTTTCCTTCTTAGATTTTGCTGAATTGAAAACCTGATCGCCCCTCTTCAGTCGCCCAGAATAGATTCGAATATATGTCAGAGGACCAGCAAAAGAATCTGACGCAATTTTGAAAGCTAAAGCGGCAAGCGGGCCATCGGGATCAGTGCGACGGATAGTGGTCTGAGAATGACTTCTCGGATCAAACGCCGCGACCGATTGAATATCCATAGGTGACGGTAGATATCTCACGACGCCATCCAAAAGCGGCTGAACACCTCTATTCTTAAACGATGCGCCTATAAAGACTGGAACTCCGGTAAGGTTCAATGTGACTCTACGAAGAGCAGAAATAATATCATCCCTATTCACCGGTGCTCCCCTCAAATAGAGGTCCGCAATCTTTTCGTCTAAATCTGCAATTTTTTCGACCAAAGTTTCTCTGGCTGCATCCGCTTTCTGTCTCAACTCAGCCGCAATTTCCTGCCGAACAAATTTCGCGCCTGTCTGATCGCTCTCCCAAACAAGTGCCTGCATGTCTATTAAGTCAACCACTCCCGTGAACGAATCCTCTGCACCAATTGGAATCTGTACCGGAATTGGATTAGCCTTCAAGCGGCTCCGAATCATTCCGACAACTCGGTCGAAATTCGCTCCGACACGATCCATCTTATTAACAAATGCTATCCGAGGAACTCTATGCCGATCTGCCTGTCGCCAGACTGTCTCTGACTGAGGCTCGACACCCGCCACTCCACAAAATACTCCAATCGCACCATCTAAGACGCGCAGGCTTCGCTCAACCTCGATCGTAAAATCAACGTGGCCAGGAGTATCGATGATGTTCATTTGGAAACCATCCCAAGAGCAAGTCGTCGCCGCAGATGTTATGGTGATTCCTCGCTCTTGTTCCTGAACCATCCAATCCATCTGGGTATTACCCTCGTCTACATCGCCAATACGGTGTGTCACGCCGGTATAATACAAAATACGCTCAGTTGTCGTCGTTTTACCCGCGTCTATATGGGCTATGATCCCAAAGTTTCGCAATCTTTCGAGATCAACAGCCATACGGATACTTTCTGGAAATGACACAAAATCAGCTCGTGCTGATTACCATCTGAAATGCGCAAAAGCTCGATTGGCTTCTGCCATCTTGTGAACATCTTCTCGCTTTTTTATAGATCCACCACGCCCCTGAGAAGCTTCATAGAGCTCGGCTGATAGCTTCTCTGCCATCGATCGCCCTGCACGCGCTCTGGTACTCTCGATGATCCAACGACAGCTAAGAGTTAAACGTCTCTCTGGCCTCACTTCCATTGGAACCTGGTAATTCGCTCCACCTACTCGGCGAGATCTAACTTCGATCTCTGGCTTCACATTATCAACGGCCTTCTTAAAAACCTTAAGTCCATTCTCACCTTTTGACTTAAGATCCTCAAGCGCCTCATATACTATCGCTGTTGCCTTTGTTTTTTTACCACTCCACATCAACATGTTGATGAATTTTGAAAGGACAACATCCCCATATTTGTGGTCAGGGAAAATTGGCGCGCGATTAAGAACTCGTTTACGACGGGGCATATATACTCCTCAAAATTTCTAAGCTTTTGGCCTCTTGGCTCCATATTTGGAACGGCTCTGTTTTCGATTTGCCACACCAGAGGAATCCAATGCTCCTCGGACAATATGATACCGAACTCCAGGCAAATCCTTGACTCTACCGCCGCGGACGAGAACGACACTGTGTTCTTGAAGATTGTGCCCAACTCCTCCGATATACGCCGTAACTTCTTCCTTGTTCGTCAACCGCACCCGAGCAATCTTTCGAAGCGCTGAGTTTGGTTTCTTCGGGGTCATTGTCTTTACAGAGACGCATACACCGCGCTTCTGTGGAGCACCCTTCAAGGCGGGAGACTTAGACTTATATGTGTTTTTTTGTCTTCCCTTTCGGATTAACTGATTAATTGTAGGCATTCAAATTTCTCTCCGTTCTATTTCTATCCATCTCATAGGGCCCCTCGCCATCTTCTGTCAATGTCGGGAACCCACTCGTTAACTTCCTGTCGCCATTGACGAAGGAGTCGATCTATCAGGCGCACGCGTCGTATCCACGTCCACGTCCTTCAAAAACTCATCATCACCGCCCTCAACCACGATTTCCAGGTCTTCATAACTGGCCAAACCAGTTCCTGCTGGCAACAACCGCCCCATGATAATGTTTTCTTTCAAGCCATAGAGTTGGTCTACCCTGCTGGCAATTGCCGCCTCGGTAAAGACCTTGGTTGTTTCCTGGAAGCTAGCAGCTGACAAAATGCTGTCCGTATTCAAAGCCGCCTTTGTGATTCCCAAAAGCATTGGCTCCGCCGTTGCAGGCTTCTTGCCCTCAGCAATAAGACCATCGTTTACTTGGTCAAATACCCATCGACTCACAGGCTCACCTTCCAAGAACATGGAATCATTTGCCTTCAGAATTCGTACCTTTCGAAGCATCTGTCGAACAATACATTCCATATGCTTTTCATTGATCTTCACACCCTGCAATCGATAGACCTCTTGAATTTCATCGACCAAATACTTGGCCAAAGCCTTTACTCCCAGTACGCGGAGAATATCGTGCGGATTAATCGCTCCATCCACAAGGGCTTCGCCAGCACGAATGAAGTCTCCTTCACGAACAATAATATGCCGTGATTTCGGTATTAAATACTCAACGGCGCTTCCTTTTTCAGGAGCTACAATAACTTTACGTTTACCCTTGGTATCTTTTCCAAACGAGACGAAACCATCGATATCAGAAATAATCGCTACATGTTCTCTCGGAATTCTCGCTTCAAAGAGCTCCGCAACTCGAGGAAGACCTCCGGTAATATCGCGAGACTTCGTTGTCTCCTTTGCAATTTTTGCGATCACATCTCCCGGATTAACCTCTTGTCCATTCGTCGCACTAATTGTTGCATTCAATGGCAACCAGTAGCGTACTTCCGTTCCAGTTTTTGGATTAATCAACGCCGCACCTGTCGCTGTATCAACGATAATCAAGCGTGGCCGAAGATCTCCACTTCCACGATTTTCGATCACAACCTTTCTAGAAAGGCCCGTCGCAGCATCCCGCTGTTCTTTAAATGTCACACCTTCAGAGAGGTCCTCATATTTTACACGTCCCTTGAACTCAGTCATGATTGGAATAGTGTAAGGATCCCAGTCGGCAATCGTCTGACCAACTTTCAGTTTTGAATCGTCGCTTGCCTTCATCCGAGCTCCGGCAACTAGTCTGTGCCGCTCAAGTTCTCGACCTTCAGCATCCACCACGATTACTTCAGCATTGCGGTTCATAACGATCGTTTCGCCGTTTTTATTTGTAATAACATGTGCATTCAACAACTTCAATTTACCGTCATTGCGAGCCTCAACGGTACTTTGCTCAGCCATCGCACTCGCGGTTCCTCCAATGTGGAAGGTACGCATCGTCAGCTGGGTTCCAGGTTCCCCGATGGACTGTGCTGCAACAATTCCCACAGCTTCACCAGTACTGACCAAGGAACCTCGAGCTAGATCACGTCCATAACAAAGAGTGCAAAGACCGCGCTGACTCTTACAAGTCAGCGGGCTTCTGACCGCCACACGAGTAATCTGAAGTGCTTCTAGTTGTTGAACCACCTCTTCCGTAATCTCTTCATTGAATTTAACAATTGTCTTTTTGGACACGGGATCCTTCACATCGTGAAGAGCCATACGTCCCAAAATACGCTCACTCAAAGGTTCAATTATTTCACCACCTTCAACAAGTGATTCCATTTCTATCCCTTCAAGCGTGCCGCAATCGAACTCACGTATAACGCTGTCCTGCGAAACGTCCACTAAACGTCGGGTAAGGTATCCCGCATTGGCAGTCTTAAGTGCGGTATCCGCAAGACCTTTTCGAGCCCCGTGGGTCGAAATGAAGTATTCCAAAACTGTAAGACCTTCTCTAAAATTCGAGATAATTGGGGTTTCGATAATTTCACCAGAGGGCTTAGCCATTAACCCTCGCATACCGGCAAGTTGTCGAATTTGCTGGTTGCTACCTCTGGCTCCTGAATCCGCCATCATAAAAATTGTGTTAAACGACTTCGATTTGACGACATCGCCTTTGCGATCTGGGAAGCGATCTAACCGAGTTTCCGGCTTCGGATGGAACTCCTGAACGCCCAAGTTGGACATCATGTCCTTTGCGATTCGATCAGAGAGATGGGTCCAAATGTCGATCACTTTATTATAGCGCTCGCCATCGGTAATAATCCCTTCCGCATACTGAGATTCGATTTCCTTAATTTCCTTCTTCGCCTCAGACAAAAGTTTAACTTTTGTCTCCGGAATCGCCATATCTTTCATCGCAATGGACATTCCGAAGCGCGTCGAAAACTCATATCCAAGATTCTTGAGACGATCCGACATGAGGACTGTCTTTTTTTGGCCAGCCTTCTTGAAACAAATCTCGACCAAAGTAGCGAGGGATTTCTTATCAAGCTCTTTGTTCACATAACTAAACGGAACTTCTTCTGGGACAACTGATCTTACAATCACGCGACCAGCCGTTGTTACTTCCCGCTTGCCATCTATCCTACAATACACGCGTGCATTTAAGCCCACAGCACCATGTTCGTAAGCAACTCTCACTTCATCCGCATTTAGAAAAATTTTGCCTTCGCCTTTGGCGTACGGCTCCTCGCGAGTCATAGTATAAAGTCCAAGGACGATATCCTGAGTTGGGGAAATAATCGGTCGCCCGTTCGCCGGTGACAACAAGTTGTTAGTCGACATCATCAAAACGCGAGCCTCAACTTGCGCTTCAATTGAAAGCGGCACATGCACCGCCATTTGATCGCCGTCGAAATCAGCATTGAAAGCAGTACAAACCAAAGGATGCAACTGAATTGCCTTTCCTTCGATAAGAACTGGCTCAAATGCCTGAATCCCAAGACGGTGTAATGTAGGAGCTCGATTCAAAAGAATCGGATGTTCCTTAATCACTTCTTCTAGAACGTCGTATACTTCAGGCTGCTCAAGTTCCACCATTCTCTTCGCAGCTTTGATCGTGCTGACGAAACCACGCTCTTCCAATTTGTTAAAAATAAACGGCTTGAATAGTTCAAGGGCCATCTTCTTTGGAAGCCCACACTGATGCAATCGAAGATTCGGACCAACAACGATAACCGACCGGCCAGAATAATCGACTCGCTTACCCAACAAATTTTGTCTAAATCGACCCTGTTTACCCTTAATCATATCGGACAAGGATTTAAGTGGCCGTTTATTGGTTCCAGTAACAACTTTTCCTCGACGCCCGTTGTCAAACAGCGAGTCGACGGCTTCCTGAAGCATGCGCTTTTCATTTCGCAAAATGATTTCAGGTGCATCCAGTTCTTGGAGGCGCTTTAAACGATTATTTCGATTAATAACTCGTCGATAGAGATCGTTCAGATCACTAGTTGCAAAACGGCCACCATCCAGTGGAACGAGTGGGCGTAGATCTGGAGGCAAAACCGGCAAGACGTCCATGATCATCCAATCTGGCTTGTTCACAGACTGACAAAAAGCTTCAATAACACGTAGGCGCTTAATCAGTTTCTTACGTTTCGCTTCGGAAGCCACTTCAGCAAGCTGATCTCTCAGCTCTTTCCGCAGAACTTCCAAATCTGTCTTCTGCAGCAATTCCTTGATCGATTCCGCGCCGATCCCCGCGTTGAACTCAGCTCCAAATTGGTCCTGTGCTCGTCTGAATTCGATCTCGCTCAGAATTTGTCCTACCTTGAATGGCGTATCCCCCGCGTCGAGCACGATATATGATTCATAATAAAGAACCCGCTCTAATTCCCGCAGAGTGAGGTCCAGAATCGCGCCAATCCGTGAAGGCAAACTTTTCAAAAACCAAATGTGAGCCACTGGTGTGGCGAGCTTAATATGTCCCATTCTCTCACGGCGAACCTTGCTTTCTATCACCTCAGTACCGCACTTTTCACAAACCACTCCACGGTGCTTCATTCGCTTGTACTTACCGCAGATACATTCATAATCTTTAATGGGACCGAATATCGCTCCACAAAAAAGACCGCCACGTTCGGGTTTGAAAGTTCGGTAGTTAATGGTCTCTGGCTTCTTTACTTCCCCATAAGACCATTCAAGGATTTGTTCGGGCGAGGCTATACTCACCTTGAACGCTTCAATTGAACTAGGATTCTTTGGCTTTTGAAACAGATTGAAAAAATTTTCCACTTTTTGCCTCCACCAATCTTATGCTGATTGGCCTTCAGTTACGCCTTCTTGAACGAGTTGAACATTCAGACCCAGAGCTCTGAGCTCCTTCGTCAAAACATTAAACGACTCTGGCAATCCAGGCTCCAAATTATACTCGCCCTTGACGATGCTTTCGTACATCCGAGTTCGACCAATGATATCGTCTGATTTCACAGTCAAAAACTCTTGCAACGAATAAGCGGCTCCGTAGGCCTCCATAGCCCAGACTTCCATCTCTCCGAGCCTTTGACCTCCGAATTGCGCCTTACCACCCAACGGCTGTTGCGTAACGATGGAGTACGGCCCAATGCTTCGAGCATGGATCTTGTCTTCAGCTATATGATGAAGTTTGAGCATATAAATCGTTCCAACGGTGACTCGGCGCTCAAATGGCTCACCAGTGCGTCCGTCGAACAAATATACCTGCCCGTCGACCGGTCGATCGGCCAACTCAAACATTTTACTGATCTCAGTTTCATCAATTCCGTCGAAAACAGGAACCCCAACCGTCACTCCCGATCGAATCTTTCTGGCAAACTCAAGCAAGTCATCTCGATCAGCCGCCTTCAAAAATTTTTGAACGGATTCGGTTGAGTAAACTTTAAGCAGATAGGCTCGCAGTTTTTCAACCTCAACACTCCTATCGAGCATCTCATTGACGACACGACCAATCCCCGCAGCCGCCCCACCCAGGTGAGTTTCCAGCAGCTGTCCAACGTTCATCCGTGATGGAACGCCAAGCGGATTAAGGACGATATCAACCGGAGTTCCATCAGCCAAATATGGCAAATCTTCCTCAGGCAATACACGAGACACAACCCCTTTATTTCCATGACGGCCAGCCATCTTATCGCCCACCTCAAGCTTGCGCTTGATCGCAACATAGACCTTTACCATCTTGATCACGCCGGGAGGTAATTCATCTCCTCGATTCAGTCGGTCAATCTTGTTTTGTGCCACCAACTTAATTGCTTCGATTTGATTACTCATCGCCTCGAGAGTCGCTCTAAGCTCATTTTCCTTTTGTTCATTAGACAAAGGAATTCGAATCCAATCCGAATCCGAAAGCTGTGCCAAAACCTCAGTCGTGACCTTTTCACCCTTCTTCAAAAGTGAGTCACCATTTTTTCCTGACACTGGGCCGTTCACAACCTGACCAACCAAGATCTTCTCGATCGTCTTCAGGCTGGTTTCCCGAATAATTCGGATCTCATCCTCTTGATCTTGCAGGATTCGCTTTGCTTCAAAATCCTGAATAAACTTTGCACGTGAATCCTTTTCAACACCCTCTCTTTGGAAAACCCGAGTATTGATCACTGTGCCGACCACACCTGGAGGTACCCGCAAGGAAGTATCTTTTACATCACTTGCTTTCTCACCGAAAATAGCACGCAAAAGTTTTTCTTCGGGAGACAGTTGGGTTTCGCCCTTTGGCGTCACCTTACCAACAAGAATAGCCTGTGGCTTCACCTTTGCTCCGATGCGAACAATTCCTGAATCATCCAAATCCATCAAAGCTTCTTCGCCTGCGTTTGGAATATCTCGAGTAATTTCTTCCATTCCAAGTTTCGTATCACGCGCGAGACACTCAAACTCCTCGATGTGAATGCTCGTGAATACGTCATCCGAAACCATTTGCTCAGATATCAAAATAGAGTCTTCAAAATTATAACCACCCCAAGGCATGAACGCGACTGTTACGTTTTGTCCCAAAGCCAACTCCCCGAGTTCCGTTGAAGGACCATCGGCTAGGATCTCGCCTTTTTTGATGTATTGCCCCTTTTGAACAATCGGTTTTTGATTGATACATGTATTCTGATTCGATCTCATGTATTTCAAAAGGCTATAAATTTCCACACCGGAACTGCCATCTACTTTGACATACTCTGGAGATTGGGAATCAACACGAACCACGATTCTTGCTGAATCGACGCTCTCAACCCATCCAGGATTGCGCGCGGAGACTGCTACACCAGAATCCCGGGCAACGACTCGCTCCATTCCTGTTCCGACCAGTGGAGCTCGACTTCGAACAAGTGGCACAGCCTGACGTTGCATATTACTACCCATCAAGGCTCGGTTAGCATCATCGTGTTCCAAGAAAGGAACGAGAGACGCGGCAACCGACACAATCTGACTTGGCGAAACATCTATCAAATTGACTTCTGCAGGCGGCGTGAGAACAAACTCACCTGACTTCCGAGCTGAGACCAGCTCTTCTGTCATTCGACCCTTTTCATCCGTCTTACAGTTTGCCTGCGCAATCACACGGTCTTGTTCCTCAAGGGCAGAACAATAAACAACCTCGTCGGTCACTCGACCCTCAGAAACCTTCCTGTATGGAGTTTCTAGAAATCCGAATTCGTTTATTCTGGCATAGGTTGAAAGAGATGCGATCAACCCGATATTCGGTCCTTCCGGCGTCTCAATCGGACAAATTCTACCGTAATGCGTCGGATGAACATCTCTTACCTCAAATCCGGCACGGTCTCGTGTAAGACCACCTGGCCCAAGCGCAGACAAACGACGCTTGTGCGTAATCTCCGCCAATGGATTGGTCTGATCCATAAACTGAGACAGTTGCGAGCTTCCAAAAAATTCCTTCACCACTGCCGAGACCGGTTTTGCATTAATTAGTTCGTGTGGCATAAGAGTCTCAAGTTCTTGCAAACTTAGTCGTTCTCTAATTGCCCGCTCCATTCGAACCAAACCAACTCGATATTGGTTCTCAAGTAACTCACTTACGCTACGAACACGACGGTTACCCAAATGATCAATATCATCCACTTCGCCCCGTCCAACCTTCAAGTCGAGCAGGTATTTCATTGTGGCTAAAATATCATCCTTTGTCAGAATTCTCTCATCGAGCGGCGTATTTAATTTGAATTTGTGATTCATCTTCAAACGGCCAACTTGAGCAAGATCATATTTCTCCGGATCAAAAAATAATCCTTTGAAGAAATATCGCGCAGATTCGATCGTGGGAGGATCTCCAGGTCGCAATCTCTTATAGATCTCCATCATGGCTTCTTCAGGGCTCTGAATCTTATCGCCCAAAAGGGTATCACGAAGTGAGGATGCGACAGTCTGGTTATTAATAAAGATTAACTTGAGCGTATCAATTCCACACTCAAAAATTCGTTTCAGAGACGCATCGGTTATCTCCTGGTTGACCTCAAGTAAAATCTCTCCTGTTGAAGGATCAACAATATTGGCAGCGGCAATTCGTCCAATCAACTCTTCCTCATTTACATGAATTGAGTGAATCCCACTCCGTTCTAAATTCTTCAATACGAATTTAGTGAAGCGACGTTCAGCTTTAATAATGACCGCACCAGATTTATCCTTAATATCAAAACTACTAATCTGGCCCAAGAGCACATTGGCGACTACATTCTTCGTGATCTTCTTTCCTGCTATGGAATAGGTCTCATGATCATAGAAGAAATTAATAATCTGCTCTTCCGACATTCCAAGAGCTCTCAGAACAACTGTAGCAGGGAACTTTCTTCGTCTATCAATTCGAACGTAAAGAATATCTTTGCTATCAAATTCAAAATCTAACCATGATCCTCTGTAAGGAATCACCCGTGCATTAAATGTCGCTCTACTTCCAGTAGTCGTCTTCGCCTGATCTCGATCAAAAAACACGCCCGGCGATCTATGGAGCTGGCTCACCACAACACGCTCAGTGCCATTGATCACGAAGGTACCGTTGGCTGTCATCAGAGGGATTTCACCAAAGTAAACTTCTTGTTCCTTTACATCGCGAATATTTTGCGGCTTGCCTTCTTCATCAAGCTCCCAAAGAACGAGTCTTACCGTCACTTTCAGGGGGGCTGCAAAAGTCATCCCCCGTGCGCGACACTCGTTCACATCGTACTTAGGCTCCTCTAATGCATACTGAACAAATTCAAGAGACGCTGTTTCATTGAAATCCTTAATCGGGAAAACGCTCTTAAAAACGCCCTGAAGTCCGACTTCCTGTCGCTTGTCGGGAGAGACATCTGTCTGCAAAAATCGCGAATAGCTTGCTTTCTGCATCTCGATCAAATTCGGGATATCAATAATCCTCGGGATTCGACCATAAGTTTTACGATGTCGATAATTTGATGCCGCAAATTCTGCTATCTCAGAATCACGATTTTCTTTTTTGCCCATAGGGACTCCCTCATCTCAAATCTGCCACAATTATTAGTGCAGAGAAAAACCTGAGCCGTACAACGACTCAGGTCAAAATATCCAGTGACGACGGGCACCCTGGCAATGAAGAGCAGATCACAGATAGCCAGAGGCGACCAAAAACTAGAAATTAGCTAACTTTAACCTTAGCTCCAACCGCTTCAAGTTCCTTCTTGAACTTCTCAACGTCTTCTTTGCTCAGGCCATCTTTAACAGTCTTAGGCGCACCCTCGACTAGATCCTTAGCTTCCTTCAAACCGAGACCAGTGATCACACGTACGACTTTAATTACGTCGATTTTCTTGTCTCCAGCAGCTTCTAAGCTGAGAGTGAATGAGGTCTTTTCTTCTACAGCAGCAGCAGCTCCTGCTGGAGCAGCCCCTGCAACTGCCACAGGCGCTGCAGCCGACACTCCGAACTTCGTCTCAAACTCTTTTACGAGTTCAGACAACTCAAGAACACTCATGTTCGAGATAAAATTTACAACTTCTTCTTTAGTAATTGCCATGGCTACTTTCTCCAATCATCAATAAAACAATTCGTTTATACCTATTTCGACTACCCACGAATTTAGTCAAATCCTTTTTTTATTTTGCAAAAGTCTATCCCTGTTCTTTCTTCTTTCGAAGCGCTTCAAGCAAATAGACCCACTTTGAAGGCACACCATTCAAGACTCGCACGAATCCTGTAGGCACAGCCACAAAGGTTCCAAGAAGCTTAGCCAGAAGCTCTGGTTTCGAGGGTAAAGTTGCAAGAGCCTTGATTCCATCAAGAGAGATCTCTTTTCCTTCAACCCAAGCCAAGCGGAGCTTGATCTTGTCGTTTTCCTTTGCAAACTTTGTCATCGCTTTTGCAGCTGCAGACACATCCCCATAGGACAAGCCAACGGCCGTCATATGATCAAACTGGGACTTAAATTTGTCCGTATACTGAGGAGCATCCAAAGCCCTCAAGGCGATTCGGTTTTTTACGACCTTTAAATCTGTTTTCGTCTTTTTTAATTCAAAGCGGAAAGCTGTAATATCAGCCACAGGAATGCCGCGAAAATCCGCGACGAAAATACCTGAGGCCTTACTAAAGGACTCTCGCAATTCTTTTGCTGACTCAATTTTTTCGGCTCTATTCACAACTCAATCCTTCATTAGTTTATTTATCTAAGAATTCTACGTGCTCGACTTTTACGCTTGGTCCCATCGAACTAGAAACATACAAAGACAAAATATAAGCACCCTTCGCACCAGATGGCTTCGCCCTCAACAGAGCCTCCATCAAGGTTTGAAAATTTTCCCTCAGCTTCTCAGCTCCAAAGCTAACTTTGCCGATCGGACTCTGAACAATACCAGCCTTCTCGACTCGAAATTCAGCACGCCCTTTTTTGAGCTCAGTAATGGTCTTCGCTACATCAAATGTAACTGTTCCAACTTTAGGATTCGGCATCAACCCTCTAGGTCCCAACACCCGGCCAAGTTTGCTAACCACACCCATCATGTCCGGAGTTGCCACAACCGCAGTGAAATCCTGAAACCCACCAAGAATTTTCTCGACCAAATCGTCTGCGCCAACGAAATCAGCTCCAGCTTTCTGAGCTTCAGCCGCTTTCTCCCCTTTAGCAAACACAACTACGATTGCCTTCTTGCCAAGACCGTGGGGCAGAGTTGTTGCTCCTCTGACCATTTGATCGGCTTGCTTGGGATCAACGCCTAGGCGAACAGAGACATTGACTGTCTCATCAAATTTCGTTTTCGAAGCAGAAACTACTGTTTCAATAGCCTTCGCATAAGGAACGCTTACCTCTCTACGGGCCACTACTTTTCTAACTTCCGAAAGAGCATTCGCATATCTCTTTCCTCGTCGTAACTTCACATCTTCAATTTTTACAGCCGCTTGCATAAAATTCCCTTCAATTATCCAACAACCTCAACACCCATACTTCGGGCTGTTCCCCGTACGATCGATTCAGCAGTCTCTACATCGTAGCAATTGAGATCAGGCAACTTGATCTTTGCTATATCGGTCACCTGAGCCTTTGTCACCTTTCCAACTTTTAATCGGTTTGGAGTTGGAGACCCTGAATCAATTTTGGCAGCCTGACGTAGAAGCACCGATGCAGGCGCGCTTTTCATGATGAACGTAAAGGTTCGATCGTTAAAAATCGATATAATGACCGGCACAATAGTGTCGCCAAGTTTCTGAGTCCTTGCATTAAACTGCTTGCAGAACTCCATGATATTTACACCATGCTGACCAAGTGCCGGCCCAACGGGTGGCGCAGGATTTGCCTTGCCAGCTGGTATCTGCAATTTCACCTTTGCTGTAATTTCTTTTGCCATAAAATCTACCTTTCCAGTCCTGAACTCAGCTCTAAGCTAACTTTAAACTTTTTCAACCTGACCAAACTCCAGATCAATGGGAGTCGATCGTCCAAAAATACTGACCAATACCTTGAGTCGTCCCTTTTCAGAATTCACTTCATCCACAACGCCATTAAAGTTAGCGAAAGGACCTTCTTTGACTCTCACACTTTCACCCTTGTCGAACTCAATCATCAACTTAGGCTTCAGCTTACCCTCTTTGATCTGTTGGGTAATACGCATCACCTCATCTTCGGACACCGTAGGAGGCTCTGTTGCGCTGCCAACAAATCCCGTGATTCGAGGGGTATTTTTAACAAGCTGCCAAGTTTCGTTATCAAGCTCCATTTTTACGAAAATATAACCTGGGAAAAACTTCTTCGCTCGTGACTTCTTTTCTCCCTTTTTCATTTCCACGACAGTTTCTGTGGGAATCAAAACATCTTCAAACTTCTCAGAAAGCTTGTGTTGTTTGACTCGATCAAGGAGAGCTTCTCGAGCCTTCGCTTCAAATCCAGAATAAACATGAATAATATACCAATTCTTTGCCATGGCTCTCACAATAAGGTCTTGAAGAACAATCCCCAGACCGTATCCATAAAAAATAAAATCAACGCCGCAACGCCAATCATAATTGAAACGACTGCAGTTGAAATTCCTGTCTCCTGAAGTTTTGGCCAAGTCGTCTTCTTTAATTCCGAGAAAACTTCGTCGATAAACCCAGTGGCCTTAGCACTCAGAGCAAGGACGAAAAATATTGTTAGCCCGCCGAGTACGCTCAACGCCAAACTAGTTTGGCGCGCCGACAAACCGAACAGAACATTCTGCCCGCCCCACTTGAAGGCGAACATGATCTGTCCAATCAATAGATCTAAAACCAAACCGACGATGCTTGAAAAGGCAAAGAACGATACGATCGTAAATTTTCTATTTTCGTTTTCCAAAGACTACCTCTTTAATGTTTTCGGCGTTAATAGCCTTTTAGACTCAAATATCCAGAACAGATCAATAAGAAAACAGCACAAATTGGCAGGCCAGGAGGGACTCGAACCCACGACCCTCGGTTTTGGAGACCGATGCTCTACCAACTGAGCTACTGACCTAAAATTTATGTCTTGGTCTCTTTGTGGTCCACATGCTTTCGGCAAGACCTACAATATTTCTTCAAATGGATCTTTTCAGTGACCGTTTTTCGATTTTTTGTCGTTGTGTAGTTCTTTCGCTTACACTCCGTACATTCCATAGCGATTATGTCTCTCATGACGTGCCTTTCTTAATAATTAAACAGCCCATGACCGGGATTGAACCGGTGACCTCTTCCTTACCAAGGAAGTGCTCTACCAACTGAGCTACATGGGCATCAAGCCTCACATAACAAAATCTGGAGAGGGGTGGATTTGAACCACCGAAGGCTTGCGCCAACAGATTTACAGTCTGCCCCGTTTGACCGCTTCGGTACCTCTCCATTTCGGTTCAATGCTCCAAAAAAATGTGGGATAGGGGACTTTTGCCCGACCGCAGAACAGATTTTCGTCTGAAAGCGGCAAGGGATCCCCGAAGATCACTCTCGAAACAGAACCCACACACTGTCAAAAAACAAAGCGGGAAACGGGATTTGAACCCGCGACCCCCTGCTTGGAAGGCAGGTGCTCTACCGCTGAGCTATTCCCGCAACTCATACACACGCTCAAACAACCTGGAGCTGGCGATGGGATTCGAACCCGCGACCTACTGATTACAAATCAGTTGCTCTACCAGCTGAGCTACGCCAGCCTATCTATTGGCTCGACACATCCGTAATAAAAGCACGGTACCAAAATATATAAAACGAAATGTTGGAGATTTATCGGATAAAATCAAGAGCAAAGGTCTCTTAATTCACATTGCGCTGAAAAACCCAACTCATCGCCACCGTTCCAGCCTGCACAACGTTGAGAGATTCAACCTTTGGAAGGATGGGAATGAAGAAAAAGCCATCTAGCTGGGCCCTTAGGGTCCGGGTCAAACCGTCAGACTCGGATCCAACCGCCAAAACCAGGGGGGCTTGCGACTCCCACTTATATAAAGAGGTTGCCTCTTCACTCTTTTCAAGACCAAAGAGCCAGTAACCTTCCTTTCGAAAGTCTGCAGCTGCATTAACGAGATTAGATACTTCGATAAAAGACATCCCAAACGCATTACCTGCAGAAGCTTTCATTACAGTCGCATTGAGCTGAGCGCTGCGCCGATTTTCGTGGACAAGAAGTGTAAAACCAAAAGCCCTGGCGGCTCGGATAAGGCCCCCAAAATTCTGCGGATCCTCCACATGATTAGTAAAAAGGACACAAGGATGCTCTTTAAAGACAGCCTTTGAAAGATCTCGATAGAAAGAGTGATTACAGCGAAACGCAATTCCTTGATGATTCGCACTCTTAACCTCGGTCGGCAGAGATGATCGAAGAGGAATTCGGCGCCCTAAACGAGACACCACTGAATCCGCCCACTTTCGAGCAGAATCGTTCGCTACAAAAATTTCATGAACAACCGCCTGAGACTCTAGCGCCTCAAGCAGGATATTCCGTCCAAAGAAGATATAATCTTGTCCCATGTTGTCTCCCAATCGGCAGCTTCGGTGAGTGCACGGCCCAAGACCGCATAGTCCGCCCCGGCCTCAAAAACGTCGCGCGCCGACGCTATTCGTTTTTGGTCGCTCGTTGAGGATTCAAATCGTATGCCAGGAGTGAGAATGATGAGATCCTTGTGTTTCTTTCTCATCGCGGCGACTTCAAGTGAGGAACAAACAATTCCACGAACTCCCGCGCCAACCGATAGATCAGTGTAAAGTTCAACCCGTCGATCAAGATCGCCAGCCATTTCCATTGAAATCAGGTCGGCCTGATTGAGACTCGTAAGAACGGTGACCGAAAGCACCGCAGCATCCGCAGTTTGCTCCTCTGCAGCAGCGCGCAGCATTTGAACCCCACCCGAAGCATGGATCGTCAACAACCGAACACCCAGCTCAAAGCTCCGACGAACAGAAAATTTTACAGTGTTTGGAATGTCGTGGAACTTAAGATCTAAAAAAACCTCTGCTCCAGAATCCCGAATTGTTTCAATAACTTTTGGTCCCATTTCAGTGAAAAGAATCGAGCCCACCTTGAAGCCCCAAACCTCGCCAGACATTCGTGAAATCCATTTTTTTGACTCCTCCCACGGACGATCTAACGCAACAATAAAAGGGAGCTTTTTTCGCGAACCGCCTAACTGCGCCATGAGGGTGAAGTGTTACAATAATCGGGTGGGGCTGTCTGTAGAAAAATTTTCGGATTTCCTTGTCGAAAATTCCAATGAAACTCATCACTCCATTAATCTCAGAACAGAAATTGTAAAGACTTCAAATCAACCCACACGGCAGCTGCCCATCGATGAATGGCCTATCCTTCTGTTTCTGCGTGGGTTGGGTTGCGATATCGTTCATTTCAAAAACTGCTCGAAAGCTAGCTTAGAGACCTGGTCTACAAGAATGAGTCTCTACGAAAATACCTACTTACAAGATCCAGAAAGTTTGAATATCACTGAGTGTCAGTGGAACGAATTCAATGACTCCCACGACAGAATCATCGAATGTGTCTGGCACGCTAGAAAACTAACACTCCACGAAGTTTCGGGCCAATCAGTCATTCCGCCAATGGAAGCACCTCTGGGAATATCGGAGGAATCACGAGCCGCCTTCATCGCCGAAGTCGAGAATGAGCAGCCACGCGATACTCTGAAAAGATTCTTGGCTGTTATTCGCGAGTTTGAATCGTCGGCGAAGACCGAAGTTTCCGATCTCGTACAAAGACTTGTTCGACATTTTGGAGAGCTCTCTCTTCGATACCATGCTCTCGACCTTGTTGTGGAATTAGCCGCGATCTACCCGACATTCTGGAATTCACTCATGGTCGACGATACGGCAGCGCAAAAGCTTATTGCCTCGTTTGATCCTCGACCACAAGAGTTCGTCGAGTGGACAAAATTATTTTACAAAGTTCCCAATCAAAATTTGCTGTCGTTTCTCGAAACAGCTGAATCTGATCAGGAAGAGAATAAAATTACAAAGCTAATTCAATTCAGAAGCCTTCAAGATCCCGAGTCTTTTGTAAATTTGCTCTGGTCCTCCTCGCCAAAGATTCAGCGAACGCTCTTGCGTATTTTGTCGACGTACTGGACTGCTCCTCAGTCAGACGCCCTCTATGCTCGGTTCCGCGATTCGCTCGCAGATCCAATCATGGCGAAGGCCTGGTTTGTCGCCGCAATGAAAGCGGGTCACGATAAAGTCTTTCTTAATTTAGAGACCGATTTTCTAAAACGAAAACTGTTTCGAAAAACGGAAAACGGAGAGACTGCCCTTTCAATTGTGTTAGATGCCTTCGCTGAAAACATGAATCGCAACATTTTTGATTTTCTGAAGAGTCACCTTCAGCAGCTCAAGAGCTCCAACAAGAAAAAAGCCGAACAACTCGTCAAAACATTTCAGCGGAAAAATTCTTCATGAAGGCAAAGATCACCAGAGAGAGCCAAGCTATTTTTGAATATCCAGTAATGGATTTTCAATCTGAGATTGACGCGCTCCAGCGGATTCGAGATCACGACGAATATACCTATCTGCATTCTCTCAATGTTGCCCGACTTTCTGTCAATCTTGCTCATCGACTTGCCATTGCAGGCAAACACCTTATCCAACTGGGCTGGGCGGCACTCTTACATGACGTAGGAAAAATTCAAGTTCCGATTGAAATATTGAATAAACCAAAACAGTTTAGTAAGGATGAGTTGAAACTCATGCAATCTCATCCCTGGGCAGCTTTAATTGAATCAAAGGATCTCCCACTTCAGGAAATCGACTCGATCTCTCGACTGATGGCGGCGTTTGAACATCATCAGCGATATGATCTGCAAGGCTATCCCGCAGTACGAGGCAAACTTCGCCTTCACCCATTCAGTCGGATTGTAGCAATTGCCGATACTTTCGACGCCATGACGAGTGACAGAATCTACCACCGTAGGCTGCTACCGGATATTGCTCTGAAGGTGATGGCGCAAGGATTTGGAACCATTTTCGACCCGCTCATTTTGCAGGCATTCATCACATGCATGGGGGCATACCCAGTCGGCAGCCTCGTTCGACTTTCTGACAATAGCATTGGCGTGGTCTATGAATACGAACAGGGATCTCAAATGGATCGCCCGAAAGTATGGATTCTCGATCCAAAACCAGAAGGATCCAAAAACTTGGTGAAAGAAGAGTTGAAAGATCTTAAAATTATTAGATCGGAGTTTCCAGAAGATCATGGAATTTCAATTCCTAAAGTTCTGCGAGAAATCGAAATTCGTACGGGAGCGTTCCAAGAATGAGAGTTCAGTGTAACCAATGCGGAAGGATGTTTGAGGTTCCGCAATCGCAGGCTAATCGTGCTCTTAAGTGCGTGTGCAAAAACATTTTCATTGCTACTCCGCTGCTTGAAGAAGTGAAAGGACCAGCGGAGGCCAAAGTTCCTACATCACCTAACAGTGTCCCGCTAACGCACACGCAGACGAACACGCCCGATCAGCCTGAGGATCATCTTTCAGAACCAACTGTTACTTCACGAGCTGCTTCGGAAGAGGAGTTGGACGACTATATAAAATTCTTAAAGGGAACCAAAGCACCAGCCGAATCAGTAAACACTTCAGCTCCAGATCTAACACCGACTGCGCCTGCCCCCAAAACGGAGATCGGACCAGTCGATTCAAATTGGGCCAGAAGCTCGTCGCTATTCGACTCTTTACCTCAAGAAATGTCAGCCGAAGAAAAAAATCCTGAGAAGTTGCCCATGCATCAAGAGCGCCCTTTGCCCTTGCAGGGTAGAATTACAAATCCTGAGCGAAAGAATCTGACCCGACCTAAGTTTGAGGTGCAAAAACCGAGACACAGATCATCGGCAATCTATATCTCTTGCGGTGCAACAGCGATTGGAGCAGTGGTCGCCGCTATATTCTGGCTTTCTGCTCCAAAGAAAGTCGCAGAAGAAACTGTAGACCCATATCTTTCGCGATTGTTGGAATCAAAAACCGAACGCAAGGCACCTGAGCCGCAACCGCAACCACAGCCTTCTGCCGTTGCCACACAATCGATGCCGCCACCAACTTCACCTTCTCTCTCTCCAGCTACAAATCAACGAGACGAACCCTCAAATTTAGTTTTGAAGACAGAACTAGAAGATTCAGACCTTTACCCAAAATTTATTTTGGGAGAATTCGAGAATATCGTTCGTGTCGCAAATAAAAGAAATGCGATGAGCGTAATTGATAGAGCATTGCTTCTCGAAGCCTTAGCTCAGCGTGCAGGCAGCGACAGAACTAGGCTTTTCAAGCTATTGGATGATACCAAGTCGTACAAAGAAGTCTCTGGAAGCTCTCCCCATCTCATTCGCACTGAATCAGCAGTCCGTATTTTTCTTGCCAATAATGAAACAGATCTCAATAAGCCAATTGAATATCTAAAAAGTCTCACAAGAACACAGCCCCACGACCCACTGGTCTATGCGTATTTGGGACTGGCGCTCCATCGATTAAATAGACAAGAACTCGCAGAGCAAGCATGGAATCAAGCTCTCGCCATCGAACCGGGCTTTTTTTGGTTGCTGCAGATTCGAAAGGATCTCGCCATTAAAGAAAAAAATTGGCGATTGGCGGACAATCTTGCACGACAGGTCATAAAAATTGAAGGTTACGAAGCATACGGCTACCGAGAAATCTCACGCATCTTTGCGCTTCAAAAGAAAACCGAAGAGGCTATCGACGCGCTTAAGAAGGCGGCTCAGATTTATCCAACAAGCTCCACATTCATTGCTCTCGGAAAACTTCAAGCAGATCGAAACGTCTCTGCCGCCGCACAAAACTTTGAAAAAGCATTGAAGCAAAAGCCAACAAAAAATGAGATTGAAGAAGCCTCTCTGGGTCTTGCAAGATTACTCTGTGAGAACGAGAAAGGTGAACAGGCTTCTGCCTATTACAGAATGTATCTCAATGAAAATATGTCGAAGTCCGTTATCATTGAAAAAGCCGAATGCGAGATCCAGAGTGGTTTTGCAAAGAGAGCGATTGAAACCTACGAATCCGCGCTCAAGCTAGACCCGAGAGATCCCCAAATGTGGCTGAGATATGCGAATGTTCTTTATCGTACAGATAAATTTCGGGCTGCACTTGAAGCAGCTCAAACTTCGTTACGGTGGAAAGAGTCAGAAGGCGCACACATTTTAGCGGCAAGAACATTGTCCAAATTACGAAATGCGAAGGAAGCACACAAGCACTTGCAAAAAGTCCTGCACGCTAACCCACAGAACCGCGAGGCCTCTGCCCTCATGAAATCACTGAATTGACCAAGCCAATCGCAAGATCCACGAAGACAGAATTCTGAATCCAGTTGAACCGAGCTCTCCCTTAAAATCCCGAGCTGCATAGCGAATAGCCTGAAAAATTTGCGAGGCTACAAACCCGAGCCAATAAAAACTAAACAATTCCAATATGATCCAGTGGATTAGGTTTGGCACCATGTTTGCAATAACGATAGCCAACTTCAGAGAATATCTGGAGTTATACCCCTAACTCTTATTACTCCCTAGGTGCCGTTGTGAGTTTCTCCCTTAGCTCACAACGGCTCTTTTATTTGGATCACTTAAAAGTCGCTTAAACCGCGTCAAACCTAGCCCAATTGTGGGTTTGCGGTTTCCGCCTTACAATAAGAATGAGAGCTTAAGCTCAGGGGTTTGGGAGGCTCATTGTCAGTTATAAAGCAAATGCTAGCCGTCATCATTACGCCGGCCGTCGTCGCAGGAATCTGCCTTCCTCTCTGCCCGTTAAGTCTTGGAGATTCCGACAGAGATATTTCACCACAATCGCAAAGCTACTACTTTTTTATGAAGGGAACATTGGCAGCTCTTGATGGAGACTCTGAAGAAGCTCTTCGCCAGTTTGATCAGGCTGCCATGCTGGATAGAAACTCGACCTACGTCAAACTGAAACAGGCGGAAGAACTATTAAATCTGAATCGAACTGAAGATGCGCAACGAATTTTGAAAGCGATAGAAGCGTCCGAGAACCGAAATCCAGAATTTTATGTTCTGAGTGCACGACTGAGCAGCCAATTAGGAAATATTCTAAAAAGCTTGAAAGATCTCGATTTCGCGGTGAATTCGTATCTCGAACAAGATAACAATCTGAAAGCTCGCGAAATCGCTCTGACAAAAGTAGCTCTTCAGGCTGATAACCGGGATTATTCTGGCGCCACTCAAACTCTTGAAAAGTTTCTGAAGAAAAACCCAGATGATGAAATCGCTTTTTATTTCTTGGGAAAAATTCACTCAATATTCCAAAATAAGGCGGCCGCGAAAGTCGCCTACCAAAAAGCGATCGAGTTACGACCCGGATTTCCAGCAGCCTCGAAAGCGCTCGGCTTAGAGCTCGAACTTGAAGGCAAATTGGATGCTGCATTCAAAGTTTACCAAGCAGCGAACCAATCAAATGCTGGCGATGAAGAGTTAATACAGAAGCTGATAAACCTTTCCCTCATTCGAGACGATTACAAAAGTGCGCTCGACTATATTCATCAGTATCTTGAAATGAAACCGGACGACTTACAGAACCTCATGAGGGCTGGACTTATTCATTACAAATTAAAGGAATTCGATCTTGCCGAGGAAAATCTGCGACAGGCCGCCACCAAGGATGCAGCCCCTATGGATCGCATTTCATTCTATATTGGATCGATCGCATTTGAGAAACACAAATTCGAGGAAGCGGCGTCGACTTTGTCAAAGATTCCTGACGATTCAGATTATTTCGTCGAAGCGCAACTCCAGGCATCTACAGTACTCGCATCACACTTAAACAGAAGCAGCGAAGCCTTGAATCTTTTGGACCGAGCGCTCGGCGCCAGAAAAGACAATCCAGATCTGATTCTCGCAAAAGCTGCAATTCTCGATCAAGACAAACAGATTGAGAAAGCGATTTCGACCTTAGATAACGCACGCCAGACGCAATCACAGAATGAAAAAATACTTTTTATGCTCGGCAGCCTTCAAGACCGCGCTGGGCACTTTGAAGACTCAGTGAAAACCATGAAGTCAATATTGGAATTCAACAAAGATAATCCACACGCCCTGAATCATATCGGATATGGATATGCCGACAGGGGAATACATCTCGATGCTGCCGAATCAATGCTCAAACGCGCTATCCAACTCGCGCCTCAGAACGGATTTATATTGGATTCTCTTGGGTGGACATATCATAAGATGAACAAATTTAAGAAGGCCGCCGAAATTTTTGACCGGGCCAACAAACTCTCTCCCAATCAGCCAATAATTATGGAGCATATGGCGGATAATTTTTACAAAATGGGCGAAAAAAAACTAGCCCTCGACCTGTACCAGAAGATTATGCGATTTTCGTTGGAACCAAATGATGAAACAGAAAACAATCCAACCGAAACATCGACTGTCAAAGAACGCGTCCGAGAGAAACTTGCCCTTATTGCTGATAGTTCTGTTCGTTAGCTTTATCGGCTGCTCAACCCATCAAAAATTGAAACCCTGGGATCCAGGATTATCGAAAATCAACGCACAAAATTGTCAGGCAAAATTCTCGGGTCAATTTCCAGATGCATCAGAGGTCGTGCGCATCCGAGGAACGATCGACGCTACTTTCTCTGGAAAAAAATCATCAGCATCGATCGTTATCTTTGATTTCTTCAAAAATCCCCTGATTCATATCACAGCAGTTGGAAAAAAAATTTCATACATGCCAAAACAACATGATAGTGAATACTTTCTCAGATTGTTTTCAAGAACCTGGTGGGAGCCTCTGAGCTTTATGCTGGGAGCCTCAGAACCTCAAAGCACTGCATCAGTTTTGGCGGATTCTGAGAATATACCGATCAAGTTTATAAACTCTGAGATGGAAATTTCCTGCACTCGAGATCTAAACGCAAAGGAAGCCAAATGCGCGTGGATTTCTCAAAAGTTTAACGCAAAACTCGATTTCTCTTTAATCACGTGCCGATCGTAATTATGATTTCAGTATATGATCAAACAGCGCCTTGGCGAACTTTTGGTACAACAAGGCCTTATAAACGACGACCAACTCAGAGCTGGCCTAGCACATCAGAAACAGTGGTCAAAAAAACTTGGCGAATCACTGATAGACCTAGGGTATATCTCGGAGTCTGCGCTATGCGAAAGGCTTGCAAAGGCGCTCCGACTACCAACGATTGACCTGACACGAATAGAAGCATCGACAATTACTCGACAACTTCTGAGCCTCATCCCACTTTCTATTGCTCGCGAGCATCATATCGTTCCAATCGCATCTCGAGAACTTCGCGGCCATAAACGTTTGATTGCAGCCACGACGGACCCTACAAATTATAAAATATTTGAAGACCTCCAATTCAAATCAGGATTACCACTTCTCATTTTTCTTGCGCCTGCATCTGACATTGAATGGTTCATCCGAAGATATTATCTCGGCGAAGAGTATGCCTTGTCGCAGAACTACATCAGCACGATCTCCAGAAATCAGATTAGCAGCCCACTCCACAAAACACCCATTGACCCAATTTCTGCGATCTTCGAAGACAGTGAATTTACGAACGTGACAAAGCAGTATCGTGGAAAAGATCCAAAAAAATGAGTCTTCTGTCGGTCGAAAATCTTACGCTTCAGTTCAAAACATCGCGGGGAGTTCTGCACGCAATAGACGATATTTCCTTTGAATTGGAGGCGGGAGAAACCCTCGGAATAGTCGGCGAAAGTGGCTGTGGGAAAACGGCGACAGCACTTTCAATTATGCGACTGATCCCTTCGCCTCCGGCAAATTACACACGTGGCAAGATTTTATTCGAAAACAGAAATTTGTTAAGTCTTCAAAATCGAGAAATGCGTGCTGTACGTGGCTCGGATATTTCCATGATTTTTCAAGAACCGATGACATCGCTCAATCCCGTTTTCACTGTTGGAGAACAAATACTTGAAACAATTTGTTTGCATCAGAAGGTGTCTCGAAAAGTTGCAAAAACAAGAGCTATCGAAATTATGCAGCGCGTCAGCATTCCTGACGCAGAAGAGCGATTTGATTATTACCCTTATCAAATGTCTGGCGGGCTAAGACAAAGAATTATGATCGCCATGGCGTTGTCATGCAGGCCAAAATTACTGATCGCCGACGAACCCACGACCGCGCTGGATGTGACCATTCAGGCGCAGATCCTTCACCTTATCAAAGAGTTACAGCGCGAGTTCCAAATGGCGATGATTATTATCACCCATGATTTTGGGGTGATTGCTGAAACCGCTGATCGGGTTCATGTCATGTATGCTGGAAAGATCGCCGAAAAATCTGGAATCATCGATATTTTTGACGCGCCGCAACATCCCTATACTGTCGGACTTCAGAAATCCATTCCCTCGTTTGCAACACACGAAGCTCGTTTATATTCGATTCCCGGAATTGTTCCAAATCTGACCAGCCCCCCCAAAGGATGCCGATTCTACGACAGATGCGAATTCAGGCAGGCCATTTGCAGTGAAGCCAACCCAGAGTTGAAAGCAACATTGAACCCCACTCATACGGTAGCTTGTTATTTTCCGCAGGCAAAACAATGAAAGACTTTATCAAAATCAAAAATCTAAGCGTTGAGTTTCCAATTCTTTCCGGGCCCATTGGTAAAAAGAAAAGAACCCTTCGCGCAGTTCAAGATGTCACCATAGATATTTTCAAAGGTGAAACACTGGGGCTCGTAGGTGAAAGTGGTTGCGGAAAAAGTACTCTTGGAAAAGCTCTACTGCGATTAGTTGAATCTTCATTTGGATCAGTTCACTACGAAGGTACAGAAATTCTTCGCGTGCCTCAGTCGTCTTTTCGCGCCTTTCGACGAAAAATTCAGATTATTTTCCAAGATCCATTCTCGTCACTAAACCCAAGAATGACCATAGGCGAAACGCTCAAAGAGCCGCTCATTGTTCATCAGCTTGAAAAACCAGCAGACCAAAAATCAAAAGCAATCGAAGCTCTCCAGACCGTTGGGCTCACCCCAGACGCGTACGATCGATACCCTCACGAATTCTCTGGGGGGCAACGCCAACGAATTGGCATCGCACGAGCACTGATGGTGAAGCCTGATTTCATAGTTGCCGATGAGCCCGTATCAGCATTGGATGTATCGATACAAGCCCAAGTACTAAACCTGCTGCGGGACCTCAGGGACAATTTTCAATTAACCTATCTTTTTATTTCGCATGACTTGAATGTAGTTCGGTATTTTTGCGACAGAGTCGTCGTGATGTACCTTGGACGAATCATGGAAATTATCCCGAGAGATAAACTTATTGAACCGAAATTTAATATTCATCCTTATACCAGAGCTCTTATTGAGTCCGTTCCAAAAAAACATCCCTCGCTCAAAGCCACACGACCGCCACTGCTCGGAGATATCCCCTCGCCCGTGAATCCTCCGACAGGATGCGTTTTCCATACTCGGTGCCCAGAGGCAAAACCCGAATGCGCACAGATTGCTCCCCAACTTAGACAGGTGTCTGGAAGACTTGTTGCATGCCATCTACGATAAATGATTAGGTATTCCCCATGACCCAGACCAAACCATTGCCAATTCTATTGACCGGCATCCGCGTGAGCGGCGAAATCCACCTTGGCAACTATCTCGGGGCAATGAAGCCAGCCATCGATCGTCAGAACGACTTCAGATCGTTCTTCTTCGTCGCTGACCTTCACGGCCTCACCACATCTCCAGCCGCTAATGAATTGCGTGAGAATGCGCGACGCATTGCGGCTGCGTGGCTCGCATGCGGATTGGACCCCAAGCAGGCCACTCTATGGAAACAAAGCGATGTAAGAGAACATTTGGAACTGAGTTATATACTGGCATGCGTCACAAATATGGGACTTCTTGAACGAGCCCATACCTATAAGGACGCCCTGGCCAAGGGTAAACTTATTAAGTTTGGACTCTTCTATTATCCGGTTCTTATGGCTGCTGATATTTTGCTTTACGGCGCAGATTTCGTACCGGTCGGTAAAGATCAGGCACAACATCTTGAGATGGCTCGAGACATGGCAACATTCTTTAATGAAACCTATGGAAATATTTTAAAAGCCCCTCAAGCCATCATCCATGAAAATTCTGCGTCAGTGCCGGGAACGGACGGAAGAAAAATGTCCAAAAGCTATGACAATGGAATCGATCTCTTTGCTGAAGAAAAAATATTAAAAAAGCAAATAATGTCCATTCAGACTGATTCCAAGAGCCTAGACGAACCGAAGGTCGCTGACGAATGCTTGGTCTATCAGATCTACAAACTGGTTGCGCCAGCGGACGCCTGCTCAGAAATGAAATCGAAACTGGAGGCTGGAGGCTATGGTTATGGTGACGCAAAAAAGCTTCTTCTCGCCAGAATCTTAGAAGACTATGGCGTGATGCGTAAAAACTTCACCCACTGGATGAGTGACCGCGCAGAACTGGATAAGATCCTCAAAGATGGTGCCGAACGCGCTCGGGATCAAGCATCTAAAATAATGTGTCAGATAAGAAACATGATCGGTCTATAATGGGAACATGACCCAATCGATCCGATTTTTGTTTGTTTTTAATTTTATCATTACACTTTTTATTTTAAGTTGCGCCACAAAAGAGCAACCACGAGTCGTGAGCCTTTCTGCAAATCGAAGAATGGCCGTCAGTGTAAAAATAATCAGCGCCTCTTCACAATCGAACGAAGAGCTTAAATCATATTTCTCTAAAATTTCCCAGACGGCGATAGAAAAGGCTTACGGATCGAAAGTTAAAGTCTTACCTTTGCAATTCACTTCACCACTGGAAACTCCAGAAAATCTCTATGAAATTGGTCGCTCGGAATCAGATGATATCTTTCTGGTCGAGGCCAAGGTTCCATTTGGTTTTCAAATTCCACAGAATGAATCAAGCTCGTACTCCCAGAGCTCAGTCACACTCAATAACTCTGATTCGGTGACCATCTCCACGACGATTCTCAACGGCGCGAATCTCAGAACCGTCACAGTCTTCAACTTTTCGACCCCCGCTCAACCAAATCATGGGTTTCAAACTCTCTTCGAGGGCGCATTTGCTAAATCTGCGTTGGCATCATTTCCAAACCCCAATATCTATCCAAAATCCGCAGCAAAACATTATGCCGACTTACTGTATGTCTTTAGCGAAGATCATGAGAAAAATTTTCAAGAACCTCTCACCTGTGAAAATGCTTCTCAGCGCTATATGTATTACAAATGGGCAAAAGAATTATATGAGCTTGCAGCAACGAAAGGCTTGTCCAACGTGATAGGACAGCAATCGGAAGCGCATCTGATGACGACTCGAATGGATGAATCATCACAAAAAGTTAAAATTTTAGATGACTGCACTGCCGATGCTGAAAAAAGTTTTGCCATAAATATCGATTATGGATCAATTACTTCGGAGAATCAGACCTACCTTCAACAGGCATTTGAGGCCACCAACTTTGCGACTACCTTGAAGCAATATACTGACAAGCCGGTCAATTTTCGATTTCAAATCGAGCCCACCGGCCTGCTGAGCTTATTTTTGACACTTCGATTTGATCAAAAACGATTTCAGGCCTGGACCGTCAATCGAATCCCTCAAAAAATGAGAAATTTTCAGATTCTCTCACTAGATCCATATTATGCCTTAATGCAAAAAATGGTGATTTTCAGATCGTCGCTTCCAGACTCTGCACCATACGGGCTCAAGTCGGCACTCAGCACAATGAAAATGATGCTGGAACTAAAAACCCTACTCAACGGTTCTGCATCGTTTCCGGTTGACGGAAAGTATCTCGCCGCCAACAAAACCGTCAGAATGGCGTATCCATCCAAAATATTTTTCTCTCAACCAGGGTCTGAATCAAAAGTAATTTCTAATCGTGATGAAATTATTTTTCAAGAGAGAGGCTGGATAGCTCTCGGCAATTGCAAAACGCTAGATGGAACCCGAACGGAAGATGGATTGCTCTACGAATTTTTTGGATTTCCCTGCAGATAAGATAAAAAATTAACTACCGCGTCAAGAGATTGGCAATGATAGAATGAATCTGGCATGGATTCGGCGGTAGCAAAAGCTCGTTTCAATCTGACAATTCATTCCTTTCCCGCCGACCCTATCGTGCCGGAAGTATGCCAACTCATATATGGCATCAAAGACAAGAACCTGATTGCGACATTGGTTTCGGTTCCGTATCACGTGGGCCGAACATTTTCGTGGGAAGAAAGTTCATTTTTTCACGAGCAACTCAAAACGTTGGGCGTCGGTCATTCTCTTGTATCGAATGATCCCTCGGTTCAATCAATGAGCTATAGCCCACACCACGCACCATCGAAAATCGACAGCGGCGACGGAGACAAACCCAGAAACAAACAATTTCCAAATAGCCTTCCGCTAACAGAAGCAAAAAAGTGGGCTCGATTCGCGATCTTCGCTGCGGCATGTCTTGCGGCATATGGAGTCCTCCATCTCTCGACTCGCTTCGGGAAAAAAGAACAGACGGGTCTCAAGACCGCAAGTCAACATGAGACAACTATCGAGAAGCTTATCGATCGCGTCGAGTATCGACTCAGCCAAGATCTCACCTGGAGTGAAGCAAAAGTTAATGTTGGCCTCGATTCTGGCGACGCGATTCGAACTTTTGATGAGTCAACAGCCCATCTTCGATATCAAGAAGGCTCTCTCGTAATCGTGAGACCAAAAACTCTTATGGTTATTGGAAAGCCCGAGCCATCACGGCAAACCATCTCCCTCGAAGACGGGCAGGTTCAGGCTCGACTGCGTTCTTCAGAAAACTCTCAAACCTTGAGAATAAAGACTCCGGTGGGAACGCTCGACATGAAAAGCCCGAAAAAAGGCGAAACAGCCGAAGCACGAGTTGACACTTCAGTAAGCAAGGGCCGAATTGAAGTTGCAGTGACCTCTGGAAAAGTGAGTCTGACTCCGGCCACTGGAGATCAAAAGTCTATCGTATTGACGAGCAATCAAAAAATCGTGGGAGAAATCAATTCGCTGTCGCCAATCGTGGAGTTCCATCCGACAGTCGCGCTCTTTCAACCCAAAAACGATGAAACACTCACGATTAATCCTCAAGAGAATGAGTCTCTTCTATTTGAATGGGAAAATATTTCAGATGATGCACAGTATATTTTTGAAATTCTTCCTGAATCTACCTCTAAAGAACCGCTACTCACGCGGGAAACCAGAGAACCCAAATTAATTCTAACTTACCTTGATCTTGGCAATCTCTATTGGAGAGTCACAGCAAAAACAAGTTCGGCTGTATTCATCAGCGAAACCAGGCCTCTTCATGTTAAAAAGCGTAACAACTAAAATATTTGCAGTGTTTGCTGTTCTTGTTGTTCTCGAAGGCCTGACCCTGTCGATCGTCCTCGGCAGGCTCATGATTCGAGAAACAGAAACCTATGTACTTGATAGCTTATCGCTGCGATCGCAAGTTAAGGCTGAAGAAATCCAAAAAAAATTATCTGTAGATAAATCGAATATTTCGGCAGTCATCGCCAAAGATCCTGCCATCTTTTTATTGTCGCAGGATGGGAGCAGTATCGAATCCAAAATTCCAAAAAACTTTGATCTCAAGGTTCTTCGCAGTCTAGCTCCCCGAACCGGATCATCTGTCACAGAATGCGCTGACCTAACTGGTGAAAACTACTTCTGCTCGTTCTCATCCATCCCTCAATCCTCCGTCTGGATCTTTGAGAGTCTTCCACAGGGATCAATTTTTCAAATCTTTGAAAAACTAAAATTTCAAATTGCCGGCTTTCTGATGATCTGGCTTTCACTTTCGATCGCATTGACTTACCTGTCTTCTCGCCTTCTTTTACGACCACTTCAGCAATTCATACAGGTCTCAGAACGAGTCGCGACGGGAAATTTTCAAAATGCTGAACTGCCCACAGATCGGCTTGATGAAATCGGAGACTTGGCACGATCGCTTTTCAAGATGACCAATCAACTAAAACAGCGAGAATTTTATTTGAGCCAATCGGCCCAACAACTGGTTCATTCCGCACGGCTGGCGTCGGTAGGACAAATGGGTGCAAGCATTGCACACGAAGTAAAAAATCCCCTCATGGCTATGATTGGTTACGCCAAGATACTGTTGAACAAATCCAACGACCAAGACATCAAAGAGGCAGCTGAAATTATCTACAAAGAAAGCGAACGTTGCAGCCAGATCTTGAGCCAAATGTTGAAGTTTTCAAGGAATGAATCCGCCGAAAGTCGCCCATTCAAACTGCAGGAAGTAATTGATTCCACGTTACTCCTTTTACGGGCGGATGCTAAAAGTCGAGGAGTTACAATTAGTTACGCTGGCAAGACCGATGCCGTCCTTGTAGGAAAAGGGGAACAGATCCAGCAAGTATTGCTAAACCTACTCATAAACGCCGTTCAGGCTTCGCCAGCAGATTCATCGGTTGAACTCAAGTGCACAGACCAAACTGACAGCGTCAAAATTCAAGTTTCAGATCACGGAGCCGGGATTCCACTAGAAATTCAGAACAATATTTTTGACCCCTTCTTCACAACAAAAAATAAGCGAGATGGAACAGGTCTCGGACTATCGGTTGCTCAAGATATTGTCCGACAACACGGCGGAGAAATCGCATTTGAATCAAAGCCTGGCACTGGAACAATTTTCAGCTTTTCGTTGCCACAGGGCTAACCCACACCATTTTGCTGCGTATCTTGACCGCGTGACTCTGGCTTGAGACGATAGCCGAGTGAAGATTCTCATTATTGACGATGAAACGAGCTTACTCCGACTTCTGAAGATCAGCTTAAGCGAACATCACCACGACATCACCACAACTGAGACGGCCGCGAGCGGTCTTAATGTCTTTAAGTCTGACATTTTTGATGCTGTTCTTTGCGATATCGGTTTGCCCGACCGCGATGGGCTCGATGTCCTGAGCGATATTCGCGCAATCAATGACCAAGTGCCTGTGATTATAATAACAGCACATGGCAGTATTCACTCAGCGCTCTCTGCTATGAAACGCGGAGCTTATGACTATATTCAAAAACCGTTTGAAGTGGAGGAGATCCAAATCATTCTCGATCGATGCCAGCGAGAAAAAAAGCTCGAGACAGATTATTCCCGACTGAAACAGGTAATTAAATCGGAATATGATTTCTCAAATATTATTGGAAACTCGACTGCCATTCGTGCTGTTTTCGACAAAATCAGGCGAGCTGCCGATACGAAGAGCACGATTCTGATCACTGGAGAAAGTGGTACAGGTAAAGAATTGATAGCCAAGGCTGTTCATTTTAATAGCCCCAGAAAAAATGCTCCATTCGTGGTTGTGGACTGCGGCGCCATGCCAGCGAATCTTCTGGAAAGCGAACTGTTCGGGCATATCAAGGGTGCCTTTACGGGCGCAGATCGTACGAAGAAAGGGTTATGCGAGGAAGCTCATGGCGGAACAATTTTCTTAGATGAAATTGGAGAAATGCCATTAGAGCTCCAAAGCAAGCTTCTGCGACTTTTGCAGGAGTCTACGATTCGTCGAGTAGGAGAAACGAAACCCATCAGTGTGGACATTCGAGTCATTGCAGCAACCAATCGAGTTCTGGAAGACGAAATCAAAGCAGGCCGCTTTAGAGAAGACCTGTACTACCGACTGAATGTTGTCCCAGTGCGTTCGCCTTCACTTAAAGAGCGTAAAGATGATATCGCCATGCTCTCACATCATTTTTTGAAAAAATTTGCACGGGATTATCAGAGAAACGCAAAGACGATCGACGCTCGAGTCATGGAAAAGCTTCTCTCCTACGACTGGCCAGGCAATGTACGACAACTTCAAAATCTCATCGAACAGATGGTCGTCATGAGTACAGACGAAAAACTCAGCTTGGCTCTGCTGCCTCCTCCATTTCAAAATCTGGACGCCAGTATTCCGCCTACGATCGAGGACAATGAATGGGACTTAAAAAAGGCAACGGAGCGAGTCCAAAGTTATACGGAAGAGTGCTTAATTCGAAAAGCGCTTGCTCACACAAAAAACAATAAGACAAAGGCCGCGGAGCTGCTTGGCATCAGCCGCCGAGCGTTGATCTATAAAGCGCAGGAATACAAAATTTCGGAAGCTACGAATGATCCGAGGGACGCACACGAAAATTTAGAGGAAACAGAATGATTTTGATCGATGGCAAACTATGCTCAAAGAAACGGCTAACGGACGTAAAAGCAAAAATTGAACATCAGTTTAGCAAAACAAATCTCCGCCCAGGCTTAGCAGTCATTCGAGTGGGAGAAGATCCAGCGTCAAAGATTTATGTCACAAAGAAAGTGCAAACCTGTCGGGAAATTGGAATTCAATCTTTTGAGTTCCTGCTTCCTGAACAAACCGATCAGCTATCTCTTGAAAAACTGATCTCCCAGCTCAATCAACGACAAGACATTCATGGAATTCTTGTGCAACTGCCTCTTCCGAAACATATTTCAGAAAAATCAATTCTTGAGAAAATATCTCCTTCAAAAGATGTGGATGGTTTTCATCCTCTCAATCGTGGAAAACTCATTTCTCAAGAGGCGACTTTCGTGCCCTGCACGCCCCAGGGAATTATGTCGCTGCTCACAGATTACGCGATTTCTCTCGAGGGAAAATATGCGGTAGTCATTGGTCGATCCGCGATCGTAGGTCGACCGATAAGCCTTCTGCTCGATCATGCTGGTGCCACAGTCACCGTCGCTCATTCAAAAACAAAAAACCTCGAAATATTGCTGTCACAGGCAGATATTATCGTGGCAGCGATTGGTAAACCTCATTTTCTATCGACTCAGAAGCTGAAACCAGGCGTCGTCCTCATTGATGTCGGCATAAACAGGCTTTCAGATGGTTCAATTGTCGGAGATATTGATCTAAAAAATTATTCAGAAATTGCTTCAGCGGCTACGCCTGTTCCTGGAGGCGTTGGACCCATGACGATCTGCTCTCTTCTCGAAAACACCTGGCAAAGTTTTGAGAATTTTACGATCGATAGCAGGAAGTAAAAGCTCTGCCACTTTTTCTCGCTCGATCCAAGAGACCCTTGCGGCCATCGTTCCTGTTAACTTTTCGCGTTTCCAAACGTAAAAATCACGAGTTGTTACCGAGTATCTAAATTCAGGAGGGCCCTCCCGTGGCTTCTTTAACTGACAAAACGGTAGTCTAGAAAAATCCTGATACTTCGAATCAGTTCCGGTTTTAAAGAAAGCGATCTTACCCTGTCTCTCGACGAGAAAAACTTCTTCATAATGTTTTCGTCTTACTTTCTTCGACAATTTTTTTGGCAAAATAGATACTAAGCCATGCTTATAAGATAAACATTTTTTATTTAATGGGCATTCGATACATTTTGTATTTCTTGGCGTACAAATAGTCGCGCCTAGCTCCATCATCCCTTCTGCAAATTCACGGGAATCGTCGGAGCCCTGAGGCGCAATTTTTTCAGCAACTTTCCATAGTTTCTTCAAAGTGTCCGGTTGTCCGACGTCATCTTCAATGGCAAAGAATCGAGAATAAACGCGTATTAGGTTTCCATCGAGAGCTGCCGTACTTTTCCGAAAGGCAATCGACAGAATCGCTCCAGACGAATAGGGCCCGATGCCCGGAATTTCGAGCAGAGCGTCTCGAGTCTCTGGAATAACGCCACCATATTTTTCAACAATGAACTGTGCCCCTTTCAGAAGATTCTTGGCTCTTTGGTAATAACCCAAACCCTCCCAGGCCCTGAGCACATCATCTTCGCGCGCTCGAGCTAAATCATGAACACTCGGAAACTTTTGCAAAAAATTATTGTAATAGGGAATCACCGTTGAAACTGTCGTTTGCTGGAGCATCATTTCTGATATCCAAATTTTGTAAGGATCCGACGTTTTACGCCACGGCAAATCACGCGCGTTTTTTTTAAACCATGGGACAATCGAGTTCTGGAATCGAACGATGTCTTGAGCTACGAAATGATCGACGAAATCAGAACGCATTGAGCCCAGTAATTTTCTCGCCAATGATTAATTTATGAATATCGTAAGTTCCCTCGTAGGTATTCACACTCTCAAGATTACACATATGCCGCATACACTGATATTCGTCGCTCACTCCATTCGCGCCCAGAATATCACGCGCAACACGAGCGGCATTCAAAGCAATAGCAACATTGTTCATCTTGCCCATTGAAATCTGATGGGGCTTAATCTTTCCAGCAGATTTCAGCTGCCCCAAACGATATGCCAGCAACTGCCCCTTGGTGATTTCAGTCAACATATCGACCAGCTTTACCTGAACAATCTGCTTTCCAGCGATAGGTCGATCGAACATCACGCGTTCTTTCGCATAATGCAAAGCCTCATGATAACAGGCCATCGCAGCACCAAGCGCGCCCCAAGCGATTCCATAGCGCGCAGAACTCAAACACATCAAGGCCGCTTTCAAGCCCTTAGCTCCCGGCAAAATAAAATCTTCAGGGATCTCGCAGTTATCGAGAATGAACTCCCCTGTAATTGAGCAACGAAGCGATAATTTGCCGTGAATTTCTCGCGCATGATATCCCTTTGTATTCTTGGGAATGAGAAAACCGCGGATATCTCCGTCATATTTTGCCCAAACAATGGAAAGATCCGCAACACTGGCATTCGTGATCCATCTTTTTGTTCCGTTGAGCACGAAATTTTTGCCTTTTCTTACGGCAGTGGTGAGCATGCCAGAAGGATTGCTTCCAAAATCTGGCTCTGTCAGTCCGAAACATCCAATAAGTTCGCCTTTTGCCATTTTTGGCAAATAAGTTTCTTTTTGTTTTTCAGATCCAAAACTGTGAATGGGATACATGCATAACGATGTTTGAACTGATGCCAGCGATCGCAACCCACTATCGCCACGCTCAAGCTCCATCATGATCAATCCATACTCAATGTCGCTCATGCCTGCGCAGCCATAACCTTTGAGATTACATCCCAGCAAACCCATTTCCCCCATTTCAGACACAAGATCGAAAGGAAAAGTGCCCGCCTGATAATGCTTCGCCACAACAGGCATAAATTTCTGGCTCACAAAACTACGAACGCTCTCTCGAACTTGTTTCTCTTGATCGGAAAGCAACTCATCTAAACCTAGAAAATCAACTCCATCGTATGCCTGCATTAATCTCTCTCCTCCGGAATTTCAGTAATTCTCACCCGTTCAACTTCACCATCTTTTACGGATAAAATTGTGAACACATAATTATTCCATATAATCACTGTCTTGTTCGAAAGTTGTTGGTGACCTGCATAATGCATCAGAAATCCATTAATCGTCGCATAGGACTCCGCAGGTTCCATCTCGATTCCATAATTTGTTTTAAGATCAACAAGCAACTCTGACCCTTCAACTTCGATTCCAGATGAGTAGAGATCCACAACAGGTTTTGAGCTCTGGTCATCATGCTCGTCGTTGATTTCACCAAATACTTCCTCAAGGATATCTTCCAATGTGACCAGGCCGACAACATTGCCCCATTCATCTTTCACAATCGCCAAATGAATGCGGTTCGATTTCATCTCACTTAAAACGCGCGAAATCATGGCCTGCTCAGATACAAAGAAAGCTCTACGAAGGCAGGTCCGAAGAGAAAAAGAATCGACGACTGAAAAGCCTTCTGCCTTCACCGCATACGACTTCAAAATGCCAAAGAGATCACGCGCATGAAAAAATCCGACAATACGATCGAGATTGGCATTATAGACCGGATATCGAGAATGATTCTCTTGCCGCACAAAATCCAAAACTTCTACCAATCCAGCATTAATCGATAGAGCTGAAATTTTGTCGCGAGGAATCATGATATCTTTCACTCGCCTCTTTGAAAATTCGAAAACCGATGACAAAATTTGTGTCTTATCGTGCTCCATCGTCCCCTGGCGTTCAGCCACGGAAACTAAATACTCAATATCTGAGTGCGTCACTAAACGTTGATCATTTATTCGAATACCTAACATTTTCAAAAGACCGGCGACAGTAGATGTTAACATGACAGTCAACGGATACAGAACAAAGTCAAAGCCCAACAAAAGTCGGCAAACATAGGGAGCGCTTTTTTCTGCATGAGCTCGAGCCACAACCTTCGGACCGATTTCACCAAAAATGAGCAGCAAAATTGTGACAAATACCCCAAAGAATGCATCGGCCACTCGGTGTTCGGGATAAATCTCTCGCATCAAATTCGTGGAAAGAATAGCGATCTGCGTATTGAGAAAGGTATTACAAACAAGAATGGTTGCCAGCAATCGGTCTGGCTTATCGAGCCAACGTCGAAGTGAATCATTAAACCAACCACCACGATTCATGATTCGTTCTGTTTGAATACCAGGCAAAGCTGTAAGTGCTGTCTCTGTGAATGAAAAAAAGCAGGAACCCACGAAAGAAATCGCTATACCGGCGAGGTACGCGTTAGTTGAATCCATATGATGTCTTTTCTCTCCTCAGCATCTTTCTCAATCAAAGAAAACTCTATACAAGAACATGTGATCGGGTCAAACATGCCCTGAGAATGCAGATTTTAAGCCTGAGAGAACTCAAGTACGCGGTATTCGATTTAGAAACGACCGGTTTTTATCCCGAAAAAGGGGATGAGATCATCGAAATCGGAGGCGTTCTCGTCGAAGGAATGGAAATTACGAAGACATTTCAAAGTTTAATCAACCCTCGCCGCTCTATTCCCCTGGCATCGACTCAAGTTCACGGAATTAAGGATGAAGATGTTGCTGATGCACCAACGATTGTTGAAGTTCTGCCTGATTTTTTGCAATTTGTGAGTGGCCGCATACTCGTTGCCCAGAATGCCAAATTCGATATGAGTTTTATGGTGCACAAATTCAAACAGCTGCAGATCCCTATGCGCCAAACCGTGGTGATTGATACGATCGGGCTATCAAAGATGATCTTTCAATATGAAACATCTCACAGTCTCGACAAAATCATGGCGAGGCTTGGAATTCCAAAATCTGGAGACCGCCACCGATCTTTGGACGATAGCCGTTATACGGCGCAGGCACTCATTGAGTTGATCAAACTTCTTGAACAGCAACAGATCAAAACATTGCCTGAAGTTGAAAGCGCCTTTGTTAAACCCGAAACCCTCTTTCGCCAAGAAAAAGCGAAAAGCCGCAGCCTTTTCTGAGGTTCAAGTTTACTAACTCAAACTCTTATCCCATAGGATATCTGGTCGACCCGACCGCTTATTGGCAACTCGAGATACAACAAAAAGAAAATCCGAAAGTCGATTCAAGTATTTCAAGGCCTCAAGGTTATAAGCCGTTGATTCTCCGAGCTTAACGACTGCCCGTTCAGCACGGCGACAAACCGTACGGGCGAGATGCAGAAACGCCGCCGCTGAACTCCCACCGGGCAAAATGAATTGCGTGAGTGGAGAAAGCTCAGATTCATAAGCGTCAATTTTTTGTTCCAAAAAAGACACGCGATCCGGAGTCATTCGATCAATATTTTTCGGCGCATTAATGGGCGTTGCCAGATCTGAGCAAAGGCGATGCAGGTCATGCTGAATGCGAATTAAATCTGAGTTAAGCGCAGCGTCTCCGCAATGAGCGATGACCACACCAAGACAGCTGTTTAGCTCATCAACTTCGCCATAAGCCGTAACATGAAGAGAACTCTTCGAGACTCTCAGGCCACTGAACAAGCCGGTCTCACCCGCATCACCCGTTTTTGTGTAGATCTTCACAAGAGCATTTAACCCAAACTCACTGAGATGCGCACGAAGAAAAAGGCAATCGAAACAAAACTTTCCACGCCGCCTTTGCAGCAAGCCGCCGCACATCTGCTCTCGAAATTTTAATACGCGCTTCCTCCAAAGACCTCAGCTTCAATCTCTGGAGCGTTGATAGACCAATTGCGCAGGGAATAAAGCTGGCCCATCTCAGTCGCCTCTCAGCTAAGGAAAGCTGATTTCCAAATGAAATTCCTTCTCTCAAGTATTTCTCCGTTTGATCCAAATACAGAGCCGAAAATTGGCTCCATTTTTTGCTCTTCCAGAGCAAATCACCTTCGACCCCTGCGGCGCTTAACAATTCGCGTGAAAAATAAATACGTCCACGCGCCAGATCCTCTGGAGCATCTCGATAAATATTTATTCTCTGAAGACCCTTACCGTAAGCCACGGCAAGTTCCGTGAGTTCTACTGGCAAATCGAAAATCTTAACCCAAAACTCTCCCACACATCCGGCAATATGATAGCAATACCAATCGAATTCTTGATCGTCTTCTACTCCTAAGACAGGCGTGTTTTGAGACGAAACCGAGAATTTTCTGAGATCCCATTTCATTCCAAGAAATAGTTTCTTAATCACATCTTTGATCAAAATTTTTTGTTTAGTCGGAAGCTGGCAAAATTCTTTCAAGATATCGTCGGATAAACGGAGTAACTCTGTCTCAACGGATGATAATCCAGTGGGATTCTCACGTTTTTCAAAATGCGTCTTTTCACTCATAATAGCGTTTTCGAAAGACTCCAAATCAGCTAATCGTGTTGCAGAATCACATGAGCCAGAGTCGACAAGAGTATCCCCGTAGCGTGCAAGCAAGTAAGCCAAAGTCACCGCCTCTCGCTGATTCTTTGGCAGAAAAAAAAGACTCAGCGAAAACGAGCGAGACACTTTTTGAATTATCTGCTTTGAAACCATCTGATATCTTTCATCCTTCGTTTCGTCCCGATCTTCGGGCTCTACAAAAAAGCCATTTTCAAATCACCTTCTGGTTTGTCGCATCTTCGCAGAGAAGACAAGCAATGCATGATCTCTATACATACTGCCGGCTGATTGACGATATCACTGACGAAGATGGGCTGACATTGGAAGCTCGCCGCGATCTGCTTCAGGAAATTCGGCGATGGCTAAACGAGAAAAAACTCGTGGGACATCCATTTTGGGACCGTTTTCAACAAGAAATCAACAGCCTCGGCATTTCTTGGAATGCGCTTCATGGAATTTTGGACGGTGTCTCCATGGATCTGGATCCAGCATTTAAAAGAATGCAAACTTGGAAAGACCTTGATCAATACATTTATGGGGTCGCCTCCTGCGTCGGAGAGGCTGTGCTTGAGATTCTTGGAGTCGGTGGAGCCCGCGGAAAAACCTATGCACAGCATATGGGACGAGCCTTACAGCTTTGGAATATTCTGCGAGACCTCGAGGCAGACCAAAAATTGGGGCGAATTTATATTCCCTCTGAATTTTTAGGTACCCACAGTCTAGAAACTCAACTTCCTCGAGTTCGCGCTGAAATTTACCGGATGGCTTTAAACGAATGGACGCTGGCAATCCCTTATTCTTGGAAATGCTTACCCGCAGAAATGATGGGCGCCATTTATAAAGAAGGCGCGACGGTCTATTGGAAAAATGGATCAGAAAAAAGATTGTCGCGTTTTGAGAAGCTCATCTGCATCCTCAAATGCCTGATAAAATTTCCGTCGTCTTTTTCAAAAAAATAATTTTAGAAAACAAATCTGCTGTCAGGCATCCGCAATTTTTTGAATCCTCGTTCGCAGGCTCTCAGCATCGAATCCATAATGCTTATAGATCTCGTCCGGCTCACCAGATTCTCCAAATGTATCAACTCCAATTCTATGCAACTTTGCTGATGTCGCAGTCTCAGCCAAAATTTCTGCCACCGCAGAGCCTAATCCGCCAACAGTGTAATGATCCTCAGCGGTGATGATCCAAGCATGAGTTTCAGTAAGTCGACGAATACAGTCCTTATCAATCGGATTCAAACTTGATGCGTTGACCACCGTCCATTCTTTGCCTTCCGCTGCTTTCAACGCATTGCCAGTGAGCCCTCCGCTACCAATGACGGCCACATTTTTGCCCGATTTCAGTGTCGTCCATTTTCCAGGCTGGAACTCAAATTCCTGAGAATAAAGATTCGGCACCTTCTGTCGAGTCAAACGGATATAGCAAGCGCCCTCATTTTTCACGACATATCGGATGATGGCTTTTGTCTCAAAATCATCCGCTGGTTGGTAAATCGAAAACTCCGGCAATGATCTCAATAATGCAACGTCATCAAGACCCATTTGAGAATGCCCATCTTCACCGATCGCTACTCCAGAGTGCGTGCCGATCAACTTCACATTTGCGCGGTTATAGGCCACAGACATTCGAATCTGATCGTATCGACCGGTCAAAAAGCATCCAAAGCTGCAAGCGAAAGCAATTTTTCCAGATAGCGCTAGGCCTGCAGCAGTTCCAATCATATTTGCTTCTGCAATCCCCATTTCGAAAAATCGATTTGGAAATTTTTTTGCAAAGGCATTCGACTTTGTTGATTTACTAAGATCAGCATCCAAAACTACGATTTGAGAATTTTCCGCTCCAAGCCGTGCTAATTCTTCGCCGAAACTATCCCGTGTGGCTCTCATGATTCCAACTCCTTTAATGCACGCTGCAATTCATCATCTGTAGGGGCAACGCCATGCCAGTCTATGACTTTCTCCATGAAACTTACACCTTTGCCCTTCACTGTATGAGCGATCACCATGGTGGGCTTTCCTGGTACCGTCTTCGTCAAAACATTCTTTAAAGCCACACGATCATGCCCATCCACTTCCAAGACATTCCAATTAAACGCTCGCCATTTATCGAGCAGCGGATTGATATTCATCACTTCGTCAGATGTTCCATCAATCTGCCCGCGGTTAAAATCCGTGATTGCGATGAGATTATCCAATTGAAATTTTGCGGCACTCATCGCCGTTTCCCAAATTTGTCCTTCTTGAGTTTCACCATCCCCAATCAACGAGAAAACTTTATAGTCTTTATTGTCGAGTTTCCCCGCGAGAGCCATACCTTGAGCAATTGAAAGCCCTTGGCCAAGTGATCCGGTCGCAGCTTCTGACGCAAAAAGACGAACTCGATCTGGATGTCCTTGCAGCGGAGAACCCAATTTTCTGAGCGTCATCAACCAATCACTCGGAAAATATCCCGCTTCCGAGAGCACAGCATACAACGCCGGAACTGCATGGCCTTTCGACAGCACGAAACGATCACGATCCTCCCAATCTGGCTGATTCGGATTAAACCGCATGATGTCTGCAAACAAAGTGAGGATGATATCAATTGCGGAAAGACTTCCGCCGGGGTGACCGCTCTTTGCAGCGTGAATCATTTTTAAAATCACCGCTCGCAAACGGCGGGCCGTCGCCTCGTCACTCCTCACGTTTTTTGTCAACGAATTAGCGGTTACATCATTTTTTGTAATCTTTTGAACTTCGACCATCATCTATGATATTTAAGTGTTATGGGTCAGATTTACAATCTCTTCTCGCACGCCGAACCACCGCCATCAACGCATACGCTATCGTCGGCAAATGCTCTGCTTCCCATCATTTCAAAGATTACTGAGGAAACGATCAAAAAAACGGAAAAGCTCGCCATTCGCATTCAACGGCATCCAAAAGGTTCTGGCCCTTTTGAGACACTCGTAAAGGAGTATGACCTCACCATTCACCAGTGGTCAGAAAAAATTCATCGCCTTGGAGCGGTTGCCAAGGGACTTTGGCTTGTCGACTTTGATACCGGCAAGGGCTATTTATGCTGGTCTTACCCAGAGAAAAAAATCGAGTACTTCCACACTTACGACACCGGCTTCAAACAACGAGTCAAATATAAGCCGACGACAAGCCAAGGCGGCGATGCGACCGGCACATCACTCCTGGACGTGGGAACCACTCAGGACACCTAAATTAGGCCCGCAACCGATTGATTCATGAGCCAGGGATCTGCTGAAATTATGCAGGTAGTAGTTATAGCCCACTGGATGGTGATTATCCCAATAGCGAGTTGCCTGGTTTCCATCAGCGATCTCAATAAAGGGCTTCATCCAAATCGCACTGCCGAGAGTTGCCGACAAATAAACCGAGACAACAGTAGTATTGCGGCCGCCCACAGGATCTGAGCTCTGTAAGAAAAATTGGGGATAATGAAATAAAGTTACGGACTGATTACGATAAATTCCAAGCGAAACATGCCGACCCCTTGCCGCCTCCCGAAGAGCATCAAAATCAACGAGCAAGTCGACTCTCACATACCTCATGGCCCCGCTGGATCCATTAATCTCGATCTTAAGCGGGCTTTTCGACCCTACAAAGACAGGTCGGTCAATCTCTTTAACTCGAGCAACAGTAACAAAAGCCCCCTGGGTATCAACAGTTCCAGGGAAGACCTCCGTCGAAGAAAATAGCGAAAAAACAAAAACCAATGAACAAAGATATCTTGTAAGCATAGGGAGCCTGCTTAGCCGAGGGTTTTCACGCCGTCAAAGGGGTTAACCAACCAAAGTGCTGACATCCTCAGTGCAGAGCCTAATTCAGTAAAATCTGAGTCTGCGGAAATTCGGACTCAGATCTTCTATTTCTCTTGAACTTGGATAAACGTCTGCTATCCACTCGGAAATCAATGCCAGAATCAACGCCATATAAGGAAGCTGACGAGCCCTGAATAAACTCGGAGAGGGAGGGATTTGAACCCTCGATACCGTTGCCGGTATACTAGTTTTCGAGACTAGCGGTTTCAGCCACTCACCCACCTCTCCATCTGAATTTAAAGCAATTTATAACTCAGTTTGTAATTTTTTCCTCCTTAATTTTTGCCTCTGAGACTACCAGCATCCGGGCTAAGTCACACAATGTTGAGGCTACAAATTCAAAGCCATCGGCTCAGCCAAGGGGGATTCACACCCGGATGTTGATTTCATTCTTTATTCTTTCATGAAGTCCTTATTCACTTCAGAATCAGTCGGGGGTGGAATACCTGCCTTCTCGAAACAGGTCCCAATGATGTCACATGCGGTGGTGCGATCTATGCCGTAATTTCCAAATTCTCGCCCGATGCTATTCACAAGCCGAAACTCGTTTGTCCTCGTCTGAGAAATACCCACATCCATAAGCAGCTGTTTCATATCAATTTCTTGACCCAAAATTTGACTTGCCCGTTTTAAATCATTCAGTCTGTCACCCCATCCAAAAGGAATCCCTAATGCCAACCGTTCACGAACAGCCTCATGAAAAGTCTTCTGAAGGTCCGAGTTCTTCAGAAACAATGCAAATGGAGAGCTCTCTAAAGCAAAAACCAATTGACCGAGCATCCGAACGTACTTGATGATCTGCTCGGGAGATCCTGATTTGACCATTTCCCACCTCTTCAACGCTGCCTCCAAAGTTCGCGTAGGTAAATTGCCTAGCTTGTCAACATGTTGGGCAGGAACCCAATGCACAAGTGTCTCGAAGACAGCTTCCGCCGATAAACCCCCGACACTCTCGTCAATAAGGCTTCTCTTCCGGATCTCAGAGCCATCATACGCCCAAGAGGCCACGTTAAAATCGGTGGATTTGCAGGCTTGCATTTGGCGAACTGCATAAAAAACCCTAAAAGGAATATTTGGATTCTCTGCCAGTGTTTTGCAGAAGTCTCCAATATCTTCTCCTCTGGCGTGGCTAATGAAAATACTATTAAGCCCTGAGCGCAGCGCTTCCCACGATTCCGTGCGTACTGCCCAATCCAAAAAGGCCCTCGGAAAAATGGGCGCAAAGAAAAAATAGTCGTGTTCCAACGCGAGGCCCTCAAGCTTTCCATCGTTCAAGGCAGTCTGATAAATACGAGGCAATTCGTCGACCGAGATTCCGGAGTCCTCAGGACGATTTTTGATTCGTTGAATTTCTTGAATTCTCACAGCGGGATCAGAGATTCGAAGAGAGCTAAATAATTTTTCCGCTACTCGTTTCATTTGATCGGGATTCAGCTTTTTTGCAATAGAGTCAGATCCCCCACTGACCCTCAGAGACTCCATCACGGCATCATTCAATCGCTTAAAATCTGAAAACGAAACAGATGTTTCGTCAACCGCCAACTCCCGCAAGCGAACCAATGTTGATAAGTTGATTTTCTCGGAGTTCAATACCTCACGCAAAACATTCCAACCTTGAGTTGCCCAAATAGTCTTAAAAAAAGAGTCGGGCTCCGTCTGCGCATAGGCCCCCAAAGATTGCGTAACGATTTTTGGAAGCCGATCGACACGACTCCAAAAGCCTTTTTTCAACAACTCCTTCACCAGCTGAGGAATATCGTTGGCGCTCAAGTAATAATCTTGGGGTCTCTCAAGAACTCTTTCTATGTCAGCACTCAAGGTCTGATTGGAAGTTGAAGCCAAATTGATTGCAACAACATCAATGCGAGCTTGCAACCGATCTGCCGCAAGAAGACCCACCTCAGGAAAAGACGCAGCCCCTTTTTGTGCAAGAATCCCTGCTCCGCCCTGCTGAACAACGAGTTCTAAGAATTCATTCCAACGCAAACCCAAAGCCGTAACGTGACGATTCATAAAATCATAGTTTTTATCGAAATAGTTTCTCCATACAGCATAGGCATCAATCCCAAAACTTACCTGCTGCGTCGCGCTCTCTCGATCGGTCCTGGCATAGAGTGGCTTGTAAGACGTCATGGCTTCGAACAAGGCCACATGAAATTTAGGATTGTTAAACAGAGAATTGCGAATCACATGCATCTCGGCATCTGAAATCAGAAGACTATCCTGTGTTTGAGCATTTAAAGTGTCCGCCAAGATTTTAGCCATATAGAATGACGGCTTCCCATCGGCATTATTGAAAATCGTTTCTGCCGGACGGACTGTCAAAAAAGTTTTCAGAGCCTGCTGTCGCCAATCCCTATCGAAGGTAGGGTCTTTTGTAATGAGATAAATGGCTTCGTCACTCGGAATTCGAGGGTCTTTAAAGACGGTGTTCCAAAACGCAAGATCCTTTCGAGTGCCCCTCGCTTTATCCAGCTCGATCCAAGCTCGATTGGAGACAACCACGTCGACAAACCGGCTATCACAACATTTAGCAAGAGATTGATAGTCAAACGTATCTGCATACGATGACTTGAATCCACAAAAGGACAATACCAAAATGGAAAAGAATACAGGTTGAAGGGTAAAAAATGCTTTCATAACACATCTCCTCTGTCGACAGCCCATGATTTGCAAGACTCATACCAACATCTCGATATCGCAGATTTCAATCACGAACGACGAGGGAAGGCAAGTCTGCTCGGCAACCAGTCCGTAGGCCGACCTAAAATCGTATCCCTGAGCAACATTTCATTAAATAAACAATGTCTTCTCAGCCCCTTCCAGAGATATTCTCTAGTATCACCATGTGGGAAGGCCTTGCACAATTCATGTTTGGATGGATCGTCGTGGCCCTGATTCAAGCAGCGGCTTGGATTCACCAAGAGAAAAGTAAAAATGCGACGATCGTGGATATTGTTTGGGTCGTGTCTATTATGATTCTCGCCATCATCTTTTCGTTTCAAGCGATCTTCGCCGCGCCGACTCAGCGAGTTCTGGTCATCGTACTGCCCCTCGTATGGGGCTTTAGACTTGCCGCACACCTCTACGTAAACCGCGTTCACGGTCATAAACCTGAGGACTCTCGCTATGCAGAGTTGCGACAGAAGTGGGGCCCCGATGCTTCATTTAACTTTTTCATCTTTTATCAAGCCCAGGCGCTCATAAGTGCCATGATGGCGACACCTTTTATTGCAATGCTTTCAAAGGAATCTGCCCACAGCGCAATGCTCATCGCAGGCATCCTAATATGGGCAACCGGGATCGTCGGCGAAACTCTCGCAGACCATCAACTCCAAAAATTCAAACAGACTTCTTCGGACAAGCTGAAGACTTGTCGCACGGGACTTTGGAAATATTCGCGACATCCAAATTATTTTTTTGAATGGATCACGTGGTGCTCATATGTGCTGATGGCTGCATCGTTGCAGCGATCGCTTGCTGCTCTGATTGCTCCAATGTTTTTACTTCTACTGATTTATAAAGTAACGGGCATCCCTCCGAGTGAGGCTGCGAGTTTAAAAAAACACGGCGAGGATTACCGTGACTACCAAAAAAATACGCCGGCTTTCTTTCCGAAAATTTTTAGCCGAACGAAGACAAAAAATTAAGCAGCTCTCTTCGCCGTTAATACATCAACTGCACTTGGTTTCTTGAGCGAGTGCACGAATCCCACCCACGATAAAATTTTCAAGATTCCATGTGAAATATCATATTCCCACCATTTCAAGCCCTGTCGTGCGGAATTCGGAAACCGGTGATGATTATTGTGCCATCCCTCTCCCATCGTAATGAGCGCCAATACTGGATTGTTACGGCTTTCATCCGAAACATCAAAGCGCTTCCATCCCCAAACATGAGAGAGAGAATTGATCGTGAAGGTTCCATGATAGACAAAAACCGTGCTGAAAAAATATCCCCAAACCAAAAATTGCAATCCAGAGATTCCCGCCTCCGGAAAAAGTCTTCCAGCGACAGCGCCAACAGCAAAACAAAAAGTCGCATAAGAAATAGACACAACTAAATGATATTTATTTAGCCACATGATTTCTGGATAGATCGTGAAATCTTTGATCATTGAATACTCTGTCTTTTCGTAACGCTTACAAATAATCCAACCCATATGCGACCACCAAAATCCGCGCAGCACCGGCGAGTGAATGTCTTTTGGCTTATCGGAATACAAATGATGGTGTCGATGATGCGCAGCCCACCACAGAGGCCCCATCTGGCTCGCACAGGTGCCAATAAGACCGAGGACGAATTGAAACCAACGAGGGGCAGAATATGATCGATGAGCAAAATACCTATGGAATCCCGCGGTAATGCCGAACATGCGAAGGCCATAGGAAAACACTGCAAAGGCAACTGCCCACCACGAAAACGCCACGAAAAATACTGCAAAAGCTGCTAAATGAACGGCAAAAAATCCGGTGCTTCCAACCCAATCGACCTTTTCGTCCTGTCGTCTTGCTTGTCCCTTTAAGAGATGAGTATTTCTAGTATTTATCATAAAAATACCATGCTCCTCTTTCGAAAAAACTGCAAAGGCATATAGCCAGAATTGCCTTTACAACTACCCCATCTATGTTAACGAGACATCAGCTTAGTCTCATGAAACAGCGGCATTTGATATTCAGGCGATTTTTGACTCGTTTTAGTTTTACGGCGATCAGTTTCTGGATCATTCTCATATCATTATCTGAAGCTTCGTACGCCGAGGAATTTTTCTTTGGTAGTCGAGGCAATCGATTTCAAATTTATATCAACACCGAACCGCTGATCGTTAAAATTATCAGCGTTGGAAGCAACCGAAAGGTCGTAGACATCACCCCCAGGGACAAGGGATCTGTCTCGAGCACGCTTTACGAAACAGCCATTATCTTAGACTCAAACGGTCGGATTAGTTTCCAACATCGCCCAGGAGGACTGGGCACCTTCAAACTCGCCTTTGATGATTATCCGATCGACATCATCGATGAACGAGGTCGACTAAAACGAATCGCACAAGATACATTGAGGACCACCGATTATCCTTCGCTTGATGTTCTCAGAACCTGGATTGTACCTCGTACGATGAAAGAATTCTTGAGAGATGAAGCGGCAGAGATAGAAGGCATCTACGCTGTTCCGCCCTGGAATCTCATGTCAAACATCGCCGTGATCCATCTGAAACACGCATCGGCTCTGCCACCGAATCCGCTTTTGATACACAATGGCGTCGTTTCTGTTCTTCCACTTTTCATGGTGACTTTCGATACCTCTCTGGAAAGAGCACAGGTACAGTTTGAGACTCGATTTGACGAATCAGATCCCATTGGAAGGTTAACGTTTGACGGTTTAGAAAAAATCGAAGTAACGAAATTTCGAAAAATACATCGTTTGCCATTTAGTGGAAAACTATTGGACAATCTTGCGGTCTCCAACCTCTTCCCTCGCCTGAAAGCCCTCTTGAACCGCTGCAGAAATTTTCATAGGCAGTGACAGAAAGTCTGAGATTTAGCTAGAATTCCGCAATGGTGAAAGTGACCGGAGTTTACACAGGACAGAAGCATTGTGAACTCGTCCATGGGCCGTCGCGTGCAAAGATTGAGACTGATGCTCCCATCGATAATAATGGAAAGGGTGAGCTGTTTTCTCCCACAGATCTCGTGGGTGCAGCGCTCGGAAGTTGCGTGCTTACAGTGATGGCCATAGTCGCTGAACGGGATGGAGTCTCCATCACGGGAGCGGAAATAAGCGTAGAGAAAGAAATGATCACGAGTCCAATTCGCCGGATTGGTTCACTGCGAGTCGTAGTCAAAATGCCGTTAGGTATTCCCATTGAGGCTCGCAAAAAAATCGAGGCGGCCGCACATCGATGTCCTGTGCATCAAAGCCTACATCCGGACATTTCTGCCCCCATCGATTTTATTTACCCGGATTAAAAAAATCTTGTTCTCTATATTTCAGAGCAATATGCGGTTTAAAATCTTGACCGTTTCGGTGAGAGGAAGCCCAACGATATTAGTCATAGATCCCTGAATGGTCTCAACAAACAGACACGCTTCACCTTGTATCGCGTAGCCTCCGGCTTTATCGCGCCAATCACCAGAAGAGATATATTTTTTTATCTCAGCATCACAGAGCTGGCGAAATTTAACCGATGATTTCGCGATGAATTCGATGGGGCGACTTCGAGAAAATCCAATAACCACTGCGGTAATCACCTCATGTTTCTGGCCAGATAAGACCCGCAGCGTTTTGATGGCGTCCGATTTGTTTCGAGGCTTTCCATAGATTTTTCCATCCTTCACCACGATTGTGTCTGCCGCGATAATAGGCACTTTCAACGCGTCGGAGATTGAGGAGGCGACATTAAACCATTTTTGTTTAGCGACTCTCCGGACATACCACAAGGCCGCTTCACCGACCAATGGCTTTTCATCAACGTTCGGAGTTCGAAGGCTGAGATTGAAATGAGGGCTCAGAAGCTGGCGCCGCCGAGGAGATCCAGAGGCCAGGATGATTCTATTTTTCTTTTTGCTTTTCGATTCGCGGGCCAAAGATCGCCTCCCCTAATCTGACACACGTTGCGCCCTCTTCAATCGCCTCTTCAAAATCTCGACTCATCCCCATGCTGAGCACCTGAAAGACCTCTGGATTGGGGTGTCTCTGAATCAATTTATCAAAAAGCTGTTTCATCGTTTTAAAATGAACACGCGCGAGCTTTGGACTTCGTGAAAACGGTGGCAATGTCATCAATCCAGAAACCGTGATGCCTGAAATTCCAGTGAACTGGCTAAAAATTTGCTCGATCACTTCGGGCTGAAGCCCCGCACGATGCCCATCTTGCCCCAGATTAACCTGCAACAACACGGGAATTGGAGGCCGCTCCACTGTTAGTTGGTCTCGAATCCGCGAAATGCGATCTGCATGTTCTAGCGAATCAAGAGAATGAATAGAAGATATCTGAGGCAGCAGGTATTTAATCTTATTAGATTGAAGTTTACCAATGAAATGCCAGCGTATCCCCAAATCTTGACAGAAGGGCGCTTTGCCAAGCAATTCTTGTGCATAGTTCTCACCAATATCCACTAAACCGAGTTCGGCCGCAGATCTCACGATGGTCAGAGGATGCCCCTTTGAAACACCCATGATCATCACGGGTTTCTGGCCATAAATACAACGCTTACTGGCCTCTTTCACTCGGCTGCGTATTGATTCTAATACTTGGTAGAGGCTCATGCTTTTCAATTCTTTCTATTTCAAGCAGCATCTTTTTATGGCTGCTTACAAGGTTGGTTTCATTTTAAAGCCCGATCAATTAAAAATCCATCATCAAGAATCATTTCGTGTTCTTGTTCAACTGATGCAGGCCATCGGCAAAATTGATTCTAAGGTAAAATTTTTTCTTGAAAAATCCGCTCCACGAGTTCCAGACATAAAGAACGTCACTGTTGTCGACTTTGAAAGTGACCTGGAGCGAGTGAGGCCCAACCTTCTCATCACGATTGGAGGTGACGGCACCTTGTTGCGTGGCGCGAGGCTGTTGCTCTCTGGAAATGGATGGAAATACTGCAGACTGGCGGGGGTCAATCGAGGCAGAACCGGTTTTCTCGCACTTCTTGATTCGCGAGTGGCCCCAGCCGATGTGAAACGACTGCTGAGTACAAAGGGCAAACTCCATTTTGGCTCGCGCACGTGCCTCGAAGTCTCGATTATTGGGAACAGCAAAGACAAGACCGTCTTTCATGTTTTGAATGACGCTGTCCTTACAAAAGGCAGTATGTCGAGGCTCTTTGAATTTCGAGTTGATCTCAATGAGCATCTCCTGTCTTCCTATCGAGCCGACGGCTTGATCGTATCAACACCGACTGGCTCGACTGCTTACAATCTTGCGGCGGGTGGGGCGACAATTGAACCCGGAATTCCTGCGTTTCAGCTGACCCCGATCTGCCCTCAGTCGTTCTCTAATAAACCAATCGTCGTTTCGGATAAAAATGAGATCCGACTTCAATTGGTTAAACCCTCGATCGACGTATTCCTGACTCTCGATGGACACACCGCGCATAAAATTTCGCCTAAAAATCACGTTGTGATCCGAAAATCTGCAAAGACATTGCAACTATTTTCTTCAAATGACCCATCGCGCTCAGATTATTTTCAATCTTTGCGTCAAAAACTGAAGTGGGGTTTGGTACCATCGACCGCAACGTGCTAAAATTTTTGGAGCAGGGATAAGCAATGAAGATTCGATCTTGTGCGATTTCGGACGTTGGACGGAAACGCCAAAAAAATGAAGACTCTTACCTACTGAACGATGAGCTCAATGTTTATATCGTGGCCGACGGCATGGGAGGTCATGCGGGCGGTGAATATGCGAGCCGAATTGCAATTACGACAATTGAAGAAAAGTTTCGCGACGATCAATCCAAAAATCTTTCTGCAGAAGAGCGGGTGAATTTAGCCATTCGCGAAGCAAGCTCTCGTATCATTCAAAAAGCCGAAGAAGATCGGGCGCTCAAAGGAATGGGAACCACTGTGATCTGCCTGTCACTGGACGGAAAAAAAGCGATATTTGGCCACGTCGGAGATTCGCGCGCGTATCTTTTTCGAGAACAATCGCTTGAGCAAATCACTGAAGACCACAGTCTGGTGAACGAGCAAGTGAAGAATGGGCTTATCACCGCGGAAGAAGCAAAAACTCACCAGTTCAAGAATATTATTACTCGCTCTGTGGGCGTCTCGACAGAAGTAGAACCTGACGTTTTTACGAAGAAGGTTAAAGCTGGCGACGTCTTTCTGATGTGCTCGGATGGATTGAGTAACCTCGTTGAAATACGAGAGATGGAAAAAGAATTGAAAGAAAGAGAAGCCGTTCTCGCAGCAAAAAATATGGTCGACCTAGCCAATAAGCGTGGTGGCGACGACAATATCACCCTCGTCGTGGTGCAAGTTCTTGAGACGTAATTAGTATATGCTTTCAAAACTTCTGATCATTTCAGGACTATCAGGATCCGGAAAATCTGTTGCACTCAACGCCCTGGAGGACCTCGATTATTATGCGATCGACAATCTTCCTATCAAACTGTTCGAGAACTTCGTGGATCTTTTTCTTTCATCGTCGGCGGATCTACAAAAAATTGCCATTGTCATGGACCTTCGCGATAGCGCGTTTGTGGCAAACTATCCGATTGTTTTTCGCAAAGCTCTGAAGGTTCTGCCCAATTCTGAAATTTTATTTCTCGAAGCCTCCGATGAAGTATTGATTCGTCGTTTCTCGGAAACGCGAAGAAAACATCCATTGAGTCCTCAAAATATTTCCGAAGGCATCCATAAAGAGCGCCAACTTCTTAGCGAGCTCAAGGATCTGGCCACCACGCTGATCGACACATCAGATATGGATGTCCACACTCTAAAACGCCGAATGATCGAACAATACGCCGCTCCTGGAACAAATAAATTACAAATTCGAATTGTCTCTTTTGGATTTAAATACGGTCCTCCGAAAAACTGTGACCTGCTTTTTGACGTCAGATTTCTAAACAATCCTCATTTTGAACCATTGCTTCGACAACACACCGGCCTTGACGCAGAAGTAGGAACATTCCTCAGAACGGATCCTCGGACAGAAGAGTTCATCAGCCGAACATCAGATTATTTGGAGTTTCTGATCCCCCACTATGCTTCTGAAGGCAAAACCTATCTCTCAATCGGCGTTGGCTGCACAGGGGGCAAACATCGATCCGTATTTATTGCTGAAAATTTGGGGAAACGCCTCTCAAAACTCAGTTCTCAGGCCTATACGCTGACAGTTGAGCATCAACATCTTTCTCAAAATTTATAGCGCGATGATGATTCGTTCTCGCAAGCACCCCCCGAAAAGAAAAACTAAAATAATTGGTCTAGACGCTACCTTGCCTCTCGTCTTATTGTCCGAGACATATGACACTAGATGCAACAAACAGCAAAAGATCTTTTTTATTCACCTCTGAATCGGTAACTGAAGGCCACCCAGATAAGATTGCCGACCAAATTTCTGACAGCGTATTGGATTCAATTCTATCTCAAGATCCGAAGGCCCGCGTCGCTTGCGAAACTTTGGTGACAACCGGACTTGCTCTCATCGCTGGAGAAATTACAACAAGCTGTTATGTTCATTTTCCAGAAATTGTACGAAATACGATCAAGAAAATTGGATACGACGATTCCAAAATGGGATTCGATTACAATACCTGTTCCGTTGTGTCTTCGATCGACAAGCAGTCTCCGGATATCGCGATGGGAGTGAGTGAGGGTGAAGGACTATTCAAGGAGCAAGGTGCCGGGGATCAAGGTTTGATGTTTGGGTTTGCATGTGACGAAACAGCAGAGCTAATGCCCGCTCCCATTCAGTATGCTCATCAATTGACTCGCCGCCTTTCTCAAGTGCGAAAGAGCAAAGAACTCGACTTTATTCTTCCGGATGGAAAATCCCAGGTCACGCTTCAGTATGAAAACGGTCGCCCGACGAAGATCACCACTGTTGTGATTTCGACGCAACACAAAGACGGGGTATCTCACGCAACCCTGAGTGATGCTGTCATTCAGTCGGTCGTAAAAAAAGCATTGCCGGCTGATCTTCTTACAAAAGATACGAAGTACTTAATAAATCCTACTGGTCGATTTGTGATTGGAGGCCCGCAAGGTGATTGCGGACTTACTGGCCGAAAGATCATCGTGGATACATACGGTGGCGCAGCGCCCCACGGTGGCGGAGCTTTCTCTGGCAAAGACCCTTCGAAAGTAGATCGCTCTGCGGCTTATATGGCGCGCTATATCGCAAAAAATATTGTAGCCTCTGGTGCGGCATCACGATGCCTTGTGCAATTGGCCTATGCGATTGGTGTAGCTGAGCCGGTCTCCGTGCTCGTCAGTTGCAGTGGAACTGCCAAAGTTGAAGAGGCGAAAATCGAGAATGCCGTGCGCGAAATTTTTCAGTTGAAGCCCGCACAAATTATTAAGACTCTCGACTTACTTCGTCCGATATACTCGGAAACCGCGTCATATGGCCATTTCGGCAATTCAAGTTTCCCTTGGGAAAGACTTGATCGAAAAGATGAACTTAAGAGACTATTAAACGTCTGAAATTATGTAATTTTAGAATCGAGAGTTTCGTCATTCGGAGGCAGTAGAGGCATTATGAAAGCAAATAAATCGGAACGAGTGAATACCAAAATGCGTGAGCTACCAAAATTGGATGCATACGCCGCAGACTATCGCGTGTGCAGAGAAGCGATGGAAAATCCAAAACGTTTCGAGGAACTCGCTCGCTGGGGACGAATGGAGATCGAAATTGCTGAAACAGAAATGCCTGGATTGATGGCGCTGCGAAAAGAATTTGGTGCGAAGAAGCCGCTGAAGGGCGCACGCATCGCTGGCTGTCTTCACATGACGATTCAGACCGCCGTTCTGATTGAGACGCTTGTTCATCTTGGAGCAAAAATTCGTTGGTCGTCTTGCAATATCTTTTCAACCCAAGATCAAGCAGCCTGCGCGATTGCTGCTGCCGGCATTCCTGTATTTGCCTGGAAGGGAGAGACCGAGCAAGAAGCCATCTGGTGCATCGAACAGACGATTACCGGCTGGGGTAAGGAAGGCTTCAATCTGATTCTTGACGATGGTGGAGATCTCACCAACATGATGCATGAAGATCGATTTGCGGATCAGATGAAGAAAATTATTGGACTGTCTGAAGAAACAACGACGGGCGTCCATAATCTTCAAACTTTGTTGTCGAAGGGCAAACTTAAAGTACCCGCCATCAACGTAAACGATTCTGTAACGAAATCAAAATTCGACAACCTCTATGGATGTCGAGAATCTCTGGCTGATGGAATTAAGCGCGCTACCGGAGTGATGCTGGCAGGAAAAGTCGTGGTCGTCGCTGGATATGGTGATGTTGGCAAAGGCTGCGCTCACTCAATGAGATCCTATGGATCCAGGGTTCTCATCACGGAGATCGATCCAATTTGTGCTCTTCAGGCTTCAATGGAAGGATTTGAAGTTGTGACGATGGAAGAGGCCGCTTCTCAAGGCGATATTTTCGTCACTGCGACGGGCTGCTGCGATATCATTACGGATAAGCATTTTTCAAAGATGAAGGATGGCGCTATTGTCTGCAATATTGGCCACTTTGATATCGAGATAGACATGGCTTGGCTCAACAAAAATTCAACACAAGAAGAAGTGAAGCCTCAAGTCGATATTCACACGCTAAAAGATGGGCGAAAGGTGATCGTCCTCGCTAAAGGTCGACTCGTGAATCTGGGTTGCGCTGCCGGACATCCATCTTTTGTGATGAGCTCGTCGTTTACAAATCAGGTCTTGGCTCAGATTGAGCTTTACACAAATTCATCAACTTACAAAAAAATTGATGTTTATCGTTTGCCAAAACATCTCGACGAGAAGGTTGCTGCACTTCACCTCGACAAACTCGGCGTGCATTTAACAAAATTGACCGCTAAGCAATCGAAGTATCTGAGCGTTAACACGGATGGCCCATTTAAGCCCGATCATTACCGCTATTGAGAATAGTTTATGCTTGCTACAATTTTGGTTCTCCAACTGATAGCAAATATTGACTGTTCTTTTCGCGGGGGCTTTGAAAAAGGTCTGAAAGACTTTGAGTCTGGCACCTACGGCGCTGATCCAGATCGATTCTGCTACGGAGATCTCGAAAATAAGCGAGAGTCTTTTTTAGAGGCCTATGAACTTGGCCGCGACAATTCATATCTGTTTTCAAAAGTCGGAATGACAACAGTTCCGAAGGATCGTTCTGAATTTCAGGAGCTTCTCAAAGAAGTCCGATCGCTCAAAATTCAGCTGGATGCTACAGCAAACAAGACTTCTCCTAAAGCTTCTCCATCTGTCACGCCCGAGCCATTACCCACCGCACCATAATCGCCCTCCGTAAAATCTGGTACCAGGTACTCCCGGTACTAAATTACGGTACCAGGAGTACCTGGTACCTTCGGAATACCGGAAGGAACCTGATTAGGCGGGGCGCTTGGTTGGGGAGGCGATATCGACGGGCTTTGATGTCCCACTCAGTCATCATGGCGCGAGAAAATACAATGAATTCAAAAGGTTACTGAACCAAGACATGGCACGGTAATTGCTCTTAACCAGCCATATGAAGGGATTCCTCACAAGCTGGCCTTTGTTGCTGGGCTTTTGCCTGTTGATCAGCTGTGGAAAGGAAAACACCCTGAACGTTAATGAGCAATGGTCAATCTCTCCGCCACTTGGTCAGATTCAAAATTCTGCGATTCAGATCGCGCTCCGTCGTGACTTTACAAAAAACGTGGTCGGCGATTCCATGCTTGTGATCTCGGCACAGAACAACTCGTCTGGTGAGCTTGCTGATCTGAGCTTTAAAATCGGAGGCTCGAACTACGGCATTGGAATCTCTAACGTAATCTTTTCAGACATGGACGGAAAAGAGATTCTCATCACTTCCAAAAATCACCCCATCACTTTATCGAAACCTCTTTCAATTCCTCACGGATTTTTTTCATCAACACCGCCAAGCGCAAATAACATAATTTGTATTAAATCACCCGTTTCTTCGACATCCATAAACTGGAATATTTCGGATAGACGCAGCATCGCTCTCACAATGACTTCTGGAGCGCAATCCTACTCGAATGACATGATTGACTATGGATTTTGGATTCCCGGCTTCGATGCACTCCAAAGCCTGCTTCCCGATCTCAAACCAAGCGATGACACAAAGAATTTTCCGACTAAGCCCATTGATCTCGCGTTGTCTCGATCATCCACAAGCGACATGACTTCAAACACCGGAATCGTCGGCGAAAAAAAACTCACTATTCAAGTGACCACTACAGAATCATTCTCCTCTTCCCTGAACTTCAGTTGCGCAGATTAAATTCTTAGACCCAACCCAACTTTTTGCTGACATCATTTTTCGAATCGTGGAGCTTAGTCTCAAGAGGGGTTCAAATGATTTTACGCAAATTCATTTCCATTGTTGCTCTGCTGACCACAAGCTTGTCCACGTACGCTGCTGACGACTGCGCCAAGAGACTTACGATAGCGAGCTGGAATTTAGAAAATGCGTTTGATACCGTGCGAGACAGAGGAAAAAACGACACTGAATTCCTCCCGAATGAATTTCGAGACCAACCTCCGGCGACACTCATGACGGCAGAGTTATTTCGAAAACAAGTCGATTGGACGCATGAAGGCTTTGCATTAAAAATGGATCAGATCGCCAAGGTCGTTCTGCCTGGATCTGATGTCTCTTTACCCCAAAAGCCGAGCATTTTAGGAGTTGTCGAACTGGAAAATGCGAACGTTGCCCATCGTGTCGGAATGCGTCTTCAGTACGATGGGATCGATCTGACCAACAGCCCAGATGCCCGAGGCATTGATGTTGGAGTTCTGTATCAAGATATTCCAGGGCTACAACTCATTCAACGAGAAGAGCATGTGCTAAGTGGCCCGGAGTTTAAAGGGCATCCGACACGAAATATTCTCGAACTTGTTTTTCGCGTGAATAAAAAATATGACCTGCATGTATTTGTAAACCACTGGCCATCTCAACTTGCTCCGACCTCCGCACCCCGCGTCGCAGCCGCGAAGGCGCTGAAAGCCCTCATGTTGTCACGAGAAGAGAAAAATCCTGAGGCAAGAGTCATCTCCATGGGAGATTTCAATACTATTGATGCCGACAGCCCCAATCCATTTACAGATGAACTTCTGAGTCCAGTACAAGGCACTCAAAGAATCTTCGACGTCGAGCAAGTTTATAGAAACCGAGAGCGTGGCACCATTACGATTCCAAACGGAACATACAACTACAAGGGAACATGGAATTCTCTCGATCGATTTTTCGTGAATGAAAAATTACTGGGCAACGTTGGGCTTGTACTCGATGTTCTATCGTTTCGTATTCATGCACCCAGGGGATTGTCAGTGCAGGCAAATGGAACACTTGTCCCACATCGTTACAACCACGCAGAGAGAAACCCAGATCGCGTGGGCTTCAGTGATCATTATGCAATTTACGTAGATTTAGAGGTCAAAGACTGAAGCCAGTATTAGCAACTAATCTGCTCGAAAGAGGACTTGAACCTCCACGGGATTACTCCCACAGGCTTCTGAGACCTGCGCGTCTGCCAGTTCCGCCATCCGAGCATCAAGCAGAATGCGACATTAAAATGTTACAAAACCGCTAAAACGAAGCCCTACGTAAAGAAAAACAAGTGCTCCAATTAAAAACAAACCATCCGATACCAATTCAACAATCAAAGGTTTCACTCGCTGAGCGATATATGAAACCAGAGCTGATGCAGAAAAAGCTGCAACTGCATAACCTAATCGAAGGGACAAAACAGGATCTGCCACACGATCGAGAACAAACAGCGCAATCAATGCCAAGCCGGCTCCGTTTATACTGCTGGTTAGCAAGGGTCGCTGGGGTCGTCGTCCAGAATGGTTGCTGCCGCCGCCTTCTCTGTGATGACGAAAACGAGGATTTCGATCTCGATTATCCCTATTATGCGGTCGGTATTGACGGTTCTCATTACGTTCATTTCTGTTATCTTCCATAGAATCCTCTTTCCTTACGGCTTTGCATTTAGCAACAGCTTTTAGCGACTAAAATAGTAAATTTGTTTCGGCTTTGAAAGGTAAAGCTTTGCTTTCAATGGCCTTTCTACTTTTTCCTCAACCCACGCGGCAATCTTCAACAGTTTTTCTAGCGAAACCCCGGTCTTTAAGCCAAGGCCATCAAAGAGCCATATCAACTCCTCGGTTGCGACGTTTCCGCTTGCGCCTTTAGCATAGGGGCAGCCCCCCAATCCGCCTATCGACGAATCAAAGATTCGAATCCCAAAATCCAAGGCGGTCTTGATATTTACCAGAGCCATTCCTCGGGTATCGTGAAAATGTAAGGCTAAACGAGAACCATATGAGCCATTGCGACTGAGAATTTTCAAAAGTTCGCTGACCTGATGGGGGTGAGCCACGCCAATTGTGTCACCCACCGACACCTCATCACAGCCTAGATCAAAAAGTTGACGTACCAACGAATCGACTACCTGAACGTTCTGAACTCCTTCGTAAGGACAGCCAAATGCGGTTGAAAGATACCCTCGAACTCGCATTTTTAATTTTTGAGCCGCCGGAACAACGTCACCGAGTATCTTGAAAGATTCATCGACATTCATTCCAATATTTTTTTGGTTAAACGCATCACTCGTCGCTGTGAAGACCGCAATTGATTTAACTCCCGCCGCCAGTGCCCGCTCCAGACCCTTCATATTCGGAACGAGAAAACTGAGATCTGCTTTCAACAATCGAGTTTTATCTACAACCTCTTCCGAAGAAACCATCTGAGGAATTGCCTTTGGCGACACAAAGCTTCCAGCCTCCAGAAAACAGAGCCCCGCTTCCACGAGTTGTTCTATAAGTTGCACGCGATCAGCCACTACGAGAGTTTTGGCTTCATTCTGAAGGCCATCTCGCGGACCAACTTCTACAATTTTTATTTGATTATCGCTCACTTGGTTTGCTCCTCCATCCAAGTCATCAAAAGGGCATCGACAGGAATTCGATCACCTTCCACCACGAGAATTTCTTTTACTCGGCCAGCACGCGGTGATTTAATTTTTATTTCCATCTTCATAGCTTCAACGATCATCACCAGATCACCCTTGTTCAAATGCATACCATTTGTCGCAAGAATCTTGATCGCTCGAGCGGGCAATGGACTTCTGAGCTCTGACTGATCGCTCGACCCAACGTCACTCATCTTCGCGTTGTTTCTGACTCGCTTGGAAGACCAATCAAAAAATCTCGAATGAAAAAATCTCTTATCCCCAAAATCGAAAACCTCAAGATATGCGTTTTGTTCATCATCGCTACCCATTTCACCCCAGGGTGAAAAAAGATCTCGATCGTCATCGAAATTTTGTTCGAGAGCCGCAGGCGCAACAAGATCTCTTAACAGTCGAAACCCTTCAGGCGCACAAAATGCAGGAGGAATTTCTTCAAGCATTCTCGTCCACAAGTTTCCAGATCTAATCTGAGGATCGTTAAGCAACTGAAGAATATACGCTCTATTAGTGTTCGGGCCGACGATCAAAAGATTCTGAATCGATAAACTTAACTTATTTAGTGCATCATCCCGATTTTCACCATGACAGATCACCTTGCCCATCATCGAATCAAACTGGCTTGGAACAGAATTTTTCTCCATATAGCCGAAGTCGCAACGAGCTTCAGGCGGAAGACTCAGCTTGTAAACTGGCCCACCACTCGGCATAAATCCCTCTGCAGGATTCTCTGCGCAGATTCGTGCCTCAATCGCATGCCCTCGCGGCCCACTCAAATTCCATTCGATCTTCTCACCCAGCGCCACTTTAAGTTGCGCTTCCACCAGATCGACCCCCCACACTTCTTCAGTCACGGGATGTTCCACCTGCAACCTTGCATTTACCTCCAAAAAATATATCCCGCTTTTTCCGTCCCAAATCCATTCAACGGTGCCCGCGGAAATATATCCCGACGCATCCGCCATATTCCTGGAACTATCAAAAATAATTTCTCGAACAGAGTCTGGAAGATAAGCGCAAGGAGCTTCTTCGATCACCTTCTGATGCGCCCTTTGAACACTGCATTCTCTTTCTCCGACTATAAATGTTTGCCCATGGTGATCCCGCAGAATTTGTACCTCGATATGCCGACCCTTCTCGATGAATCTCTCCAAAAAGACTCGGTCATCAGAAAAAGCGGACTGAGCGACTCGTTTTGAAGATCGCAAGGCCTCAAGAAATTCTTGCGGCTCGGACACCTTGACCATGCCCTTTCCACCACCACCCGCAGACGGCTTAATAAGAATTGGGAAGCCCAACAACTCGGCTTCATTTTGAAGGCGAGCCTCAGTCTGATCGTCACCATCATAGTAGGGAAGAAGCGGAACACCGAGTCCCTGCAAAAATCGTCTCGAACCGATCTTATCCCCCAATAATCGCATCGCACTTGAGGGAGGTCCGACAAAAATAATTTTCTCATTTGCGACATGATCAACAAAGGCCGAATTCTCAGATAAAAATCCGTAACCCGGATGTAAGTGACTGGCTCTCATTTTCTTTGCCGCAGCAATGACTTTTGGAATATTCAGGTATGTGTCCTTAGACTCTTCGCCTCCCAGAGCAACGGCATCGTCCGCTTCTTGCACAAATGGCAATTCTCGATCTTGGTCCGAATACCCGACGACGGTCTTAAACCCGAGTCGTCGCGCCGATTTAATAATGCGACGTGCGATTTCACCTCGATTTGCTATGTACAGGATCAAATCAGATTTTGCTTCCATAACGGCGATCGTTTTTCAAAAAAAGCTGCCATTCCTTCTTGCGCCTCAGATCCTACCCGAATTTCAGAAAGAATCTTGGATGTGGATTCACTGATATCAACCGACCAAAGTGAGCTGCCTTGAATATCGCGGATGAGTTTTTTGCCAACACGCACAGCTTCAGGTCCAGCCGAACTCAGCTCCGTCAAATAGTGATTTGTTACAGACAGAAAAGTTGAAGCTGGAACGACTTCATGAACCAAGTGGATATTTTTAGCGATAGCAGCAGAAAACCTCATCCCCGTGAGATAAAAGCGACGTGCCTCACTGACTCCAATCTTTCTTAAGACAACTGGTCCTATGGTCGCCGGGATCAAGCCCAATTTCACTTCAGACAACGAAAACAGCGCATGCTCATCCGCAATGACGATATCACTCGCCGCCACCAAACCTACGCCTCCTCCAAAAGCTCCTCCTCGGACTTGGGTGATGAGTGGCACTGGACATTCGTCAACAGCTCGAATCATCTTCGCAAGGTTCAAAGCATCCTTTTCATTTTCCGTTGGCGTTTTTTTTACAGCACTCTTCATCCACTGAAGATCCCCGCCAGCGCAGAAGAACTCGCCACTGCCTCGCAAAACAACAGCTCGCACTTCGTCAGGAATTTTACGAAAGATTTCCGTCAAAGACGCTATGACATCTTCATTCATAGCGTTTTTGACTTCTGGACGATTAATCGTCACATAAAGTACACAATTTTTTGATTCTGATATAACGACAGCCATAGATCACATCCTAAACACACCAAATTTAGTTTCTTCAATCGGCGCGTTCAAAGTTGCTGACAACGCTAAAGACAAAACGCGTCGAGTATCTGCGGGGTCAATGATTCCATCATCCCATAATCTGGCTGATGAAAAATATGCCGAACCTTCTGTATTATATTTCTCAAGAATTTCGGACTTAAATGCTGCTTCTGTGAAGCCATCATTCTTATTTTTGACTGTCCACAAAACGGATGCGGCCTGCTCCCCACCCATCACAGAAATTTTTGCATTCGGCCACATAAACAAAAAACGCGGCTGAAACGCACGGCCACACATGCCGTAATTTCCAGCTCCAAACGAACCACCAATGATTGTTGTGATTTTTGGAACACACGCCGCCGAGACAGCAGAGACGAGTTTAGCCCCATCCTTGGCTATGCCCCCACTCTCATATTTCGAGCCCACCATGAACCCCGTGATATTTTGAAAAAAGAGAAGTGGAATCTTTCGCTGACAACAAAGTTCAACAAAATGAGTGCCTTTCAAAGCACTTTCAGAAAACAAAATCCCGTTGTTTGCGATGATTCCAACAGGGTAGCCGTGCAATCGACCGAATCCACAAACAAGCGTCGAACCATACAACGGCTTGAACTCATCAAGCTCAGAGCCGTCCAAGATTCTCGCCAAAATTTCTCTCACATCAAATGGAGTTCGAAGATCCTGAGGAAGAATTCCATAAATTTCAGATGCATCAAACTCAGGGTCGCGAGGTTTTTCAATAGCCAATGAAATTTTTTTCCGCCGATTGAGATGTCGGATTTCACGCCGCGCCAACTGCAGCGCATGCTCATCGTTGTCTGCCATCAAATCCGAAACCCCACTCTTCCGATTGTGAACTTCAGCACCACCCAACGTTTCAGCATCAACCTCCTCGCCAGTCGCAGCCTTCACCAACGGAGGGCCTCCCAAAAAAATCGTCGCCTGATTTTTGACCATGATCACGATATCACTCATGGCTGGCACGTATGCACCGCCCGCTGTGCAACTCCCCATCACAACAGAAATTTGCGGAATGCCTTCCGCAGACATTAAAGCCTGATTGTAAAAAATACGTCCGAAATGCTCTCGATCTGGAAATACTTCTGCCTGTAACGCAAGAAATGCTCCTCCAGAATCCACAAGATATACACAGGGCAGCTGATTTTCACGGGCGATTTCCTGCGCGCGCAGATGCTTTTTCACTGTCAGAGGAAAATAGGTGCCTCCCTTGACGGTGGCATCATTCGCAATAATCATCACTTCGAGGCCCGATACTCGCCCAATTCCCGCAACAATCCCCGCTGCTGGGGCCTGATTATCGTAGACATCACAAGCCGCAAGCGGCGCGATTTCCAAAAATGGGGAGTCAGGATCAAGAAGCCGTTTAACGCGGCTTCTCACGAACAGCTTGCCCCGAGACTCATGCTTTCGTCGAAGACCCTCTCCCCCGCCCTCGGCAACCTTGGATGAGCGGTCCTTCCATTGCGAAAGCAAATCCAGATGAAATTTTTGATTCGTCTTATACTCTTCAGACGTCACATCAATTTGAGACTGCCACTGTGACATTTCTAGAGACTATGTGAATTTGCTTAAGCTATCCAGCGAGACTTAGGCCGCTAAGTCTTAACACTCTTTAACTTGACGAATACAATTTTTGACCGCTAAGAAGTATTTCTCCCTCCTGAGTACTGTTTGCTAACCCGTTGATTTATTTATGTTTTCTATACGAAGGAATTGTTCGATAAAGCCCCTTCGCGTCAGGCCTAGCCACCGTCTGATAGTCCTTTTCCTATTCCTCATTTCTCAAACGTCTTTGCTGGCGGACGAGAATGACTTGGCCACTTCCCACGAAGGTCTAGAGACAAGCCACGAAATCGATTTTCAGCATCCGTGGGAAGCGTATTCCGCTCCGTTTGAAACACGACTTTCCGAGCAGCGTTTACGGCTTCCAAGCGTTGAGCGAATCATGGAGATGGAGGAGGCTTTTACTCGAATTCTGAATCGAGAGCTGCAGGAGTTTTACAGTGGCGATCGCGGCCTTTTTTTAGCAGATATTCGACGCGGCCTTGTCGGAATATTTAGAGATGATGATGGCACCATCAAATCGTATCGCTCGCTCTATGATGAAAAACTATATAGTAGCTATAATCCGGAGGCTGCTGTTGCCGCCAATGAAATCAAAGACAATCCTTCAGTAAGAATTCATGAAAGAATCACTGCGAGACTACTTGCGTCCGATAGCCCTCCTAAAGAGCGACTTGTCTTTGGAAAATATTCGAGCGGGGTTCAAAGAAAAACAAAAAAAGCGAAAGATCTCGAATGCCCGGTGATTTTTTTAAATGCTCCTCTCAACGTAAATCGTGGATTAGATCTGAGTCGCTTCGAAGCCTCTCTGGCGCGATATATTGCCACAATTCAAATCAACGACGGCCAAAGAGCTTTGGCACTCACTCTTGATGAACAACACCAGGTCACTTCTGGCAGCTACGCGCCGCAGATAAAATTCTTTAAGAATTTTATGCCAAATCCAGATTATTTGAAGACCTGGGGGCGAGCTAAATATGTTGTCGCGGACTCTGCTCATTGGAAGCTGGCTGCCAATAGTTCGACTCTGCAGTTTTTAATGGGCGTCCTCCTCACAGGAATCTTTTTGCCAGACAAATTTCATTTGGTGCCAGCGATTGCCAACGGATTGTTTGCGCTGATCATCTGCAGCCATTCAAAGACCTACGAAAACGTTGTAAAATCCAAGGTCTTCGCTTGGGAATCTCTAAAGCGACTCGCCATTGCCCTTCCCATGGGTTTCGTCGTTGCTGGAATTAATCACTCACCCAACCATTTGGAAGTCTTAACGACTGCTTACGTCTGGTATCAACTCACTGTTCTGAATTATGGCGATAGAGTTCTATCCACTGTGATGGGACGGATTCCCCGATTACGAGATTCCGTCGGCATGAATGCCGGAACATTTAAAGTCACAATTGGAGATCGGGTCATTGACACTGGATTACCAGGAGATAGCACAGAAAGAGAAATCCCCGCTATCATCAGAAATATTCCAAAGTTTATAGGCATGCTTCTCGTGTCGCAGGCTTCCGTCATTCCCTCCGGCAGTTTTGTTATGCTCGCACTTATTCCCCCCTCTCTTTTAGTAAACTATCTCTGGTTGAAAAAAAATCAGGATGAACATCCTCGACTAAAAGCAGAGTATCAAAAACAATCGGCCATGCTCGACATAGGAGCAAAAGTCAAAAGAACATCTGCCGAGCTTCTCGAGTCTGCGAACAAAGCGGTTGTTGCTGCAACGGTCGCTACTGCAAGTCCAGTTCAATATTCTAAGAGTATCTTTCGAGATATAAAGAGGCGCTGCCAAGTTTTGCTGGCAGCGCTGAGATGAAATTTAATTACTTATTTTGAAGACAACTTCACAACATCAAGATTCGAATCTTTGATAATTTTTCGAACCAAGTCGTAGTGAGAATCATTCACAGGAAATATTCCAGTGCCCATAGCGAGCGCCTTAATTGTCGCCAAGCCTTCGGTCGTCTTCGCATATTCAATCAATGCATCGCTAATCCATGTTTTCAGCTGAGAATTCTGTGCCTCATCTTTCAGCAGATGTGATCGCAAAACCCATGGCTCTGTCGGGACGTCTTGAGTAAAACCAATAATTTTTACCTTGTCTTCAACATCCGGAAACTGTGCTTTGACTCTCGCTCTCGCATCATTAATTTCGGTCACTGTTTTACCATTAACCTCGCTCACCTTTGGCGACTGATAAAACGTTGCGCCTGCATCAACCTGCTTATTATAAACCATCGTCACTACGTTATCGTGCTTCTGAGCAAAGATCGTTTCGCCAAGCTTAATGTTTTTGTCCTTGAACATCTGCGCCGGGAGGATGAATCCAGACGTAGAAGCAGGATCAACATACGCAAATTTCTTACCCGACAAATCTTCAAGAGATTTGATTCCACTGTCCTTATGCGTGATGATTTGTCCTTTGTAGGTTCTCTCATTTCCATAACGTTCAATTGAGAGAATCGCCTCGACATCGTATTTTTTGAAATCCTTAGCAAGGATATAAGCGAAGGTCGTCAACGCCGCAAAGTCAGCCTTGTTTGTTCCGAAGGCCTCTACAACGGCCACGTAGCTTGTTGGCACAGCTGCCTTCACATAGAATCCAGTATCCTTCTGATACAACTTTTGAGAGATCGCTTTCGAGACATAATTTGCGATCTGCGTTCCGCTCGCCAGAATACCTTGGGCATCACTGGAAGGCACAAAGTACATCGTAAACGGACGCTGTTTGGAACCGACTGGAGCTTGAGTGCAACCAATCGAAATAAGGGTCAGCATGATTAAAAAACAATTTCGCATAGATAAAACTCCTTCTTGAATGTTGGCCATTCATAGGAGCGATAAGCTCTAAATTCAAGTTCTAAATCAACGATTAACAGGAAGGTCAACCGTCCGATTTTCCACTGGAATCGACCAGAAATCGGCCTCCCAAAAAGGTTCGTCCGAGTAGCAATGGAAACCTCATGCTTTTTCGATTCGTCACACTTAAAACAATTGGGCATTGAATGCCGGCGACCTCGATTGTCGTCTCAATAAATGGGCGCTCTTCGATCTTGCCGCCGGAGTTTTTAACATTGCGATATTCAAGAATCGGGGCCGTAACTGTGACGATTTTTGAACCCAATCGAATTTCCATTTCAATTTCTTCATTGATAATTCGAGTCGCAGAAGACTGGAGCCTCTTGATCTCATATTTCTCTGCATGAATAGCTGATGAACGCGCGCCTGTATCAAGCTTTGCGCGCATCCGCATATTATTCCAATCTGGAAATCGAACGAGCTCGCGCCACTTCGCAACTATTAGATGATCAATCCGAACTTTCATCCCCATGAACTACCCTCGAAGAACGAAATAAAATCCTGTCGCAAACAGAATACTGGCTATAGCCAAATAGATCGAGGGCTTTTTCTTTGTGACAATTGATTCAAAAATAGCTGCAAAAACGGGCGCTGTACCGACGATTGCAGACACAGTTGCGAGATGCCCTTTGCTGATGGCCGTCAAATACATCCACAACGACACAAATGTTCCGATGAGCCCGCCCGCTGCTACGAGAATACGAGCACGAGTACTCAACCTAAAAAATTTTCTTGAAAGATCGATTCGATAAAACTGGCTGATCACAACAAACCCAAAACAAGAGCCAACGCAGCGATAAAAATTTGCCTCCAAAACCGTTACCGATGCATCAAGCTGAAAAGCTTCGCGAGTTAAGAGGATTCCGCACCCATCCAAGATAAGGGCGACAAACGCAAGCACTGGACCTTCGAACTGCCACTTTCTATCGACTCGAAATCTTTCATACCCTATGCACAACACACAGCTGATCATGAAGAAAATTCCAAAAAGTTTATGCACTGGAACCTCTTGCCCAAAAAGAAAAAAGGCAAATAGGCCCAGAAACAAAGGCTGAAAACTGAAAATCATCAAAGCTCGCGCAGGCCCCATCACGCGATATGCCCTGACCATAAAAAAATCCGCCGCATTAAGGCCTAGAAATCCACTCAAGAAGAAACACATCACGCTGATTCCCCGGGGAACAACTGAAAAATCTTTTGTTACGAGAAAAGCGATAAAAAACGCAATCAATGCCGCCACACTCTTGAACGCATTGATCCACATGACCGAAAGTTTACGAGCAAAAAGCGTAAAAACAATACTCGCTGAGGAAAAGGCAAGCGCTGACGTCAACGCCAAAAAGTTATAGATATTCACAACCCCATCCAGTCACGAAGTCGGCTTTCAATTTCTGGAATTTCTTCATTCATCTTGAAAGAATGAGGCTTGTCATAGACCTTCAATTCAAAAGGAATACTCGCTGACTCCAATGGCTCAAATGTTTTCTGCGCATACTCTAAAGAGATGATCTCGTCACGCGTACCATGTGTGATCAAAATTCTCTGTTTCTTCGCAACAGCAGAAAGAGCTGCTGGATAAGTATCTGCCTGAACGCAAAGCCCCGAAACACAAATGAATCCCCCAAAAACTTGCGGTGATCGCAAGGCGATATCCAGGCTCATGGCAGCTCCCTGAGAGAATCCAAGAAAGTAAATATCCCTCGGTGAATATCCCGCAGCCTCAAGCTCTGCGATGACCCCGAGTAGTTTTTCCCGACCCTGGTCAATTCCCTCCCGGCTCTGCAAATACCATGAATATCCAAGATCTTTTTGATCCGGACGCTGATCAACATACGGAGCCTGAACAATCAAATATGATAATTTTGGAACCGTAGCCCTTTTTGCAAACCACTCAAGCGACCGCAAATTACCGGTTCTGCCGTGAACCAGCACCAGCACTGCGTTGCCGTCGGCAGAGTCTGAAGGTATGAATTTATTGGTAAGGCTTTGAAATTTCATCGAAAACGCTTTCTCACAGATCAATTAAAAACCTTTGTCTGGTATACTCAATATAGCGCAGAATGAAAGTCGAGAAGGAGGGGAAAATCGTGCAACAAAAAAAGCCCGCCCCACGGACCATGAAAGCGGTGACCGATCAGTATCGCGACGCCGATGTGATAATCTCTTCGGGACATCAACCTCACCTCGAACTAGTGCCCGTTCCTCACTATACTGACGAAGAACATGAAACCTGGGCGATCATGTTCAAACGCCAAATGGAAGCGCTGCCTTCACGCGCAACTGAAGAGTTTCTGGACGCGCTAGAAGTATTGAAACTTCCGGCTGATCGTATCCCTCGACTGAAGGACGTCAGTAAAGCACTTGAAAAATCGACCGGCTGGAAGATCACTCGAGTAGAAGGCTTGGTTCCCGAGAAAGAGTTTTTTGAATGCCTTTCGCAGAAATTATTTCCCTGCACGGATTTCATTCGTGAGCGAAAAGAGCTCGAATACACACCATCGCCCGATATGTTTCATGATATTTTCGGGCACTTGCCGCTCATTACAAATTCGACTTTTGCAGAATTCTATGAATTTTTTGGAAAAACTGCACTAAAAGCGAGAGCTGAACAAATTACCCAATTGCAGCGAATTTATTGGTTTAGTGTAGAATTTGGATTAATCCAAAAACCGTCAGGCCTGAGGATTTATGGTTCGGGAATTCTCTCATCACCAGAGGAAGTCCTGTACTCAGTGAGCGGAAAGCCAAATCTTTTGCCTTGGGATTTTGAGGCTGTCGCGAATAAGTATTTTGAAATCCACCATTTACAAGAAGACCTCTACGTTATTGATTCTTTCAAGTCACTGCTGTCTGGATTCAAAGCCTACGCAAAACGACATCAGCTTGCCTAGGCTGGGTCGGCTCTTCGCATGGCAACCATAATGAAATAACCACTTCATTTTTCATTGGTATGTCCTGGTCAATTTGTCTATGACTTGAGGTTCGACCTAGGAATTAAAGTCATGAAGAACAATGATTGGACCACATATTCAGATGAGGAATTGCTCGATCTGCGCATCAAGGACCTTGGCCTGGATCTGCAGACATCGCCTCTTCATGGCATCGTCCAAAATGTTTTGAATGAGCTCATCAACCGAAACCTTCACTTTTCGCCGCGCATATATCTGGGCGACGAATGGTTTTCACCCAGCAATATTTGCGCTGTGGCCATTCCATTTTTTCTCGCTCACCCAAGATTAAGGACGCTAGAAAAAAGAATCATGCTCGAATGTGAAGGCGAAGAAACTGAAGACTTCGAGCGATTGTTGCGCCACGAACTTGGTCATGCATTCGACCACGCATTTAACGTCTCGAAGCGCAAATCCTGGCAGAAAGTTTTTGGTTCTCCCCAAGAAGAGTACAAACCGGAATCATATCGCCCTCAGCCATACAGTCGAAATTTTGTTCAAAATATTCCTCAGTGGTACGCTCAATCCCATCCTGATGAAGACTTCGCAGAGACTTTCGCGGTTTGGCTCAACCCAAAATCAAATTGGAAAGATACTTATAAAGATTGGGGCGCACTTAAGAAACTTTACTATGTTGAAACACTGTGCACGGAGTTCCGAGAAAAATCCGTAACCGCCCCTAAAGGACGAATGATATCGGATGCAAGATATTTGCAATCTACTCTGCGCCACTACTACGAGCAGAAGAAAAAGGTATATGCGGAAAATTATCCAGATTTTTACGACAGCGATTTGCTCACGATTTTCGATCACGCAAATCCAAATGATTCCAGAATGTCAGCGCACGCATTTATGAGATTCAATCGTCGAGAAATAATTCAAACGATATCGAAATGGACTGGCGAAAAGAAAGTGACTGTCGCAGGCCTCGTGAGTCGGCTCACTCACCGATGTCGTGAGCTCAAAATTGTTCTGGCGACTGACGAAAAGAGAACATTAATTTTGTTGTCCTCGTTCCTCACGACACTGGTTTCTCATTATCTTTTCACAGGACATTTTCGGAGAAAGGTTTAATGCCTCCTCTGGCGGAACTACTACGACCAACGCGTTTAGAAGAAGTTGTGGGCCACGCGAATGTGCTCAGCGAGGGCAAACCACTTTACGATGCCATAAAGAATGATCGTCTATTTTCTTTTTTGCTGTATGCACCGCCAGGAGTTGGAAAAACGACCATCGCTCGGTTGATTCGACACTATACCAAAGCACGCTGCGTCTCATTGAGTGCGGTCACTTCGGGCATCAAAGAAGTGAAGGCCTGCATCGAGGAAGCGAGATTCTGGAAACAAAAGGACGATCGCGACACAGTGGTTTTTATTGATGAGCTGCATCGCTTCAACAAATCACAGCAGGATGCTCTGTTACCAAGCGTCGAAAGTGGAGACATCATCTTAATTGGGGCAACGACAGAACATCCATCGTATGAGATTAACGCCGCATTATTGTCACGGATGCGTGTTATCCAATTGGAAAAACTTCAAAACGAAGACATCATAAAGATTCTTCATCGCGCTTCCGAAATCCTGAAATTGCCTACGATCCCGACAGAAGCGATTGGTTTAATCGCTGAACAGATTCAAGGCGACGCTCGTGCAGCGATTCAGATATTCGAACTGTCCGCTCCAGATTTCTCGATCGGGAAAATTAAAGCATTCTTAGCCGGCCGATTATTGTTTTACGATAAGGCTGGTGATCAGCACTACCAGGTTATTTCTGCGTTCATTAAAAGCATGAGATCCGGTCAGACTGAAGACGCTCTCTATTACTTGGCGCGCATGTGGGAAGGTGGTGAAGATCCGTTATTCATTGCACGTCGCATGGTTATTTTCGCATCTGAAGACATTGGAAATGCAGACCTTCGCGCGATCGCGCTTGCAAACGCTGTAAAAAATGCCGTTGAATTTGTGGGGCGCCCGGAATGCTTCTATGCACTTTCTCAAGGCGTTCTTTATTTGTCGAAAGCATCAAAATCAAGGGATGCTGGAGACGCCTTCCAACGCGCTCTCCATCGCGTAAAAAAAGAAGGCGCAGCTCAAGTTCCACCACATTTGACAAACAATCCCGCGCGATTCTAAAGCAATCGTCATCCGATGTTTTTTGGATCTTCCGCCAAGCTCTTGACTCCGCTTGAACCGATCGAAACTAATGACGGAGCTCGAACAGGAGACTTCGTACCAACCACCGTTGAGACAGTTGAAGCCACATGCTCGTTCGTGACGACAATGCCACTGGCAAAATCTGTTCTCACAGGCGCAGATTTTCCATAAGTGCCCGTATATCCAGCGCCTCGACCATCGACAGTAATATTCCCAATGAAGACAGGCTTCTTAATCGCTCCAGACATGATCGTCATCGTATTGGCTTCAGGCGCGTGATCACTGCCTAAGCCATTGTCCAGAGGAGCTCTATCGAATTCTGCACTGACTTCGACGACGGTCTGTTCCCAGAGTTGAGGCCCAAGGGCTCTCTTCAATTCCGCAATCATTGTTGTCAAAGCACGAAACTGATGGGTGTGACAAATTAAACTGCCCTGACGGTTAAGCGCTGTGCTCGAATGCTCGTCATTATAGCTCATCAAACCAGCGACTCGAGCGTCATCACCTCCGATGGTGATCGTGGAACTCAAACCATTGGTAAGAAGAAACTCCGCGACTGCAAACTGCCCAGGCAACAGAGTGCTAAAACCAGTGCTAGCAATATTGTAAGGGGCTATCCCTGTCGCCGGAAGAATATTTGGAACTGTAAGCTGCGCCACTCTTCTTTCCAGATCCGCATATTTCGCGACCAAGCCGTTGTATACTGCAGTAAGATTTCCAAATGATCTCTTAAACAAGGCTTCGGCATTGTCTCTTGTTTTGAAAAGAACATCGGCACCAGGCTTCGAACTTTTCGCGTAAACCGCGAGGTCATCCAAGGCAGCTTTAATCAGAGGGCTCAAATTATTCATTTTAGATAAATTTGCCAGGACCTGACTGTCGGTATTCTGGAAGGAACTCATTACTTTTCCAATTGCATCAGACATTCCATTAATTAGCGTGACACCTGTCCCTTTTTCAGAGGAATAGGCCCTGCCGTTAACAGGATCACAGTGATTAAATCCATAGTATGCTGTACCAACAGCCTGAATGGGGGCTGACGATGCGTCCGCCACCATTCCTGAAATGCTCGGTCCTGATAATATTGGTCTTGGAACACGTGCTGGACCGACTCGATGACCAATATCCACCTGCATATTGACGCCACGAATGATCATAGTGTTGTCCAAAAGATCTTTCATCTTCATGGTCCCGCCACCAAAGACAGGAATATCAGCATTCCAAACAGGAGGAAGATAAATCACACGACCATCGGAAAGATCGATTCTGTCGGCCTTGTATGTCGCCTTTGTGCTGTCCGCAGAGTAGTAATCCTCAGTCAGCCAGTTATTCACTGACTTATTCTTGATGAAACCATCAGCTGGGCCATTCGGAGTTAAAAAATTATCGAAAACCCAACGTGTTGGAGCGCCTCCATAGAGCACACAAACATAGTTCCTCGCCTGCATCGCCGTCTGGGCCTGCGCAGAGGCAATCAGGCCATCCGCAATTCCATTAAAGAAAGTCTTCAATGGATTGTGAACGGTATAGAAAGCACTCGCAACACCAAGATAAGAAAGAAACTGACGTCTTGAGTATCCCTCTCTTGGCTTCTTTTTTGAATGACACTTTTTCATAACTCTCTCTCCAAATGCGTTTTACTAAACTAGGGCATTTGCCAGTCCGGCGCATAGCAAAGCGCCAAGATCACATATCTCCAAGGATCTAGAGTCTTCGCATCTTGGGCTGTTTGCGCTAAAGTTTTCAACTTCGACAACGTCGAAGACGCAATTGTTCCACGCCCCGGATAAAACATCTCATAAGCAAGTTGTATGTCAGAATCTGATGGCAGCGGAGTTGTTGTGAGATAGGCTAAATCTGTCTTACCGGTAATCGTCCGAATAGCGTACTGCAATGCGGTATCATTAAACGATAAAACATTACACGCCTTCATCCGCTGCCCTTCCCGCGGTGTAGATGTTCCCGGAAGAACCGGAGCAGACTGATCAGCCGAATCAAGGCCAGTACAAGTGAGCCCAGATTCACTCGCCAAATCACAAGGCCCTCCAAATTTGGTCAGTGCATTCAAGATAAGACTTTTCGTTGTTGCGGTGCCGGCAGGCCCGTAGATCGCATCCAGAAACGATTTGACATAGAATCGATCACCAAGTCGCACACTTTCCTGCGAAGACTCAAGTAGGTTTCCTGAAAGAGCTTTAACTGAAAAATTGACGATTGCCGCATCGGCAGAATTGTAATTGCCAACCAAGTCAATGCAACGGACATAGAAACTGTAGGTTGATCCGGCTGTCAATCCAGAGACCAAAGCTGAATGTGTCAGACCTCCGTTCGTCGCTGTCAGGCTATCTGACATCAATGCATAAATCACTCCAGCGTTTGAGGAATAACGGCATGAAGCGGGTTCGCTCGTTGTGACATTGATTGTCGTTTGACTCGCATCCGCAGCCAAAACTCCAGAAGGCTGAGGATTCGTCACCGCGGGCGCAGTCTTATCGACCGAGGAAGCAACCGAAAATGCAATGGTATAATCACTTGAATTAGTATTTCCGGCAGAGTCCTGACAACGAACGTGAAAGAAATAATTCATTCCATTCTGCAGATTCGAGGCCACAACTGAGTGAAATTTCTTAGCTGTATCCGCGGTCATCGCGGTCGTCATCGACGCATAAGACACTCCCGAGACATTCGAGTAACGGCAAGTGGCCGCTTCATTTGTCACTACGGAAACGGTCGTTTGAGTTGTATTTTCTGGCAGAGCTCCAGCTGGAATGGGCACGGAAAGGACAGGCGCAGTGACATCTGTGGGAGTCGTTGACATGTTTGTTACCCAACTTGACAAAGAGTTATAGTCCGCCATGGTGAAGGCTGTAAACATTGTGCCACCTACAGGCGCTGGCATATTCTGTACCGATGTTCCATATTTTACCCGACGAATGATCAACGAATTCGTCAGATCCTTCGGCACCACAAGACCAAATTTTTGATAATCTGCATCGGTATAATTCGTCCAACTTGAATGGCAACCAAAGCAGTATGTTTGCAAGGTCTGCTTGGCCGTTACGGTTCCAGAAACTGTGAACGAAATAACCGTATCAGTTGTATTGGCGTTATTACTCGAATCCAAACATCGAACATAATAAGAATACGACGACCCATCGGTAAGACCCGTAACACTGGCGGTATGTACATTTGCTGAAGCCGTCAGATTTGCAGTCATTGCGGAATACGCCACTCCGGCCGATGTTGAGTATCGACAAGTCGCTGACTCATTAGTTGTCACAGAAAGTTGAGCACTGCGAGTTCCCTGCGCAAGCGCACCTTGAGGCAAGAGACTTGATAAGCTCGGCGCCGTTGTATCTCCCAAAACTGAAAAGCTAATCGTTCCTTCAGAAGACACATTGGAAGAAGTGTCTTGGCAACGCACGTAATAAATATAGGACCTCCCATTTGCAAGACCCGTCACTGTCGCGGAATGGGATAGTCCGCTCGTCGCAGCAGTGAAGTTTGAAGTCATTGAACTAAAGGAAGCGCCAGACGTTGTTGAGTAACGGCAAGTCGAAGCTTCATTTGTGGATAGAGAAAGAGTTGCCTGCGTCGTTCCCATTGAAAGATTTCCAGACGGCGAAAAGGCCGACAGCTGCGGGGCAACGGTATCCCCCGAGATCGCAAATGAAATCGTTGTATCCGAGGACGTCGTATTTCCAGAACCGTCCTGACACTTCACATAATAGGCATATGATCGACTATTTGCTAGACCAGTCACAGTTGCTGAATGACTCAAGCCATTTCCGGCTGCTGTAAAATTGGAAGTCATCGACGAGAATGCGGTCCCGGAAGTCGTCGAATACCGACATGTCGCCGCTTTGTTCGTAGTTACGGTCAGATTCGCCTGTGTTGTGCCAATTGCAAGCGTTCCACTCGGTAGTGGATTTGAAACAATGGGAGCCATCGCATCGCCAGCAATTGAAAACCGGATGGTTCCTTCCAACGAAGAATTTCCAGAGCCATCCTGGCACCTCACATAATATGCATACGATCCCCCATTCACAAGACCACTGACATTCGCTGAATGACTCAAGCCATTTCCGGCTGCCGTAAAATTGGAAGTCATCGATGAAAATGCGGTCCCGGAAGTCGTCGAATAACGACAGGTCGCCGCTTCATTCGATGCCACAGATAAAGCAGTCTGAGTTGTACCAAATGCAAGTATCCCACCCGGCGATAACGAGGAGAGAACCGGAGCCGTCGTATCGCTTAATATCGAAAAGGACACAAGCGCTGGAGACGAAAGATTCCCGAGCCCATCCTGGCAACGGACATAGTATCCATATGACTGACCATTTAAGAGGCCGCTCAGAATTCCTGAATGTGTCAAACCACCGCCAGATGCATTCAGTGCGGTCATACTTGAGAAAGCGGTTCCAGATGAATTCGAGTATTTGCAAACCGCTGACTCATTCGTTGCGACAGAAAGTGTGGCCTGTGTTGTTCCGATCGGAAGAAGTCCAGCAGGCTGAAGGCTAGAAAGAACAGGCGCGACGGTATCACTGCCAACCGAAAACGAAAGCAAGGTATCGCTCAAATTACTATTTCCGACCGTATCGCGGCATCGAATATAAAAACTATACGACTGACCGCCCGACAAACCAGAAAATGCGGCTTGATGAGTTTTGCCATCTCCAGACGCAGTAAACTCCAGTGTCATAGAATCAAATGGCGTATTTTGCGTGCGAGAATATCGACAGGAAGCACTCTCATCCGTCGTCAGCGCCAGTGTAGCAGTTGATGCCCCGTAACTTACTATGCCAGACGGCGATTTCGTGAGAATCTGCGGCGCCGCCAGATCTAATGGAGTCATCTGTTTAACCCACTTGTATATGATATCGTACTCGGCCTTAGAAAATTGTTTGAATAGTGTCGGATCCACCGGCATATTTGCCGCAGTTCCGGCGGAATATTTTACACGAGCCAATAGCGGAGAATGATCTGGGTCTCCGGGAACAACACGGCCCGATTTAATCCAATCAGCATCTGTGAATGTCTTCCAAGCTGAATGCTGTCCAGTATGACAGTCAACACAGTATCGCTCAAGAACGAGTGACGCTGACGAAGTCAGAGAACTATTCTGCCCCGTATTCACATTCAATGTAGCGTCGTTAACGGTAAACGGTAAGTCCTGCACATTACTACATGCACTGGTCCCTACGAAAAGAACGCTCAAACATATTTTGAAGTTCAAGTTAAACCGCATGTTAGATCCCTCATCTCACTACGTTCAAAGACAGGACATCAACGTCTTCGCCATTTTATGATAGCACTTTTCTAAGGTTCCAGATCCCTCATCCCGGATTTTTGATAAATGTCTGAACTTAGAATATCCCCCACCAGAGTGGATAAACTTTGATGAGATTTCAATCGCAGTCCAAGATCAATTACTTTATCGCGGTAGTACTGATCTGCGGGGGACATTGGAGGATTTCGCGGATCACCTTCATCATAAAGAAGCGTCTTAATTCCAGTGAAATATTGAAAATAACGCGACGCAGCGCAAACATAGATATCATTTTTGCTCGCGATAGCCCTGCCAAGATTCTGCAGAGCGTCGGTAGCTCGACTTCCAGAAATTTTATCCTGAATTAAAGTCCCGTCGTAACTTCTATATCGAAGATAGCCACTTGGTGGACGTCTGAAAAAAGCAGAATCTCTGTGCAATAAATGATACTCCTTGGTCTCGGCAGGCTGGTCCGGAATGATCATCGTCACCCAGGCCGTTCTGTCTTTCGTAACATTCCCAGTGGTTTCAACGACACCATTTCCATTCCAGTCATATCCTTTATCCTGAACAAATATGAAATTACGGATCACTGCGGCCATTGGATCGACCGTCGCATGGCAAGACATACAGGCCGTGTTTTCTCGAAAAGGCAAATGTGTCGCAGGATCTGGAAATGCAGTCGTATATTCTTCGACCATTGTATTCACGTCAGCTGTTCTTAAAGTGGGAAGGTCTCGGCACATCAAATCTGACATGACATTTCTGGACCATCGGCGATGCATTCTGATCGATGCGTTTGACACGGTTGATTTCGATTCGTCAGCGTTATCCCCCTGACCAGCAGCGGGAAAGCCTGAGTTTGCGTGCACGTAAGAAATGAAGCCCATGACCCCACCTCCAAAAGCACGCAATGAATTCGTCGGCCTTGTTCCATTGAATAAAATATTTGAAATGGCGGTTCCCGTATCTGTCAGCCAAGTTCCGTTCATCGACGGGGCATACCCCATGATTCCAGTTAATGTTCCCCGATCGAGACCAGTCTGCGGGACACTAAGTCCAATTTCTCCCCGATAGCCGGTATCCAAAATTGTCACCCACGGACCAAGAGAACGAATTCCTCTCACTGGCTGAGTTGTCGTCACAACCTCATCGTAATGATGCCCTGGCTCAAACAAAAGACGAGTCAACTCAAGGGCCCCCTCTGACACATCAAGGTGACGAAGCTCCCCTGAAGAATACGAGATTGGCTTACTAGCCAAATCTTTCACCGAAAACCATGAGTAATGAAAATCAAAGAAATTCTGAAGAACAGCCTGAGCTTCGGTATCCGACGGCGATGCAATTTGACCATTCGCTGTGAGAGTGGCCTTCGCAAGCAATTCCATGCAAGCACCGACAGCTGTCTTCTGACCCGCCTTCACGGCCGCAAGAAGTGCGTTATTGGGTAATGCACGTGATCTCGTTAGATGAGCGTAACAACGGTGGAACAGCGCCTCTTGCGAAAGTTTCTGCTGGCTCAAGCTCACGTCCGCCCACAGCGTCTGGCCTGTAAGGAAGAGCCCTGCAAATATTGAGCTTACCTGCACCATCTTTCTGAATTTCGCTGAATAACGCATCTCGTCTCCCCACTTTCGAATTGAACCCACACAAAGTGATGAGGCTCATGATTGCAAACAACGTGCCTCACGATTCCTGAGAAAAATCTGCTTTAGTTCTGAGAGCTTAGTTAAATGACCGAAAGGATGTCGGGCTTTTCTGGGATAGATTCGACATTTTTGGGCTCGCAACGGACAAATAATGTCTTCATGAACTATCTTGCTGATTTTACTATGCCTTTCCTTCAAGAACATGATTGAATTCCTAGTGGAATCATGTTGAAGGCTTTTCGTTTCTTATCTGCTGCGATTGTTTTTGGAATCGTCGTGTACGAAAGCGTAGACGCCTACCCAAGCTTCATCGGTTTTGGATATAGCGAATGCTCAACCTGCCACTATAACCCTCTCGGAAACGGACCACTGACAGACTACGGGCGAGCCTTGAGTGCAAATACGATTTCTGCTCGCCCTCTCTTCACAAAACTTTCTGACGAAGAGCTGGCCGATAAGTCTGGATTTTTAGGATCCCCCGAAACGCTCCCAGATTGGGTAAGGGTTCAGCTCGATTATCGTGGGATGTATTTTACGAGAGATCTCGTTGGCTCACGACAAAGTCGATATATCCATATGAAAGGGGATGCTTCTCTCATCCTCAAAACACCAAAAGAAGATTGGATCGCAGTTGGCAATATTGGATATGCGCCAAGACCGGCAACAGCTTCGCCCACAAAAGATATTTCTGAGCTGATCTCGAGAGAACATTATATTGGATATCGCCCAAACAAACATTGGGGACTCTATGCCGGATTCATGGACGTTGCATACGGCATTCGAATCCCTGACCATACTGCTTATAGTCGATCTAAAACATTAATCGCACAAAACGACCAAACGCACGGATTGCTTCTTCATACCGATCAAGATTTCGGCTCCGGATCACTTCATGCATTTATAGGAAATCTTCAACAAGACTCTAACGAACGACAAATGGGTGCGAGCACTCAGTGGAATTTCAATATTAATCAATACGCACAAGCGGGCCTCTCAGGATTAGTGAGCTTCGGAGAATATCGAAAACGCCAAGTGGGTGGAGCACAATTGCGCTGGGGGATCGAAGGTGGTCACGCCATTCTGATTGATGCAGGTGTGATCAATGAAATGCCAGCGAACTCTGCCGGCATGCTCGGATTTTATTCAATGGCACAAACGCATACCCGTTTGTTTCGGGGGCTTCATTTTTTGGTTACCAGTGAATTCTATTCATCTGATCTTTTTAATCAGGCCTCACGACTATTTAGGATTTCTCCGGGATTACAATATTTTCCGATGCAACGCTTAGAATTTCGCATCGACTTTCAAGCGGCGAGATCGACGAACTCGAATCCCGTCACTCAAGATGTCTATTCACTCTTAGCGCAGGTGAATATATGGTTATGATTCTACGAGCGGTGAAGACTGGCTTTTTGTGTGCGGCATTTCTAAACGCTGCTCATCTTCTGGCCGATAATTTCTATCTCGCAGATCAACAATGTAAAGTTCTCGAAAAAATGCCTGAGGGATGGACAGAAACCTCCGCTCCCGAAATTTCTGGAACAGAAATATTATCTGGAACACCCTCCACGAAAAAACCTGACCTCATCATGATTCAGCGTGGAGATCGAGTTTTCGCATTTCCAAAAAGTTGTTTATCCACTGAGCCAGTCGCCCACGCTGCGCCAGAAAGCGCCCCGACCCAAGACATGCCGGCCCTTCCAGCAGCGCCCGTTCCCAGCGAACCAATAGATCCGGCTATTCCAAATGAACCAGCGGATCCTTCGGTTGTTGACACACCCGCTCCAGAAGCGACGCCTCCGTTGCCCATCGAGCCATCACTCATTCAACCAGAATCAAAGCCCTCTATTATTGAGAATACACCTCTGCCCTCCTATCTGCCCGCACCTCCTGCGCTTGAAAAAAATCAAGACGCAGAATCAGAAAATTCTTTTTCGAAAAGCTTCCAGAATTTTGGATTCAAGGGAATTTCTTATGGAGCTCAGCTATCGTTTCTCAGCTGGCAAGAAACCCCCCAATTGAAAAACGGCTCCACAACCTATGAACTGCGATCATCAATCATTGTTTTTGGTCTTGGTGGTCGCATTCACTACGATTTCAATTCAATTTTGAGTCTCGATTCAGATGCAAATATTTTGCTCGGTACGCGAGAAGTTTCAAGCACGACGACAGCCATCACCTACTATCTTGCCAGTGGAAATCTTTATGGCGCTTCGATTGCTCCTCGAATTCGACTTCAACTTCCAGATCAACCGGCCGTCACTTTGGCCGTGAGCTCGCCTGTGATCTGGCGTAAATTGGATATCACTCAACCATCAGCGGCCTATACTGTTGATTCAGGAACACCTTTTTTCGTAGGATTTCTTTTCGAACCACGATTTCAAATACATAAATTTGAGTTGGCTGCACAAGTCGGAGTCTTCCGAGAACTCACAAGCCTTGCTGCCGGCCTCGAGTTGGCTTATCGCTTCTGATTTCGAAAACTAAACATCAGTTTAATTTTTCTTTTGTTCAATATGCTCGTTAATTTTGATGAGACTTGGATCTCGATCAAATATCTTTAAAACATCCTGCATTCTGAACCGAGGAACAGACTTGAGTTCTATCGCCAGCTTCTCGATCAACAAAAAATCTTCTGCTGTATCTACCGTCCAGCGATGAAATGAATAATCTCTATTATTCATCAAGTTTTTGTGTGTGAAGCCGTTCTTCGCATCACGAATAAACGGAGTCACATGCTCGCGGTCTGACAACTTAGTCGCACTCCGATGAGCCTTCTCCAGAGCTGAAAATGAAAAAATCTCTATATCGAGGCCGCGTGGAAAACTTCTGACGATTGTATTGGATACATAATCAACTTGAGAATCCAAAAAAAAATCATACAAGTTATCGGCAACTTCAGGGTCAATCAGGGGGCAATCAGACGTCACTCTCCCAACAGGATCCGCATGATAGCTATTCGCCGCTTCGAAATATCTCGATAGAACGTCGTCTTCGCTTCCACGAAAACAGGCCAGCCCACATTTCTTTGAAATTTCTTCTGTCCGATCATCGGACGAACTCTTCGTGGTCGCAACGATAAGTCGAGGTTGAGATTTCATTTGTTTTAACCGGTTGATCTGAAATTCCAGAATACTCGTGCCACAAATCTCTTTAAAAATCTTTCCTGGCAAGCGAGTGGATCCAGCGCGAGCCTGAATGATGATCGTCCAGCTCACGAAGCTCCTTGAATTTGGGCATGCATCATTTTTAGTGCTGCCATATCGGTAGCTCCAGATCCTGGCCACGGAAAATCCGCCATCGACCGTGAAGGAATGAGATGAATATGTGCGTGGGGCACTTCGAACCCAACAACAGCCATGCAAACACGCTGGCATTCGATTCTCGATTTCAAAATTCCGGCGACAGTCTTCGCCGCCGAAAAAAGAGCCATATAAGCGGTATCATTCATACTGAAGACCGGATCTACCGGGCGCTTCGGAATCACTAAAGTATGCCCCGGCGCAACAGGGCGGATGTCCAAAAAAGCCAAATGGTCAACGTCCTCCCAAACCTTGAAGCACGGAATTTCACCTTTCACGATTTTCTCAAATATGGTCATGTCTAAGATTATGCACTACAACCCAGCAAGCATCGAAGCGAAATGGCAAAAATATTGGGACCAAAACAAATCCTTTAAAACAGATTTCGATTCGACTTCTGCTAAAAAGCCAAAGTTCTACGTACTCGATATGTTTCCTTATCCCTCTGGCGCTGGCTTACATGTGGGGCATCCAGAGGGTTATACAGCCACCGATATTATCGCCCGTTACAAAGCGATGTGCGGATTCAACGTCTTACATCCTATGGGTTTTGACGCCTTTGGGTTGCCGGCCGAAAATTATGCTCTTAAAACTGGAACTCATCCTAGAATTACTACCGAAAAAAATATTCAGAACTTCCGCCGCCAGCTGAAGCGCCTGGGCTTTGCCTATGATTGGGACCGCGAAGTCGACACCACGGATCCAAATTATTACCGATGGACTCAATGGATCTTTGTGCAGCTCTATAAGAAGGGTTTAGCCTATGAAGCCATGACGCCTGTAAACTGGTGCCCAGAATTAAAGGCGGTTCTCGCAAACGAAGAGGTCGTGGATGGAAAGTCTGAGATCGGTGGTCATCCGGTAGTTCGAAAAGAAATGCGACAGTGGATGCTGAAAATCACTGCATATGCAGATCGACTATTGGAGGATCTTGACGAACTCGACTGGCCGGAAAATATTAAAGAAATGCAACGTCATTGGATTGGAAAATCCGAAGGCGCTGAGATTGATTTTGAGATTCGCGGACGATCCGAAAAGATTCGAGTCTTTACCACCAGACCTGATACAATTTTTGGAGCTACATTTGTTGTGCTCGCGCCGGAGCATCCGTTAGTGGATACTCTCTGCACTGAGGCTCAAAGAACGACTATAGAATCATACAAAAAGGCTTCCGCCTCAAAATCGGATCTTGATAGAACAGAACTTGCCAAAGAAAAGACCGGCGCCTTCACGGGTGCATATGCGATTCATCCGTTCACCAAGAAAGAAATTCCTATCTGGATTGCGGATTTTGTCCTGGGCCATTATGGCACGGGTGCGTTGATGGCGGTTCCAGCGCACGACGAAAGAGACTTTGAATTTGCGAAAAAATTCGAACTTCCGATTGTGAAGGTATTAGAATGCGAAGAGCTCCCCTTCACCGGAAATGCAAAGCACATAGCGTCTCAGTTTATCGATGGACTCGAAAACGACGCAGCGAAACGAAAAGTATGTGACGAACTAAAGAAACAGAACAAAGGCCAGGCGACAATCACCTATCGGCTGCGCGATTGGGTCTTTAGTCGTCAACGTTACTGGGGAGAACCATTCCCCATTCTTCATTTTGAAGATGGAACATCTCGAGTTCTTGATGAAGATGAACTGCCAGTACTGCTTCCAGATGTAGAAAAATATGAACCCAGCGGCACGGGAGAAAGCCCTCTCGCAACAATTGATCAATGGGTTAATATCATAGATCCAAAGACAAAAAAGAAAGCTCGTCGCGAGACAAATACAATGCCTCAATGGGCTGGCTCATGTTGGTACTATCTCAGATATTTGGATCCAAAAAATTCAAAAGATGCGTGGGGCAAGGATGTTGAAAAATATTTTATGCCGGTAGACCTCTATGTTGGCGGAGTAGAACACGCCGTTCTTCACCTGCTCTATTCTCGATTTTGGCATAAAGTGCTCTATGACTTAGGGTACGTCACCACGAAAGAACCATTCAAAAGATTGGTTAATCCAGGTTTAATTCTTGGCGAAGACGGCGAAAAGATGAGCAAATCTCGCGGCAATGTCGTCAATCCAGATGATATTGTCGACAACTATGGCGCCGATGCCTTCCGGATGTACGAAATGTTTCTTGGCCCTCTTGAGAAAGTCAAACCGTGGTCAACATCGAATATTGATGGAGTCTTTCGATTTTTAAATCGTATATGGAGAAGCTTCGTCCACGAATCAAAAGTTGTTGATCGTGCAATGACTGAAGAAGAGCTTCGCGTGATCCATCCAACCATTCAGAAGGTTTCAGATGATATCGAGGTTCTGCATATGAATACCGCGATCTCTCAACTCATGATTTGCCACAACTTCATGACAGATCAAAAAGACATTCCGCGTGAAATGGCACAGATCTTCACCATTTTATTGTCTCCATTTGCTCCCCATATTTCGGAAGAGCTTTGGGAATTACTGGGCAAGAAGGGCTCTATCAGCAACCACGCATGGCCAAAATCCGATCCGCAATATCTGATTAAAGACAAGGTCGCGTTTGCTATTCAAGTGAATGGAAAATTAAGAGGCACGGTGGAGGCATCTCCAAACGCTGTGGTCTCTGACATTAAAAAGCTGGCGATCGAAAATGAAAAAATTAAGCAGTATTTACAAGGCACGATCGTCAAAGAGATCTTCGTTCCAAAAAAACTGCTGAATTTCGTCGTTAAGGCCTAGGGTAATTCCTGAATTTTTTTAAAGACTTCGTCTCGAAACTCTTTCCAGACCGACTGAAGATGATCGGCCTCGCATTGCAGCTGTTTCAGCATTAAAAATCTGAAGAACGCCGGAGTCGCCTGCACGGTTGCTTCTGCCAGCTTCGCATCAATTTCGAACAGATGTTTCAGCGAATCATCGAGAGATTTTCTTGTTCGAAAAGTTTTAAAACCAAGGTCCGCTGGAGTTTCGCAGATCTCGACTAAACTCAACCACTTCTGAAAGAAAAGAACCCTGCGTCTTAACCACTCAACCCGCCAAAGCAGCAGATCTTCTGACAGATAAACTCTTCCGCCTTTTTCGCCGTAGACAAATTGAAAATGTTCTTGGATTTTCAGTGCAGATTTTTCAAGCTGCCGAGTGAGTTCAGCAGTATCAATGAGCTTAAGAAGGCCAACCTCGGCCAAATCCAGAGCTTCAACTTCGGCTCGCATATGCAAATCTACTAAAAGAGCCGGATCAATATTATTTGAAAGAAATTTAGATAGAACCTCATCACGCGCCATTCTTTTAAATTTGTCTGCAACGAGACTCTTTAAAAGATGAGCGACAATTTTATAATGAATTTTGATATGGTTGGGCTGCGACGCAACAAGGCTCATTAAGATTTTTTTCCAACTAAAACCTGAGCGGGGCGAATGAGGTTTTCTTTGAATCTATAGCCCGACTTCAATTCATCTACAATTTTACCATCCGCATCATCAGACTCTACCGGAAGCATAGAAATCGCTTCGTGAATCGCTGGGTCAAAAAATTGGCCCTTTGTCTCAATTCTCTCGACCCCTGATCGTTTCAGCAAATCATGAAACTGTTGATGAATCATTCGAACACCCTCGACGAAGGGTCCCGATTCTTTTGAGGCACTTTTTATGCTCAAGTCCAAATTATCGAGCACCTCTAGAAAACTCTGATAGAAGTGGCCCAATTTTTGATCGACGATTCTTTGTTGATCTCTTTGAAGTCGACTACGCGTTTCTTGGGTTTCGACTTCCATCTTTTTCACGAATTCACGAATATCTCCAATTTTGCTCTCGTAGTCGGCGACTTTTTTTTCCAGGTCTTTAATTTTCAGTCGATTCAAAAAATCTTCAGCACTCACCGGGTGTTCTGATCGCCCTGCGTCAGATGCAGAATCAGGGGCCGCATCGCCGGCCTCAGTCGTTTCGGAGCTTGTCTCGCCCTGTTGATTTGCCTGATCCAATTCGCCGTCGATGTCCTTATCTTCTGCTCGATTCATACCAGGAAAACTAAGCCTTGAACCACGAAAGTCAATCATTTCGATCTGGTTTGATAGACAAAACTCAAATTGGTTTTGTCCCAGACAGCTCAAAGATGCTAAGTTTTAGAGCTTGGAATCATTAAACCAGCTACAGAGACAAGCCGTCACATTCCAAGGAAGAAGCCTTCTCGTACTTGCTGGGCCAGGAACAGGAAAAACAAGAGTCATTATCGGACGGATTTTGTTCGAAACACACGAACGAGGAGTCTCTCCAGAACGAATTTTAGCGGTCACTTTTTCTCGAAAAGCGACTCAAGAAATGGAAGATCGACTCGCCGAGGCCTCAGTTTCACTGGCAGAGAAAGTTCAGATCAAAACTCTTCACTCACTTGGACTTGAAATTGTAGAAAAGCACGGTTTTCGCTTGGGGCTTGGAAAAAGGCCTCAGTTAATCAGCGAAACACAAGCTCAATTATTTTTGAGAAAACTGACCGATAGTTTACCGCTGCTTCCTCTTCTCAAAACATCTTCTATTGATCCGATTCTAGATGATCTTCTCGATTTTTTTTCGCAATGCAAAGATGCTGGCCTCTGGCCTGAAGACGTCATGCGATATGCGCTCGCCCTTCCTGATGACACGCCAGATTTAGCCCAGATAAAAAGCGAATGGTCGGCTCTTGGAGACATTTACAACGCGTTTCAGTCAAGATGTTTTGAAGAAGGTTTTTTGGATTTCGGAGATTGTCTCCTGCTCGCGAGACGAATTTTGGAGGAATTTGCGATCGTCAGGAATGAAATGCAAGAGGCCTATAGCAGCATACTCGTGGATGAATTTCAGGACACGAACTGGGCGCAAATTCAATTTCTTAAGCTGCTTACTAATGACACGACAAGAATTACGGCCGTTGGTGATGATGATCAGTCAATCTATCGATTTCGAGGAGCCTCGTATTCTGCGTTTTCGTTTTTCATAGAAGCATTTCCAGGAACCGAGGTCATTGAATTGACCGAAACCTATCGACTTCCAGCTACCATTGCTGAGGCTGCGACTTGTCTTATTCAGGGAAACGGTGCCCGCAGATTTCGTCCAAACAAAGCGATTGTCTCTAAATCAATAGAAGCTGGAAAAGTCTCATGGCTTCGTACCACTTCCGAGGGACACGAAGCCCAAGTGATCGCACGTGCAATTCAAGAGAAGCTTAAGTCCGGAAGTCAGCCCGAAGAAATCGCGGTGCTCGTTCGGTCACATTCTCATGCTTCACTCATTCGCGAAGAACTGAAACAACTCAATATATCGTTTTCTGAAAATTCTAGGCGAGATCTTCTTGAAGACACTCACGTTCGAGACTGTATGGCGCTGCTTCAAGTGCTCGCAGATCCAAACAATTCTCTGAGCTTTTACAGACTGCTTGACTCATTTTTTCTTGAGATTCCTGCTCATGAAATCTATGTTTTTTGTCAAAAGGCTGACCAAAAAAAAGATCTTATGTCTGCACTGCGTGAATCTGGCGGCAAGCTCGCGGAATGGGCACAGCTTCTTGAAGAACTCACCAAACAATCTTTATCGACTCGACCTTCTGAATTATTACTGAGTGCCTTTGAAAAAACTAGTGTGCTAAAGAGACTCGCAGCTCAAAACCCTGCGCAACTTAGAAATATTGGGCTCTTCTTTTCTGAGCTTTCACTTTGGGAAGAAATTCAACCGCAAAGAGAATTACGTGCGATCATGCCGATGCTTTCCGCAGTCACTGATCTATCATCTCAAATACAAAGCACAGAAGAGACGAACGCCGCCGATCGCATTTCAATACTCACGACTCACGCCAGTAAAGGACTTGAATTTAACCACGTTTTTATTCCATCACTTGTCTCGCGAAGATTTCCGAGCCTTTTGAAAAAGCCCGTTTGGACTTTGCCAGCAGAATTGAATCGAGAGTCGGCGTTTAATTTAGAGCTTCACCAGGATGAGGAACGGCGATTGTTTTATGTCGGAATGACACGTGCAAAGAAAACTTTGACACTGAGTTCATTTGAAAAAAAGGGAACTCGTCCAAGTATTTTTATCACTCAGGATCTGAAGGATCTGATCGAATCTCACAAGATAGTGACAAATTCATTTCTCGATGAAAAATTTTTGGAAAAGCCATTGGTCGAACGAATACCATTTTCACGGGCCACTCAGAAAACACAGCCCCCGGCCAAATCAATATCGACTAAGCCTCTTTCGCTTTCTTATACACAGCTCGAAAAATATGAAACCTGCCCGCTCTCTTATCAATTCAAATACGACTTTCGAATACCGGTGAGGGTTCCAGTACAAATGAGTGTAGGCTCCGCAATCCATAAGGCGCTTGAGTTATTTTTTGGACGCGTGCAGCAAGATGAATCTCCGACAAAAGAAGATCTGCTGCTGTATTTTGAGAAAGCGTTCGACGAAGAGAAATCCAAGACCCCCGCACTGAACGAGACTCACCGCCGCCTGGGACTTGAAAAATTATCTCATTACTTTGACCACCATCGTGGGCAATTTCCAAAACCATTCGCGATCGAACAAGACTTCATACTTCCCATCGGCCAACACAAAATTCGTGGCAAAATTGATCGCGTCGACAAAAACAAAGATGGCTACAGAATTATTGATTATAAAACGGGTCGATCTAGATCAAACGACAAAACGGAAGATCAGAAATTTGCGAAAGAATCTCTGCAATTTTCTATTTATGCGCTCGCGGCGAAAGAAGTCTTCAATTGGCCTCTTCAGGAGCTCATTTTTGACTATGTCTATGACTGCAAAACTCTTTCAACAACGAGAAGTGTTGATAACCTGTCGACTGTTAAAGATAAAATCCAGGAAATTGCCACACATATTCAACAACGCGACTTTCAGGCAACTCCCGGATTTCACTGTCAGTGGTGCGAATATCGAGAAATTTGCCCGAGCGGAGTTTGAGATCTAAAGAAAGCTACTCCGATTTTTCGAGTCCCATTGTTATTTTCTGTGCTAACCATTTTCCGGGCTCAATGCTGAACCACGCGGCCATAAGCTCACCTCCTGAAACTTGCAGTATCTGCGCCTTTCGAAGTGCGCCAGCAGCAAAATCAAAAAATTCCTTGTTAGGTAAAATTATAACCCCCTGATCCCAGAATCCACCTCCGTTACTGAACCAAGCCTCATATGGGTATGTCACTGTTTTTTCACCCTGAGTCCTATACTTTCGCAACCCGACGATATTTCCAGAAAAATAAAATCGAGATAGATAGCGACGGCCTTGATCTGACTGAATTTCAATGAATTTAGGAGTCTCTTCGACCGAAGAAGTCACGGCAGATTCAGCGCCTGATTCATTTGCCGGTTGGATTCGATCGATAATTCCACTCGTATATTTAGAAAGATCCGAATCATCACTGATATGATGGAGCAAAACAAGGTCTCCTGATTTCAAGCATGCGATAGCGGCTTGTTTTATTTCGTCTCCAGGTAAAGCCAAAGTAAGAAATGTGCGACCCGAATTTCCCACCTGTATGTCTATCAAATCTCTTACGGGCATTTTAGATTTAGAGCCCCTGGGTTTATCGGCGTATAAACTAACGATGCGCCCAATCGTCGTCTGCTCAAAGGCGTAGGTCTCTCGGTTGAAACTCAAATCCGTCATCGCTGCACCAGTCTCCGAATGTTTTGCATCGACACGCCCCCAAGATGTCAGCGCCGCCGCCCGACTGAAACCCACCGGCATGTACTCAACCCAAATTCGCTTGCCCACGTACCGAATAATTTCCAACCTTTCAGCTGTCCTATTCGCAGCTTCAATCTCAAATGCAAATCCAACAACTCGACCGTTCTTATCCGTCTCATTCCCTCGATTGCCGGTCAGCCCCCAACAGGTCATCGACTTTTTTGGGTCCTGGGGAATTGTGCACCTCACGAGCACGCCCATCCAATACATCCTCTGGCTAGACTTCGGATCGTTGCCTGATTCCGCGGCTTTCAGGTGAGTCGTCAGTGTCAACAAGAGACAGATAGACAAATACAATAATCGGAACTTCATGCAGCGCTTCGTACGATAGAAAATTGGGGAAGTAAAGAGGGCAGCACATAATGAACTTGCTCCTGTCTAATCTGGCGGCAATCTCTGTCTGTGTGCCCTTCGCATCGAGATTCACCACCCAGAATTTCAAAATAAAATCGTCCCGAATCTGAACATTCTCGAAAAGTACTCATTTAAACTAATTTACAAGCCGATTTAGATGCGACAGCCCTGTGGGCCATGGCCTAAGCCTTTGAATTGGCATGGATTATGCCTTCTAGTATGGTGGATAATGAGGAGGTTATCATTTTAGGTATTTGCAAGAAATTTTTTTTCCTCATTTTTGCAGTTCTATCTATGGATCTGACTGTTGACGGCCGTGATCATGAAGGCTCTTTGGCTGGCGCTGAAACGATTTTTAATTCAGAAAGCACAGGATTAAACTACATCGAGGACTGGAAAGCCCTAGGGCCATTTTTATCTGCCCCCCAGGAAGGTGCCATTGATCATCTTTATTTTTTTGGAGGTCAGGAGAAGGCAAAAGCTGACAAACGCGATTATCCTTCAATTCTTGCGAAGGCCGGAAAAATTCGTTGGTTCGACGTGCCCGCAAAAAGCGCTCAGGTGAAATGGAGTTATCCGAATCTTAAGTGGGACTTTCTCAAAAAAATAGGCGGCGCACCTCTCACTTTAAACCAATGCTACCTTTACGCTGAAGTTGAGAATGGTCGTGATGAGGTTCTTCTTGTCGATACTAAAACTGTTGGAGAGTTTTTTGTTAATGGAAAGAGATTTTTCGGGGAGCCTTACAAATTTGGATTTAACCAAGTGGCCGTCCCATTTCAAAAAGGCAAGAATCAGGTTTTACTTAAAGTATCTTCGTATGAAGATCCGGAATTTGAATTTTCCCTAGTGAGGCCCTCGGGTCCGATTCAGATTCTTGATGATGTTACCAGGCCAGATCTCATTGAAACTCAGCTCGCCTCCGGCTGGCTTGGCGTTCCAATGGTAAACACAACTGAGGGTTGGCTACAAGACCTTCGTGTTAAAGTGATCAAAGACGAAATATTTGATGGCATCGAAGATAAGATTTCTTTTCCATTGGCACCTTTAAGCACCCTTAAAATTCCAGTTCGTTTAAAGCAGCGAGCTCCTGCACATGGGAATCATTCAGTTTCAATTGAAATTTATTCAGGACGAAAGAAGATATCCGAGAAGAAAATTAATCTTCGATTCCGAGATCGCACTCACGATGAGGGCGTCATGGAAACTTTTGTCTCCAAACTCGATGGCTCGGTTCAATATTACTCGCTTTTGTATCCAAAGAAATTTGATCCTCAGAAATATTACGATGCCATCGTTGCACTTCACGGGGCGAATGTAGAGGCTTCACTCCTAACGGATAATTTTGCCCCAAAGGATTGGGCCTTCGTTGTAGCTCCAACTAACAGGCGTCCCCATGGCTTTGCGTATCAGGATCTCGGACGCCTTGATGCACTTGAAGTTCTGGATCAGGTTCAGAAAAAACATCATATCAACGCTCAAGGTCTTTACTTAGTCGGCCATTCAATGGGGGGAGAAGGAACCTGGCACATCGGACTTCATCACCCATCGAAATTTCAAGGCCTGGCTCCAACGGCTGGATGGAGTAGCTTTCAGCTCTATACTCCTTTTCTTTATCAAGAGGCTGAACTAAGAACCCCGCCTCAGATTCGTGCCTTTCGAGATCGAGTCATCATGGATTCCAACAACCCTTATTTTGTGGAGAATGCCAAACAGCTTCCGGTTTATATATCGAATGCAGAGAGAGATGATGATGTTCCGGCCTTTCACTCGCGCCTAATGAATCGACTCGCATTGAATGCAGGAGCAAAGACTGAGTATCGAGAAGTAAACACAGACGTACACTGGTTTATAGAGCCTCTCAATGAAGGCCGTGGCTACGATTCGATGGACCATCCGGAAGGTTACGAATTTCTCAAAGCCCATCCACCGGATTTATACCCGAAGCAAATTAGCTTTAAACTTTTTGATTTAGGAATTGAAAAAGATTTCTATTGGACGCGTGTCGAAGAGCAACACGAAGTTTTTACGGAGACGAAGGTACATGCTATGATCACCGATGCTGAGATTAAGCTCAGAACTTCAAATGTGAAAACCATTACTCTCAATCTTGCAAAACAACTGGTTCCGAATATTCTCGCTCAGATTCAATGGAACAATAAAAAAATAAATACAAAAATTCCATCTTCTCGGCGAATCACACTCGAACTTGGTCCTTCCGGAATCAAACGGACCACGGCAAATCCCTCAAAAAAACTGGAACGGCATTCCCTAAAAACCGCTTTCTTTTCTCCGTATCTTATTGTCTACGGCACAAACGGTTCGCCTGACGAAACGGAGGTTCTCCTACATAATGCCCGACTTCTGGCTGACAAGGCTTGGAGAACGGCGAATAGCTTGGCCCCCATTACGCGAGATATCGATGTTACTCCGGAGATGATTAAAAAATATAATTTAATTCTTTTCGGCTCGCCCGAGCGAAATTCGTTGGCTAAAAAATGGGCCCCCAAAGTCCCGCTTAAAATCGAAAAGGGGGGAATCCAATTCGGAAAAGAAAAGATGGGTACAGATGAAGGCGGGCTTGCGTACACCTTTATCTTTCCTAATCCAGATGAACGAGAGCGTTATATAGTCAATTGTGGTGGAACAAGTATAGAAGCAGAAAAATTTGCTAATTATTTTCAACCATTCTATGAGCGCCTTGGCTATGGCGTTCCGGATTTTCTTATTTTTTCCAAGGAAGTTCAACGCTCTGGATGGGGTGGAGTTAAAGCTGCTGGATTTTTCTCAAAGAAGTGGGACTTATCGAATCAAGACTATGTAAGGAAATGACTTATGATGAATTCTGTGTTGCAAATTGCGGCTGGTACAATAATTTTCGCAACGCCAGATTGTCCGACACCCCAAGGAACTACAATCCAGCCGATTATTACAAAAGCAACCTTACAAAATCAGTCTCCCGAATTGAAATCTAAGGCTGAAAAGGTTGTTCTTCGAGAAGAGGTATTGGACCTGAAAGGCGCACCGAAAAAGTATCAAAAACTCATCTTAGAAAATTCTAAAATTAAGATATCTGTGTTGCCAGAGCTTGGCGGCAAAGTTTATGAATTCGTATCGAAGCAATCCGGGAACAATCAGTTTTATAATAATTCGATCTGGAAGAGAGTAAAAGACTGGGGAGTAAATTCCGCTCGCTCTGACGGAAACTGGCTTCCGATAGGCGGCATCGAGTATTCATTTCCGACAGAAGAGCACGGTAGCGTTTACGATCATCCGGTAACTCCAAAAATTGTCGATAATTCTGATGGTGGCAAAAGTGTAGAATTTAATTTTCCGCCATCCAAGGATACCAAGGGTCTAAGTTTGACAGTGCGTCTGACGATGAATCCAGGCCAAGATTATTTTGAAATTCATTCTCTGATTGAGAACCCGAAAGGAAATAAATCTCAAAAATATCAGTATTGGATTAATGCTATGTTGAATCCAGGAGGGGTAGATCCAAGAGAGGCTGATTTGAAACTTATTTTTCCAGAATCAATGACAAGAGTTGCAACTCATTGGCCGAATAAGCTTGGACCAGATGCTAGAACTGAATATGAATGGCCGAAACAGTTTGAGAATTTCGACTCTTGGAAAGACGGCGTTGTTGGATTTTTCACTGTGGCACCTATGCCTTATGTCGCAATTGTAAGCGCGAAGAATCATGAGGGAGTCATTCGGATTAACAAAGCGCCATCTTACGAAAAAATTTGGAATTTCGGGCCGCCTCTCGATTACTCAATGTTCTCTGATACCAATCGCGTGTACGTTGAAAATTGGAGTGGAATATCAAACAATTTTTGGACAGATTCAGAAATTCGTGAAGGCGAAAAAGTTGAAGCGACTGAATATTGGATGCCCGCAATTATTTCTGGAACTGATTCTGCAGCAATCCGAAAGCAGATACAAGCGCAAATCCAGAAGAGCTTTCCGGCGATTTTGAAGCACGCTATAAAGGTCCGACCGGGGCCTCCCACCTGAATGTCTATGAAATCTATCGTCTTGCTTCTATCGATGGATATCTTAACGATACCCCGATCGTCGTCTGTTCATATTGATAGGTCTCTCGGTTAAAGCTCACATCCATCATCGATGAGCCAGTTCCCAAATGTTTTACATCGACACCTCCCCAGGATGTCAGCAGGGCCGACCGGCTGAAACCCAGCGGCAAGAACTGCTTGCCCACGTGCTGAATAGTTTCCAACATTTCAGCTGTCCTATTGGCAGCTTCAATCTTAAATGCAAATCCAACACCAAGCTCAAACTAATCATAAGTAAAACCTAATTTGAAAGTCCCCAGCGAAGCAGTCACTGGTTTCGCAATATGCGGATGAGTCGCTCTCAGTTGAATATCAAAAGGAAAAACATAATGATCGTAGAGGGGCGGATTTCCAAGATAATTATTTTTTGCAAAAAACCAGTCTTCGGCTCCACATCCCGGGGCTCCACCAACAGTTCCCGCAAATCGAAATGTCACGATGCCAGTGTTGACATCAATCGGATCGAACTCAAGAGGGCAACCAATGAAATATTGGATCCCCTTGTACGCAGGTGTCGAACAAGTTCCAACGACCTTAAGTCCGGATTCATTATTCAGATCTGCAATTGCGCCTGGCGGAAGTTGAACTTGAAAACTACGAACGCTGTTTGGGGCGTTGTAAAAATAGGGATGCCCAGCACAATTTCGAATTCTAGAGTTATTATAGAGAAGCATCAAATCGAGGTTTGAATAATACCAAGACTGAGCAGTCGATTGACTGATGCTGCTTGGGACATTCTTCCACCAAGCATTTGTGGGCACGACAGGCGATACAAAGTGAAAAAAGTTTGCGTTTTTAAGTGCGAGTGTCGCCGTGTATCGAACGAGCCCAGGATCCGAAAGACCTAGATCGGCCACTATCTGCCCTCCTCCATCAAATTTATCTGATGTCGTTAAAGTCGGTTTGCATTTATCAGTGTCAGTAAGTGTCACTTCACTCGAATCGCCAATCAGTTTCCACGAGATCGGCGTCAAGCCATCAACACACTGGGTATCATAGGGGTTTGCAAATTCAATTTGAAACGAAACGGAGTTGCCAGCATAGATCGTTCCGGATTTTGAATCTATGGGAGTCGCAGAAGATCCGCGACTGGTACCCGTCCCAGTCAGACTAGGCCCTGGCACAAGCCTGGTGACAGGCTTATCTTCTGGACCACAGCTGGCAAAAAAAGTGGAGGACAAAATAAATATCAAAAAAATTCGTCGTAATCGCATAACCCGACTATTTGCAAATTGTATACCTCTGAACGGTCACGCTATAGTCCATTTAATGGCGTTTATAGACAAAATTTGTCGGACCTATGCAATTCACATCATAGTGCGAGCCAGGAGCTCAGCAGTTCCTGCAGTCTTCGGGGTTCAACTGGTTCCAACGAGGGAGCGCTCGCCGTATCTATCTATTGAACAATACTCTTCATTTCCACATCTATTGCTGGTTTCCGGAAAGAAGGGTACTAAAAGGCACTGTTTGTGCCGTGTTTTCGATCAATCTGTTATGTCGTTTTCCTCCAGTTTTGTGGAACCCAAATTTTTGCGGCCAACGTTTCGAAGTGCGCTACTTTTCTTAAGGCGGCCGTTCGAGAACACGATCCCCATCGACCGTGGGTAGCTGTCTTTGATCCTGCGTCGTCAGGTCGCCTGTTAGTTCCAGAATTGAGAAAACGAAATCTTAATATTCTGCAAATCGTTACGAATCCATTTCCGAATGTTCTAATCCCAACCCTGTCAGACGATTTCGATGCTCGGATACTTTATAATGGCGATATCGATGAAACGGCCACAGCTGTTCTACCCTACAAACCTATAGTCATATTTGTTGGCACCGAGACAGCCGCAGTTCCAAGAGATCAACTCGGTCAACAATTAAATTCACTCGGGCTCTCCCTAGAAGTAAATGAAGTTGAATTTGGCCTCACAGACAAACATCGAATGAATCAAGTGCTCGCGAATAGTGACTTGCCGCATATCGAAGAGAAGCTTGCACGCTCTGCAGCTTCGGCTCTCAGATGGATTAAAAGGAATCATTTATTTCCAGGAGCTGTCGTATTTAAACCAAGTGCGTCGGCCGCAACCGACGGCTTCGAGATCGCTAGAAATCCCGATGAAGTTTTGCACGCTTTCAATGCGATCAATGGGAAAACAAATATCTTAAATCGTCGAAACAAAGGTGTTTTGGTGCAACCGCACCTCAGTCCACCAGAAATTGTGCCAAACCTTGTCATCAGAGATTTTAACGCGATTCTAACAGACGCCTGGGAATACGAAAAACGTGAGCTAGTCGTAAATGGAAAGACAGTTGTTCTCTATAAAGTGGACTGGCTTTTGGACCCAGAAGACCCCCGAGTAATAGAAGCTTACAATTATGTTGTAGCCGCCAGCCGAGCATTAAAAAATAGGTATGGATTTGCACACCCAGAAATCATGCAGAAGAGACTAGTCGATTATGGAGCGAGAATCATGGGAGGGCAACCACGGGTCACCTTGGCTGCAACTGACCACAGCCAGGTTGATATTGGAGTTGAAGCAGCTCTCGATCCAGCAGCGTTTGCACGACGTTTTGAAAGACAACGATTTTATGCGAGGAAACGACATGCTGCTGTCTACAGCGTTATGACTACGGCAATGCTCGCAGCTCGCATCGTCTTGATAAGAAAATTCGAGATCTTCCAAGCTACTCTCATCACGACTTTGAATACGAAAGAGGCGCTATGATGAAGCCAACAGACAAACTGACACAGATTGTCGCTCAAATCGAACTTGTTCACCGGAATCGTGGTGTAATTGAGAAAGACCTCGAACAAATCGAAGAGTGGGAATCAAAAAAAATGTTTGAAATGCCGCGATAAGAATTTCTTGTGGGCGAAGCTGAATGGACTTGGGTTTCACGAAATTGCCTTCTAGTACTGAGCGTCGAAACGGAGTGCAGACTTATGGTGAATAAAGTTTTGTTTTTGATCCTACTTAGTTTTTGTTCCGAAAGCACCATGGGCCGTTCATTTTCGGAACTTGTCTCGAGAACAGCGATTCCGACAGGCACTCGTAAATATCTCGATTGATACCGTGGCCAACGGTGGGATGAATGGGCTTAGGATACTCGATTCCCACTATGCTCGGTTGCAAAGCGCTTATCGGTTGAAGCGATCAAACAGGATATACGCGATCTTGATTTGTTTTCAAAATTGACGACGGTTAACACATCGAAGGGTCGCCTCAGACGAAAGGCTGAAGCAAAAGCTATTGCGTTGATGCGGATTTTTTCTCAAAAGATTGATGTTCTTATTCCCCACATGGTTTCGACTCACGGTGCAGAAATTTCAGCATGGCGAAGCAATAAACCGATCAATACTGCAGCCGTGATGATGACATAGATCTTTTGAAAAAATTTCCGAAAGCTAATTTTTACTTTAACGGTGGAGATCCAATTAAAGCTGAAGAAGTGGCGGAGAGAGAGAGATTCGAACTCTCGTAGGAGTTTCCCCCTAACACGCTTTCCAGGCGTGCGCCTTCAGCCACTCGGCCATCTCTCCAGATCATGCAGATTAAAATTTTCAAAAAGCCAATCGCTAATGATTAGCACAACCTGAATTATGCAGTCCAATAACTTAACGCTTTAACGCTCAACCTCAAGCTTTGCCTGATTCCAAGCTGTCATTCCGCCAGTCATATTAAAAACTTTCTGAAATCCCTTTACTATCGCCTGTTCAGCTGCAGCCCGACTCCGCCCCCCACTCTTGCAAACAAAAACATAGGGCTGATCCTTCGGAAGACTCGCCAAATACGCCGCAAGGTCTGTCTCAAGTGTCGCAAGCGTTGCGCCCTTGATGTGGCCCAATTCTCCTCGAAACTCGTCAGGCCTTCGCACATCTATCACTCGAAATTCATTCAGTTTCTTGTTCACATCTGCTGCGGAAATATCTGCAATTCCCATATATTCTCCTAAAACCTTTGATTTTTTTCCTCGATTCTTTTTCTTCTCACAAAAATTGCCGTACGAAGAAAAATTTAAATTTAAAAAAATCCTATTCGATCCACGATTAACTGTCAGCTCGTGAATTCACTTGCCAAAGCGCTCAGGATTTTAGCATGCTGAAATCCTAGTCTGGCTTAGGGGTGATTGAAAAATTCGGAGGGGGTATTAGGTGGGATTATGGCGTCGTGTCTCGTCGTGTTTTCTTATCAACGGATTTTTAAGTTTTATTCTACTGTTTCAGCTTCTCGCTCCGTGTGCGCATGCTGGTGATGACGCCTCAAACGTCTATACAGTTCGAGATCGCGATACTCCCGCTGGTCTCTACGAAAGTAGTTATTCAGACGCCTCCCATGGCAAGCGAGTAGCGGATCTTACTCCAGAAGCGATCCAAGAATATTTCCGACAAGAATCGCCCGAAAGTTTTGAGCAATCTGCGTTCGATTTGGATGATGGCAGTGAGATCTCGACAACGGATCCGGCACTCGCTCAAGAGACCGACAGGCGTATTCTCTATGTCGTCGGAGTTCCGCTCTTTGGAAAGGAACGCCAAGAAACACTCGACCTCGTAAAAAGTCTTTCTGGCCAAAAGAAAATGAAATTCTCTGAATGGTTGAAGGATCTTTTCTTTCTCAATCGCAAGAAAACAGAAACACATATTCGACCCATTGGCCGGCCTGCCGGAAAATGGAAATTACTCCAGCAACTCGCCTATCCAATGATCTGGCCCATGGACATGATGCCGATTGATCAAGAGGTGATGAAGGAAGGAATGCAATCGGTTGTGATCAGCGCCGCTATCGGACTGACGATTCAACTGATGGTCCAACTGGGAGAACAAGGCAACATCAGCAAGGCCCTTGCAATCGTCGTTCCCACTGCGGTGCTGAATTTTCTGCAAAGCGCATGGACATCTCTGCCTCGAAATTGGTGGCAGAATTATTTCAAACGTGCCGGAGCAATTGCAGCACCCGTTGTTGAATCTGTTGTCGAAAGAACTAAGGAATCTGATCGCGCTGCACGAATTTTTGGCTCAATCGCTCAACAACTTTGGATGACTTTTCTGTTTACGTTTAACGTTTATCTTGTGAGTCGAGGAAACCTTAGCACGTCTTTGGCTCTATTTAGCGCAGCGGGATTGAGCGAAATCGTCCAAAAGAAATGGCCCTCGATGTTCATGAATGTTTTCTGGCGAACTCCGGTAGAAAATGCCTTTGCGGACTATGTTCAGATTGAGGGAGACAAAGGCCGCACGGGGATCGCCGATCTTGAAGCAGCACGCATTCGAAAATTTGTGACAATACTGGCGACGAATCTTTGGGTTTATTCCACTCTGACGGTGATGAATCTCGACTTCATGGGAGCAAAATGGAATCTGGGTCATGCAGGCCTAGCACTCATGGGATTGGCTGGAATTCTAGCGTGGATAAAGCCCGAAATGATGAGAAAGCTCACAAAAAGCGGTCGCTGCGCAGAAAATCTGGAGAAGACCGTTGGCCTTCCGTAATATCTGGGCTCACTCGCTGCCCAGAAAAAAGGCCTCCGCTTACACGAAGGCCTCCCTTATAATTCGCGGCCTGAGCGATTCGAACGCCCGACCCTCTGGTTCGAAGCCAGATGCTCTATCCAGCTGAGCTAAGGCCGCATTAATAAATTTTCAAATCACTCGAAAATCAACCGCCCGAACATAGCTCCAGAATGACTTCAGGACAATGTTCCATGCGCAATATTCTCACGCAAACAGTTCGAGCTAATCTCCACAAAATTTGCAGCTTCATCAAGTTCTAAAAGCTTTCTTGCGTTCAGATAACTCATGCCGCTTCGAATTCCTCCAGCAAATTCATGGATTACATCCCTTGCGGAGCCCTTGCAATTGACCGAATGGCTCTCACCTTCCGGAGCCATACCTTCAGGCAACTGACCGCCTCTCCACGAGGTTTGAGCCGCTCTCGAGGCCATTCCACGGTAAATCTTCTTTCCATTCACGAGTTCACCAGGCGTTTCTAAGGTTCCAGCCAACGCAAACCCCATCATGACCGACGACGCCCCCGCCGCCAGCGCCTTCATCGCGTCGCCACTTAATCTAATTCCCCCATCGGCGATGACTGGAACTCCCTCTTTTCGGGCAACACTCACCACGAGCGATATTGCCGTGAGCTGAGGCATTCCAACCCCCGTGATCATCCGCGTTGTACACATACTACCCGGCCCAATGCCAACCTTCACCGCGTCGGCGCCCGCCGCAATCAAATCTCTTGCGGCCTCTGGAGTCGCGATATTCCCCGCGATCACATCGACCTGAGGAAACGATTTCTTCAAAAACTGAATCATTTCGACCATGGCCTCACTATGACCATGCGCAATATCAACAGTGAGCACCTGAGCTCCCGCATCCACCAAGGCCTTTGCGCGCTCTTTAGAATCTTGATTGACGCCCACCGATGCAGCAATCGCTCCAAAATCAGTTTTCCAGTCAGCTTTCATCGCTGTCACTTGCGCAACCTGCTCATCAATCGTCATAAATCGATGCAAAATCGCCACTGCGCCGATTCCATTCATTGCCGAGCACATCTCTTTTTCTGAGATTGTATCCATGTTCGCCGCCACAAATGGCAGCTTCAAACGAACGCGTTTGGTAAACTGAGTGTCCAGCGAAACATCGAAACGACTCTGCACACCTGAACGTCTTGGAACCAACAATACATCATCAAAAGTGAAAGTTCTGCTCTGTTTCCAAACGTCCAATGACTTAAAAATATATGACATAATATCCTCAAAAAAGTTGCGTCTTTTGCGCCACCAGCTTTACCCGACCTGCTTGAGATTTCAAATCTCCATCTAACTCAGAATAGTAAAGCAACCTAAAGCTCGCTCCCGTTCCCATCAACAATTTCAACAATTCATTCGGCTGAAAGCACTCAAATGCCTCAGCTCTACCTTCCCTTGCCGAAGCCATCAGATAGGTATCGATAAACACGTATCCGTTTTGCTTGAGGCCCCTCGAGAGATTGCTCAACAATGTTTTCGGCAGTTTGTAATTCACACAGACTATTGCATCAAAAGCCATCAGTTCCGGAAGATATAAATCGAGATCCGTAGTCTTCCACTCGATGCTGACGTGAGACTCATTTGCCAAACATTGCGCTCGCTCTAAAGCCACTTCAGCAAAATCTAATGCTCGCACTTTGAATTTTTTCGCGGCCAACGCAACAGCGTTTCGACCTTCACCACATCCGATATCTAAAACCAGTGACGACGCAGGCAGCAAATCAGACTGCTGAATCAGCCATTCTGACGGCTCTTTACCATACAGAAATTGATCACCAGATTTTTGGTAAAGCTCATTCCACCAAGCTTTCGAGTTCTCTTTGTGTGCCGACTTAACCTGCATATCGCTTACTCCAGAACATTCGAAACCTAGCCCAGAGGCTGGGCTTCTGCAATGACCGGCTAAGAACATAAGACATCAGCAAAAAATTAATGCGTTCAATCTCACGTTGATCCTCAGAAGAAATTCCATGCTGTTTATAAAGCTCGTAAAGTCGCTTGCCAATAATTGTATAGACGGATGCGTTGATTATTGGAACAGAATGCGACTTCAACTCATAGTGATGGGGCTGCAAATCCGACTTAGCAATCAACTCGTCAAATGTCATATGGCAAGCGCTTCAAGTCGATCAAAAGCCACGATGCTGCGATGCCCATCTTCCCACGCTATTTGCAAGGCATAATTTCCTACCGCAGAAATATCCACTGGCCGTATCGCGCGCTGATAATAAGACTGCCCTTCGGCAAGAGCGACCTTCATTTCAAGACAAACAGCACAACTACAATTTTTTCTGATCGTTGCAAAAGGAACCTGGATACTTGATTCATCACTCCAGCGAAGATTCAAGTTACCATCTAATTTCTTCACCTCGACAGGCCTCTTCAGCGCTACGTTTTTTACAGTCGCCATTGGGCAAACCTTTCTAAGTTCTCAGACTCAATGTTCAATAACGAATAGTTTAAACTCCGAAGCACCACGCCGTTTCTCTTCGTCTAAGCGAATTTGATCTTCAGGAACGCCCTTACCCACCATGTAGGCTTTTATGGATTCAAAACGCGCATCAATTAAACTGCGAGGCTCATCTCCGCTGTGAGTTCCCTGCAGCACTAACGAGGTGCTCGGATTCTCCAACAGGAATTTGCAGTTTTGATTGAGGCTGGTCATTGTCTCCTGCAAAAGCGACGTATCGTTTGCAATGAACGATAATACTCCAGGAACTCGTCTGCGTTTTTCTTCACTACCTTCTTTTTGTGTCGCACTTGCGGCTCCGTGCTCGGCCGCTAGATCACCCGATCCCTCGGTTTTTTCCAACTCTTTGCTCGGACTCTGCTTCAACGAAGGTTTCGCCGGGGCTATCACAAGACCACCTTTGGCATCGACTGCCTTCGCCTCCCCACTTCTCTCTACTGATTTTCGCTGCAGAGATTTCTGGGCCTTTGGTTTTGTTTTTGGCTCAGTCACGCTTTGTGCTTTCGCCGTTTCGGCGGTCGCTTGCGCCTTCGGCATATCGTCAGCCAAACTTAATGGCGCAGCTTCGCCCTCGGCGAGGCTATCAGTCGAAGCTGAAGCCTGAGCAGGTACTTCTGCCGGGACCAACACTTCAGCCTCAGCGCGGGGTGTATCGTGGTTTGCCGTTTCTGCGCTCTGATGGTCAACGGCTGCAGTTTCCGCCGGCTGACTCGATAAGGGCTCTGCCAATTCCTTTGGATCCGCGACTGCGGGGCTCATAGGCAGTGGTGGGGGCAACTTGGCCGCTTCGGCTGCAGCCTCCGCTTCAGCGATAGCCTGATCGCTCAGCTTGATCGACTGGTTGAAATTCCTCAACGCATGGTCATAACGAGCATCAAGCATCTGGGCTCGTCCTGCCGTCAAAGCATCGTAAGCCTTAGTCAAAGTTTCATTACGAGGATCCATCTTTTCACTCGCCTGACGAATTTTCTCCTGCGCGCGAAAGTAGGCTTTATGCGCGTCTTGAGTAGCGCACCCAGTAACCAAAAGTGCTATAAAAGCTATCGATTTTCTCATCAACTAGGATATAACCATTCGATTAAAAAGGATGCAAGACATGGACTCGAAAGACCGAGATTACATGATCACCGCTGGGGAGCTCTCGTCGATTTTGGCACACGAGATCAAAAACCCGATGAACTCGATTATTATCAATATCGAGGTTCTCAGAAATACAATTATTGAACTCACCAAGGATCAAGAATCCTCTACCAGCCAAAAAGCCAGAAAGTATTTGGACACTATTGAAGGTGAAATTCGACGGCTAGATCGTGTGATCAAGGGATTTTTGGACTTTGCGACGCCGCCGCAGCAAATGAGCGTGAAATTCAAGGTCAACCCGATTATTCAGACCATCGCCGAATTCATTCATCTAGAACTTGAAAAAAATAATGTGCAATTGGTCTTGGAGCTCGCAACTGATATTCCTCAGATCGTGGGCAGCCCAGATTATCTGAAGCAAGCCCTGATGAATCTTCTACTCAACTCCATGCATGCCCTGCCGTCAGGGGGCCAAATAAGAATTAGCTCTGGAGTTGCAGGCGACAAAGTTTTTATTAAGATCCAAGATAACGGAACAGGGATTCCCAAGGAAATTCAGGAAAAAATATTTCTGCCTTATTTCACAACAAAGGCTAAGGGTAGTGGATTGGGTCTCACAATTGTTAGAAGAATCATTAATGAACATCGGGGAGAAATGATTCTTGAAAGTGACCCTGGAAAAGGTACTCTATTTACGCTGCGCTTTAATCCAGTAGGCAGCTCCTCAGGAGAAAATAAATGATCGAGTCCAAAATCAGAATTCTCCTTGTCGATGACGAATCTGCTGCACGTGATGGATTGAAAGACTTACTTGAAAACTGGGGCTTTGAAGTTTCAACTGCAGAAAATGGACGAGTCGCCTTTGACATCGTGAAAAAATTTCAGCCCGCTGTGATTTTGTCTGACCTTGTGATGCCAGATATGGATGGCTTAAGTTTATTAAAGGCACTTCATGACGAAGGACTTTTGAACGAGATCACGTTTATCATTCTTTCAGCACACGGCAATATTAATACAGCTGTCGAAGCCGTCAAACTTGGGGCTTATGATTTTTTGACGAAGCCCCTCGACCTTGTGCGGCTTAAAATCATTCTTGAGAAGGTAGAAAAGCGCGCATCTGTTGAGCGGGAGATGCATTTTCTTCGCGACAAAGTGAGAAAGCTCGGCACATTTGGAAAGCTGAACGGATCGACCGCCAAAATGAAATCGACATTCAAGCAAATCCAAGTCATTGCGCCTACGTCAGCCTCCGTTCTTATTCTTGGGGAAAGTGGCACCGGGAAAGAACTGGTTGCAAAGGCGGTTCATCAAAATTCCAAACGCAAGGACAAGCCTTATATCGCGATTAACTGCGCGGCCATTCCGGCGAGCCTCCTCGAAAATGAATTGTTCGGCCACGAGAAAGGGGCCTTTACAGGCGCGTCTTCGCAAGAGGCCGGATGTTTCGAACTGGCAGACGGCGGAACGATTTTTATGGATGAGCTCGGAGAGATGTCTCTCGATATGCAAAGCAAACTGCTTCGCGTTCTAGAAAATGGGACATTCCGCCGAGTGGGTGGAAAGAAAGAGCTGCAAGTCGATGTGCGTGTGATTGCAGCAACAAATAAAAATTTGGAAGAAGCTGTTGAAGACGGAAGCTTTCGCGAAGATCTGTTCTACCGCCTAAATGTGTTCACGATTAAACTCCCCGCACTTCGTGAGCGCGCGGAGGATATTCCTCTACTCGCTCAGACATTTGTCGAGGAATTTAATTTGAAGAACGATAGGGCTGTGAAGGGAATCACGCGTGAGGCGATGAGTTTACTGAAAAAATACTCCTGGTCCGGAAACGTCCGCGAATTGAAAAACGTGATCGAACGCGCAGTTATTGTTTGCAAGAATGATCTTTTGGATGTGATTGATTTGCCCGAATCCATGACGTCGAAGGCGCATAAGGCGCCTACCGTCGAATTTCGACTGGGGCAAACGATGGATGCTGTCGAGAAGGACTTTCTCTTCCATACGTTGAGCTACGTGGATGGAAACAAGACAAAGGCGGCAAAGTTATTGGATATCAGTCTGAAAACCCTCCACAACAAATTAGCAAAATATAAATCCAGCATCTAACCCCCCTGTTCCGTGTGATCCCGATCGGGCCCAGGTCGGTACCAGGTACCCCTGGTACCGAAGCGAATCTGGGGTGGTGGAATTTTCAACGCCCAAAAATGAAAAAGCCCTTGTGCTAGACAAGGGCTCTTCAATTATTCTGAGCGGCATTTGGGAGGGGATAAAGGGTTTTAAGGGTTCGCCGCTCAAAAACTTAAATCTGATATAGGACATATGCAAAGACCGTGCCAAGTCTAAAATATTGATTTTAAGTGGTCCATTCGCCTTTTTGCCTTAACTGACGCAGTGTATCATGTAATTTCTACCATGCCCTTTCGAGTAATTTTTACACTACATCAATTCAGCCCCCGAATCGGTACCAGGTACCCCTGGTACCGCCCCCTTACAGAGGCGCTCTAGGGAAACAGGAAATCCAAGTGATCGGACCACCGTGTGACGAGTGCCCATCTCGTTTGCCGATAGGCCGAACGATCCGCCGAATACGGCGAAGACCATCCATTGTAACCATACTCGTTATACGGAAGATAGACCGCCAAACCCGCGGCGCGTTCATATCGAAACCCCGTCATCCCAGACGCGACGACAACTCTTCCGATCGAATCGATCACATCTAGCGAACTTGCCACAAACTCATCCGACGCTCGGTCTGCTCTCGGATTTTTTGCCTGATAGTAATCCAGAACTCGCCGCACATAATCTCCAAGATCCCTATTTCGAATATCCGCAAAGGTCAGGGTCTCTCCGATCTGCTCGAGAATTTCATCGCGTGTTAATCCAGATTTTGTCTCAAGCTTTCTTGTCCAAATGTCGACCGCATCTCCAATCGAATAAATGCGACTCGTTCGAACGGCTGAAATCGTTACGGGATAGTTCCCCTGAGACCCATATGAATAACTCTTCGTAAATATTTCTACGGCGGCCTTCGCCAAAGCCAAGCTATCAATCTCGACCATCTCATTCAAACCTTTCAACAAATCATCGTAGGGAAATCCATCCTCAGGAACGACCTCTTCAGAGCTAATCAAATAACTCGTTAAATCCCAGAGCGCACGCGACGTTTCGATCATTCCCATTAAGCAAGAATCAAATATAATATCGTCAGCATAAAATCCGTCGTGATGCTTAAGATCACGAAGCGCACTACTCAAGCTCTCCGTCGACATATAAGAGCCAGAACTATCGTCGAAAGCTACGCCTCGTTGAAGGTTCGACTCCTCTTTATTCCACCCCGACCCATGCCCCCAGAAAATCAAGACATAATGATCCGAGGGATATCTCGACATTCCAAAGCGAATAAATTTTTTAAACGACTCCAAATCTGATGAGTCTTCCTCCGGCAAAGTTTCAATCACGGGAGACTCGAAACTCAGAACGTTCGAAGCAACAGCCCCGACTGCCTTTTCAATTCTAAATCTCTGAATTCCGCTCGTCGTTGCCGCATCCAATTGAACAACTACCTGAACTTTCTCTGTTGAACCAATCTTCTCCATTTCATGTATGTCTTTGTATGCCGCTGATTCCAGATCATTGTCAGCCGGCATATAGACGAGAACAGTCCACGGCCTGTCTGCCGCCTGTAGAGAGAAATAAAACATAGGGTAAAGAAAAAATGAGACGCCGAAAGATAGAGGCCGAGCCATACCCTTATTATTGCGAGATTGGCAAGAACCGTCTTGAGGGGGCTGCGTTGTATAAATGCGTTAGCTTTCACTGCGTCGCAAAAATTTTCTGTATTCGTTTTAAATAACTTAAGCTATGTCATTGGGTTATGCGGGGCTGTAGCTCAGTTGGGAGAGCGCGTCGTTCGCAATGACGAGGTCGCCGGTTCGATCCCGGCTAGCTCCATAAAATCATCTAATATTTGTATGACTCGCTTAATGAATACCAACCACGAAGAAAATAAGTCGCCTCGATTTCCAAATAACCTTCCACCCATTTGGCGAGAGAAGCTAAGAAGCGAATGCGAAAAGCCATACTTTAAAAAGTTAACGAGCTTTGTCTCAGCAGAATTCTCATCAAAGCAAACTATATACCCTGAAAGAGATAAAATTCTCCGGGCACTTCAGCTTCTGGACCTTCCTCAAGTCAAAGTCGTCATCCTTGGACAGGACCCCTACCACGGAAAAAATCAAGCCACCGGATTATGCTTTGCTGTACCCAATGACTTAAAAATAAAACCACCAAGTCTTGTAAATATTTTCAAAGAAATCTCAGAAAATTTTTCAACATCGGTCAACAGGCATCAGTCTGAGCTTTTATCTTGGGTGAAACAGGGCGTTCTCCTACTGAACACCGTTCTCACAGTCCGCGCAGGGCTGCCACTTTCTCATCGACAAAAAGGTTGGGAGATATTTACCGACGAAGTAATCAAAATTCTCAATGAGCGAACAGAACCCATCATCTTTCTTCTTTGGGGATCGTCTGCCCAACAAAAAGCGACGATGATTAATACCCAAAGACATTTTGTACTCAAAGCTCCCCATCCGTCTCCGCTTTCTGCGCACCGGGGTTTCTTGGGCTGCGGACACTTCAAAAGTGCAAATGATATTCTGACAAATCGTCTAGGTAAAAAGCCAATAGAATGGACCAAGACCGAGTGAAAAAATCTTTTTATATTCAAAAAACCCTTCAGCTCGCTTCCCAAGCGATGTCCCATTCCGAAGTGCCCATCGGTGCACTTATCGTCAAAGATGGAAAAATTATAGCGAAAGCATTTAACTCCACTGAACGCAGAATGAATTTCACAGCTCACGCTGAAATGATTGCCATTGAGAAGGCTTGCCGAAAGCTCAAGACAAAATATCTGACGGGCTGCGATTTGTTCGTATCTCTTGAACCCTGTTCTATGTGCAGAACTGCGGCGCGGCTCTCCAGAATGCGCGCAGTATACTACTTGATGAAATCTCCGAAATTTGGGGCACGAGGCAAAGCTCTCTTCAAAACCAAATTCATCAAACAGAAACGTAGCACTCAAAACAGTCATCAACTGGAAACGGCTGAAAATCTTATGCGTGATTTTTTTCAAAAAAAACGTAGCTCAATGAAGAAACCAGAAGCCTTACCAAGGTAAACAATTGTAGCCTATGCCGATGAGCCGAGTAACCATGCGGACATGCATGCTTCTTTTATGGGGATCGATTCTTTCTGGCTGTGGTGGCAATACGCTGCACCTAGCAGAAAAAGTAAAATACAGACTTTTTTTTGGCGAAGAATCTGCGCAAATATCTTTTGTACTCAGCGACCCATTTCAAATTAAAACAGTTTCAGAGTTTCCTTTTGATCAAATTGGAAAAGTGTTTACAAGGTGGGATCAAAGCTCGCTCACATCTGAGATCGGTTGCCTTCTCCGGACATCGCCTGAAATCGTGGCATCTCATTACAGTCGCACAGCAATCAGCAAACTCCCCGGCAACAAAAAATTTCCAACTCCCGTAAAGCAAAATATTCTTTACCAAATTTTTTGGAAGACCAACGATCCGTCAGTATCACTCTTTTACAATGATACGCCGCAACTCGTTATTGGTTGTAGCATGCAGCTCAACGTGATTCGAAGCCTTCCTAAAAACTTTATGGCGACGCAAAAGTTTTACTCATCAAACGGAGATGTCAGCGCAACAATTTCTGTATTGGGACCCACGACTGGCTTCGAGGGTGGAGTATTCTTGTTCGGCAATTTTGGAGTTAACCCATTTAAAAATTCAAAACAAACGCAGACCGAAATGAATCATCGCACAGAATGGGATCTTATTGCTACAGGACCTGTGCGCGTTTTCGGAGGGGCCCCGAATAGCGAACTGGAACTCCGCGCTCTGCTAGATACGCCTTTGCCTCTAGCGGGGTTTGCTCCGTAAAATGAAATATTGCAGCAGCCGCAACGGCGGTAGCTCGGCCCTCGTGAAGCGCCTGATACATGTGTTCGTAGTTACCGGCGCCTCCAGAAGCAATTACTGGAATCGAAACTGAATCGCTCACTCGCCTCAATATTTCTAAGTCATATCCAAGCATCGACCCATCTCGTTCAATTGAAGTGAGTAGAATTTCTCCAGCACCCGCATCCGCCATTTTTTTTGCCCATACCACAGGATCCTTTCCTGTCGGCTTTTTCCCACTGTGTGAATAGCACTGCAGACTTCCATCCGGCTCATGTTTGAAATCAATGCTTGCGACAATACATTGTGAACCAAATAAATCCGCACCCTCACTGACTATTGCTGCATTTTCATAGGCCGCTGAATTGATCGCCACTTTATCTGCACCCGCCTTTAAAACATTTCGAATGATACCCACGCTTCTGATTCCACCTCCAAAGGTGAGGGGGACAAAGCACTCAGCCGCAAGTGTCTCTATCGCTTCGTAATCAGGCTCTCGACGCGAATCAGTTGCCGTAATATCAAGCAAAATCAACTCATCAACTTCTCTTGTATTATAGACCTTGATCGATGGAAGCACTGTGCCCACTCGTCGCCAGCTATCGAATCCCACGCCTTTGACGAGTCCTACATCTTTCCAGAGAAGCGTCGGTATGATTCTAACCTTGAGCATGATTCACAGTTCCTAAATCGCTAAAAAATTTTTGATCAATCTAAATCCTGGCTTTGAACTTTTTTCCGGATGAAACTGAACGCCAACAATGTTGTCTTTTGCAATAATCGAAGAAAATTTTCCACAATATGGAGTTTCAGCCAAACTCACCGAAGAATCGGAACAAACAAAATGAAAGCTATGAACAAAATAGAAATCGTCACCAAAATCGATATCATTGAGGATGGGATGTGAACCCCCAAAATGAATTTCATTCCAGCCTACATGCGGAATTCTGGTCTCACCTGAAGTCGGGCTCAGCTTCTGAACTCCGCCAGAAATGAGACCTAATCCCTTTGTATGTCCACCCTCCACACCAAAATCAGAAAGCAAATGCATACCTAAACATATTCCCAGCACCGGAACTTTTTCTTTCATGGCCTTCTGATCGATAGCCTCTAGCCATTGACCATCAGAAAGATTTTTCATTCCTTTGGCGTAAGCACCAACTCCTGGAAGCACAATGCGATCAGCCATCATAATCTGATCCGGATGGCTTGCCATCACGACATCCGCGCCACATTCTTCAAAAGCTCGCCTCACCGAGCCCAAATTGCACATGCCATAATCGATAATGGCCACACTCAAGAAGGACGCCTTTCAGAATCAAGCGGATATACTTCTCGAGGAACAGAAGAGAAAAAATCTGCCTGACGCCCATCGGCTGTCATCTGACGAGCAAAATCAAGCCTAAAGAGATTGCCTTTGGGATCTCGCACCAGATTGCCTTTGGGATCTGTCAAAAAAATCTTTTTATTCGTGAATCGATCGCAAATTTTCTGGAAGTCCTCTACTCGCATGTCGATACGACCCAAGATTTTCTCCAGCGGAATATCGAGATAAGTCCCTGGAAATTTTCCGTCTCGAACTCGCACAATTTCGAGAGCGTCCTCTCGTGACAAACGACCTCGTCTGATTTGCATGCAAACGTGATCAGTGGCACGTCCAAATCCAAATTTCAGAAATTTGAAGTAGTCATGAATTCCATGATAGAGGTTGTCCAGATTTTCGTAATCGAGCGCAGCGCCCTCAACAATTTTTGGCCACGCCTCCCACCCGTGATTTTGGGCGACCACTGCATTAGTAAATCCATCCCAGGGAATATAATGTCCAAGAAAAAGTCCCGTAACTCCAACGGAATGAACTTCATCATCAGATGGGTATGTATAAGGAATCAGATCTTTTTTCTCTAACCCCTCTAGACCCATCAAGTCTGAAACACGCAATCCAAGCAATCCACCGAACTCCTCGAGCCAACGTCTATCCAGATATGGGCGATCTGCAGCCGCCGCTGGGCCACCATATTCGTTCTGTGAATTTTCACCCCAGATGATTAGAGGCACCTTGTATCGAACAGCCACCTGAACAGGAATCGTAAAAATCGTCACATGTTCTGGCCATGAGATATCACCGACCTGCTGCAATGCAATTCGATTCATCTTGGCTCGAACATGAACATTTGGCCTCACCTCGATCAGATCCACCCCGAGATTTCGAATATTATCCAAATTTCTGCGACCCACATCCGACATGGCACAGGTCGCCGCAGTTACGGCAAGTGGATTCAATCCCATCTGCAAGATTTTTATTACTTGATAGGTGCTATCTTTCCCTCCACTCACAGGAACGATGCAGTCATAGTTTGTACGATCCTTCGATCGATAGCGCGAAAGAATATTCTCCAATTCACTTCGCCTCGCAGCCCAATCGACGACCTTGCGATTCTCATAAGCACGACATGCGCTGCAAACTCCTTCAGCATCGAAGTACAGATCTGGTTTCGTATCTGGCATCACACATCGACTGCATAGTTTGAACATTTTATTTTTTCCTCCAGCTGATTTTTCCAAATCCTAATTCGAAAACTCAATATGTCCCCAACTCAATGGAGTGCCCATGGGCAAGTCTTGCGTCACACGCTTGCCAACGACTTCCTCGAAAAACTTTGGTGACAAACCAAATCCTGGGCGAATCGCTCGCACGTTCTCTCGAGTGATCAATTGACCAGCCTTAACGTCGGCCACTACATAAAGAGATCTCCTAAACTGCAATGACGATTTCTCTTTGTCGGTTGGCCCGTATCTCACTTCGCCCAACGCAAGCCATGCCCGTTCCGATTCAAGCACTAAAGACTTCATTTCGTCCGGTTCCAACGAAAACGCAGAGTCTACACCACCATCACTTCTCAAATTTGTGAAATGCTTCTCGATCAGAACAGCGCCAAGCGCAACCGATGCCACTGCAGCGCCAATTCCCATAGTGTGATCCGACAATCCCACATGACACTGAAAGAGTTGCATCATATGTGGAATCGTCTGAATATTCGTCGATTCCGGCGATGCAGGATATGTGCTGGTACATTTAAGAAGTATTAAATCCTTACAACCAGCGCTGCGTGCGGCTTTCACAGCATCATCAATCTCCGATACATTTGCCATTCCTGTCGACATGATCATGGGCTTGCCGGTCGAAGCGACTTTCTTGATCAGCGGCAGATCCGTCAACTCGAATGAAGCAATTTTGTAGAATGGAGCATTCAAACTTTCCAAAAAATCGACAGCGGTTTCATCGAACGGTGTGCTGAACGCGATGACTCCATGTTTCTTACAACGATCGAAAATCGGTTTATGCCATTCCCAAGGAGTGTGGGCTTCTTCATAGAGTTTATAGAGTGACTTTCCGTTCCAAAGGCTTTTTTCATCACGGATTGAAAACTCTCCCTTTGTAAGGTTGAGAGTCATCGTATCCGGAGTATACGTTTGAATCTTTATTGCATGAACTCCCGTTTCAGCAGCCAAATCGACTAGCCGAAGAGCTCGCTCGAGCGATTGATTATGATTGCCAGATAATTCGGCGACGATAAATGGAGCCTCCCCTGCACCAACAGGTCTTTCGCCTAATTTAATGGTAGAAAGCCTGAGAGTCATGCGATCAGTCTCCTCGTATCTTGCCATTCATTTTTTTCAATTTGATAAATTTTGAAACCGGCATCTGAACTCTGTAATTTAAATCCCAATTTTTCATGATATTTCGCAGATCGTGGATTGTCAGAAAGAACCTCTGCTTTTACTCGATCCATCTTAAGCTCCGAAAACACCAGATCCAAAGCCGCAGATCCCATAACCGATCCGGTTCCCTTTGGTAGATCGTCGCGCCCGAGATAGAAACCCCACGAACATGTTCGGTCCAATGAATTGATTTCAAAAAAATGAATGAATCCTGCGGGTTCGCCTCGGAATTCAAAAATATACGCTCGTCGAGAATCATCTTTCGTCGTCCGAGTGAACCATTCTCGATGTTCTTCAGGCGAAATAATATTTTTCTTATGGGACGCCAAACGAATTCGATCGGAATTACGCCATTTGAGGATCATGTCGAGATCGATCTCTCGCATTGGACGCAACCGAGCATCATGAAAATCCCTCTTCATCACACTCAATTATGACTCAAAACAGAACATGATACATTGTGCCAATCGTATTAATTTTTCTGACGCATCAAGACGATCTCGTCACCAGCACAACTTAAAGAAAAGTTGGATCGGTGCTTCGCTGCATTAAAATGTCGGCTCTGTTGGAAGCGTGAAACCCGCTTGATAGTTTGTCAAACTCTCCAAGTCAAAATAGGTTCCACTCGAACCACCTGTATAGTCATTCGTATAACTTAGATACAAAGGAGTTCCCGAGTTGTTTGACGTCGCTCGATAAGTCCAACCAGTATCCAGAGTCTGGCAATCATTTCGTGGAATATACTTAATTTTCTCAGATGCCACCTTCCAAAGACCAGAAGACTTTGTCAAAGTCTGCATCTGAACATAGGGACTGGTTGATAGGCTGTTATGATTATTGCTCGGACCTGCCCAGTTACAGATCATTCCCTTGATCTTGCCAATATCAGTATTTCGCGCCGTGCATGACGTTGTCGAATCCGCAACATCTGTTCCGAATCCAAAATATCCGACTCCAGTATCATCAGAATTCAACTTCGCATTGAACACTCGAGTATTTCCATCTAGTCGGCCAGCTTGCCATGCATAAGCGTATGTGCCCACATACGTGGATGGATCAAAATCAAAATTTAAATAATTCCAATTTGATTCCCATCCGTTGTCCGCGTCGGTTGCATCAGAAATTGTGCTACCAGTAAATTCATCACACACATCAATTTCGTCATCACCATCGAACATACTATAACTTACGCCACAGAAAACTGAGTGGTTGAGAGTCAGCTTCACGTTGCTTGAAGCATCAGCACGCGAGAAGATCATGTGCCCGGCGGCACTCGATCCTGTTGCTCCCGCTCCGCTGCAAGCAGAAGATGTCTCGGACGAATTTCGAACTGCATAGCTCGCTCGCCCCGAAAACCCTCCGTCGGTTTCATCTCGATAAGAAAGCCTAATTTCAAAATTTCTTGCAACACTGCTCTGAGTAGCAGTGCCCTGAATCGTCACCTTGATTCCACCAGTGATCGATTCAATTGTTGCAAGACTCGGTGTGAAAATGGATCCCGACGAATCGGTGAAGCCATATTCCGCCAATTGAGCTGTATCGAGAGTAATCGTCGAAGAAACAGTTCTGGGCACACTTGATGTCATCAACGATTTAGACTGAGCATAACAAATGAGAGAGGCTCCAGCGACTTGTGCAAAATAGGCGCTCTTTAACTGAGAATCCACGAGCGCGGTGACTTCAGCGGATGCACAAGCTTCAGAATTCGTGCCATTCGTTGAATTATAGAATCCAACATCTCCTGTTGGAAGGGGGTTTGGCGAACCTCCGCTGGTTCCAAAAGCTGAAACCGCCGCTGCGCTATCCGGATGCGTCCCTGAGAGAGCTACATTTGGACCATAGCAATCAGCTCTGGTGGAACCAGGAGCAAGGTCAATGGTAAACTTGCATTGCGCATGATCTTTCTCTTCGGCCAACAGTGTTGAGATTTGATCCTGTCGATCTGCTGCCGTGACGGGAAAAGACCTTGAGCCCTTCAGAATTGCAGACAATCCGCTAGATGCAGCAAATGGTGAGACAACAGCCGCTGATCCCAAGTCACTCGAACTGACTTGATCATCACTACAGCTCATCGCAATCACCATCACAACGACGCCAAATAGAGATAGAAATATTTTTGTTCTCAAATTCATACAGAATCCCTCACTACTGCAAATTCTCTCTCGGATGAAAATACTTGTGAATATTTTTTTAAAAAATGGTTTGCGCGCTGCATCATGCTCTGACGATATCAAACGCGAATGAAATTCTAGTTTCATCGGTTTCGAGAGGAACTGTGCGATGCCAATAATATGATGGAAACAAAATCATTTTGCCGAGCTCTGGTTGAAGCATCCGCGACTCCAAGTGAGGCGATGGACCATAATGTTCAGGCGGAGGCATCCCAAATTCAATCCAACCATGTGGATTCGACAAATCCTTTCCGATCGTTTTCGGAACTTTTGCATAATACACTCCACTCAACCATCCACTTGGATGAGTATGCGAGAGCTGATGCCCTTGTCGCCTCATAATCACAGCCCAAAAGAATGAGGTTCGCCTCCGCGAAGGACGATTCAACAGCAATGGATGCTGGGGAATAAACACGTCAGCCAAATATGAAGTGAGATTCTTCTCTATCATCTGAAGCATTCTTCCATACTCTGGGCCATCATTTTGACTAAGCCCCCCAGAATGCCATCCATTCCTTGTTGAATGATGAAAGACATCTTGGCGCAATGAGGGATGCTTCGCGACTGACTCAGACAATCCTCTATTAAAATCTTCGCGATCGCTCTCGGCATCGAAGCAATCAAACTTTTTTACAAGCCTATCGAAATCTTGATAGTAGTTCGCCTCAGCACGAAAATTTAATTTTCCAAGCGCCACTATTCTTAGTCCCAAAAAGCCGGTATGGTCGGGATGCATCGCCATATGACGATCGCACTGCTCAAGCGCTTCGGCCGGCATCTCAGCTCTCAAGTATGCAGTCGCAAGACAAATAGACGCCATCCTATTTTTGGCATCCATTTCTAAGGCTCGCTTTGCCGCAGCGATCGACTCATGAAATTTCCCTAGATGTCGTGTGACAATCGATAGGTTGGTAAATGCCGTAATATTTTCGGGCTGCTTGGCGATTATCTTTCGAAAACATTGCTCCGCCTCTGATTCAAGATTAGCTTGATGACAACAAACTCCGATACGCATCAATTGTGCCAATGTCTCGATAGGCGAACTCAATAATATTTTAACTATCGGAATCGCATCCTCAATTTTCGATTCGCTCAACAACGCTTCAGCCTTTCTTAATCCATCTTCCATGTTGAACGGAGTCACAGCGGGTGGCGGCGCTGAACGATGATTTAAATTCGTTTGTTTTACATTCGGCCGATGGTCCACAATAATTTCATGTTCGGGCATTCGTCCGTTTGCCGCGCCTCTGAAATTCCATTTTTCATGCAAAATTTTGAGTCGCAAATCGAAAACATTCACCTCAGGGCTCAAAAGCTGCACAAAACTCAGCTGGTCCATAAACAAAAGATTTCGGCGCATCTGAGGATCTTGAATATGTTCTAAATAAGAAAGAGGCGTCATCGGATCGGTGCTCGCAATCTCAAAATGCCGCTTTGTCAATTCAGCCCAAGCCTCAAACAACTTCTTCGTCTTTTCATTTTTTCTATAAAGAATGAATCCCACGTTAAACATCGGTCTGCCGTAGTGAGCACGAGAAATGCTATTGTCGACCGCACACTCGATCATGGCGATATCATGATCAACCAAGGGATCAAAGACTCTCTTGAACTCTGGGCTCTTTATTTTTGTATCCGTATCTAAATGAAGAGTTTCTTCGTACGGAGAATCATTGAGACATTGAATTCTATCGAGCTGCCCCTGAGCCCATTCCGACGTATATTTCATTGTCGTAGAGATCGGAACCACTGAATCAAAGCTAGGGCTTTTTGCATAATTTGAATCAACAAGATTCGTAAATAACGTCGACTCAAACTCACTTGCATACTGCTTTGCACTTGTCGCAGAAACGCAGGCCTCCGCAATATAAGATTCCTTCTTTGTCGCAACGTATACTATGCCACGGGTTCGACTCATGCATTCAACTCCCAATGAGGTCGGACATCCATCAAATCCATAGCCAGCACTTTTTCAAATCGATCTGCGCAAGCCTCCCAACTGAATTCCCTAAACGCACGCTCCCGGGCCCGCTCAGAATAAGCCCGCCAGAGCTCCTCGTTACTCAACAGCTTATCCACAGCTTCAATGAAAGAGTTTCCATATTCGACGGTTCCGGGCGTACCCGAAATCAAAAGCCCACCGTCTCGAACAGTTTCTGGCAGTGCTCCAGCCGCCGTCGTCACAACAGGGCAACCCGCCGCCATCGCTTCCATCGCCGTGATACAACTCGTCTCCAAATATGAATTTGGATAAAATAACAGCCCCGATTTCATAAACTCACGGGCAAGTTGATGTTGCAAAATATTTCCGTGAATATAAGTGTCTGGAATTGATCGCAGCATCTCTGCCATTTTTTCGGATGGAACAGCGTCCGGACCATTCGCAGGCTTGCGCGAATCATAAGCGTTAATTGCGGAGAATATATGCAGCTCTAGCTGAGGATGTTTTTTCTTTAAGGCTGCAAAGAGCTCTGGAACATACCGAAGACCTCGTCTCGGATTGGACGAATATATGACTCGCATTCTGTTCCTCGTCTCAGTTCCAGAAAAGTCAGACAAGTTCACGCCGTTTCTGATGACGAATGATTTGTGAAATGGAAATCCAGATTCGTCGCATAAGCTCTGCGCGTGCCAGTCGCTCACTGCCAAAAATCGATCAATCTGCGGATGAACTCTTTTTTCACCAAGCCCCCAATTTGCAAATTGATCGAAAGAATCTCCCGTCCAAAAATATTTCTTTTTCGCGCCGATATCTAACATCAAGGGTCGCCAATCTTGAACTGAGATAAACGCGTCGCAACTACGAATTTCATAAATATGTGCAGCAGGTAAATACATGGGCGTTGAGGGCGGGGGTGACGGATGAGATGTCAGCACAGTCACATCGTACCCACGCCGTGATAAAATCTCGGTGAGTCGAATCAACGCTGTTTCCGTCCCTCCAAGTGGCCGCTCCTCTAGAGTTCGCGCGTGCGTTGGCAGACTTCGTCCTGCAAAAAAGACAAGCTTCATCACATTCCATACTAACTCAGTTGATCGCTAAACTCCTGCCGCACCGCGTGGCAAAGGACGACTGAAAATATGGATAGTTGCTGCGCCAAGAAAATGTATTTCGGCACTTCAGTTGCTGCGCCGCACACCTCAATTTTTTGTCAAAGTCCCACTTCGTCCAGTATTCTATTGATAATGTCTCAGAAAGCCGTCGTTCTTTTCGACCTCTCAACCACACCTCCCGAAAATCATGATTACTCAGATTTACTCGATGACTCAGCGTGGGAATCAGAGAGAGCTGTCGCGAAAGCCCTAGAAACTCTTGGCTATGAGCCCGTCATGATGGGAATTTTTGATGATATTTATAAACTTGTTCTCGATCTAAAGGCGCTTCAGCCGGCTGTCGTTTTCAATATGGCAGAGGCATTTAATAAAAAACGGCATCTTGAGCCTCAGATTGCTGCGGTACTTGAATTGCTCAGCATCCCCTATACTGGAAACGATTCGCTCGCACTGAGTCTTTGCCAAGATAAAAACCTCTGCAAGAAAATACTCGCTCACCATCGCATTCGCGTTCCGAAATGGCTGGTGTCGCCTGCAAAACGACCTCTCAAAAAAATATCTCGTTTTAGATTTCCTGCTTTTGTAAAACCAGCATCCGAAGAAGGCTCTGAGGGCATCTCGCTTCATTCGCTCGTCTCAAACGAAACAGATTGCCTCAGTCGAATTGCCTATCTGCACGAGAAATATAATTGTGACGTGATCATTGAAGAATTTATTTCTGGTCGCGAATTCTATGTTGGAGTTCTCGGGCTAAAACGACCCGAAATACTTCCTGTGCGCGAACTTTGCTTTAATGAATTTCCTGACGATGCGCCAAAGTTTGCAACTTTCAAGGCCAAATGGGATGACGACTACAGAAAAAAATGGGGGATCAGAAACGAGTTCGCTCGCCACCTCTCCGAAAGTCAAATGAACTCCATTCACGACATCTGCAAACGAGCTTTCGACATTTTACAACTTTCGGGATTCGCTCGCTTTGACTTTCGCGTTGCTGAAACCGGTGAAATTGTTCTTTTAGAGGTGAACCCAAATCCCTCCCTTGGGCCAGACGACGACTTTGCTCTGGCTGCGGAAAAAGCTGACTACAAATACCCTGAACTCGTGCAGAAAATCGTCGAACTCTCTATCAGCAGACGTCGATACTCATAGACTGCTGTAACCTTGGTCGATTTCAAGGCTCTTTCGTGGACCAAAGCATAGGTTCCATGCCAAATTATGCCTCGATGGAACAGTTCAGATCAAAGCAGGACAAAGACTATCTTCATGCACTACGACATTCTGGAGCCCACTTAATGGCTCAGGCCGTTTCTCGCATATTTCCAAATGTGAAGCTCACCGTTGGGCCAGTCATTGACGACGGTTTTTTCTACGACATGGACCTCGGCGGCAAAACATTGACTCCAGATGATCTACCGAAAATTGAAGATGAGATGAAAAAAATTGTGAAAGAGAATTTCAAACTCATCTATTCTGAAAAAAACCGATCGGATGCGAAATCATTTTTGAAATCTCAAAATCAAGATTACAAAATTGAACTCGTCGATTCATTTCCTGAGAACGAGGCGATCTCATTTTATCAGCAAGGCGATTTTATTGATCTGTGTGAAGGCCCACATATTCGCTTCACGGGGGAACTCAAACATTTTAAATTGTTGAAAATTTCAGGAGCATACTGGAAGGGTGACGAGAATGGCCCCATGCTTCAACGAGTTTACGGCACGGTGTTTCCGACGAAAGACGAACTCGATGGCTACTTGAAAATGCTTGAGGAAGCAAAAAAGCGAGATCACCGAGAGCTCGGCCAGAAACTTGATCTTTTTTCATTTCATGAATGGGCGCCTGGAGTTCCTTTTTTTCACCCCAAGGGAACAACTGTATTCAACTTAATGATCGATTATATTCGAGAGCTCTATAAAGAGTTCGATTACCAAGAAGTACTGACGCCACTGATCTTTGATTCAAAGCTATATGAGACCAGTGGGCATCTTGAAAGCTTTGCTGAGAATATGTTTCAAATGCCCGACGGTGATGGACACACCACCTGCCTTAAGCCGATGAACTGCCCGGGACACTGCCTCTACTACAAAGGACAACTCTTTAGTTATCGAGATCTTCCGCTTCGCATTGCAGAGTTTAGCAGACTTCACCGGAATGAAAAAAGTGGAGCACTTCATGGCATCACTCGTGTTCGTGCCATGTCACAGGATGATGCTCATATTTTCTGTTCAGATGCGCAAATCGAAAGCGAGACAGAAAAATTTTTCGAATTCACAGACAAGGTATACAAAACTTTTGGATTCGAAAAATATGAAGTGCGCCTGGCCCTGCGGCCAGAAAAGAGAATTGGAAATGAGCAACTCTGGGATCGAGCGGAATCGACAATGGAAAGTCTTCTGAAGAAGAGAAATGTTTCCTATACACTCGCACCGGGTGAGGGAGCTTTTTATGGACCAAAATATGAGTTTCATATCAAAGATGCCATCGGTCGCTCATGGCAACTTGCAACTCTTCAGCTGGATTTCGCTCTGCCTGAAAGATTCCACCTCGAATTCGTGGGTGAAGACGGACATCGGCATCGACCCGTCATGCTTCATCGAGCAATCCTAGGTTCTCTCGAGAGATTTTTTGGAGTCTATCTCGAAAATTGTGAGGGATACTTCCCCCTTTGGATTGCTCCGGTGCAAGTCTACCTTGTTCCCGTGAGAGAAAATCATATTGCTTACGCTCGAGAAATTGAGAAGCGACTGCTGAAAGAAAATATCCGAGTTGTTTGCGATATCAGCGACGGAAATATGGGCGGCAAGGTAAGAAAAGCGACCGTCGCTCGGGTGCCATATATTGCGGTTCTGGGAGACAAAGAAGCGTCAACTCAAAGCTTGGCCATCAAATCGCCAAAGTATGGCGACTTTGGAACTCTGAGAGTCGATGAATTTGTGGCCGGCCTCGTGGAAGAGCAAAAGACAAGGGCTGCTAAACCGATCTGGAATAGATAAAATTAGGTGCTTCGCAGCAACCCCCGGATTTGATGTAAAATCATCTGATGAGGGGAATTCAAAAACTTTTATCAACAGTCCTAATAGTATTTGCGTTTATCGAATTCAACGACTGCTTTGCTGATGCGCCTAAACCGCAGGTGGAACTCTTCGTAGAATTGAATCCCGTTGGCTCTTTTGTGGCAAAATCCGATGCGGTCACATCAAAGGGCGAAACTCGCGACAAGGCGGGAGTGATCCGAGCTGAGCGAGTGGAATTGAAATTGGATACATTGAAGACAGGCATTGCGCTACGCGATGAACATATGATCAAAAAATATTTTGAAGCTGAAAAATATCCATCCGCGGTATTAACAAACCTCGTTGCCGAAAATGGAAAATTTAAAGCGAACTTAAATATCCGCAACAAAGACAAGGCGATCGAAGGCACATACACACTTGATGGGGCGTCTGGAACTGCAGAGTTTTCTGTTGCGCTCAGTGACTTTAATATTCCCGCTGCCAAATATATGGGAGTTGGAGTCGAAGATACTGTGAAAGTAAAAGTGAAAGGGCCTGTTCCTCCAATAACAGAAGCCCCAAAATCAAGCGTTGCTGAACAACCAGCCGCTTCAACTCCGGAAAAAAACTAATCGTGAATAAAATAATTTTAAAAAACAAAAGTCTAGTTCTCGTCGGCTTCTTTATGGCGTGCATCGTTACGTCAGGATGTCAGGATCAAAACTCATTCACGGGTGATGCCGACAGATATGCTCCGCTGTCTTCTTCTGGAGATCTCACGACTTGTGCCGGCAGACTATCTGCAGCGCGAGCGATTTTTCAATCAAACTGTGCGAGCTGTCATCCCTCTTTCGTTAGCTATAGCTATCGTGAATGGGTTGACGTTAACTATTTAGAAACAGGCGATGCAGAAGCATCGACGGTTTTTTATCGCCTCAGAGGTTCTGGCGTTGGTAACAATCAAAATATGCCACCCTCTGGACAACTCGAGGCAACACAGGTCGAAGTGATCCGCCAGTGGATCAATGAATCTGCTTCCTGCTTGTAAAAATGGGCATAGTTTAAGTGATTTAGCGAAGCTGCCTCGGCGATTAGAAAGATTGGTTGGCCAGTCAAGCTCGATCGAGTAGAACGGACCATGAAGAAGGGGGCGTCACGGTTTCGACGGATGGATGGCGTCTTATTCTGCATGTCGAGGCGTCAGTGGACTCGTAAAACTATTGGCAAACTATAAACGACGAATCATTCGCGTTAGCAGCCTAAGCGCTGCTCGTCGATCAGGTCAGACTCCTGCTAAGGTTTGACGGCGTAAAAAAAGCAGGGATTCGCGCCTACAGTGTCTCAGTGTAAGCTGCGTCTTAATATCTGCGACTCGGATGAGAATTATCCCGCTCTTCGGAGCTTTCTTATCTTAAATTAAATGAAGAGCTACACATGTAGATGGGTAAGGCAAAACCTTTCGGACAGGGGTTCGACTCCCCTCGCCTCCAAATAAAAAAAGTTGAGCCGCTAGGTTCAGCTTTTTTTATTTGAAAGCGAAGCGAAGGAGTCGAACCAAGAGGAGGCCGGCATGCAGTGCATGCTGAGCGAGCGGGGAGCGAGCGAAAGGCCGACGAATGGGTAAGCGGAGTGCGAGCTGCGCGAGCACGAGCGCTTACCTTCGACTCCCCTCGCCTCCATTTCTTGCTTCGCCTTTTTCGCCGCAGCTTCGTTCTCCTAGTCTCGCCTTCAGTCGAGTAGCATCTAACTACACTCCTTCGGCTCGTCTTCGTCGGGTCTCGCTGTGACAAAAAATTCTCGCAATAAACTTTTCGGATACGCGAGTCGAACCCTGAAAGGTGAGAGGAGCTTCGCCTCCATTTTGCGGCAGTGGTCCGATTTCGATGAGGTCATCGAAGTAAATTCGGCAGTGATTTCAGTGAGTTCAAGTGCTTCAATTCGAGTTCGATCATGCAAATACGTCGCCAGAATAGAAATTCTACCGGCTCGGGAGGCAATTCGTTTAGCTAGACTTGGCTTAAAAATTGCGCCAAATTTCAACATGGCTATCGCCGCTCTCAAACGCTTAACAAAGCTATTATTAGCCGTTCTGCTTTTCAGCAAAATCATCATCCATCAAGATGTGCGAGCACAAGGCCTTGAAAGCTCCAGCTTCACACCCGGGGAATGGACATATGCCGTCGGTTCTGGACCTCTCAATTTATTGGCTCGCTTTAACCTTGATTCAAGCCATTCCGCGCAATTATTTGATTTCCGTTTGGACTACCGACCAGCATTGATCGGCATTGGCGGATTAAGGATTGCGTTAGGCAGAAGATCACTTTCACTTAGAACAGCCGATGTCGAAGCCCATCCAGTTAATTTTCGTCCTACAATCTTGATGATGCCTAGGCTTTCCGGAACACGATTTTTAGAAATACATCCGAGGAATAAAAAGACTTTCGACACGCTCTATATTCCACTCGATCCAAAGTTTCCGCTCTATTTCAATCCTACGATTCCACCTAGCGCTATTAAAAATTTTTGTTTCGGAACCTTATCAGGACTCAGCTTGGCGATTGACCCGCGCTTGAATATTCGCGGTCGCTGGATGAACCAGGCTCGATAATAAATCTTTTAAAATTGCTGTAGTTTGGAGAACATTGTTCTCCACCAAAAATCCTCAGAACTATTATTCTCCACATTTATTGCGCTGAATCCGTTCAATCACCGCAACTTGAATTGTCCTGTCCGGGCTCGATCGACCTGGTTTGAGGTATGAAATAAGTTAGGTTTTTGGGGGTGGTTTAAAAGGCCTCCGTAGGTGTTTGGCTCCTGTTTCCGCAAAGGAAACAAAGACGTGGTAAAGAGGAGCCATCATGAACCAGGAAAAGAAGAAGCGGATTCACCGAAGTCCAGAAGTGATTGTGGAATTGATTTTGGAAGCGGAGAG
>JACCDG010695704.1_pt1 | contig 265748 bp, 209 predicted proteins | sample 7442471 | NCBI WGS metagenome assembly JACCDG01 (sample SAMN15323444, study PRJNA562643) | freshwater metagenome | isolation source: river surface water | place: USA:Blue River Watershed | collected 2017-08-17
GGGTTATTGTTTGATGAAGTAAAAATGATGAGCAGGGAGAAAATAGTCGATTTGATGCTCTGGTTCATGTACTTTGTTTTTTTTATTCGCCGAATTCTAAAATTAAAAAACTACTTTGTAAAGCTGTGATTTAATGTTTTATTTAGTTAAATATTTTTCGATAAATTCGTCGATATCTCCGTCAAGTACTCTATCAGGATCGTGCGATTCAATGTCTGTCCTGTGATCTTTTACCATCTTGTATGGATGCAAAACATACGACCTAATTTGAGAACCCCATTCTATCTTCTGCTTTTCAACAGAATCTTTAGCCGCTCTTTTTTTTTCTTGCTCAACTTCGTACAACTTTGAGTGCAACATTTTCATCGCTTTTTGCTTATTTTGATGCTGAGATCTTTCATTTTGACACTGAACAACAATCCCGGTAGGAATGTGAGTTATTCTAACGGCAGAGTCTGTAGTGTTCACATGCTGGCCTCCAGCTCCAGTTGAACGATAAGTATCAATTTTTAAGTCAGATTCTTTAATTTGAATAACACCATCTTCAACTTCAGGAGAAACAAAAACCGCAGCAAACGATGTATGCCTGCGTTTGTTTGCATCAAAAGGAGAAATTCTAACTAGTCTATGAACCCCTATTTCACACTTCAAAAAACCGAATGCGTTTTTACCTTTTACAAAAATAGTTGCTGATTTTATTCCAGCATCGTTGCCTTTTTGCAAATCAAAAACTTCAACCTGAAAATCATGTTTTTCGCAGTATCGATAATACATTCTCAATAAAAGCTCGGCCCAGTCTTGAGACTCTGTTCCTCCAGCCCCAGGATTCACGCTTACAAAACAATTTTTAGAATCATTTTCATCACTAAGCAAAATTTCAATTTTAAATTTTTCAATTTTTTTACCGAGGCGCTCAACTTCTACAATAAATTCAGTCGCGTCTTCGGCCTGTGAAAAAAAATCTTCCAAGTCCGTAAGTTCTTTAAATGTAGCTGTTATTTGCTGATATTTCTCTTGAAAATCTTTTAACTCTTTTAATTTTTTAGCATCTTTTATGAATTCTTTAGAGCTCAAATCAACGCATTCGCTAACATTTTTTTCCAAAACAACCAGCTCTGCTTCAATTTTATTTTTCGCATAAAAATCAGAAATCAATGCCACTTCTTTTGAAAAGGAATGAAGTTTTTCTATAGCTTGAGATATTAAATTCATAAAAAATTATCTAAAAAACATCTAAATAATAGATATTTTTTAGCTTTTTAACAACAAGCGATAATTATTATTTTTTAGCAAAAAAATAACTTAAAGGCCTGTTTTTGAATAAAAAATAGGCAAAAATTTTTCAGCGTAGAAATAAACATCATTTTTGATAAAATTAAAACAAAGCGCAAATTGACAAAAATAATGATTCATAATTCATATAAGCCTAAGTTCTTATCTATAATCACATTGCTTATAGCATTTATGATACCTGAGCACACAAAATGCAAAACAACCATAAATAGCATTTTTTCGGCTTCTAAAAAAGGCGCTCAATACGTTATTGCAAATCCTGAAGAAGTTCAACGCAAAGCACAAGCGTATATGTGGCTTGGAGCTGCATCTGTGGCAACTATCTACGTTGCTTATCGCTTAGGGAAAAGTGTTTTGCCAAAAAAAAAAATGTCTCGTAAACAATTAAAACAACACTACTTTAATTCTTTTGATATCGAAATCCCTGAAGACATCCTAGATCCAGAAACACTTATTGTTGACGAAGAATTAAAAAAATCTTTTGAATTATTTTTTATGCCAAGAAATGAAATTTATGATTTCAACAAAACTAAAGATTTAAAAATTTTGCATCTTCATGGTCCTTCTAAAAACGGAAAGAAAACTTACTTACGTCATTTTTGCAAAGAAAATAATTTTTGTATAAAAACAGTTCAATGCCCAACCCTACAAGGTGGATTAATTGGCGATTCTGAAAAAAACATCCACCAGGCTTTTTCAATAGTTAACGACATGGCAGGGAGTTTTAAACAAAAAATCATGCTTGTTTTACAAAATCCAGAATGTTTCCTTGGCGAAACAAATTTACAAAAAGGCACGCAGCTATACAACTCTAGCGTAACAAACTCTCTCGCTCAATGCCTGCAAAATCTAGGTCCTAATGTGAAAGTTGCAATAGTTACAACTCGCAGATCTCTGCCAACGCAAATTATTGCAGATCAAACTATTTGTATCGAAAAGCCTAGCGAAGCCGTCAGAGCAGATATGATTGAAAAATATTTTAAACATTTTCCTTTTAACTTTAATTCAGGCGAAGAGCTTCTTGCAGCCAAAAAACTTGCATTAGATTTTACAAAAAATGCCACATACTCTTTAATCGACAAAACCTTTAACATGGCTTCTTCGATTGCGTCAAAAAATAATCAAAAATATTTAAATGTTGAAATGCTGCAACAGGCCAGATATTTAGAAACCTCAAAAATTGTAAAATCGGGTGATCAAAATGACTTTCAAGGCTACATGCCTCAGGAGCTCCAAACTAGTGATCACCAGCTTTTTTTTCCGGAAAAAATTAAGGAAAGCGCCACACTAATAATAGAAATGCTAAAAGATGAACAACTAAACTACACAAAAATTGGTGCAAAAAAACCTAAAGGAACGCTCTTATATGGACCTCCTGGAACAGGTAAGACGGCATTAGCAAGATATATCGCTGCAAACGCAAACGCAGTTTTCTTTCACTTAAAAAACACAAGTGAAGTAAAAGCTATAGAGCAAGTATTTGAAACAGCTCGAAGCACCTGCCGTCATGCTATAATATTTATTGACGAAATAGATCAAGTTGCTACCAAGCGTGAGAAAGACGTTGTGGGATATAACCGCGCAAAATTAACAAAACTCCTTGAAGAAATAGATGGATTTGGAACAAGCGATGACCTAATCCACGTAATAGGAGCCACAAACCTAATAGACTCTCTAGATGAGGCAATATTGCGGGCAGGTAGAATAGAAAAACATATAAAAATTGAATACCTTGGCTCAAAAACAACTCTAGGGTTACTAAAAGAACTTTCATCTATTTTTTCGTTTGAAGAAAATATTAATTGGGAAGACCTTGCTGAAAATATTGAAGGCTCTAGCGGAGCAAGAATAAAACAAATCGTTAACGAAGCAGCTATACTTGCAGCCAAAAATGGCCGTACGAAAATTTCCTATCAAGATGTCATTGACGCAGAATGCATGTTAAGCATGGGCTTAAATGGAAGAGAAAACTCGCCTTCACAAGAAGAATTATACAGAACAACAATCCACGAGCTTGGCCATGCATTCGCGATGATTAAACAACCAGCCTTCAAACATAAGTTCAAACGTATAACAATTTCTCAATTTGGGAAAGCACTTGGACATGCTGCATTCCGCCCTTGTGATGAAAACCTAACAGAAGAGGCTCTTAAAGCATCAATTATTGTTTATTTTGCAGGATTGGTTATGGAGGAGATCTGCTTGGGAAATCACGATACAGGATGCTATTCAGACCTAACCTTTGCACAAAACATTGTAGAGGGAATGATCCATGCCGGTATGATAAAAGATGCTTCTGGAAAAATTATTTTCACAGCCAAAAAAAAGGATTCTCTTGTAAATGAAGTTTTAAATCAGTGCAAAAAAGAATGTACAAATCTCCTCAAAGCCCACAAGAACTCGATAGAAAAAATGGCTAACATACTTCTTGAACGCAAAACTCTTAGCGCCAAAGAATTTGAATTAGAATTAAAAAAAATTGAAGGAAAATAAGAAGGGGCTGTAGCCCCTTCTTAGCATTTAAGACGCCAATCCATTAGCTAGTTCGCCGTAAGCACGATTCCACCCAGCAACAGAAGTTATTTTATCCCCAAGAGCTGTTTGAATATCCGAAGCAGCTTTTAGTGCAAGATTTGCTTGAGTCATAAAGTCCGCCTTAATACCCTTTGCGCCTTTTTGCAACGACAATTTCTTCACAAGTGCTGAAAGCGCTCCTGCATATTTTGAAGCATCAGCCTCTACCGGAGGGGTAACACTTAACGCAGCAAGTTCCTCACTGAATACTGTTGCGTCAAACATGATGCTTGTGGACGCGTTACCTTGCATAAGATAAATCGAATTTAAACCACCAATCCATGTAGCTTTATCAATCCCAGTAAGCTTTGCACCCAGGTTACCCATCAACGTCTTAATATTGCTAGCCACATTACTCAAGGTTGACTGGAAATTACCATTTGTTTGTAACGCTGGATTACCAGTCAGTTGCGCGCTCATAGAGTTATTGATAGAAGTAATCGCACTTCCCCAAGATGAAATTTGCGTTGCCAAATCTCCCATCGCAGAAACTTTTTCAGGCGTATCCGTCGCTGTAACGCCATTAATTAGTTTATTTACAGCATTATTAATTGGTGAACTGTCAAAAGAAGCTGTAGATGCAACGCCAGATCCGCCAGCTGTGGTCGCGGAGGCAGCTAACGAATCTGAATAGGAGCTCAAGAAGGCGCCCTCTTCAACAGGGTCAAACTTATTAATTCGAGCATAATTTAAAATATCAGAAATACTATTCTTAAGGTCAAGCGTGGCTTCTGGTTTGTCTTTTGAGGCCAAGATGCGAGCTACTTTATTTTCTAGCAATGCCTTGGAATCGTTATTAAATAAATTAATACCCATAACAAATTTTTCTAAATTGTCGGCCATTTCGGCAAAAGTAACAGGCTTTGAAAACTGTTTGATGTAATTTTCAAGCTTGCTTCTGTTCGCTGCAACATTGAAAACAAACTGATTGTACTTAGCTGTTTTTGCAAGGAAATCTTTAAACGAATCAACAGCCGAAGTGTTCTCTTTGTTTGCCGATGTGTCATACCAATAACCGTCTAGTCGAGAATCTATTAAAAGCTGAACGGTATTAAACCAATTATCAAACTTAGCTTTATCGTTAGCAGAGGTGAACGTTGCCAACTCATCTTGCTTAGCTTTCACCAAGTCTGCATAAGCAACAAAGTTTGAAGCTCCAGTCGATTTTTGCTTAGTTAGTAAAGTGTTATAATAAATCATGCAATCTTTGTCGTTCTGCATTTGATTAGCACTAACAATCGCAGACTTAACCCAATCTGCAAGAGTTGGAATATCGTAGTTAGAATCGTAACCTTGACCCCTAATTTCGCTTATTTTTTTCAGCTTGCTTTTAAACCTTTTGGCCACAGTCTCATCAAAACTTGCATTATTTCTTACCATAGAGATTATATTTGCAGCTAATTCAGCAAAGCTTGCAGGAGTGCGAGCGCTATCAGTCGCGGCCTTCATTTTATTTTTATAGTTAGTATCAGAAAGAAGCAATGAAGCGTAACGAACAGGCGAAGAATTCAAGATGTTGTAAAATTCAGTTAACTCTTCACTAAGCGCATCGCTTTTCATATTAACAAGCGCTTCAACAGCAGTTATAAAAGCGGGAACATCAGATGCAACTATAGGTTTTGTTGTTTTAGGGTTAGTTCCAGCATCTATGGTTAATGCCGCAGTAGCGAATCCAGGAGCATCTGGTCCAAACCCACTAAAATAAGTATCTTTAAAAGTTTTTAAAAGTTCATCAAACCGCTTAGCCATAGTCGCAGAAGACGGTGCTGTGGAGAAGGTAGTCCAATATTTATCAAGGGTTGCTTTTTTAGCAGAATCGAATGCAAGTCTATTCGTTTTTACGAAAGTAAATAATTCATTTACTTTATTGATTGCATAATTCTCTTTCAAAGCAAGATCTCGTTTTTTTGCTAAGGTAAATGCCTTTTGCATAAATAAATTTGCTTTGTCGGTATCAAAGGAATCGTTTCCGATCACAAATTGATAACAAGCTTTGAACAGTTCATCAAAAGTATAAGGTTGAACAAGCATGTCAGCAGCAGTCATAACTCGTTGCTGATTTCCTTCTTGATAAACAACCCCATTTAACTGAACCTCTTGCGAGTATAACCAATCTTTCAATGTCTCAGCCTGAGTTTTAGAATCAGTCTCGGTCAAATAAACGGCGTTAACTCGACGACTTGCAATATCTGCAATCACGTTCAAGAACGACATAAATGATCCAGAAGATAAGTTCTTAAACGCATTTCTTACGGCAGCATCATCAACAGCAAAATCAAAATTCTGTTGAGTAAGCTTAGGCTGAGTTGCAGGATTTAAGAACGCATTTATAACTGTATCAAGCTTTTGAATCAAATCTTTGTCGTCGTTGTTGTTGGCGTCAAAGTATTTTACGCGAACCATGTAGATTAAATCTCGCAGAGTTTTTAAATTAAATCCTTCACTTGCAGCTCTCCAGCGTTCGTCAAAGAGCATTTGACATTTTTCAACAAAAATCTTTTTACGAGTAATATCAAATGTTGATGCTGTGGCAATGATTTGGTTATTAATCAAGTCTACAATATTCTTAGCACGATCAACGAAAGGAATAGGGTTGGCTAGAGCTTTTAGATATTGATCAATAAAATCTAAGTTTCCGTAATATTTAAAAATATGGCTATTTGTTTTTAAACCTTCAGATTTCAAAATCATAGTTAAAGAATCTATGTCGGACCTAGTTGCATCCACCAAATTATCGGTTAAATATTTTAATTCTTGCGCAAACTGCGTAACGTTTGTGCCTGAAACATTCGCAAATTTATTCGAATAAGCCGAAATACCTGCCGCAGTGGCGTCAAATTTATCTCTAAAGTCTTTTAAAATCGTGCCGTAAGTTTTCACATCAGGGCTGCTAGATGCAGACTCTACATCACCCAGCAAAGTGTCAAGCCTCGTTTGAATCTTTGATGTTGAACCAATTAAACTTTTCAACTCGATAAACATCGCTCCAGCATCGGAATAAGTTATATTTTGAGCCCCCTCTGACGTAGAAGAGTAAACGTCTGTTGTTAAATAAATAGAATTTTTAGCATAAGTAATAATATCTTTTAATTGATCTTTAGTTGGCCCACTTTGAGCTAACTTATACAACTGAACCAGATACCATAGCTTTTCAAAAAATTCTATTTTGAGTTGCTGCGAAAACTCGTTGTAGTCTTTAATCATTCTTTGCAATTCGCTAAACCTATTTGCAAGATTTGATTTATTAGATTCCCAATCCACAAGTTGGCCCCCTATCTCTTTAATATTTTGAACCAAATTAGCCTTATAAATGGCATTATTTGTTTCCATATTAGCTTTTAGCCACTCTGAGAAGTTTTTAAGCAAAAGATTGGTTCCTTGAGCGATAAAGTTACGTGACAAGTCTTGGCATTTTTGCACAAAAGCTTGAGCCGTAGCGGTATCTGCCACAGCAGCACCAAGAGTTTTTAAATTATCAATTCTTGTTTTAAATTCAGGAACAACTTTTTGCTGCACACCGCTTCTGAATGTCGAAAGCTGATTTGCTAAAGACAACAGGTCTTGCCGCATTGAAGAAAATTTGTCATACGCAGCTTGAGTCAACATGTTGATAAGCTTAAACAACTTGTCTTTTTCCGGGTCATTTTCAGCACGAACCAAACTTTCTGTTTTTAGCTCGGAAAGCTTTACGGCCTTCAAATAAAATCTTTGCTTATCAAGTTCAGAAATGCTAGCTGCAGCAGTTAATTTATTATAAAAAGAATCAAGGTCTACTAAGCGGGATGAAAAACTTGGCGGAGTTGCAAGATCGCTCAAGAGGCTATTAATTTTTGCTTCATAAGTTTGAGTCCCATTATAAATAATGCTTTTTTGAGAAACAAAAATTTGCTTATTTTTTAAAGTATTCAAAAGCGTCGTCATTAAACTAAAATCTTCGTCAGAAAACTCTAATCTCAAAGCTATAATGTCCTCTAGCGAAGGAATATAGTTGGCAAGTTCATACGAAGGCATGTCCTCAAGCTTAGCCTGTAAAGCCTGAATTTGAGGGGTAATAATCGAAAATGCAATTTTATCTACCAGCGCTTTTAAGGTATTAATAATTGGAGCAATCGCAGCTTTCTGTTGCGCCATAGTTGTATAAGCTGAGGCCTGCAACAAACCAAACAACTTCTTAACAAGACTATTACCGGAACCATCTGAAGAAGAAAGCCTCATAAAGTCATTTAAAACCCGCATTATTAAAACAGGATGATGAGGAGCTAATGTTGGACTAGAAAGCATATCGTTCAACCAAGACACTCTCGCGGCATTATCAATCGGCGCATTAAACTTAATCACAAGATCATTCAATAGATCTCCTGCATTAGTAACATTCTTAGCTGTATTGTAAAGATCAATAAAATTAGTTGAATAATAAGCCCGACTCAAAATATTAACTAAATTAGTTAAATCAGCAGGAATTGACTCAACCCTTTTGTCAACAAGAGCTGCAGCATACTGGTAAAAATTAACTGCATCATCAGCGGTCTTCATAGCTCCCAGCACTTGGTTGATTTTATCAACCTTGGCCGTAAATGGAAGCATAAATAATTCTACATTCCTTGATGATAATTGAATGCGGCTTTTCACTGTTTCTAAGCTATCATAAACACCCGTAAAAGATGATATTGCATTGTACGCACTACTATTATTAATAGCGCTGGCACCAGACCCAATCGATTTTTTTAGCTGATCTAAGCTATCGATATAAGTAAATAATTCTAAAATGTTTAATCCCGTTGTCGCTATATCATTTGGAGATTGAATTAATATTTTAAATTTCTCTTGAAGAAGCGCTATCCTGAAGTCGTCAGTACCAATTGTAGATGTAGCTTTAATCAAAGAAGAAACTAAAGACTGGAAAGCCTTGTAATGCATAAGAAAGGTTGCATCTTCGCTTAAACTTTTTATAGCTGGAGCACACTTTACAGCTCCGCTAGTATTTCCGCCAAGTAAAATAGCAGGGTTAGAAACAAATTCTTTAGAAGCCAAAAACGATCTTAGCTCGGCCAAATCAGCTGACAACAAATAATGTTTATTATTAGCTATTTCATTTAATCTAGAAACACAATCATCTAACCTTGTAGGAGCTGCTGTTGCGGCTGATGTTGTTGCAGGAGGAGTCTCTGAAGTGTTGTAGTTGCTGCTCGTTAGTGCCCTGATTTTAACTTTAAAGTCATCAATTTTTAAACGATAATTTTCTAGTGTAACATCTACTTTTTTAGCACTTAAAATATTGTAAGCATTATCTAATGCGCTAATGACGGGATCCAAAGAAGTGGCATATTTTTGCATATAATTGAATTTTGCTTCTTTAAAAAAGTCACTTGCTTCTTTTAAATCTTTTTCAACATCAACGAGAGGAACATAATTAATAAGCTTTTTTGCACGACTTAAAAATTGACCTTCTTTTAAGGAGTCAAGCGGCAAGTTACTCTTGAAGGGGACGATCGTTGAAAACACCTCAGCAAAAGACATGTCTTTTGACAGGTAAGGATAAAAAATTCCATCAACCACTTTTACAATGCTAAGGCTTACTCCCGAAGAAGGAAACGTAATTGAAAAATTAGCCTGGCTTTGATTTAAAATAGTATTCCATTTTAAATTTTCAAATAAATCTCTTAAAGCATCATAATCTGCTTGAGTAAAATCCACTTTGTTTTGCAACAAATTAGGCGTATCTACTTCAACGATTTTTTTCGCAGCAACAAGATCTTCGTTTTTCAAGGCTTTTAATTGACTCACTATCGCTGCAGCTTGAGCTGCGATTGTTAAGCCACTAGACAAAGACTTCCATTGCAACTGTGTTTGAGCAAAATTTACAGCATCGCCTAAATTTTTACCTTGAAACATTAATGGATATGCAACAGTTGTAGTTGAATCTGAAGATAACTGCATGTCCACGCTCAACCTAAGCTGAGATCTTTTTGCGTAATCAAGTAAACTTACAACGTAATTCAGCTCATCCTGAGAGCCGTTTTCTTTCTCTAAAATAATCGTTTCTATTTTATTCAAAAAAGGAATTATAAAGTCAGCTTCTATACCTGCGGTTACCTTCAGAGTTTCTTTATCCGCCGTAGTTTTGTCAATGTAAAGAGACTCAGGCTTATTAATCAAAAAAGTCTTTAAACTATCACTTCTTTGCGCAAATGGAATTTTTACATTCAATTTTTCTAAAGATGCTTTAATTTGGGCTTTAATAGAATTAGTTGAATCTGCAAAAATAACTGCATTGTTAAGCAATTCAGCGCTATTTAAATAAGCTTTAAGCTTATTAAGCGAAATTTGATCTGCCTCTCCAGCAAGAGACACCGCCTTAGCTATTTTATCAAAAAATTGGTTCACGTTCGAAGCTGAAAGTTTAAATGAAATAACATCTGCCGCTGCGGACTGAAAAGCTCCAGGGTTGACAGAAACTCCCAACTGCTTCATATAAGTATTAATTTTAGCAGCCTCATCTTGAAGCTGGTTATAACTAAAAATATTAAGCTGTGTATTTAAATCTTCATTTAATGTGGCGATATTCTTTGCGTTAATCCTCACACTCATCAATCGGTCTAATTTTTTATAAAAAAAGTTCTTATCGTCCATCGAAAGTGGATACTTTTTAGTCGTCATAAAATTAGTCAAATCTTTTAAGTACTCCTCAGCCGAAATAGAAGATGCAATATTGCTTTTAGCCGTTGTTAAAATCGATGAATAAACATCTTTAAAAGAAGTTGTATAAAAATTATTATTTTCCAATAAAGTGATCACCGTATTCAAAGCTGAAATATCTGCAGGAAAGGCTTGAGTCAATCTACCAAGTTTAGAGAGGTCCAAAGATCTAGATTCTGCAGTTGTAACTGATGCAGGTACGACAACTTCAGGAGTTTTTGAGGTTAAATCTTTAATCGCCCAAATTACATCTAACACATCAAGTTCAGTTGTCATGGAATTAATTTTAGGCTGCAAATTTACAAGCCTGGATGTGTAAAAAACCTGAGACCTAGCTCTTGTAAAGTTTTTAAATAAGTTGGCAGAAACATCAAGCGAACCTGATTCCAAGTCTATAACTTCTAAAACACTTTTTAAGGTTATTGAAGTTGCAGGATCATATTTTTCGCCTAAATAATTCTTCAAAGCTGGACCATCGTTGGAGCTATCCCAGAAAGAAGCATATTTTTTTTTAAAAAATATTAAGATGTTTATAAAATCTTTAGAACTAGCATCCCAAGCTACTAAATCATTTTGAGGAACGTTGTCTCGATTTAAAAATGAAAAAATCGCTGCTAAAAAAGCTTTTAATTCTGAAGCTGATGAAAATTTAATAGCAGGTTCAGCCGCTGTTGTGCTAACGAAATTATTTTTACAGAAATTAATAAAATCTGCGACGGAGGGTTTTTTTAACAAGAAATTTACAACAAGAGATTGCGCAGCAGATAACGGCTGCTTAGCTACGAAATAAGTTGCTCCAGCAGTTGCAGTTGTATTGACAAGCTTATTTAAATTAGTCAAAACAGTTCCTTGATAAGCTCCTGGAGCAATCGTGTCTTGCAAAGTAATTGCCGGTGGGGTAACAGAAGTATTAACCACAACAAATTTATTGGTCAAAGCTGTTTTTACATAGGTTTTTGAAGTAGACGGTTCAAAATAAAGTTTGAATAAATTCAAGCCTGAAGACATATCAAAATCTGAAGATGTGGTCACGGCCCCTTGTGCATCAATTGAAATATACTGCGAACTTGAGGTTGGTGTTGTAGCATTTTGAGAGATTAACGCAAATGGTATCGTTATGTCTGCTGGGGATGAAAAATCCATAAGATAATTTAGATCATAAAAAAAGGCCGGAATCGTATCGCTTTTTGTTGTATTAGAAAAATATATGCCAGCCTTTCTGTAAGCAGCAAAATCTTTAATAAAATTCAAAGTTTCTAGGTTTGCAGGATTTGCAAAACCAAACTTTTTAATAGAGTAATACATGGCTGTCAGCATGTACAATGAATTTAAGCTACTAGGATCAAATACGGTCTCAAGCTTAGACCCAAAAATATTTTTCGTTGAATCAGCAGAATTTTGAGTAACCGAAGAAGTTAAATAAGCGTAAATATAATAAGCCATAATCCCGATGTAACCATGCAAACAATCTATAGAATAAAAATTAGGAGACCCACCAACAACGGTTTTGCCGTCTGCCTCTCCATACTGAGCAGCTGTTTTTGCCAAAGCTTGCAGCTTTTGTATAATTGATTTATATCTGTCTAGGTTTTCTACATCAGCCAAATCTACGGCGCTTCTAGAAGAAACAGAAAAAGTTTCTGTGTCCACAAGCGTCTTCATTAAACTAATTTGCCCAGGGACATAAGCTATCTTATCAGTTAACCCATACTGCTTAGCAGCCAAGTTGGTAATAAACTCTAACCCAGTAGTATCGCCACTATTAATTAAAGCAGCTTTAAGCTCAGCATAAGCAGCGCTGCTATCAATATTGGAAGGATCAACATAATAGCTATCATCATTTTCATTAAAAATATTAGTCGCGCCAAAACTGACCTGCAAGTGACAAAGTGCTAGAAGAAAAGACAACAATAACATTCCAGAATCCTTCAAACCAAATTTGTCTCGAGGATAGCGGGAAAATTTTTAAATTTTCAACAATTATAAAGATCAGACTTTAAAGACCAATCTCATCATCAAAAATTACTTGGCCTCCAGAATCATTTTTTTTACTAATTTTCCGCTTCTTGATTAGGCCTTCGATTAATATTTTTTCAGCCGCAGTAAAGCTTTTTTCTAGAACAAGAACGCTTTTGGCTTTTGACTTCAAGCTTTTGCAAAAAAGCTTAAACAAAACTGAATTTCTTAAATCACCTGTTCCTTTTTTGAATGAAAGCCTAGGAAAAATGATTTCTTTACCTGAAAAACCGCCAACAAGTCGCTCCCATTTTTTAAAATACCAGCTCGCCTGAGCATCATTAAAATCATAAACTCCCTGCAAAAAATCTGCGTTCACCCCAAGCTTATCGCAAAGTTTTATCAGCGCTTTTAAATCCTTAGGCAAGCAAGAACCGCCAAAGCCAACGCCCGCAGCCAAATAATTAGGACCAATTCTGTGATCAAGGCCAACTATTTTTTCAATTAACTTCATGTTCGCACCAAGCTCAAGCGAGAGCCTGAAAATTTGATTCATAAACGTTAATCTAGAGCTTAACATTCCATTACAAGCATATTTTGCTAATTCAGACGTTTTAAAATCGCTAAATATAATTTTCTCTGGCACGACAAAATTTTTAGACAACTTTTTCAATGACTCTTTTAAATTTTCATTTTTGAGATCTTCATCAAACAAACCCCACACAATTCGATCTGGACGTAAAAAGTCAGAATAGGCAGAACCTTGCCTTAAAAACTCTGGTGAATTAACAAGCGTAACATTGTTTTTTTTTAATCTACTATAAAAAGAGTCGCAAGTTCCGGGAATCACAGTGGATTTATTAATTAAAACAACTGGCTGATCAAATTTAAAAGACAATAAGCTCTTCCAAAGATCTTTAACAAACTTTAAGTCGCAACTCCCATCTTTTTTTTGAGGAGTTGGCACACAAGAAAAAATAAAATCGACCTTGGTTTTTTCACAAAAAGAGGAAAGATCCTCTACCAAAAACAGAGATTTTTTAAAAACAGCATCATACGCTTCTTGAAGGTTTGGTTCAAAAAAAGGCGTTTTGCCCGACCGAAGCACTTCTGCTTTTTCAGCATTTATTTCACTTAAAAAAACAGTGTTTCCTTGATTTGCATAACCTATTGCCGCAGTTAAACCAACGTAACCCGCTCCCACAACAACAATAACACTCACTAAAAAATTCCAATCCTAATTAATCTTTTGCGTTATTTTTACAAAAATTTTTTTATACGCATATCTAAAATTAGAAAAAGCAATCAATGGCGATTAATTCTTGAGAAGCAGGTAGTCCTTCGTATACTTTTTTGCACAAAGAGAATAACTAAGCAAAAAAATGAGCAATTTCGTTTTATTAGAAGACAAAAAACCAAGCGTTCCTCAAGGCGCAAAAATGATAGTTCTGGGAATCGGCGGCGGGGGTGTAAACGCGATAAACAGCATGATTTCTTCGCAAGAGTTTCCTAATGTTGAATTTATTGCCGCAAACACTGACGCTCAAGCGCTTGCTCAATCAAAAGCAAGCGTGGCTATTCAACTTGGCAGCAAAATCACAAAAGGCCTTGGCGCGGGATCTAATCCCGACACAGGAAGAAGAGCTGCCGAAGAAGACATAGAAGAAGTAAAAAAACACATTTCGCATGCCGACATTTTATTTGTAGCCGCATGCTTGGGCGGTGGATCTGGTTCAGGCGGAGCTCCAGTTGTTGCCAAAGCAGCAAAAGAACTTGGCATCTTAACAGTTGCTGTTGTAACTCGACCATTTAAGTTCGAAGGAAGAAAAAGAATAAAATATGCAGAGGAGGCACTGGCCGCACTAAAAAGCTGTGTTGACACAATGATCGTTGTTCCAAACGAAAAACTGCTTGAAATCAGCGACCCCAAAATTTCAATAATCGATGCATTCAACTTGTCAAACAACATTTTAAAACAAGGAGTAAAAGGCATTTACGACATTATCCAAAAAACAGGGCTCGTAAACGTTGATTTTGCAGACATAAGAACAACAATGAAAGAAATGGGCTTTGCCATCATGGGAACCGGAAAAGCGAGTGGACCCGAAAGAGCACGTAAAGCAGCAACCGAAGCAATTTCATCTCCGCTTCTTGACGACATTAGCATCGAAGGCGCTAGAGGAATTATCATTAACATTACAGGCAATCGTGACCTTGGATTACATGAAATCAACGACGCTGCACAAGTTTTGTACAGCAAAGTAAATGAAGACGCCAATATTATAATCGGCTCGGTCATTGATGAAGGAATGGCGGATGAATTAATGGTGACCGTAATTGCAACAGGACTGAATTATGAAATCAAAAAAGAAGAAAAGCCTGTAATACCTGCAAGGAACGACAAAAGTTTCCAAGGCGAAAAAACAAAAGAAGAATCATCCCCGTTCAAATTTTTCTAAAATACCAAGGGGGCGTTAAGGCCCCCTTATGAAAAAAGAAAAATCTGATAAAATGAAAAGAAAAAGTAAAAAAAATTGAATAACCTAGAACTTGAAAAAAGTATAAAACGATCTCTGGCCAGCTTCTCATGGATCGATGCATCAAAAATAACCAACTTTGAACAAGAGCCTGAAAGCCAGGAATACTCCGCTTGCAAGTTCGAATATGAACAAAAAAAAATATTTTTTAGAAAAGCAAAAATCACACCAACCAAAGACGGAGCCTTCGTAACGTTTTGGAAACGAGCTGCGATATCAAAAAAAATTGAACCAATGCACCAGAATGATTATTTTGACGAGCTTTGGATTATTGTCGAAGACAACAAAAAACAAGGCCTGCTTGTTCTTTCAAAACAAACATTACAAGATCAAAAAATTTTGTGTACCCCTGCGCAACAAGGAAAGCTTGCATTCAGAGTCTACCCATCCTGGGCAACAAATTTAAATACACAAGCAAGCAAAACTCAATCTTGGCAAATAAAGTGCTTTTTTACCGAATCGGCTTAACTATTTTTCTGCAAAAAATGCACTTTTTTTTATAATCAATGCTCGATATATACATAAAAAACCTCTCTGCTACAATAGAGGAGCTGTTACACAAACTTCAAATACTGCGTGAATTATAAAAAAATTACGATTATCCTTTTAGTTTTCAGCTCATTATACAACGCAGAAAATGATAGTGAACCCGACAAAAAGAAGTCGTTTAATGAAAACGCCAGACATTTTTTTATTGATCCATTAAAAAAGCCCTTTTCTTCAAAAGAAAAAGCTATTAGCTTTATTCAATCAAACTCATTTGTGTTACATAAATTTGCACAAGGCTTATGCAATAATAAGAAAAAGTCTGCGCTAGCTTTGCTAACTCTATATTTCCAGTTAATAATGCAGCCAGAATTAAATGATGGAGTAAAAAGCTGCTTTGCAAAAGCGCTCCTGTCAATATTTATTCCGCCTCTTGCGGGTCGGGCGTATTATAATTATAGAAGCAAGAGTCCGGATAGATTTAGTGACAAGCATCTTAATAAGACAATGCGCGTTAAAAAAGCGCTAGAGAGATTATCTATCAAGCAAATCAGAAGAAATGCTTTATTTATAAGATTCTATATGCACAAAATAAATTCGGCTAAGCCTTCTAAAAAAATTCAATACCTAAGTAAAGTCCTAGAAAATATTTGTTTCTTAAACAGTGCTATTGGCACTTATGTTGGAAGGAAAGATGATTTCGACGAGCGAGTTAGCATTGGACTATTGATCACTTTTTTATTAAAGGTCTTTTTTCTGAGCGAAAACACTGATGATTCAACTATTACGACTAGTTGCAAGTTAATTGTGACTAAGTTAATACACATCTTATTAGTTTATATAGAGGACCCGAAGGTCAAACAAGAAACCGCTAAGTTTATATTCGAATATTCTAATACCCTTGCGGGACAAGCAGCCTGGCACAGAGATGAATTAAACATTTTTCTGGCAGGAAAAGAATCGGAGCTTACAAAGCCTGAGGCCAACACAGAAGGCTTAGATACAGAAGCTAAAACAGAACAAGATGAAAATGACAAAATCGAGACAACCCCCACAGAAAACCTGGAAAAATCAGAAAAATTCAAAGACGAAGCTTTGGATAAATACCTAAAAAAATGTATTTTTGCTAGCAGAATACTTTGCTCTGCGGCACCATTAATAATAGATATTATCTACCGAATATAGTCTAGTTCTATAATTTTATAACCTCATCGGCCATATCATCGAACAGAGATTGGTGGGGGAGCTAATCATAAATCTTTTTTCTGTGCATTATTGCAACAACAAGCACTTCGCTTTTATCAGCTTCGATGCGATATACAACACGATAATCACTTACTCTCAAGCGCCTCAAGCCCTTAAGGCTGTACTGCAGTGGTTTTCCAAAACCGATTGGATCAACCATAAGTCGCTCTTCTATCGCTTTTTTGATCAATATTTTTGCACTGGACGACAAAGCAGGTATATGCTTTTTTACAACCTCGTCCAAATATCTAACGCTAAATTTTACTTCCATGCTTCTTCATGGCTAAACGATTTGGAATCGCTTATGTCTAATTTCTCGCTAGCTTTTGATAAATAATAATCTTCCCGTCTTTCAAGCGCTTCCAGAGCTAATTCTCTAACCAAACTAGCCACAGACTTGTGTTCTTGACCAGCCAACTTTATAAGTAAACCAGCCGTAGCTTCTTCAAAGGTAACATTAATTCTTGGGTTTTTTGCAGCCATAAAACACCGTAGATAAAGGCTTGTCTATAAAAGAGTAACACCATTACATCACCTCGTCAACAATCTGCGATAGGTTATAAAAATATCAAACTAATATTAAAAAATATTTAATTTTACCCCAACTTGATAACCTCATCGGCCATATCATCGAACAGAGATTGGTGGGAGCTAATAATGAGCCCCATTCCCAATTTGTGGAGCTCTAAAAACAGCTCTTTGACTAATAAACTATTTTTTTCATCCAAACTTGCAGTAGGTTCGTCGGCTAAGATAAAAGATGGTTGTGCTATCGCCGCTCTAATCACAGCTACTCTTTGACGCTGGCCGCCAGAAAGCTGATTTGGATAATGATTTTTTAAATTTATCAGATCAAATCTAGCAAGTAATTCATCTATTCTATTGTTTATGAAATTCGAAGAACAACCCTGCGCCAAAAGTGGCAACTTTAAGTTTTCTTCGACAGAAAATTCCGGTAAAAGGTTGTGATCTTGAAACACAAAACCGAACAAAACTCCTGGCAACGCGGCTTGAGGAGAAATAGACACCGTCCCTTTTGTCGGAAAGTCAAGCCCTCCAATTAAATGTAGCAGAGTGGATTTGCCCACTCCAGAATCTGCTTTTATTAAATAAACCCTGCCCTGAACAAACTCATAATTAAAAGATGAGATAACAGAAATCGAGGACCCATTTGATTCAAATTTTTTTTCTAAATTCGCAACTTTTATCTGGATCATATCGACCTCAAAATTTTATTTTTGAAAAAAAAACAAAAAAACGCCCTTAAAAAGCATTGTTCTTGTCGACCAATTATTATTCAGGGAAAATATTCTTACCCCCATATGTTGCCTTAGGGTTCTTGAATGAAGTAAATTGAAACAGAATTTAAGATTTATTCAAGTAAATCCTAAAAGAGAGAGGAAGATAATGTCAAAATTCGAATGGAACTTCAATGACATAAAACTTCCGGATAATTTCCTTGTAATTACTACCGTTGAGGTTGTCATTTTCCCGAAAATGGTTGTCCCTCTGCTTGTCGTCGATAAAAACATCATCAACGAACTCACTAACCCCGCAAAAAAAATAGACAAAGTCGTTCTTCTTGCCGCGCAAAACCCGCCAAAAGAAGGCGAAGCTCGACAAATTACAAAAAGCGATCTTTACAAGGTTGGAACTATTTGCAAAATAATCCGCCTTATCCAACTGCAAGACGACACCTTAAAAATAGTCTTGCAAGGCGTTGCAAGAACAAACGTAGAATCCCTAAGCGAAATAGCTGACTGCTTATTTGGGCATTGCTCAGAGTTCAAGTTTTCACTTGATGGTCTACCGACCAATCGCTACAACGAAATAGTGAAAGAGTTTTTACAAATTGCAGACAAAAGCAAAAACAACCAAGCCCAAAACCAAAATTCTTTTGGATCGGATTTTCAATTCATCGCGGCGCAAATACAAGACCCCGAGCGACTTGTAGATTTCGTAATTGGCAACATCTCGATTGATACCGATGTAACCCAAAAACTTTTAGAAAAAACAAATATCGTGGAATTACTGGAATGCACAAAAGACATCTTTAAGAATTATTTAGAAAAAAGCGCAATAAGAGAAGATGTTAGAACGTCAGCTAGGAACTCTATCAACAAAAGCCAACGGGAATATTTCTTACGAGAGCAACTACGCGCTATTAAAAAAGAGCTTGGCGAACAAGAAGATTGTGAATATGACGACATAAAAAAAAAGGTTCGCGAAACAGCGCTTTCAGCTGAAGCGAGAGAAGAGTGCAGAAGACAACTGCGAAGGTTAGAAAAAATGTCTCCAGATTCCTTAGAAGCAGTTGTCATTAAAAACCATTTAGAATGGATAGTCAACCTTCCTTGGAACACATTTGTAAACGACAAAACAATTGATTTAAAAAAAGCCAAAGAACTCTTGGACAAAGAACATTTTGGAATGAAGTCTATCAAAGAAAAAATTCTAGACCACTTATCGATAAGATCATTCAAAGAAAAATATAATTCACAAATCTTATGCCTCAACGGCGCGCCTGGGGTAGGAAAAACCTCGATTGCAAAATCTATCGCAGCCGCACTGGGACGAAAATTCGTTAGAATCTCTATTGGAGGAGTCCATGACGAAGCAGAACTGCGTGGGCACAGAAAAACATATGTAGGCGCCATGCCAGGCCGCATCATACAATCAATACGCAAAGCAGAAAGCTGTAATCCGGTAATATTAATCGATGAAATAGATAAAATTGGAACTTCTGGCAAAGGCGATCCTGCCGCTGCGCTTTTAGAGATCTTGGACTACGAGCAAAACCACACCTTTTATGATAACTTTCTGGGCGTTAGTTTTGACATCTCAAACGTAATGTTTATTGCAACTTGCAACGACTTATCGGCAATTCCCGGACCACTTAGGGACAGGCTGGACATTATTAATTTGGCAGGATATTCAAGTTCAGAGAAGGTGAACATCGCCAAAAACCACTTAATTCCAAAAATATCTGAAAGCATGGGCCTTTCAAAACTTGGCATACAAATTGAAGACAACGTTTTAAACGAAGTTATTCAATCTTACACACGAGAATCAGGGGTGCGGGAGCTTGAACGAGTTATCGGGAAACTTTTCGCAAAATACGCTAGATCTGTTGTCGAAAAAGGAAGCGGAATTCAATACACCCATGATATCCTAGAAGAATTGCTTGGACACAAGCATTCTCGCTACAACACATTCCAGTTCAGCGATAAAATTGGTGTCGCTAATGGTTTAGCATGGACCAGCGCAGGCGGCGAAGTTTTACAAGTCGAATCAGTGTTAATGCCAGGAACAGGGAAGTTGACCTTAACAGGCCAACTCGGAGATGTAATGAAAGAGTCTTCTCTAGCAGCAATTTCCTACGCAAGAGCTCACGCGGCTAAATACAATATCGAGGAAAAATTATTTACCACCACAGACTTACACATTCATTTACCAGCTGGAGGCATTCCAAAAGACGGGCCCTCTGCAGGCATCACATTACTCTCTTCGATACTGTCAGCGCTAACCAAACGCGCAGTTGATGCAAAATGCGCAATGACCGGAGAGCTCAATCTTCAAGGACAAGTAATGCCAATCGGAGGAGTGAAAGAAAAACTTCTGGCAGCTCAATACTATGGACTAAAAACTGTTTTTGTTCCAGAATACAACCGAAAAGATTTAGAAGACGCTGAAAACTGGATAGATTTAAGTGGAATTGAACTACTGTTCATCAGAAATGTTGAAGAATTACTTAACAGAGTTCTTTTATAAAAAAACAAGCCTGGGACTTAGATTATTTTTAATATTAATCTTAATTCCAGGCTCTCAAAAATGTTTTGTTTCTAAATCAAGCGCCTCAACATTTGCTCTTAAGCTAGCAACCGGTGTTTTTCTGACCAAAATCGCAACAGACTTTCTTTCATTTTCTAAAAACCAACTTTTAAATGACTTATTTTCCTTAAGCTCAAGGCAAATACTAAAATCAAAAATCGCATTTAAAATGAATAATAAAATATTGAAGGAAAAAGCGATTCTCTATCAGGATATTCTTTCAAGAAATCCAAATTCACATGAAAGATGCATAGCACGCGAAAACATAAATATTATTTTAAAAATAGACGCTTTGATAAGTGCTAATGCGATAATGCCACAACTGACTTTTTTGAATCCAAACTCATCCCTAAGCATAGATACCTTAGGACAAAAAAACATAAATTCGCTTAAAAAAATCTTAGGCTCGCCTAACCATAATAAAATTCCATGCCTTGTAAGCAACGGTAAGCCATCGCTTGTCGCCCAAACCATAAACTACGTAACAAGCGAAATTAAAGCTAATTTGATAGTAATAGACTGCCAATTATTAAAAATAGATTTTTTCTTGTCTTGCTTAAACTTTCAAAACCCAATGTTTTATTCATTTTTTGCAGAAAAACTCTCGCATTGTGATCCAAGATCATTAAACATCTTATTTTTCAAATACATCGACAAAATAGAAGACCCAAGCGTAATAAGCTTTATTGTGTATTTCTTGCACAAAAAAATCCCTCCAGCAGACTTTTTATTAAAAGGAATCGAGGAAAAAATAAACAATATACTGATTTTCGCTTCATGTGAAAACGAAATTAGCGCGAAACGCATCTCGGGAAATTTATTTAAATTCATTCGCCCAAATTCCTCAGAGATTTTTTTTAAAAACATAGCAAGGCATTTATTTAAAATTTTGCAAAAAGATGTTTCCAGCGAAGACGTCCACAAATTATACGGAATATATAATGAATCTTTTTCAGACCAAGACCCGGAGGTTTTTATAAATAAATATGGCCCACACTTTCCTGAAATACTCCCTGCTTTAAAAAAAAGACTTAACAAAAAATCAAAAAACTTATTGGCGCTGAACCTTGATGCGTTAAAAGACAGCCCCAATTACAAATTACTTCAATCACTTCAGGCTTCTTTGCAAAATAAAGAAGGATCTCCAGACTATGATTTGTTGTTAAAAAAATTCGAAAAAACCTACGCAATTTCAACTTTGAAGCAATCTGCATTCCCCAAATTTTCAGTCAAAGATATAAAAAAAAAATTAGACAAAAAATTATATGGCCTCGATAACGCAAAAAACGAACTAATCAATTACTTGATACTTTTGCAAAACTCAAAAGAACATCAAGGAAAAAGTCTGCTCTTAGTAGGCCCGCCGGGGGTTGGAAAAACAGCGTTTGCCAGTGTAGCCGCGAGCACCTTAAATAAAAAAATGTTCAAAATATCTTATCCATCGCTTATAAACCCGTCACAACTAAAAGGCTGGTCGGCCAGCTACAAAGCTGCTGAAGAAGGTCTGATAGCCAAGGCCCTCTTGCACACAAACCACGCAAATCCATTAATACTGATAGACGAAATAGATAAAAACAACTCAGATCAAAACACAAGCGTATTCAACTCACTTCTCGATGTTCTTGATAAAAATCAAAACGATAAAATACATGACAACTTTCTGGGCGCGACAATGGATTGCTCAAAAATACTGTTTGTTCTTACGGCAAACAGCCTAAGCCCACTTGCCGAATGTCTTTTAGACCGATTTTATATCATTTGCATTCCCGAATATTCATGCGATGAAAAACTTGAAATAGCTTGTAAATTCATGATCTCTAAAATCATGGCTAATATTAAACCAGAGGTCGCTAAAAAAATCTCGTTTACAAAAGAAGAAATCGGCCTAGTCATAACACCAACTATTTCGCTAAGAACTCTAGAAAAAACTCTAAGCTCAATGCTTGTGGAAAAAATAAAACAACTAAGCTAGAGAGGAATTATTTTTTTAGCTACGTTGTCCCATCCAAACAAACAATACGGCACAAATTTATAATCAACTAAAAAATTTAACTCAGAATTACTTAGCGCATCACAACGGCCGAGCGAGTAGTTTGTTTTAAATCCAAATGGATTTTGCAATAAAACTGAACCGGAGGTTATCTTGAATTTAATTCGGTTTTCAAATGAATGCTCAACTATTGAAAAATTATCTTGCGGCAAGGAATTCAAGGAATCAAAGTGCACGGTGTGAAGAGGGTCGTAGTAAATTTTAAGATTATTGTTTTTTGAATAAAGCCATATTGCTTGCGCAAACCCAGAAACAGGAAAGTAATCAAACGGCAAACCGATAAACATAAGTTTTTCGCATTTACCCAACGCAACGTGTTCGGACGACGCAAATGTTTTAATAGCGTTATCCACAAACACAAATTTATTTTGCAAAAAGGTTAAATCTGCCCTAATTTGAAAAGCTCCAAAAATAAGCAAGGCTGTTAATTTTGTAATTAAAGCGATCCTTAAAAAAACAGCAAACGGACACTTACTAGAAACAAGCCTATGCTCATAAACCCAAAATACAGCAAGAAGCAAAAATGGAATTGAAAAATAAAGATATCGAGAAACATGCATCACCAAAATACTTGGCCACAAGTTTACGGCAAACAAACCACACAAAGACCAAAAAAACCAACTACAGCCAGCAAATATTGCCAAGCAAATGAAAATCGCAGCATCGAATAAAATCAAGCCTATTTTTAAAAACGCAACTTTGTTTGGCAAAAAACTGTATCCAAGAACATCAAGCACAAGTGTTACAAAATCATAAAAACGATACCTTAATTTATGCAAAAAAACGCTTAAAAAAGATTGTTGCTCAAAAGAAACGCCGTAAACTATAAGCTTAATTATAAAATAAAATAAAATAACCATTACAAAAGGTGCGCTTGCTTTGAAAACATTTCGCAAAAAGAGCTTTTTATCGCTATAAAACAGATTATATTCATCACAAACTATTAAAAACAAAAACAAAAAGACCGAAGACAAAAATGCTTCATGCATCAACATCGCAAAGAACATTAAAGTCAAACTTAAAATTCGCATTTTTAAATTTGAAAAACATAAATAAGCCAGGGAAATGAGAATCAGGCCAAGCGAATACGGCTGGATCACAAATCGGCCGATAAAATTTCCACAAAAGGGGAATAAACCGAATAAAAGTGCGGACCAAAAACTATACCAAGGGCTAATAAAACGAGAAAAAATAAAAAACATAAGCAGGCAAAGCAACGCATGCAAAAAAACACCAAGCAAGAAAAAGTTAAAAGGCTGATTTACATCCAAAAATAAACTTACAAACTTATACCAACAAAGCGTAAGCGGACGGTACGTCGTCGAATCGGCCTTAGCCTCAAATGACTCCAAATAATTTGATGGCATAATGGTTTTGTCGTTGTGATTAGATGAAAAAAAAGATAAAAAATCGCCTACAGAGTTGCACTGACTGGCACAAAACGCAGCACCATAATCATCATCAAAAAATCTAAAATCGCTAACAGAACTTGCAAACCAACCAAAAACAAGAAAAAAAAGTAGCGCAGGATAAAGCCAAAATTTCATAAGACCCAAAAAACCGTTTGTGTTTGTCTAACACTAATCCGGCACAAATTCAATAGAATGATTGTTATGTTCAAAATTAAAAGCTTGTTGTAACGCAGGCGGGTAGCCGCGGCGGCGGGCGAAAGATGAAGGGTATTCTATAAACGATGTGCTTGATTTTTAAAGGGATATCTAAGCATGGATACCCGCTTCGCGAGTATGACGGCCCAGAGGGCCATGGGAAATCCAGCTCCTTACCCTAGCCTCTTGCTTTAATAAGTATTATCTTAGCAGTTAGCCAGGCGAGGTCTGCCATGCTTTAGCTGCCTCTTATCTCTTCCTAGAAACAGGCCAACACTAAGGCCTAAGAACCTCATTCAAAAGTGCTAATCCTTCCTCAAATAACAAGTCCTGTGTTTCTTGAAGCTTAAGAATCTTTTCAAGGCAAGACTTTATTTTACCAAAAATAACCTCATCTTGAGGATCTAAGTAAGCAGATTCCTGCATTGGAACCCGAAAGCCCCCGACTCCAATGAATTCTACTAAACGGCTTAATTCAGTATCTAAAGAAGCTGCCATAACTCGGTCAAGCCATGAATTCAATTTAATAAACGCATCTCTACTTACCTCAAGAAAGTTGCTATTATATTTACAAACTAAAAACCCCGCCTCTATTTTAGAAAAAAGGTGCATTTTTTTAGATTCTTCAAAATCTTTTTCAGCTATAAAAACATCTACAGAGGCTATATCAACAAGCCGGATAGGGCAAACAAATACGGAATTAAATTCTCTGCGCTCAGTTTGAGTTGTAGCTCGAACAAGACAACTGTAATTGCCGCCAAATTTATGCAAATAATCTTCCACAATTCTATTGAGAAGTGATTCTTGCGAAAAATAGCCTGCGCACGGAGCTTCATTATCTGGAGTTGTCGGGCGCAAGTCATGAGGAGTGCTGAAAGCAAGAACAAACACAAACAGAAATGATTTCAATGCTATATTTTTTAAAAGAAGATAGTAGAAAATCTAATCTATTAGCTGTTTTTGTCAATTAAAAAAAAGTTAATAATCTTTGAATCTATTACCAACAAAAGCGGGGCGATTGTTCCACAAGTAGGTATCAATAAACATGTGCTTTGAGTTATCAAAAGAACTCCCTGTTAAGAACCATAAGTTTTCTCCTGAGAACTTGTTGCCGCATTCACAGTTTGCAAAACGAAGAGTATCGCTATCTATAAAGGTTTGAAGAAAGAAATTACCCTTACTTGTCATAAACCCATCAATGTATTCTGCCAACCATCTATTTTCTTTGAATATTTCAAAAGACAAGTCGTAAGTTATGCAATTTAAAATATTCTTATTTTGATTAGCATTAATTTCTCGAGACAAAAACTCTTCTTCAAAATTGCATAAATTTACATAAGCTTTTTTATTGTGAACTTTTGCTAGCTCTGCCGCCTCAAAAAACAATAGTTGTAGGCGCTTTTTTAAAACTTTGGAAAAAATAAGCCAATCTATCATTCCAAATTTTTTAGCCAAAACAGTATGACGATCGATTGCTGTCCCTAATATTGAAAAGACTTGATTAGGTCGCTGATTATCGTTTGGAGAATTAACAATAGCCCAGTCATCAATGCCATCAAGGACTTCAGGATTATGTTTATCCATAGGATCAAGTTTAAAAAATAAATCTTCATCCTTAATCTCAAAGGCTTCTAATAACCTTTTACTAGATCGCTGAAAACAGTTTATATGCTTTTGAATTTCAGAATTTAATTGATTTAGACTACGAGGCTTGTTGCGCTCGGGCAAAACCCTGTAATAACGAGGAATATTTACGCTCAAATCATTTACTGTTTCATCATCATATTTACGGTAAAAATCGGACGAAATACCGATAAAGAAATCATTTGCATTCTTTTTTTTACCGGAAATGCAACTACAGCCTGGATGAGCAAAAACATCAAAAGAATGATCTACCTCAACAAATGTATCAAATGTTGAAAGTTTTAATGAAGCCTCATCTACCTCAACTTTATAATTCAAGGAGAGGTTTTGCGCTAACGCAGATAAACAAGCTCCTGAACCCAAAACAAATCTAGAAATATTGCTCGCAGGACTGAGCGGAACCCAAAACGCGCCATCAGCCTCATGAATCTGCGCTTGCACAGCTTTCTTAGTTTTAGAAGGCTTCATAGTCCTTTTTGGGCGTTTTTTCTTCTGGCTCAATAACGTGCTATCCACGTCCAAAATATTTCTATACTTTTTTGCAGAATCGTTATCTGGCCTAACTCCTTTTCTTTTTAACTGATCAATATACTCAACCTGTTTTATACGAGTAAAAGAGTCACTCTCTTCTTTGGTTATGGCGTCTCTGCCAATACACTGTTCTTGCATGATAAACTCATCATTTTTATTGTACAATTTTGAATCATGGAACAAACCAAGGTTGATTTCTGAAGTACCCTGGCGCTCTTGAATCGCTAAATTTTTAAATTTAGCCGAATTACGATCAGCCCCCACGAGCACAACTTGAGGCACATTTGATTGAGCAACAGACGATTCTTGCTCAGGATGAAACGTTGGTGACGCATTTGAATGGACAGGCTCTACAACAAAGTTTTCACCATTAACACTATCAGGCTCAACATTAGTATTTTGGGGTTCAATTTTCTTATTTTTTCTTAAAAAGGAAAATCCTTTCAAAGCTACCAGTAAAGTAATGCCTACCCCAGACACCACAGCCAAGCCTTTTTTCCAAAAAGGCTTATTATCTAAATTTTCCGACTGACCAAAATGACAATTCTCCAGCTTTTCAGGATCAGATTCAAGGTCTTGGATGATTAGGTCTTCTATTTTCGGCTCAACCGAAAAATCAACCCCCAACTTATCATGTTCTAACTCTTGAACCATAATTTCTGGGTTAGGCACATTTTCAAAATATAGCCCCGAAACCAATGTGATCGCTAAAATGAATGTTATCGTTTGTTGAATATTTTTCATGTAAAATCAGTGCTGTTGATAAACTTAATATAATACAACGATCAAAAATGGGCAAAATTTCCAAAAACAAGCCTAACTCCAGCTCTGGCCTATTTTGATACAGAATCTTCACCTTGCCCAAATCCTATGAACCCTGTCGAAATCAACAAAATGCAGGCCAATTTGACCAGATAGCTAAACAATACCAAGGAAATCATGTCGCTAAACACAGGCGGCAGCGCAAAGGTTGCAAACAATAAGGTGTCGAAAAACTGCGAAATTGAACTTGCAAAAATATTTTTTAAAGCAAAATCTAGCTCGAACCTAGAAAAAAACCTAAACATAGCTCGATCCAAATTTAGTGTCAAAAACGAAATAGACAGACCTGCAAGAACAAGCCTTGGTGAAAACTCTAAGATCTTTTGATAGTGAAAATGGAAAAGATCGTTGTTGGTAGGCAAAAATCTTAAGTGAAACCATACAAAAACGATGAATGCTAGCTGGGAAAAAATAAGCGTGTTTATAGCCGATTGCGCATGCTTTTTACCAAACCGATATTCAAGAAGGTTCAAGCTAAGCAAAATTCCAACAACAAAAATATCGCCAGAACAAACATTAAGCCCAAAAATGGAAATTTCTTTAAGAACAAACAAATTTGCAAGCAAGCCTTGTAGTAAAACAAACGCCTTTAAATACCCCTTTTCAAAGTTAGAAATGATTCGCGCAACAACAACAACAAAAACTATTTCCAAAAAAAATAATAGTTCGTTTAAATAAGCGATTTGCATGCAAAAAGTGGTGAAAAATAAATTATCTGGTAGTATTTTAGCATATATTTTTTGACCTAATAAGTATGAGTTTTCAACCAAGCTTTGAAACGATTGTTTCATTTTGCAAGCAAAGAGGATTTGTGTTTCCTTCTTCGGAGATCTACGGAGGAATAAACGGGATTTACGATTTTGGTCCGCTAGGAAATTTGTTAAAAACAAACTTAAAAAATTTTTGGATGAAAGAATTACAATCCTACGAAGAAGATGTTTTTTTCATGGATGGTGCCATTTTGGGACATCCTAAAATCTGGGAAAGCTCAGGTCATTTAAACAATTTCAGCGATCCTCTTGTCGATTGCTTAAACTGCAAAAAAAGGTTTCGCGCAGATGAACTTGATCTCAACAAACCTTGTACTTGTGGGATAAAAAACTGGACGGAAGTTCGCAACTTCATGCTTATGTTTCAGACAAATATCGGCCCCGTTGTAAATGACGCAAACACAACCTACTTAAGGCCTGAAACAGCGCAAATGGTTTTTGTTAATTTCAAAAACGTACAAAACTCTATGCGCGCAAAACTTCCTTTCGGAATTGGGCAAATCGGAAAATCTTTCAGGAACGAAATTACGCCAAAACAATTTTTGTTCCGCGTTCGAGAATTTGAGCAAATGGAACTTGAATTTTTCTGCAGACCAAAAGACTCTGACTCGTTTTTTGAGACATGGCTGCAACGCAGAAAATCTTTTTATGAAAAGCTCGGCATAAACCAAGAAAATTTAAGATTCAGAGCTCACGAAAAAGATGAACTTTCACACTACTCAAAAGGATGCACCGACGTTGAGTATCAATTCCCATTTGGATGGAAAGAACTTGAAGGCATAGCTCATCGCACTGATTTTGACTTAAGCAGTCACCAAAAAGGTTCAGGCAAAGACCTCTCGGTATTTTTAGAAGAAGAAAAAATTAAAGAAATTCCGCACGTGGTAGAATGCTCTGTTGGCGTTGATAGATTGTTTTTCACGCTTTTGTTCGATTCGTACAAAGAAGAACTCGTTGATGGCGAAACAAGAATCGTCATGAAGTTCAAACCGGAGATAGCGCCTATAAAAGCAGCTATTTTGCCATTGGTAAAAAAATTCAATGAACCTTGCGAGAAACTTTATCGCGAGTTAAGAAACAAAGGGTTTTCGGTACAAATGGACGAATCTGCTTCAATCGGAAAAAGGTACAGAAGACAGGATGAAATCGGAACCCCTTTTTGCTTCACTTTCGACTATGAAAGCGAAAACGATAACTGCCTCACAGTTCGCTATCGCGACACATTGTTGCAAGAGCGAATTCACAAAGATCAAATTGTGAAATTCTTACAAGACAATATTTAGAAAAGGTTAGGAAATTCCTAACCTTTATTTTGCAGCAATATCTAGAGCATTAAAAATTTGTCGGTTAACAACCCCTCGGCCCTCAAAAATGCCGTTTATCAAAAAACTTAGCGCATAATTGAGATCAAATCGTTCATTGACGATTTTTCTGACGAAAAAGCCGCTACAATTACGTTCCAAGTCAAAATTAGGCAAAATAGAATATTTACCGCCAGCAAGGCTCAACCACACTTCAGGTTGATTAAATTTATGACTATCAAAAAGACTACTTAAACTAAAAATTCTTGATTGCTCTGAAGCTATTGCTTTTGAAATCTCTTCGATGATCGCAGCGGCATCGGACTCACCCAGATCATCTTTTAGCTCCAGAAAAAAAGTAATTAAATCGCTTCTTTCAACAAACACGCAACCTTCGCAAGCGAAAACATAAACCATTCTGTCGTCAAGGTCATTGCTTCGAGGACTTAGGCATGTTAAATAAAAAAAGTCTATATCTAACGGCTTACTTGGGGCTGTATTCCTCTGACGAGAAAGCGATTTAACCTCCTTTAAAACAGATGATATCAGGGCGTCATCAGAGATATCAAGCGCCTCTTCATGTAATGAAACAAAATTTAACGAGCTAGCTCCTAATGAAAAAACTAATAGTAATTTTATAAAGTCAGACACTTTTAATAGTTTAAATAAATTCCAAAAAATAATAGCAAATACAAAAGTTAAGTCACGTGATCTTTGCAAAGCTAGTCATGCAAAAGCTGTAACAGCTAAAGCTTAATAAAATCGCGCATAAAAACATCTGAACCTATAATGAAATAACGCCATAACCAAACAGGATCGCAAACTGGCTTATCTGAATAACTATCACAATGTCTCAATATTTCTCTGATGAAGTTTCCTACTGAAGCCCTGTTTTTCTTAATCCAAAAAACAATTTTTATAAAAAAACATCCACCCTGATACAAAAAATTATCAGTTTTTTTAATTTTTTTCTGGCAAAACAGCGTACTAGAACGCTTGTTAAAGCTAAAAATGTTGGGGAAAAAACCCATCCAGCCGACACGCCCGCCCAAATCAAAATGTTCGGTCATTTTAACTTGTAAATCCGCATCTGATGTTTTTTTAAAAGTGTACAATCTAAAAACTCCGTTGCCACTAAATATTCTTAGTTTTATTTTTTTACAAGAAATAATAACGGCACTTTTTCTTGCGAAAACATTATCGCTGGACATAAGTTTTAAGTGATAATCATGTCCTTTGTTTTCGATAAAATCTTTAATTGGAAGATGTATGGTTATCTTTTTTGAAAGCAAAGCTTGAATAATAAAGCAAACAAAAAAAGCAAAGCTCTTCATCAAAAGCTACAACACTCAAATGTTTTTATTGAGGCATTTCGCCAATCATCTCTTGCAAGGCCAGCCTTTAAACAAAGTTCTTCAAGGGTTCGTTCAACGGTCCACCCAAATTCAAGCGGCACATTCGGCAAAAACAATGCCTGCAATCCATCTTTAGACAAAACAATTCCATGTTTACCTAAAATTATCGATTTAGAGCTTGCTTCTAGCGGACGAGACAAAACAGATAATTGAATAGAGCAATCTAAAAACTCTTGTAAAGTTAACGAATCAAACCTGGAATCATTTACTGCAGCATCGATAGCGACCGACTCAACAGCTTCCCAAAGCGGCGTTTTAAAGCTAATATTACCAACACATCCTCTTAAGTTGTGCTTTTTGTCTTTTATGGTCACGAACAATCCAAAAGATTTTTGCAAATTTTCAGATTTTATAATTGCAGCTTTTTTCAAAGATCCGTTTTGTAAATAATTTCGTAAAGCATTTGATGCGATTTCTTTAAGATGGACTTTTTCAAAGTCACTTAAAAAATCAATCGACTTATTTCTGGAAGGTTTTTCAAAAAAACAAAGGCTTGCATAACCCACGTGGGAAAAATCAGGAGGCAGGCTTTTTGACATACTGCACAAGTCGTGCACCTTTGGATTTTTGCCTGCGTGATTTGAGTCGCTCACACAACAGACTTCTGAATGCAGCTTAGACGGATACAAAGAAAAAATATTCAATAACAAACTCATAACGCGAGATGCACAAACATTTTTATATTTCACAGCGTTAGCTAATGAAACAGCATTTTGATTTATCAATGAGTTTATTATAGCAGATTCAAACAACCGCACATTTTCGTACGGCGTCAAATCTAGCTCTCCGTTAAGACCCGACAAATCTTTGGCGGTCAAAGAGTAGTCTTGCCCAAAGTGGATTAAGTCCCCATTAACGATAACTATCGTTTCTTCATCTATCATAGTTTTAAATAGAGCTTGTGCAGCAACTGAATAGTCAAAGTCGTCTTCACCAACTACAAAAAATGGAACTATTTTTACCTTGCTAAATACATGGAGCAAAAAAGGCAATTGAATTTCTAAAGAATGATCGCCCTCAAAAACCTGATCATTAATTTGAACAACAGACGGATACTTTTTTGCAAAAGTATTAATCGCCTCTAAATCAACCTCGATTTTCCCATTAGGAACTTGAAAATGTGAAAATGAACATGAAATTAGAGGCGCGTTGTTAGTTGAAATTTTATGCGAGGTACTTAGCAAAACAACTCGGTTAATTTTGTTAACATGCGCCGTTAAATTATGATACGCAGCAGCTGCGCAATAACCAGAGTAGCTATACCCTGCATGAGGGACAAATAAAAACTTAGGTAAATCGTTATTTTTTATTTTTAAATGGCTACGAGCAAACTTAAAAATTTCTGCTAGCTGCCATGCAACATTTTTCTGATACCAACCTTTTAAGTGGGAATGTTTTATGTTTTCAACAGCAGGCTTATTGCCAAAAAAAAAGTAATAGTTAAAAAAAGCGAAAACTAAAAAGGCCGTAAAATATATAAAATTTTTTTTCATTTTTCGAAAGAGTTTGCCCGAACTTCAAGCTAACTCCTTCGAAAACTCTTTTTCAAGCTTTATTTAGTTGCCTTAGGCAAAATATCAGCATAATAAAGCGATGATAAATCAGGATTCCACCACTTCATAGCATCAACGCTCGCTGTGGATGGCAACGATGAAGCAGTAGCCTCTGTTGTTGCTTTAGCCTCGGGCGTGGACTGCTCAACTGCGCTCGCAGTTGTCGATGAAATTGCTGTATCAGTAGTTTTTTGCGTATCTGTGGCAGATTCTGTTTTCAGCTCCGAGGTAGTGCTTGTTGTCGCAGTAGTTGATGCAGCATTTGCTACCGGCGCCTCTGCAGGTTTTTCAACTTCTGTAGTTGTTTGCGTAGTAACAATTGACTTATCTGTGGCGACTTCTGCTTTAGACTCTGAAGTAGTGCTTGTTGTCGTCGAGGCTTGAGCTGCCGTAGACTGCGTTGTGGTAGAATCAATAGCGGCGGGAGCTGTTTCGTCGGCGCCATTGAGAACATTAATGCTAATAATGCTTAGCATCAAGATTGTATTATTAATCAAACCCTTCAAATTCATTTTGTTTTTTTTTAATCGGCTTGCTTCATTTTCAAAAAAAAGGACATTAAATGAAAATAATTAAAAAATTTATTCTTTACACTAATTAATCACCAATATTTTTTATTTATTTGAGAGTTTTCTATTTTAGATCTATGCTGAACATGTAAAAATCAAAAACTCCCATGCCGGAAAAAAAAAGAAAAATTGAGAAACTCTCTCAATTCATTTTTTCACAAATAGATAGAAAATATTCCATGCTATTTTTTTGCATGGCCTTCATTTGCGAAATAATCCTTCTCATTCCACTTGATTTCGTCCTAGCGCTTTATGTTGTTCGAAATAAAGAAAATTTAGGTTTTTATGCCACAATTGCAAGCTTATGCTCTGTAATTAGCGGAGGAATCGGCTATGCAGTAGGATTTTTACTATTTTCAAAACTCCATGATCTTATTTTCAGAGTAGTTTCCAAAAACTTATTTGAAAAAATTTTAATTTGGTACGAGAGCCATGAATCAATAGTCGTATTTTTTGGCTGCCTATTGCCATTACCATTTAAAATAGTAACTATTTCTGCTGGCGTATGCGGTCTTTCGTTTTGGGCGTTCTTGGCAAGTATTTTTGCAGCAAGAATTTTAAGATTTCTTTTCATAGGCTTGATAAGCGTGAAAATGGGCGATAAAATAATTTCTGTTCTAGATAAATATTTCAGCTACATTCTCTCCGGTGTGGTTTTTATATTAATATTATTATTTATTTATGGGCGGACACTTGGCTGATCCTCTTAAAAAAAGATTTGTACTAACAGCAAACAGAATAGTATTAGGCTCTTTTTTAATAATCATTTTCGCAGGGGCTCTTTTACTTTACTTAAGCCGTTCTACCTACAGTCAGATATCAATTTTTGAAGCGCTTTTTACAGCGGTATCGATTACTTGCGTCACAGGGCTATCGATAGTTGATATCGCTAACTTTACAAGCTTTGGTCAGGCGGTGATTTTAGGGCTCATGCAAATTGGCGGGCTAGGGCTCATGACTATTTCATTTTTTGTCCTTGCATTTGTAAACAAGCAGTTAAGCGTAAACAATACTTCTATTGCTAGAAAATTTTTTAGCCTCGATTCTGCAGGTAAAGTTAAGCAATACTTGAAAATTGTGCTTCTTGTTACAGCTATTGTGGAGCTTACTGGAGCTTTAATTTTATTGCCTAAGTTTCTAGAATCACATCCGCTGCCTCAAGCGATTCTGCAGTCGCTATTTTATTCAGTTTCAGCTTTTTGTAACTGCGGAGTAACTCTTGCGCCAGAAGGTCTAAAAGCCTTTTTAAGTGATCATAAATTCATTTTAACGCTAGTGGGCCTTTCTACAATGGGAAATCTTGGATTTTTATTTTTCAACGAAATTTACGATTGGCTAAAAAACTACTTTATTCATAAAAAAGGGCAAGTCTTGGGTTTTTCCTTAAATGTTAAAATCGTAACAAGATATTCCTTTTGGCTGCTTGCAAGCGGATCCGTCTTTTTTTATTTAACGGAAAAATCAAAGCTGTTTGGCTCATTAGATCTAGCCACAGGCTTTCTGCATTCCTTTTTTTACAATGTGTTTTTGCGGAGCTCTGGATTTGCGCTCTTCGATATTAATTCACTTTCAAACGCATCTTTATTTTTTTCTCTAATCTGTATGGTTATCGGATCAGGACCTGGATCAACCGGAGGCGGAATTAAGATGACAACATTCGCCGTATTTGGAGCCCTTGCTGCCTCAATAATTAAAGGCTCTTCGTACGTCGAAATAGGATATAGAACCGTATCTCAACAGCAAATTTACAAAACAATATCCATCCTCTTATTGTTCGGTCTTTGGGCTGCGGTTTCCACATTTTTATTACTGATAGCAGAGGCTGATAAACCATTTTTTGCAGTTTTTTTTGAAAGTTGTTCTGCGTTGACAAACGTTGGATTGTCGACGGGGATTACCAAGCACTTAAGCCTGGCAGGAAAAATAATTTTAATGTTTAATATGTTAGCGGGAAGAATTGGAATTTTAACCTTCGTCTTAGCGATCAACAAAAAAAGTGAGCAACAGTCATACAAATACCCATCGGAATATATAATTTTAGGATAAGGATAAAAAATGAAATTTTGTGTTATTGGACTAGGCAAATTCGGATTTAACTTAGCAACCCTACTCGCAGAAGAAGGAAATGAAGTTCTTGTCGTGGATAAAAACGAAGACTACGTAAACGACATTAAAGACTTCGTGACAAGAGCAGTGTGCGCAAACATAGATGACGTAAACACCCTAATTCAAATTGGAATTGAAGATATCTCAACGGTTATCATAACAATCGGGGAAGATTTTGCACAATCCGTATTAATCACAGCGCTTTTAAAAAAAGAACTAAATATCCCAAACGTTATTGCCAGGGCAAGCAGCGAAATACACGAAACAATTTTAAGGCTCGTTGGCGCTGATCAAATAATTTCTCTAGAAAAAGAAATGGCAACAAGATTATCAGAAAGATTAAGCATGCCGATTGGCGAGATTTCACCATTACACGAAGACTTTGCTGCGGTTAAGGTAAGAGTTCACAAAAGATTTGCGGGGAAAACTGTAAAACAGTTATTAGAAAACAAAGCACACAAGCTGTCGTGCGTTGCAGCGCTCAAGGGCAACGAAATGTTTTTGGTTACCCCTGAGTACGTCATAATGGAGAACGACACACTCATGTTCGTTGGGAACAAGAAGGCGTTCTCATTACTGTTAGATGTCTAAATTACATAAGCTTTAGGTTAACAGCTGAGGTTTTACCTCTATTGGTATCAAGTTCATACGCAATTTTTTGACCTTCTTTTAATGAAGAAACACCTGCTTTTTCAAGCGCAGTGATATGGACAAAAACGTCATTTCCGCCTTCGTCAGGACGAATAAAACCATAGCCCTTGGTTGCATTGAACCATTGAACAACACCGGTTTTCATTTAGTACTCCTACTATTATTAATTAATAAACACTCATGATTACTCTTTCTTTTGCGCCCATTTGTTTAGACAAAAAGGGTTTTCTTTTGGAAAAGAACGCCTTTAGGGTAATCATCTAGTTCCAAGTATAGAGTTACGCCAAGGAAAATGCAAAAAAATTGAATCTTTAAAATTACATAGGCTAACCAATGGTTATCCCAACAAAAAGTTAAAAATAGAAACAAACCCCGAATAAAAAAAAGTATTATTATTTAGGGTTGTTGGACATCAGAATCATCTTTTTTTATCATTTTTTATTTGACGGCATCACCCTAAGCATAAATTGCCTCATACCTTTAATCAGCAAAACGCAAGATATCCTTATAAAAAGTAAAAGGAGCCTTACTGGTTGACTAAAATAATATATAAAAGGCTAATTTCTTCAAAAAAAGCTTCCACCTAGCTAGTTTTAGACAAGCTTCATTCCTCATGCTAAACTTCATCCAAACATATAAAAAAACAAGCATGGCTTTCAGAACTCTTTTGCTACTCGCTATTTCCCTCAACTTACTTGCGACAAACGAGCCAATCGACCAACTAGACGCAGAACAATCAACCTTAGCGCCAGATGAAAAAATAGAACAAACCATAGATCAAACCCCCAGCCTAGAGCTTGGTGAAAACATAGAAGCAGAAAATGCAACCGATCAAAAACAAGGAGGCCTTTCAAAGAAAGCAAAAATCCTTGCCGCAACTGGACTGGCAACAATAGCTTTGTTTGTAAAAACAGCCATTTGTTCAAATTTAAAGAACAACGCAATAACAAAACTAAGAGAACACCTCGAGAAAGAAGAAAAAAAAACTTTCAAAACAGAAAAAGGGCTACGCCGCATCAAAGCCATAGAAGCAATAGCCGATTCTAATTTATTAAAAAACTGCTTTATCGAACTGAATCCTAAAACAAGAATCAACACTATTGACGAAGGCGTTAATTTTGACAGCTTATTATTTGGTAAAAAATACGTATTAATCATTCTCAAAAAAAGTGGTGCTATCGAAAAATTAGGAATGCTTAGCCCAAAATCAGAAACCATTAAAGAAATACAAACCAAACTAATGAATGATGATGAATTAAGAGATCTCGAATGGATTTTTACCGACGAATTTACAAACCCAAACATTTTTACAGGGACAATCAACACCGAAGGCTACGCTTTGCAAACCGCAAAAATCATAACCAAAACTCTTCTTGAAAATAGTAATGGAACAAACAAAGTTAAGGTCATAACTTACCTCAAAAAAGAAAGCGTTATCGAAACTGATCCTGCGGCTATCAAAGGAGTTGATGAATTGCTAAAAGCTGAAAACATTCTAAGGGTCAGATACAAAAATTCTGCAAACCATGAAAAAGAACTTGGAATCCCTATCGACGTATTTTTACACGAAGCCAAAAATTTAGAGAAACACATGGAAGAAATAATGGCTGATCTCGAACTAAACTACGTGTCCGAAGAAATATCAACAAAAAAAGCTGGCGCCGTCTCGTCCTGTGACATACGCAGAAATCCAGTTGTAAGTTTTTTTTATAAAATGATATAAAAAAAGTACATTCTCTGTAGAACACACTTAATCGTTGACTTATAAACTAGGCAAAATTACACTTAGGCAAATTTTTAGTAAAACCTCTGTGCCAAAAAAATTATGGGTTTTTGCAATTTTAATTTTGCATGGATTTAGCTGTTTTAGCGTTATTCCACCTAAGCTTGTCCCTTACATAAACAATCCTTTCAGCCAAAAAGAAATAGTGGCGCTGTTAAATGGTTCAAAAGATGGCGTTCGGGAATTCAAAAATATTACATCGCTAGGAGACCTAGTAAAGTCGATTGAGTTAAAAACCCATATTTATTTTGAAATTGAAAATGACCAAATAGCCATAAAAGTTGAAGGTTCAACTCAAGAGCTAAGTTGTAACTTTGATAAAGAATCTTTTATAAAAATATTAGACCCAGAGCTTACATACTTGGTTCAAGGACTCGCTCTAACGGCAAAAAACAGCGCCGTAAAAGAATTTGCAACCATCGAAGAGGGAAGATTTAGCAAATTTTATCACTGGCAAAAGGAACACCTTCCGCGAATCCAAGCACCACAAGTTGCAACATTTAACTACATTACAAAGCTCATCAGCCTTTGTAGGTTTATAAGCGCAGACGTTTTTCTAGAAAACGAAAATGTTTATACAAATATTAATTTTTATGACGTTATTTTATTGGTAAAAATCAAGCAAGAACTTAGCACCTTAGCAAGGCAAATACAGCAATTTCCCCACCCAGAAAACAAGAGTGAGCAAGATTTTTTAATGAAAATAAAAAAACAAACAATTCAGTGGCACAAAGAACATGTTGACCCTGGCATCGAAGCTATTAATTCAATCCTTGGAGAAGTTGCGAATAAAGGATTTTTTGTACCTGAGGCGGTTTAGGCGGATGCGTGCGACGTGCCTTAAGCGAAGTTGCAAGAGGGTGGGATGGACTTGCTGCGCGCATCTGTAATTTTCTGCGAAAATAAATGAACCCACCAATCGTGGTTCGAATGAATATTCTTCGTAAAAATATTTTTAAGTTTTATGGCTCAGGGGAACTAAACACTTCCCACCCTCGGCTTGTGCGCCTTAGCTTTATGCGATGGCGTAAGAGGGCTCCCTCGAAGTGCAACGGAGAGGGTGGGATTCGAACCCACGATTCAGCTATAAACTGAATAACCGCTTTCGAGACGGCCGCTTTCAGCCACTCAGCCACCTCTCCACAGAACTCAATGATAATATGGAGAGATTATTTGTCAATCTTAAATTAGGATGTGATTTCATCAATCAAATTAAGTGTAAAATTCATTAAATTCACATCGAACACTGTTTCTAAATATTCCATGAATACTAAAAAAGAAACTATCTTTTCTTCCCCTCGCTGGCCGGAAAACCATTTTTGAAAATTAGATTTTAGCTGAAGACGCGCAATTTGACCTAATGGAAAGCTTAGACTTTTAAGAAATATCTCAACTTCTTCATAGTAAGCGTCATTAAATCCTGCAATTCCCTTTATAACAGAGATATAGTTGGGCAAGCTCCCACGCATCAAGGCCTCTTCTCTGGCTTGTTTTAAATAACAAAATAATTGCTCAAGATTAATGTCAATTTCTTTCAAAAACTTTTTTTCCAGCTCAACAAGCTTATCCATGTTGGGAATAGTCTGGGGTGTTACAACTATTTGCCCCATCCGATTTGGCTTTGGCATCAAAATAAAACCACTGGCATCTCTTATTTTAGCGGCCCTGTCTGAATCTATTTGTTCAATAAAAGCATCCAGACCATTATAGAATCTTAGCATATAACGCACTTTAATTTTTTCACTCATTAGAGGTTCTTTAAACTTAGCCTTCAATGCTTCCTTAATTTCCCGAAGATAAAAATTTAACAAATGATTTGGTTCATCATCTCCAAATATTATAAGTTGAATTAGTTTCTCTAATGAAGCCTCCCCTTGCCCCGGAGTTAGGTCAAGCCTTTGCTGAAGACACCCTATAAAATTCAACGATTTTTCTTTGTCATAGATAAGTGTATGTAATTGACAAAACTTCACAAACTTATCATGATTAAAGTCATTATTAAAAGATGCTTTTTCTCGGCCGGCACACATATAACCTAATATAAAGCCTTTAAAATCATTAAAGACTTTTTCATCCAAAAACGCTCCCCTGCTCGGCACAACGTTACATAGAAAATGAAAACAGTCCAGCTTCGAAGGCCTTCCTGTAACAACAGACTCAACAAAATGATCAAGCACAAGAGGGGTCGCTTGATCAAAATCTCTCAACCTACCAAGGATTGTTTTTATATGCACCTTAACAGATTTCTTAAAAGCATCGCTTTCTTCTGACAAACTCTCACTCGTACTAAAACTTCTTTTTATTCCTCTTACTTCACCATTTGAAGGATCCGGAAACTTTAACAAGCCAACTGATAATAGCAGACAAAAAACGGAGCCTTTTAATTTAAAGTGTTTTATCATAATAGACAACTTCCTCGTTGGATTTTTTCAGACCAATATTGCCGAGAACTTTATCAGGTCTTGCAAAAATAGCAAATTTGTAAAAATAGCAAAATTTAACATCGGTCGCCCAGTATTTTTGCGGCTTGCAGCAAAATATTTTTTGTGTTTGCCGATAAGCTTGGAAATTACAAAATCAGCTCTTATTTTTTGGTTAAATTTTTTTTAGAATGCGGCATCAAGTTAATTTATAAAAAATTATGCTTAAACGATTTGAGTTACGGACCGGGCTAAATGCCCTAGTTGTTTTTTCAGCAGCCGCTATCACAATTTTAATCTACTTATTCACGGCAAATTACCCATTTCAATTCGACGACATAGCAAATATTTCAAGAAACTACAGCATCAGGCACATAGATATTTTTTATCAGTTCATGTACTACTCTCGCTGGTTTGGCGAGCTTATAAATCGCATCAATTTTAAGCTTGGCGGATTCAAACCCTTTGCGTATCGACTATTTAACATTTTAATTCACGTTATGTCGGCAACAACCTGGATGCTTATCGCCAAGGATCTTTGTAAAAAGCAAACCTTTTCAAATTACTTAAAAGATAACGCTAGCGCTATTGCGACATTGAACTACGTACTATTTCTTTTGCATCCGGTGCAAACTCAAACGGTAACTTATGTCATTCAAGGAAGATTTGAAGGCCTAGCTACGCTTTTGATATTAGGCTCGATCTATTTTTTTTTGCAGCAGACCTACCAAAGCTACGCTTCCTCATTCTTGTGCTTGTTTTTAGCTTTTGGCACAAAAGAAATCGCGATTATTGCACCGCTGTTGATTTTCATGATCGACCTTGCCTGGTTAAATAATTTTTCACTAAAAAATATTAAATCGCGCTTGGCTCTGCACGCAGCATATGTCATATTCGCGATTGCGCTTTCAGGCTTTTTTTTAAAGTTAGCCTTTTTTAAAAGCGCTTTTTCGCTGACGCAAACCGCCTACAACAACAGAGGAAACATTTTAACAGCCTCGCCAACAAGTATTATTTCAGCTTATGAATTCATGCTGTCTCAATTTAGAGTAATTTTGCATTATTTTAGAATATTTATTTTGCCGCTAAACCTTTGCGTTGAATATGACTTTATGCTTCCGCAATCTTTTTTTAGCGCAAGCGTTTTATTGCCATTTTTGACCTTGTGCGGGATTGGTTTATATTCGATTTACGCACTTTTTAAATCCAATATAAAATACGTAGGGTTTGGGGTGCTTTGGTTTTTAATAGCGATTGCACCGCGTTCATCAATAATTCCTTGTGCCGAAATCGCCTGCGACTACAAAACATATCTCGCTTCTTGCGGAATGTTTTTCATTTTTTCAGTCTGGCTTGCTCCTTATTTTTCGCAAAATATCAAAACTCTAAAAGATTTTGTTGCCCATCCTTTATTTTTATTAATAGCAGCCTTAGGCCTTCTGTCATACAACCGCAATTTGATTTGGAAAACGCCAGTACAGTTTTGGGAAAATATTGTAATGCATAACCCAAACAAAGCGCGGGCTCGAAATAATTTAGGCGTAGCCTTAACCGAGGCAGAAAAAATAACAGAGGCTGAAGAGCAGTTCCACAAATCAATCGAACTGGATAAATATTACCCCGACCCATTGAGCAATTTAGCAATTGTTTTATCGGCGCAAGAACGTTACGAAGAAGCAATCGAATCACTCAAAAAGTCGATTAGCATTTTGTCAGATTACCCAGAGGGCTACAATAATTTGGCAGCGCTTTTATTTAAGGTGAAAAGAGTTGACGAAGCAATTCCATTACTAGACAGAGCAATCGCACTAAAGCCTTTTTATGGAAAAGCTTTGTTCAATCTCGGTCGATGCTACCTCGAAAAAGGAGAAAACTTAAAAGCATGGAGTTATTTTAAGAGGGCAACCGAAGCTGACCTCGACACCATGGAGGGTTTTTGTCACCTAGCATCGGCAAGTTTTATCGTCGAAAAGTTTGAAGAAGCAGAAAAAGCTTTAATAGTTGCAATCAAAAAAGGTTTTGATACATTTGACGGATGGTTCAGCTTAGGAAACTCGATTTATTTGCAAGGCAGATTTAATGACGCCGAAAAAATATACAAAAAAACTATAGATAAATTTGGAGACGAACCAAGAGCTATTTTTAATTTAGCAGAAAGCTTATTCTCGCAAGAAAAACTAACTCAAGCCAGAGAATATTTTTTAAAGCTAAAACACCTCAACAATGAATTCCCTCAAGCGTTTGCAAAAGCTGCATTGTGTGAAGAAAAACAGTTTGGAATAGGCGCTGCATTAAAATTCTGGGAAGATCATAGCAACCTCTCGTGGAATGAAGAACACAGAGAGTTCGTAAGAAACGAAAAAGGCAGGCTTAGACTGCAAAATAGAATAAATGCAGGCAATTGCACCATGACAGGGAAAGAATTCCATGAGATGTTCCAAATTTAAAAGAAGTTTATAGCGAAGGGATTTTTTATAAATATAAGAAAAATATTTTTTTAAAATTTTTAAAATTTAGTATTAATTTTTTTCGTTTTTTTTTGTTAGAATTCCCGCTGCTTTGGAGGATCGTTTTTTAAAAGGAGTTGTCGAAATATATTTTTAAGTTCAAATCAATTGTTTTTATGAAAGAGGTTTTAATGAAAAGTTTAAAAGTTCTAGCCCTAGTGATCGCGGGATTCTCCGCTCAACTAAAGGCCGATAAAATATTTAACTCCGGCTCAACATTAGGTATTAACTCAGGGGTAAGCGACACAACAGTAAATGCAAACTCTGTTTTTACCGCAACTGCATTCGACCCTGTCAACAAAATTACCTACCTTGGCGAAACCTCCAGTACCACAGCTAGCGCGCAAAACCTTATGAAATCAAAGGTAGCATCTGACGGAACAATTTCTGTAACCTCAATTTCAGGAACTTTAACAACACTGCAAAACGGAGTTGGAAAAACAGTAAGCAAACTTATTGTAACCGAAGATGGCGATCTTGCAGTTCTATTTACAAACCAATCAAACTTCTATGTAGTTAAAAATGCATGGTCTGACAATCCTTCAGACTGGACACTTGTAACCTCACCAGTTGCAAAAGATGGAAACGCAACAACAACTTCAACAAAATTCATTAACTTAGCATACGCAGGTAAAAACTCAACTGGAGCAAGATTTGTTGCCGTAATTCCTGAAACCGCAACCACCTCTTTGGCTAACGTAACCAACAACTATCACACCATGCGAGCATATCAACTTAATGGAACAACATTAACCGAACACGCAGACACAGCTGGCGTAACAGGATTGACATTAAATGCATACGCGGGAACATTTGCAACCCTTGCAGGAGCGTTCTCGGGAACAACAGGCACAGGCGAAATCATAAACTTATCAGGATTTCATTGGGATAGCGATCTAAAAAGACTTTATCACAGCTTGGAGCTAGGATCCACAGCAACATCTTCTGCAGATCACGCTTTAATGTTTGTATTATATTTTGGTGAAGATGAAGGCACTACTGGTCTACAAAGATCTGTCTTTACTCCAATATCTGCAGGTCTAACAACACCGGCAAACCCACTTTCGATGAGAGCTTCTCGTGCATACAAAGTTTCTTGTGCAAAAACACTCTACACAAGCACAGCAGGTAATGCTTATTTAATCGCTCAAGTTCAACACGACAATACCGTATTAAATATAACAACAGCAGCCAATCGCTCAGTTTACGCATTCCCAATCGCTGACGACTCAACAGCATTAGCTTCAGTCCGAGGACAAGCTGCAGCAGTTTCAGTAACTTCAGGAGTAAATACTTATTCAACAACAACAGCAGCTTCAACAGCCGCAGCAACCTTAAATGCGCTAACAACAACCGGCGACTTAACATCACAAAACGCAAAAGATATCAGAGGTCTTGTTGGCGGAAAAGAAATTCCTTGTGAAGATAAAAACTGCATCACTCATATGGACGTTTGGCATGATACAGTTATCGTTGTTTGCAGACCTAGCGCAACAAGCAACTCACTATCTGTCGCTGAAAACGCTGGTGTATGGGCAAGCTCCCCTATTTATGATGCAAGCGGCCAAATTGCAGCATGGACACCATGGACAAAAATCCTTGGATCAAGTATTAACACAACCGAATCTAACAGCGCGAACACAAGATCAGTTCTTAGCAAAGTTTATATGGCTAACGATGGTCAACTTTACTTTGTCGCAGGAAACGTTAACCACTCCATCGTTAACGTAACAGGAACAATCAAATGGGGCCTACAACACACAGAATCAAACAGTGTATTTAACATCGGATCAAAAAGCTTAAGCACTCAATTACAAGAATCATTCTCTCCATATCCTGTTTACACAGCAGAATCTTACCATGCAGGAAACAACCCTCTTAAAAACTATGGTATCGGCGCAGGCGGAATAAACGTTTATGGATCTAAAGGTAAAGTTGCTTTAGTAACCACAACAGACACCGTTAGTGGAGCTGTATCCAGCACAGGTATGGTATCAACCGACAGTTTCAAACTATTCTCTATTCCAGAGATGGGTGATGTGCTTTGCTCTGAAATTGCAAGACATTCTCTTGGTGCAACCAACCATGATTTAACCACACATGGATTCATTTTCATTGGTGGACAAAATGGAGTTATGGTTTTACGTAAAGCAAACGGAAACGGGTTCGATGCTTCAGCAGCTGGCGCAAGCTTTAACAACATGGCAGCAGCTCCAATCGCAGACATGACTTGGGCTAAAATTCCAGGAATCGATGAACCAGTACACAAATTAGTTTCAACAACAGCATTCGTTTATGCATTAACCAGCAAAAATGTTTACAGAATTAGATTCCACTCTAACAGAACAGCCTTCTTCCCTAACTCTGTAAATACACCTGCAACAATGTTCATGGACGGAATGGATGCTGAATTGTTCGGACCAGATCGCGACTTAACCAACCCTGTTGAAGCAATGACAAAAGTAGTTGTGCAAAAAGTATTTGCAGCTGCAACAAATGAATATCTTTGCGATATCGTTAACCTTCCTGGTTCTGCAGCAATTTTCATGTCCTCAATCATTGGTAGTGGAACACAACTTTACGGCTTTGATGGTGACGCTGTTTCAGGAACAGCTATGTTTAATGCATCGAATATTGCATTAACAGGCCTATCATTCCATGCAAGAAAATTAGCAATTAAAACGCCTAATATCAGTAACTTAAGCCTTAATGATGGAACATCAAACTCAAACTATACAAATGCAGCAACAGGCTTATTTGGTGCAGGTGTTAATGGAACAATCGCAAACCTTTGCGTGCTGTCCGGATCAAATGCAAACCCAATGACAACATTACATACTTACGCAGTTCTTGGAACACTAAAACTAGATGTTGTAACTGTATCTTCGCCTCTTCTTGCAAAACCAGCATTAAGAACAGCCGGTGCACTAAGCGAAACCTCACCATCATACAACAACCCAAGCTTAGCTAACGGAATCAGCTTTGGCGCAGGAGCTTACATCTTTGGTGACAAAGATGCCGACAAAGGCATGATCCACCAAATGGTTTATTCCTCAACCGACAGCGCTACAGGATTATATCCTGTTTCTAACAGTGAACTTGTTGGAGGCAGAAACGTCTTCGCGGCAGTACTATCTGGTAACGGATGCCATAATTTCTATGGAACACCGTTCGGAACAACATCCTTAGAATAAGAACTAAGGAACTATTTCGAGTTGGGGTGTGGTGAAAACCACACCCTTTTTTATTTTTCTCGCAAAATTTTATACGCCTCTGATTCTTGTTTGTGAAAGTTCTTTTGCCTATTTCCAAAAGAACTTATTTTACGAATATACACATTCAGCAACAACGAAAGCTGCACTGCAAAATCAGAGTAAAAATCTTTAATTTCCTTAATTCTCATTAAAATTTTTTGCTGATCCACATTAAACAACTCTTTTCTAAATTCTGCATCAGAAGCTGCAACAATTAAAAGGCCATACCTTCTCTCAAGAAGCAAAAGCTCGCACGCTGTTGAAGCGCTATTGATTACCTCTCTGGCTTCTTTTACAAATGCACACCAAAAGGCTTCTGGAGATCTAGCGTCCAAGCTAGGAGGGCTGGATTTGAAATTGTGAAAACGACTAAAATTGGAATGGCGTAAAGCGCAGAGCCCGGATCCCGACATTAAACAAATCAAGAAAAACGAATTCCTCATGTATTGAATTTAATAATTTTTACACAAGCGTATTGAACTACAGCAAAAAGGTAAATAAGAAGTTTAATAAGTTTCTGTTCCTGGATACCCGGCAACGCCAATTATGACAGCTTTGTAAAACAGGCCCCTTTCCTTAGTTTATGGCCCACCAGGTCCGTCATCTTTTCACCGTCAGAAAAGACTCTAAAACTTAATTTGCATCAAGCGTTTAACTCTTTCCTTAGTTGCCGGGTGTGTCGAAAACCAACCTGAAGGGGAAAAGAAAAACAATGAAGAAAATGAATTTCTCACGGGATCTTTTTCCATCGATTCATATTTAGAAAAATTTTCTATTTTTTGCAGAGCTGAAGCTAAATCAAGTGGAGCATGACACAAGTGAGCGCCAGATTCATCGGCATAAAATTCGCGACTTCTTGAAATAGCCATTTGAATCAAAAAAGTAATTAAAGGTGTTATAAAGCCCAAAAGAACAAGTACAACAGGACCAACTCCTCCGCTTTTTTCGTTACGGCGATTTCCCCCAAACCAAAAAATATTTCTCGCAAAATAAGCAAGCATAGAAATAGCCGATGCAAGCATAGCAGCCACTGTAGCTACTAAAATATCAGAGTTTTTGATGTGTGAAAGTTCATGAGCAATCACAGCCCTTAATTCGTTTTCGTCGAGCAAGTTTATAATGCCAGTGGTCAAAACAACTGAAGAATTTTGAGGATTCCTGCCGGTTGCAAAAGCGTTTGGGGCAGCAACATCAGCTATCCAGATTTTAGGAACAGGAATTTTAGCAGCAGCGGAAAGTTCTTCGATGGCATTAAAAACAGCGGGATATTCATCACGGTTCATTCTGCGAGCGCCAAAGGCCCTAACCGCCATGCTCTCGGAATTGTAGTACAAAAATAAATTTGTAAGTGCCGAAAATACAGCTGCCATAGCAATACCGACACGACCACCTAGCAAGTATCCTAGATAAAAAAAGATGCTAGCTAGCAAACCGAAAAAAATAAATGTTCTGATTGAGTAGTTCATAAGAATCCAAATTTATTTTGTTTATGAAATATTAACACAAAAAATTTTTTTTTTAATTTTATTTAAAATAAACTCAATTTCTAAGCTTATCGAAAAAGTAAAAATTTATGATCGATGCGATAACAGGAAAAATAAAAATTATAGATGCAAAAACTATTGCCACAAAAGTTTGCGGCGTAAGCTTTAAAGTCATGGCTAACTCAAATAATTTTATGGAAACCCAAGACGAAACAGTATTTATTTATTTTCATTGGAGCGCAGAAAACGGACCACAACTCTTTGGTTTTAGGTCTGAAACAGAACGAGACGCTTTTAAATTAATAACACAGTGTCCCAAAATCGGGCCAGGAACCGCCCAAAACATTTTAATTCAGACAAGCTTTGAAGATCTTTTTGGCCTAATCTCAAACGAAGATGAAGCACGATTATCAAAAATCAACGGAATCGGACCCAAAACTGCAAAAAATTTAATCGCGTTTTTAAAAGACAAAATTGTGGAATTTGGGTTTAAACACCAAGGCAGTATCGGAGAAACTAAAAATTCGTTGTTAGACGTCAAGGAAGCTTTGGTATCACTGGGTTATTCGCACCAAGAAATTAACAGCTGCATAAAAAAGATAAAAACTGATGGAAGCTTTGATGAAATTCTAAGAGAGGCTCTAAAAAACATTAAGAAATAAAAAAAGGCCGCCGCCATAATTTGGCGACGACCTTCTCTTGCGCAAAAAAATCAGGCTTACTTTTGAGCAACTTTTACGTTACGAACTTGTTCTTTAAGGTGCTTACCTGCTTTAAATTTAGGTAAAGTAACAGCTGCTAATTTAATTTTTTGTTTGTTTGTTGGGTTGATGCCATTTCTTTCTGGTCTGGACGAAAGAGTGAATGCGCCAAAACCTGCGATAGAAACTTTACCGCCTTTTTTTAAGGTTTTTTCGATAATTTTGGTCAAAGATCCGATAACTCTAACAACATCTCTTTTGCTAAAGGTTGTTTCTTCGCTAATTGCTTCTACTAATTGACTTTTGTTAATGCTAGCCTTTTGGATAACCATTTTATTTCCTCTTCTGCTTTAAAAAAACCTGTCTTTGTCGGCAAAGATACTACAAAATATTTTTAGATCAATAAAGAGTTTTCGAAAAATATCGACAGATCTTTTCTGCAAGTACTAGCTGTTTTTGAACAATTCTGAAAAAAAATCTAATTAGAAATTAATTATTTATGGTTTGCAATCTTGCTAAAAAAAAATAAAATCTACTATCATAAAATCTAGTAAACAATAAGGAGTTTAAATATGTTTAAAAATTTACAATTCTTTGCAGTTATCGCTCTTTCCTCATCCTTGATCGCAAACGAAGAACATAACGAATTAGTAGCACAACAAGAAGATGCAGCAGTAGAAGCACTTGAAGAAGAAGTAAGATCCTTATTCGAAGGCGAACTTGAAGAAACAGCTCAGGCTGAAGAAGAAGTTCAAGAAGAAGCAGCACACGAATAGGCTGCTTAAGCTTTAAAGAAAAACTGTTTTTGTGAAAAGGGGGATGTTGAAAATTTCAACATCCCTCTTTTTTTTGCTTTAAGACTAAACGGAACCTTCTTCAAAGTAGGCCGGGGCGTCATCTTTCCACCGCCACATAAATCTATGGCAGACGCAGCGTGTTTGGAGCATCCATACTTAAGTGCTTATGCCTCTTTTATACCCATCCTACGCATAAAGCTTCGGTCTGGCACCGCCGCGACGCGAGTATGACGCAGTGGCGGTAAATCCAACTACCATGCCGTCATCTTCGGCATTAGCCGGAGAACCTGGATCAAACAACCTCACCTTCATCGAGCAACAACACCCTTAAATCATGTCCATAATGTTGGCTCATCATGAACATTGTCGTGAGCTGGCACGTGCGTAGATAAGCCCCACGACGTTGGAATAAGCGCTGCGGGCTCTGCATGAAAAGCGTCAGGAACAACGTGCGGCGCAGTGGGTGCGGGCACGCCATGATGAGCAGCAGAACTCGTATCCTCAGCCTTGGCGACTGTTTTATTAAAAACGTCTTTCTCGAAATCAAAAAAATCATCAAGATCAAATTCTTTTTTTAATTTATTTTTAAACTCATCATTCGATTTAAGCCTATTAAAGATAGCCTCGAAACAAGCTAATGTGTGTTGTTCAGAAGATAATTTAATGTTAGCTACAGATTCAGCAAAGTAATCCCGGAGACTCGTCGTTTCTCTAATTATAAAAGAAGAACTAATTAGCTCGTTATTTTTTTTAAATAAATTAAAAGCAACAACACTCAATGCATCGGGCCTCGGACAAGACGGTGCAAGCTTTTCATCAAATTTGTTTATACCGAATGTGAAACGAAGAATATCTTCTTTAAGAGCTCTATGCTCATCTTCCAGAATTGTTTTGCTCGAGGTTAGCGATTCAATACCTAGTCCTTGAACTTGAACGGGCTCGTGTGTCCATTTTAGTTTTAATATTTCATACAAAGCCTTATGAATAAATAGTCCGTATATCGCATACTGCCTAACCTTTGTGTTGATTTTCCATTGATAAGCTGATGCCTCAAAATGTTTATAAACTTTCTCCAAAAATTGTAACGGGCCATTGTCTGAATTTTGTAAATCAACCAGTTGCTTTTCCAATTCACGAATCTCTTCAATTAATTTATTGCGCTTGTCATTTTCCTCTGCTGTCAGCTTTTGTCTTAACTCTAGCTCTTTGCGATCATTCTCTTCTTTTTCCCTTTGTGCGGCTTTTTCAGCGGCTGATTGAGCTTTAGCTGCAGAATATCTTTTATACTTCTTCCTGGCAACTATAGAGCCCCCAATGACCAAAGCAGCGGCAACAACTACCGTAATTTCTTGATAATAATCAAGTCCAAAATCTTTGATCGATTCGACAACTAAACTCAAATTTTCCATAAACTTGCTTGGTTGTGGCTCTCCTGCTTCAGCAGGGATCTCACCCGCAGGCAATTGCTCTGCATCAGCTTTCTGCTCAACGTCTTCTGGAGCTGACTCGATTTGCGAAACCGAAGGCTCAAGAATATCTTCAACAGGTTTAGCATCAGGCAATTCAAGCTCCACGCCAACAAGAACGGACGGCTCACTGACATCGGTTTCAAAATTCAAATAACCAAGTGTTAAAAAAAGTAAAAATAAAATTTTGTTCATGAAAGCACCTCTAGGTTGTTATGCAGCCGGCCACTGAATTGGCGGTTGAGAGTACCTCCTTGCCAAATAAGCATCCCAAACAACAAGTTGACCTATTTCTGACCAAGATGGTTTATGCCATGCGTTGTTAACGAAAGCATAGTATGAAGCGCCTTTGTTATCGATGTGAAAGTTAATTTCTATCAAAACCCGATTCAATTCACAAAAAGTTTGAAATGCTTTTTTAGGATCTTTCTCTGATTTTAAATTAGCACATCCTGCTTCAAATTTTGCTTTAGCTGCATTCAAAGAACTAGTGTACTTTTCAAAAGCCTCATTCTTCTCATCAATGTCCCAACCACGTCGCATTATACCGTCGAAGGAATTGATAGTTTCATTAAAACTAGCCTGCAAGCCATCAATAACAACTTGCTTGCTCTCCAATATTGTTTGGCCTGCTTCTACTTTTGGCTGTTTATTCAGTTTGTGGGCCAAAGTTGCAATTGTGGAAATCGCAGCGATGGAAAAGGTTGCTTCGGCTACCGAGCGGGGATGTTTTTTGCAAAAAGACAGCGTTGACTTAACTCCACACCTTATTCCACGGCCGGTCGCTTTGGCTCCTCTGGAAAAAAGGTTGCCTATTTTTTTGAACAAGTTTGATTCACGGCGAACTTTGGCTCCCGGATTTTTGTTTGCAGGCAGCTTTTTGGTCGATGCATCGGCTTGTGTCTCATTTTTTAATTCATTTTTTGCAGGCTCAGGCGCTAGCTGGACAATGTTCTCGGAGTCGCTAGATTGAGCCTCAAGCTCTTCTTCGTCAACTTCATCATCATTGTTATCAGCTTCGTGATCTGACGGCAAGCTTAAGTTGCCTGACTGAACTTCAACCTCGTCGGCAAATAATTGTTCTAGTTCATCATCAATTGAAGGCATACAATTTGAAGCAGCCAAAGTTAAAAGTAAAAATTTTTTCATTAAAAGCTATTTAATAATGTTTAAAACCATTTTATTAGAAAATCTTTCCGATGTCACATTTCGATTAAAAATAGTAAAAAAAATCTGTTTTTAAGATTTTTTTACCCATGCGCCCCGAGTTGCCGGATTTTGTTTTTGCAATGATGGATTAAGCCTGGCCCCTCGCCTGCACACGTGTCAAGCCGTAGCCTTGGCGTAGGATGAAGGGTGACCGTGTACAAAATGAGCCTTTTCTCTACGCCACCATGCTTAAGGCTGGACAACATGTGGTAATAGCCTTATGTTGGACAAGCCTGACATCTGGTAAATAAACAATACTATCCCCATAGTCATCTTTGCGTAGGCGAAGATGACGGCCCGAGTGGGCCATTTGCTTAATATGGTAGTAGTTCAATGAAGAGAATCGTTATTACATCATGCGTCATCCTCGGCATAGCCGGGGATCCAGTATAAAAACATCCTTATAATCAAAGAGTGGATCTCCTCACACTTGTTCGAAGATGACGGCCCCAGAGGGCCATGAACATGAAAGCGTAGAAATAATCTTTATCAGCACTGCGTCATAATCACATAGCGGAGCTGCCTTCAGCCATCTTTACTCCGTCGCACAAAAAAAAAGGGGGCCTGAGTCCAGGCCCCCTGCGCAAATCATTAAGTTTATTTTTGTTCGCTACAAACTAATCGCAAGAACTCTCCGAGCAACAGAAGTTTGTTTTCAACTTTAGTTCTATTTTCAAAATTCAAAATATGAGAAGCTAAAATACCTTTCAAGGCATCTTTTTTCGATTCACTAGCTTGCTCTACATAAACTTTCATCAATACCGCTCTGCTGTCTTCATTAACTTTTTGATTAATGTTTTTAACAATCTGAACAATATCAACTTTCTTCAAGCTTTTTGCCAACGCTGTAATCGAAGGAGACTTAAATGCTGTGTAAATATCAGCAACCGCTTGATTAATAGTATCAATACACAAATCAATTTCTTTTAACGCTGTGGTTGGCTTATTGTTAGCATCCATAAATTCTTTGTTTACCAATTCTTCCTGCTTCAAAATCTCAAGAGCTCTTGTTTCAAAATTCGAATCAAAAGAACTTAAGTTAACTTCATTCATCCACTTAATAGCATCACTAAGACCCTTTTTAATTTGATTAACTTGATCTAAAGAACCGGGCTTGGCAAGCAAATCCATAATTTTAGCATCATCAAGCGCGAAAGATTTTTTTTCAACAAGAACTTCTTGTTGTTGATTAAGTTCTTCATTACTAAACAAAGCGTCATTATCAGCTACAAGATTTACAGAAAAAATAAGATTTAAAATTAAAATAAGAAAAAGCATAAACTGTTTCTCAAAATACGCGAATGCGTCTTTCATGGTTAAATTGTACCAGATTTTTTAAAAAGTTTCCGGCTGAAAAAACACCCTAAAAAAATCAGCGAAAAGGCGACTTTTTTTAGCAAAAATCCTTGTTTTTGAAGATTGTTTAATAACCATAAAAAAGGATATTTTAGCCTGGATCTCCTTGAGCCGAGTCATAAAGCTACCCATCTACGTTGAAACTACTGCGGACAAGTGGCCTGACAAGCACTTCGTTCGAAGATGACGGCCCCAAAGGGAGGGGCCATAAACGAAGCCTGGTGGCTTATTTTAAAAATAAGTCATCCTCGATTTATTGGGGATCCAGGCTTAATCCATCATTGCAAAAACAAAAGCCGGCGATTGGGCGCATGAGCAAAAAAAATCTAGTTCAAAATCTTGGATTTTTTATTTCAGAAATCTTTTTAATAAGCTCATCAAGGATAGTTTTGAAATAATATCTGTTAAAGGCTCGCGTAATCTCAATAAACGAAGGGCCTTCTGCGTTACCGGTGAAAATTGTGCGTACCACTTTAGCAATCACGCTTGTCTGGACACCGAGCGCTTGTTGAATTTTTTTTGATACATCTTGAACCGTGGCAGTGTCAAGCTCCCAGGACGGATTGTTTGATTGTTTTTCTATGGCCTCCAAAAGGTTTGAAAAAAAATCTCGCGCCAGCTCCAGCGTTGGCAAATCAAGCTCATTGACGACAGAATAAAGAGCCACAGACTCCCATCGAGTCTCTATGCGATAAAGCTCTCTCGCCAAATCAACCACATTCGAATAGCGAGGCAGAAATGTTTCGAAAAACTTTTTTAAGCGAATCACTCTAAATTCGGTCTCAAAAAAATTACCGAGTTCTGAATCAATACCTTCGACAGCCTCAACAAATTCATTAAAAGACATATTTTTCATGTACTGCGCATTGAACCAGTTTAGTTTAACAAAATCAAAAATACTATTTTTTTTTCCGATCCCCGAAATGTCAAAGAGCGATTGCAGTTCTTTTTGCGAAAATATTTCTTGATCTTTGTAAGACCAGCCCAATCTAACCAAATAGTTAAATAAAGCCTGAGGAAGAATGCCTTGAAGTTTGTAATCATTAACAGCTGTAGCGCCATGGCGTTTGCTAAGCTTTTCACCATTCGGCCCTAAAATCATAGGCAGGTGTCCAAATAATGGGACTTTGGCTTTAAAAAGGTCGTAAAGAATAATTTGCTTAAATGTATTTAAAATATGCTCCTCGCCACGCAAAACATGGGTTATGCGCATTGAAATGTCATCAAGGCATACCGCGAAATTGTAAGTGGCTATCCCATCGCTCTTGATAATCACAAAGTCATCTATAATATCCGAGGAAACAGAAATATTGCCGCGAATGAGATCTTCAAATTCTAAAGTGTCCAGCAAAGATAATTTGCTAACAGCAAGCCGGATAACGAAAGGAACCCCTGCAATCGTCAAGCTGTCAACATCGTTCTGGGAGAGCTTTAAGCAAAGTCCTGGATATTTGAAATTAGCTTCTTCATTATTTTCACGCAATTCTTCGATAGCCTCAGATTTACAGAAACATTTATAAGCATAACCTTTTTGGATCAATTGATTTGCAGACGAAATATGATGTGAAGTATTGTGAGATTGAATAACAATTTGTTCGTCAGAAGAAATCCCCATCCATTCAAGATCTCTGATAATAGCATCTTTGTGCTCATCCCTTGATCTTGCAGCATCGGTGTCTTCGATTCTCAACAAAAACTTTCCGCCTTTAGCTCTGGCATAAAGCCAGTTAAAAATTGCTGCGCGAGCGCCGCCAACATGCAAATTACCCGTTGGGGATGGCGCAAATCTGACTCGGACTAATGAATTCATGTTAACTACGAAATCGTGCTTAAATTAAAAGAAACTTCTGTAACTAAAGGATTGTATGATTGAGACTCTCTGGTTGAACCCAAAAATATTTCAGCGTATTTTTTAGCTTGTTCAAATTTTTTGGCATCCCAAAAATATCTGTACAAGAAAAATGCAGCAAGACCTTTTGATACATCGCCGCCAATAAGAGAAATCTCTTCAAGCACAGCAAGACCCTTGTCTTGAGCCTGAACGTCTGAAGAGTGAAGCAAAATCCGTGCCTGCTTAATTTCAAACAACTGCTTTACGACATCTGAGGTAATTTGCTTTAATCCTGTCGAAAGAATTTCACTAGCGTCAAGATGCTTGCCTAATCTTGTTAGAACATCTGCTTTTGCAAAGTGAGCTAACACCGATGGTAAGCTTGAGGGGGCTGCCTCAGAAACTTCAAGGATCTTTTTATCTAAAGCATCCATTGTGTTTTGGTCGGCAACCTTTGCCAAAGAGTAAACTTCTTGCAAAAGACTAGTTGCAGCAGCAATTTTGTTATATTTACAAACCCTATGATAGTAGTATCCTGACCCAACACAAAGAGTTACAACAAGGACCATCGCACTTATTTTTCCGTATTTTTCTACAAAATCAAACACGGATTCGCGAACTACATCCTGAGAATTGAAATTTAACATGATTCCTCAATATTCTTAAAAAACTAGGTCTAAGATAGCTCTTAATTTTTATTTTTTGAACTACTTTCTGCTAATTCAGCATCTGCAATTTTTTTAGCTTGTTCTTGGGCTCTTAGTTTTTTCATAACTTCAACTTCTTGCATAGATCGCTCTTTGATTTCTCGAGCAAGTTTTCTTTCTTGAGCTCTTTCTGATTTGGTTCTAAGTACCTTAGTACCTTTGTAGAATCCGCATTCTGCGCAAACGGTATGTTGTGACACAGGATTTTTGCAAGTCAAACAATTTGTGTGAACTACCGCAATTTTGTGTTTTCCAGCCGCTCTTTTTGCGGATCTTGATTTAGAATGCTGGCGCTTTGGTACTGGCATGGGAATTAGCTCCTTAGATACTATTCGAAAATTAATGTTGTAACACTGTAAATATTAGAAAAAGCTCTTTTTTTTGTCAAAGTAAAAAAATGCGAATAAAATAAAGTGAAGTTATAAAGTATGTTGTTTTTATCAAATACGAGGAATTTATGTCGAAAATTTCAATAGAAAGCATCCAAAAGTTAAGAGAAATGTCTGGCGTTGGGATGATGGATTGCCGAAAAGCACTTGAAGAAACAAACGGAAACATAGAAGAAGCGCTTCAAGTATTAAGAAAAAAAGGCGCATCCGTTGCAGCAAAAAGAGCCGAAAATGCAACCGAAAACGGTATCGTTGAAGGAATTTCACACGAAAACTTCTCCTCGCTCATCGAAATTAGCTGCGAAACAGATTTCTCTGCACGAACAGATGCTATGCGTAACTTTGCAAAACAGGTTGCAACAGCTGCTGCTTCAGACGTAGATTTAAGCAACATGGCAAACTTAATGGCAGCAAAAACGCACGATTCTAACTTAACAGTTCAGCAATCATTAGACGATTTGATTTCAAAAATTTGCGAAAGCATCAAAGTCTCAAAAGCTGTTTCGTTTAAATCGGATGAATTTTCGACTTCAAATATCTATGTACACGCTGACAATTCAGTTGCGAGCATGGTTCAAGTTAGATCTGACGAAAAATTATCTAACGATCAAAAAAGTGGCCTAAAAGACGTTTTAAAAGAAATTTCAATGCAAGTTGCTGTCACAAATCCGCTAGCGATAAATTCTAACGAAATCGATCCTAAGTTGATCGAAAAAGAAGTTGAACTAGCAAAAGACCAACTTTCAAAAACAACAAAACCAGCATCCATGTGGGACATGATCATCCAAGGTAAACTTGAGCGCTACTACAAAGATGTTTGTCTTTTGAACCAGAAATTCATTAAAGATGACTCTATCAGCGTCCAAGAAAGAATTACAAAAGCGGCAAAAGAACTTGGCATCAAAAATTTGACTCTCGTTAAATTTGCAAGAATCGGCATCAAGAGATAATCTCTCAGACTCATAAACAGGGGCTTTATCCCCTGTTTATTCGATCTAAAACAAAACCCCTATAAACTTAATCTTGCACTTACATTACTTCTGGATAAACTAAAGAAAATTTCTTAGGAGTGCATGAAATGTATAACACTAAAATTAATGCGGCAAACTGGAAACACTGGTTAGTATTCGTTGGAATTTTCATAGCAGGTTTTTTAACCAAACACCTTATCAACAAAAACATGAGCGCGTGCATAGACCACGTTTCATATGCAGTAAAAGATTTTGATAAAGCTACTTTTTTCTACGACACAACACTTGCCCCTCTAAAAATCAAACGGTTATTTAATTTTGAAAAAGAAGATGGAACTCGAATCGCGGGCTACGGCAGCGGATACAAACCATCATTCTGGATATCGCACTCCCCCGGGCAAAGCAATCATGAGATTGGTAAAGGACCAGGTCTGCACATTGCATTCAAAGCGCCAGACCGCGACGCGGTTGACCAATGGTACTTAAATGGGCTAAATAACGGAGCCACAGACAATGGAGCACCAGGCTTGAGACCAGAATACCACAGATTTTACTACGGAGGATTTTTGATTTCACCTGACGGCTGGAAAATAGAGGCTTGCCTACACACCCCACACTTGCCGGGAATGTCGTTGCTGAGCTAATCCTTGCCTAAAGAAAACACAATAAAGTACGCTTACTCATCAAAAGCAAAAATATTGTATGATCATTTTTTTAAACGGAGCGTCGAGCTCAGGAAAAAGCTCAATCGCCAGAGCCATTCAACACTTGGCAAAAGAAAATTTTTTGACCCTTGGGCATGACACCTTTGTAAAAATGATGCCGTACGGAATGCTGGGCTTCAAAGATTTTGCTCGTGAGGGATTTTTTTTTGAATACATGAAAGACGTTGATCCTCGGATCAAAATTCATGTGGGGCCTTTTGCCGAAAAACTACTCATGACTGCAGGCCAAACTTGCGCCATGCTGGCAAAACAAGGTTTTAATTTGATAATTGACGAAGTCATTTTAAAAAAGGAATTCCTGCAAAAATACATAACCACCCTAAACGAATTTGATGTGTATTTCGTAAAAGTTTACTGTGATCTAAAAATTTTACAGGAACGAGAAATTTTGCGCGGGGACCGCTCATGGGGCCTTGCCAAAGACCAGTTTTTAGAAATCCACAAGCCAGAGTACATTTACGACCTCGAGGTCGATAACTCAAGCGACTCCTGTTTTGCCAACGCCGAAAAAATACTAAACTTTATTGGCAAAAACAAACCAAGCGGATTTAAAAAAATGGAATCTGTGCTTTAGTCCCAGTCTTCATCGGAGGGGGTATCGCTTTCATCGGCGGAGTCATATTTCACTTCAAAGAACTCTTCTGGCTTACGTAGCGAAACAACAATCGAAAGTGATTCGTCTTCTTCATATAGGCGTTGCAACTCTAAAGCAATTTTAGATAACAAGTCTGTATTATCTTTAATTTTAATCAGTTCTTCAGCCGTCAGCGAAACCCCTTTCATCTTAAGAAGCTCTTTACCAAACCTCCAGCCAAAGTTTATTCCAAATTTGCCTAATTCTTTATGAATCGACATTTCATAATAAGACTTGGTCTTGTCCGCTAGCTTGTCCGAAGTAGTTTTAACAGAGGCGGGCGTAGGATAGGAATCCAGTATTAAACAAATCCGATTTAGAATTATTATGGTAGCTGCGAAGGTGAAAAACTACTTTTTAGTCTGGATTTTCAAATTAAAAACCTTTTTTCCAACTCGCAAAATTCCTTCAAAAGGAGCTTCTACCATCATCTTGAAATCATTTAATTTAACATCCTTGAGAACAACCGAAGAGGATTCTACAAGGCGCTTGGCCTCAGAAGACGAAGCCGCGATTTTAAGCTGCCTTAAAAGATCGCTTATCCAAATCGACGAAGATTCTATTTCAACTAGAGTCTGCTCGACATTCTCGTAATTATTTTTTTGAAAAACATCTTCAAACGCTTTTTTTGCACTCTCTGCAGCATCAAGATCATGGAATTTGGACACAATATCAAAGGCTAGCTGCTTTTTTGCAGCCATGGGATGCATTTGCGAAATCAGCGAAAGGTCTTCTTCGGACTTACGCAAAACTAGCCTAAAGTAGTTGGGGACGCTTTCGTCACAAATCGACATAATTTTGCCAAACATATTTTTAGGCTCATCTGTAAGACCAACATAATTTTTTAAGCTCTTGGACATTTTTTGCTTGCCATCAAGCCCTTCTAAAATTGGAGAGGTCAAGACTATTTGCGCTTCCTGACCAAACTGTTCTTGCAAGTGGCGGCCAAAAATTAAATTAAAGGTTTGATCTGTTCCCCCTAATTCAACATCAGCCTCGAGCGCCACAGAGTCATATCCTTGCATAATTGGATACAAAAGCTCGTGCAAACCAATAGAAATCTGATTTGTATAACGATTTTTAAAATCTTCACGCTCTAAAATTTGGCTGACAGTTGTTTTAGCGCAAAGCTTTGTAATTTCAGCAAAATTTAATTTTCCTAACCACTCGGAATTGTAGGAGATTTTGGTTTTTTCTTTATCCAAAATTTTAAAAACCTGCTCAAAATAAGTTGTTGCGTTTTTCTTTATTTCTTCAGGAGAAAGTGGCGGTCTTGTTTTTGATTTTCCTGTTGGATCGCCAATTAACGAAGTAAAGTCCCCGATGACAAAAATAACATCGTGACCAAGCTCTTGAAAGTCCCTCATTTTTTGCAAAACAACTGAGTGACCCAGGTGTAAATCTGGCGCCGTGGGGTCTGCCCCTAATTTAATTTTTAGAGGCTTGCCTCTTGCTAGTTTTTTAGAAAGCTCTTCTTCACTCACAAGCAATACAGAATGTTTTTTAATTTTTTCGATTTGATTTATCATAGTTTTTCACAGTTTAAGAAAAGAATACGCAAAGCGCTTTAAAAATGAAGTCTTGAATGGGATCCAATACCCGAGAAAACAACACTACCCAGTAAAAAATCATCAGCCAAATAGGATCAAGCGATTCTAAAAACCTTGCTGCATTTGGCCAAAAATATCTCAAAACCCAATAAAAATAGTCTTCCCTGTCTGCGTGAGGAAGCAGCAGGGTTACTACAAAATAAAAAATACTTAATCGAGCAAGCAAAGATATAAATTGCGCAATAGCCGCAAAGAGGCTCATCGATATAAATGATGACCCAAACAAAACGAGAAGCTTAAATAAAAGCAGCAAAAAACAGGCCAAGAGAAAGGGCGCAAAGGTTGCCCACATTCCAACAACCGCTAAGTCACGATCAGGATCATTAAGTCTTCTAAAATTGATGGGAGGATAAATTCTTAAATAAAGCCCCGACATTGGAACAATATAAAGCAAAAAAAGTATGCTCGACTCAGCCGAAGCTCCAACAAAAGCCAATACCGCTGCCACAAAAAAAGATAGTAAACAAACCACCCAATCTATATGCGCTGCCGGGGCTAATGTTAAAAAGCCGTGCTCTTCGGCTGTAGTGTCACCGTACCACTTTGTAGCAGTAGCAATAACAAAACCCGAAACAGTCTGATTTAAAACCAACGCCAAGATAACAAAGATACTTGAAAAAAGTCGCAAATAAATGGACAAGGTTTTATCAATCATTTTTTTCAATCAAAATCAATACAGCAAGGTTAGTGAAAAAATTCTGGCGCGTCAAAATAAATCGCTTAGCGTCTGCGTATTTTAATTTGGTTATAGACCGAAGGTCTGCCCCTAGAACTCATCAAGCGCCCATAAGCCGTGGCCTGATCCCTTACTCCTAATAATTTATTGTAAGCCCACTTAGTTAAGCCCGCGACCCCTCCAACAAGAAGCGTCCCCCCGGCCACGCCACCACCTATTACTCCACCTGTGGCGGAACTAATGCCATTATTTATGGGTTCTGCAGCAGATGAAACAGCGCTCTGGGCCGAAGCTATTGCCTGGGCTACTGATTGATTATTTGAGGCCACTGTACCAGCCACACCAAGTGCTGCTTGAACACCCAGCTCTATCCCTGCAGACTTTGGTGACGTAGACAACCCTGCCTGAACCAGATTTGTTACAGAAAGTGGGTTTGGAGGCAACGGGGCTGCTAATTTTTTATCAGTCTGCAAATCTTCTTCGTTCGATTGATCGTCTTCTTCTCCACTCAACAAAACTTCTTCGTTAGAGACGTCTTCACTCGAATTATTTTCACCCGCAAAGAAATCTTCCCATGAGTTTGAATGCAAAATTTGGCTAAAAATAATAACAACCAAAAATTTAATCATGAAAAAGCCTGCCCAAAACCTTTGAGATCCTGCTTGGACGGCCGGGACGAACAACATCTTCTTCATCAGAAGAATAATCACGAACAGACTGCTCTTCAGCATCATCATCTTCAAACACTCGGGTTTGAGGTCGCTTTATAGTCCCAGTTTTTTTAGACATGCTGCTAATTTTTACAATATTTTTGCCAGAGTTTTTTGTAGTTCGTTTTTGCGCAAGATTTAGCATTGAAGGCTTTGTCAAACTTTCAACACGCTTAGCCAACTCGCTGTAAGGGCCTTTTTTAGCTAGCGTCAGTTGGTCAGAAAACGATTTTTGAGCACTAGTTAAAATCTCAACCGTCAAAAGCTGTGCTTGCTTTGGATCAAGAGTAGACGCATAAAGTTCGGTTTTATCTAAAAGCTTAATGGTCTTTTCTATTTGTTTTCGCAAAGCCTGGGTTGTCGAGTCAAACTCATAAAAAGAACCCTCATTAAACATCCTAACCGAGTCTTTCAGCGCTGAATTAAAATTTATCGATTTGATCAGCACACCCTCGCCTCGCTGAGAGAAATAACTAATAAGTTTGAACGAAATAATTGAAAGAACAACGAACGCAATTCCAGCAGAAGCTGTAATTAGGCCAATTTTTTCTTCTCTAGACAATGAATCGTAATCAAAGTCAACGCCAAGAAATTTTTTTGCAGGGGGTGATGCTTGTTTTTCTTCAATTTTTTTTAACGCTGCAGCCAGCGCGTCTCGCTCAGCCTTTAGTTTCTCCAAAGAATCGTCTGCTGATTTTACAACCGAAGGGTCTTTTACGGAACTTACCGCCTCGCTCTTTGAAAGGACTTTTTCAACAGATTGATCAACTGTAGCAGCAGGAGACGCAGAAACGAGCGCAGATTCAACATTTGATGTTGCTATTTCAGTTCCAGCAGGGGCTGAGCTTGACAATAAATTTTGCTTTTGCGAAGACAAAGCAGCTTCTTGTTCTGCGTATAAATCATTAACTGAACCATCTGCTTTCAAACAGCTAAAAAAAATTATCAGCAACAACATTTTAAGCTCATGCCTCAAATTCTGGCTTGTTTATCACGAGTATTCGCTGTCCTTTGGGGTCTTCTTTGTATTCTAGCGGTACCTTGATTTCCGGAAGGCTGCATGACAGCTCCTGCCGCAACGCTCCATCTAGATGCTACATTATCCTGCGGATCAACATTCTCAATCCCCTGAGAACTCAACCACCGCTTAAACTGCTCATCCGCATCAACCTGCCGCCCTGAATCATAATCGCTTACTCTTGTTCCAGCTCTTCTTTTGATTTGAGAGTAGCTAGGATCAGGCATAACTTCAGATTCGTAACGCTCAGGCGTTACATTAAGGTTAAGAGCTTGCTTATCCTGGCCTATAGAAAAAAACTTAGCGGGCTTATTAGCTATTAACGAATTTTTCAAAGAATTCCAGCTAGAAGGAAGAGCTATTTTACCGGGAGAAGGGTCTAGCGCGTGCTCCTTTTCAACTTCCTCCAAGGTCACAAGGATCTGATTTACAAGAAGCTTTTGCGCCTCAGCTGAAGATGCATCTATTGAATTACCGATAATCTCTGACAATTTATCCATTTTCGCCAACAAATCTTCGGACTTCTCCATCTGATTTAGCAAATTAGAATCAAGATCACCACCAGATAATTGAGTCTTTTCTTGGCTCTTCACAAGATCCGCTATGCTGCGTTGAAGCTCCCGTTTAACAACCGAGACCTTGTCAAGAATATTATTTAGTGCGGTACGAGCTTTGGCGTCATAAAATTTATTTTGCACCAAGTAAACAGTAACGCCAACCAAAATAACAAAGAATCCTGAACAAAAAGACATTAATCCGGCAAATGCAGGAACGGACATATCCGTTGAATCAAACCTTCTCTCAACAACATAATCGCCATCTACGATTCTTTTTCCTGCATGAGGTACGCCTTGCTGATCCAAAAGCTCCCTCAAAGACGCATTTTTTTTAAGAGTTTCCGCTGTGTATTTGCTATTTATTTCGTTAATTCGATTCATATCTTCGTCAGCTAACATCGATGTAATCCTTGAAAGCTCGTTAAATTTTGTTAATCCCATTACTGTTAGATCCGACAATTTAGCAGTATCTTTGGCCGCTATAGCCTTGTTTAAATCACCAACAAGGCTGGTTATATCGTTTTGCAAATTAGCTGCACTCGTTGCATTAGCAACTTCATTCGCAGTACCAGCTGTAGAACCTCCTTGAGGAAGGACCTTTCGAAGCTCAATTTTTTTCAAGGTTGTAGCAAAATCCGCAGGCATAGACACTGAAACCGCAGGAGCTGGCGTAGCTGCAGGAGGCGTAGCTGCAGGAGCTGCAGGGGCATCAGCCATGAATGAAACGCCGAATAAACCAATTAAAAGGCCAAAAAAAATAGTTTTTGAATAGTTTTTTAAAAAGAAAGCAAACATTATCTTAAGCTAAAAGCCTATGCCTAAAAAATATTCAAATCTTATTTAGCAAACAACAACAAAAATTTTTTCAGTAAAAAACAATGCTTTTTTTATCAAAAAGTCAATTTTAGAAGGTAATTTTAAAAACGATCATGGAGGCTACAATCAAAGAAATTAAAGCTGCAGATTCAATAAAAACCTCTAAAAGCAAAAACATTTTAAAAAACGAATTTGCCTCTTGGTTTCTTGATAGTAACGCTGATATAAACGCTCGCGAAGACGAGGCTATCCCTAAAGAAGAAGCCATACAACCAAAAACTATGCAAAATGCTGCGGCTATAAATGAAAAGCCCATAAACGGAACATCGTACACAGGGTTAAAAGTCAAAATAACCATCAAAAAAGAAATAATGAAGGGGAATATAGCTGTAATCTCTAGGCATGTTTCAATTACGAACGAATAATTAAGTAACGAATCCGTAATAGATTCGTCCTGGTTCATAGACGAAAAATAATCTGGAACCAATAAATAATGTGCCACAGCAGGCCCAACTCCGCCAAGACAAGTCGAAAGAGCAGCCCCAACATATTTTAGAGCCTCATTTAACGATGATATTGAATCGGTTTTTTGCAAGATTAAAAAAAAGACAACAGTAGAAAGCACAAGCGGGATTTCGCAAAAAGTTAGCATTATCACCAAAAACCTAAATGCCTTATTTTTTAAATTAGGATTTTTTGAATAAGTACTAAAAAAATTTTCACAAACTTTGCCCGAAACAAAAGAGGTAAAAATCGAAATAATAGCCAAAAATATAATCGAAGAAAAAATTACTAATGACTTATAAATCGATGGGTTGTTAAATCCTTTAGCCAAAATAAATAGCCCAACTATCGAAGCCAAAACAAGTGGAGTTTCAAGAAAAGCCATAGCGTTTAAGACAAATTTAAAAACATCGGGCTGAATAACAGGCTGACGATGCAAAGCTTGAGTCGCCTTTCTAAAAGCGTTTGAATGTGAAAAGACTACGCCAAAAATAGGAAACAAAATCACGACTACAATAGCTGCATATAATAATGCAAAATTTAAAAACATTTAATGCCCACCCTCTGCTGAAACCTCAAAAGAAACATACATAATTGTGAGCATCGCCAAAAGCGCGGCCTGGAAAGAGCCGTGAATCACCCCAAAGAATATTTGTACAAATGGCAGGATCATAAACACATTTAAAAATCCATCAACAAAAGCTTTAAAGAACCCTTTTGCCAAAAACCTGCTTAAACAAAACAGCACAAGCATTACGGCAGCTAAATAAGGAAAGTAAACAACAAGCTGCTCTTTCAAAAGACCAAAAATAATTACACCACTGAGCACATTACCAAAAAGCCTAAAGCTTGGAGAGGCTATTTTTGACGCTTGAGTAACCAAGTTTAAAGGCAAAAATATAAAAATAGGCTCAAAAAACTTAGAAAAATAACTCCAACCCTTAGATTTTATCCCGTTGTATTGCACAAACCCAAAGCTTAAAAGACCTATGGCCAAAGATGTGTTGATATCAGCCGTTGGCTCTTCAACGAGCGGAATAATACTACAAATATTACAAACCAAAACAAAAAGAAAAAATATAACTACAAATTCAAAAATGTCGTAACGAAAATCGCCTAACGCATCCTGAATGCTGTCTCTAAACGCACCAAAAAAATTTTTTAAATAAATAGTAAACTCAAACTGATGTTTTCTAAAAAAATACCTAAGAACAAAGGTCAAAAGAAAAAATGTGGCCATCGCCACCCACGTATAAATTACCGTATCAATATTAATTGCCCAAAAACTTGAGATGAATCCAAATTTTGCAAGAGGATAAATCGAGGCATGTTCAAAAATTTTCATTGAATCGCTCTTTATTTTTTATCTGGACAACGAATATTCTTAGACAAATATGGATACAATATATTTTTTTTTCCATAAATATTCAAATAATTGTTCCTCTTTTATTAAAAGAATCCAGAGCTAATGAATAGATTTTTTTAATGAAATTTGTAAGATGTTTTCCGCTCAAGCTTGTTTTATTATCAGTTTTATATTCATTTTTAAACGCTCGCGTTCATGAATTACAAAGCTTTTTAAAGCCTTTTTCAGAAAAAGAACAAGCCCTTATCAATCTAAGAATATTATGTAACTACGCAAAAAACGATTTATCCGCAACCGAATACTTAAATTTGTTCCAACTACATATTATGACATTTCTTGAAAAAGAACCGAATTCTGAACGCGACATCGAACTCGCAAAAGCCCTTTTAAACCATGCAATAACTCTTCACGCAAATAATGATGAATTAAAAAGCCCAAACCATAATTTATTTTTTTTTGCAGAGCGGTTTTTTGAAAAATACGGAAATTCTGTTGCTTTTTTCATTGAACCAATTAGCGATGAAAAATACGCTTTCCATAAAGCAAAATTTTATCAAGAATTAAATCAAGGCACTTGCATTTCAGACTTAAGCGGTGAAGGATTTTTTTCGATTGAAAAAACCAAGATTTATTGGTATCCGCCCGCGGCTCAAATCAATCCTACACCACCAGGCGAACGTTCAAAACTTCCAAACGACGACTACCAAGCGTTAATGCAACACCTCCACAATGTAATAAAAATTGACGTACGAAAATATTTTCTTCCCTGCAGTCAAAATGAAGAGGTTGCAAGAAAAAACGAAGATCTGTCTCTCAACTTTATTTGCGAAAAACTTAAATTTTTTATAAGGCCAACTTGCGATACTAAACTCATGGAAAATGTAGACTGCTACTTACGCGTTTGTGCTGGAAAATTTGCCAGAGAGCTACGCCTTCTTCTTAAAAGAAAGCCTGATGTTGAACTAAAAAATTATTTTCAAATAATAAAATTTACGCATTTAGTAAGAAGACAACTTGAGTATCAAGTGCAAGACAACTCCAATCAAACGCTCACCGATGAAAAAAGCATTTATCTTGAACAAATCAAACGTGATGTTAAAGAAATATTCAAAATCACAGGTATTTTCCCTGGCCTACTAGCTCTAGAGCAAAATGCCTCTGAGTGGCTTAAGCAATTAGATGTTTTTGAACTAGAAACAAAGCTTGAGCTTGCAAATAATTGTTCGGAATTTATTTTGTTCCTAAGCAGGCTAGTTTATTCAATAAAAATCAGAGAGCCTTTTTTGAGAAACATTTTAAGCTCAGCAACAGCACAAGAACAAATTACTCAACTTATCATAAAAGTTAATGCCAAACTCTTTGGACAAGCGAGAGCTTCAAACTCTTCCAGAGCCATTGAGTTGTTTTTAATCGCCCTGGAGAAAATTAAGTTAACGCTGCAGGAATTAAACAATTTTTCATTTGGGCTTATTGAATCAAGGTTGAGACAGAGATTAAAGGATCTGAACAAGCAAAAGGCAAAAACATTAATTCTCAATAAAGAAAATCAATAGAATCTTTTTTAATCATAATCAAAAACATTAGATTGGGTGCAATTACTGTGTCCAGGCTCTGATTTTGAAAAATTATTGTTTAAGAATTTTTTTTACATTCTTGGGATTAAGCTCATACCTGCGATGCCCAACTCAATCTGCATTTTACCAAACAAATCAAACAACTAGTCAAAATATAAACACAAACGCACAATCTTATAATCAGGCAACACAGCAGGCATACGGTCAAGCATCTGCCTACGCTATGAACTCATACTCAAACATGCCGATGGGATATCAAAGTTCATTTATGCAAACGCCATACGCAGCAACCCCGTTTGCCGGGGCTATTGGCACAACAGGATACAACTCATACGGAAGTTACGGCACTTATCCAACAACAAATTATGGAGCCTACCCTCAAACACTCGGATATTCTGCATACTCAGGAACATATGGAACCTATCCTTCAACAATTAATATGGCAGGATACATGCCTACAACCGCAGCTTACGGAGTTTCATCTCCATACGCAACTCCATTTGGAGCGACATACATGCCAACAACTGGGGTAGGTAGCCAAAATTATTACACAGCAAGCGGAATTGCTAATATCGCAAATCCAGGAACCATGACCTCATCTTCATTATCAAGTCAGGGAGCGATGCCTGGGTACGTTGCCAACAACTTAGTAAGCAACAACTACTCGATGCCAGGGTCAACCCAACAAAGTCTCATGGCAGGAGGTACTATAAATAAATCTGTAGATGACGATTTTTCTATCCCAGAAGACCTCATGGAATCTTTAAAAATAACTAGCAGTATCTTTTCTGGTGACTTTGAAGATGAATCGACCTCTCGATCAACAGAACTCACTATAACGCCAGCCTCCGTAAAGACTTACGCGGAATTTTTAAGCAGGCTTGCAGTCCTTGAAAAACAAAATTTGCCAAAAGAAAATTCCATCATAGATCAAGTATTTAAAGATGACAAAGACGCAATTATCGCATTTGCTAAAAACTTCGGCGACCTTGTTGCGTGGCTAAGATATTGGATGGCAAGGCCAGACAACGATTTTAAAAAAATAGCTCTTTCATCTTTGATAAATAAGAGCACAGACTCTGCAACCAAACTAAAAAAATCCTTAATAAATTGTTTCCAAAAATTATCAGAACGACTCCCTCTCCAGACAGGGCTTGCTTCATTGGTTACAGGAGAACTAATCGAAGAAAAAACACCCAGAGCAAAAGCGCTGTCTCAAAAAAGAGAATCCATCGCATTTTATCTATCGTACTCTGCCGCAACAATTATGGATGTGCAGATGCTTTATGAATTAGTGCAAGGCGAATCAGTTGTGCAAGTTTACCAAAGACGGGCCTCTGACATCGAACAAGATCTAATAAAAAAACGGAAAGGCTCTTTCAGGGAGCAAATGATAAGCGTGCTTGCCGACTACCCTAATCCCAAATTTTTTGACAGCAATTTTAGTAACAACTTTTATACACTTGGACAAGGTGCGGCAAAAATGTCTGAATTTACAAAAGATCTACTTGACGCAAGATTAATCGCCTACTCTAAAGACGGCTCTCGATACAACGAACTTCCAGACAAAATTAGCAAATTAGCCGCCTCATTAAACGCAGTACTGCAAGAAACTTGTATGCCAATATTTAACACATTTTCTCAGGTATCCGAAGTCGATAACTTTACACCTAATAAAGATTTTCATTTATTAGCACTCTCAGATGTTGTTACAGCGCTGGCATGGTCACTAATCAGAATTACAGCTATCTCGATGGACTTAAAAAAATTCTTTAAAGATACATCTATCTCTACCTACGATGATGATGAAAAAAAAATGATCTCTGCAATAACGAATCTGTGTTCAAATAAAGAGCTATTTTTGGTTTTACAATACAATCGACTCGTAGCAAAAGCGTTTAAATATCAAAGCTTAACCTACTTTTATGATCTTGCTGCAGCGGTTCAAGAACGGGGACTCCAAAACATAATCGACCTATTCCAAAAGAATGACATAGACACCCGCTACTTTGCTTTTGAACAAATGAAAACAATCGTTACTGGATGCGAAAAAAAATTTTTTATGTGGTTCAAGGGTACATCAAAAATTCCAACTTCTGTTGTCGATAAATTCAAAGCTCTTATTGTTGTATTTTTAAAAACAGTTAAGACTTCAAATTCCGTCATCGCCTCTTTGGTGCAGGTTGCAAACGTAATTAATCTTGGCGGAGTAGACACAAAAACCGATGCCGAAAGCTACAGATTCTTTAGCGAAATTTGCGACCTACTTGACGCGCTTTCATGGAAAACTTTGATTGCGCCCACAAACAAACAAGGAATTGTTGATTCTGGCCTATTCAGAGCTTTACAATCGTCTATCGAAATATCAAGTCAAAATCTCTCCAAATGAAAAACTCAAGAAACAAAAAAAAACGGCTCATTTGGATTTTTATTATTTTTGGATTTTTTGCAAAAAGCTATAGCGAAGAAACCGAAAATGAAAAAGATTCAAAAGCGGGAGACACAAAATTAAGCAACGAAGAAATCGCTCAAAAAATAGAGGAGGTTGCCACGGTGTGGAATTCCCTTTCGCATGAAAATAAAGTTGCAACGATAGCTGGATTTGCCTATCTCGCAGGAGACATTTATGAGTTAGGTTCTTGGATTCAAAATAAAATAAGTCCAGAGAACGATGAGGATGCTGACGAAAAAAAATCAAAAATTCTCGGATGGGGTCTTCTTGCGCTAATAGCCTGCGCAACCTTTTATGCGGCTAACAAAAATATAATCCAGATAAAAGAGTTCTTCTCAAAAGAATTTGAGGATAAGGGGAAAGTAATTTTAGCCCTTTACGGCTTACCTGTTTTGATTTTTAACGGATTTTACGGAAAAATAAGGCAGCATACTTATTTCTGCAAGAACTGCGGCTCTCACACCTTTTTTAATAAATCATGCGAGTGCATGATTTCTAGGCAAAAGAAAAAACTACTCGCCAATAAGACCGATGCTTAAATTTTTAAAACCAAAATTATTTGCAAGCTTTCGCCCTCTTGGCGTTTTTTGTAAAAAACCCTGCCTGATCAGATAAGGCTCGCAATATTCTTCTATGGTTTGCTTATCTTCCCCGGTTGCAGCAGCAAGCGTTTCTAAACCAACAGGCCCGCCATGAAAGGTTTCTTCCAAAACCTTAAGCAACTTTTGATCCAAAACATCAAGACCTAGCGCATTAATATTTAAAAAATCCAATCCTTTCTTGGCAACTTCAAGCGAAACTACGCCTTGCCCATTCATTTCGGCAAAGTCACGAATACGCCTTAAAATTCTCTTGGCTATTCGAGGAGTACCTCTCGAGCGCTTGCCAATTTCAAGAGCAGCATCGACATTAATCTCTAAATTTATTTTTTTAGCGTTTTGCTCAATAATAAGTCCAAGCTCATCTGGCTCATAAAATTCAAGTCTCTCAACAATTCCAAACCTTGTTTGCAATGGACCAGACAAAGCCCCTGTTCTAGTAGTTGCTCCAATAAGAGTAAATTTATTAATTGGCAATTGCATGACCCGGGCGCCAGCGCCTTGGCCAACAATTATATCAACAAAAAATGATTCCATAGCAGAATACAAAGTTTCCTCAATTTGTTTATTCAACCTGTGAATTTCGTCAATAAACAAAACTTCTTTTTCCTGCAAAGATGACAAAATTGCAACCAAATCACCTGTTTTTTCTAAGGCAGGAGCGCTAGTCATTTTAAATCCACAGCCTAATTCGTTAGCTATAATTTTGGCAAACGTAGTTTTACCCAGGCCTGGAGATCCATAAAGTAAAACGTGGTCTAAAACATCACCTCGTTTTTTTGCAGCCTCAACATAAAGCTTAATTTTATTTTTCACTGCGGTTTGGCCTAAATATTCAGCGAAAGTTTGAGGCGATGTTAAGTTGATGACAGCATCTTCGCTTGTCTTTTCCGAAACAAAAAACTCTACTTTATTTTCAAAATTATCTTTCAACTAAAACCCCCAAACTCAACTCTGAAATGATATCAAATTTTAAACTTCAAGCCAAAAGTCTAGGTGCAAACTTTCTTGTTGACGCAATTTTGCCAAAAACATTAACACCTTTTTAAGGTCTTTTTCGCGCAAAACTTTAATCATGATCTGATAGTAAAATTTGGTGTTTTTTTTATGAACAATCGGCTTTGATGGCCCAAAAATTTCAATATCTCCAAAATTCTTGCTTTTAATATTTGACAACACCGCCTCGCATCTAGAAAGGCTAAATTCTTCTGTTGCTGCCTGAGTTTGGATAAAAATTAATTTTGAAAAAGGCGGATACTTAAAATATTGCCGCATCTCCAATTCATTTTTCAAAAAAACATCATAACTTGTTTCATCTAAAAAATTCTTAAAAAAGTCTGGCCTAAACGCCTGCACGATCACCCTGCCAAGCGAAGACGAGCGCCCTGAACGACCGCCAACTTGAATAATTTGCTGCACAACTCGTTCATTAATGTTATATATCGGAAAGCCCAGGTCGAGATCGGCAATAAGAGCAATCGATAATGTCAAATTAGGGAAATGCAATCCCTTCGTAATGGTTTTTGTTCCGACTAAAATATCATATTTACCATCATGAAAATCTTTTAGCTTGGTGCCCCAGTCCTTTTTTACGATCTCCTGCGCGTCAGCAGACAATATTTTCGATTCAGGAAATATTTTCTGCAAATGAAGTGTTACTTGGTCAATCCCTAAACCTTTAAACAAAAAGCTTTCAGATTTTTTGCATTCAGAACAAGGAGCTGGATATTCAATTTTAACTAAACAATATGAACAGCCCAAAAAAGAGCCATCATTTTTTTTGTAAAAAGTTAAACCAACAGAACAATTTGGGCATTTAAAATCACTCAAGCAACTTTTACATTTTAAAAATGATGCATACCCCTTGCGATTCAGAAATACTAAAATCTGTTTTCTTTGAGCCAAAACATCGCTAACCTCTTTTTTTAACGCAGAGCAAAACCAATATGGTTTTTCCGAAAAGCTAATTTTAGCAAACGAAACGGAGGGAAGGTTGGAGGAAAATCTCTTCATTAAAGATGCATAATTTTTTTCAACAACCGCTTTATGATAAGTACTTAAACTAGGAGTTGCTGACCCAAGGATGAGGCCAATGTTTTCCTCCCGGGCCCTCAGCGCTGCAATTTGCTTAGTATCCAAAAATGGAGGATTAGAATCGCGAAAAGCTTCTTCGTGCTCCTCGTCGACAATAATTAAACCTAAATTAGAAATAGGTAAATAAATTGGCAAATGAACGCCAACAACCAAGCAAGGATGGATTGACGACTCAATCCCTTTGAATATAGCTTTTTCTTTTGCTGATTTTATCCCGGCATGCCAGGCAAATATATTTTCAAAAAAGGGAAGCTCTTTTTTAAAAAAATTATAAAAATTTATAGCTAAATTAATCTCAGGCACTAAAAATAAGACTGATTTACCGAGATTTAACTGCTGCAGAATAAGGCTCAAGTAAATTTTGGATTTCCCCGAACCAGTAACCCCATGCACCAAAAACTGAAAAAATTTTTGTTGCATTAATTTATCTTGAATTTTTTCAAAAGCGCCTTTTTGCTCTGTGGTTAAAATCGATAATTCCCGAGCAAGCTTTTCTTTTAAATCAACATCTGTATTTTTTTGATCTCTATAAGAACTCTTTTTAGTCTCCAAGAAAGAAAGCTTTGCTATGCTGTCTCTAACCAAAACACCAAAAAAAATTTGTATTGATTCTAAAAAATGAGAATACTTTTGGTCAAAAACCAAAATATCAATTTCATCAATTTCACGTATCTTAAATTTTACAGAGGCAGGCGTTACCTTCAACAATTCAACAACCCGAGCAACTTTCTTTGATTTGCGGAAAGGGCATTCAAGCAAGATTATTGAACCTGACCTCAAAAGTTCTGAGAAGTGTGCAACTTTATTTTTTTGAGCCATATACAACAACGGCTCGCTCCAACCAGTAATAAACTCAACTTTTATATACAAAAAATCACTATTAACTTCGTTCACAAAATAGCACCAAATACGCTAAAATCATCCTACCAAGTAATCAACTTTTTACAAACAATCAAAAGTTTGATTTAAGAAAATTAAGTAGGAAATTCGGAAGTTTTCTGGTTATTATTTTCCATATCTTGGAATTTAATGATTCTTTCTAAATTTTTAATACGAGCATCAATTGTGTTGGAAATGTTAAAATGGGAACTTAATCTATATTCGCTCCCTTCTAGCATTAAGTAAACAATCATTACAAGCGCTACAAATGCAAATAAGCGCTCAACATCTTGATCAATTAATACAAACCTCGGAATACATAAACTAAAAAAAATTATAGCATTTCCATAGAACACATCTGCAAAAAAGAATCCAGCATAAACAGTATGTTGTTTGGTTGATACCAAAGCCGAATGCAAATCACTAGCACCACCATAAAAAGCTACAGCAGTCTTATCGGCAGATTCGACAGGAACTCTAATAATTAAAGCATCCAAATAAAACCTGACAACCAAAGACAGCGGAGTAACAAGGGCCATGAACCAAAATGACGGCCAAAACGAAAAAGGCTCTGCATGCCTAAACTGCTCATAACATTCGGGGAAAATTTTAAATAAAATATTTATGCCAAGAGCCATTACAAAGATAATTGATAAAGCCAAACATAAAAACAAAGGCGCATACTGAATATAAGGCCAAATTTTACCAAATTTTTGAAAACTAGATGACAATAATGCTTGTAACTCTTGCTTTGAATACGTTTTATAACTCTCTTTGCCAATGAAAGTAATTTTACTAAACGGAATCCACATATCATAAATAACAGCCTCATCTGTCCACCACACAAAAGGCCTGCTCGTCGACTGAGCTCCCTCAAATTTAAAAAATAAATTTTCAACAAAATTCCTCAATTCAAATTCGCTGTGTAAATAAACTTTGTTAACCTGCATAGTGGACCTCGTGATCGTTATAAGAAAATATTTAGCTAAATTTATAGAATGGAGCCTGTTAACATCGAAGCAGAAAGCTTTTTGTAATGGCTAAAGTGAGGAATTTCATCAACTTTACCCAAGGACTCTATCCTTGAATCAATAGAGTTGGCAATATTAAAACAGCTCGGAATTAAGTAATAACTTCCTAGCACAATTCCCGCTAACTCAAAAGGAAGAAAGATAATCAAAGGAGTGTTTACACTCCAAGCTAGTATCGCAAGATCAAGCCAAATCCAACCAATATACAAAGGATCCCTCTTCGACTTAAGAAGGGCAGAAATTAGATCCGTTTTTTTAGAATAATATTCAACTGCGGCGATATCGGATTCCTTGTGCGGATAATTTATAACGTATGCCCTTAAAAATAGGGCCAACAGATTAAAACCTGTTACTAATCCTATTTTTACAACAGGAAGCCCAAATAATGAGTAATTAAAAAAAGAGACAAAGTTTTTAGAAGAAAAACCAAGCAAGCTGAAACCAAAAAAAATAGATAGCTTTGTTAGAGAAAGACCAAGAAGTTTAAACTTTAAAGTCTTTGCTAAATCAAACAAAGCTTTAACCACCGGCGCAAACGTAAATGATTGAGCCAAACTTGAGGTTAACAAAACTTGCACAGGAAAAAGAGCTAACGCGCCAAAGCTTAAAACATTAAAAAATGGCTTCATTTGCCCATAACGCTGAAAACCCGATGCAAGAAGAGCCCGAATCTCTCGTTTGTTGTAATTTTTAAATGAATTTTTGCCGATATGGATTATTTTGCTAAAAGGAACCCATGTATCAAATATAACCTTGCCTGAATTCCAAATCACAAAGGGCCGGGAAATCTTTTGTGTATTTTCAAATTCCACAAAGCAATCTTCTACAAACAACCTCAGCTCTTTGTCATTTTGAATAAAAAGATTCACAGGTTCCTCCTCAGCGCGAATAACTGACGGTGTAAAAAGAAGACTATCATCGAACGAATCTGCGCCAAAAGACGCCATCGAGATAAACATAAACGAAAGAATAAGCCATTTTTTCATAGATTCTCCAGAAGCTATTAACTCTCATGGAGGGTTAGGTTATCACCATAAAATATAAATTGCAAATTATGTATTTTAGTAATTCAAAACCCTCAGTGGGTTGCAAAAAATCAGGCTATTAAAGGCCTTCTCTAGATAAAAACAAGAAATTTAAAAAACTAAAAATTAGCTTATTTATCAAACTTGTTTTCAATTTTTTTTTCTAAATTTTTAATACGAGCGTCAATTGAATTTGAGACATTAAAGCTGCTACAAACTTTATATTCACGCCCTTCAAGCATCCAATAAACAATCATTGTCAAAATGCTGAAAAAAAAAATCCTCTGAGCCAGCGGATTTAGAAGTTCGTGCGGAAAAATTAAAGCTATAAACAAATCTTTATTGTCATTCAATACATCGGCTAAAAAAAACCCAGCGTAAACCGGATATTTTTTTGTCGCTCTTAATGCCGAAAGTAATGTTTCCGTACAGTCATGGAGAGCAATAGCGCGATTGTCGGCCGAAATCTGAGGAACATTTGTAATTAATGCTTTCATGTAAAAACTAGGGACTAAAAATGGCGAAAACAACAAAATAAAAACCATTGAAAAAATGAAAGGAAGTTCCCGCCTTGCGATGAGTAATTTTGAAAGTTCAGGATTCATCCAGAAAAAAAAAACCACCGCTGAAAAACTAATGCAAACAAAAGGCAGAATTAATAAAATGAAAAAGGGGAGATATCGCAAATAAGGCCAAAATTTACCATATTTTTGAAAGCTGGATGATAACAATGCCCTAATTTCTTGCTTTGAGTAGGTTTTATACGAATTTTTTCCGATAAAAGTTAACTTGCTAAAAGGAATCCACATATCATAAATAACTGCTTCATCGGTCCACCATATAAACGGACGGGCCGAAAATTGAAATCCTTCAAGTTCAAAAAAAATCGCTTCAACATACATTCGAAATGAATCTTCGTCATTGAAGTAAATTTTTTTTTCTGCCATAAGTAAAAGTTCCCTCTGTTAAGTCTTAGGCCACAAGCCCAATTTCTGGAATAACAACCCCCTTAAATTTGTTCAATTCAAGGCCTATTTTTTCAAATGATTTCTCGTTCTGCATAACGATATCAAGCTTCTTTAAATTTTCAATTCTCGCATCAAAAGAACTCCAAGTATTTATCGAACTAGGAACGCCTTCATGCCCCGCAAAAAAGTATGAACTAGAACGGTAAAGCAATAAACCTGCAGCAAAAAAAGCTGAAATTAATGCATCTTGGTTATTATACCCTTGATAAGAATATAACGGATAAAAGATCGAGTAGGGAGATCGAAAAATAACTTCTTCGTCTTTTGCTTTTGTTAGAGCAGACAACAACGAATCCTTAACTTCATAAAATTCTACAGCAAATTTATCAGAAGCACAAAGAGGGGATGCCAGTAATTTTGCAGTGCAAAAACTAATCACTAACGCTAACAACATAACGCCCGCAACACAAGCTCCCCCGGCAAGAATGCTGCCAACCCAAAAGTGATTTGCGAGCGCCTTCGTGAAGTGCGAAACGCAAACAGACGCTGCCATTGTCGAGACAAGGCATAAAGCACTACCAACTAGGCCTAAAGGTAGATAAAACGCTAAGGGCTTGGCCAAACCAAATTTTTGGAAAGATGATGCCAGGATAGCTCTCAATTCAGCTTTAGTAAAAGTCTTAAAGCACTTTCTTCCAATAGTTATTCCTTTGCTAAAAGGAATCCAGTGTGTGGCGATAGTTTTTGAATTATTCCAAAAAATAAATGGACGCCTGCTCTTTTGGCGAGCTTCAAACTCCAGCAAGCAATATTCAACATAAGCTTTTAATTGTCCGGCATTTTCGAGATACGGGTTTTCGCACCCATTTGCCTCAACGCAAGAACTAATATTAGAATCTTCTCCATCAACGGCTTCAGAAAAAATTGATGCTGACGAACAGATGAAAAACAATGCAGAAAAAAACAAGTTCATAAATTATAGCCTTACAAGAAACGACTTAAAGGATAATCCGAAAAACATTTTATGCAAATTTTCTTAAAAGTTCTTAAAAGTTATGAAAATGTCTAGACAACAAGCCCTTGCTCAGTAAACATATGCATTTCACATTTAGGCAACTGAATTTTTATTGGCTTAATCTTTCTAAATCCGCGATTGGAGAGCTTTTGTTTTTTTTGAATATTTTTTTGCAAGTTACTAATCCTGCTACCATAAAAATTCCACGCATTCGCAAGCTTTGCACGACAAGAAAATAATCTTCGTGGACTAAAAGATAGTGATTGACCAGAGACCACCTCTTGCTCTTTGGCTATTTTCAAAGCCGAAAGCAGAACAGATTCGTTGCCGTAAAGCTCTACAGACATCTTGTCCGATGAGCATAATGGACTACTAAAAATAGTTTCTAAATAAGCTCGAGCGAAAAAATAAAGCACTATCGATGCGATTGCAAAAGTTGCTGGAGCAACGAACAGATCAGCCTGCATTGCCCAAATATTATATGGCAAATTAAGGCATGCCGCTAAGACAAGCCAAATGCTGAATGCAACAAACGAAGAACCTAAGACAATAAGACTCGCAACGACAACGGCTGGAACCAGCGTAATCAACGCTATCTTAAAAGGGCCATATTTCTGGAAAGAAGAAGCAAGAAGCGCTTTGATTTCTGCTTTATTAAATGTTGAAAAGCAATTCCGGCCAATAGTTACCCCTTTACTAAATGGAATCCAATGAGTAATGATAGTTTTAGATTTATTCCAAAAAATAAACGGACGGCTACATTTTTGGCGAGCTTCAAATTCGCCCAAGCATTCTTCGACATAAGCTTTTAATTGAACTTCATTTTCAAGATATGGATTTTCGCATCCAAAAGTTTCAGGTAATGGTTGAGGGCTTGTGCTGACGGAATCTTCAGCGAACGAAACTGATGCAAAAAAAATGCAAAACAATGCTGGAAAAAAAATAGTCATTATTTAAGAAGAGGTATTTATATAATAAATAATAGCTTGAAACAGAACTTTTGCAAAGTAAGGAAGCTAGTTAATCCAGGATTCCCTCACTCTGCTCGAGAATGACGTATGTTCAACATAAGCCATAATTCTCTGAGCATGGCCCACTGGGCCGTCATCTTTCCGCCGCCGCATAAAGCTGTGGCGTGACAAAGCGAACAAGAGTGAGGAGATCCATTCTTAATTTCTTAAAGCCTTTTTCTGGCAGACGCACAAAACGAATCTCCGCTAGCCCAACAAAAAGCGCTTCAAAAATGTTTTTCTAAAAAGAGCTTTTGTGTTTTTAAGACCAATCGCCAACGCTTTGAACTGGCCAACAACAACACACATTTTTTTTGCGCGTGTAATTGCGGTGTAAATCATTTTTCGGTTCAACATCAAAAAGTGCTCGGTGAAAATTGGAATGATGACTAAGTCAAACTCTGACCCCTGGCTTTTATGGATCGAAATCGCGTAAGCAAGTGAAATTTCAGAGAGCTCATCCCAGCCATAAGAAATAATTTTACTGTCAAAATTAACAAAAAGCATTTCACCCTCGATTTTTTCTACACGGCCAATGTCGCCGTTAAAAACCAATTTTTTGTAGTTATTTTTTTCTTGAATAACAGGATCTCCAACCTTAAATTTCTTGAAGGGAGTTTGCAAGCACGAACTCTGCTCATAGTTAACAAAATCCTGCAAGAACGCATTTGTTGCTATGCTACCAGACGAACCCTTATGCATGGGGGTCAAAACAATTGATTTGGCCAAAGAAAGCTTGTGTTTTTTTAAAAAAGAAGCATCGAGCGACTTCAAAATTCCGCAAAACTGCTTGGCTTCCTCCACTTTTTTGAAAGTAAAATCTTCTTTAAAATCTTTTTCGTTACGACAAAAGAACAAACCTTCGTTCACTCTGTGAGCATTTTCGGTGATCAAACTTCCAGCTTGCTGCCTAAAAATTCTTTTAAGGCGAACAACTTTAAAAATATTTGAGGAGATCAAATCTTCAAAAACTTGCCCAGCACCTACTGAGGGCAACTGATCTATATCCCCAAGTAAAATAACTCGCGTTTTTTTATCGTCAATCGCATCAAACAACAAGTTAGCCAAAAACATATCAACCATAGAAAACTCATCGATCACGATAAAATCAGCTTTTAGCTTGTTATCTTTATTGCGTTGAAATTTTTTTTCAATTGGATCAAATTCAAGTAATTTGTGAATGGTTTGTGCAAAACTATGCGTTACTTCTTGCATTTTTTTGCTTGCACGGCCTGTTGGCGCACAAAGCAAAAAAGATGAATTGTTTTTTTTGAAATACGAAATCAAAAATTTTAAAATGGTTGTTTTACCCGTACCAGGCCCACCAGTAATAATTGTAAGTTTATTTTGAAAAACACTAAAAATTCCCTGGCGCTGCTCTTGAGAAAATGTCAATTGATAGCCATCCATTTCGCGCTCAAGGTGATCAAAATGAAAATCAAGTTCTTGCAAAGCCGCTTGCTGGGAAAATTTCTTCAGGGTTAATGCAAGCTTTTGCTCTTTATCAACTGTGTTTTGCAATGCAACGTAATTTTTGCCATCATTCTGACACGCTATCAAAATAATTTTTTTATCAAAAATCAAATTAGAACAAGCGTTTTTTACAAGTTCAAGTTGAGCCTCTTCAAATCCCAATAATTTTAAGAGCTCTTTTTCAAAAGATATTTGCTCAACATAAGCAACGCCTTGCTCAAGCGATTTTTGAATAAAATACCGAACGGCAGAATTTATACGAAATGAAGACGTTGGCGCAATTGAGAGATCTTGTGCTAGTGCATCTGCTTTTAAAAATCCAACACCCCATAAATGGTCAGCCAAAATATAAGGATTTTTTAAGATTAGTTCACAAGATTTGCTCCCATAAACTTTTATAGCTTTAAGCGCTACTTTTTTGCTTAGACCAATGCCTAGAAGATCTGCTATTAATAAATGTTCGTCATTAAAAAATGCTATTTTTTTTACAAACTCAGCACAAATAGAAGGAGACAATAAATTTGATGATTTTATTTTTTCTCCGCTGGAACGAATCGAAGCAATCGAAGAGTACTCGATTAGGTGGAAAATTTTTTCACAATTTTTTTCGCCAAGTCCTCTAACAAATCCATCTTGCAGGAATTTTTTTAAGCCGACCTGGCGAAATTTTAAGATCATTTTTGTCTTCTTTTAAGATTTAGCCTCTTGTGCAACAGGGTTTACAACTTCTTCTGAACAAATTAATCTCAAAAACTCAGCCAAAAACAAACATTTGTTGGCAAAAACCTTATCTTGAACCTGAACTTCACAATTTGGCAAAGCTTCTTGATCTAACATATAGTAAATTTTCTTGGCAAAACCCGATTTAACAACTAACGCGTCTTTCAAGAATTTATTAAAAAGACGCAACTTTTCATCTTTTGTAACTTTTGCTGTTACTGATTTAATAATTTCATCAACGTTTACACCATGCGTCACGGGCGCAGCTTTTTTCTTCCAAGAATGTGATGCTTCAAAAATTAAATCCACTTTAGAACTAATGGTAACAATGCACTCTCGGACTTCTTTTATAAGCGCTGCATTCTGAGATGGATTTTGCAAAACTTGAACAGAACCTTTGATCACAAGTTCTTCAAAATTGTCAGAAAAAGGATTGATCCCAGCATCATTCATCCAAATCACTACTCGCTTTATTCCATTCATAATTTCGCTTATATGCGATGCTTTGGTTGGATTAGCTAGAAGCTCGTTAACGAGTTTTGCTTCAACTTTAATTTTTTTCACAGGAATTTTTTGGAGGGTTTGAATTGCAAGCAATAAAGCTTGTTCTTGATTTTGAGAACGAGATTCAGACGGAGATTCAGCCTCTTCTGGTCTGTCGCAATTTAATTGATCAACTTGAACATCCAAAAACAATGGGATTGCGGTCTCTTGTTCTGCAAAATGAATCCTTGAGCAACAAGCCAAAACGAATAAAACAGAGATCTTTTTCATAAAAGATTTAAAATCATAATATTTGATATTTTCATGTTATAACATCTTTCCTCTCGAATCAACTTTTGAAGCAGCTTCGGCATTTTTATCGAAAAACAGATAAAAAGGTTGCTTAAAAAAGCCAATAGTTACTCACTGAAAAATAATTTTAATCTTTTGAAAATATTTTTTGATTTTTCTGATAAAAAATTTATACTTCTATTCGTGTTTACCTCTTTATGGGCTAAAACGCTCGTTTTATGGTGGGTGTAGCTCAGTTGGCAGAGCGTCAGATTGTGGTTCTGAATGTCGCGGGTTCGACCCCCGTCACTCACCCCAGTCCTAAAACGGTAACATAAATCTTTTGTCGGGGTGTGGCGCAGTTTGGTAGCGCACTCGCTTTGGGAGCGAGGGGTCGTCAGTTCGAATCTGACCACCCCGACCATTCTTTGATTTATTTGTGCCCGTAGCTCAGCAGGATAGAGCAACGGATTTCTAATCCGTAGGTCATAGGTTCGAATCCTATCGGGCACACCACTTTTCAAATTTCTGTTCTTCGACTTAGAGACACGCGTTCATACACACCCATTAAATTTAAAATTTGACTTTTAAAATTCAGTGTGGATAATTCTTACACCTTATTTTTAAATAACGCACCATGAATAAATCCCTCATAAGGTTATTATTTATTTTACAATCCTGCTCTCACTTAATCGGCTCTGTGCAAAGCGAATTTGAACTAGAGGCAGACCAAAAACAAAATCTGACACTGTACGAATCATACCAAGATGACCAAGAACCCTTAATTGAACCAAAGTGCAATAATTATTCAGCGCTAGGATTAGGCGGGGTTGTGTGTCTTGCGATTGGAGTGTGTCTGTACAAAAAATTTGTGTCACCAAATGCCCTAAATGAAAATGTAAAACCCGCAACAGCGCTCTCGCCAAGACAAACACCAGTGGAGGAACAACCCAAGCTTTCGCCCGAACAAAAGCTTAAAAATGTAAAAAACAACTTCAAAAACTGCCTCAATAAATATTTTCCTGTTACTGATGGCTGGCGCTTATCCATAAACGGCAAAACACTGGAGCCGGGCAAAGACACATACCCATACATATTAGGAAGCACAAGAACTGACGCGTTCCAAATTAAATGGGTAGGCATAGATTCAAGAACAAAATCCCTTTTTGAAACTTTTAACATAAAATACATAGAAAATAGTGATAGTAATACGCGCTTAAAAAACATCAAAATGTTATCTGTAACTATTTTTGAGGAACACGTAGCACAACAAATCGCGGCCTCCGTGGGAGAAAAAAATTTTAATATAACTGAAGAATCAATCGAAAAACTGTCATGGGCGTTGATTTGTGACCTAATGACAGTTGAGCTAAAAAAAGAGGTTATAAAAGGCGTTTTAGAAAAATTTTACACAGACGCCATTGGAACTACGCTAGCCGTGAAGTTTTAGCCCAATTTATTCAAAATTTGATCTTCTATCGGGAGCATGACAGCATGCTCCTCTTCGGTATAGTGGGTGTAGCCAAGAAGGTGGCAAACTCCGTGGATGAGTAATTTTTTTAATCGAGCAAGAAGAAGTTGCTTAAGCTTTTTTGCATCTTGCGCAACTTGCTCCGGGCAAATCACAAGTTCGCCCAGCTCACATTCAAACTTTGTTTTTTGGGGAACAATACCAGGAGTTAAATTTTCAAACGCAGGGAAAGACAAGATATCGGCAACATAATCCTTTTTGCGAAATGCTTTGTTCAAATTTTGAATTTTAGTTTTTCCACACAAAACAATTGTTAAATCGAAGTGATCAACGCTTAATTCTTGCATAATTAGGTGGCAGCTCTTTTTTAAAAAAGCTGCCGATATTGAATATTTTTTTTGCTTGTTAAGTATAGTAATCATTATTTATTCAACCTTAATTTTAATCATTAACGCATCTTGAAATTTGACGAGTTCACTTTGAGCAAAGTTTTCAGGAGCAATCGAGACATTCAAGGATTTGGTCGAACCTAGCAAGGTTGTTTTTGCATCATCATTTTCAAGCATAGCAATAACATGTTTTTTTAAATCAATAACAAGCTCTTTGCTCGATAAGTGAATTGGCAATTCAACTGACAGGGGATCTGTTAAAGTTAAAGGAGCTTCAACACTCAAAATTAAATCGTTGATTTCAGTCTTGAGCGACAGCGCATGCTCACTTTTAAGTTTACGAACCTGGCCTAAAATGTTAACGACTATACTAAAATCAAATGAGTTTTTACCTGCATCGATTTTTGATCCAAATGAAGCGTTGTGAATCGAGTTTCCCTCTCCAGAAAAGAGCGTCAAAAAGATTTCCTCTGTCACAAACGGAATAAACGGAGCGTAAAGCTTTAATAACTCAAGGCCGATCATTTTAAGCACGAATGGTGCGGCTGCACGAGCTTTGGCCGAATATTTCTCAGGATTAAAAAATGAATCTTTTACAAGCTCCAAATAATTGTCGCAAAACGTATGCCAGAAAAAGTGCTCAACCGCTTCAAGAGCTAAACTTGCATCAAATTTTTCAAAAGCTTTGTGATAGTTATCAAGGCAACTATTAAACTCATTCAAGACCCAAATGCTCAATTCGTCAAACTCAGAAACGCTTCCTGGCGCAGACTGAATATGTTCCTTACAGAATTTTAACGCATTCCAGAGTTTTGTAACAAGGCGACCGCCGTTTTTTATTTGCTCTTGGCTAAATGCAGTGTCGATTCCAAGTTTACCTTTTGATGCCCAATACCTAATTGCATCTGCAGAATTTGAAGCAATCAAAGTGTTTGGCTCAAGCGGATTATTGTTCAAAGATTTTGAAATTTTTTGTTTGTCGCTAGTTTGGACGTGACCGGAGATCAAAATATTGGTCCAAGGTAATTTATTTTGCTGATAGGTTGATTTTACAATCGTATCAAATGCCCAAGTCCTGATGATGTCATGAGCCTGTGGTCGAATGCTCATTGGCAAGAATTCACTTGGCTCAAGCTCAAGCATCGCAGCATTAATTTGAGGGGTAGATGCACTTGTTGCCCAAGTATCCATAACGTCGGTATCTGGAGCAATATTTTTACCAGAACACTTTGGACAAGAACCGCCTGGATAAGGTTGCTCTTGAGGATCAATTGGCAAATATTTTTCATCACAAAGCAAGACTTCATTACAATCTTGGCAATGCCAAACTGGAAATGGAATTCCAAAATATCTTTGACGAGAAATGCACCAGTTCCAACTTAAATTTTTAACCCAGTCATCATAACGGCTTTTCATGTAATGAGGCGTCCAATTTAACTCTTCGCCACGTTTCAAAAATTCTTCTTTGTGGTCCAAAATATTAATAAACCACTGATTTAAAACGATATATTCAATTTCACGCTTTGAACGCTCGTAAATTGCCACATCATGAGAAATCAATTTTTTTTCAATCAACAAATTTTCATCTTCAAGCTTTTTTATTATTGATTCTCTGGCCTCTTTTATTTTTAAGCCACCAACAAATGCTATTTCAGATTTAATTTTTCCATGGTGATCAATAGCTTCGAACAAAGGCAAATTGTGACGCTTAAACCAAACTGTGTCCTGATGATCCCCAAACGTTGCACAAAGCACTGCGCCGGTTCCTTTGTCAATCAACACATCCTCATCGCCCAAAATCGGAACCCAATGATTGTAAAGAGGAACTTTTGCTTTTTTACCGATAAGATTCTTATAACGCTCATCGCTTGGATTTACAAAAACAGAAACGCAAGCACTTAAAAGCTCTGGTCTAGTTGTTGCAATTTTAAGAGGCTCCTCATTCTCAACAGCAAACAAAAGTGTTGAAAAATAAGCATCTTTAGAAACAAATTCCAAGTCGGCCTGAGAAACTGTGGTTTTAAAATCGGTACAAAAAAGAGATGGTTCTTTTTTACGTAAAATTAAACCCTTTTTGTAAAGGTCAAGAAATGACTTTTGCGAAACACGACGAGCAAGAGGGGAAATAGTTGTGTAGCAATAAGTCCAGTCAACCGAAAGGCCAATTTTTTGCCACAACTCTTTAAATCTATCTTCGACTTCGACGCATTTTTCTAAGCACTTTGCAATAAATTCTGAGCGCTTGAGATCTTTGCTACGAATTTTCAGCTCTTTTTCAACGTATTTTTCGGTAGGAAGACCATTGTCGTCAAACCCCATGGGATAATAAACATTTTCTCCCGCCAGACGCTTGTAACGAGCAAAAAGATCAGCATGAATGTACGAGTAAATGTGACCGATATGCAAATTTCCAGAGACAGTTGGCGGTGGAGTATCGACGCTAAAAACTTTTTTGACTGAAGTTTTGTCAAATGCATAAGTTTTTTCGTCTAACCACTTTTTAATCAACCGTTCTTCAACTAGTTTTGCGTCAAATCTATCGTTCATTTTTATTTGATAAAATATCTCAACCAAAATTATAGCAATTTTTGTAGCACATGTCTGCGCCAAGTTTTTATCTTGGTTTTAGGTAGGTCAAAATTTCATCAAGGACTTGTTTATCTTTTTCTGATTGATTCCCTTGAGATAGGTTTTTTGTGATTTGATAGAACCTTAAAACGTTGTTGTTGCTTTTATTCAAATAACCCGCTGGAAACATGTCCATTCCAAATTTAGCGCCTAGCAACGCTCCAACAATTGCGCCAATGGTGTCAGTGTCCCAACCTAAGTAACAAGTCATAGCTAAGGTTGCCTTAAATGCTTCTTGCGCATCTGTAAATTTATTTACACAATTAAGCATCAACCAATCAACAGCCTCCATGGTTCCGCCACCCATATCCAAAAAGGTCGCACTAGAAACTTCATTTATATGGCAAGAACACCTTACGTCTGTATTATTTTTAACATCTTCCCACGCTAATTTCCTAAAGGTGCAAATACTAAGATCTTGAAAGTTTATAGTGTTTATTTGCCCCTTAAACTCTTCGTGTATTTTTTTCATGATAGTTGAGGCCTTTATTTGAGCTTCTGTAAAAGAGGCTGTTTTTAGAGAGCTACCATTTACCGCAGGTTTGTATGCCTTGACCGGATTGCATATTAAATTACAAAGATTATCTAGCAAGTTGTTTTCGAAGTGTTCAAAAACACCGTTGTTAGAAGCGTTATTGTGCGTAACCCGACAAAAAACTTGGTTAAGCGAACGCAAAATGCGAGTATTTGTAATTTCTTGGTTTTCAGTATTTGCAGCAGACAAAATTCCACAGAGGCGCATAAGGTTTCCGTTACCGGTGTTTGAACGACTGTCATGATGCGCATTTAGGCCTTTCTTAAAGTTTGCGATCACCTTATTTACTTGCTTTCCTGATTCATCAAATTTCACGTTGTTCTCCCAGCAAATATTAGTTTGTGAAGCAAGAAGAAGCGCTTGTTTAAAGGAGAAGTCCCTATTATTGCTGTATAATTTGCCAGTAGAGCGATAGTTTTCAATAGCCATCATGGTGACGCCAATTTGCTCAGCGTCATCAGTGCCGTGTGAGATAAATGAAAGAGGGTTTTTTTCAAACTTAGCTTTTTGATCCATTTTGATAGCGCTGTCGTCTCGTTTGGATCTGAAACAAAGTGGGCATTGACATTTATTGTATGCCACTGAAGCCCTGCCAGAGCCCTCAAACTGTTGCAGTAATTGGTCAAACATAGCTCCACCGAGAATAGAGGCATATATTTTTTGCAAGCAAGGCGAAAGTTTTTTAATTAGGGGCTGAAACTCTGCTTCAAAATTTGCCGAGTAATACTTCCCTTGAGTGTATTCCATTCCGACTGTATTCATAAACTTCGCTGCAATCTCATTCGAAATCTTAATTTTGTAGGAATCTTTTCTGCCGTCCACAGAGCCAGGAGCTGGCTTGGCAAGATTTCGTGGTGAATACGCAGACCTGGTGTTTTTTGAACCATAAGAACCTTGAATTGTGTGATCAGGCTCATGCTTTACAGTAGATATTGCTTGGGAAATCTGAGTTGCAGATTTTGGCTTGGAAGATGGCGCAGAATTGCCCCGAAGCCTATGAAGTACTCTGGACAATTCTCCCCTCAAATCATCTCCCACTCTAGAAAAAGCATTTTGTGCGTAATGAATAGAATCTCTTACAACTAGCCAATCGCCACGATTCATATCAACTGAAATTTCATAAAAATGTTGCCGAGGCTGCGAATAAACTATAGCAACAAGCTTTTTGCCCTCAAACAATCTTTTCAAAGAAAGGCGTACGTTTTTAAGTAGATATTGTTGCTCATTTTCGCTTGCATTAGTAAAAAAATGATGCTTTAAAACATCATCAAATTTTTGAAGAGATTTTCCTTTAGATACCCCAGCGCGATTCTCATGAAACTTAAATTTAAAAATAGCATCGCCAGAACGGCCGGGGGTTGTATTTATGACTTCAATATATCCGTTACTCATTTTACCCAACGCTGTTTCGTAATTCAGCGGAACATATGCCGAAGTCATTAAATTTTTACCAACGAAAAACTCATTTAAAATAAAGGCAAGCATTTCTTCGGTCATCGCAGGCATGATAGCCTTGTCTTTCAAAAGACCCGATTTGGCTAAAAAATTATTAAATTCTAAAATGTCGATTCCGCCAGGCCTCAAATAATCAGCTGCGGTAATTTTGTTTCCTACGCGAGTAACCGATTGATTGCTGTTTAAATATTTTTCAAAAGCATTAAAACATGTACCTAAAATATCATTTGCCGTATCACCATTTTGAATATCTGATTGTACTAGAAGATCATCCATCAGCGCATGTGCAAGTGCAAAAATTGAACATTGATTTGCGCCTTGACCCAAAGCGTAAATCTTATTTGCAGGTCGGCCACGAACCGCAGGTTTTGGACTACGAACTTCAGCAATGGTTTTTTGAACTGATTCCCTTAATGTTGCAATGGTCGGCTTTACACTCTGATCAGCCACATGAATTCTTTCTGGCAATCGAACCCTTTCTCCACGAGCATAAGCGCTAGCCAAATCGCCTACATTAGGTTTTATTGAGGTAATAGCTTTGCCTACTTGATCTGGGTTTTGATGTTTATTAAAATGCATCACCGATGGATTATAATTTACTGTAGCATGCCTAGCCATTGTTGCGCCCTTTGTGCGATCAGCAAGAATAGGCTGAGGGCCAACTGCAGGGGCAGAAACCTGCTTTGTTAAAGTTGCTGGAACAAACTCTGCCGCAGGGGTAATAACAGGCAAGTTAGGATCGAATCCAGTCCCAGATAATTGCACAACCTCGGGCATTACGTCGCTAGAGTCGCTTTCTTGGCCTAGAACATGACTCTCTGGGCCACGATCAGGTTTAATCGCATGATGCAGCACGTCAATCATAATTGGCTGAGAAACGACTTCTGCTGGCCTTGAAACCAATGGAGAAACAACAGGCCTTTGCAAAATTTTTACTTGTACCAAATTTGGGCTTTTTAAAATATTTTCAGGAATTTTGTACTCATCATCGTTGTAAAAATAAATACATTGAGTTGTGCGGTGTTTTATAGCCATTTGCCCGATTGACGCAAAGATGCGCTTTTTTCTTGATAATAAATCTGGCGCAACAACTATATGCACAGAATTTAGGATTTCCTTAGGACCAGGATTTGGATTTCCTTGCTCCCCAATAAAAATACCTTCAATGTAATAATTTTTTGCCTGAGAAAGTTTTTGCAAAACCTCATAAATGCTATTACTTTGAGACAATCGGTTGCCGCTGGCATCCAAGATTATTTCCATCGTATAACCATAAGGCCTGGCTTGGTAGTCTAGCGCGCAAAAGACAATAGCGTTTTTAGCTATTTTTAATGGCTTAATTACTCTACTAGCTATCTCTTTAGCAATTGCTTTGCGCTTAGCAAGGTACGATTTTATAGAAGGAACAGATTTAATTTCAAATGAAAAACAGAGTGCCAACAGTAACCAAAAACTGGATAAAAATTTTTTTATTTGCACAAAATTAATAATAGAGGCCCTTCTAGAAAAATAAATTAAACCTAGGAACAAATAGCTATTTTTTAAAAAATCGATATTTAAAATGACAAAAAATTAGTTTTTTTACTGTTTCATAAAAAATAAAAGCAATAAATCTGCCGCAACCCTGGAAGATCTATTTTTTTCTTAGGCCTTTTTTAAGCAAACCATTGTCAAACACAACTGCTTGAGAATAATTTGAAGCAAATTTAGGCCTGCGGTAATGAAAATTAAAAAGTATATTTTTATAATAACCCTTTTTTGTCATATCCGCTCAGCAAAACCTCAAAGTGAATCTATCTTGGCTCAAGCGAAAGCTAAAATAAAAAGCATCATCTCGCCCCAAACAAAATTAAAAACAAAAAAATACCCAGAGTTTTATGTTCTAAAGCAAGACAAAAATAAAGCCGATGCCTTTTTAAAACAAATACCAGAGCTCGTAGAGCAGGTATTAAATTTGCTCGAATTATTAAAAGGATACAAATCAATATACGGGAAATTAAGCGCTTCGGTTCTTGATAAAATCGGCGGGGTTAAAGACCAAATATCAACAATAAATAAAGCCGTTGATGAGCTAAACCCTGCATTTCAAGATTTAACAGATAAGTTCAACAAGCAGGCCGCAACGCAAAATTCACTTGAAACAAAAATCAGCTCCTTAGAGGCTGAAAAAAAAGCAAATGAAAAAACCCGCGAAAAGACTAGCGCAATGATTGATAGCACGCTAAAAAAATTAATCATATTAAGCAAAAATGAGTCGAATGCAAAAAGCATTCAGTTAGCGTTCGAAGACGCCGAATCGTCAATTATACAAATGATAAATGCGATCGGCGACCAACTAGAAATCATAAACGCACAACTAGCTAGCTCAAACTTGCCAAACGCCATTAGAAATCAACAAATTGCAGCCCAAGAACAAGCTCAGCTTCAGGCGGCATTTAAACAAGAAAAAAAAGCGCTATCTAATCAGATTGAACAGCTAAAAAAAACTGTTAACTCTCAAGAAGAACAGCATAACAATAATAGCAATAATCTAAGCCAACAACTGCAGTCTGCAAGTGCAAAAAACTTAGAACTAGAAAAAGAACTGGAAAACCAGAAGAAAGATTTTACAGAACTAGAAAACTTTATCAATCAAGATATTGCTGCGATAGAAGCGATTGTTAATGGAATAATATCCGTAGTTGCAAACATAAATCCAGTCTCGCAAGAGACAAATAAATTAATAGAAAAAATGGATGCAATAAAAAAAGAGACAAATATTCTTGAGCAAAGTCTGGAAGATGCAATGTCTGAAAAAAATGCATTAAAAAAATCACTTGGAGAGACTAAAAAAGAAAATGAATCGCTCCAAAAATCAGCACTAGATCAAGCATCCAAAATAGCTGAGTTACAAAAAAAAGCCGAAGCCTTGGATGCATCACTCAGTCAAGCAATTCAGGGATTACGCAAATCTGACCTTGAAAAACAGCAAATGAACAACTTTATCATGAACTTAACAGGCGAAAAAAACGAGATCGCAGCAGCATTGGAGAAAGCTAAAGCAGACCAAGATCAAGCAACCGAAGAAGTAAAAAACTTAAACGCCGAACTTCAAAAAATGGCCGCAGAAAAAAGTGCACTAGAAAAATCTGCTTCACAGCTCAGTGGAGAAAATGGGAATCTTAAGCAATCTCAAGCAACACAAAATGCAGAATTACAAGATGGAAAACAAGAAATCAAAAAACTAAAAAATGACCTGACTAATCTAAAATCAAAATCAGCACAAACAGAAAACGCGCTTGCCTCACAAGTTCAAAATTTAAGAAACATCTCAAATGAAAGAGACGGTCTAAGGTCAGCGCTTCAACAGCAACAAATGGCGCAGCAATCTCTGATGATGCAGCTAAACCAAATGCAAAGCGATCGAGCAAATTTAATTTCGCAATTACAACAATCTCAATTTGCTTATCAGCAAATGATGTCTCAATTTAGCGGAATATCTCAGGCTTACAATCAACAACAATCAATGTTGCAGCAACTTTCGATGCAACTTCAATCTCAGGGTTCCAGAATTAGCCCAGAGATGATGATGCTACAATCCCAAATTGGAGCCTCAATGCAGGCATTTGGATTGGCTCTTTCGCAGCAGCAGCAGAATCAAAAAGACCTTGAAACTCAATTAGCAAACCAAAAAGCTGACTTCGAAGCCAAAAGACAAGATGATAAATGGATGAACGATACCAGAGCTCAGGTTACAGCTTTAAATGCATTAAATAAATCAACCTCAACCACACAATCGCCGCAATATAGCCAACCAACCTCTGGCTACCAAAACCAACCTTTATCAACTTTCCAGCAACAACCCTATTCTCAAAACCCGGCACCAGGAAACATAAGTAGATCTGACATCAATTTAGTTGATAGTGATGGATTTTGGGCTAAAGCCAAACAAGAAATGATGCAATTACAACAAACCCTACAAAGAATAGACGAAAGAGGAAGTAAATAATGAAAAAATTATTTTTATACGCAGGGTTATTTAGTTCGCATCTTTTTGGATTTGATTACACTAACAAAAATATTATGACCATGCTGGCCCCGGGTAAAGACTTGTTTATGAAAGATTTGGGATGGAGTGAAATTCAGCGGGACCTTGAAAACAAACGCAACTGCTTTGGCACAGTAAGCGTTCAAACCAGTTTTTTCTATTCAAAAATGTTAAGCCGCAAAAAAATTGGAGCCTACTTTGGGCTAAAAGAAAAAAACTCTTTCACCTTCAAAGGAGGCAAGCTCTCTGGTGCAGACTTTGACTCAAGCTCGTTAATCCACGATGCCATTTATGATGGATACAGATTTCAACTTGATAACACAGATATTTACCAATACGTAAAACCATCATCAAGCACTGACTCCGGAAGCGTTTTTGTAGTTCAAGATGATTTAATAACAACAACACCAGGGCCCTTTTCAGACCAAAATTTAAACATCAACAGCGCAAATCAAGATTACGAAGATTTTATTGGCGTTCCAAGAGCGCTTAGCGGAGAACTAACGCTCATGCCTGAGCAGCAAATTTGGGGCATGATCACATCGATATATTTTGCAATACAACCTAACATGTGGCTGGACATCTCTATTCCCGCGATAAAAATAAAACAATGGCTTAGCCCTCAAGTTGAAGAGCGAAAATTTAAAAACGCAAACTCCCCTGTTGAAGGAATTTCTATTTTGGACATTCTATCGGGGACCGCTAAACCTTCAAAAACCAATATCGACAACCCCAACCAACAATCACCACTAAATTTTGCAAAAATATCTCAAGAAAAGCTTGATAAACTAACGATGGGGGACCCGGACATAACATTTGGATATCGAATTTTAAACGACGAGAGATTTGACTGTGATGGATTTGTTAGAATTTCCGTACCAATAGCAGAAAAAGTTGATCCTGAGTACCTGTTTAACCCGCAAATTGGAAACAACGGACATGCCGGACTTGGTGTTGGAATAAAAGGATCTCTTGATGTCGCAAAAGATTACAATGGCTTGAACTTAGAAGTAACTTTTGGCTCAAACGTAAATTACTGGTTTGGAGCAAGCGAACTTAGGACCTTAAACTCGTATTCTGATCGAGGAATAATTTTACCTTGGCAAAAATACATGCTAGCTGCACAAATTAACAAAGCATCGGCAATGGAGCCTATCGCCAACATCACAACAACCGACGTTGACGTCTTCCCTGGATTTTCAGGCGAGACATACATAAACCTTTGTGTAAAACATCCATGCTTCTTTGCAAACTTAGGATTTTCCACCCAATTTAAACAAGCCGAAAAAATAAATCGCCTTCCTTGGGCAAAAGACGGACTCTACGGAACACCTTCAACATTTAGGTACCGAACCGACCAAATTTATGACCCAAAAACGTTTCCCTTCGGAGAAATTGACACAAGCTCCATCACAGCAAGCGAACTGGATTTGAGTTCAGCATCAACACCAGGGTTTGTGGCTAATACTGTTTTTGCACAGGTAAATTACTACGAAGAATCAGATAAAAAACCTTTTTTTGCCGGCCTTGGACTTGGATATCAATTTTCCAACGAAAACTCCTGTCCCGACAAAATTTCGGTTTGGCTAAAACTCGGAATCGCGTTTTAAGCAAACTGCGTTTTTTGAGAAAAAAGATCGTTAACTAAACGCTTTTTGTAAAATAAAAAAAAGATTATATATTCAGAGTAAAAATACTCCACATCTCGTAATGCAAACAAAATTAAAATTAATCCTCGCAATCTTAATCTCATTTACCAGCGAACTCAATTTTGATAGTGACATAATAGTAATGAAACATGATGGTACTTTAGACTGTAAAAAAAGCGATGATGTAATTAAAATTCCTGAGCATTTTAATTCTATCCAAGTTAAATCATTAGAAACCATTTTGTCTGAATGCAAAGAACTCATTTGTAAAAAATGCACAATGTCTCAAGAAACTAAAGACAGAGTTATGTCATGCAAAATTATAATAGAAAGACAACCCTTAGATGCGATCATCTCGACTAGCTATATGAAAATTAATAATTCTACACCTCAGTGCATAATAAGCATAAATCCTTTTTATCTGGGGTTATTAATAGACGAAGAAGGCTATGAATTGTTGCTAAAAGCACAACTTCTTCATGAATTTGGGCATATTTTTTTCAACGACTTGAAAACAATAGAAGCACAAAAGAAAGAACTCCAGGATAAAGACAGCGAAACCTTGTTAAAGCTAATCAACACCGCTTGTATTGAAAACGGATTCGAGCCAAATTTGATAAAAAGCTACATACAAAAAGAAAAAATTAATGAATCCAAAGAAATGTTAATTGCGCTAATCCACAATTTACAAATTCGCCACAACGAAAGAAGAGCTGATCTTTTCGCTGCAACCATGTTAGAAAAAGGCGTTGCAATGCAAGGATTTAAAAGATTCTTTAAATTATCTAGCGATATAATGCCAGGATATGACGATGCTGCTGGATCACTAAAAGACGACCACGATCCTGACAAGTTGCGACTTGAATTATTTAGTTTACACTCGAATGGAAAAATAAAACTGAATCTTGATTCAGGCAAGATCGAAGACGTTGCAAAAAACAAAACGATGTCTCCAAAAGAATTAAAATACATTCTAGAAAAAAACTCTCTGGACTATTTAAAAGGTAAAAAATTAATACTTGCAACTTTTGGCTGTATATTATTTTGCACGGCTGGATGCTTTATTGTTAAAACAAACAAAAAAAAGAGTTGCCCTTGGATGACGATGTGTCACCTAATGAAGAAAACAATCAAATAGAAGTCGAGCAAGAAGCATAAATTTAAAATTTGATTTTTAAATCTCCATAATGCATTCAGGCAAAAGCGGTTCTCTTACGCTCAGGACCGCTTGCCTTCTAAAGTATGCACTAGATAAAGAGTCTTTTTACTAGGAATTAATCAACTCGACTATAAAAGGTCTTAAATTCGGTTCCGCTTTTTAAGAAAAAGGTCTTTTTTTATCCTGCCGACTAGCCATAAACGAAGCCTAGCGGATTATTTTAAAAGCTGTCATCCTCGATTTATCGGGGATCCAGGCTTAAACTTTCCTTATCAGACTCACATGATTCTGTACCTGATAGAATAAAGCTTATTTGGCTGGCTCAAAGTGACAAAATAAGCCTTAATTTATCAACCGGAGAAATAATACACTCGGCTAACGAAGAGCCAATCTGTACAACCAAACTCGTAAAAATGATTAAACAAGAAAATTAACCAAAAGATTCCAGATTAGATTATTTGCAAAAAACCAAAACTATATAAAGACTCTTTAGCCAAACCGTAAATTCCTTCCTCGACAAAAGTTCAGTTTGGCTAAAACTTGGAATCGCGTTTTAAGCAAACTGCGTTTTTTGAGAATATATTAAGGCAAAAAAAGCGCGTTTTGACGACCATCAAGATTTTTAATAAGGTTAATCCCAAATGACAGATATAAACAACATGTACAAGCGACTCATATTTGTAATCATATTTTTTGTTAATAATTTAAATTTAATTGGATTATTAGAATTTTATACCGGTAAAGTTGATGTTAACACTGGCACATCAGTATCAAAAATAAAAACCTTAAATAAAATTGAAGGAAAAAGCATTGATATAAAGACACATGATCAATCGGTAATAAAACTAGATCTAGACAAGCTAGGCGGACTTATTAGTGAACTAAAATTTAAATTATGCCGAGAATATCCTATAAGCAAAGAAATAAGTAATCGTATTTTAATGACAGGAATTTTATTTGGCGAAATAGAAATCGCGCCAAACTTTTACTTTTTTGTAACAAGTCCATACAGGAGTTACATAGTGTTAAGCATCAAAGAAATTGATACAACCATTGTTTCAGAAAATGAACTTTATGCTTTTATAACAAATCTTGTAGCACACGAATTTGGCCATATATATTATTGTGATGAAAAAACCAAAGAAAACACTAAGGCATCTCTCATAAGAAATTTCCAACGAAATCCAGACAACCTAGAAAGATGTCTAAGACGCGCTCTAGAAAATGAAGGGTTAAACTATATCCCTCCGGATAACAATGAGATACTAGAAGTAGTCCCAGAACAGTACAAAGAAAATCCCAAGTTTTGGTATGATGTTAATTTATTCGAAAATCTGTTATTTCGCCGGAATGAACGCAGAGCTGATTTATTTGCTGCAAAACTAGTAGGTAGCGACAACTACGCTGATTCGCTTAGAAAAGCTTATACTCTAATGGAAAAAGATAATGCTAATTATTCAAATATCGAGGGATCCATCTTTGACTGTCATGATTCTCAAGAAGAACGAGACTGGATGCTTAGGTTAAATGAGCACAAATACTTTTCATTGGATTTAACAAGCGGTAAAATTAAGTTATTACTCGATGCAGAAAACGGGCAAATTAAGTTATGCCAAAAAAAAAACTCAATACTTAATTTAGCGACCCTGAAAAGGCTAATTGAAACAATTGAAACAAATTATTAGAAAAAAGCCGGACAAAAAACGTTCGGCTTGTTAAGTCTCTCTTATGTTTTCAGAAACAAGCGGTTCTCTTACGCTCAGAACCGCTTGCCTAAAATCTTGAGAACAGGCGTTTAAATCGACCAAGTCAACCTTTATGGTCAAATTGGATAGGTCTAGCATTTATTTTAAGTCACCAAGATCAAAGCTTTCCTTCCAGTGTTGTTATTAAATCGCACAGCTCAATAGAAAAAGAATCGAACTAAGCAACTAAAGCCTCCAGGTTTGATATCTCGTAAGTATGCGAAGCCATGTTGCTCAACTCCTGAAACCTAAACCAAATCGCAGGATCTTTAATTAATCCGGCAACAGAGGCCTCTCTAAAAACCTCCCTTGGGGTCGAACACTTAATCCCGCCAACCTCTAAATAATTTTTTAAGGCCTTCCAAGAAAGCTCATAGCAAAATTCGAACGCCTGACTAGCTCCCATTTGGTCTCTCTCATCAACCATGCCTATTCGCACTTTTTCAAAAACGGCCCTTTCCCGAAGCAAGCTATTTAAATTTAGAGTTTTTCCCATATTATCGAATTATTTTTGAATAATTCTCTCACACAACCACAGAAAAAAAAAGCTTATTAACCATCAACTTCATAATGCTAGTTGAAATTGACAAAATAGGGAAAAAGCCTTTTTTAGAAAAAACAGCTAAACAACAATGAAAAATTTGCTCTTTTACAAAAACTTCTTATTTTTATAGGTGTTACAAACAATTCTCTCAAATAAATGCACTTTATCTTGTTAACAATACTTTTTTCGACAGCAATATCTTTCTTATCAGCAACAACGTTATTTTTTCAAGAAGAGCCTAATGGTGAGATGACACTAATCGAAAACAGCCCTACAGAACAAACCATTAATATCCCTTCCATAGAATTCGAAAACGGCGACGTTACTCCTACAAGAATTATACCATTGTCATTTCTTGAAAATATTGTTGATGAGCTAAAATCAAAGATCTTGGATCATGCAAATATAGATGACAAAGCTCACTCACACGTTCAAAATACAATGATTTTAATTATGCCTAAAAACCATGAATCTATATGTTCAGGAGTCTCTGAAGACCAAGGATTTATTAGAATCGGATCTTGGTTTTTAAGTGTTCTGGATTTTAGCAATCAAGAGAACTTAAATTACTTAAAAACATACTAGCCCATGAGTTCAGCCACATTTTTTTTAATGACAATGGACGCTCAAAAGAACTAAAGAAAAAAATTAAATCAATGCCTTGCTGTGAAATATCAAAATATATCCAAGCAAAGGTTCAAAAATATGGATATGAATTAAATGTAGAATCGAGAACTTTTAAAGATTTAGTAGTCATTAATGATCGCTTATCTTCAAAAAAAATGGAACGTAGAGCAGATGTTTTTGCAGCACAATTAGTCGGGGCTAATAACTTTGCAATCGCATTAAAAACACATCACTCTATCCTAGACAAGTACCGCCCCGTGGAAAAAAATACAAGAGGCAGCTTAGAACACGACGATCATGACACTCTTGAACAAAGAATTGCGCTATTAGATTTATACGAATCTGGAATACTTTGTCTTAACCTTAAAACCGGCAAAATCGAGTTGAATTATGATAAAAAATCTATATCAGCCAAAGAACTAAAAGCCATGATCGAAGAACGAGAACAAAAGCTCCTGGCAAATCCATTCACTGTTATAAAAAAAACTTATAGGCCACACAAAAGGTTTTATATAGCACAAGAGCCCGAAACAGCCTCGAGATTAGAGCGGCTAGCGGGATTGCATTGTTAATAAATAAAATGATTGGAAGAAATGCTCATCTCAAAACAGCATCATTATCCAAATCAACAATCAACGCTTAAGAATAGCTATAACTTCAAAACATTTCTGTTATGAAAATTATTACAACCTAATAATTTAAAAAAGCTATTTTTATGGATAAATAGGTCGGACAGACCCATGTAAATTTTTTATTAATAACTCTTATTAATATGAAAGAGCCACACAAATCTTTCATCTATGATTAAACAACTTGCGCTATTTACAAGCATTACTTTTAACACTTCAATTTCAGTCAATTGCACAACCCCTTGCGAAGACCTTTTTTACATTGCAGATGTAATGGACCAAATGCAGCCATATAAAAATCCAATTTCAAATAAAGAATTGATCACAAGCAACACGATTCAATTATTAAATCACGAAAACAAGGATCTTAAGCTAGACCTTGCTCTTTTTGGCAGAAAAATTAATGCCCTTAAAAAAAAGATTCTGTCTCTAAAAAATTTAACAGACAAAACAATAGATTTTATTTCAAATGCCAAAATTATTTTTGCAAAAAATAAAGAACATTCATCTTCATGCATAGATATACAAGCTAGGGCAATCATAGAATATTACGATGAATCTAGAACAAAGATGAGAGAAGCCGAAAATCCCCATATCCTTATAAATATACAAAAAATCAATACCCAAATTATTCCAGAGGAAGAACTTTGCACAATTCTAACAAATTTATGTGCACACGAAATGAGCCACATATTTTACAGAGACGCTCTAAATACAGCTGCAAATTTTAGAGCCTTAGAAATAGCATTTGATAACAATGCACTAAACATAGATGATGTTTTAAAAGACGCGCTCTATAAAGAAGGATTCAACGTAAAACCCAATGCTAAACTAAACAAAGAAATTAAATTAACCTTGATTAAAACAATGTTATGTCGCCCGAAAGAACGCAGGGCTGATATTTTTGCAGCGTCTTTAGTTGGGTCAAAAGATTATAGCGACTCAATACTAATTCTGTACGAACACGAAATGATTGCAAATCCAAAAAGTTATGCAGAGGATTCAGGAAGCGCCATAGACACGCATGATACCCTAGAACAAAGAATCGCTTTACAATTTTTATATCACTCTAAAAAAATAGATCTTTGCAGGCATGCCGGAACAATAAATCTACAAAAAAAAGGGCCTGCACTAAATGAGATTGCTCTAAAAGAGCTCATAAACAAAGCCCTTAATCAAGATACATAAATAAGTATTAACAAGAGCACACCTCTGCGATTGACAAAATAAGAAATTGCATTGATGCTAAAAAATATAAATTTACAAAATCAAAATGATAATTTTTCTTATTTTAGCTTTGACATTTTTTACAAATACATTCGCAGAATGCGCAAATCAACTGTTAATTGACAACAATTGTTACTCGCAAGAGCAAATCTGCATACTTGCAGATTTAAAGATCATCATTGACTCTGCAAAGGTGTACGAAGACACAACCTTAACCAGAACGGCTTTAGTAGAAGCGCAAGAGCGCACCTTTAGCTTAAACGTGCAAGACTTTAACGATCAAATTACAAAAGCAAAGAGCGACCTTCTCAAATGCGCAACATTTGATGAATCTATCCGGATAAACGTTGAAAACACGAAAGTAATTTTATACTTCTCAGAAGCTCATGACTCGACCATACTATTCTTAAACGCTTGCGAAGAACATAAAAAAATTCATGAAATTTGCGGCGAAAAAAACATTATCATCGTTAGACTCGGTCTTAACGAATGTTATTTCAAGGAAATAGACAAAGACCTCTTAATCGCTCAAATAATTTCTTTCTTGGCTGTTGTTGCGACAAACGAGTTCGAGAAAGCAAAAGCTTTTGTTAACGAGCTTGAAAATCAAGACATTACAACAACCTGGGCCATACAAAATAATATACTTGAAGTTTCGTGCACAGGCTCTCAGGGCTTGACCCACAAGGAATCATTCAAGTTAACAGAGCTGCCGCTAGATGCAGAATTTTTTAATTACATCGAAAAGAACGGTGCTGAGATTGTCCAACTCGGATGCGCAAGAGATTTGTGTAGGCGATTAATTATACTCACTGCACAAACTAAAGGGTTAGATTACTACATCCAAGCTTTAGAACAAGAAATTCAGAACCTATTTACTTATTACACACCTGATCAAATCAGAGACTTGATAAATAAATCAATTTTAATGTCTACCGACAACGCTATCCATACACTGGCTATGATAAAGCTTGTTAAAAACGGAGTCATCGGGCTAGGCGAAAAAGCTGAAAACATTATATTTAAAGAAACCAATAAAATCCTATCCACTCAAGAGCTTAAAGAATTACTTTATCCACTGGTAGAAGAAATTCAGCTACCAAGTTTGCCAGAAGACACGGCAACAAATACAGATGAAAACGAACTAACGACTCCAACAGAATAATCTTTTAAGGGGAGGCCTATCCTCCCTTTTTTTGACGAAACTCCAACAAAGCTTCGATTAATAAAATCAGGAACAAAATCAAGCAAAAGGGTTGCTTCATTTTTTTTAAATTTTGCCCAAAACAATGATCTTTGTTATAATTCCAAATAGCAAAAAAGTCGTTGAAAGTAAAAATGAGCGTAGAAAAAAAAAATCAAGATTATACCGCCCAGTCTATTAAGGTCCTAGAAGGGTTAGAAGGGGTTAGAAAGCGCCCCGCGATGTATATTGGGGGAGTTGGCATAAACGGCCTTCATCACCTGGTTTACGAAATTGTTGATAACTCTGTGGACGAAGCACTTGCCGGACATTGCACAAATATCGAAGTCATTTTACACAACGACGGGTCATGCTCCGTCCAGGATAACGGTCGAGGAATTCCTACAGACATGCACGAAGGCGAAGGTATATCTGCAGCTGAAGTCGTTCTGACAAAACTTCACGCTGGTGGAAAATTCAGCAAGGACTCATACAAATTCTCTGGAGGTCTTCACGGGGTCGGTGTTTCGGTTGTAAACGCACTTTCCAGCCACCTGCAACTTGTAATTTGCAGAGATGGGAAAAAGTTCGAGCAAGAGTATGCTCAAGGAAAACCTCTCTACGCATTAAAGCAAATTGGTAAATCAGCTGAAAGAGGAACATTCGTCAAGTTTGTGCCAGATGCTGAAATTTTTTCTACAACAGAATTTAACTTTGACGTTTTAGCTTCTAGGTTCAGAGAAATCGCGTTCTTGAATAAAGGACTCACTATCAAGATTATTTCTTACATATCCAACCAAGAGCTTGTATTTTTCTTTGAAGGCGGAATCTCATCGTTTATTGAACACATCAACCAAAAGAAAACGGTCCTCTTTCCACAAGTTATCAGCATGGCAAAAAGTGATGACAACTATGTTCTGGACTTTGCGTTTCAATACAATGACTCCTATCAGGAACAATCTTATAGCTTTGTGAACAACATTCGCACAGGTGAAGGCGGAACTCATGAAGCAGGATTTAAATCTGCTCTGACAAAAGTTTGCAACAAATACGTGCAACTCTACAACATGTCAAAAGAAGAATCTCTTTCAAGCGATGACGTACGAGAAGGCCTTGTTAGCGTATTGAGCATCAAGGTTCCAGAGCCTCAGTTTGAAGGGCAAACAAAAAACAAACTCGGCAACGCTGAAGTAAAGGGCATTGTTGATTCTTGGATTTATTCATTTTTGGATATTTTCTTTGAAGAAAATCCTGCGATTTGTAAAATAATTCTTCAAAAAGGTATTTTGGCCCAGCAAGCAAGGCTAGCTGCCAAAAAAGCTCGCGAAATCTCCCGTAAGAAAAATATTTTTGAATATTCAGTTCTTCCAGGAAAGCTTGCCGATTGCTCCGAAATGGACCCAGCATCAACAGAACTATACCTGGTAGAGGGTGAATCCGCTGGCGGTACGGCAAAGCAAGCTAGAGACAGATTTACACAAGCTATCTTGCCTCTACGCGGGAAAATACTTAACGTTGAAAAAACAACTATCGCAAGAGCTCTAGGCAACAATGAAATTAAGGATTTAATTACCGCAATTGGCGCTGGAATTGGTGAAACCGATTTTAATCCAGACAAAGTTCGCTATCAAAAAATTGTTATCATGACAGATGCTGACGTCGACGGAGCACACATCAGAATCCTGTTATTAACATTCTTCTTTAGGTACATGAAGCCTTTAATCGAAAAAGGATTCTTGTACATTGCTCAACCGCCTCTTTACAAAGCTAAAGTAGGAAAACATGAACAATACCTAAAAGATGAGTTTTCATTGAAAGAATTTATTTTTAATTGGATCAAAAAAAATATTTCAATTTCCTTCACCGCTGACGCGCAATCCGTTTCGGCAGCCGAAATAGAAGTGTTCTTAGAAAAATTGAAAGTTTACGAAAAAGAAATTTTAGAAGTTTCTAATAAAGTTGAAATTCCTGCCAACTTAATCCAAGAGTTAACAAAGTTTATTTTCACAAACGACGAAGTCATTAGCGAAGAAAACCTTTCGTCATTCTGCGAAAAAGTTAACGAAAATTGCTCTTTTAAACTAATCACAAAAGAAGAAGAGGATAAAAAAGACTTTATTTTCCTTGTTGAAAATGAAAAAGAGTTCAAGCTATGCAAAGGCTTTTTGATTAATGAACTGCTAATCTTGCTAGCTCACTACAAAGAAATTCATAAGTTTGACCAGGAAATGTTGATTTCGTTGATCGACAAAGACGCGCACGAAATTTCAAAAGGACTACTTGATGCTTCAAACAAATTAATAAAGCTTGGGAAGTCCATTTTGTCATTACAACGTTATAAAGGTCTTGGTGAGATGAACGCAGAGCAACTTTGGGAAACAACCATGGATCCAAAAGTTAGAGTTCTTCTCCAAGTGACTATTGACGATGCTATTTACGCCGACGCTTCATTCTCTGCCCTCATGGGTGACGATGTAGAACCTAGGCGCGATTACATCGAAAAACATGCGCTCTTTGTAAGAAACTTAGACGCTTAAAAGATAAAAAAGGGGGCTGTTTTTTGCAGCCCCCTTTTTCAATGTTCAGACCTAGAATCGTAAAATGCTAATTCATAGCCTCACAAATTTTTAACAAAAAGCGTCTCCACAAAGACTTTTCGCAAAAATTATTATTTACATATGATGGATCAAGAAATTTATTTGTGGGGAAGTAAATTGATAATCCACAAGATTCTCTAAATTGATTGCTTGCCACGTTTTTTATGACAGAGCTTTCTATGGTAGCATGAGCAAGTCTTAAGCGAGCCAACAAATCAATAATTCGTTCATCAACCTTTTTAGATTTTAAAAACGCATCATCATAACCCAAAAAGTTATTAACATTTTTAAAAGCAGAAACATCATGACCAAGATTTTCTTCTAATATTTTCGCACCAAGCCATCGAAGCATAGAGCATGAATCAACATAAACTTTCACTGAAAACTGTAAACAAGACTTTCTCGCTTTTAGAATAGCATTAATCAGGCTGTGGCCAAAATTCGAAAAGTTGTCTTGCAATCCAAGCACAACACCATCAAGAGCAGAGCAAATTTGATCAATTTTAGACAAGTCTATTGCGGATTGAGTGTAATAAGGAGTTTTTTGTTTGTAACATAGCTCAAAACCTTTTACAATTTCACAAGATAATTCTTTAGCGCTTATTGTAGGCTTATTAGATACGGCGCGCATAATGTAGGCGTAATCCCAGCCTTTTGCCAGCTCTAGTTCTTCAGAACCAACCATGTAAAGAGCATGATCTTTTGCGGTATGAGCAATTTCTGTCATAGCTTGATAACAAGCATCAAATCCAAGCACATCTATTTTATGGCCAAGCTTGGTGTGAATCTCTTCAAATACATGCTTTAACTGCTTATTATTTATGCAAGTTTTATTCACTTCATCAAAACAAATTGCTCGATCATCTCCGCGACCCATGAGTAATTGGGTTTGCGCATTCGCAAAATTCCACATTTCATTAAAATCAATAGCTGGATTTCCAAGAAGATCGGTATTATCAACCATGTACCTCAATGGATCTCCGTACATAGATTCTATGGCACCACTACCGTGGTTCCAAAAAACTACACAAACTTTTTTTGAAGGATACTTGGCAATACCATAAGAAACAAAATCAATCATTTTTTGCGCCGCATCACGAGGATTTTGCACGTTAGAATAGTCAACAAGGTCAATTTTCCCATTTTTTAAGTAGTAACGCCATGCGCCCTTTTGATCAACCTGATCCCATTGAACTAATGCATGAACCTTGTCTGATTTTAGATTTTCAGAAATTTCTTTCAAGTTTTCTGCTGCATAAGGAGCTAAGTTATTTCTTGCAGCAACATATATCAAAAAAAGCCATTCTGACGCTGGATCAGCATTAGGCTCTCCTTGCAAAAAGGAAGCATTCGATCCTGATTGAAGGGGCGACGCGGCCTGAACTATTTTACCTTGGGCTGGATAAGGACTTTTCCTTTTATTAAGAATGGCTTTAGAGTCTCTTGATAAAAGAAAGCCTCCACCAAAAAGAAAAACTAATGCCAAGTTTATCTTTTGCTTTGAGAACAACATTTTTTCCTGCAATTTTTAAATATGCCCCAGACAGGCCTTTTAATTTAAAAATATTTAGATTTAAAGTCGATAGTCAAAAAAGATAGTACAAAGCCAATGTCAAAAGCTCTTTTTGCTTATTTATTAAATTTTTAACCCATTAAAAAAGATATTTAATCACTCTTTTGATTATAAAAATATCTAATAAGCTGATTGTTTAATCGCTCTTTTATAATCTCCAAAGAATTATTATCTGGCAATAAGGGTACATCTACATAGGCATTTGTTATTTTGCCCGAAGGAGAGTTTGCATTCACAAGCACTCTAAGAATAAAGACTTCGAGCTGCCCGCTAGATTGGCGGTAAGGCGCTACCTTTAAGGATTTTATGAACACCTTTGCTTCACCATAGGCATTTTCCTCAACAAATTTATTAAACTTGTCCCAAAGGCCTGAATCTGCATTAAAAATCTGATTTTGACCTAGTAATGGCGCATTTTTAGAATTAGCACTTACGTTGATGAAATTGTTAACAAGACTAACCATAGCATTAGCTGGAAATGCATCCACAAGCCACTTATCAACCAGCGGCAACATATCATTTTTTATTCTATAGCACAGGCTTTGTATAGTTTTATCAAATTTTGTAAAAGCAACATCCAAAAACGCTAAATTGCTTTTTGAATAAATCGAAGACTTAGAATAAAAAAAAGTAATAAACAGCTGGCTTAAAAGTTTAAAAGATTTCATTTCGCTCTTAAAATCCGAGAAGCCTTGATAGCTAGAATCAAAAAATGAATTATGCTGTATAATCCAAGCGCTATTTAAAGAGATGGCTGACTTAAGGAACCGAACTGAATCTAAAATTAATTGATTAATTTTAATGTAAATGAATACAGGCGAGGATTCATCTTGGTTAAGCCCTCTCTCAGGCAGACCCCCCAAAGAGGTATCAAAATCAACATCTATATCTAAATTGGGAACTAAAAATACAAAGTTGTTTTTTACCGCAGACTCTAAGTAATCTTCAAACACCTTAGAAAATCCGCCAAAAAACTCAATATTAATATTTGTTTTATTGTGGTTATGACTTTTGTTAGTCGCAAATTTATTAATACCAATTTTGTTTACATAATGAATAAATAAATCTTTTAGCATCTTGTCGTATTTTCTAATAAAAGAAAGATTTGCATCTCCTTCGAAATAATGCGGTGTTTTATTTGCCATTCGATCACAAAAAACCGAAAAAAATTGTAGATCAAAAATAAAACTCATTACATCTCTTAACTTACCAAACAACTCTAAAGATTGCTCAGACCGCGAATTAATATTTTGCTCAAACCAACTCATAATAGGACCAGAATAATTAAACATCGTCTTAAACGAGTTTACATTCGAGGAATCATAAGCAGTTAAAGATTTTATTTTAGAAACAACATCCTTCACGCGGTTCTCTGGCTCGGAAAAACCATAAGTAAATAAATTAGCTATGTGAGCAGGAACAGATCCAGGATAACGAGTTGAATAACGAGATCCAAGTCTTGATTTAGAATAATTACTTCTAAGCCTTGAGGTTGCTCGAGATGTTGGATTATGCCCGTAGATTGTTCTTGGATCAATAGATTGAGAACGAAAAGCTGGCTCCGTAGCTGGAAGCATTGATGGAATATCGGGCTCTTGAAATGTTTTTAAAGAAGGCGGCGGAGTTAAATCAGGCCTTTTTGAGCCCCGAACTGATGAAGATTTAACCATAGGCGCAGCTGGCCCAGGAGGCACTAAGCTTGCTCTTGTTGTTGCATAAGGAATAGAGCTAACGGTTGCGGGAGCAGCAGGAAGAGCTGTAAGTGCGTCCGATGTAGAGGCAGAAGATAAATTTTCAAAAACCGAAACGCTTGCTGGCTGTGCCGAAAAAGATACTCGAGGAGGTAAGTGCGAAGAGGCCATCACCTCCGGGACGTGTGATTTAAGCGCTGGTTTAAGGGTTTGCACTCCAACCTCAAGCTTCGTCGGCGGCGTAACAAAGCCTCCGGAAACTAAAAAAGCAGGCCCACAAAACGCCAGCAGGCTAAACAACAAAAGCTTTATTTGCACTCCATAAACGCGCAACATTGTTCACTCAAAAAACTTATAAGCTCAAAAACAAACATAGTAAAGGACCCAAAACTTTATCAATAATCTAGACAAGATTGATTTTTCCTAGGAAATATTTATTTTGATAATAAAAAGTAACCTTTAATTTTTTGAAAAAACAGAGAATCTTAACTGGCGACAGACCCAGTGGAAAACTTCATTTAGGCCATTACTTTGGATCCTTACAAAATAGAGTCGAGCTTCAAAATAGCTTCGAACAATTCGTTATGATCGCGGATCTACAAGCTTTAACTGACAACTTCGACCAACCTGATAAAGTTCGCGAAAATGTTTTTGAGGTATGCCTGGACTATCTAGCGGTAGGAATTGATCCAGAAAAAACAACTATTTTTATCCAATCTCAAATTCCTGCGATTTATCAATTAACAAAATTGTACTTAAATCTAGTTAGCGTAAACCGCTTGCAAAGAAACCCAACTGTAAAAGAAGAAATTAAAAACAAGGGCCTCGAAGAAAGTTTAAACGCAGGTTTTTTAGTTTATCCAATAAGCCAAGCAGCTGACCTTACCTGCGTAAAAGCTGAAGTTGTGCCTGTTGGAAATGACCAACTACCCATGATTGAACAATGCAATGAAATTGTAGATTCGTTCAACAATTTGTATGGCAACGTTTTAACAAGATGCAAGCCTCTGTTATCATCGGTAAGCCGACTGCCCGGGGTTGACGGCAAGAAAATGAGCAAATCTATGGGTAATGCGATATACTTGTCTGACTCCGATGAAGACATCACAAAAAAAGTTATGCTCATGTATACAGATCCAAACCACTTAAAAATTTCAGATCCAGGAAAAGTAGAAGATAACGTAGTGTTTACTTACCTCGACATTTTTCATCCTGACAAAGCAGAAGTTGAAAAATTAAAAAATCATTACAGAGCTGGCGGGCTTGGCGACGTGTTTTTAAAAAAAATGCTTGCGCCAATGATCATTGAGCTAATCAGACCCATCAGGCAAAGAAGAGAAGAACTCACAAAAAACCCAGACAAAATTTGGGAGATTTTAAAAAAAGGATCAGAGCGAGCGATTCTTGAGTCAGAAAAAGTTTTAGATGAAGTTAAGCAAGCGGTTAAAATAAAATATTTTTAGATAACTTAAATACTTCAACACCATTAGGCTTGTTTATAATTATTGAAAGCTTATGAATATTTTCATTTGTTACAAAATAGTCGCCCAAATTAAATGACAGTTTATAACAAGCCTTGGTTTTATCATAAAAATCACCCAAAAAATGCCGCATAGACTTTGAGTTTATTTTTTGAATAAGCGCTGGCTGTATATTTTGATTATCATTAACTTGCAGCTCTATTGACCATGGAGATTTTTTAGAAGTTAAATCTATGTTTGAGACAAAAAATAAAATTTCAAATTCCGAATTAAATTTAATTTCTTTGTTAAAAAAGGTTTTAACCTCCTCAAACACAGGTATTACATGAAATGACGCTACCGGCGTAAATTCGTTAAATATTGAAAATCTTTGTAGATACTGTTTTACAAATGAATCAAGCTTATATTGCGGAGCAACACGCTCTTGTGGCACAAATTGAGGAACCCATTCATAATAACAAAGGCTCTCTTTATAACAAAGGCTCTCTTTTGAACAAAGGTCAAAGCCAGTAACAACAAATAAGATTGCCGAGAAAATTTTTTTTCGCATTTATGTTAGGCAAATTTATTTTTTCTTAAATCTGAATGCATCTATTCAATAAGATCAATAATTTTCCGATGGAAGTGTCAATCTAGTCTAAAAAAGTCGCTTTTTTTTTCTTTTACAAAAATCTTTCAGTGATATCTCTAAAAAAACGTTTAGTTAATACGTTAAATAATTTTAAAACGCTTATTTTAACTAAAAAAAATACAAAAAAATGTAAAAAAGCTTCTAGCCAAAGAATAAAATTTTATGTTAAAGATAGGTTTGAAAGGTTTGAAATTTTAAAATCTAAGGATTTTTATGAAAAAAAAACTGTTACAGTTAACCGCAGCTGTTGCCATGCTAGTGAGCGGAAAAGTCTCTGCAAATCCCTACACAAACTTTACCCCAACAAGCGAAGGCTATGTTTGGTCTGCAGTAAAATATTTAACTCCAGAGTACTATGAAGCAGGGGACCCTAAACAATTCCATTTACAAGTTGGCGCATCCGTTGAGTACGGATTTGACGCAGAAGGTAGAAATGGATCAGAAAAAGTTGTTGATCCTTACGCGATCTTTGAAGAAACTCAAAACTTGTTCCCTGCTGACTTAAACACCCTTGGAACATCCACAATCAACTCGCTTGTTGGCTTAACCAACACATCATTATTGCAAGGTGGAACGCTTAGCCAGGTGCTTGCCGATGCTCAAATGTTCTCATACGCTCCAAAATCCACAATTTCAGAAACAAACTTAAGCTTAAGCGCAAGGCTTGCTTTACCAACAGAAATCCCAGGGCAATTAGAAATTTATGCGGCAATTCCAATTAAATTTGTAAATGCAAAAGTTGACTGGACAGGCGTTAACCCTGTTTCTTCGCCAGCACAACCAATCGGGAACTTGGCTTACATGTCTAATGCAGACACCTTGGCCTTGATTACAGGAAACCAAGATCAATTAGAAATCAGAAGCTTTGCAGAAAACGGACAGGGAGATCTTTTGATCATGGGTTCGTGGAAAAATCACTATAATCAAACTAACAACGACGCACTTTCAAGCATTGGTTTATACTTACAGTCTGGTATTTCATTTCCAACAGCAAAAGAACATAGTGTAAAAAATGCATTAGCTTATCCATTTGGTAACGACAAAGCCATGGGAGTGCCAATGGCAGGAATGCTTAACTTAAATTTTGCTAAAAACTTCAGACTTGGAATCGCAGGTAACGCAACCTGGTTCTTTCGTGAAGATTCAAAGAGAGCTCTTGCTATCAGCAAAAACGAAGGTTCTATAATTACAAACAGCACATTCTTGGCACATAGATCTCCAGGAACATTGATCAGCTTTAACGCAATCGGTGAAGCATACTCTGAAGACAAAAAATACTTCGGTGGCGTTATGTATCGCTATGAGCGCAAAAACGCAGATACATTCTCCTCGAATGATACCGGGTTCTTGCAGCCTTTTGCTGATGCTATGGAAAGATACCAAGAAAGACTCCTTCACGAAGTTTCATTCAGAGCAGGAATCGACTTTAAAGAAGCTTCCGACTCTCAGTTCTCTCCAGCTATCTCTATTGCATTTAAATACCCATTAAAAGCGCAAAGAAGAATTACCTACAAAACCGTAACTATCGATGCATCTATCAATTTCTAACCTCTAAAAGGAAGGGCTCTTTTGAGTCCTTCCTTTATCTCAAGCATTTTCCCTAAAGAAAGAATTAATTCACTCCGTTTAATTAGAAATAAACCAGACAAAGTAAATAGCGACACCAAAAGAGCTTCTTTAAAGCTCAGTATTATTTGAAAATTTGCTGGAGCCAAAAGAAGCATTCTATACCAATAAAGTGCAATTTTTTGCAAAACAAAATGCAAAAAAGCGGCGGGTAAGCCTACCAGCTCACAGAAAAAAACCGCAGCCGCTATAAACATAAAGCTTAACAAGAACGGCATAAAAAAAATATTTCCAATCATTGTTAATAACGAAATAGATAATCCATGAGCCGCCAAAAACGGTAACGAAACTCCTGTGGCCACGACTTGGAAATAAACCATTTTTTTTAAAAAATTACTGATCGAACGAAGTAATTCTGCTGCTGATAATTTTTTGAAAATCATTATGCCAGTGTATCCATAAAAAGTTTTTTAAATAAATTTCCAAATGAGGCATTCGTAACAAACGATATAGCCCGAGCAACAGCCTCTATCTTTATCTGATCAGCCGCTTGATTAGAGTCCTTCATTAACCCTTTTAAAATTGCATTCAAAATAAATTTAACTTCATTTTCCGAAAACTCGGATGACTTAAGTAATTCGGACAATGCATCTTTGTCCTTCATAGAATAATTTTTACAAAAAAAATCAACTAGGGGTGCCCTTGCCAAAAGCCCTGCACCCATATCCTCTACGATAATCTTAGCGGTTACCCTAGACAAAATAGTTTTTAAAATTTTTGATTCATTTTTTGTAGTTAAAATAAAAAATGTATTTGCAGGTGGCTCTTCAAGGTTTTTTAGCAAACTATTCGCAGTTACCCCTGTTAATTTTTCCACATCTTTAATCAAAAAAAATTTGGGTTCAGCTTCAACAAACCTTAAAGCATTTTTCATTTCGTTAAAATCAGAAACTTTAAAATTTTTTTCTGAGTCTACAATCGAAATATTTTGATTTTGATAGACGCACTGTAAGTGCATTTTTAAACTACATTTATCTCGAGTAATAATTTGGCAAATTTTTTTTGAAGCGGTCGCGTCATCGGCCGAAACAATTAAGGTTAATTGGCTAAAGTTTTTCACTAAAAAAAGAGTTGGCTCTCACTTTCATTTTACACAATTGACCAAGAATATCTATTTTTAACTCTTGCATACTTTTTTGCAGCTGTGTTACAGAGCTGTATCAATTATGCCTGCTCTAAAAAGGTTAGATTAATGAAACGTTTGATCTGCTCATTTTTCCGAAAATCAATATTATTATCCGCTATTTTTTCAATCCAAGTTTGCTTTGCCGACGCAGATCCAACAGCAGCACTCAATGTTAATAATGTCCAGTCAGGAGAATACATCGCCTCCAGAACTTACAACACCCCAGGAATAACAAACGAGGTTGAGTTCCACGGACTAGTAACGGTTTCAGGAGATATTACCTTTACAGCTGACGCGGGGAAGGTTTTAAATGTTTCTATCGGTAAAGGGGATGCAAACACAAACCCTGTAATATTAAAACCTTATCTATCAACCCCATCAAGAACAAATCAATTTACAAACTTAATTTTTAATCCATCACAAGATGGTATCGTAAGCGTTGATCTGTACACCGATCTTTACGTCACAGGAAGTAACCTAGATAACGCAAAATTAGCTACAGGCCAAAATCCTGTGAACTATTCAAACACAGAAATCTTTTTAACCTTTCAGGGCAAAGGAACAACTGTCATCAATATCGCGGATGGTCGAAAATTTGTAGCCTCAAGCTTAATAGAACAAGGTGGATCGATTTCTACCACAACCCCTCCAGCTCTGCTTTCAGACCGCAAGCCACTTGGTGCAAGGCTCCAGATTTGCATGGATCAGAATCAACAGGAAGTAGTCATGCAAGGACGAAATAAATTAATAGTTCAACGCAAAGATTTTGCTCTGGCAGGAAATAACAATGACTGCGAATTTAAGATCGGACTCAACTCCTTATTAACATTTATTTCCAAAAACTACACAGGACTAGACATCTCGAATAACCCCGGCCACTCAAACATTGGCAATAACACTGACGGAACATTCCTAGAATCTTACGCAGCTATGGCGTTTGACGTTTCAGTAAATGAAAACGCAAAAGGAAGAATGCTATTTACCATTGATGGTGAGCAATCAGCCTACAATACTTACACAGATGGAGCCGTTTCAATTTGCGGAAACTACCTCCAAGACAGGCTTAGCGATACAACAGCACAGCCTGGCGCATACTCCAATAGCGCTCAAATTAGGCAATATGTAAACCTTAGCCAAGCGGCTGGATGCAAGGCTTTCCTTAGAGTTAACGACAATCAAAAATTCTTTTACGACAAAAGCCTTGTTAATCAAACCTACATTCCCTCACTTAATCCAACAAGTGGAGAGGTGGGCTTCATCGGCACAAAATCATCCAGAAGAGGTCTCCACATTTCTTGCAGCAACAAAAGCCTTAGAGCTCTTGCAGCAAATGGATTTGGGGATGGAGGATGGTACTCACAAGAAATCTTTACATCGGGAAGAGGAAACTCTGGCGCAAGGCCTGGCTTCACACTTGGTGTTAATGGACACATGGAAATCTCGCATAACACATTTGTTGAATATGAATCCAAAACACCTAATATTGAACTAGTTCCCTTCGATATTGGAATGAGCTCGCTTCATGCCCTAATATTAGGCGCCGGCGCAACGCCAGACACACTATTTAAAACCAGAAGCCCATCTTCCTTGCTTGTAGATGGATTAGGTTCCGTAATAATATCAAGCTCTGAACGAATTAGATATCAAGCGCACATTGATGAGGCACTCCTACGTAGAGCAGAAATCACTCTTTATGGAAACGCGGGACTTGTGCTAAGAGCTCCTCTTTTAACAGGCACAACCGCTTACGATGGCAAACGGCTTTCCTGCACAGGTGAAACTTTTGGCGACGGAATCGGCGTAATGGATATTGAGGGAAGCTTCACCGTAAGGTCATTCCCAGACACGTCCATCCCGGACGGAGCTTCAATTGGAAGCGGAGGATACCCTTATGGCTTGCATTATGGAAGTGGATACGCATCAGCAGGAACAATGAGACTTGGCTCTCTGATGAGAAGCTACGATGACAGAGAAGTATTCGATACGTTGGGATTAACCTCTTCTTACGTCACAAGACCCCTTGTCCTAAACCCCACAAACCCATACAAGCGCTACGACAGGCCTTCGATTATCGTAAACAGCCAATTTGATTTTATAAACTTGGACTATCACCACGAAGATGCATCCAGATATATAAACACAAATGTTAACCAAAGCCCTGCGACCTTCATGGGCGGCGAACGTGCTTATTTCTTGAACAGAATTCTTGAAGTCGAAAACCCTGACATTCCATTCATGAAACTTTACAACACAAATATCCATTGCCACGAGTCAATTTGCTTGTCAGGTTTAAGGCTCATAGTTAGAGAATTACCAGATATTTTAAGCTTAAATAATGTTCCGGAATCTAACTCAACATCAATCATCATGTACAACCACGGAAACGAATTAGACACAAATATCAAAGGATTCTCCAGAATCTTTCTTATGGGATCTGGTTTAAACAGAACGTCAGATGGATTAACAACAAGCACTCACATGCAAAGTTGCAACTTTAACATTTTCAGAGACACCGGAGCAGATCCTGTTACAGCTGCAAATCCATTTAATCTCCCTGTAAAATTAGCGCTAAAAACCAAAGCGGAAGTTCCAAGCGGCGTAAGCACCGATGAGCATGGAATTCAAATGTTCTTCATGGGAAATGAATCAAATGTTGAGGTAGGTTGGACATCTGAAGTAGGTATTTACAGAGACAACTCTGACACAACAGTCTTTCCTTGGGACCACAGGCTTGCTAGTGAAATATCAAGCAACAGCAATAAATTCAACCTGAGAGCTGATATCGAAACACCTGCAACATTAAGCTTTGAGGGTGATTACTTATATCTTGGCGGCAGCGGACCAAACGGAGAACCATCTCCATCTGTTGTCGACCAATTAAACCTCGGAAGAGTCGTTTACATGGGCCATGGTAGCAAAATTCAAATCACACAAGACACAACTAACCCTAGTGCACCAAGACCTTACGTTGGTTTTTCTGATGCATCTATCGCGATCAGGCTTTGGAAAATAGAGCAACCAGCTTTAAATACCCAAATCTCGCTTCCATTCGATCAATTTAAATTAAAATATCCAATCAGACCATACGCAATCGACATGAACGTTCTTACTGACAATGGAAACAATAAAAATTTACGAATTTCAGCACTAACAGGGATCGGCCTTGGAACAGAAGTAAGCTTGGCCTGGAATTTGATCATCAAAAAACCATCAACATTTACATTAATGAGTTCAAGAAGCATGGACTTAGGACGCAATTTTTCATTCCACAATGAATTTTTTGGGCAACAATCACGCTCAATAAATATTCTATCTAACCCGGTAACCATGCCAGCAAGCGGCCTTTTAATGATGTCTACGGGAGATTATCTAGACCAATTGGCAATTAGCGGAGCTACGCTTGCAGATCCATTCCTGCTATACATGACAGGCGACAACAACGGAATTTCTCAAGTTAGAGAGCTCACAACAGTAGACTCAACCTCCATAGTTCCTGGTGAAGGATCCTTCGCTAAAATCTTCTTAGATCAAGGCGCTAGAGTTGGCCTAGGATCAAGAAGCTGGAATGATAAGTCAATCAAGGCATGGAACTTAATCGGCAAAAACTTTGTAACAATAATTCCAAACGGCGACTGCCAAGTTGACGTAAACTCTGATTTAGTTGTAGCAGACGCGCAACCATTAATTCCAACTACAAACTTTGGAAGCTCTTACTTAAATCCAGCAAACGCATCTCAAACTATTCAACCAACACACAGAATAACCTTCTTCTCGCACGATACTCGTGAGGTAAGAGTTCCTGCAGGGCACGAATTAGACCTGTCGGCTTTTGGAAAAGCAACAGTGACAAGCGGATCACAATTTACTCAACAGATTGCATTTGGCGGCAAATTGAAATTAATTTTTGAGCCAGGATCAACATTGAGATTTCCAAATCTAAGCGGAATCAACGTTGCAAATATGCCGGTTCTGTACATGAATGAAAACACAGAAATCATTTTTGAGTCGATTAGAGACATGGAAAACAAATACGCAGGAGATCCTGTCTTGAAAGCTCGATGGTCAAAAATGAGAGATTCAGACAGAGCTAAAATTAAAATCCTTGGGGTAGGTCAAATTTGGCTCAATAAAACCTCAAAAATGTCAATCAACGACGGAGCCATTGTGTCGGTAGAAGCTGACGCAACAACTCCAAACACAGACGTCACCCTTAGCTTACAAAGAAACGGAGCTTGCTACATCGGTACAACCGATAGCCAAGGTGGATTCTTGCAAGTCGGAAACCCAAGGTTTAATACTGACGGAACTCCATTTACAGTTGCTAGCGGAAACATAAACTTCACCCTTAGGCAGGCTTCGGAAACGACGCTGTTTTATATGGGAAGAAAAGCATTCCTCGGTTTCGGCGCAGGAATTATTGATGGATTCGAAGACACGATGAATAATCGCTGGAAATTCCAACCATTAAATTACGTAAACAATGTTTCAATGAAATTAATTTCTGGAGTGTTTAGCCATAACCAAATTTATGATGGATCAAGCAAGGATGCTTCATTGATGGCTATTGGTCCGGTATCCGGAGGATATCTATTTGAAACTGGATCAACCGGGGCAGCTCTTCTTGGTGGTGGGAACTTAATGTATGTTGGCAACGTAACAACAGCGTTACCCACAGATGCACCGTTTGTAAACATCTTGTCCTCAGCGGTTCCCCTAAGCGCAACAATTGCTGATTCTACAGATAACGGAAAATATTCGATTATGAACTCTTCATTAATTTTGCAAAGAATCACGAGCTTACCAAATCAGGACACAAATACAGTCTTAAAATTTGTAAACAGCGGAATTACTCCTGGCGTAGGGGCTAGAGCTTTCAGCGAGTCCGCATTTAACACCGTAACCGGTTCGGCAAAAAAATCATTTGGTTTTTATGGCCAAAGCAGAGACGCGTTTAAATACTTGGCATTTAAAAATTTTAAAGATCAAAACCCTAGTGCTTATGTAACCTTTGGCAAAAATATCTTTGAAAAACGAATTGGGTACGTCAGTGCAGCAAGTTCTACGGCAACAGGGTCGATTACAAGGTCAACAAATCTTCTACTTAGAAGCGGAATATCATCTGCTAGTGTTGACGGAATTAAAGTAGGAGTTTTAAAATCAGCTACGCCAATAAATGGACAGCCTTCATCTAATGGTTTACCTGAATAATAAAATCGATATTGGAGCTTATTAATGAAAAATTTTTGTTTAAAAAAAACTACTCTCTTCATGATTGGTCTCTTTATACCGAATTTATATTCGGGAGAATTTAGAGACCCCTTAATTTTTAATACAGGTCCAATAAGATTTTTTTTTGAAGAGCCTTCTGACAATATCTCATTTAGATGGTGGTCTACTGCTTACTCCAGAATATCAAGCAAGGCGTTTTCTTCTGAACACGGAAGGAATACGACAGAACTTTCAACACTCTTATTCGGTGGAGCTGATTTTCGCGTATCTTCAATTTTTCAAAATTGCTTAGCAAAACACGAAAACATAAACTACAATCCGCTGCTGAGAACTGCAAGATTAAGGCTAAAAACCGATTACACTGAAACCGGTTTTGTGGTTGGCGCAAGGTGGGATTATCCTTTTTATAACAAAGATGGTCTTGCTGGGCGAGTTGGAATAAAAGCTTCAGTTCCTTTCAAAAGCTGTAGAATCAATAAGTATGATACAGAAGGCGTAAAAAGCGGAGCTGAATTGCAAGACGTTATTTTTACCACCAAGCTTAGCCGCGGAAATGAAGAAAACATCATTACATCAAACAGCGCTCCAGCAAATGACAGCAGCTCGCTATCTGAAACAACCGTTAGCCTTGTTCGCTTAGACTTTTTAGAAGCACTCCCTATGAACGCAAACAAAGAATCGTTCGTTAATTATGAGCTAGTTAAGCAAAGTCCTGTTGAATATCAAGTAACGCTTGGTTCAAACAATACTTCAGTAAAAACTACTAATGGAAACCTTATAAGCACAACAAATCCATCTCATACAGATTTACAGTCACTTGCAAGTGCCGCGGTAGGATTAATTTACACCCCGGAAGGACAAGTTCCATTTGCCGCTAGAAATTACATGGATCCTCAAGCAGAAGACAATGGCCAAGTTGTCGAATTCCCTAGCGATGCTAAAATTTCAGGCTCAAACTCAATTTATGCATTTGTACAAAATGAAACCCCTGGAAAATATAAAACGCTTGCAGACAGTGCAGATAAATCGGTCGCACAACGCATAAAAGATCAAGATGCAAAAGCAAACGTTTGGGCTATTCCGATAGCATACAGGCCTGTCTCCGGATCCGGTGACAAGCTTGATGTTGACTCCGGCGAATATCCTCTTGGCACAGCCGTAAACTTAGCACAACAAGTAAACTCAAACGTTTATGAATGGTTTCATGACAACGGAATGGACTTTGAATCACAACCTGTAAATAATATTGGTGACACCTCAATCGAGCTGTTTTGGGAACAAATGCTCAACGACAAAACCCTTGCAGAACTAAACTTTGGATTCGTGGCACCAACGAGCAAGAAAGCTCTTTACAAAAACAATCCTTATCAAATCTACACTGGTAATGGCGGCCACTGGGAAATCGCGCCTGGCGCAAAATTGGCCTTCAAAATTAGCAATACTGTTAACTTAAAAATTGACGGTAAATATTCTTGGGTTATCAGCGCTGTAGAAGAACGAGCTGCAACATTTAAAGGGTCTTTAATTAAAAACATCGGACCAAAAGTTGACGCCGACGTTAAGTGGCAATATTTTGTTGGAAACTTTGATCTAAATATCACCCACCCATCAACCGCCTCGATCACCGGATCACTTGGATATCAAATTTTTTATAAGCGCGAAGAAAAAATTAAGTATGGAAAAGAACAAATGGCCTCTTGGCTTGGAGGAGTCCTGACAGACGTAACAATCCAAGGCCAAGCTAAAAAACATTACATCGATGACTTACACTCCCTGGACGCTCTTGCCGCCGCAAAGAATACAAACTCTGTATCTCACAAGTTAAAATTTGAGTCGTCATACTTGCTTTCAGGATGGCTTGAGTTTTATTGGGGTGGCTCTTGGGCTTTTGCAGGAAAAAACTCTCCAGAATCTGTTGATGGATATTTTGGTTTCCACGTAGCATTTTAAAGAAAAAAATATATACTCCATTTTATTTTAAAAAATAATCTGTGTGTGGATTTGTAGGCGCGTTTTTTAATCAAGAATTTGATAAAGAAACTTTTATTCCAAAGTTAAAAAACGCCTGCCAAGAAATAAAATCCAGAGGACCAGACGCTCTGAATATTTTTTTTAATAATAAACTAGCTCTTGGATTTAATCGTCTAAAAATACAAGACCTCTCAGACAGCGCCAATCAACCATTTTTTGATGAAGAAAAAAAAATTTGCGTAGTTTTCAATGGTCAAATTTACAACCATCCAAGTTTAAAAAAAGAATTAGAAAAACTCGGATTTAAATTCAAGACAAACTGTGACACAGAAACAATATTGCTTGCATTCAAAGCATGGGGAAGCGGCTGTTTTGATAAGCTAAAAGGAATGTTTGCAGCTGCTTTTTTCGAGTTTGAAAAAAAAAAACTAACAATCGTACGTGATAGATTTGGCATAAAACCAATGTATTTTCACAAAAGCTCTACAGGGTTATTTTTTTCATCTCAACTAAACTCCTTAGAGACACTTTGCGAGAAGGAAAAAATAATTAACAATCTTGCAAAGTACCACTACCTCAGCTTGTTGGCAACGCCAGCTCCGCTAACTATTTATCAAGATTATTTCAAACTTCCTGCGGGATATTTTGCAACTTATGAAAACGGAAAATTTGAAACAACCAGATGGTATGATATAAAAAGTTCATTATTAAAAAACCAAGCCTACAATTATTTTGATTTTTCTAACGATGCTGCAATTTTAGAACAGACAAACTTCCTACTTCAAAAGTCCGTTGAGGAGCATTTAATCGGAGAAGAAAAAATATCAGTATTTCTATCTGGCGGAATAGACTCAAGCTTAATTGCATACTTTGCGGCGAAAAAAACGAAAATATCGGCATTTCACTTAGACCTTGGAAATCAAGAAACATCCCTCGCTCAAAAAATTGCCGAAAAAATTGGATGCGAATTAAAAATAATAAAATTTGACAAGAACTCGATTGAATCAACTAGGATAGATTTTTTAAAAAGCATAGATGACCCACTTGCAGATCCCGTTTGCTTATCTTTTTTATTTCTTACAAAATACATTAACCAACAAGGCTTTAAGGTTGCCCTTGTCGGAGAAGGAAGCGATGAAATATTTTGGGGATATAAACTGTATTTTAAACATCTTTACTTAAATAAAGCCGAAAATTATATCCCGAAGTTTTTATTAAATAAAATAGCTTCACATCTACCTCCCTACGCCAAATTTGCAACAGAAAGATTAATTGAAAACAAAAATTCTTTTCTATCAGGGAGCCTTGGATTCTTGCCCTCAGAACTGCAAAAAAATGCTGTAGACCAAAAATCACAAGATATGATTCACGATTTTTTTAAGCACACAAATATTGATTACTTTGACGTTTCAACATGGAGAAATGAAGTTTTTTGTGATGACGAAAAATATTTTAGTCAGCAAGAACTATTCCACAGATTACCGGAATCCCTTTTAATGAGGGCTGACAAAATGGGAATGAGACACTCACTTGAAGCCAGAGTTCCCTTTTTAGATCATGAATTAGTTGAATTTGCCTTAAAAATTCCCCTCACAAAAAAATCCTCTTTCTTCAATCCCAAATTCATTTTAACCCAGATATACATGAAGCTTTTTGAAACATCACAACATTTCCAAAAAATAGGCTTCACGGCCCCAAGCCTCAATAACGCAAGCAAAACATTTTTTCAAGACGGAAACATTAAAAACTGGAGCCTTAAGGTCTTAGAAAATTTTGAAGAAACCTAAAAAACAAAACCTTTTTTTAAGAAAAACTATCGAAACTTTGATAACGATTTAATCAGGGTTGTACAAAGTAGTAAAATATAGCCAGAAGATTTTGAAGCCTAATAATGAAAAAACAATTAAAGCTATCGGTCTTTATAGTCTCATCCACGCTTGCTTTATTTTGTCAGGAGAGCGACGCAATAAAAGATCCATTTGAAGCTTTAAACATAGAGTTACAAGAAATATCAAATGAGGGTGGCAGCTCAAATCAACAAACCATTCAATCTGATGCAACCCTGCAAAAACCAAAAAATTCTATAACTTTCCCAATTTGGGGCTTGATTTTAGCAGGCATACTAACAAAATATTATTTTTTAAACAAAGAGCTCTCCGGATTAAAAAAAACCTCAGCTCAAAGCGCATCAAAAACCAATGAATGCGACAAGTGCAGCTCGCATCAAAGAGAAGTCGACCAAATAACTAAGAATTTAAAAAGCCATTTACCATCACTAATAAAATGGCTCGAAAAACACCACGAAGGAAAAGATTTAAATGAAGACGAGTGGACAAAAACGCAATGGATTAAACTTCTATATTTTAAAGAAAATGAACGCCAGGACGAATTAACAGCTCAATCCGGCCTTGCTGTAATCACTAAATATTGCCAAGTTAAATTTAAATTTGAGCTTGAGCACTTCGGACTAGAAGACACCCCCGAACAGCGAAAAAAGATTTTCACAAAAATCGCATCAACTATTTTGCGCATTTTTAGCACAAAAGATATTTGTAGCGCATCGGCAGAATTAATCGCTGAATTATACAATCTTCCTAAAAAAGAAAAATCTTCAAACTTGCTGGTCGAAGAAACGGTATTAAAAAGAGAAACAGAATTTATTTTTAAAGAAATAAAACAAGAAATGGCGAGACAAGAATCAAGCCCGGATGAGACTAAAAAAATAAGGATCAGCCTGTCCACATTTAAAAACCGATGCACAAGAAAGATCAAGGACTACACAAAAAGCACTTCTGATGATTCAAATTCGGCTAAAATAGGAAAAGAAATCATTCTCGGCCTTGAAGAAGTAAATCCTGAAATTGAATGTGATTTTAAAGAAGATCCTTTTGATAAATCCGTTCTGTTACTAAACCAAATGAGTGCACTTGTGCGACAAGCCATTGAAACCAAATATTCAGAAGAAAAAAATCTATGCGACAAAAGCTTAAGAGAATTTATTCAAGAACAAAAAATCATACAAGCAAGAACAAGAGAATTAAATAAACAACACGCAATCAAAACAGAGCGCGCTATTAACGACAGGAACGTCACATCCTAGTCAACAGCATTGCTTAATTTTTAAAGGGGAGCTTAAGACTGGATCCCATCCTACGCCAAGGCTTCGGCCTGGCGCTGCCGATAAATCGAGGATGACGCAGTGATGGATAACCTCGGCCACAAAACTCACCGTTAATCAAAATTTATTAGATTTTTATAAAAGTTCATGCTAGTTTTGTGGCAATAATAGTTAAAACTAGGGCATTATGAGCGATTTACTTCACACAGAAATCAATCACGATCTTTCTGCAAAATGGACCATGCTTGAAAACGAAATTAGCAAAGTTGTTTTTGGCCATGAAAAAATTATTAGCAAAATTTGCATTGGGCTGCTATCCAACGGGCATATATTGCTAGAAGGTGTTCCTGGAATCGCAAAAACAACCTTAGTAAAAACCTTAGCAAAATGCTTAGGTTTAAAATTTAATCGAATTCAGTTTACGCCAGACTTACTTCCTTCCGACATAGTAGGAACGGTCGTCTACAATCCAAAAGAACATGATTTTTACACCAAAAAAGGCCCTATTTTTGCGAGTGTAATTTTGGCGGATGAAATAAACCGCGCTCCTGCAAAAGTTCAGTCTGCATTACTGGAGGCCATGGAGGAATACCAAGTAACTATTGGAAGTGAAACATTCGCTTTAGAAAAACCAATGATAGTTCTTGCCACACAAAACCCGGCCGACCAAGAAGGTACCTATCCACTTCCAGAAGCTCAAACAGACCGATTCATGTTTAAAATCTTACTAACATACCCAGACAAAGCTTCAGAATTTAAAATGATATCCAGCAAGTTCGGGGAAGTTACAACCATTTCCCAAATTTTAAATAAGGACGAAATTCTTCAATCTCAAGCCGCAGTAAAACAAGTTTTTGTTAACGAAAAAATAATTAATTACGCCCTAGACATAGTTGCAACAACTCGAGGCGTATTGCATGGAAATAAGTTTTCAAAAATAATTCGAATGGGAGCTTCGCCGAGGGCAACAATTTTCCTCTGCACAGCAGCTAAGGCTTACGCGTTTTTAGCGGGTAGAAGTTTTGTTACTCCTGACGATATTAAATTCGTAGCAACAGATGTTTTACGACACAGAATAGCATTATCCTACGAAGCTGAAATCGACGGACTTACTAATGATGGCGTAGTGAAATCTATCTTAGATATGGTCGCAACTCCTTAGCCGGATTAATGTTGACTGTTTTTCCTCGACAAGTGTATCATCGTTACGTTTTTAACAGGAGTTTTCGTGCAAGTTTTGCGTAGATACTTTTATCTTTTTAATGCAATTTTAGTAACTATAGGCATTTCTTGCATACTTTTGTTTTTTATGATCGATTCAGAAAGCAAATCCCGCAAAATATCTTTAAATGGATCATTTGAAGTTGTTGCAAGCTTAACTGACGTGATTGAAGCAAGAAAAAAATGGGAAATTCCACTGAGCCAAATTGTTGGGAAACGGAATGTATTTGGCTTCCCAGAGGAAAAAACAGCGACAGAAAAAAGTAGAGATAATTTATTGAAACCTCTTCAAGAACTTGTACTACCAGAAGTAAAAGAATTCGAAGACAAAACAAATATTAGCTTTGTTGACCCACTGCCAATATCTCTAATCGGAATCGTTTATTCTTCAGACGAGGACTCAAGTGTTGCAATAATCGCTGATGAGTCTGACAAAACAAACCGATACTACGTTGGCGACAAAGTAAAAGACGCAACAATCATTAGAATCATGAAAAACAGAATTGTGATTTTGAGATTTAACGGACAAGTCGAAACCTTCTTCTTACACGAACAATCAAACTTGCTGTCTACAAAAACTCCCGCTGATTGCATATTTAAAAACCAAGATGGAATCTTTGAAATAGACTTAACACAAATAAAAGAGCTTGTTGAAACCGTTGGTGGATTTTTAGATATTTTTGATTCGGTTCCATATCTTGATAAGGATCAAAAAATGCTTGGGCTCGTAATTTTAAGCGAAGAGCCAAAAGCTCTTCCGGGAGCACTAGAACTAGAAAAGCTTGACGTACTCACATCCTTAAGCGATTTTGAAAATTACTCAATCCCTGGCCTAGAGCAGTCAATAAACTTTGAATCATACAAAAACAGGAAGCTAATTTATAAATTAATAAAATCATCTAAAGATGGCTGCGGCTTTAAATTAAATTTCGAAAGAAATGGATCAAAAAAATCCATTAGAATTTTATTCAAAGAAAGCGCAAAAGCAACATCAAGCATGGAGAACAAGGGCAAAAAAGTTAACTACGAATTTGTCAACAAGCCTAAAGTATCGGATACTGAAAAAAAAGAGCGCCAAAACGCTATTTTCAAACCAAAAAAAATGAGCGCCGAAAGCAAGGAAGAATCTAAGAAAAAATTTGAAGAAAACTTGGCAAGAATAAAGCGCGAAATTGAAGCTACAAGACAAAAATATAGTGAATCGAGCGAATCCAATCAGGAGAGTTATTAAAAATGTTTTACAACATAATCATTCTTTCGTTGCTTGCGATTAACAGCTCATCTTCATTGTTCACAAAGCCAGAAGATTCACCAAATGATGAAAAAAAATTTGCACTAAATTTGGAGGAGGCTGATTTAAATAGCTTCATTAGGTTCATCATGGACCTAAAAGAGCACAGTTATATTCCGAACCCAGAAACTGAAAATGTAAAAGTATCCTTAACTGTTCCAGAAAAAATATCAGAAGAAGAAACATACAGAAAGTTTTTAACAATACTTGAGTCAAACGGATATATGCTGGTTTCAACCGGGGGATTGTACAAGATCGTAAAAAAAGATGGAAAGTTTAAAGATCCTATAAATGTAATCATTGGAAAACCATCATCAGATCTTCCTGAAACTGACGAAACATTAAGATTTTTAACGTTTTTAAAAAATATCCCCGTTTCAGACGTTGAAAAAATATTAAAAGAGCTGCTCTCCCCAAATGCACAAGTTATTCCCTTGCCAGCCTACAACGGTCTGTTGATTACAGATCGCAGCATGAGCATAAAGTACGCGATGCGAATTATAAACGAACTCGATGATGGGGGGATCCAGGAAGTTGTATCACTTATTAAATTGAAAAACATCCAAGCTAGCGAAGCTAAAGAATTTTTAGATAAATTTTTAAGTGGAGGAAAAAATGATTCAAACCCTCTAGCGCGAATTCTTGCTGGTGGAAATGATAATAACCTGGAGTTTTTCCCGTCTGGCTTAAAAGTAATCATAGAAGAAAGAACCAACACCTTAATTCTAACCGGCGCTTTAGTCGCGATTGAAAGAGTCGAAAAGTTTGTAAAAAATGTCCTTGATAGGCCTGATGAAAAAATAAACACGCCCTTCTATGTTTACGAATGCCAATACATGTCAGCCGATACACTAAAAAATATCATCTCAGAGGTCACAAGAAAAGCAGACTCTGGATCTGGTTCTGCATCGTTTGGCGGGGTAAAAGCTGGCACGAAATATTTTAACTCTGTAAAAATTGAGGCTGACAGAGAGGGAAATCGGCTAATTATTTACTGCGCCGACATTCATGATTGGAAGATTATAGAAAAAACGTTGAAAGACCTAGATAAAAAACCACCACAAGTGCTTGTAGACACCTTGATCGTAGAAATCACAAACAACGACACAAAGGGTTTAAGCGGACAAATTAGAAACAAATCAGAAGGAAGCCCCCTTCCTGGAGTAAACTTTCAAACATCTGGGGTCATTGGCGCTCCGCAGCTAACAACGCAAGGGTCTGAATTTGTTTCGCTTCTCACAAATTTAGTAAAAGGCCTGACTAAACTAGAGCAAGGTAGCACTTTTTTATCATTTGGGGCCCCTGACAACGTCTGGGCTTTGCTAAAAGTTTTGAGCACGCAGGTCAAAGTTTCTGTAATTTCAAGACCATCAGTAACAATCGCAAACAAGGCAACAGGAACTATTACTCTTGGTGGAACAAAACGAATCCCATCGGAAACCTTTATTTCTGACAACTCCACCAATGGATCATTTTCTGGTTATCAAACGGCAAATGCAACAAACTCTATTTCATATCAACCACAAATAAACCAAGAAGGATTGATCAGTCTAAAAGTCGATATCAACATGACAGACTTTTTAGACTCTGGCAGCAATACAACTAGCAAAAACATGAATACCAATTTAATGCTGGCAAACGGACAAGTTATGGCCATGGGCGGCTTTGTAAAAACAAAAGCTGTAGACAGCGTTTCCAAAGCCCCATTTTCAGGTATTCCAATTTTAGGATTATTTGGGCGTTCCAAAGGACGAGACATTGAAAAAAGATATATCTTCTTCTTTGTTACAGCTACTGTTATTCAGCCAAGGCAAGACCCTGGAATAAATATAATAACAAAAATGAAACTGCACGAAGCTAAAGATTTAATCGCCGATTCTATTCAAACTGCGTGGGGCAAAGATTGGATCGATAATAAATTCTTTAATGGAGACAAAGACGATTATGCTCACAAGGTTACCGATTTTGCTAATGCAAGGTACCAACCAACCACAGTAGACATTCGTCGCGACCCATTCTACAAATCAACATCTCTTTACAACCTTGATAAAAAAAATGAACAACAAGAATATGAACCTTCCCAAGTTGAAACAATTTACAACACTAAAACTCCCGACAAAACAATTGAAAGATTTGAGTCATCATCAACGAATACAATCATAAGAAAAGAAAAACAACTAAAAGACTCCATTCAATTCCGCTCGAAATCGCCAGCATCCCTTTTAAAACAAGAAGCTTCGGTTTTTGAGAAAGAAAAAAAACTAAAAGATTTGCTTTTTAATTCAGCAAAAACGACACAATCAATACCTTCCATGGCAGAATCAAACGGAAAAGAAAGTTTTTTACAGAAACTAAACGCCAAATCTGGCATTGATCAGAGCAACCCAAAAGGAAAAGATAACATGCTTGCGATGCTAAAATCAGAGCCTGCTCCCGAAAAAAACAAGGCTAAAAACGCAAGACAGTCATTTCTAGAACACTTCTCAAAGCAAGAGGTAAACCCGTCCTCAACGCAATCTGGAAAAGAAGCATTCCTGGCCTCACTAAAAAAAAATGATGCTGAAACTAAAAATATCAGTACCGCTGGCGCAAATTTTGAAAACTTCTTAACGAAAAAAGAAACAACTGTTCTTGGCGAAAAAAACTCAGCAAAAGAAGGGCTACTGAAAAGCTTGCTTGGCAAAACCAAAAATGCGGAGATCAGCTAAATGTTGAATTTCGTTTTACCCCCTAAAATAGGCCGAATTAAAATTTATTCTGAACTCCAGGCGTTCATTCATATTGATACGTCATATATTTCGTGCTTAGTTTTAAAAAATGGCAATATCAAAAAAGAGTTTTTTAAAGAGCTTTCGAATGAAAATACAAAGAAAATAGTGTTCGAAAGAGACGAATTTAAATCATCGCTAATCGAAATACTTACAAAAATTGGAGCTGCAAACCAAAATATACATCTTTCGATTTCTCCTGAAATAGCGTTTTTTAAAGAAATCAAAGTTCCATTCAACGACAACTCCATGATCAAAAAAATATTGCCTTTTGAGCTTGAATCTAAGTCGCTATTTCCTATTGAAGATCTTTTGTTCGACTTTTTAAATTTTAGCCAAAACAACAAATCGCAAGATGCTGACATTTTAGTTGCGAGCATAAAAAAGCATGATGTTTTAAATCTTCAAACTATATTCAAAGAAACAAATTCGCTATGCGCCCAGGCCACGATTGACACCTTATTTCTAAGCGAACACTTAATGAAACACGGAATAATTCAACCCAATTCTGAATTATTCTTAGTTTTAGAATTAAAAAAACATAGCATTGTTTGCACTTACATCTATCAAAATGCAATTCTGAGCGTGAAATCCGCTGATGTACACAAAGATTCATTCAAATTAGACACTCTAGCAAAAGACCTTTTTTTCCACGCAGAGTCTTTGTTACTAAAATTTAATAAAAACATTTCAAGTTCCAAAATTATAATCCTAAGCGAAGACGAGCAAAACCCTTTTCTTCAAGATGCAAGCGCTGCGATGGAAAAGCAATTCGGAACAAAGCCATCAAGCTTGTTTTTAAAGAATTTTCTACAGGAGTCGCTAAATCAAGATAACCTAGCAAAAATAAACAAAACTTTTGAAACGAAAAGCCACTTGGCATCAAAGCCAAGTTTAGCGTTTTCCTATGGCGATAAATTTGAAAACTTTAATCTGTGCGAAACTTTTTTACCAAATGCAGCAAAAAAAATCGTTTTAAACCAGATCATATTCAGCTTAATGCTTGTAATGGTTTTTTCAGCATTCATCATAACGCTTGCGATTTCAAAATTATCCAACCTTGAAGATATTGTAAAATCAAACGAAGAGCTCGTTTTTAAAGAATTAAAAAAAACACCGTACTTTAACTATGAACAAAAAAAAAGAAAGCCTTCTTTGAAAGTAATTTTATCGGAAGCTAAAGAACAGATTGAAACAAAATTTGCTTTGCAAAAATCATCAACTTACGACACGCCAAACTCCGTGATAATTTTGATGGAACTAACGCGGCTTCTGGATCGCACTCGATTTGGAGTAAGCGTTGACACAATAAGCATAAAATCTCTTCCAGGCTTCGAAGCAAACATTTTGGTTGCAGGATCTTTTGATAAATCAAAATCAAGTGTACCACTTGATGACTTTACTTCTTTTTCAAGAGTAATAAGCCTTAGCAAAAGATTTACCATTGCAAGTCCAATAAAAAATGTAGACGAAAAAACCTTTTCACTAACCCTAAAATTTGTGGCTAACAATGAAAATTTATGATGTATTAGACTCGATCTATCACAAGATTTTAGAAACAGACTTAAAAGACTTAAAAAAAGCTTTTGCTGCATGCACCATCGGAATTTTTTTAATTTTTTCGTTCGAAATTTATTACTACAAAAGCTCGATCTCCGATCTACACAAACAAATCGAAAACAGCACTAAATTGCTCTCTCAAATGCGAGACTTAAAAAACACAGTGTCGATAATGCAATCCCAGGAAGCTGCCGAAAAAGCTCTTTTTGAAAAAAATAGTTTGGGTTCAAGCTTAGCCGCGTTTTTAGAAAAACAACTTCAGGCCGCGCAAATCGAAGCCGATGCATCATGGAAACAAAAAGCTAAAGTATCACCATGGTTTCTAGATCCAAATTTTGAAGAAGAGAAAATTTCACTTACACTAAAAAAAGCTTCTTACAAAAAAGTCTTGGATTTCATGCAAGTAATTTATACCAACCCAAGCATTTGCTTGAAAGAAATAGAGCTCATAAAAGATCAAAGCCTACTTACGGTAAACATGTTAATTTTATATAGATACAAAAAGGCGCAATAATGGTTTACTTTTTTAGCATAATACTTTTTTTAACATTACCAGCCTTTGGTAGTGCCGAAAAAGCAGATGAAAAACAACGAATAATTCACTTAAGCTCACAAATAAACAATAATATTTTTAGGACCGATGCTGAGCTTGGATTAACAAAATTTTTGGCACAACATAAAAAAAATTCTAATTTTTTAAACATGCAAACAACCGCATCAGAAGACCTTAATCCTAAAATTTTAAAATTTCATGAATTGCCAGAGCATATCAAACTCGACTTTTGCCCCATTTGTTTTTATGGATTCGAAGAAAGAAAAAACGACGGTTTTTTTGATACAATTTTCAAAAACTCCTGCGGACACTATTGCCACTTAAACTGCCTCAATAATGAAACAGATCAAGAAAAAAATTCATGCAAAATATGCCATCAACAAATTGCAACTGACGAAAAAAAAGAACTTGAAAAAGAACTTATCGACTTAAATTTTGACAACAACACAAGCCTTGGAACTTTAATTGGAATTTTTGCGGATAAAAAAGGGCTTGCTTACTCTCTAACCAAAGAAGTAGAGGCTATAAAAGTTCCAGCACTAAAAACTTACAGGTCAAACACTTTGGATGAAATTTGGGAAATTATTTTAACATTTTTAAAAGACAACGGCTGCTCATTTGAAACAAGAGACAACCTTTTAATCTTTGCCAAAGACGCCCAAATTTACCCAATTTACTCATCAAGAGATGGGATAAGGCCTGACCTATTGCCAGATTCTGATCAAGTTATTAGATACATGTACTACTTGAAAAATGTAAAATCAGACATCGCAACATCAATCTTGAATCAACTATTAAACGAACAACCGATTTCGATAGGAAATTATGATATCTTGCTAATCAAGGACAAAAGTAGAACGATTAGGCATGCTTTACAAATTATTTTTGAGCTTGATAACGGAGGACTAAGACAGGATCTTGTTATACATCCTTTAAAGCACACAGATCCGGAATTTGTTGCAAACTTCCTAACCAAAGAGGTTATTGGATCGGTAAAAGGAAGCACTGATAGGATTCGATACATCACCCCTAACAAAAAAAGCCTTACTTACTTTTCCCCAGACGTTAAGGTATTTCCATACTTGAACCGAAAATCGTTAATTTTTCTTGGGCCAAAAGTAGAAGTAGACCGCTATAGACACTTTGTAGACCTAACACTAGATGTTGAAATTGATGCAGCAAAATCAAGAATCCACATCTATGAAGTTAAATATCACTCGCCTGAAAAATTAAAAAATCTTCTTGATCGAATGATCAAAACGTCTTCGGGGCCAAATTCTGCTGAAAAATTTAAAGACACAATCATCTACGCAGAACAACAATCAAACGAAAATAACGCAGGAGGAAATAGACTCATTGTGGCCGGAACCGATGAAGAGTGGATGATTATCGAAAACCTGATCAAAGAGTTAGATAAACCACTAAAAACAATCGCTATTGAGGTCATGGTCGTAAACGCCTCACAAAGCCTTCAAAGACTACTCTCTTCACACATTAGAGATGCAAAGGGCGGAGCAATAAACCCTAACGTTTCATTCAGAACAAACAGTTTTGCTGATACCTTGAACGTAGCATCAGGAAATTCAAGTTTCAGCAACATTTCACGGGAAGCAACACTGCCGCCAGACTTTTTAAACGACCAAGGTAGCAACGTTATGTCCTTAAAAAATCTTGCTACCGGAATTTTAGACAAAGACGCATGGGCTTTCATCAAGTCAAAAGCTACGCAAAACAACTCTGCTATAATTTATCAACCATTTATGGTAACTAAAAGTAACGAAACAACCAAATGGATGGACAAGGTAACACGGCAAGTCCCAGGAGAGCTTCTCGTTACGGCCTCAAAAACATCCAGACGTCAAGTTCCGCTTGATGCACAAGTATCATTAAATTTAACCCCGCGGGTTAACATTGAAGGTCTAATCGATATGGACGTTGAAATAATCGTACAAGAATTTTTACCAATCATTGAAGGCCAACAAGACACACCGGAAACAACTTCAAGATCTGTGAAAACAAGAGTGTTTGTGGGCATGGGCGAAGTTCTTGTTCTTGGTGGGTTTGATATCAGCAAGTTAACAAAAACTAGATACGGATTCCCCCTCTTAGAAAAAATTCCAATTATCGGAAACCTCTTTAGAAGTTTAACAAAGCTCTCTGACAAAACTCAAACCATGTTCTTCTTGCGTGCAAGTACCATGAAGCAAGAGCTGCAACCAGGCATGGATGATTACACTGCGCTTAAAGTCAAATACGCTAAATACCAAGTTGGAAACGTCGACAATGTCTCAGAAGAAAAAGATCCAATCGTTAGAGTGTTCTTTAAGCCGCGCCACTCAAGTCTCGCACAATCAAAAAGCGATCAACAAAACAGCAGATTCAAATACATTGACGATTTTGTTGAGGCAAAAACCAGCCCTCTTGAGGTGAACATGATTAATGACCCAGCTTTCAACAGTGGACTTAAAAACGAAGATGAAAAAAAAGTGTCACCAACAAAAAGCTACTGGGAAGAAAACGGATATTATCCTAAAAAGAATATTCTGGCTAACCTCAAGCACAAAAAGCCTCGACGCTCAAACCAAAACTTAGTTATAGAAAACATTACAACACCGGAACTGATATAAAATGTTCTGGCTAAAGATTTTGATCTTAAAAATGCTGCCGTTTGCATTGATCGCATCGGCAGCATTTTTTTGCATTCATTGGCCAAGTAAAAAGTGAATTTGTCCTGGCTTTTGACACCTCAAAAATTACCTGCCAAAATAAATAAAAACAGCGAGACAAAAAAATATGAACCAAAAAAAATATATTTTAATCGCAGCAGCAATCGCGTCGCAAAGCTTATTCGCCGAAGAAAACCTTGCCATCTTGGAGACAGAAGAGCCGCTTAAAAATTCAAAAATACATGAATCCCAGAAAAGCGAAGAATGCCAAGCCGCAGAAGTGCAAGGCAAGCAAGAACCGGTTGAAACAGACATACTTCTCCCTGATGATGTTGGCTGCCAAGCAGAAGATGTCGGCTCAAGCAAAACACTCCCCCTTCTGATTGGAGCCATTTCCACAGCGTTAATCGCTAAAATTGCGTATCAACCCACAAAGAATTTTATAGCTTACAAGCAGGCTACATCAAGTAAAAATTGCCTGAATTTTGTTTTGGATCAAATACACAACAACAACTTATTTTACGAAAATTCAACGGGCAGCTCTGATTATATGTATATGGTAAAAAATGCAAATAACAATCACTGCTCAGTAAGAGGTCGCGACGGAAACTCCTGTAAAAGTGTATATAAAACACCTGATGGAATTATCACAGAAATCAAAAATTACATAACATCTAATTTTAATTACCTTTCCTCTATGGAAATACGCAGAAATCAACTAACCGCAACGATAAGCGAACAGAACCCCTACAAAGCTTTAACCTCAGAGATGGCTAGCTATTATTATTATTATGACCATTATGATTATAATACAAGAAATTTGTACATAGCTGATTACGTCCAGAGACTTGTGGCCCATTTAAAAAAACAGAAATGGGAAGAGTTTTGCCTTACAGTAAGATTACCCACCTACCGTCATGCTTCCTCCTAGGCATAAAGCTACTCTCATACGCTCAGCTATGGAGTAGCGCCGCGAACGAAAAAGACCAGGGCTATGTCCGATCATTCTCGATTTATCCGCAGTTCCACGCAAATGCCTCGGCTCGTCGGGGATCCTGTATAAAAAAAGCCTAGCTACCTAATGGCCATATAAATTTGTGAACCAAATCAGTTTACAAAAAGCCGTTATCAATTAAACTTGCTCTGATTGTTTTTATCTTTTTTAAAAGTGAATAAAATTTTTTTACAAATTTCGTTGTTGTGTTCATTAACCCTTGAAGCCAGATCTCTAGAAGTAATTTCCGGCGGAATGTGCTCAGGAAAATCTGCAGAGCTTCTCCGTCGCTTAGATTTGTGTCGCCATGCAGAACAGAAATTTGTAGTGTTCAAGCCTGCAAAGTCTTTTTTAAGTGATTCCATTGAGTCTCGAAACGGATCTTCTCGCGAGGCGATTGTTTTGCAAGATGAAGACCTGGGCGAGATAGCCAAAACTCTTGATAGCGATAAAGCAATAAAAGTTGTGGCTTTTGATGAATTTCAATTCTTCCCCGTTCAAATAATTCAGGAAATTTACAACATTTTGCATGATAAAAACTTTAACGTAAGAATTATTGTTTCTGGGCTAGATAAAGATTTTGCAGGAAAACCTTTTGGTCCCATGGGAGATATTTTAGCAATGGCTGACCGCGTTGAAAAACTTACTGCTATTTGTCATGTCTGTAAGCGAGATAACGCTACCATGTCGATGCGAGTTGTGGAAAATACGGACGTTGTTTTAACAGCAAAAGAATCATACGTTCCAGTGTGCAGAGACCATTTGCACATTCCCGGCGAGTAAGATTAGACCTGGCGAACAATTACCAAAATAATGGCAGTGATGTATAAAGAGTGTTTAAGCCTGAATGCTCAATCTTACGCTAAAGACGTGTCGGACATAGCCTTAGTCTTTTCCGTTCGCAGCGCTACTCCATAGCTGAGCGTATGAGAGTAGCTTTATGTCTAGGAGGAAGCATGACGGTTGTTGGTGGGTAATCTTACTCTTTAGATGATTAGACAACCGGGCAGTTAAGCTTTAAAAAAACGGCATTAATTAACCATGAGACACCCTTCATCCTACGCCCGCCTATGTTAAAACTACTGCGGACAAGGCCAAGGCTATCGTCCTACGCAAGAGCGCTATGGACTGACACGGCGGCTTGACACGTGTGAATGCGAGGGTCCAGTATAAAATCAGCTCCTAAATAAAAAATATAATTAAATAGTAATCAATCTCAAATCAAACCAATCGGGGAACGGTTTATTCTTATCAATTGCAAGGTTTGCCTGAGCGTCAGCTAAAGAATTTTTTTCTCGCAAAATGTGTGTGAAAGAATAATTTGTTTTTAACTCGCTCAACAATTGATAAATTTTGTCGTGTAAAGACTTCATTTTTGGATCACGAATTTTAAACACACCATTCATTTGGTTAACGAGTAGCAAAGAATCGCAATAAAAGCTTACGCCCCCAAGAAAATCCCTGGCAAACAATTTTTTCACAACCATCAAAGCAGAAAAAACTGCGAGGTACTCAGCAACGTTATTTGTCGTATGATAAGGAATTTTAAATCCTTGCTCAAAAACAATTTCGCCTTCTTTTTTTATGATAATACCAACGGAAGAAACTCCCGGGTTTCCACGACAAGCACCATCAGTAAAAATTTGTAAGGGCGGCGTTGGCTTTAAGTCAAAGCCTTGAAAGATATTAAGGTTTTTCAATCCCAGGCACCGCGAAGTAAATAATTCGATGACAATGGGCACACTCGGTAATTTGCTGCTTCTTTAAAACAACAAGCTCACGAGGCGTGAGTAAGTTGTAGCAACCTTGGCAAGAGCTACCATCGATGCTAACAATTGGACGATCAACCTTTGACAATGTTTTTTGATATTGAGACTTAAATGAATCTGGAAGTTCTGCGCTTGCAACTTTAATTTCATGAAAAATTGGAGCCAGAGCTTCCTCGAGAGAGGACAAAACTCCGACAACCTCGTCTAATTTTTCATCCAAAACAGTTAGTTGATCGTTTGCTTCTTGCGAGAATTTTTTAAAATCACGCTCTTTTTTTTGCATAATTTCAATTGTATCCAAAAGCTCATCTTCAACAACTTCTCTTTTTTCTTGCAGGGCTGAAATATCTCGACGCAAGGCTTCAACTTCACGCGATTTTATCAAAAGATTTTCACGTTTTTTTAATACAGTTTCTTTGCTTGCTAAATCGTTGATGTCAAGCTCAATGCTAGCAATGTCTTTTTTCAAATTTTTTATTGATTGCGAATCTTGATCAAGTTTTTTTTCTAATTTTTCTTTGTTGGCTAAAAGTTCTTTTTTTTCGAATGCAGACTCATTAAATTTTTTTTCTAGTGAAATTTTTTTTTCGATTAAATCAAGGAGGATTCTTACTTTATCTGCGATCATGAAACTCTCAGTTTAAATACCAAAATGGTGGGCCCACCAGGGATCGAACCTGGGACCTCCCCGTTATAAGCGAGGTGCTCTAACCGGCTGAGCTATGGGCCCTAACAATTAAAGTGTATAGCAATTCTTTTTGCGTGTGAAGCTACTTTTAAAAATTCAAAAAAAATGGTCCGCAAATTTAATTGCGAACCATTTAACATTAAAAATTTAACTTCAAAGTATTATTCTTACCTAGGTAAATATTCGGAAGTAAGAAAACACTTATAAGAAATACTTGATTCTTCTGAGTACAAATTGCTTAGCCAAAAGCTACGATAGCCCTTCCTCATTTCATTCTCATGCTGCTTAACTTTTAACTGAACATATTCGGCAAACAAATTGTTGAATTCTTGATTATTTTTTGCCATAAAACATCTAGCTACAAATTCTGACGCTAATTTTGCATTAAAATTTTCATCTCCAATTTTTGTAGCAAATTGTTGTTTATTAATTTTATAAAAGTAAAACCAAAAAAACAAATCATCAAGTCTTTCACGAATTAATTCTATGACCCTATTAAATTTATCTCCCGGATTCGAGGTGAATAGTGAGTCACCAGGAGTAGCGATAACGTTTAAATAATTAACCAAATCATCGGGAGGATGAAGATATCTGATTTCATGAATAACATAATTATCGTGCGCGTCTTTTATTTTAAGATACGAATATCCTGCGTCCTTTGCAAGGTAAGCACAAGGTAGATCAGCAAGTGGCTTTTCGTCAAGAATCACCGATGCATTCTGTATGTGCCTCAAACAAAAGTTTTTTAAATTACAGTTATCAGGCTCAACCTTAATAGCCTTAAGATATTCATTACGGCAAATCAATCCATTTTTTATCGGTTTCCATAAAAGAAGTCCTGCTAGAGCCGCGCTCGCCATCCCGATGCAACCTTTTAAAATTTTATTTGATTCTTCTGGTTCTACTTCGCATCCAATTTCATCGAGCGCAGGAGTTGATGCTTCAACATTTTCTGCTTGAGGTACTAAGCCTTGATGTTCTTGTGCTTCTGGCTCATTTGGAGCTTTTAAGCCGAGACTAAAAACAAAAATCGCTAGTATTAAAATTTTGTTGTTGTTCATTTTTTTGAATTGATGATTTTTATTCAGTTTCACATTTTACACTTTGTTCGTCAAATGGGGCCGTTTTTCTACGAAATTGGACAAATCCGCCAACTTGTGCGCAGTAGTTTAAACCTAGGCGGGTAGCTTTCCAGAAATTTATGATTTATTTGTAAAAATTATTAAAATTAATTATTTTCTCTGCGTTGGGGTTATAGCTCAGTTGGTAGAGCGCATGAATGGCATTCATGAGGCCACCGGTTCGAATCCGGTTAGCTCCACCATTAACACCATGTAAATTTTGTTGTGTTTAATCAATAAAGTAGGTGTATGAAATTATTTACGATTCAATCTGTTATTTTTTTTGCAGCGTTTTTTGCCTATTCTTGGATACTAGGCCTGGAATACGGCTTTTTCACAGCAGTCCACTACACAATTCTAACCTTAAGTTTTTTTGTACTGGCAACGCCAGCGGGATCTTTTTTTTACTCACTAGGGTTCTGGCCAAGCTTTTCGTCGGAGTCTGAAGAACCATTGATTGGAGCTCTTGCGCCATGGGTTATTTTGGGCTTAGCAAACATACTTTACTTGCACATCCATCCAGAAATTTACACTTCAATTTTTATCTTACGCATTTTAAATTTCTTCTTGCTCAAGTGGCCAATTAATTTTTTTATAATGTTTTTTTCACTTGGTTGCTTGCTCATTCACTGGCTTCTATCAAAAATCCCAAATCGCCAACTTAAAGCTATATGCCACGGAGTCGGATTTGTTGCTTCATCGACAATTTATTGGTTCATAATTCATTTTATTCAAGAAGAGCTTGTCGATTATCTTTTGAAAATCAGCCTTGCTAATTACTAAAGGCGGTTTTAGCCTGGATACCCATCCTACGCATAAAGCTTCGGTCTGGCACCGCCGGCTATGCCGAGAATGACAGAATTTTAATTTAAACCCTACTTCTTCGAGAATGCCCCTTTTCTCTTTGAAATCAAAATCCAGCAAAAAAAATTATTTTCGCCTATTTTTTCAAGCTGCTTACCAAAATTTGCGCTCTTCAAATAAAATGCCTAAAATTAGGTCAACAGAATAAAAACATCATAAAAATGGTAAAAATTAATAAAAAGCTACTATCCTTAATGTTAATCTCCGCACTGAACACAACAACCGTTGTTGCATCAAGCAATATCGATGATGAAGGAGATGCGTCAAATCAAGAACAGGATCGCGAAGAAAACACAAAAACACAAAGATTTTTGGCCTTTTTAAAAGACTGGCAAGTGATTCCATCAGCTCTTCTCAGCGGAATACTTATTAGAAGTTTAATCGGGAATAAAACGGAAGAACAAAAAAAATCAAGGTCTGAAGAAAAAGAAGCAAGCTCACGCACACAAAAGACCCTCAAACACATCATGCGCCAATGTTCGAGATTTAATAGACACCTATTGAGCGAACTTGAACATAATGAAGACGCAAAAAAAGTTGTCCCTGAGGTTTTGAAACTTTATACTAACCATAACGCAAAAAAGCCTGCTGCAAAAGGAAATAGTGCAGCGATTACTCAGGATGAGATAAATAAAGCTTTTCAAAAAGACGTTATTAATTGGTTAAAAAAACATGAAAAAAACTTATTTCAAACAAACTTAGCTTTACAAACAGCGTCGTTTGACAAACACGAAAAAGCTTTCACTGAATATAACGAAGCTATAAATAATGTTAATAAAATTTTAAGCTTTGCAGCACCTGAACATGATAAGGGCTCTACAGAAATGGGCGATGATAGCGATGAAGAAAAAACGGCTCCTTCAGACAGAAATTCTGAAAAAAAGCGTCTTTTTGCAAATGAACAATCTTATCCTTATTCAAGAGACTAAAAAACAAATCTTATGCTGTTTTAAGGGAGGCTCTGGCCTCCCTTTTTTTATTTCAGATTTAGTCAAAGAGAATTTTTTTTGATCAAAATTTCTCAAAAACCATAAATTATTGTAGTTTTTTATAAATTAATTCCTTTTTTTATCATTCTGTCGGGGCTTTAAAAACTTTTCAAAGATAAAGGTATAATGATAAAGATTAGTTTGGGCTTTGAGTTGAATATTATTAGCATGAAAAATTTTTCTATAATTTTTGCAACCTTACTTTATTTCTCCTCAGCAATCTCAGCTCCAGAGAAACCATCACTAAAGGCTCGCTCGTGTCGAAAGTTGGCAGAATTTTTTGCAAAAATGGGGCAAGATAAACCAAGCACTAACCCGTCAAAAAAACGCTCGCTTTTTAATACCACTAACGAATACTCCGATTCATACTCATCAATGTACGACGATGAAGATGATTTTGATGAAGACGATAATTTTGGTTCATTATCATCCTCAAGTTCACTATCAAAAAATCCTCAAGATACACCAGTTTTAAAAGACCTGCTCATCAATGAAATGAAAACTGGCGATGCACAAAGTGATGAGGCTATTGAATCTTTGCATAAAAATAAAAAATCTGAGTTTTCGAGAATATTTAACAGCAGTTATAGAGAAGTTGAGAACGAGCTTAAATACGACAAGAAACGTAAAGAAATTGAACCAGTTCTTAACAACGACCTTTTGAACCAAGGCAGATATTTCATCGCGTCATGCAAATCACTAAACAACGATTCTACAGAAGAAGCCGTTGGTAAATTTTTAAAATCAATCAAAGAAGATCCTCGCCTTGCGTGCTCAAAAATTGTAGTGAAAAATTATAACGAAGCCAAAGAGAAAACAAGATACACCCTAGAAGACCAACAGCTTGAAGCTTCAAATATTTTTGTAAACAACCTAAAAAATCATGGCGAAGCTTTTGCGATTGTAACTGATCCCAAAGATAGAATCGAAATCAAAACCATGAACGAAACCATAAAAGATTTAAAAATTTTTGATGGCGGACGAAAAAACACGGCATTTTGTCTTTCAAACCTGTTAAAAAAAGATATGCCTCTTGCTGGTTCAAACGTCTATCTTGATTTATTGTTGCTGCAACCAACGCACAACAAAAGCTTGATTAGGTCAAGACAAGCTATAATTTCCGCACTCTTAAATTCGCCCTCATTTGAAAAGCTTGACCAACTCTTCCGCCAAGCTCGAAATTACGAAAGCGACTTTTTACACTTCACAAAACAAGACAAAACTCCCTCATACTCTAGCTATTTTGACTCTGATGATGATTCGGATAAAAAAAAAGGACGCGAGATCAGCTTGATCGACGAAAAAGCTGCTAAATATTTTTACATCAAAAACGCAGAAAGAAGCTCGTTGTTCAACAAAGACTGGAAACAAAGTTTCACAATCGCATCCATTTGCATAAACTTGCTTGAAGCGGTTTTGAACGTCTCTCAAGGTATTCCAGTTGAAAGAACAAAATTCATAAAAATTCTTAAAGATTCTTTGAATTTCAGAGTTTTACTCGAAGAAAACTCCAGCAACAACTTGCTGCACAAAAACTTCTTGCAAGCTTTTTACCGACACAAAGCTGTATTAACCATGTTGCCAGTAGTTATCGTAGGCAAAGAAGCCTTGCACTCAAGTATTGAAACTATTTTCCAGGCACTCGAGATATTCGGAATAATGGAAAGAATTCCATTCATTTCCAAGATCGTAGGCGTTTTTTCGGAATCACAAAGCACGTCAGAAATAAAAAAAGGTTACAAAATTTTGGCTGAGCTTTCCCGAGAGCTGTGGAGAGGAAACATTAGCGGAATCAACAATTCATTAGAAACATTTTTAAAAGCACACGTTGATTCGTTGCTTGACAGCGAAGCAAAAAAACTCCGTATGTACATAACACCTTTCAAAATTCTAGGTGATGGCCTACGCGCAGGCGCTAACTCAAAGTCTAGCGTCAAAGAAAATTTTAACCTCTTCAGAGAAGCCAAGTTGGCGTATTCGTGGAAGGCGACAAAAGGCGTTTACAACTTATTCCTTGGCTCAAAACACAGCATTTTTTCCATGATCGTCAACGCTCAAATGCATATCGCAAAGGCAGTTGAACTTACAACTAGTATCGCGCAAAATGGGCTCTTTGACACAGTTAAGCAAGAATTTGTTATCGACCCTCTACAAAATATGCCTATGGGAGCTTTGGCGAAATTATTGTTTAGTGACCTCAAAAAATGCAAAACACAACTTATAAACGGGCACACAACCTTAACAAAAACACTAATTCCTGCATTTGAAACATCATACAAAAAGTTAATTGGATGCAAAAAATTTTTACACGCAGTCATGTTAATTGCTCAAGAAATAGATGCAATGCCAGAAGTGAAACAAAACCTCAGATTCGCAACAGGACTAAATCACATCAAGCTTCTTTTAGAAGATACTGAAAAAGCAGATAAAGTTATCAACGGAAATATCATCCAACTAATAAAATATGCCGATTCATGCCAAATCCGTCTCAACAAAATGGCAAACAAAGCTCTAACGGAAAACGGACTAAAACAACACTTGAAAATCAAAGAAAAAGTAGAAAAAATTTCTGCGATAAAATCAAAACTTGAGAGCAACAAAGCAGAAATATTTGAACTGCAAGGTCTTTTGAAAAATCTACTCAAAGAAGAAACCTTCAACAGGGCTCCAACTTTTTTCAAAAGAATAAAAACACCAAAAGATCTCTGCCACATCGGCCAGGTTACCGACACATTCAAAAAAATGATAGAACAACACAAATCATTCGGCGTGATGTACCAAGGCCTTGCTGAAGTTGGAACGTATTTTGGATTGGCCAAGATGATAAAGGCCTCTTTAAATAGCACAACAAACGCATTTTGCCTTGTGAGCCTGGATGAAGAAGATGTCAACATCAACTTAAAAAATGTATGGAACCCTCTTGCTTATGGATTTAATGAAGAAACATTCGACAAATTCGACATTATCCCTTCTTCGATAGAACTTGGAAATCAACCAGGAAAACCACAGCACATTTTGTTAACAGGTCGTAACGCGGACGGAAAATCAACATTCTTGCGCTCGATAGCTTACGCGGCATGGATGACAATGACCGTTGGCATAGCTTGTGCAAAAGAAGCCCATATGCCAATTATTAGATACATTTTCTCTCTCGAAAAACAAGCCGAGGACCCTGCAGAGAAACTTTCATCCCACGCAGGACAATCCAAGCTCTTTGCACAAATGACAAAAGACGTGGCTCAGGTAATAAAATCAGGCCACGCAGCACTGTTATTCTGCGACGAATTATTCAGCGGAACAAACACCTACGATGCTCTGGCAGGAATCATGACTATACTTGAACTCACAAGTAATAGCGACAACAAAACTCACTACTTAGGCTCAACTCACCAATTTTTCCCATCGGCAACAAAACTGATTTCTCAAGCCTCCCACGGCAAATGCTCACTGTGCCAAATTAATGAACACAAGCAATTTGCCCCAGAGCCAAAAGACATCACCGACATTGTAAACTCAAGGACTCAAGAACTCCTGCTGAAGTTTAACGCAAGCAAAAACGTGATCGATCTTTACGAAAAACACAGAAAATCAATCGATAGCTTAAACAAATAGCCACTGGAATTCCCCGGCTATTGCAAACGGCCCCTGCGGGCCATGAACGTAAAATCGTAGAAATAAGGTTTGTTTTCAATATTGTCATCCTCGGCGCGGCCGGCGGTGCCAGACCGAAGCTTTATGCGTAGGATGGGTATCCAGGCTTAATAAGTCATTGTAAAAACAAACATCCCACGCCCAAACTTTGGCCTGACCCTGTAGCTTGACAAGCTCTTTGTTAAAATCTGTTAAAAAGTCCAAAGCTAAAAAAACCTTTTTGTTAAATAAAAACCTCCGCAAAAAAAATACGGAATTTAGCGATTTTTTTTAACAATCAGCAAGTTATTTAAATTTTTAACAGGATCTCCGTGTAAATTTGCATTTTTAGATGATTAAGTTATGATTTTGTTGTCGGTAATAAAAATTCTACAAAGTAAACAGGAGTTTATATGTTAAAATTAAACAAATACGCAATGTTAGTTGCTCTTGCAGCTGCAAACGGCCTTGTGATGAACGAAGAAGCAAACGCACAAGAAAACAATACAGAAGCAAAAGCTGAAGTAACAACTGAAGCAAAACCATGCCTTGGAAAAAGAGCTAAAGCTTTGTTCGGTAAAGTTCGTAATTCAAAAATCGCACAACACACCGCAACAGCACTTGTATCAGGACTAGTAGTATTGTTTGTAATGAGCAAAAAAGTAGCAAATGCTAATGCTAACACACTAAAAGTTGAAGCTAAAGTTCTCAACGCCAACGGATTTAAACTTGCTGACATATTTAAAACTGTTGAATTCGAAGTAGCAGCACACCAAGCAGCTAAATTACAAAATACGGTTAAAGCTGATGATTTAGCTCTTTATGATCTTACTGCTTTCGCAGACGAAGCAGCAATAACCACTGATGAAGCAAGCGCATTTGCTGCAAGAGAAAAAGTTGTCGCAGCATTAAGCTCGCTTGTAAACAAAGAAGACACATTAGTAAAAACTGAGCTTGAAGCACTTGCTACCGCAAAAGGTACTGCAGCAGAATTGGTAAAAAACAATGCCAACTTAGCATTAGTAAACGATGCATACACAGCTCTTAAAGACAACTTTGCAACCTTGATCTGTAAAGCTCAAAATGATGCGCTTACCGCATTAAATACTGCAAAAGCTGATTTTCAGGCAAAAGAAGTAGCATTGACAAACGCTAACAGTGAATTAAAAACAACTAAAGCAGTCAAGCCTGTTGTTAAAGCAGACGTTGAAACAAAAACATCAGCAGTTACAGCAGCTAAAGAAGCAGTTAAAACCGCTAAAGCTGAAGTTAATACTAAACAAACTGCTTACAACGCAACATTGTAATCTGACTTAAATCTTCAATCTTTTGACTGAAGGTTAATTGTTTAAAAGGGCTCGGAGAAATTCTCCGGGCCCTTTTTTTGTTTTTACAATAATTTATTAAACCCGACATCCCTTAAAACTCGCCTCTAACATGGCTCACTCGAGCTGTCATTTTCAGGCGTGTCCTGGAGCATCAAGTATTGAACACGTACCATTAACTACTTACCCAAAACAGACCTCTCCTGGCAAAGTAATCTTTGAGCCAAGGCTATTCGAGCTTTTTGCTTAAGTTTTGGCCCAAAAAATGAATATTGAGGGTCAATAATCATGCGACACAAGTTTAAAACGCAGCGAGAGTCTCCAACTTTTGACGCAAGCTTAATCACTCCTAAAAAAGCATGATTCATTAACACCGAATCAACGACCGCTGCAAACGGATTAGAAACAATATCAATAGCCAAATTTAAAAGAGTGCCCAAAACCTGTTGAGCTGAATGTAAACTTGCGCTACTTATTCCAGGGGCTCCTGAATTTTCAAAACTATTATTGAGCCTCGCAGCCAAAGCAAAAATAGCGGAAAGCGTAAATGTAATAGAATAACGCTCTCCTTTAACTTGTGCCCGGCTCATGGCCTCCAAAACATTTGCAATAAACGAAGCCTCACAAAAAACGACATCATACCCAAGTTGCAGCGGTTTTTTTATAAAAGCATCATATGCCGCACGCTCAAAATAAACATAATCGCAGCTTAAGCGCTCTTGAACCTCAGGCTCAAAAAATCCAGGCAAACTCTGAATTGAAAAAACAAGTGCTAAAGTTGAAATATTTTTAATCATAAAAACACCTTTAGTTAATTTATTTTAGTATTTTTTAAAGCTCTCAAAAAATGCAAAATTTCTATTTTTTGGAACCAAATTGCCGCCGAAAAACATAATTTTTGAAATTACAAATAAAAAAACTAAAAACTTATCACAAGCTCTAGTGATAAAATTATGAAAAACATTCAACTATTATTTGTTTTAAGCCTATCGATAAGCACCGCACTACAATCAAACCGCTTGAAAAAAGCAATTTCTCCGCTTGAAATGAAAACAAACCGATCATCTACGCTCAAACCTTTAAACAGAAGCTTTAAAAATACATCTGAGCCAGTCTCTCCCAAAACCCCATCAAGCGAACCACAATCACCAATCAGCTTCAACTCATTTTATAGCGAAGAACCAACGACCCCAATGAGTGGCGCACCAAAAAAAAGGTCTCCTCTTAACAACAGGTTAAACTCCCAATTTTACGAAGAATCTCCAGAGTTGCCCGATGAATCAAATTCACCAGCAAGCAAAATGAGGATGCGAGAATTTGTGCAAAACGAGATGAGAGCAATGAGGCCGCCACAACCGCCAAAACCACGAGGAACCCCCGAACTATGGCTTGGCTACGACCCAAAGCCTCGAACACGTTCTATGGATTTGCCGCAAGAAGAACAAGAAGACTCGCTTGACGAATTCATGAAAAAAAACAACGTTGGCCGGCAGACTATGGAAAATCGAAAAGCATTTAGAGAACAAGAGCTAGTTGTGGAAGATGTGGAGTAGCGCTTTTATCCTGGACCCTCGTCTTCACAAGGGTCTCATCGGTAAATAAGGTTTGATTTGTTAAATATTTCAATTTTGATATTTTAATAAAAACAGCATAAGTCAAAGTTAAAATTAGCAAAAATAATAAAAATATAGGATCTGGCCATCGAAACAAATCTTTAGGCCAAAATTTTTTACGAAATGAAAACGTTGTACAAACAATGTTGGCAAAGGTAAACGCAAAGGACGCCTGCATTCTTGAAATCGGGTGCGGAGATGGATTTCTTACCGAGTTTATATTGCGAACCAGCGAATGCAAAAAACTTTTTTGTATCGAGATAGACGAAGCTTGGGCCGGGTTTGTAAAAAACAAATTCAAACAAGACAAGCGCTTAACTATGTTTAAAGCAGACGTTTTAAAGTTTGATTTCAGTGTTTTTGAAAAAGAAGCGCCGATGGTCTTGCTTGCCAACCTTCCGTATAACATTAGTTTCCCAATTTTTAAATTACTTGTAGCAAACAAACACCTGTTTTCAGAAGGTGTTTTTATGGTTCAAGAAGAGGTTGCGCAAAAAATTACTGCACAATCTGGCAGCGACAAAGGGGTTAGCTCTTTATTCATGCAATATCACTTCGATTTGGAACTAGTGCAAAAAGTTTATCCAGAAAGTTTTTCGCCAGCCCCAAATGTTATGTCCCGAACCGTTTATTTCAAGCCTAGGCAAGAGCCAAATCATGAAATAATTGCAGCAGCAAACGACGAGGAATTTTGGAATTTTACAAAAAAATGCTTTCACCATCCTAGGCAAACCTTGCTTAACAACTTCAAAAAAGCTTATCTTGATGAATCTGTAATAAAAAAAATTGATGAAAACCTGCTGGATAAAAGGGCTCAGCAGCTAAATATGGCCCATTTTACGCAAATTTTTAATATAATATCGGCTATAAAAAGCCGAGGTTGACATTTAACTTAATCGGTTCATATTATTCTAACAGGCAATTTTATTTTCAGGTCCTCAATTTAGAAAAGGTAATCATGGCTTTAAAAAAAACCGAGGCAAAGGCCGCTGGTTCAGAAAAAATCTTAGTAGTTGTAGAGTCTCCTGCCAAAATCAAAACCATCTCAAAATTCTTGGGCAGCAACTACAAAATTGTTTCAACTGTTGGTCATATCAAAGATTTGCCTGAAAAAAAAATTGGCGTCGAAATCAACGACAAAGAAATAAAAATTGACTACGTCCCCCTCAAAGGAAAAGCAAAAGTTATCAGCGACATTTGCTCTGAAGCAAAAAAAGCTGACGAAATATTACTAGCCTCAGATCCGGATCGCGAGGGAGAGGTAATTTCGTACCACGTTGAGGAAGAAATTAGAAAAGGAAATAAAAAAGCCAAAATATTTCGAATCGTTTTCAACGAACTTACAAAAACAGCTGTTCAGGCTGGTATCGAAAATAAACATGAAATAGACTTACAAAAAGTAGCCGCACAGCAAGCCAGAAGAATTCTTGATCGCTGGGTGGGTTATGAGGTTTCCCCTGTGTTGTGGCGAAAAATCGTCAAAGGAACCTCTGCGGGAAGAGTTCAGTCTGTAGCCGTGTTATTCATTTGCCAACGAGAAGAAGAAATTAAAAACTTCGTCGCCGAAGAATCGTGGACTATCCATGCCGTATTTTTAGGTAAAGACTTCAAGCTAGAAAGCCAATTTTACAAACTCAAAGGCAAGGCTGAAAAAATAAAAAATGAAGCTGAAGCAAAAAAATTACTTGATATAATCAGCAAAACAGCCTCTTTTGCTGTTTCTGAAATTACCGACAAAAAGAGAACCAAAAACCCCTTGGCACCATTCATCACGAGTACTTTGCAGCAAGACGCGTACAACAAACTTGGTTTCTCTGTTGAAAAAACCATGATGATTGCGCAAAAACTCTATGAAGGCGTGTCGTTGGCCGACGGCGCACAGGAAGCACTGATCACCTACATGCGATCAGACTCCACAAGATTATCCGACACCGCTCTTAAGGAAATTAAGTCATTCGTAAAAACAAAACTAGGCGATGAATATTTAGCTGACAAAACAATTTCTTATGGCAAAGGAGCGCAAGATGCTCACGAAGCCGTACGTCCAATTTCGATTGCAAAAACCCCTGAAAGCCTAAAAAACCAATTAGACCCCGACTTTTTGAAGCTGTACGATTTAATCTGGAGAAGAACTGTTGCGTGTCAAATGAGCCCGGCAATTTATGCTCAAAGGCAAGTTTTGATCTCTGGCGGTGACATAACCTTTAAATCAACTGGATCAACATTGATTTTTGAAGGATTCTTAAAAGTTTACAAGCCCGAAGAAGAGGGCGAAGAAAAAGAAGATGTCATTTCCGACAAATTGGCTCAAGGCATGGAGCTTGGAATTCAAGGCGTTACACCAAAGCAACACTTCACTCAACCGCCACCCCGCTACACAGAGGCAAGCTTAATTAAAGAACTAGAAAAACGAGGTATCGGTCGACCAAGTACATTCGTCGCTATTATGACAACGATTCAAAAAAGAAACTATGTTGAAAAACAAGCTAAAAGATTTGTACCAACGGAACTAGGCAAAGCCGTGGTTGGATTCTTGGTCTCAAATTTAAAGGACATTTTCAATGAATCATTCACCCGAAAAATGGAAGAAGACCTCGATAAAATAGCATCAGGTGAAATTAGCCGGGATGATACATTGTTTACTTTTTACAAAAAATTAAAAGAAGACCTTAACAGCTTTTTAGGAAAAACTGGAGAGGACGCACCCTCGTTAAAAGCTATAAAATCAGATGTTATTTGCCCAATTTGCAAAACAAACAACCTCTTGATTAGATTTTCCAAAAATGGCGAATATCTAGCGTGTTCTGGATTCCCAGAATGCAAGTTCACAGCATCTTTTGAACGTGACGAAGATGGCAAAATAGTAATCATTCAGCGCGAGGCTGCAAAAGCACTTGAAAAAGTTTGCCCTAATTGCGGAAAAAACCTCGTTGAAAAATCCGGAAGATTCGGAAAATTTGCTGCGTGTCCAGGTTATCCCGAATGTAAATATATCGAAAAAAACTATAGGCCTAAATAAAGATTTTATCGATTTTAGGGTCCGTTATTTTTTTCGTTAGGGCTTGCAAATTTTGTATTTTTCAATAGTTTCTTTAGGACATGTTTTTGACGTTTACTATAATGCCGAGAATTAGATGATAAATACGAATTTAAGGGTAAAGGAGCTACTAAAAGAAAATGGCTGGACCACGAAAATGTTAGCTGAAAAAACGGGAATGTCCGAAAGCTACCTTACACATATAAAAAATGGAACCCGCCGCTGGAACGAAGATTCTCTAAAAAAAATAGCCGAAGCATTTTGTGTAGACCCTATTTCGTTACTCTGCGCTAAGGAAAAAGACGCTTTAAAAAATAAAGAAAATTTACAAAAAAGCGCAGCTACTGAACCTAATTCTAGAGAAAAGGCTTCTCCCTCAATTAAATTACTACCTATGATGGCGGACATCCCTCTGTACCCATCAGATTACAACAATCAATATTCTCAAGTTACAACCGGCTACAAAGATGAGTTTTTCCCTGTGGCAGGAGTAAGCGACGAAAATGCATTTTGCTTGGTAATGGAAAATTATTCTCTCGCGCCTATCGCCTCCAAGGGAGATATTCTTGTTGTAGCGCCTGGACGAGCTGTAAACTCCGGAGATTTGGTCGCGGTTGAATTCAAAAACGACAAGGCCTCAAAACAGATCATGAAAATCAATTTTGTGAATAATTTAATCATGCTTGAGTATCTAAACCACAAATCAGCTCCAGTGGCTATAGTCAAAAACAAAGATTATCTAAGAATTATAGGAAAAGTCGTAAAAATTTGCCAAAAGTTTGGTTAACAACAAGGCCATTTTGACAAATAGGGTCATGCTGGTACTTTTTTAGAGAATAGCTATAACATTCAAATGCGAAATGAATTCGGGGATTTAAAAATGTCATCTACAAAATTAAGAGTTAAAGAACTTTTGAGAGAACGTCGCTGGACCACCAAGGTGCTTGCTGAAAAAACAGGAATGTCAGAAAGCTACCTAACACACATCAAGAATGGAACCAGACGCTGGAACGAAGATGCTTTACGCAAGCTATCAGAAGCTTTTAACTTAAATCCCGTAGATTTATTCGCAAACAAAAACGTAGCTAACTCTTTCTGCAAAGAAATTTCATGCTTTGAAAGCAACCTAGAAACAACAAGTGGCTCAAGCAAGGTCAGACTAATCCCCGTGGTCTCGGAAATTCCTTCAAACCCATCTGTTTACAACAACCAACAGCTCCAACTTATTAATGGAAACAACGGCAAATATTCAGCGGCCATCAACACGAACGACGAGGATGCGTTTTGCTTAGAAATCACAACCGATTCGATGACGCCTCGATTCTTAAAAGGTGACCAACTCGTAATATCCCCATCGCTTTGGACTCGCTCCGGTGACATGGTTGCTGTTGAATTCGAGCTTGAAGGAAAAGTAAACAAAGGCGTATTCATTGTTAACTACATGGATGATTTCGTTATTTTAGAATCAGTAAATCACCGCGAGGTCCCAATCGCACTAATCAAAGGCAAAGATACATTCAAAATTATTGGAAAAGTAATTTGGAGATACCAAGCACTTGAGTAAAAAGCCTTTGTGGTAAGTTGTTTTTTTTAATATTTCTGCTAATATCGCTTTAGTGTTGTTATTAGTACCAATTCAGCAAGGATTATCCTTGCTTCCTTAATATTAAAGGAATCCAATGAGTAGTTTAAATCGTTATTATGAAACCCTTGTCATGATGAAAAGCGCGACAACCGAAGCACAAGTTGAAGAACTTGAAAAAGCTTTTACAAAGGTTGTTGATGGCTTAAAAGGGTCTATTTCTAAAGTAGACAAATGGGGCAAATTAAAATTAGCTTTCCCTATCGAACACAAAGACTATGCATACTTTGTTTTGATCAGATATACTCTTCCGGGAGATGCTTTGAGCGAAGCTCCAAAGCAAATAAATCACCTTCTTCAAATCAAACTCAATAACACCGTTATTAGATTTGCAAACGTTTCTCTCACAAAAGAAGCATTTGAATCTCCATACAAAAAACCAGAACCTTTCATCCCTAGCGCAACCCCAGGTCATGGCGCAGGAAGAGGTTTCTTTAATAAAGGTGGCGCATCAGTAGAAGTTCCTGCTGTTGACGAAGCATAATTGATTGTTTAGCGAAAAAATTTAAAGGAAGAATATGTCAAAAAAATTAAAAATCAAAATTAGCTCTAGAATTTTAAGAAAAAAATTAAAAAAACAATCGTTTGGCCAAAAGAAAACCTGCCGTTTCGTTGCAGAGCCAGCGCTTATTAAAGAAATCGACTACAAAAACGTAAAATTCTTAGAAAATTTTATGACAGAAAGTTGCAAAATCTTACCAAGCAGAATCTCTGGTAACTCCGCAAAATACCAAAGAATGATCACAAGCCAAATCAAGCTTGCTCGTTCGATGGGCTTGTTACCATACTGTCCTTGGTCAAACAAATAGTCTTTGGAGCATAAAATGAATAAAAGAAGTGATATTCGCAATATAGCAATTGTTGCCCACGTAGATCATGGAAAAACAACCCTTGTCGATGCGATGTTAAAACAAGCTGGAACCTTATCGGGTAAAGAAGCTGTTGAACGCGTGATGGATTCGAACGATCTTGAAAAAGAACGTGGAATTACTATTCTTGCGAAAAACACTTCTATTCAGCTTCCTAACCTCACCATCAACATCGTAGACACACCAGGACACATGGATTTTGGTGGTGAAGTAGAAAGAACCTTGCAGATGGTTGAAGGATTCTTACTTTTGGTTGACGCAGCCGAAGGTTGCTTGCCAGGAACAAGATTCGTTCTTCAAAAAGCGTTGTCGCTTAACTTACAACCAATCGTTGTGATCAATAAAATCGACAGAAAAGACGCCGATATCGAAGCAACTGAAGAAAAAATTCACGACCTCTTCTTGGACTTAGCTAAAAACGAAAAACAATTAGATTTTCCAGTAATTTACGGATCTTCTCGCGGTGGGTACTTCAACATGGACCCCAACATTCGTGAAGGATCTTTACAACCATTGTTTGACTTGATCGAAAAAACAATTCCAGAGCCAACCCAAGCCGACGAAAAGCTTAGAGTGTTGATTACCAACCTTGATTATTCTGATTTTTTAGGCAGAATAGGAGTAGGACGTATCTTCTCTGGACAAATGTCAACAGGTCAACAAGTAGTTTGCTGCAACGGAACAAATGTTTCTCAGCCAATCAAGGTAACTCGTATATTTAAATTCGATGGCGTAAATAGAGTCGAAACAAGCTCAGCTATGTTTGGCGACATCGTTGCGGTATCTGGTTTTGAAGACGATTTGACCATTGGAACAACAATCTGCGATGTAAAAGACCCAGATCCATTGAATTACGTAAAAATCGATGAACCAACCCTTTCCATGTATTTCGGTGTAAACACATCTCCATTCTGCGGAAAAGAAGGCTCGATTTTGACCTCTCGTCAAATTAGAGATCGTTTATTTAAAGAAACAAAAACCAACGTTGCTCTTAAAGTTGAAGAAACATCTTCTCCTGAAGTCTTTAAAGTTTCCGGTCGTGGCCAGCTTCACTTAGCTGTTTTAATCGAAAACATGCGTCGCGAAGGATTTGAACTTCAGGTATCAGCACCTGAAGTTATCTACAAAGATATCGACGGCAAAAAATGCGAACCTTATGAATTGTTGACCATCGACGTAGATGCTCAATTCCAAGGAACCGTTATGTCTTTACTTGGAAACAGAAAAGCTATCTTGGAAACCCTAACGCCTGACGAAAACAAAGTTAGAATGGAATTCAAGGTCCCAGCAAGAGGTTTGCTTGGCCTTAGAGGATCGTTCTTAACTGAAACTCGCGGAACAGGCACCATGAACAGCCGCTTCTTAGGGTATGAACCTTATGCTGGTGAAATCCCAAGCAGAAACCGTGGAGCATTAATTTCCATGGAGCCAGGTAAAATTACCGGTTACGCGCTTGACGGCTTGCAAGACAGAGGAATCCTCTTCATCAGCCCCGGCATAGAAGTTTACGAAGGAATGATTATCGGAGAACACTCTCGCGAAAATGACCTTGACGTAAACCCAACCAAAGAAAAGAAATTAACAAACATGCGCGCATCTGGATCTGATGATGCAATCAAGCTATCTCCTCCAAGAGATATGGATCTTGAAAAATCACTTGATTGGATTAGGCCCGATGAGTTGTTGGAAATCACTCCAACCTCGCTCAGAATGCGTAAAAAATATCTTAAAGCTGTTGATCGCAAACGATTCTCTTAAAATTAGATATTTAAGTTTAAAAAGGGGCCTGGGATTCCTGGCCCCTTTTTTATTTACTTATTTTTTTTACTAAAAAAACCATTCTTCTGCTTAGAAGCCGCAAAAGCTGTACTTGTAGCGCCACCGCGCCGATTTGTTGGCCTATTTTTATCGTAAAAAATCGTTACTTTATTTTCATTTTCACGGATAGTAACATTTTTCTTAGATCTAGGTTCAGAAGTTTTTGCCTTTTCAAAGAACAAGCCTGTTGTAACAAACAAAAATGCTGCCGACAAAATAAATTTTAAGTTTTTTATCATATTAATCCTTTTTTAGTTAGAGCTTTCTTTTGAAGACAGAGAAACTAATAACAACGCTGAAAAATAATATCTTTTACGTTCATGGTTTTACCAAAATGGTGCTAATTAATTTATAAACCGCGGCGAAAGAGAATTACCAACGCCCCAATTTTTAAGGCTTTAAATACAAAAAAATGTTTAATTTTAAAGGTTTTTATAAAAAAACCAAGATAATAAATATTTCGAGCAATTCTTAAACAAGCAAAAAATCATCGTTCTTGTTGGAATTCAATTTTCTCTGGATGAAAAAAACCTTGGAATCTCTGATTGGACTTCGCAAGAGCCTTAAAAAACCTGATCCAGACGCTTTTGACGAATCCAAAATAAACAGTTAGAATAGATACAAATAATTACGCAAAAAACATGCATTCAAACAAATATTTTTTACTCGCTGCTGCATTTATCGGCCTAACCTTATCTGCAGATTCAACCATCGAAAACGAAGTTGAACAATTATCAACAGAATTAGACGAAGCAGAATTAGAACCAAACCGTCCCTCCGAAGCCCTTGAAAAACCAGCCGTTATCGCTGAAGTGGAGACTCCAAGCGCCGATGAAATCGGAAGCTATGCCGAAGATACAAATTCAAACATTCTTTTAAAATTATCAATCGCGGGATTGTCATTAGCTTTGATCGCAACAGCAAGCTATAACCCCACGGCAAAATATATTCGTTCTTACTTAAAATACAAAGAAATGACCAGCCTCGAAGAATGTAAGAATTTCGTCCTGTCGCTAATAAACCAGGAAAACCTGTTTTATGAGGGGGAAGGCGGACCTTCAGACACAGATCACTTGAAATTGTGTTTTGACAATTTGGTAAAGAGGTATTCACGAGGAGGTTACAGCGTCACGATAAAAAACGGTAACGGCACCCCTGAACAAGCCGTCGATGATATCCGTCAATACATATTCAAAAATATTAATTTCACAGAGTTATATACTAGTCCTGGGCACTTAGGCTATTTAAAGGCTCGCCCTGCAAGCGAAAGTTCCTGGCGCCCCTACAAGGAACTAACCTCAGAGATGGGGGCAAAGTTTTATTCTCCGCCAACCATGTATTATAGTACAATACATTATGTAAGAGAATATGTTCATCTAGTTGTAAGTGATTATAAAGAAAAACAATGGAAAGAACACCATGCACGCTGCTCCTGGTCCAAATTGTTTAAAAACAAACCCTATTCTGAAGCGCGCTGGAAATAATAATAAAGGCCGGCTAAGGCAAAAAGGCCTTAGCCAAAAGTTTGTCTTCTAGCAACTAGCTCGTACACTTATTTGTTCGTGTTAAGCCCCCTCCAAATCTTGCTCCAGCTATAACAAACCAAATAAACACTTCTTGACTAGATGATGCTGTATTAGCTGAAACTATTTTTGAAATTATCTGAATTCTTTTGTAATATCTGAAAAAATAGTAACCCTAAATCAGGAATAACGCATGATGGATTTAAAATGTCTTCAAAAACATATCATACAAATGCTTGGAATCGTGCTTATTGGCGTTTTGGTTATTTATTTTTGGCCTGTAGTAACAACCCCTCACGGCGTATTCTGGAAAATGGGCGGCATTTTGTGGCCAAGTAACGCATTTTTTCACTTATTCCACTTCTCACATATTTTCTTTGCAACTGCAACCTCGTTCATCACCCTCTATGGAATTTGGAAAAGCTTTGCTATTTCAGCAGCGTTATCTATAATTTTACCAATCTGCATATGCACTGTGTCAGACGTGCTACTTCCTTACGTTGGAGGAATTTTGCTAAACGTAGATATGGCCTTACACATGTGTCTAACTTGTAACTTTAGTGCTATGATGGTATTTGTTTTATCTGGCCTTCTGCTTGGGACTTTATTTTGCTACGTCCCCCTTTTGAAAAAGCAAGAACCTCATTTTCATTTCGCATCGCACATTTTACATGGATTTTTAAGCTGTTTGTCATCCCTTGTTTACCTAGTTGGTTTTGGATTTTTCCAATGGCAAGCTTACTTTATACCCGTGCTTTTATTAATGCTTGTTGTGGTTATCATTCCTTGCGTTGTTTCGGATTATTTAGCACCACAACTTATTTCTCGCTGGCTGCTAAAAAAGTCGGAATCCCAAGATCTGTGCGTCACTTCTTGTAACGACAAACATTAATGAAAAGCGTCATCTTACAAGGCGTAACCAAGGTTTTTGGTGGAAAAAAAGTTTTAAATAACCTGAACTTGAGAATCGAAGGTGGCCAATTTGTTGCCTTGCTTGGTCCCAGTGGATGCGGGAAGACAACAATTTTGAGAATAATTGCAGGCCTTGAAGAACCAGACGAAGGTCGGGTTTTTATTGACGCCGAAGAAATAACGCATACACCAGCTTACAAACGAAAAATTAATACGGTTTTCCAGCAGCAAGGATTGTTCCCGCACTTAACGGTATTCGAAAACATCGCCTACGGCCTGGAGATAAAAGGCCTTGCTAAAGATGAAATAAAATCAAAAGTACAGCAGCAGATTAAAAAAATAAATTTGTTAGGCTTAGAAAACAAATATCCAGAAACGCTCTCCGGCGGACAAAAGCAACGCGTAGCTTTAGCAAGATCACTTGTTATGGAGCCTGATATTTTACTTTTTGATGAGCCTCTTTCAGCGCTTGACATTAGGCTAAAAGAGCGGATGTTGATAGAATGCTCAAATCTGCAAAAATCTTTAAAAACAACATTCATTTACATCACTCACGACAGGCAAGAAGCGCTTACTGTGGCAGACAAAATAATTGTCATGGGGTTTGAGGGCGTAGTTGAACAAATTGGGTCACCACAAGAAATCTACCAAAGACCAAACAATAAGTTTGTAGCCAACTTTGTCGGAGAGGTAAATATTTTAGCAGGATCAATCGCTCACGAACAACGAGAAACAATATTTTTTGATACTGAAGTGGGTATTTTGAAAGTAAACCAGGAAAATGGCCCAGAGTCTCTGGGCGTGACAGGAAAATTCTTTGCAAGCATCAGACCAGAGCTTATACACTTAGACAAAGATAAAAACCTTGTTTATAAAAACATTATAGAAGGATATATTCAAAACGCTATTTTCTCTGGTTTTTTTATGCAATACCATGTTCAAGTTGGCGAAGAAGTTTCACTTCTAGTATTTGAAGACAATTTTTCTTTTAAACAAGGCGACAAAGTTTTTGTACATATTCATCAAGAAGATATTTTGATTTTAGAGGATTAAATAGTGGAACAGGGTTTTACCGGACTCAAAAACTTCCTTAAACGAGAAACATACTTCATTTTAACACTTCCAGCCTTATTCATTCAGGCATGGTTTATATTCATTCCTTCGTTAATAGTGCTTGGGCTTGGGTTGAACTACAAAAATTTCTTCTTGCTTCACGCATCAAGCTACAAATCTATTTTCTGGTCTAATCTCTGGGGCGCTATCGTAAACTCAATTTCGCTTGCATATCTGACTGCTATTTTTTCGTTTCTATTCTGCATGCCAATCGTTATATTTATAAACTTTCAGCTGCCAAAAAAATATCAAAACACAGTACTGTATTTATTTATGATCCCGTCTTGGACAAATTTTATAACAAGGATTTATTCTTGGTTTTTCTTACTCAAAAATGATGGCGCTTTTGCAAAAACCCTTTCTTTTTTTAAAATTTTATCGGAACAAGATTCCATGTTCGCAGGAAGCTTTGCGACAGTCTTGGTCATGGTTTATTGCTATTTCCCATTCATGATGATGCCTTTGCATAACGTGGTACAAACTATAAATAAAAAAACTATAGAGTCGTCCCTTGATTTAGGCGCAAATCAGGTTCAAACCTTTTTTAAAATAATACTTCCGATGTCAATGCAAGGTATTTTGTCAGGATTTTTCTTGGTTATTTTGTCTGCGTTTGGCGAATTTACAATTCCAGAATTTCTCGGAGGAGGCGTGCGTTTATATTGGGGCAACTTAATAACCAGCAAGTTCCTATTCACAGTCGATTACAAAATTGGTTGTTTGATAATTATTGTCGGACTTGCTGTTTTATTTTGTGCGCTGGCTGCAAGTTTTATACTTCTTGGGATTTCGTTAAAATTATTAAGTTTATTTGTTCCTATTCCAAAAAAATTGACATCATTGGGGGCTCCATGAATATAACAAAAACGGTTGGCTACCTCGTTTTTTTTGCAGGGCTTGCATTTATTTACGCACCGATTTTATCTATGATTATTTTTTCGTTCAGCACAAACCAAGACAGCGTAAGTATTGCAAACCTATCGTTTACTTGGTACAAAGTTCTGTTCGAGAACGAAGAAATGATATCTTCACTTATAAATTCGCTACTCGTAGCAACATTATGCACAGCATTCAGCGTCTTTGCTGCAACAATATTTGTGGTCGCTAACAAAGTTTTAAAACTTCCATTAATTCAGGAATCATTCTCATTTAACATTTCTATTCCGGAAATTTTTTTAGCCATCAGTGTGATTATAATTTTTTCGATGTTTAAAATGGAGCTTGGTTTAACCGCAGTGCTTATTGGACATATTTTATTAGGCCTAGGCCTCGCGGTCCCAGCAATTTATGTTGCAAACAATAATATAGAAAAAAGCTTAATGGACGCATCTATTGATCTTGGTGCTAACAATTTTCAAACCTTTTCAAGAGTTACCCTGCCCATCATGAGCCCAATTTTGTTTAGCGTAAGTTTTTTAATTTTTAGCTGCTCGCTAGATGATTTTTTTATTAACTTTTTTTGCTCTGGAATAGATTTTAAAACAGTTTCTACATACGTTTATACTTCAATAAAATCTTCAATCAATCCAAGTATAAACGCACTATCTTCTATTATGTTAATCGTAAGCTTAGCGTTTGTTGTCCTTTTTAATTTTCTAAAAAAGGTGATCAATCGCCATGAATAAACGTTCATTAATGAATCACACAATCTTTGCCCGAGGCTGGATATTTTTTGTTGCATCACTTATAACTTTTATTTCATTATATTTTTTTTCAAGATTCAAATTTCATTCAGAACAAGAAATTTGTGTTTGCACATTCGCAGACTTGCTAAATAAAGAAATAATCTTGGAATTTGAAAGAGAAACTGGCATCAAGGTGCTTTTAAAATACTGTGAATTCGACTCAGAGTTTTTATCTCAAATGAGTTCTTTTAGCGGGAAAAACATTGACCTTGTCACGCCAACAAACTTTATAGCAAAAAAGCTATTGAAAAAATCTTTAATAGATGACTTCATCGACACATCTTTGATAAAAAACCTTAAAAACGTTCATCCTAAATTTAAAAATGGATACGTCTCGCTAGAAAAATCATCTATTCCATTTGCATGGACCTACTACATTATGGCTTATAATCCAGAGTTTTTTGGAAATGAAACTCCAAAAAAACTCGCCGCTATTTTTGATGCAGAGCAAGAATTTAAATCTCCATCATTATTAAAAAAATATAAGTTTTCAATTTTTGAAGACAACCCCCTTGAAATTATCTCCCTTCTATCGCTATTTGCTTTTGGCAAAACGGGAGAATTAACTTCTCAAGAAAAACTAACTCAAGCGCTTAAAAAACTAGGAAACTATAAAAAACATTTAAATTCGTACATCAGCTCAAACCTAGAATACCACCTAAAGTCAACGTCCCCTTTGATTTTAACGCACGCCTCATTATTCAAAAAAACAGAAAACAAAAGTTTAACGTTTTGCGTGCCAGAAGAAGGAACCTTGATCGTTCCTCAATTTTTTTGCATATCAAAAAACTCTCCCAAAAAAGAGCTCGCAATAAAATTCATTAACTTTATTTTACAAGAAAAAATAATGACGCAGATTTTTCAAAAATCAGGATACTTGCCTTGCAATGAAAATCTATTAAAATCTCTTGAAGAAGATCCTCTGGTTCCAACAAGTTCCGATCTTGAAAAAAAATTTTTTATTATCGAAGACTCTGTAGATTCTTCGTTCGTTGAAAGTTGTTGGTTTTATATTAAAAATAAAAATTAGGAGCGGGCAAAATGCTCATGCATTGGCTATTCGAAAAAAAAAGATCTGACTTTTTAAGTAAAAGAAATGACTTGCTAAATTTAATTGAGGAATTAAAAAAACAAAACGACAAGAGCTACATTGAGCTAGAAAAAAAATTTAATTGGTGCGATCAAACTATTCAAAAACTATCCAATCATTTCGCCAGCGGCAAAAATTGCCTGCAAAACTTTACGTTTTGGACTATCTTCAGGTTTTGGCAAAAAACAACAGACTTAGAAAAAGCTCTAATGTCTTGGCCAAGAGCCCTTTTAGAAGAGTTGTATGAAATTATTTTTTACGTTCTTCCTTTGGTGTTTATTATCAAAAGATTTTGGTTTGCGTTGTATGTTGTGCCCACTGGATCTGCGGAACCAAACTATCTCGTTGGCGACAGAATTGTTGGCATAAAATATCCATATCTTTTCTCGCAGCCGCAAAGGGGAGATTTGGTTATTATCGAAGATCCAAAGTTCCACTACAGTTCAAATATTTTTGCGAAAGCTTATCAAAAATATGTAGGGTTTCCCCTCCTTGGATTACCCCAAGGACCTGAATGCTGGACTAAAAGAGTAATCGGCCTTCCTGGCGACAAAGTAGAACTAAAAGCCGATGAGCATGGCAAGCCTGGAGTCTGGGTAAACAGGCAAAAGTTAAATGAACCTTATTTAAATCCTTATCCGGTAATATACCTAAGCAACCGTAAAGCAGGTATAATTGATAGAAAAAATCCTCTCTTAAGGCTTCCTTTAGTGGGATTTGCAGCCAACTTCTTTGGTTTAATAAAGCAAAACACAAAACCAATGTTCTACACCTTTGATCCAAGCAAACCTTACAATGAACAGCCTTATTACAACTTTGAGGATAGTGAAATATACAAAGACCCTCTGTCTGGAAAGCCCTTAATAAAATATCCTGACTTAATGGAGCGACATGACAGAATATACGAATTCACAGTGCCAAAAGGGCATATTTTCTTACTTGGTGATAACAGAAAAAATAGTCACGATGGAAGAAGCTGGGGTGTGGCTCCGCTAGATATCGTACTTGGACGAGCTAGCGTTATTCTGTTCTCTGTCGATGGGAATGAGAGCTATTGGTTTGTTGATTTTATCAAAACCCCAATAAGGTTCTTTACCCACAAATTGCGAAGACGCTTTTTGCGATTTACTCATCCATTCAAAGAAATCCCAAAGAACTAAAAAGAAAAAGAGCGTGCGCAAAAAGCGTACGCTCTTTATTTCTCAACTTCAAAAATCGACTGCGATTCGGGCAACAGGTCTTCGTTGCCATCTCTTGACGCAGGCAATACTTGTATAACAGTTCTTGAGTTGCAAAAAAACTTAGCGTCATACTGCGCTAAATATTTACGCCAATTTGCAAAAAGCCCAGCATCTTTAGGCGAAAACAATCCTTTGTTGTAAGTATCAATAACATAATTTACAAAGCTCCCCGAATTCAAAGAAATATTATCGCTAGCCCTGATCCACATAGCCAGCCCCTCATCGCCTTCTCTTGCGATTCTGTAAGTATTAAACTGCAAACTTGGAATATTAATTAACTCTTTAGCCCAAGAGATAGATCCAAGAATGCCAAACGAATAAGAACTATATTCTTTTAATAAAAGGCTAAACGTGTTGTTTTTTAAAAATCTAAAAAAAATTTGATACTTTAGATTTGGCCCGCAAGCTGTTCTTGATTCAAAAAAATCAATGCGAAACCCGGACTTAAATGGGATAATTTTAGCGCATTGGCCCGAATAATTATCATCGTTTTTACAATCAAGTTTTAACTCAACAAATTGAGGCGCCGATTTCTCAGAGGACTTATTAACAGTCAATCTTGCCGGAAAATCATATTGATTAGCAAAAATTAATTGGGCAAATATCAGCATAGAAAATATTAAATTTTTTTTATTCATAGGCATCCGACATGGAGCTAATAAAAATTTAAGATAACGAACTTAAAAAGAGATAGGTAGTAAGTTAAAAGAGCTGTTTTTAAAGCATTTTATCAAAAAAAACGTTTATTTATTGAGGGATCAAAACAGGATCTAAATTTAAAGAAAAAAGTTTTAGCCATTCTTGAGACGCGTTATTTGGGTATTTTTTTGTCTCATGAACTTTTATAAAATCACTTTTTTCGATCAGGCCCAATAAATTAACTAAAAAATCTCCCACAGACAGTGGGTTTGGCTTGTTAAAGCTGTAATAAAAGACGTCTTTAGAAAGCTCTTCTTGCGGATTGCCAAAAGAATAACCGCAGCAACCCAAAGAAATGGGTATGTTGTACGAAAGTTTTATTGGGAAAACAAGCTTCATGTCAGAAGGGCATATCCTTTTAGAAGAATGCATTTTTGGTTTGCAAATAATGAGTGAATGGCAAATATCCAAAGTGAAGTCTACAAAAAAAAGCTCTATAAAGTTAGAAGCTATTTTTAATTGAAATTCTTTATTAGAAGCAGACCCTGAATTGAGAAGAAAAATTGAGCAACGTTTTTCGTTTTTAGATGCTGTTAAAAAATAATTTTTATCGCAAACAAAAACTTCAAAAAACATCGCGTGGCTAAAAAATATAAAACCTAATATTTTATTGAACACAGCAGTGCCCAAAAATACTGCGGCTAACTGTGCAATTATTCTTTAATAAAGATTGCCAGGTGGATAAGTACTGATGGTTTTTTGCAGCCTCTTTGTCATTTACACCATAAGAGTTCAATGAAGCATCAATTGACGCAAGTATATGTTTTAGCAAATCAAATCCAGAACAAAGCTCTTCGCGCCCGGGAATCAGAATTTTAAAAAAACACAGAGCAGACAGCGAAAAATGTTTTTCTTGAAAATTAAGATAAAAAGACCCTAAAGAAGAAGTCCTTTCGTCGACAGAAACCATCTCATGCAAAGACACTTTTACACCGCGAATAGTTTTTAAAAAATCCATGACGTAACAGGTTTTTGACCCTTCGCAAGGTAAAAAAAGCCTCATTCCCAATCCCTTTTCAAAAAAATTAAAAAGCGGCTTTTGCTCACGAGGCCTTTCCGCCAAGTCATCGTTGGAAACAAGCATTACTTTAAACAAAGAAAAGGCAGAATGACGTTCGATATAAACCTTTAACGGAATATTAATGTCAATAAAACCCTGTAAATTAGAGTTAAATAGCAAAAACAAACCAAAATAAAATAAAAAAAGCCTTTGCATACCTGAAAAGCAAAATAAGATGCGGCCTACTTAATAATAAAAATTAACCACAAATTAAATAAACAACTTTCATATCAAGAGCTTTTTGTCGAAGAAAAATCTGTAAAATTAGAAGATTTAAAAATTTTAAGGTCTTTTTAATTATGGATGCTCGCCTTGGCAAGGGTTGTATAGGTTTATTAATTCGATGCAAAAAAAACATAAGATTGCTTTCGGATTTGTTTAATCCTGGATACCCATCCTACGCCAAGGCTACGGACTGGCGCTGCCGCTAAGCGAGTATGACGAAGTGCAGGATAAACAAAAATTCTTCGAGCACGGTGGCCCTTCTGGGGCCGTCATCTTCGAACAAAGTGGAGAGATCCAGGATTAAACACACCTTGTTTTCCATAGGCTTATTTAATTATGGACCCTCGTCTTCACAAGTATGATGCAACACAAATAAAACTTATTTCTTCTTTTTTTTAGTTGGTTTTAGCGGCGCTTTTTTTGATGCTTTTTTAGGTGCCTTGACCTCTTTTTTATCAACCTTTTTTTTCATAGGCTTCTTTATCGCAACAGGTTTACGCGTAAGTGCATGCTCAAACACTTCATCCAATGTTTCAACAAAAACAACTTCTACGTTAATCGGCTGTTCCTTTTTAACATCATTAAACTCGGGAACATTGTCCTTAGGTAGTAGAACCTTTTTTATTCCGTTGCGCTCAGCAGCCAAAAGCTTCTCTTTTAAACCACCAATAGGCAAAACTCGACCTTGCAAAGTTATTTCGCCACTCATAGCAACATCTCTTCTAACCGGAATCCCTGTAAAAACTGACGCTATTGCTGTTGCGCAAGTTATTCCTGCCGATGGGCCTTCTTTTGGCGTCGATCCTTCAGGAAAGTGAATGTGCAGATCATAGTTAGAATAAAAATTGTCTCTCAAGCCAAGGCTGCGACTTCTTGATCGAATACAACTTAAGGAAGCCTGAGCCGATTCTTGCATGACCTCACCTAATTGACCTGTAATCGTCAACGAGCCTTTTCCGTTAAGTTTTACAGCCTCAACTTCTAAAATATCTCCACCAACCTCAGTCCAGGCAAGGCCTGTTGCAAGACCACAGACCTCTTTGGTTGTCAATTGTGGCTGTTTATACTTAGGATATCCAAGCCATTCTTCGATATCTTTAGTTGAAACATCAACCGAGGTTTTTTTTGCTAGCAATAAGCCAATAGACTTTCTAACAACTTTTAAAAGACTTCTTGTTAACTGCCTAATACCCGCTTCCTTTGTGTATTCGGATATAATTTTCTTGAGAACGTCTGCTGCAAAAGTAATTTTTTTATTTTCAATCGCATGCTCTTTGAAAAGCTTTGGAAGTAAAAATCTTTCAGCTATTTTTAATTTTTCATCATCTGTGTAACCAGACAAGCCAATAACTTCCATCCGGTCAAGTAATGGATAAGGAATGCCGTCATAGTGATTTGCTGTTGCAATAAAAATCACTTCTGATAAATCAAACCCAACTTCTAAGAAATGATCTACAAAAGATTTATTTTGCTCTGGATCAAGAACTTCTAACAGCGCAGCAGAAGGATCTCCCCGAAAATCTATAGACATCTTGTCTATTTCATCAAGCAAAATAACAGGATTCGTTACACCAGCTTTCTTCATGGCAGAAATTATTTTTCCTGGCATAGCTCCAATATAAGTTTTTCTATGGCCTCTGATTTCAGCCTCATCTCGAAGACCCCCAAGAGAAATTCGTACAAATTTTCGGCCAAGGGCGTCCGCTATAGAAGACGCAAGAGATGTTTTTCCAACACCGGGAGCTCCGACTAAACAAATAATAGGAGATGTCTTTAGCTCCTCTTTTGCAAATTTCTTTGCCGCAATAAAGTCTAAAATTGTTTCCTTGGCTTTTATCATCCCAAAGTGCGATTTTTCAAAAATGTCTTTGGCTGAAGCTAGGCTAACAGGGTCTTTGGTTTTTTTGTACCAAGGTAAAGACAAAATTGTTTCTATGTAAGACCTGCTAACAACAGCTTCTGGCGAACTTGGTTGCATCTGCTCAAGTCTTTTGCACTCGGTTAAAACCTTGTCTAAAGCTTCGGCTGAAAGACGCGCTTTTTTGGCATCTGACTTTAATTTTTCAACCTCAAGAATATGATCTTCTTTGCCTAACTCTTTGTAAATGGCGCGAACTTGTTCATTAAGATAATAATCTTTTTGGTGCTTCTCAACCTGAGTTTGAACTCTTTTTTTAATGTTTCGTTCAACCTTTGCAATTTCAACTTCTTGCTCTAACAAGCTAAATAATTTGAAAGCTCGGTCTGTAACGTTTGGTGACTCCAAAAGAAAGACTCTCTCGTCAAATTCAAGCTCGATATTTGCTGAAATTAAATCTACCAGCAAGGAAAGATCTTCAGCTTCTTTAATCGATTTGATAATCGCAGGAGAAATAGCTTCTCCGACGTTAGATTGATACTCATTAAACGATTTTTTTAGGCTACGCAAAAATGCAGCGTCTTTTGCAAAATCAGGCTTTTTATTTGAAGACAATGGCGCTATATCCGCAGAAAAGTAATAAGCCTCTTGATTGGATGTCGAATAAATTAAGTCAGCCTTGGCCCTAAACAAACCCTCCACCAAAATCTTCAGCGATCCATCTTTTTCTTCGACGCATTCATAAATTTTAGCCACAACGCCAAACGGGTTTATATCATGAATCGAAAGATCTTCGATATCTGGATTTTTTTGAAAAGATACAAAGATCTCACTGCCAAAGTTTTTTAACGACTCATTCACTGCCTGCGCCGAGCAGGATCTGAAAACCTTAACTAGAGTTACGGCTTTTGGCAAAAGAACTAGGTTTTTTAAAGGTAAAATAGGCAGTTTTTTCATAAAATTCTCTCATTTGCAGGTAAAATGGGCGCTGACTTGGCGAAATTTGCTTTTAATGAACGACCCTTCAGACCCATTTTAAAGCATTTAAAAAAAAAAACTAAAAAAATAACTAAATCGCGTTTTTCGCAAAAAAGGCTCCTGGAGAAAAGGATTGAGTTTCCATTTGAAACAAACTTAGTAAATTTAAAACCTGTAGACCTTTGAATTTTAAATTTGTAAGTCTTAAGAAAGCTAAATAAAAAATATGGTTTCTATGAAAATTATTATTATAGCTCTACTTGCTGCACTTTCCGCTTCAAAAATAAAACCTGAAGGAAAAACTATCGCCGACATCATTTATAAGCAAAGCAAAAGTGAAACAGAAATCAGTGCCGCTAAAGAACTAAAAAAAATCGAGGCTGAGCGCAAGAATAAATCACAGCGCGCGCAGAACGCAAAGCCAAAACAACAAGATAGTAAATAAGCTTTATGGAGCTACTAAAAACAACTCCTCTTCTTTTACCGACAGCCGCGCTATCGGCGGGGATTTTAGTAGCTCACAATTTTTGTGCCTCATCTTTTTGGGGCATTCCGTTTTTGGTTGCGATCTTTATCTTGCTTTATGCTTCAAAGAGGCTAAAAGATCCCATCCTCAAAACCATTATTTATTTGCTATTTTTTTTTGGAGGCGCGCTACTTTGGTCATTACAAAATGAACAAATAACAAGTATAACAAAAGCACTTAAATCGGCAAATGAGATAGAATGCAAAAGCGTCAGCTACTCTTATCTCTACAAAAACAGGCTAAAATATAAGTTTGAACTACAATTGCTAAACCCAGGGCTGCAAGGATATAAATTAAACTTCTATAGCGCATGGAACCCCTTTCGATACAACAATCACTTCTTTCTAAAAAACATAAAACTAAAAAGCCCAAGCTTGTTGGACCTAAAAGGCGGAGTCATTGGAACGGCCTTTTACAATCCCAAAGAAAATCAAATATCCTTTTTACAAAAAATCAATCTCTCAACCTTAGAAAAAATAGAAAAACAAAAGAGACTTTTTAATTATCGCCTTCTTAAAAAAATGGATATTCTGAGCAGCAGTTTTTTTGGCTTAATCTTTTTTGGAAATAAGCAAAAAGAAGTTGTGGTTCCGCTTAGAGAGGCTTTTGACGCCTGGGGGATTTCTCACTACCTGGCAAGATCTGGCCTACACCTGAACATATTTTCATTAATTCTAGCGCTCTTTTTTTTGTTAATCCCAATAGGAATCAGATATCGATACGTTTTGTCACTAGCATTCAGTTTAATTTACTTTTTTTTGACGTTTTCTAGCATCTCTATCGTCCGGGCCCAAATTATGCTTGTGCTATTCATTTTTGCAAAAATATTTCACCGCCAAGAAAACCTCTTGCACTTTTTGAGCCTCACAGCCTTTTTAATTTTAGTATTCAATCCTTACCAGCTCTTTGCGCTAGATTTTCAACTAACATTTAGCCTAGTTTTGGGGCTTGGAATTGCGTCTAGTCTTTGTCTTAGTCTCTCGTAACCATGTATTTACATCCATACCCTGCCCAGAAGAGGATTTTTGCAAATTCTCAAGCGCGTCCGCGTTCAGTTTAGTAACCGGAGGTGCTGGCACAACTTTTTTCGCGCTTCTTTTGGATAATACCGAAGCTGGCTTTGGAACGCTTGTCACGGGGGTTTTTTGAGTTAATTCATCAATCTCAGCCTGAAATTCCGAAAGTCGCCGCTCTTGCTCTTTTTTTGACGCAACCGGCAATTTCTGCAAAATGTCTACAACCGAACTAGCCGCTTCTGTTGCTTCTGAAGGGGTTTTAGCCGCCTGGACAGATTCGACCGCCTTGCTGGCCGCTCGCACTGCAGCGGCGGGGACAGGCGCACCAGGATTCTTTTCAACATTGTTAATCTGCTGATCCAGCTGACTCTTTAATTCAGCCACAACCTTAGCAGAAGCTTTTTTCCTTCTGGCAACCTTAAAAATAATAAACCCAACCAAGGCCACAAACACAGGGCCACCAACAGAAGCAAGAATTATAATTAAATTTTGTTGCAATGTTGTAAGTTCATTTAGCGTGTTATCTCGGAGCCCCTGCAATGTTTTATTTGCTAACTTCTCATCGCCCAACTGACGCTCAACATCAAGCTTAATCTGAATTATGCGCTTCAAATCACTTAGCGATTTGCTCGTATCCTTATTTAAAGCAGCGAGATCGATGGTTCCTTTACTCAAAGCCTCAATATACGAAAACTCTTTTAATGCAGGGAACTTATTTTCCAGATATGTTTTATCCTCTACCGAAACCGCAGTACCACTGTTTAAGTCACCTAAATACTTAAAAAGCTTACTGCCATCCTCAACGCTTGTAAGTACCGTTGGAAATGTCTTTTTTAACAGGGACTTTTGTTCAGCCGTTAAATCGCTTGGGTTTTTTTCTAAAGACACTAGTGCATTTTTATCCAAACTATCCTGCTCAGAAGACTCAAGCTTTGAAACTAAGCCCGAGGCCTGAGCATTTAACGCAAGTTTTTGAGTCTCATTTAAAGAGTTAGTACCCTGTGAAAGAGTTTTTAACGCATCTTTCAATTTGGAAAAATCCAAGTTTTTTTGAGCTAAATCCTTAACTGCACCTTTTGTTTCGGGACTTACGTTTTCATCACTTAAAAAAGACTGGTCGACACTTGTTAAGCTACTTTCAACAACATTTCTAAATGTAGCGCCAATTTTATTCAAAACTTCAATTTTTTTATTTGACGCATCGAGATCTGACTGTAAGCTTTTAGCTCTATTGCCTGCGTCTTTAAGATCAACAACTAAGCTTTGAACTTTACCCTGATTTTTAACAAGCAAATCCTGCGACTGAGAAAATGTTAGGCCCGCGCCGGTCTTTGCAACTGCAGCTATTGAATCGTCGGTTGGAACTCCCGCAGCGGTGGCTATGGTCATTAGCGCCTGAGAATATAGCTGGCCAACATTATAATTAGGCGCTGGATAATTGGATACAGAAGGAGCAGTCACAAGCTCTTCGTTGCTATCAGCCGGCATAAATAAATTAAGAGAGAGAAAAAGACTTGCAATAATAAGTTTCATAACTAAATGAGGGGGAAAATACATAGAAAAAATTTATGCCAAACCCCCTGCGAATAACAACATTTGATCAAAAAAAACGCAAATAACCGATTTTTTTGCTTCATCCTGATAAAAAAATCGCTCGTCTCTTCTTCTTTAAAAAACTAACGGTTAAAATTTAGTCAATAACAGCTCGATCTCTTTCTAGGAGAATTTATGAACAAGATCTTATTATTTTCAGTAGCGTTCGCATTTGCTGGTTTAAAAGCGGTTGCAGTAAGAGGAAACGCTGGCGCAACGATGCAGAAAACCTACACGGCGCCGGCAAAAAGTTATACAGCCCCAGCCCCAATGAATCAAGTTTCGGCACAATCATCATCTGTGGCTGCAAAAACAAATACAGCAGTTGTTGCAGCTCAATCTGTAATTCCTGCCCAATCACAAGTAAGTATCACGTCAACAAACAACCAAGAACAAGTTAATGCTAACTTGAACGGAAGAATTGCCGGATTAGAAACAAGGATTTCGTCACTTGAAAGAACTGTTTTCGGGCAACCAAATACGCCAGTTGTTGCAGCTGCAGCGATACAAGCGCCTGCAGCACAACCTGCAAAAAAAACATTATCTACCAAAATTAAAAACTTATTTAAATAAGTCTTTAAAAATAAGCGAGGCTTATTAAAAGCCTCGCTTAACTCAAATTTCTACGGCATTCGCTTAAAACATTTTGCCAAAAAACCCGATTTACTACAGCCGGGCGCCTATTAAGAACAAATTCTGACACATCTTTTGCATAAACAAAAAATCCAAGAGTCAAGGCTGACTCAACAAGTTTTACGCATAAATTAATCGAGCCTGAGTCATAAACTTTATCCCAAATTTTTCTAATCGCCCGTTCCTGAACTCTACAAGACGGCAATAGTTCTAGAATTTGATAGAATAACTTCTCATCAACGCTTTGCTTGCCCAGAAACTTAGGCAACAACATGCGATAAACTATTACATCTCGAGCCCCAGATTTTAACAAAAGCTCTAAATGCAATTTTCTATACAAAAAAGTGTTTAAAGCTGCTTTCTCTTTTTTTAATGCGGCAAAAGCTTCTTTATAACGTTTTAAATTAATTAAAAAAGATATCTTGGTCAAAAATCCTTCTAAAGAATTGTCATTTAATAACAATAATTCATCTAATGCATCAGAATACTGGTTGTTCTTTGCATGCAACGCAATTAGCATACGCCTAGCCTCAGGGTCCTCGGTTACATCAACTATTTTTTTTAAAATATCAATTGCAGCCAATTCATTCTTTTGCTTCAACAAAATATTTAATTTAACTTGCAAGAGCTGAGGATGGCGAGGCGCATGACTCAATCCTTCATCAACAGCAATAACGGCCTTATCAATATCATCCAAAGAATCAGAGTAAATAGCTGATTTTAAAGCCCAAAAAGACCCATGCCTTGCTCTTAAATTTGCCGCACGCAAAAAATTATCAATTTTACGCAAAGCATCATTAAATTTTTTTTGCTTAATCAATCTAATTGCAGAAAAATAAACAACTTTTTCATCTGTAGGAAAGCGCTCTGTCAGCGAACGCAAACACCTCTCAAGGCTGCTTTCATGCTTAGAATGATTTTCAAGCGTGTTTGCTATCATTAGCAAAACCTCTTTGCTTAAGCGGGTTTCAATACCCTCAATTCCAAGCTTATCTGCAACTTTTTCATGATCACCGCTTCGACAAAGACGCTTAAAAACAACGTCTTGGGCAACCTTATTTTTATCTAATACCTCTACATTATCTAGCGATTCATGGCGACAAGTCCCTGTACTTGCAAGCATATAGTTAAGGTATAACTGACTCTCTCGGGATTTTTCTCTAGTGAACTTTGTAATTTTTTCTTTTGACTCAGAATTTAAATTTGAAAATAAAATAACAACAGCGCAAACTAATGTTTTTTTTTGCATTTTATCAATACAGCTTCCAAGCTTTGCTTTAAATCGGGGCTTTTAATTTCAGCCAAAGCTTGTTTCTCGAGCGAGGAAAGCGTAACAGGTTGGCTTATTTTTTTGCCAGGTGCTAGGTTTTTTTTTAATCCAACGCACGGCTTGAGCTCTTTGTGAAGCCGATTTTTAATAACAATATTTTTTATCTTGGCCTGACCAATAAAGTTGTTAATCTGCAAAATCAAGTGCGATTTGTTCATGCTAAATTCATGGGCAAGACAAGGGCTATCAACAGACAAAACAATTGAATCCCCTTCTATTCTCTCAATACTAGCATGTTTTTGTAAAAAACCTTGGTTAATTATCCAGTTCTGCAACAGGTTTATTTTCCACAAGCAATCTTTTTTTACAAAAGAAAAAATACTCGTTTTAGTTTTTTTTTCCACGAGCTACACCTTGAATTTCATTTCAACCATCCCTTGTAAATTTCCATTTGAATTTCGAGAAAACTTAAGCGATAAGTTATTAGATAAAAAATATTCAAGATTCAAATTAAGGTCATCCCCGTCATCAAAACCTTTTTCCACACTCGCAATAGTTTTTTCGCCAATATCGACAAACAAACCTGCTTTAACCGGCAAAACTGCGTTACTCTTTTCGCTCATACAAGGCAATACCTTGAACCCCGGAAGCGGAGCTATCACTTTTTTTAAAAACTTTTTTGAGAAAGATGCATCATCGTAACTGTAAGATACCGCAGAGAAAAAGCGCTTAATACCTTCAAAATAGTTATCAGTGCCCGTAAAAAACAGCGAAAAGATCTGCTTCTCATCTAAACCAGTATTCGACGATGCATTTAAAATAAAATCATCAATTGGTCCTGTTCCATGAAACTGAATTTGATGGTGCTTAATTCTTGTCGAAAATAAGGAATTAAAAAACGGCTTGTCTAATTTTTCTTTATCAAAAGCAAGTTCAAGACTAACTTTGTCAAACACCTTATCAAACAAAATTATGTTTCGCCCCCCTAGGCTAAATCTACCGCTTCCATGAAACGTCTTCTCGGCATAAACCCCTTGTGCGTCAACATCAAGATCAAAACTACCTAGCGCCTTATCTTGTATGCATTCAATCGACTTTTCGGTTTTTAACTTCACATTAAAAGCCATCTTTGGCACAAACATTTTTCTAAAATTTTTCTTTGGAACAAAGAAATCCGGTTCTACTTTTACGGCACCTTTTCTTAAAACCCCGTCCGTTTGAACAAAAATAAAATCATTGTTCTGCCATAGTAAATTTAAGGGTCCCGAAAACTCACCCACAAAAGAACCATATTTAAACATAAAGTCAGTACAAGCTAGCTTTGCAGAAACAAGATTGTTGTTATCAAAGTTAACACCAAGCTTTTCTAACTCGACTACACCATGGTCAAACGAAAATGATCCTGACATCTTTGCGCCGCCTTTATCTCTAAAAACGACAGCCTTAGCTTTTCTTAATAAGTTTTGCCTACGGGATGATGGGGCGCCCAGGCCCGAGAGATAAATTTTTGCTGAAGAATAATCAGAGTTTGGCTGAATTATAAAGACAGACGTTGTACTTAAAAAGCTTAACAAGTCCTCGTTAATCCAGTTTGCCAAAAACAATGAAAGTTCTTTTTTTAAATCTAGCGATCCTGTGTAAAAATCAGCCTTGTTTTCTATTGAAAACACTTTTTCATTAAACTTATTTTTCACATACCCGCTTTGAAGTTCTGGACCAGTAACTTTAAAAATCATATTAAAGAAACAACTAAAGTCTCCTGAATAAAGCTTTATTGACGAATTAGTCCTACCGATTGAAGAATCAAGTGAAAATGGAGCGATCTTTAAAGACTTCAAATAAATTGACCCGTTTTTCATTTTTACATGCTTTACAATCGAATCACTCGAACTAGAAAGCTGCTTCATCACTTTATAGGCCCAAGAATAAGAGTCAGGCTTCATGTCGAATGAAAGCTGCGGCTCTTGGAAAGAAAGAAAGAATTTCGGCCAAAGAGTAAACAGTTTTTCCAGTCGAACACTTAAGCATTTAGCTTCTATAAAAACAGAATCGGATTCTCTTTTGTCGGCTCTAAAATCAAAAAACTGCACTTGCTTATTTAAGATTGATAGCTTGCTTTTTTTCCAGCTAACATTTAAATCCATTTGAGAAAAAGAATTTTTCAGGCTGATAATTTTAAAGACGCAAAGAAGGATAAATAAACAAGAAAATAATATGCTTGAAAAAACCTTGCTGTTCAACTTAAATCCTGCTCTAACTGTCCACGAATGCGACAGAAAGGACCTCTTCCAATGTTGTAAGGCCTAATTTTGCTTTGCGCATCCCGTCGGAAGCCAAAACAACCATTCCATCGCTAATGGCTTGTTTCTTTATTTCCAGTGTATCCGTTTTTTTTACAATTAGCGAAGAAATTTTTTCTGAGATCTCCATGACCTCAAACAAGGGCAAGCGCCCCTTGTACCCAGTGTTCAAGCATTCTTTGCAGCCAACAGCTTTATACAATGTTGTCTTTGCATCAAAAGCCTCATCGGGCATATGAAGTTTTTCAAAAAACTCTTTATCAGGAGTAAATGGAACCTTGCACTGTTGACAAAGAGACCGAACCAAACGCTGTGCAATCACACACACCAAAGATGAGGCTATTAAAAAAGGCTCGATTCCCATATCAATAAGCCTTGTAATGCTTCCAGGAGCACTATTTGTATGAATAGTACTCAAAACCAAGTGCCCAGTCAGCGCCGCCTGAGTCGCAATTTGAGCCGTCTCTTTATCTCGAATTTCACCAATAAGCGCAATATCAGGATCTTGTCGCAAAATTGATTTTAAAGCTACAGAGAACGTAAGACCCGTTTTTGTGTTAACCTGAACCTGATTAACCCCCGGAATCGTATACTCCACAGGATCCTCAACGGTAATAATGTTAGAGGCAGAATCATTCAAACGATACAACAAAGAATAAAGCGTTGTCGTCTTACCAGAACCCGTAGGGCCACAAACCAAAATTATACCATTAGGACGAGCTATTGATTTAACTATTACGCCAAAATCACGCTCGCTTAAACTTATCTTTTCAAGCTCTGCAATACCTTTACTTTTATCCAGGATACGCATAACAACTCGCTCACCGAAATTACAGGGCAAAATCGACACACGCAGGTCAATCGATTTGTCGGTAACTTTAACTTGAATTCTTCCGTCCTGAGGCAACCTTTTTTCCGCAATGTTCAAATCTGAAATAATTTTTATGCGAGAAATTATAGCCCCGTGATATCGCTTTGGTGGGGAAAACTTATTTTGCATTACTCCATCGATACGAAACCTTATCCGCAAATCTTTTTCGAAAGGCTCCACGTGAATGTCGGATGCACCCTCTTTTACAGCTTGAAAAATCATGTGGTTGACAAGCTTTACGATAGGGGCATCGTTTGCCATATCAACAAGATCTTGCTCTTTAACCTCATCCAAATCAAAAGAATTTTCCTCAGCCTCATTTAATTCATCAATCGCAGCTTGACCAACATTAAAAGGATAAAATCTATTTAAAGCTTCGAGAACAGCTGATTTAGGCGAGAAAGCATAATCAACCTGAGTCGTAAACAAACTTGCCAAATCGCAAAGAGAAGCTACGCTTTTTGGTGATGCCATTAAAATTAGAACTTTGCCTTCGTACAAAATTGGCAACAGAACGTTTTGACGTAAAAATTTAAAAGGAACTTTAATCAGAAGGTTAGTGTCAATAGAGCTATCTAAGATCTTTTCAAAAAAAAGCTTTTCAGCTCTCTTAGCAAAAAAAGATAATAAATCTGACTCAGGAATCAAATTTTCATCACGCAGCAGCTCAAATATTGGAACATTTTTTTCTTTACTTTTTTCTTCCAGACCCTGCGCTTGCGCAGCAACAAGTAACTTTGCTTCGATCAGTTCGTTTAAAAGCTTAAATTCAGACATAGACAGACAACAGAATCCAGGAACAAGATCAGGTTAAACAAGCTCTTACAAAATGGCAAGTCTTCACACGCTAATCGTACTGTAACCCTTGCAAAAGTTCATTAATTCGGTTCCAGAAAAAAATACGGCTTATTGCCTATGGGTGACCAACCCGAAGCGTGACGACGTATAGAAAAGGCTCATTTTTTACACAGCCAGAAATTATAATCGAAAAAAATGTAATTAAAGCTAATTCCAAAGAAGAGAAAAACTTTTTTTACAAAAAAACCCAAACTGTTAGTCTTTAATAGAATGTAACCATCAACATATAAGTATTTGATGCCAAAAATAAAAAATTTCTTTATTTTCTTAAGTTTAATTGTCGCTTTTAACATAAGTTCGCAAACTCCAGAAAGTGAAATCTGCGACCATAGTGGGGCAGCTTTTTTTGAAACAGAGGAGGAACTCTTTGATTTTGTAGAGGCATATTTAAAAAAAATTAGTACATTAACAGAAAAACCTAACCCCGGTGTTGTCTGGAACAACTCATGCACAATTGTAGAGAATGCCTCATTTTTTAATAAAAAGCTCCACATTGGCAAAAAGGCTTATACAAAGTTTACGAAAAATGAAATAAAAGCTCTCGTGAGAGCATCTGTTTTTAGCGTCAGCAAAATACATAACTACAAGCCAATATGCATACTGGCGCCTATCCTAATTCAAATTTTCATAACTAATACAGTAAGTTATGTTCCAAAAATACCGCTATCCCTAACGTTGCGCCTTTACAATGCCGCAGAAACTCATTTTACGACAAAGTCGCGTATTAAAGCGGATAAACAAGCACTAAAAAACTCTGATATAAACGCTAAAGACCTTACTTCAGGACTAAAAAAGATAGAGGCGGAAATAAGGCTAAAACAAACAATTCTATCTCTTTTTAAGCCAAATTTAGAATTAATAACTCTACAAGCGATTTTATTTTTACAAAATAAATACGAGTGGGATAATTTAGCGGCGGACAAAATATATTATGAAAAGCACATACGCCAAGAAACTGATCGCAGCAAACAAAATACAGCCATGCTAAGTCTATATAACGACCAACAAGAGCACTACAAACGTCATAGCCACTTCTTAGACGACAAAGGTGTTTTTGCAACATACCTCCACAACATCGAGGAGCAGATGAGTAGCCGCATAAAAACCCTTACAGAACAGCTTCAAGACACTGAACGTAAACAAGAACAAAGCAGGAAGCCTGATCTAAAAAAGGCGCTACGGCAAATGGCTCTCAATTACATTGTAGCGACAAAGTTAAACATCCTGAGTAGGTTCATTTTGCAAAAAAAATTTAATAAAGAATTGATAACTGTTCTTAATCCCACCCAGGCAAGGATAAATGCCTTAGAAAAAATAATTGAAGAAGATTCATTCGAAATTGGCCAGAATTAAATTTTTACTTCAACTGAAGATTTTCTCCAGTTTTTAAATCAAGCGATTTCTTTACGCCGAACTCGCTCGTCCAAACAAGTTTTTTATGGATGCTGCAATCGCAAGTTATAGAAGTGATTTTGTTACAAAAGTTTTTTCATCATAAGCCTTATAAATGTTATACTTTCGACCAGACTGTTCTATCTTCCTAACCGGAACAGCACCAGGGACCTCTGAAGTATTGCCGAGCTTGATAGAAAATCCGTCTACAAGATAGCACATTCTGAACGCTCAACAATTCCCATAGATAATTCTAGTGCAAAAAAAAGGCCCGCCTCGGAGCAACATACCCCAACCGCAGTTGCACATAAGTCTTTTTGATACCAAACCCCCAAATCTTTAACTCTTAGTTTGGCTTCATTGCAGATGTCGGGATGATTGAACACAAGATCCTTGGCCCGCTGAACGCTTGCGTTTATGGAATCAAAAAAGAGTGAGCCATTGACACATTCTTCTAGTCGTAAACATGTTCGATTCAAAAAATAAAAGTTAGCTTCATTTTCTGTTACAAATATTTTATCCAAAGGCACAAGGTCTTCGCTCCGAATAACCAAAATAGAAAACAACAAAAATATAAAGATGAATCGGCGCTTGAGCATTAAAACCTAAATAACTCAGAATAGTTGCTTCAGAATAGTAGGCAAATTATGTGTTTTACAACATTATTTTATTGGATATTGATTGGCGGTTAGCCAGGGTAGGGATTAAAAAAATGGTGGGTTGCCAGGGACTCGAACCCTGAGCCTGCAGATTAAGAGTCTGATGCTCTACCATTGAGCTAGCAACCCCCACTAAAATATTAGCGAATATAAAAAAAAGCTCAACGCTAAATTTTCAAAAATGCAAAAAATGTTTCTAATGCTATGAAAACAATAATCACAATCGTGAGAACTTCATTTCTAATCGTTTCATGCTGATTTCTACGAAGACTGTAAACCTCGCTGATAATAGACATTTTTTCATCAATCGAACTCTTCCACTCATTCAACTTAAAAGCTTCAACAAGCATGCTGTACAAGTTCTGGAAATAAGAATCGTTCGTCATGTTGACGCTATTTCTTAATCGCTCAGTGATAACTGAAATATCCACTTTTAATTTTGTAATTTCCTCAAGCACCATATCGATCCTTGATCCCAACAGAGGAATATAAGAACTTGCTGGAATTTTGTACCTATCAAGGTTATAAAAAGCGTTCAATTTCTTATCAAGAACCTTATCGTAACACTGAAGCTCTAGCTTTTGGATATTTACAAGTTCGAGAAATTCAAGTGGTTCGTAGTAATCATCGTCATAAATAAACGCGCCTTCGGAGCTAATAATTATTAAATCCGAGCCATAGTACGCCGTAGACTGCTCAAGCACTTCTTCGATTTGATCCTCAGCCATTTTTTTTCGCTCTAGCTTTAATAATGACACTATTTCGTGGCCAAACTTTTTAATTAAATCGGTATTATTAATCTTTAAGCTTTCGTACTCATTTTGGACAGCGTGATAAAATGCGCTTCCGTTATAAAACGAAGGCTCTTTAATACAAAAATTAATTTGATCAAATATTTTTTTTGCGTCTTTTTTTGCAATCTGAGAATAATCGTCCACAGAATCTATCAACAAATGCTTTAGTGCTTCAAAAGAACAATTGTAAGGTATTATGTAATTTAAAGACACCACTCCAAAGTTGTGAATTTTAGCCATAACGGTAGCTCCAGATTTTTTTTCTGAAAGCTCGTCAATATCTATCACAAGAGGAACGTGGTAATTTTTAAAATGAGGGAACGGATCCATGTCACTTGCTTTTAATATTTTCTTTTCTCTAATTTGTTGAATATCGATGATGTCGCCAACGTCAAAAGATGCAAAAAATAAAACATTCCCTGAAAGGGAAGCCTTGGATGATTTGGATTCTTTCTCTACCGAATGAACTTGCTGCTCATTAACTTTAACTAGAGTTTCTTTAACCATATTTTCTTTGTTTTGTTACAAACTTAAAAACACACGACCTTAATCAAGATCATTTGCAAATCATTTGTAGAACAATAATTATCAAACCCAAGCATAACACAAAATTCAAAAAATATACTTATTTAAAAAAGACTCAAAATTTGATTTTAAAAAAAAGCTGCTTTAAAATTAAAAAGCAATCATTTGCCAAAACATCGTGAATATATTTAATCTTTTCATATTTTTTCTGTTCGCCCCAAAACTAAAGGATCCATCTTCTGTCGTTGATATAAGCAAGGAATTTCAAGTTATAGCTTATTCAGACGCAATCAAAACTCGATATCCCAATGCAAAAACACTAGAAGACATAAGGCGCCTAGTTTCTGAAAAATACGTAAATGCAGACGCGGAGATGCCCGCGGAGGACCTAAATCAATTTTTAGCAAATTTAGAATGCAATCACGCTGGAGTAATTTACAAAATAGGATTAAGAATTATGCCATCTGTCCATGAAAAATTGGCAAAAATTTATATTTCAGGCACAAGTCTTACAGATCATAACAATGTCGTTATTTTTGGAGGAAGATTTGACGGAATAACATCAAATCATATAAAAATGCTAAGAGCTATAAAGCTCTATATGCTAAAAAAGTATAAAACTTCAAACTTAGTTGTAATTCTGACCTTGGACAGCACACCTGAACTAAAACAAATTCAAACACAAGAAGAACGGGCAGTGGCGCTACAAACCATACCCTACATAGACATAATCATGCTCATGTTTGGACCAGGGCATGCAACGAAAGAAAATGAGTACTTAAGGATTATAAGAGAGACAGGAGCTCGAGAGTGCATAGTTTGCGAAGGGGATAAAAAGACTCTTGCACATTGCAAGCGGCATCGGAAAAAAATAAATAAAATTGCTAAAAAAGACAGGACTCAGAATCGGCTAGAAATAACTATTTTACCTAGAATTATTTAAAAAATAACGTAATCCGCATACATCAAACAAGAGGGGGCTATAATGACTCTTTTTAAACTACCAGCATTTACTTTTTTACTTAGAGGACTATATTATGCAACTATGGCTAAAAACGCAGTCATTTTTGATACCTCAGAAATGCTAAAACTTATTTTTGCAAAGAGCGAAATCACAAAGCACATCTCAAATGCAAGCTCTATATCAAAATTAAAATCTCTGGCTAAAGGCAAAATTTTGCGAGCTCCAAAAGACATTAGCCCTCATGAAATAAACGCTTTCTTTGAAAATATAGGCGCTCGACACTTAGGGGTACTTGACGGTGAAATAATCATAAAACCGCCTAAAAAACAGAGTCAAGCTAAAATTATTAGCCATTACGGTCAATTCAAGGAGCTAAAAGACAAAGAAGTTGCCTTCTTCGGAGGATGTTTTAACGGGTTCCATATGGGGCACTGGGCAACCTTACACAAAATTAAAAGTATACTCTCTCCAAACAGCAAACTTATAATCCTTCTCGCGCCTGACCAAGATTTACGCTTTAAAATAAACCGATTAAACAACCCCTGTGCAACTTTAAGTTTTTTATTTCAAAATCAAATGGAACGGCTGAATGTTTTAAAAAACATTCCCTTAATAGACTATATAATACCAATCCCCGATGGATTTAAAGCTTATACAGAACTCATAAATAAGTTTAGCGTAAAAACTATTTTCATTTGTCGAGAACAAGAAGATGAATCAACTCTAAAACATTGCATATTCCATCAAGACACTCTTGCCCAAAAGCATAAAAAACACGTCAATATAACGATAATACCCTGCACACATCCAGACATTCACTCTTCAAATTTTTTCAAGGCAGGAGGGACGATTGACACTCCCGCAAATGTTATTTAGAATTTACATGGCTCCTGGGAAGATTACGGGGAATTTACATGGCATCAAAAAATATTAGCTTAGAAATTTGTATAAGCGACCATCTAAAATTCATTTGCAACAGCACAGTCTTTGCAAGAAAGGTTAATTGCGCCACATCTATATCGCAAATACGTAAATTAACCTTACATAAATTTGTATCCGGAGAGCCCGAAATGGAAGCCTCAGATCTTGCTCAGTTCTTGAGAAATATAGGATCAAAGCATTTGGGGGTAATGAATTCACAAACAAAAACTATTGAAACTGTAAGAAATCCGAAAATGGCTAAAATTCTAGGCTGTAAACAGGATTCGTATCCATTTCTAAAAAATAGAGATGTTATGGTAATGGGCGGATGCTTTAATGGTATCCACAAGGGGCATCGAAACGCGATACGCACTCTAAGCATGTACATGAAGCAAAAATATAAAAAACCAGCCCTAGCAATATTCTTAGAACGGGATGCCGTTATAGTAAAAAAAAACAGGGAAAGAGGAAACGTTATACCAATAATTGTACAGCCTCAAGCCCAACGCGCAGCGGCGCTAAGAATGATTCCTAACATTGACTATATAGTTCTTATCGAAGAGGGATTTGACAGAAAATATTTCGAATTAATGGAAAAACTAAATGTAAGAGAAATGGCAGTAGAAGACAAAGAGACCTTGTCCTTAAAGTACTGCCTTCAACATCAAGAAAAATTCCTGAGTATTCATGGAAAAGTTGTAGAAATAAAGATATTTGGAAGCGAAGCTCCAGTTTCGTCCTATCATTTTTTCAAAAATGATCTTCAAAAATAAAGAATTTTTCAAGCGACTATTTTGACTGAAATAAACATTATAAATCTATATCTAAAGATAACTTTAAAATATTGACCAAAGGAGCTGTCTGCATTTATTTTGCTGGCAATCCTCTTACTTTTGGTTATGAAATTTTTATTCAGTCTATTGTTGATAGGATTAAGTTCTTATTGCAACGCATTATTCATTTACCCTCAAGGGCGTAGTGACACTTTCCGAATAAAAAATCCTCGCACAACTCCGGCGCGGCCAAAATATTTAAAAAAAATAGAAAAGTATCTTGGTCATTTTGCTAATCCCGATTTTGAGAAAAAAATTTGCAGCATTGAATCCATTTTTATCAAAAATATTGCGAACAAAACATCATTCAGCTATTTTGTCAGATTTATTGGCAAAAAGTACTGCAAAAATGGCCAAATTAAACAAGTTGCTTTTCTTGTGTATGCCAAAGATTCATTGCGCTTTTTAATTAAAAACAGAAATATTTTTCACTTTAGCATAAAAAAAGACCAACGCTCGATTTTTGGAAAAAACATAGCCCTCAAAATGCTCCAAAAAAGCTCTGTTTAGATTTTTCTAAATTTTGACAAATTCCTTTTTTGATATGATAATTCCGCGCAGGTTAGCTACACACAGGATACAATAGACATTCTGCTCAATAAAATCGCCAGCGAGTTAGCCAAACAACCTTTTTTCATAAAATATCCTGGCAAAAAACATTCTCATCAAATACAATCAGGAGTTTGCTCATGAAAAAATCTTTTATCCTCTCAACTGTTGAATTCATCGGAAAACCTGTGTCGAAAATCTTAAATAAATAATATTAAAATATTGACCAAAAGAATTGCTGGATTTTATTTTGCCAGTAACTCTTTTGCTAGATCCTATGAAATTTTATCTAAACTGTTTTTGTTTTTAATTAGCTTGCCCTGTTTACAAAACCTATACTTTTGTTATTTATCGAGAAAAAACAAGCCCCTCAAACTTAATATGCATGAACATTCGGGACACCTTGCGATTTTTAATTAAAAACAGGAGCCATTTTAACTTTTTTGTAAAAGGAAAAAATGCCAAAATCCCAGCAGGTACAAGATTTTTCTTTGAAAGCATGAGTTAAAAATTACAACTTATAATATATCACAAAATATTGATTGATTGAGCCTGGATGCTCGCCTGCGCAAGCATGACAGCAAATGGATAAGCTTGCCTTCTACGATTTAACATTTATGGCATCGTCAATACTTACAAGATCTAAAATAATTTTTTTGGAACCAAATTTGTAAACGTGTGCAGACCAGTTTAACTTAAGCGTAAAGATGAGCGCCAAAAGAAGCTCCTGCAACCTTGCAAAACTTTCTTTATTTTAAAAAATTGATACCATTTTCGTAGCTAATCTCAAAAAAACTTATGAAAATTTTACTAAGCTGGGTTTTTGACCATATAGAAAAAAATATCTCAGAAATCGACATCAATGCGCTAGTTGCTAGATTCAACACGCACACCGCAGAAGTTGAAAGCTTTAGCCAAATAAATTTTGATAAAAAATCTTTTGACGTCGTCAAGTTTGATGGCCAAATTTTCACAACGGCATCAGGGTTAAAAATCGATCTTTCGGCGCGAGACAAGCTAGAAACTGGTTCATTCTATCTAATAAAACACTCTGGATCTTTGTGGGTGTGGGCAACTATGAGAGATTTCTTCAACGAGAGAGATTCCCTTGTTCCCGCATTATGGATGCCAGAAGAAGATTTCTTAACAGGAAAATGGCAAAAACATTTGCCCGAGCTAGATTACATTCTAGAGGTAGATAACAAATCCCTCACCAATAGGCCTGATATGTGGTCTCACAGAGGTTTTGCAAGAGAAATTGCTTATTTATGTGACTCAAAACTAAAAAATGAATCCGTATTCCTCGAAGACATAAAAATAGAATATCATGACCCTTCCGAATTCTACGTTGAAAAAACATCATTTAAAAATCTAGTTACTCATGAAGCTCCGGCATTTTCACTTACCAAAATTTTGAATGTTGAAAACAAACCATCAACACTAAATATAGCCGCCAGACTCATGATCATTGGTTCAAAGCCAATAAACTCAATCATTGACGCAACAAATTACGTCATGTTCGACTGGGGACCTCCATCGCATGCATATGATTCAGATCTCGTAAATCATATCGAAGTTAGAAGAGGCCTACCTGGAGAAAAACTAGAGTTACTTGATGGCTCTGTGCTTGAAGTAACAAATAAAGATCTTGTAATTGCAGACGAAAGCAACGCAATTGGACTTGCAGGAATCAAAGGAGGGCGCGCAAGCTCTATCTCTAATTCTACAAAAAACATTGTACTTGAAGCTGCAAATTTTATTCCTTCAAGCATCAGACAAACATCTCAAAAATTTGCGTTAAGAACAGATGCCTCAAGTAGATTTGAAAAAAACCTCGATCCGCTAGTCGCAACTTACGCAGCAAAAAGATTTGTGAAATTATTAAGAGAATCTAATATCAATGTTGGAAGCGTATCATCTATAAGCTTCGGCCATACCCCTCGCAATAAAGTCATCATCAAGGTTGGTCATGAATTTTTGGAGAAAATTACAAGCCTAAAACTTACTCCTCAACAAATAATCAATGTGCTTGAATCAATAGATTTTAAGGTAGAACAACACGGCAACTTGTATGAGGTTGAAGTTCCAACATTTAGATCAACAAAAAATGTTCTGACCAAGGAGGACGTTGCTGAAGAAGTCGCAAGACTAGTTGGTTTTGAAAAAGTAGAAAGCCTCGTTCCAAGAATAAAAAAAGCATCATTCGACCTTGCAAAAAGCATGAGGCTTCGTGATGCAAAAAAAATCCTTGCCTATGGGAACAACTTTATCGAACAAGCAAACTATCCGTTTTTTGATGAAGATTTTTGTAAACAAATAAAATTTGAGGCAATCGACTACGCACAGCTGCTTAATCCGGTATCTGAAAATCAAAGAAAACTTGTTACAACACTTATTCCTAACTTGCTAAAAAACATAGAAGCTAATAAGTCTTTCGTAAAAAGCATAAAGTTTTTTGAAGTTGCAAAAACCTGGAAAAAAAACAAAACAGAATTATCTGAACAAAAAATGATTTCAGGAGTTATCGTAGAAAGAGGATCTTCTTCAATTTTTTACCAGGCTAAGCAAATTGTAGATAGTTTAGCGTCCTTAGTAAACGCCAAAGAATTTTCATGGAAAAATACAGAAGGCGAAAAAGCTTTATTCTGCGATTTCAAAGAAGCTGCAGATATTCTTTATGACAATGAAGTAATTGGTAAGTGTGGATCGATCAACAAACAAACCCTAATAAATTGCGGGGTGGAAGGCAAAGCCGCAGGGTTTTGGTTCGAAATCAACACAAGCTTTTTAAACACAACAAGCTTGCCAAAAACCATTTACAAGCCTATATCAAAATTTCAATCTAGCTACATAGATTTATCAATCCTAAAGCCAGAAAATGTTTATTTTTCGGAAATAGTTAAGAAGCTGTCACAAATTAGCCCATTGATTTGCGACATTTCTTTAATTGACTCTTTCTCAAAAGCTGAATGGAAAGATAAAAAATCTATAACTATTAGGCTTACGCTTCAACACAAAAGCCAAAATATTGAAAAATGCGACATCGACCTGATATCATCGTCATCAAGCAAAATGCTTTCAGAGCTTGGTCTCGAGCTAAGGTAAGGATATTTGAATGATTGTTTTAATTGGCGCAATACTTCTAGCTCTGGATATGTTAACAAAGTATTTGAGCTACTATTATCTTCAAGTCGCACCTTTAATTTTTACACGATTTCTAAAAGTTAGGTATTCACTAAACAAGGGTTTCGCATTCAGTTCGTTAGAGAATTTAGGGTCAAACAACCAGTCGCTATTTATTGCACTGGTTTCACTGGTTATTATCATTTTTTTGTTTCATTCTTTTTACAGATTTAAGCAAAAACAAGATGTAAAACCAGAAGGCCTAATATTGATTGGCGCAATCGGAAACCTCTGGAGTAGATTGTTTTTTAACGGAGTCATAGACTTTATTGAAATATCTTTTTTTGGAATAAATTCATCTATTTTTAACCTAGCTGACATCTACATCGTGCTTGGCCTTATTTTTATTATGATTAGGATTAACAATGAACCTGCTTGAAAGAACCAAATATTATTTATTTAATTTATCAATACTTTGGAACGCAAATGATTTTTACATGGGAAGCTCAGTCGCAAGTTTTTTAGCTGTTCCTGTCGTTGTTATTTTAAGGCTTCTTCACTCTTTTTCGATTGATTTATTCTACATAACTCTTTTTTGCGTAAAACTCACGATTTTTACAGCCACATTTATAGGTCTAAAAATCACACCCGTAGAAAGATTTAAATCGATTATTTTGCCTAAGGTTTTCGGCTTTATGATCGCCATGATGTTCATACCAGGAAGGTTTTTAAATTACATGGTTGTCGGAATCCTTTTCAACACAATTCACACGCTTTTGTACAAACAATTTTATGCAAAAGGAATAATTAGCTCAATCGTCAGAGATAACTTAGACTTCAACGCATTTTGGGAAAAATATTTTGTCCTTTTTTCAAATGCAATTGCAGCAGGATTAGCAACAAATATAATTTTTAATGTTTTTAGGTTTTTAAGTTTAATTTTTTAAATGATTTATACGCTAACAAACGCGCTTATAAATTTATTTTTTCCAACAAATTGCTCCGTTTGCAAAAACTTAATATTAACCAACAAGCTAATGTGTTCGGATTGTTCAGCAAAACACATTCCTCCGAAAAATTTTTTTCTTAAGCAAGGTTCACAGCTCATTCAAGTGGTAAGCTTATTTGAGTACAAAGAACCTTTTAAACATTTTATAAGTTCAAAATTTTTTCAAAACACTAGGCCATTTGCCCTTGTCGCAGAGTTATTCAAAGAAAATCAAGCCAAACTCTTTCATGCTTCATTCTTTGACAATTCAATTTTAGTACCGATTCCATCTCATTGGACAAGAAAATTTTTTAGAGGATTCAACCAAACAGAAATTTTCGCAGAAAATCTCGCCAAAGAATTTAAGCTTCCTTGCATAAACCTAATTTCACGAACCAAAGCGACAAACTACCAAGCCCTCTTAAATAAAAAAGATCGACAAAAAAATTTGCATGGCGCATTTGAACTAAACACATCCATAAAAATTGAAAACCAAAAAATTATCTTAATAGACGATCTATGCACTAGTGGCACAACGCTAAAATCAGCAGCAAGCTTACTCTCAAACCATGGATTCGAAAGCATATCTGCCATAACGATTTGCCACCAAATATACTAGCCCTTATTTTATAGGTTTGACAATTCGGTTTATTTAATTATGGAGCCTCGTCTTCACACGCTTCAGTCCATAGCCTTGGCGGTGGATGAAGGGTGAAAGTCGCAAATAATCTTTACCTCTACGCTGTAATCCTCGGCAATGCGCCGGGGATCCAGGCTAAAAAAAGACCTTTTTCTTAAAAGCAGATCCTAATTAATGAGCTTTTACAGCTACCTCTTAACGGCAACCATAGACGCAGATGGAGCCAACGCAGCAGCAGCCGACACAGACATGCCCTCGTCATCAGCTTCGTATCCGTCAGAGGCATCTACAGCTAACGAGGCAGAGTTTTGGCTAGATGCTGTAGCAACCTGTAAGTCTTGTGATAGCGCAGCGATATCTTGATTTTGTTTTTCTACAGCTTTAGCTACATCCTGAACAAGGTTTCCAAGTGTTGCTAAATTTTTTTTTACATTTTCTATAGAAGTCTCTAACTCTGTTTTAGAAAATAATGATGCCGACGCAAGCAAAACAAAAACACCTGATAATTTAATTGATTTCATAAGAACGCCATTTTTTGATAAATATTTTAAATACAATGAGCTTGGCAAAACAATCTTTTTAATTATAAGCCTCTTACTTTTAATGAAGACTTAGGTTTAGAATTCGTTTTGCTAAAAATAGAGCTAAGAGATTTTGTCTGATTTGATTTTACAGGCTGAGTCGCAGCAACAACAGGCTTTGTTTTTGTTGGAGCTGCCGAAGGAGCTGACCTAGAGGCGCTAAGTTTGTTCAACTTACTCATCTTCATTTCTACCAAGCGATCAATTTCAGCCTTTGCATAAAGAATTCGTGAAGCCTCAGACAAACTATCAAAAGGATAAACGCCTAAAACAGTTGCCATAAAACTTCTGTCATTTGCCAAAATTGCAATAAACAAATCTGCTTTATTTGGATTAGCGTAAACATCTTTTTTAAATGGATCGTCTAACACAGTTGCAAGAAACTTTTGGTTGTAGGAGTCAAGGCTGCTAGACCCAAGCATTTTTGCTGCCAATGGGGGTTTATAGCTATTTGCAAATTCCTGATTCAACACATCAGGACTTCGCCCACTAAAGCTATTCATATTCATACCAAGCTTAGCTATAGCTTGCTGATTAGTTGGAAAGTATTGCTTGACTAGCTCTTCTAAAACAGCTGCCTTAAAAATAGCGCGCTTGATGTCGTCGCCAACCGCAGGCTTATCTGACGCAGTCTTTTTATCTAGCAATTCTACGACACTGCGTAAAGCGTTGTAAATAGCCGGATATTCTGACCTTGCGGACTGGTCGTCTTCAGACAAATTCAAGTTTCCGCTTAAAACCACTTTAACATCGTCTGGGATTTTTATCTTTGTACGCGCAGCAAAATCCAGCGCTTGTCTGTTAACAGCTAAAATGATAACGCCTGTTTCAGCTTTTTGCTCATAGGCAGATGAATAAAGAAGTGAAGAGAAAGCCACAAAAACTACTGCTAAATTAATTTTCATAGTTAAACCACCGTTGTATTTAAAAACTAATTAAAAATAGCTTCAAAACCTTCTCTTCACCCTCAAACTTAAACTACATATGCTTACAAAAAACAGCTACAAAAAAAAAGCTGTTTATTTAATAACAAAATCGCAGTTTTTTTAATTATTTAAAAAATTTATCCTTTTCGCTAACCCTGTGGCTATCTCTAATCTTTGCGTATTCTTTTTTCAAGAGCGAGACCACCTTGTCGATAACTCCATCTATAACAAGATAAATATCTACCCCTTCTTCTTTTGCGTTTAAAGATAAAGCTTTTGCCTTTATAAACATGCTTACTTCTTGGTGCGCATGATTAGGATGAGCCTTTAAGTGCATTTCAAAATTATGAGGAGATTGCTCTTCATGAATAAACTTGTGAATTTTTTCAATTTTAGATCTAACATAGTTCTCGATAGCATTTGAATGCGGCATTCCTTGGAAACTAATTCTTACGCTCATGTTTACTCCTTTTGTGATAGAATTAAAATCGCCTAAACAAAATTATTTACTAAACAAATCAGTAAGATCAAACCTCCTAGAATATTTTAATTAAACAATGTAAAAAGTTTGTTATTTAAGCCTTTTTGTCATAAAAAGGATGGCTATCAGCCATCTGCATAACATATCTCAAAGCCAATTAAGGTCAAGGGTGCTCATGAATTTTTTTACATCAGATAAAATTGATTGTTTATTATCTTCGCAATATGGATCGTTAAATAACCGCTCAAAAAAAGAAGCTATTTCTAAAACTTGCTCTTGCTTGTCCAAAAAATTAGCCATTGGAGCGAATCCAACCCTAATCCCACTGGTAAGCATTGGCGGCTTGGTCTCTCGCGGAACAACGTTTTTATTTACAAAAATATTAATTTGCTCCAAAAGCTTTGCTACAAAGTCCCCAGTCTGGTCCTCTTCTCGCAATCTCTTTATTGATAATACTTTTAAAACAGCTAAGTGACTGTCAGTACCTCCTGCAACAAATTCAAATCCTTTTTGCATCATCACTTCGGTGAAAATTCTTGTAAACAAAGTAACCTTTAACTGATAATCTGCAAATTCGCGGGTTTTAGCCTCTTCAAAAGCAACCCCCTTTGCGGCGATATTATTCATGAACGGGCCGCCCTGAAGGCCTGGCATAACTGCGCGATCAATATCTTTAGCAAACTTTTCTTTACACAAAATCACTCCGCCACGAGGACCTCTCAATGTTTTATGCGTAGTAAAAGTAACAATATCAGCATGAGGTGCCGGAGAATTCAGAATTCCCGCAGGAATAAGGCCTGCGACATGAGCAATATCAGCCATAAAAATCGCACCAACTTTGTGTGCTATTTTAGCAAAACGTTCGAAATCTATTAAAAAAGGATACGACGAAGCTCCTGCAATAATTAATTTAGGTTTTTTCTCAATCGCAAAACGCTCCACTTCATCGTAATTTATTTTCTCACTATTTTCGTCCACTGAATAAAAAACAAAATTATAATTCTTGCCTGAAAAGTTAAGTTTATTTCCATGTGTTAAGTGGCCGCCAGCATCAAAGGACATCGCCATAATCAAATCACCAGGCCTTAAAAGGGCCAAAAAAACAGCTTCGTTCGCCTGAGATCCAGAGTGAGGTTGAACGTTTGCATGTTCTGCTTTAAAAATATTTTTTACTAAATTTTGAACTTCAATTTCCATTTTATCGACTACTCGGCAACCTGAGTAAAAACGCTTTAAAGGGTTGCCTTCTGCATACTTTGCAGAAAAAATAGATCCAACTATTTTTCGCACATTTCTGCTGGGATAATTTTCTGAAGCTATCAAATTAATTCCAGTCTTAAGGCGCAATTCTTCTTCTGCCAATAATTCTTGAAAAAGGCTCATGGTTATTTAGAAATTATATTAATAAAATTCAGTTTGATTTTTTTTTAATTAAATTGCAATTCATAGCTAAATAAAAGCTCTACAATAAATTTTAGACTCAAGCTAAATTACATTTTGCTGATTGATTTTTATTGTAATTTAAATGAGAATTAGGCTATTCGGAACAGCTTTTAAACCTTTAACCACGGCTCATTCATGGCTTCGCGGCTTGCACTAAATTACTTAATATTTACCCTTTTTATTTCGTCCTCAAATCACTGCGGAATATCCCCCAAAAGGCATTTCAGGCGGAAAAATACACATAGCGCAACCCAGCAATTACAATCTAGCCCACCTAATCAACCAGAAGGTCCAAGCTTAGAGCAAAAGTGCCCAATGTTTGAGCTATATCAACAGTGCGCTAAAAGTAAAATTAATAAGAAACGCAAAAACACTCGTAACTATGGTGAAAAAAAAGGAGCCAAGAATCATGGCCTCGAAGAACTATTAAGCTTAAAAAAAGAGGCTCAACCCGAAAAACAACAAACTAAGGCCCCTGAATTAATAAACGAAGAAACATTTGAAAAAGAAATAAGAACCAAAATCACGCAAAAAGACGCAGATGAATTTGACTTAAAAACACTCCAGAACAGGCGGCATGATCACTTATTTGTAGCTCTTTCCTTCACAAACAGAGAAAAAACAAGAAAAGAATCATACATAGAAAACCTACGCGAAAGACTGCATGAAATAGAAGATAACTATCAAGACCCATTTGAGAATGCGACATCCCAAGAGATAGTTGATGCCCTAAAAAAACAAGAAAAAAATAGTCCAACACAAGACATATGGAAAAAAGAGCTACAATTATTTTTCGACCAAGATCTCGAGTCGGCAATAATGTACGACGATATTCAAAAAGACTTAGGAATTTGCTACGAAAAAAAAATATCTCCTAAGCTTAAAAATAACGAACCAATAGAAGATGTAATGCTTGAAATAAGTTCAACTATAACGCAGGACAGCGCTAACGAAATCTTTAACATTAAAGAACAAAGCTGTGCGTCGCCTAATAAAAGATTCAACATCACTGAACTGATAAAAGAAGCGAAAAAAAATGCTAACAACAATGAATTAAAATCCATAAATAAATCATCTGAAAAAATCAATGCGCTTCTGACAGAAATAAATAAATATAATCTCGCTACGAAGAACAAAAAGAAATGTGAAAAATCACTCAAGGAGATCGTTATAAACATATTGTTTTTAATAAAAAACATTTATGAACACAATGACTGGACGGGCAACTATTTAGAAAATCCCAACGATTACAAAAAAAAACTTGATACATTTGAAAAAAAAGTTATTTACGCAGCCCTGATTGAGACAACAAAAAAGCATCATTTTTTAAGCCTGATTTTAACCAAAGGACTGTACCGAAAATACTGTGATGATGGTGGCTGGTATAATGAGAAAAACTTAGACAAAACAATCTCGGAAGTAGCTCGCTTTTGGTCAGTGATTACTAACAATAACTGCGTTCAAACAAGAAATTTAGATATTGTTTTTTTAAATAAATTTATTAATGATAATGAGCCATTCAAGATTTTTTTACTTGAAACTATACACCTGTGCCTAGATCAAATTTATAAAAAGGACATTAATAGACCAGTCCCTGTAAAAATAGATGTCAAACTAAAGAAACTTACAAAATTAATGACAGACATACACGGAGCCTTAAAGGCTAAATGGATAGAGAAATAGAAAGGGCCATGACAACTTTGCTATCACGGCCACAGAATCAATTAAAGAATTCTTTGCTGATTTGATCTAAAATACCATTGATAATTCGGTGTGCGCCTTTTTCTGCGTACCCTTTTGTTATCTCAAGATATTCGTTAATAACGATGGTTCCTGGAATTTTTAAATAAAACATTTCAAAGAGCGCCATTTTCAAAATCATCCTAACTGCGCAGCTTAAACGGTTAAGTTCCCAATTTTTTAGCTTTGGCTCAACCATTTTCTCAAGCTCATCACCATGCTCTAATGCACCAGTGACAACTGATAAAGCAAAAGAATTTGCCTCAATTTCAATGTTGTACTCTCTTTGCAACTCAACAATAAGCTCTTCAAGCGAAATTTCGTATGAAGATCTATCTATGCAGTAGTACAACTGAAACGCCAATGAACGCTGATCTCTTTGCGTTTTTGGAGAACGCCGACTCTCAACGCTTTTATTTACAACTTTTTCGGATAAAACTTCGTTAAAACTCGAGTTGTTCATGATATTAAATCCTGTTTAGCTAACTACTCTTTCAATGTATTTGTCTTCGCGTGTGTCAACTTTTAAAACGTCGCCTTCTTGAACAAATAATGGAACACTAATCACAAGTCCTGTCTCAAGTGTTGCTGGTTTATTTGCAGAACCCTGCGCGGTATTTCCACGGACACCAGGAACAGTTTCAACCACCTTCAAGTTTAAAAACATTGGAGCTTCCATCGAAATGAGCTTCCCTTTAAAGTAAAGAGCCGAATACATTTGCTCTGCAAGCAAATAATTTACGACATAATCGATTTCTTTTTTTGAAAAAGATTCTTGCTCAAATGTTTCTTGATCCATGAAGTGATACATATCATCGCTATACAAAAACTGCATTTTGCAAGATTTTAAATCCGGAGCTTCGATCTTTTCTCCTGAGCGGAAAGATTCGATGTAAATGGTCCCCGTGATCAAGTTTTTTAGGGTAGTTTTTACAAAAGCGCCGCCTTTACCAGGCTTCACGTGTTCAAAATCCAACACAACCCAGGGCTGATCGTTTACCAAAAGTTTTGTGTGGTTTTTTTTAAATTCATTTGTCGAAATCATTTATTTATTAAAGGTAAAAGCCTAATTTCAAAAATTATAGCAGAATTTTTTATTTTGTTTAGGCCAACAGCAAAAAAGCTTAATTTCTAGCAAATAATGAATTATTAACGCCATACAAAAAAACTGGCGACGGCCTTTTTACTATCGATAGATTCAAAAGATTCAAGGAAAAGAAACAATAGAAAATGGTGCAAGAAAAGGGACTCGAACCCTTACCCTATCGCTAGGACTGGCTCCTAAGGCCAGCGCGTCTGCCAATTTCGCCATTCTTGCAGCACCAAGAAGATTGTATCTCAAAAACAATCTAATTAAAAGCCTTTTTGCCTAAGATTTTTATTTTTCCAGAGATTCACCTGCCCTTAACTGATTATTTTCATTCACAGGCAAAATCGCAGCTAAATTCTTTAAACTAGGAATGAATGGCTCTTCAGGCTTGATCCCTGATCCATTTATGTAGTCACCGATAGACTGCTCTTTTTCAGACAAAAACATCTGAACAAAATCAAGATTAACTGAGGCGCTGGAATTATTTTTAACCTTTAAGGCTATCGCTTTCAAATCAAGCAGGAGATTTTGAACACTAATAATTTTAGAGGATATTTTATTTGCACCCAAATTCTCATCTACCCCGGTCCACAAGGTTTTAATCATGTGGTTTAACGATGCAAGTTCACAATTCTTGATATTTATTTTGCTAATTCCAAAATTAAGCATCGGGCTTGTAAAAATTTTATTGAAATTACTAATAATTTCGCTGCCCAAAAAATCATTAAAATTATCATCTCTAAGCCCATCGAGCTCATTAATAGTTAAAGAATAAAGCTTAAACAGTCGCTCAAAAGAAATAAGCGTATACAGCTTCATCAATAACTCTTGTGCCGAGACATCGACCAAAGACTCATCCTTTGCTTTTGGCGACTGCGCTTTAAAAATAGAAATCATCTTTAGACGCCCTTTCAGCAATTCACAGGTGTCAAATGACTGACCAACCAAAACCTCTATGTGTCCAGAATCTAATAATCCTCTGGATTTTGCTAATGCTGTAGCGAGCTTAGCAGGCCTAACGCCGAATTGATTTGGCCTAAATCCTTCAAGCGACTTAGCACTAAATTTGATCCAACGGGCAAAACTACGCTCGAGGATCAAAGCATCAGCCTCTGTGACATAAATAAGGTTTGATGATAACTGCGTTAACACATTGTAAAAACTCGTTGGATCTTGCGGGGAGTGAAACTTTTTTATAACGCTTAACGCATCGTCAAGAGTTGCTTTCTTGCCTCTTACTCCTCTATTTCCAGAAAAATCTATTTTATCAACTTCAGCGCACAGCGCATTAGTCGCATTTTTAAAGTTTCCAACGTTAGAACTAAATAAGTCTTGCCAACTTACTGAGCCTTTGTAAGTCGGTGGAATGACGACAGCCGAGTAAGAGCCTGAATCAGCTTCTTCACTGGCAGAAGAAGACTCAAGGTCTTCAAGAACCTCGATGTCGTCAGTAAAAATTAAAGTATTAGAGAAAGCGTAAAGCGAGAATGCCAAAGCGTATATTTTATTTTTCATAGATCTAACAGATTTGATTTGTCAAAATTCTAATGAAAAGTATTATAAATTTAAACAATTGGCCTAAATTCTCATAGCTGCGCAAAAAGCAATCCCTAGCGCATCTGTAGCATCAAGTTTAGTTAAATTAAGATTTTTTATTTCGGGAAAAATAACGCCGAGTGCTTTGGAAACCTGATCTTTATCTGCATTTCCATAACCTGTTACTGCCGCTTTTGCTTCACGAGGAGCATATTCTAAAAGCTCAATTTTTTGCTGAAACGAAATTAAATTCAAGACCCCCCTGAGGTAGCCAAGCTTCATAAAATTTTGAGCACTTTTACCAAGAAAGGGTGTTTCCAAGGCAAGATGCGAGGCCTTGCAGGAATCAACCTTTGCTCTAAAAAAATCATAAAAAGCTCCAATTCTTGGCGTCATACCAAGGGAACTCTTTTGGTTAAAGGATCCCAGCTCCAAAAGTCTAATTTTTTGTAAATGATTTTTTTCTAAAACAGCGTACCCCGCCGCTACAAAACCAGGGTCCACACCTAATATTATTTTTGGTTTTTCAATCACTAGTGCTCTTCAACGATATCTACAAACTTAGTCAACGCACCATCAAAGTAAACATTACATGAGCCCGTAGGTCCGTTACGATGTTTACTAATAATAATTTCTGCTAAATTTGGATTTTCTGTCTCGGGATGATATACCGCATCTCTGTAAATAAATGTAACAATATCCGCGTCCTGCTCGATAGAACCAGACTCTCTCAAGTCAGAAAGCAATGGACGTTTGTCTCCGCGAGATTCAAGCGAACGAGAAAGCTGTGATAGCGCAACAATAGGAATATCTAACTCCTTAGCTAAAGACTTTAAGCTTCTTGAAATCAAAGAAATTTCTTGTGTTCTGTTTTCGGTCTTTTGATCGTGAACAATTAACTGCAAATAGTCGATTACCAAAAACTTAAGATTATGCTTAAGCTTTAACTTTCGAGCTCTATTTTTAACCTCTAAAATAGAGATTGAAGGAGAATCATCAATAAAGATTTTGGCTTCGTCTAATGCAGTAGCAACGTTTGTAAGCTCAAGCCATTCTTCAGAACCAATATTTCCGGTCCTAATCCTGTGATGAGGAATTCCGGACTCTGTAGAAATCATACGTAAAACAAGTTGTTCATAAGGCATCTCGAGCGAAAATATGCCAACCTCGTGACCATTTTTCCACGCATTTAAAGCCAGGTTCAATGCAAAAGCAGTTTTACCCATACCCGGACGAGCAGCAAGAATTATTAAGTCTCCCCCGTGTAAACCAGACGTCATCTCGTCAAACTTGGAATAACCTGTCGGTATGCCTGTAACGCTCCCCCTGTTTTCACTCATTTCTGAAATTTTCTTAAAAGTTAATTTCAAGAGCTTGCTTAACTGAACAAAGTCTTTTTGATTATTGCTGTTGCTAAGCTTAAAAATTTCTTTCTCAGCCAAATCCAAAATTTCTTCAATCCTTTTTCCATCAGGCTTGTAGCAGGCGTTCATGACTTGGGCGCAAGACAAAATCAAAGAACGGAAAACATACTTTTCTTGGATTATTTTAGCGTGCTGCTCCAAAAAACCTACCGAATAGAAGTTTTCTTGAAGGTCAAGCAAATAAGGGACTCCGCCAACCTGATCCAGCAAACCCTTGTCCTTCAGGTAGTCGTGGACCACTAAAAAATCGAAGGCTTGAGAAGATTTGTAAAGATCCAGAATAGCTTGAAAAATAATTTGATGAGGCTTGTAATAAAACGACTCAGTCGTCAACAAATTAACGACTTCATCTACAGACGAGAAATTTAGAATCAAAGAAGACAAAACCGATTTTTCCGCATCAAGGCTGTAAGGCAATTCTGCGGAAAAAGGGTTTGTTAAATTATTCTTTGCTTTTGATAATGCATTGCTGTTGATCATAAAAACTCTTAAAGAGATACGATTTTTACGTTCAGATCAGGCATCAGCTTTGCATTAAGCTTAACGGAAACGGTATGCTCGCCTAACGTTTTAATTGACTTTTTTATGTTAATTTGGCTTTTCCCAACGACAATGCCATGGTCTTTAAGGGCGTCTACTATTTGAGATTCCTTAATTGATCCGTAAAGCCTATTGTCATCATGAATTTTTTCTTTAATCACTACGGTTAATTTTTTAATTTTTTCAGCAGTGATAGAGGTTTTTGACTCAAGATCAAGTTTTTTAGCTTCAAGTTTTATGTTCTGTTTTTCAAGTTGCTTAACTTCGCCTTCTCCAATTATTGATCCAAGCTTTTTTTTAAGGATAAAGTTTTCAGCGTAGCCCTTGGAGACCCTGACCAAAGCGCCCTTTAACCCAACCTTCTGAACATCTTCTTTTAATAAAACTAAACAGGTTTTTGTTGCGGACATAGGTTTTTAATCAAAATCTTAGACTTAATAAGTCTAGCAAAAAACCTCTTATAAACAACCTAAATATTTTTAATTTTACAAAGGTAGTTTATTGACGGGTATAAATTGATAAACTATGCTGATCTGGAGATAAAAATCCCATAGGAACACCGAATGAAACAGGCTCTAAATTGCATAAAAGCACTACTTTTAGTGATAATGTTTACAAGCGCGGAAACAATTTTTTCAAATAAACAACCATCTATGCCCATGTCCTATGGTGGAATGGGAAGCTTCGGAGCAAACAATCCCTTTGGCGGGTTCGGCGGAGGCGCGGGCGACAACGACCCGTTTGCCAGCCAAAATTTTGACATGAATAATATAGACGCAGCAGCGATGATGGAAGACCTTTTAAACATGGACGGCGGCGATGAGATTCTAAAACAAGCTTGCGAAATGACAGAGAAAGCTACCGGGGTCAAAATAAACCTCGACGAATTAAGAGATGGGATCAAAGCTCTGTCTTCAAACCCAGAGGAAAAAGACAAGTTTAATAATGCCTACAAAGAAAACTTAAAATCTATTCAAGCCCAAGCACAGGACCCTGATGCTCTGAGCAAAATACAAGAATCCTTCGAAAAACACCTAGAAGACCCTGATAATTTTTTTGGAGATTTTGATGATGGCAACTTAGACGAACTTTTCGACAAAAAACAAAGTCCTAAAGAAGAGAAAACTCCTGAAAAAAAACCTGAGCGAATAAGCAACGTTAAAAATTGGCATGAGTTATTTGTCAACAAACAAGATGCCATGAGTGAAGCTGACATAAAATTATATGCAAGCGACCTTGGATCATTTTCTGGATACGTAAATAAGCTACTAACCTCTGAAAAAGTTCGCGATATATTTGCGCAGTTAAATGAAACTGGATCTATGTTAAACAACTTGTGCATCAGCCTAGCCCACTTTGAATCTCCAGCCAGCATCAACATTCTTTTCGATCAAAAACAAAAAGGTCTACGCGCAGAGCTCTCTGAGGCCATAAAAAAGATCTCTTCTTTTCTTGAAGATGTCGAAGCCGCTAACTACAAACAATCTGTAACAAATGACGATCTCTTCAATTCTTCGATCGATGACTTAATGCAACGCACAAAAAAGAAAAAGTCCTTAGATCCTATCATCGTTACAAAACTAAAAGAGATTCAAACCTTAACTAAAAAATGCATTGATGAATTAAAGGTCTTGATTGAGCAAAGCGTTTCCGTAAAAAAAAAAATAGCTAAAGCAGCATCTGTGTTGTCAGTTAGTGGTAAAGGCGGAAAATACTCCTGGCCAACAAGCTATTCTAAAAACCACAGCAATGATCTGAATAGAAAAAACAAGTACGGAAACAAGTATTACGACAGAGGCTGGGATGATGGAAACTACTATGACGACTACGGTTATAACTCCGGAATAAACCAAGACAAACCCAATAACCCCAAAGATCAGAATGCTCCAAATAACGAAAAAAAAGGTGATGAAAAGAAAGAAACAAAAGAACCAGCAGGAAAAGATTCGGAAACCCTAGATAAATTTTTAAGATCCGAGCTTTTAACCAATCTAGTAAAAAACGAAAACACATTAAAAAGAAACGACGAAGAGGCCTCTATAAAAGCCACTGAGTTATTTTTGGAAACAGACTTTGCAAACCTAAAGCAGGTGGTAGAAAAAATTGTAAAAGACCTTGGAGACGATAACAAAAATAAAACAGCCTCTCTTCAAAAGCTAGAAAGCTTATTTAATATCGCGCAGAGACTAACGCACGTTCCTTGCGAACTAGAATTTGACACGCCATTTAAAACCGCAGGCTATTTAAGAAACGCGGCCCCTGACGTCGATAAGGCTTTTCTAATTTTTGAACAAGATCCTAGCCAAGAATCATTTTCTAAAATCATAGAAAAAATCAAAGCAAAAACACCTTTACTCGAAAAACAAGAGGCATCACTAAAAGATCTTCTTAGTCACCACGCATTTACTCAATTTTTTGACAAAAAAGAAGGCATCGACAAGGAATTTTATTCAGCAAAGGAAAAAGCCAACGAAAGATCAATCTCACAAATCAAAAATACTTTCAACGAAATAATCGGGATCGTAAAAAGCCAGAACTTTGAGTCACTTTCATCAAACGGAAAATTTGCCGACAAATTCAAAGATCTTGCAAAACTTATCGCAAACGTAACATTGAACTATCCACTTATCGATACAATCTTTAAAGACAAAGAGCTCGTCGAGGACAGCAAAAGCATTCACAAAGAAGCTATAAAAATTTATGAACAACTCATAAATGGGATGTTTGCCAGAGGGAATACAAACCTAGTGACATTCAAATTTCACAAAATCTTTGGAACCTTTGATGGTGCATTAAAAATACTGGGGCTTGAAAAACAGGCAGAAGAAAGCTCGACCAACATAGAACAAATAATTAAGGTTTTTGTAATCATTAACAATTTGTTTAAATCAAACCTATGGGACGCCGAGAAAACCAAAAATATTTTATCAAAATATGCTGACTGGCCCGCTTTATTTTCGGACTTCCAGCTCATGCTAAATTTTGACAAAATAGCCGCAGAACTGGACGCAGTGCGATGTGAAAAACTGTGGAGCAACACTCGATCTCTAAAATTTAAAGCTGAACTACCTCTCTACTTAAGTTCATACTGCCAAGGAAATGCCTTCTCTCAAAACAACACAGAACACTACCAACTAGCATTTAACGCTTATGACTTTTTTTCAAATCAGGAAAACTTAAAAAAAGCATCCTGGGAATATTTTGATAGCGAAGAATTTTCGAATCTTTTAATTAAAGAAATAATCAAAGTTAGACACGCAAATATCTTGGGAAACAAAGAAGAGCTCTATTCCGATGTTGCGATTTTTTCATTAATAAAAACGCATCAATTTATCAGCAACTTTAATCAAAAGGAAAGCTACCTTGCTCAAGATTTAAGCTTTATATTCTCAAATAAAAACTTTTATGAGAAAAACGGGCTGATCACAGAAGCGTGCGCACTTCTAGAGCACACAATACAACAAATTTGTAAAAAAAGTTCTATCTTAAAAAACAAGAGCTCAATTTTAAGCGAGGCCGGAAAAATCTTGCGCTACATAGTTTTCGGATTAATCTTCAAATCCACCGTAAATACAGCTTTGCTAAAGCAAGAGGCTGAAAACGCATGTTCATCGTTAGAACAAAAAACCACACTGGCCCCTAATTTTAACGAAATCAAAAAAATACTCATACTTGAATGCTTTGCCAAAAAGTTTCCAATGATCCACACAACGATCAAAAAAGAAAAAAAGGTTGAAACAAAAGTTGTCGTACCGGTAATCGAAAAACTTCTGTTTGGTAAGACTCCGCCAATCAAGATCTCTTCTATTATAAATGACGAAAAATCTAGCTCTCTTAAATTTATGATGTCTCTTTATAAAAACGATATCATGACTCTAATTTTAAATCACAAAGACAGAGTTTCCATGAATAATTCGTTTGACGCACTTGCAGGAGTTTGGAACTACCTAAGCAAATTAGATGAATTCGAAATATATTTAAGTGACAACATAGCTCAAGAAACTGATAGCGTTATTATGAAAGCAATTTTCAACATTAAAGAATCGTTCGCGGGCGATATCGGATTTATTAAGGACATGAATCTTACTGGAAAAATAAAAATTGAAGTTATCAAAAACATTTCATTTATCACGGGAAAACTTGCCGAAACTTATAAAGAAGACCTAGTGGAATTTGCGCGAAAAAAAGACTTGCTTAACGAAATCGCAAGCAGCTTTGCATTGCTACTTGACGACATGGTTAAAGAAAAAGTAACGATTGCACCCAAAAGAACAGAGCCGCAGGATGGTGACAACAAATCCGAAAACCTTCTGAAAAACTTATTGCAAATGGTGAAATAAAAAAAGCCCTGCTAATCAACAGGGCTTTTTAATAATCAAACTTAAAAAATGCTTAACTAAAAATTAATACATTTCAGGGATACCACCTAATCCAGCTGGTGTATCTTTTTTGTTTTCTTTTTTAGTCACAGCGACAACTTCAAGTTTTAAAACGGTTTTTGCAATCGAAGCAGCATTTTGCAATGCCGACTTTGTCACCATCGCAGGATCAATAATCCCTTTTTGGAACATGTCAACAAACTCACCATTCTTTGCGTCAAATCCGATCTTTTCATCACTTGCGTGCCTGATTTTGTCTACTATAACAGAATCCTCAAAGCCTGCGTTTCGAGCAATAATTCTTGCTGGTTGCTCAAGTGCACGCCTGATGATGCTAACTCCCGCCATGACTCCAGGTTTCTCGCCTGACAATGCGTCAAGCACCTTTTGAGCACGGATTAAAGCAACACCGCCTCCAGCAACAATACCATCTATCACAGCTGCCTTGGTTGCATGAAGCGCATCATCAACGCGATCTCTCTTTTCACGCATTTCAGTTTCTGTTGCAGCTCCAACCTTGATTACAGCAACGCCACCAGAAAGCTTTGCCAAACGCTCTTGGAGTTTCTCTTTTTCGTAATCTGATTCGGTTCTTAAAACCTCTCTCTTTATTTCATCAATTCTAGCTTCGATCTCAAATTTATGACCTTTTCCACCAACGATTATCGATGAATCTTTTGTCACAGACACCTTTGAAGCTGACCCCAGATCATCAATCGTTACGCTATCAAGCTTGCGACCAAAATCATCAGAAATAAAATTAGCACCAACAAGTGTTGCGATATCCTGCAATACTGCTTTGCGGCGCTCGCCAAACTCAGGCGCTTTAACTGCAACAGCACGAATAATTTGACGAACGTGATTTAAAACGATTGTCGCAAGGGCTTCACCGTCAAGATCCTCAGCTATTATAAAAATCGAACGACCGCATTTTGCTATAGCTTCTAGCAAAGGAACAATGTCTTTCATTGAGCTAATTTTTTTATCGGTAACCAAAATCAAGGGGTTATCAAGTTCAACGGACATATTTTCTTTGTTGGTCACGAAATAAGGAGATGTGTAACCGCGATCAAGCTGCATTCCTTCGGTAAACTCAATTGAGCTTTCCATGCCTTTGGCTTCTTCGGAGGTTATAACACCATTTTTACCAACTTTCTCCATAGCATCGGCAATCAAATCACCAATGATCGTGTCTGAATTTGCAGAAATAGTTCCAACCTGGCGAATTTCTTCTTTTCCATCAACAGCTTTGGCCATTCTTTCAATTTCTTTAACAACCAAAATCGTTGCTTTATCAATACCCTCTTCAAGCTCCGTAGGGCTAATTCCTGAAGCTACGAATTTAATTCCTTCCTTAATCATCGCATGCGAAAGCACAATCGACGTTGTCGTTCCATCCCCTGCAATATCAGCGGTCTTTTGAGATGCAACTCTAACAAGTTGAGCGCCCATATTTTCTAGCTGGTCGTCAAGTTCAATTTCTTTTGCAACCGACACACCGTCTTTTGTTACAGAAGGCGACCCGTAAGATTTCTCCAGCGCGACAACCAAGCCCTTAGGCCCTAGCGTTACTTGAACTGCGTCAGATAATTTCGTTACACCTTTTAAAATTTTTTCTCTGGCCTCTTCGCCAAATACTATAAGATTAGCCATTATTTCTCCTGATTTTTTCTAAAAGTTACTGTTCAATTACGCCCAAAAGCTCAGAATCTTTGAGCATGAGATATTCTCTTCCATCGATTTCTACTTCGGTTCCACTATATTTACCGAATACAACGGTGTCACCAACCACAACCTTAAGAGGCTTCAATGAACCGTCATTCAACATTTTGCCTTCGCCAACGGCAACAACAGCTCCTGTTTGGGTTTTCCCTTGGGACGATTCCGGCACATGGATACCACCGGCAGTAATACTTTCGTTTTTAAATCTTTGAACTAACACATTGTCAGCAAGAGGTCTTAATTTTTTAGACACATTTCCTCCTTTTTTTAGAAAATTAGATCAGACAAAAAACAATCTTGTCGGATTTAAATATAGCTCCTTGCCGACAAAAATCAATAAGTTTTTTTATATGAACAGACTCAAATTTACCAATAAAAAATGACTTCCAAAAACCCCTTGCCGAAATTAAAAACAGGTTTTAAATTTTCAGGCAGAAATCCCCCTTGAAAAAAACCGTGAAAAAAAAGCTTTTGTTAAGTTAGGATAAGATTTTTGACACAGTTAATTTTTATGGCCACAATTATAAGGCATTAACTAAAACAACAATTATGATCGCATACTTAATTTTACTAGCACTCGGAGCAACAAATTTGTTTGCTATGCAAAACAACCGAGATAACGAACCATCTAGCCTGAAAAACAACAACGTAACCGCAGAGTACCTAGCCAGCGTCGCAAATAATATGCAAAACTGGGTAAGTGATAACAAAGAGGCTATAACAACGCAGGCATTAAACTTCAAAGAAGTTGCTTCAAAAAACGCAAAAGGTCTTGCTGCATGGACCGTTGGCTGGTTTTCAAAGACCCCTGAGTTCTGTTTTAGCATTCCAAAAGAGAACCCAGAGCGATTAAAAAATGTTTTTTTAAACTACGGGCCCCACTTAAGTCAAAAATGGATTAGTGATTCGAGCTCTAACAACAGATCATTCTCTTACAATGAAACAAGCATAAAAAACTTTATCCAAAGATCGAACCTCTTTGACTTACAAAAAAAAGGCCAAGAATCTCTGCAGGTACAGAAAGATGCTCTTTCTAACTCGATATATGATCTAGGATTGAAAATAGATATCCTTAATGACAAACATAAAGCTATTATCAATAGCTCACCAAATGATGCTTTAATGTGGAACCTGGCATTAAAGAATGAGTCTAAACAACTATCTCAAATAAAAGAGAAAATAGTTAAAGTGAACGAAGAAATTAAAACATTGATGGATGAGTCAGCGATCATCATTGATAAAAACAGAGAAGAACAGAGCGATATTCTAAAAGAAATGGGCTATGAAAACGCTAATGATGACCTAATGGTTCATATTAAAAACACTGAATCCGCGAAAATGCATGCCCCCTATTACTGGTTTTGCAGGTCAGAAATCCTTAACAAGACAGGCAAGCAACATGAAATCATCCAGGACTCCATAACAAAACAGAGAGAGCTGCTAGAAAGACTATCTATCAATGAACAGGCTATCAAGAAAGAGATTGATCACTCAGAAAGAAAATTTGAAGCCTCAGAACAAGAAAAAAGCGATTTTTTAGCCAGCAATAGAGATACCTTAAATGAGTTTGAACAGGAAATTAAGAAAAAGACAAAACAACAAGAACAAGAACGAAATCACCTCAATGAGATAAACTTAAAACTTGACACTATTGTTAGAAATAAATTAGAGGAGCCGATTGAGCCATTGCTCTTTTACGACAATAACCGTCAATGTTTTAATAGCGCTTCAAAAGCTCTTTATCTATTTTTTACACAAAATGAATGTTTCTTACAAATGGATAAAGAAGGCGTATTGGATGAAACAACTACTGCCGTTACACAAGGGTATAGAGTTTTTATAAAAAATAACAATGTGGCCTCAACTATCAAAGAGCTAATGCGCTTGTACAACCTTAATCAAGGCTTGGACTTTAGGCACGACATAATGCAGGAATTCATGTCGGTAATTGTGGAAATTTACAAGCAACTCCCATGCAAAGCCTGTGTTAAATTCGCTATAAATCGAAACTTAAGCGATCTGGATATTAGTAAAAAAACATTAGATCTTTTGGGGGAAATTTCAACTATAGCAGGACATGATGAACATGCTGAATCCAAAAAAAGCAAAATTAATGATGCGCTCATCAATTTTTGCTGCAATGTATTTGATTTAAAAAAAGAAGTTTTTATTTAGCAAAAAAGTATATTTATTAATATTCAATCAAGAGGAAAAAATATGATTAAAAAATTATCCTTATCCATAAGCTTTATGCTTGGACTCAACTTAGCTTGCACAGCGAGCAATGACCAAGAAGTAAATCAAAAAGATGCGCCAATTGACGATTGCCAAATTCAAGAAACAACGGAACAATGTTCAGAAGCTTCCTCCGATGGCATTTCTGCAACTGAATGGGCAAAGTTAGCAGCCTTTTGTCTATCTTTTGCGGCAACACTTAAAGTATTACATAACCAAGGAATTATCGGGAAAAAGCAACACAGAGATTTTATCAAGGTAAAAAAGTTATTTACAATGCATGCTCCCAAATTTAAAACCGCAGCAGGAGAAGCAATCCCTAGATTGTCGGCTAAACATAATACGATCAACAATACTTATATGAAAATCGATAATGACAAATTACAATCTTCAATAAATGATTCATCCGCATTAAAAGAGAAAATTGAATCAGTTGCCAAGTCTATGATTTATGTTGAAAAAAAAACGTATGCGCAAATAAAAGAAGAACTAGATAAAAACTTTGATCGTGCAGATGAAAACCTCAATCAAAAGACAATGTATGTCGTGAGCTGTTTAACTAAATAAGAAACTTTTTGCAGCAGGGCCAATCAAATCGCCCTGCTCTTTTTTTCACAAAAACCACTCAGCCAAAACCGTTCAAGGCTTGACCTGAATACAAAAAAACAGTAGGTTGATTTTGTTAATTCAAAAAACATCTCAATCAACTTGCAAAAATTAGTTTGTACGAAAGCCAAGCGTGTTAATTTCTGACGTAAGCCTTTTTTTAATTATCATTAACAGCATTTTGGGCGGCGGTCTTTTTGTAAACATTGGAACATTAAACGCAAGCGTTGGATCTTATGGATTTTTGTTCTATTTTGGCGCATATGCATTCATGCTTCCAATCATTTACAGCATTGCAAAAATCGCTGAAAGCAGTGATAAAAACGGCGGAATTTTCGAGCTAGTTCAGAAAAACACAAACTCCTACATTGCCATACTTGGAAGTTGGAGTTATTTTTGCGGCAGAACATTCTCAGTGGCCGCGCTATCGCTCTTCTTGGCTAAAAACCTAAAAAATGCATATCCAGGCCTCCTTGAAAGATTCACAGAATTAGAAAGTGTTATACTCATTGCAGGCGCAATTGTTTTCTTGAATTTATGCAAGCTACAGGGAACGGGCCTTATCCAAAAAATATTTGTCATACTCAAGCTTTTGCCTATTTTTATAATAACCATCGTAAGCTTAAGGTTTTTTAGTTCATCAAGCTTCAACTTTGCCCAAGACATAACTCTTGTAAAATCAAACTTTCTACCAACATTCACCTCGGCTCTTTACGCACTGCAAGGATTCACAATAGCTATCCACATCAGTCATATGATAAAAAATAAAAACAGCCTAAGACCGGTTTTGTTCTTAGCAAGTGGAACTACCGCTGCAATTTGCGCGCTGGTACAGTTCGCACATTTTTCGTCAGGCGGAGCCATCTTATTTAAAAATTCATTTTTAGTCACAAATTTGATGTGCTTAGCGACATTCTCAAGCTTGTACATGCTTCTTACAGGAAATCCTTGGAACCTAAACTTTTTGCTTGAAAAAACAAATTCATGGGGACGCAGCTTTTTAACATACAAGGTTCATAACTTTCCTATCATTTGCCTCGTGATCAACCTTTGCTTTTCAATTTTAGCTTTAGTCATTTTAAAAAACATTCAACTAATCCAAGCAGCATCAATCAGCGCCCTGTTTTTCAGCTACGCAACGATTTGCATTAGCGCCCGACGAATCCCTGGTCAAACAACATTTAGCGCCACGGCAAGCAAGCTTGGTCAAATATTTGCTCTTCTTGTTTGCGCCTTGGCGAGCTCCACAATTCCTGGCCTCTCGGGTAAAATGTTAATAGTTTTTATCATTTTGCTTGGATTTACAGTGTTCTCGGCAAGCTTAAATCTAAATAAACAAACAGCCGAAGCATAAAGCTTCGGTCTGGTACCGCCGCTACGCAAGTATGACGCAAGCCATAATTCTATGAGCATGGCCCTTGTGGGCTGTCATCTTCAGACTTGTCTGGAGATCCAGGATTAAACAAATCCGATAAACGATAAATTTGATTTTTAAAGGATAATTTAAGCCTGGGTACCCATCCTACGCATAAAGCTTCGGTCTGGCACCGCCTCTACGCGAGTATGATGCAAGCCATAATTCTATGAGCATTGCCCTTGTGGGGCTAGTAGCTCGAAACTTGAACTTTTTTAAAAAAAAAGCGACCTAAAAGAACCAAAAAACTTATTTCATTTAAAAAAAATCTTAGCCTTATTTATCATCAAAGTATGTTACTTGCCATGAACTTATGTTTGCTAAAAGCATTTTAATCCTGCGCCAAAAAAAAAGATTCTCTTTTCCTCTTTTATTTTTTGTTTCTATCTTGTTTTTTTCGATATCATTTTCATTTCTTTTAAATAATTACTCCTCACTAAAGTCATATCTTTTGCCAAAAAAAAAAGCTTTAGCCGCACCGGTTTCGAAAGAAGAAATAATCAGCACAACAACCCAAGATTCACAGATTCAAGTAAAAAAAGTTGCTTGTAAGCCGGTTGATCAATCCGCATTTCAATTCGTTTTTAAAAAGGATGCTCAATTAGCAGAAACAAACAAAATCAATGACTTTTATAGCTCGCTCGGGGATGTTTCATTTAGACAATCTATCGTTAACCATTTTTCCATTTTTTTAAAAAACAAAATTAACAAGCTTCCCCGGGACAAACAGCTATTATTTAGCCGCGCATGGAACAAAATCAGTGCAAATTTTACAATCGATAAATCCGGAGACATAACAAGAATTTTGCTTTTTAGATTCACGGGAATCGACGAAATAGACGATTTTTTTAAATCGACGATCAATGAAGCTGCTCCGTACCCATCAATTCCAAGTTATTTAAATAAAGAATCGTTTAGTGTAGATTTGTAAAAAAAATAGGAGTAACAAATGAAGTTGTTGTTCATTCTGCTTTCATGTGTAGCTAAATTATCAGCCGCGGACCTCGCATTACCCCCTCTGCCAACGTTGCCAGGATCAAACACTTCGGCTCCCGCAGAAGAACTCCCATCATTAAAACCAGCTGGAATCAAACCTCCTGCAAAACCTGGTATCCTACCGATTACGATGCCTCCAGTAACCCCAGCAGTACCCGCCATGACGACAGATCCTTCGCCCTCACTAAAACCTGCTGGCATCACGCCACCGGCAAAAATTGACACACCTCCGGTGCCAACACTCACCCCTCCGGTAGCAGCTGGTGCAATAAAGCCTGCTGCGCCAATAGCAGCGCCAGCTCCAGCGGCCATAAACACAGAAAGCGCTTCAGCTCCGGCCCCACTCAAACTAGCGCCTCCATCCTTAGCTGCTCAAATTCCAAACGCAACAGCACCAACAACCGACTTTAAAGATCTAAAAGCAAACTTTGAAAAAGATTTAAAAAACGCAACATCATTCGTGGATGACTTCGATATAAAAGATGCACAAAAAACAGAACAAGAAGCTTCCGTTGAAAAAATGATGGACAAGCAGGCTTCAATCGAAAAAGAAGCTGAAGGCCTTGAGCGTAAAATTCAGGCAACATTCGACAAATCGGACGCCGAACTTGACGCCTTTGATAAAGAATTTTCAGACAAAATTTGGGATTTTGAATACTTCTACAAAGACGTAAAAAATTACGTAACATCGAATCAATCGTCTGAAAACGAAGAGGTAAAGCAAGAAACAACAAAGTTAGATTTCGGGGTAAAAGAATTTTTAGGACTAAAAAACAACATCAATTCTCTTGGCCAAGAGTTAGAAAATGCACGCAAAGAGTTACTTACTCAATTAAAAAGCAAAAATACGATTAATTTAAAAATTAGAGAACTTGAGGCTGAGGCCGAGGTTCTACGAGCAGAGTTCGCTAATTTTGGTAAATCTATCGATGACAAAAATTCAATATTAAAAAAGCTAGAAGAATCTGTATCAAACGCATCGAACTTACTAAATGACTTAAAGTCGATCGAGTCCACATTCCAAAGCAAAGCTGATGCGATCAGTGGAAAAGTGTCGCAAATAAAAGATTCCGCTAAAAATTTAGATAATAAAAAAGCTGAACTGGATGGATTATTAAAAAACTTAATGGCAGCTAAACAAAAAAATGCTGTTAACAAAGAACTAACCCTTGTTTCAAGCATCGATAAAAAAGACAAAGCCATCAAACAACGAACATCAAAAAAAATGGTGCCTACGCAACCAGTACCCGAATCAAAAACCATAGACAACGGGTTAACCAAAGAGATGGTTGCAGACAAGTCCGCAAAAAAATACAGCTTTAACGAACTTTGGTCTGACATAAAAGAACTATTTTTGGATGTAGCTAAAAAAATCGTAAATTGGGCAAAAGGCGTTAAAAATTCAAAAAATCAAGCTGAGCCAATCGCCTCTTCAAGCCCAACACCACCCATTACACCAACCATTGGAATAACAACTCCAGCACCGTCAATCCCTCCTTTGCCAACAACGACACCATCAATGCCAACTCCTGGCGCGGCTCAAAAGCCGGCAACTCCTCCGTCCATCGCTCCGTTAATAACTCCACAAAACACGCAATCAACCACGATTCAACCAACACAAACAACAAGCAATGAAGTTGTTGATAAAAAGACGGGGTTTTCGCTTCCTGAATACACGCTTTTAACTGATGCTTTCAGCGAAGTCTGGGGTGGCCTAAAAAAGTTTTTAGCCTGGACGATTCAGTTAATAGCTAGAATTTTCGAATATTTTTCAAAATAGGAACATTTTTTTTGTTGCCAAGCACCCATGTTTTTGCTAGATTCCATAACATAAACTTTGCCGAAGTGGCGGAATTGGCAGACGCACTGCTTTAAGGGAGCAGCGAAGTAATTCGTAGGAGTTCGAGTCTCCTCTTCGGCACCATATTTTTTTTTGGAGAATAATTTTAATGAGCGCTGGCTTTGAAAAAGTGTACAAAAACTCTTTAGTTTACTGGCTTCTTGGATCTGCCTTGATCGTTTATTTTTTTGTTTCATTTGACTCCAATAAATTTTCTCAATCGCAAGGATCATTTGTTTCAAGAGTAGTAGCCGCCTCAGGATTTAAAAATTTAAAACTTGGTATTGATTTAATGGGTGGAACAAGGCTTGTTCTTCACATTGATGAGCCAAAATTAATAAACAATAGGCTCGCCAACTTAGGTAGAAATATTGAAAAGTCTCTCGCTAAAAACGGCGTTAACATAATTTCTAAAAGCATTGATGGAGAAACGCTCGCCATAGCGGTTGCTGAGTCTAAAGATGCAAATGAAGTTATCTCTCTACTCAAAAAAGAGTCTGACGTTGAATACAAAAATCAAGAAGAGGCGTTTTTTATCAACTTCTCAAAAGCTGGCAGACAAAAAATCGTTGAAGCATCAACTGAAAGAGCTATTGACGTCTTGAAAAACCGACTTGACAGCTTAGATGTAAAAGGATTGATTGTTTCGCGTCACGGAGCAAAAGGAATCGTTGTACAACTTCCTGGCGTTGACGACGTAAAAGATATTAAAGAATCAATTTCTCGTGCCGCTAAATTAGAATTCCGCGCAGTTTATGAAAATGGATATTCTGAAGATGACCTAATGGATAAATTTGACGGAATCATTCCATCGGACAGAGTTATGATGTTCGACGACAATAATCATGCTTACTTAGTTTCGCTTTTCCCTGAAGTTGACGGCTCAAAAGTTAAAGACGCCAGAACAAGCCTAGACGAAAGAGGCAAACCTGCTGTGAGCTTTGTGCTCGACTCAGAAGGCGCTAGAGATTTTGCCCAATTAACAAAAGACCTTTTGGGCGGAAGAATCGCTGTAATTTTAGACGGCAAAGTAATTATGGCTCCTGGCGTAAACACAGTGATCAAGGATGGATCAGGTGTTATCAATGGATTAAAAGATCAAAAAGAAGCATTGAAACTAGCTAAAATTTTAAGATCTGGCGTCATGGATGCTTCTTTAATCCTTGAACAAGAAAATAGAGTTGGTGCTTCACTTGGTGCTGACGCAGTGAACTCTGGTTTCATGTCTTGCTTAATCGCTCTATTCATTTTGTTTTTGTTCAGCTTATTTTACTACAGGCTTTCAGGCTTGTTTGCAATGCTTGCTTTGTTCTTTAACGTTCTTTTAACGCTTGTTTTGCTTTCTTTATTAAAAGCGACGTTGACACTTTATGGAGTTGCTGGTATCGTACTAACTGTTGGTATGGCAATTGATGCTTCGATTTTGATTTTCGAAAAAATCAAAGAAGATATGAGCAGCGGATTAATTAATTTCTCCGATGCTGTAGCTTCAGGATTCGAGGGAGCAACAGCTGTAATCCTGGATGCAAACATCACAACCTTTTTAGCTGGTGCCGTGTTATTTTTCTACGGTGGAGTCGCTGTAAAAGGTTTTGCTGTCACACTAATGATCGGGATTGTATCCACAGTGATCACAGGAGTGTTTTTCCTGAGATCTATCTTTGAATTTTGTAATAAAGTTTTGGGTTGGAATAAAGTTTCAATTTAAATTTCGTGGCGGCGTAGCTCAGTTGGTTAGAGCGGCAGAATCATAATCTGTAGGTCCGGGGTTCGAATCCCTGCGTCGCTACCAAAAAATCATGACTAACTTCAAACACTTATTCATTTTATTTTTTACATTTTATTCTAATTCCATCAGCGGTTTAACTCTCCAAGAGTTATTTAAAAAAAACAGCTCGTGCTCAGACTATTTAGCCTCAGTTGAAAAAGCTAATTTAAACAATTCTAATATTTTGCAAAACAACATGCTGGAAGTCGACGAAGAGTGTAGCCCCTACATAAGATTCAAGTTAACAAATGATGGCGTTTGGTTCCATTTTGAATTTAATATCGACAACGAATTCCCTCAAACGATAGAACAACCTTTTTGGGTTAAATTAATATACGCAACAACAGCCCAGAGCGAAGAACTTTTTTCAAGCCAAAGCTCAGAAATAAGTATTTTTTTAGACCTCAACAAGTACCTAATTCACAATCAAATTTTTGCTGTAGAAGTAGAACGAGATAAAAAACCCCTAAAACATTTAGACGGAATGTTGTGTATCATTTCGAAAGAAAAAGAAGTCTTAAATTGTTTGAAAATATATGAAACAACTCTCTATAAAACCACCTCTAATTTAGCTCCAAGGCCAGACGCATACTTCAGCGATGTAACACTAAAAGTGCTGAGCTCTTTTTTCAATCAAAACTATTCTGAGCGCTTTAAAGAAGATGCTCTTTTAGCGTGATCGATCGCTGAAACCAACTTATCTGTTATTTAAACATTTGATAATTTTTGAAAAAATAAAAAAAAGATCTTGAAAACAGCCCCGCGCTTATAGCTCGGGGCTTAATAACTTTATAAAGAATGACTTAAGTCTCTGAGCTCTAGAAACAAACTTCTGAGCAACGATTCAGCTTCTTCTGATGTAACTGTCCACTCTACACCGCGTTCAATTTTGGCTAAAATCGAGCGATCGCATTTAATGTCAATAACGTCAATTCGCATAACGTTCATAAGCGGATGAATCATCGAAGGAGCTCGGACAACTCCGGCCCTACCCAAAATACTGTAAGCTACGTTACCTTCTCCCATAAAACTAAGCATCACTTTTTTCTGCCAAACCATATTGTGATATCCAATATGCTCTTTGTGAATGGTTAAGAGTAAACTATCGTTCCCTTTTGGAAGAATGCAGGAGACTGGCGTAGTGTGAGGAAGCCCTTTTTCGGAAAAAGTCGCTAAAATAGCAACCGCTTTTTCTTTTTTTAAATAAGCAACCAAATCGTCTGGAAGTTTAACTCCAACATGCTTTGCCATATATATCCTAGTAATTAAAAGAGGGTTTGGGGAAATAATAACTCAAGTGCAGATTATATCATACGCATGCTTAAAAACCAAAAAAATATTATTTTTTTTAGCTATTTTACGCCATTAATATGCCTGACTGAAACATTTTATTGCGGAGTTCAAGTCAATAATCATAAAAAAATCTAATAATCGCAAATTTTTCATCGACGACGCAGAAGATTAATTCTAAAATTATTCATATAAAAAAACAAAAATTAAGAACTTTGCTGCTCACAAGGCTGAATAAATGAACTTTTATGTAAAAATTATTTTTGCAACAAGCATAAGCCTTTCTTTAATCGGTGGCCACTCAAACAAATTAGCCGTTTTAGGCGAACCGGTTCAAAAAACGATCGAAATTGTTTTATCCACTATAAAAATCAATAGCTCTCAAAATGTCCCAGAACAAACTCTGGCTGAATCGCAAGAAGCTATCGTTCAGAACGCTGAAATCTATATGCAGGATTATTTTAAATCAAACCAATGCATGCTCGAAGTAGACAAAGGAACAATAAGAGAGCCCATTTTTGTTGGATGCAAGCTGGAGCGAATAAGCGAAAACATAAACGAGTATTCAACTTGGGCAAAAAAAAACAAATTGATGATCAAATACGATCTTTACAATCCTGGACCAGTGGTAGAAAGGCTGCTGTGCCCAAGAAATTATAAATCTATAAAGGAGCTTTTTACACAAGCCCTAGCAGAAGAACCTCTTTTTGAGAAAGATGAAAAAAATGTCTCTCAAATCTTGGAATGTATAATTCATCAAAACATTGGCTTAATTAAAACGCTTGAAGACGCACAAGAAATTTTAAAAAGGCAGCTAGTTAACCATCCTAGAGAAATTATATACAACAAAAAGCATATTCTAAAAACTCATTGTACCTTAAAAACGCTCAGTGCTTGTGCAAATATAAAATATAAGCTTGATCAAAAAAATTTTATATTATCAAAAGATCTCTTCAAATTAACATTTGGCCAAATCGAAATAAACAACAATTACAGCTACCTATCCATGTTTATTAATTACAGAGATAACTCCAACAAAATAAAGATCACAACATCCGTTTTAACCTTAGAAGAAGACCTTAAAAAAATTTTGCTTGGGCAAATAAAAGCTGTGCCCCAGATTGAAAAAACATAAATACGCGTATCAATAATTAAGTTATCAATAGACAAAAAAAGCAGGTTTAGTTAGCTTATACAAGACTGAAAAAAATAAGATCCTCGTGAGCCTTTTCTTTCTTTTTTTTTTGATAACAGCACAGGTTTTTGCGCCTAAATCAAGCCATTCTCACAACTCCTCCATCAGCGAAGAAGAGTCCTCTGAAGCTTACAAAGATGATGACCTCGTTGAAATATTACAGGACCTCTTCGATGGCGAAGCAACCACTGAAGAAGAACTAACTGCAATGATAGAATATTTAACAAAAAAGAACTTAAGATCTCTGCCAACAAGAGAATTGCAATTTGTATGCGATTATCAATTGGATCAAGCCAAAAATCCTAAGGAAATAGAAGAAATAAAAGACTTTATATCAAAGACTATAGAAAAAAGCTGTCAATAATCTTTTTATATTCCATGGCCCATCAATTTAATAAGAAAAATAACAGAAGAGCAGGTTATTAACGATATCTATTTTTTCAGAATAGAGCTTGGAACAATTGTCGACGGTGAACATATTTTTAAAGAGGCCAACATGGCTAATGTCGTAAACTTAGCAAACAATATTGTAAATCAAAATAAAATTGCCTCACAAATAAAAAAGTTTATTCCGCCTCAAAAAGAAGAAATAGAATATTTTATAAAAGCACAAGAAGTTTACTGGGATGAATAAAAGATCATAAAATATGAAAAACAACTTAATTTTCTTACTAATATTATTGAGCAATAATCCTTTTTTTTGCAAAACAGGGGCAGATGAGATATTCCTTTACTGCAATCTGAATGGACACGCAACAGACAAAGAATTAGACGCTATAAAAGCTTACATTAATATCTACAGTTTTATTTACAAAAAAAGCTCTTACGAACTTAGCGATTCTTTCTTACGTAAAAATCACTGCTTCAGAATTTCCGACCAAGAACAAAAAAACTTAATTGAATTTAAGCTAGGGATCAAAGTAAATGATTGCTTGAGGAGTGCTTCCATAAAAAATGCAAAATACGTATTAAACTATCATAACATTTGCAACGATATTTATTTTATAGAACTTGAATTAATCATAGGCGCAAATAATGATAAACCAAAAGCCTTTTTCCCTGATTTGCATGCTAAAAGGCTCTGCCTAGACATTAACAACAGAAATTTCAAAAATACATGGATTGGAGTAGGCGAAGCAGAGCGACACAATAAAAGAAGGTGCTTGCGTTAAAAAGCGCTCAACCATATTGTTAACAATTGTATCAAGAAATTCTGCTTAATTAAAATCCTGTTTTTTCGGCGATCAGCTTAATACCTTCTGTTGCGAATTTGCGGCAATCATCAAAATCATGCCAAGGAATCGGAAATCCTTCGCTGGTTCCTTGGACCTCAACAAGCATACCGTTTTTGGTCATCACAAAATTAAAATCTGCCTCACAAGAAGAATCTTCGTCCTTGTCTAAATCGAGCATAACTTTATTATTCACAACTCCTGCTGAAATCCCAAAAATAGGTTCACGCAAAAAAGCAGCTTTTATTTGTCTTTGAGAAAGCCAAACAGACTGAGCCCATGAAAGAGCAAGGCTTGCCGCAGTCACAGCAGCCGTACGAGTGCCGCCATCGGCCTGCAAGACGTCGCAGTCTATGTTTAACGTCTTCTCTCCCAACACAGAGCAATCTACGACTGAGCGAAAAACTCGGCCTAAAAATCGAGATATTTCTACAGATCGACCATCTCTTGGGTTAGGAAAAAGTTCTCTTTGTTTTTTAGTTTTGTCGCATGCATAAGGATGCATAGCGTATTCAGCTGTAAGCCATCCTTTTCCTGTATTTTTAAGAAATTTCGGGACACCTTGAACAAGACCCACGGTTACAAAAACCTTAGTATTCCCCTGTTCGTAAAGAACAGAGGAATCAGCATTTCCAAATGGATTTTTTTTAAAAGAAACTTCTCTCAACGCATTAAATGCACGAGAATTTTTACGATTAAAAATGGCAGGTCCTCTTTTAGTTGTTTTCGTTGCTTTCTAGTTCTGGAGCAACAATTCTAATTTTAGAATCGCCTTCCATGCCAACAACCACAACATCAATCGGATCTCCAACTTTATACAAGTTTTCAAGATTGTCTCTTTTTTTCTTATCGATCGAAGAAATATGAATCAATCCGTCCTTACCAGGAACAAGAGCTACAAACATTCCAAGATCAGGAACGATTCTGCTTACTTTTCCTTGATAGAAACAGCCGTTTTTAACATCGCCAATAAGAACGCGAATCCAGCCTTCAGCTTTTTTAGCAGCAAAACCGCTATTTGCAAAAATTGAAACCGTTCCATCGTCCGCGATATCAATTTGAGTTCCTGTTTCGGCAACAATTTGTTTAATATTTTTACCGCCAGGCCCAACAATCATTCCAATTTTTGAAGTTGGAACTTTCATGGTAAAGCAACGAGGAGCGCTCTCTTTTAGTGTCGCTCTTGGAGCTGTCATGCATTCTCTCATTTTCGAAAGAATGTGCGCACGCCCTTCTTGTGCTTGAACTAAAACGTTTCTAAAAATCTCTGGAGTTAAGCCATCGGTTCCTTTAACGTCAATTTGAATTGCGGTAATTCCGTGTTCATCACCAACAACTTTAAAATCCATATAGCCGTAAGCGTCTTCCATGCCAGTGATGTCAGATAAAATCACAGACTTGGTGTCACCTTTGAACAGTCCCATTGCGATTCCTGAAATCATTTTTTTGATAGGAACGCCAGCGTCCATAAGCGATAATGTTGTCGCGCAAACAGTTGCCATTGAAGACGATCCGTTAGATTCCAAAATATCTACAATAGATTTAATCGTATATGGAAAATCTTTGTTCGAAGGAATAACGGTAGAAAAAGACTTCTCTGCCAAGCAGCCGTGTCCGATTTCTCTGCGGCCAACACCACGCAACGGTTTTACTTCACCAGTTGCATAAGGAGGAAAGTTGTAGTGCAACATAAAGGCCTTGTCTATTGTTTCTCCAAGGAGCGGTTCAACCTTTTGAGCGTCACTTCCAGTTCCTAAAACTAAAGTTGACAATGCTTGCGTTTCGCCACGAGTAAACAATGATGATCCGTGCGCCATTGGCAATAAGCCAACGGAAGATGTAATGTTTCTAATTTTTTCAAAAGTTCTTAAGTCAAATCTCTTATTTTCTTCAACAACGGTATTTGGCACAGCTCTTTTCAAAAACTCTGAAACAAAATGGTTTAAAACATCTTTGTGAAAAACTTCAGGATTTGATTCCTTAATTTTTTCGATAATAAATTTTTTCAGAGTGGAAATTTTTTCAGACACATCGCCTTTTGATTCTGAAAAGAAATTAGATTTATAGTCTTGAGGCAAAACTTCTTTAATTTTTGCATACACAGACGCTTCCAAATTTACAAAGTTTTCTTTAGCGGCAACATATTCATGTCCTGCCTGCAAACCAAGTTCTTTAGCTATAGACTCTTGCCAATCAATTTGACGGTACATTTCTGCCAAAACTTCTTCGCCAACCAAGAAATTCATTTCTTCGTTTGAAGCAAAGTCGCAATTTGCTTCAACCATGCAAATTCCTGATTTGGAACCAACTATCAAAGCTGTATCTGCTGCACCTGCAACAAAACTTGCGCTCGGATTAATTTTCCAAGTTCCGCCTTTTTCTTTAGCGCAAAGCACTGCGCCAATTGGAGCGTCAAAAGGAATTTGAGACAACATAAGCGACAGAGATGTTGACAACACAGCTAGAACTTCAAGGGGAAATTCGCCATCAAAAGAAAGCAAGCTCACCATAACTTGAACTTCGTCCATGAAAAAAGCTGGGAAAAGAGGCCTAATACTACGATCCACAATTCTGGAAAGTAAAACCTCTGAATCTGTAAGCTTTCCTTCACGCTTCATAAAGCCACCAGGGAACTTACCAACAGCAGCAACCCTCTCTCTACACTCAACCATTAAAGGGAAGAATGGAGGAAGCCCGCCATCGGACTCCTTTTTTGCCACAGAAACCGTCGACAAAATAACGTTATTTCCATATGACAACCAAGCTGAACCTTTTGCTTGTCTCGCAATTTGACCAATATTTACTTCTAGCTTGGAACCCGGCATTCTCTTTACGGAAGGTGTCATCATAATTTCTCTCTAAAGCAGTTAAATAGATGCTAAAACTTCAGAAATTTTTGTGATTTCAGAAGGATTGTTCTTTTTCAAATAATTCATAAATCTTTTTCTTTTTCCCAAAAGAAGAGTCAATCCTCTTTTTGCAGAGTTATCTTTAGGGAACATGTTGATGTGTGCTGCGATTTGTTTGATTCTTTCGCTTAAAGCCACAACTTGAACTTGCACTGAACCAGTATCGTTAGCGCTAATTTTTACTTTTTCTCTTAAGCTCATTATTTTAACCTCAAATAATTTTAATAAAACGTCTTGGTAGGCGCGAGCGGATTCGAACCGCTGACCCTTGCTACGTCAAAGCAATGCTCTGCCAACTGAGCTACGCGCCTACAAATTTAAATCAAGCAGACTGAATCTAAGCCTATTTCAAATTCTTCTTCCTTGCAAGCTTCGACTTCAAAATCGCTGTCTTCAGCTCCAACATATTTTTCACGGAAGGATGGAATTCCCGTTCCGGAATTAACAAGTCGGCCCAGTGCAACGTTAGATTTCATGCAACGCAAGAAGTCTTTTTGACCACTGATTGCAGCTTCAGCTAACACCTTAGTTGTTTCTTGGAAAGAAGCCGCCGCAATAAAGCTATCGGTTCCTAGGGATGCTTTTGTGATTCCCATCAATACCGGCCTTGCTATAGCAGGTTTTTTGCCCAAGCTGACAACAGAGTCATTTAATGCCTTCAACGAAGCTCTGTCTACTAGTTCTCCGATGACAAGAGACGTGTCCCCCGCATCGACGATCCTAACCTTACGAAGCATCTGTCTCACAATAATTTCAATGTGCTTATCGTGAATCCTAACGCCCTGGAACATGTAAACTTCTTGCACGCCTTTTACCAAGTGCATCTGCAACTCATTTACACCCATGATTCTTAGTATATCATGAATACTTGGATCTCCCAAGGTAATTGGTGTTCCAACAGAAATTTGGTCTCCGTTTTCAACAACCAAGCTCTTGTTTTTTGGAATAACGTATTCAAATACTGAGTCGTCCGCAGCGATAACGTTAACACGCTTCAAGGTTTTTGATTCTCCACCAAACTCTACAATCCCATCAACGTCAGATAAAATAGCTGGGTCTTTTGGATTTCTCGCTTCAAACAGCTCTACAACCCTAGGCAAGCCACCGGTAATATCTTTTACACGCTGCCTTTCTCTTTGGATTGTTGAAATTACGTGCCCCTTGCCAAGCTTCATTCCGTTATTCACAAGAATATGAGCCCCTGCAGGAAGAGCGTATCTTGCAACTTCATGACCTCTTGGATCAAGAAGTACAATAGCTGGAGTATATTTACTTTCTTTTTGAGAAAGGACCACACGATCAAACAATCCTGTTGTTTCGTTATAAACCTCAGAAAGAGTTACGTTAGGTATCAAATCAACAAACTCAACTGTACCAGAAACTTCTGTTACAAGAACTTTAAAGGAAGACCATTCAAACAATTTCTTGCCTGCAGGAACCGCTTCTCCATCCTGAACATAAATAATGCTTCCGTATTCAACAAAGTAGTTTGCAAGTTCTCGTCCGTCAACGCCAACAATACGCATTTTGCCTTTGCGGCTAACAACGTATGAAATTTTTTCTTCATTTTCAACGATCTTAAGACCATCAAAATGAACTGTTCCTGCGCCGATGGCAATTTTATGGTTATCATCATTCAATCCGCTAACAGTACCCCCAGTGTGGAAGGTTTTCAAGGTCAACTGAGTTCCTGGTTCTCCAATAGATTGAGCCGCAATTACACCAACGGGTGTGCCGATATCAACCATTTCTGTTCTGGATAAATCAAGACCGTAACATGCAGCGCAAATGCCTCTTTTCAATCCACAAGTCATAGGAGATCTTGCTTTTATCGAAATAACAGACGCAGATTTAATTTTTTCAATTTCACTATCAAAAAGAAGCGTTCCTTCTTTTAGAACAACCTCACCGGAAATGTTGTCAACAACGTCTTCTGCTAAAATTCGACCAAATGCTCGTTCTTCTTTTGACTCTAAAGCTCTTCCGTTAACGTCAAAGTCAAATAACTCAATACCCTGGAGCGTTCCGCAATCTTGTCGAGAAATAACGACATCCTGCGCAACGTCAACGAGCCTTCTTGTTAAATAACCCGCATCAGCAGTTTTTAACGCCGTATCAGCCTGTCCTTTACGAGCTCCGTGAGTGGAAATAAAGTATTCGAAAACGTCAAGACCTTCTTTAAAGTTAGAGATAACTGGATTTTCGATAACGTTTTCTGAAGGGTCAGTCATAAGACCTCTCATACCACCAAGCTGACGAATTTGCTGCTTAGAACCTTTAGATCCAGAATCCAACATCATGAAGAGTGTGTTGTACAAGACTTCTTCTTTTCCATCGGACTTATTGGCAGAAGCTTTTTTATCAAGTTTTTCAAGGTCAGACAACATCTCATTAGCGACTGCATCAGAGGTTTTTTGCCAAATCTGAATCACTTTGTTGTATCTTTCACCGCTGGTAATAGCACCTTGACGATAAAGGAGTTCAACCTTGTTAACTTCGTCAAACGCTACCTCAACTAATTCTTTTTTTCCAGTCGGAATAACAATGTCATCATAACCAATTGAAAGGCCTGCTTTAGTAGCTATTTCAAACCCAAGATCTTTGATTTTATCTAACACAACAGCAGTCTTTTCGTAGTCAAACATTCTGTGTACTTGGTAAACAAGTTTATTAAGATCTTTTGCGGTCATAACTTTATTGACCCATTCAATTTTAGACCCTTCGGGCAATGTGTTGAACAACAACACGCGACCAACGGTCGTGTCGCAAAGAGCTCCGTCAACAAAAACTTTGATTTTACCTTGCAAATGCAACGAGCCTTGCTCATAAACGTGCGAAACATATTCCTTGGATGGGAAAACAAGACCCTCTCCAGCGACGTTATGCTTTTCTTTGGTCAAGAAATATAGACCAAGAACCATTTCTTGAGAAGGACTCATAAGAGGTTGTCCGTGAGCAGGAGATAAAATGTTCTTTGATGAGAACATTAAAGCTTTTACTTCCTGTTGACATTTTTTAGCCAAAGGAACGTGCACTGCCATTTGATCTCCGTCAAAGTCAGCGTTGTACGCTTTACAAACCAACGGATGCAACTGAATCGCTTTGCCTTCAATCAAAATAGGAAGGAAACCCTGGAACCCAAGTCTATGAAGCGTTGGAGCACGGTTAAGCAGAACAGGCCTGTCTTTTACCACCTCTTCTAAGGCAGCCCACACTACAGGAGCTTGTTGGCTGACCAATGTTTTTGCGGCACGCAAGCTTACCGCAGCACCAGACCTTTGCAATTCTGCAAATACGTAAGGCTTAAACAATTCAAGCGCCATAATTTTGGGGATACCACATTGGTTTAATTTCAATTTCGGCTCAACCACAATTACAGAACGACCAGAATAGTCAACACGCTTACCTAGTAAGTTTTGACGGAATCTACCTTGCTTACCACGCAAAACATCGCTCAATGATTTCAATGGACGCTTATTTGTTCCTCGAATTACCGCTCCGCGTTTTCCATTATCGATTAACGCATCAACAGCTTCTTGCAACATTCTCATTTCGTTTTTCACGATAACGATAGGCGCGTCTAATTCTAACAACCTTTTCAATCGAATATTTCTATTCAACACAAGCTTGTACAATTCGTTTAAATCTGAGCTAGCAAAGCGGCCACCCTCAAGCGGAACAAGCGGCCTTAACTCTGGCGGAGAAACCGGCAAGAAAGTTAATACCATCCACTCGGGTTTAATATTTGAATCTAGCAAACCTTTTACAATCCTAAACTTCTTAGCAACTTTATGCTTTAAGACAATAGATCCAGCTTGCTTAATTTCTTCTTCAAGTTTTCTTAATTCAAATGCAAGGTCTAATTCAGCAAGAACATCTCTAATCGCTTGCGCGCCAGACTCAGCTCTAAAGCCAATATCTTCTGGGTTTTCTTCAACATAAGCGTCAAAAGCTTGATTTGAAATAACTCTTCTTGCAGCAAAAGGAGACGACCCTTGTTTAAGCACGATGTAAGAATCAAAGTACACAACGCTCTCTAATTCTTTTACCGAGGCATCCAGAATAATTGACAAATAGCTTGGCATTCCCTTTAAAAACCAGATGTGACATACAGGGGCGGCTAATTTGATATGCCCCATTCTTTCACGCCTAACGCGAGATTGAATTACTTCAACACCACATTTTTCACAAGTGATACCCCTGTGCTTCATTCTCTTATATTTTCCGCAATTACACTCCCAGTCTTTTTGTGGACCAAAAATTCTTGCGCAAAACAAACCGTCTCTCTCTGGCTTCAACGTCCTGTAGTTTATGGTTTCCATTTTTTTAACTTCACCATAAGACAAGGATTTAATTTTTTCAGGAGAAGCTATCCCGATTCTTATAGCGTCAAAATTATTGACGCTAATATATTCTTTAAATCGTTCCAATAAATTCAAACTATTCACAGAAGCGCTCCTCGTTAACCTGCAATAGATCTATACTCAAACCTAAGCTTTGTAGTTCTTTTACTAAGACATTGAATGACTCTGGCAAGCCTGGCTCACCAACTTCTTCACCATGAACAATAGAGTCAAACGCTTTAACACGACCAGTTATGTCATCAGATTTAATCGTCAACATCTCTCGTAATGTATGAGCAGCACCGTAACCAAACAGAGCCCAAACCTCCATCTCACCCAGCCTTTGACCTCCGCCCTGAGCTTTACCACCAAGTGGCTGCTGAGTGATCAGAGAGTATGGCCCAACGGATCGAGCGTGTAATTTGTCATCTGCCATGTGGTTTAATTTCATCATGTAAATCACGCCAACAGAAACCTGATACAAGAACTTTTCTCCAGTTCTTCCATCATAAAGATCATATTTTCCTGAAGCTGGCAGATTCTGTTTCTCAAGCATAGGCATAATATCTTTTTCAAAATTAGCTCCATCAAATACCGGTGTAGCCAACTTCAAGCCTTCTTGATGAATGGTTCTTGCCACATCAAATATAACGTCTTCGCCATATTCTTTTGTTAAAGAATCAAGAATATCGCTACCCACATACGGAAGCAAAAACTCTTTGGCTTTTTTAGCTGACAAGCCTTTAATATCATTCAACACATTCTTGCTAAGCTTGTTGCAAGCCATTCCAAGAACAGTCTCCCACAATTGCCCCAAGTTCATACGACCCGGAATACCAATTGGATTAAGAACTATGTCAACAGGCGTTCCATCTTCAAGGTATGGCATGTCTTGAACATCCACAACTTTAGACACCACACCTTTGTTTCCGTGGCGCCCAGCCATCTTATCACCAACCGAGATTGGACGCTTAGATGCTATAAACACACGGACAAGCTTGAGCACGCCAGCAGGTAAATCGTCACCTCTTCGCAGCTTAGCCACATCTTCTTTTTTCTGAGAATTCAACACCTTGATCTTGTCTGCATACAGCGTTTTGTACACTTGTAAGTCTTTCTTAAGATCAGGATTATCTTTTTCTAATTTTTCTACAAACTCAACAAAACCTTGTCCTTGAATTTTTACATTCTTAAGTCCAAGAGCCTTGCTCAATTCTAACATAAATGATTGATCTAACGCTTCAACCTTAACAGCGAACAATGCTTCGATTTTTGCGGCTTCTTTAGCAGCAAATTCTTTATATCTAGCATCCTTACGCGCGCCGCCACGAGAGAAAACTTTTACATCAACAACCGTTCCATGAACACCGGGCGGAACTCTTGAAGAAGTGTCGCGAACTTCTCTTGATTTATCACCAAAAATTGCACGAAGAAGTTTTTCCTCTGGAGAAACTTGAACGTCTCCCTTCATTGTAACCTTTGCAACCAAAATATCTCCAGGAGCTATTCTCGTTCCAACTTTAACAATTCCATCTTCATCCAAAATCGCTAACTCACGCTCACTAATATTTGGAACGTCTCTTGTAATTTCCTCGGCACCAAGTTTTGTGTCACGAGCCTCAACTACAAACTCTTCCAACTGAACGGAAGTAAACACATCGTCTGTAACCAATCTTTTGCTAACAACGATAGCGTCCTCAAAGTTATAACCGCTCCAAGGCATAAATGCCACGCAGATGTTATTACCCAAGCTTAACTCTCCGTTCTTAACCGAAGGGCCATCAGCTAACAAATCGCCTTTTCTGACGATATCGCCAACTCGCACAACAGGCCTAAAATGAACCCAGGTGCTGTGACTTGATTTTCCGTATTTCTTTAAATCGTAAGATTCAACACTGGATGCTATCCAATTTTCTAGACTAGCACTCTCACGCCTCTCAACCGAAATCAAAATTTTATCAGAAGAAACATAGCTAACGTAACCATCGTTTTTAGCTAAAATACAAACGCCTTCTGCGCTTGCAACGTCTCTTTCTACACCTGTTCCAACAAGCGGAGCCGAAGGATTAATTAGCGGCACAGCTTGCCTTTGCATGTTAGATCCCATGAGCGCACGGCTAGCGTCGTCATGTTCCAAGAAAGGAATTAGCGCGGTTGAAACAGAAACTAACTGACGAGTTGAAACGTCGATAAAATCAATTTCTTCAGGAGAAGCATAAACAAAATCTCCGTCTTTTCTAGCAAGAACTTTTTTATCGATAAATGTTCCATCTGCAGCAATTTTTGTTGCAGCCTGTGCAATAATCTTGCCCTTTTCTTCAAACGCATCCATTGAACGAACGTCGTTTTGCACTAAGCCTTTTTTGACAGGTCTATAAAGCGCCTCGATAAACCCTAATTCGTTGACCTTTGAATAAATAGCCAAGGAGGAAATAAGTCCAATGTTTTGTCCATCCGGAGTCTCAATCATACAGATTTTTCCGTAGTGAGATGGGTGAACGTCACGAACATCAAGAGTCGCTCTTTCACGAGAAATACCACCTTGACCAAGTGCAGACAACCTTCTTTTATGAGCCATTTCAGACAACGGATTCGTTTGATCCATAAACTGAGATAATTGACCCGTTCCAAAGAATGATCCAAGAACAGCCGCCATAGGTTTTACGTTAATAAAATCACAAGGCATGCGAGAGCTGTTTCCCTCCTCTAATCTTAATTTTTCTCTAGCGATCTTTTCGATTCTAGACAACCCTTGATACGCTTGTATTTGCAATAACTCATCAACAAGACGCACGCATCTGTTTGACAAGTCATCAACGTCATCAACTGTGCCTTCTCCTCGCTCTTGCAATCTCAATAAGTACTTGATTGTTGCAATAACATCTTCTAAGCGAAGCGTTGAGTCATTGATACTGGAATCAAATTGGAATTTTCTATTAACACGAACTCGCCCGACAGGACTCAAATCGTAATACTTAGAATTAAAGAAAACCAACTTGATATAATCTTCAATCATTTTGGATCCAGGAGCATCTCCAGGCCTAATCCTGCTATAAACTTCTCTTGCAGCAGTGCTGAAATCGCTAACGGAGTCATGCTTCAAGGTGTTAACCAAAGATGCAGTTCCTGCCGCACCAGACAAAATGTCTCCCAGTATTTCAAACGAGTAAGACTTCATGCCGGCCAAGTACGTCGCTGTTGCTAAATCGATCGCAGAGTTTTCACCAAGAACAACCTCTCCCGTAGTGGAGTTCTCAATTGTTGCAACAGAACATCTACCGATAAGAGTTTCTTTGCTGATCGGCAAAGTTTTTACACCGGCTGCCAGCAACGAATCTATCATTTCCGTCGTTAAGCGCGCGCCTTTTTTAAAAACAAGGGAAGGATTTGAATCCTTAAACTCTTGAGCCCCCAAATAAGCCAATAAGCCCGTGCCTACTCTTGTACCGGCAAGGGAGGAACTAACTACGACAAAAAACTTGCCTTTTTCTACTTTAATTTTTACTAAATCATAGAAATGCTTCAATATCTCTTGCTTCTTAACGCCAAGCGCTTGCAGGAATGTTGTCGCTAAAATTTTCTTTTTTTTATCAATTTTGACATGCAGAAGTCCTGCGCTATCAAATTCAAAATCTAACCAAACACCGCGGGAAGGAATAATTCTTGCTCCATACAAGACATTAACCAATCCTTTGCTTTTCTTGGAAACGGAAAACAAAACCCCTGGAGCTCTGTGAATCTGACTCACAACAACCCTGTGGATTCCATTGATCAAGAATATTCCTCGATCACCCACTTTTACATTTCCATCTTCATCTTCGTAAACACCAACCATCACCGGCAAAGAACACAAGAACACAGATTGCTCTTTGATATCCTTAATCTGACGCTCTTCACCCTCACGAAGATCTTCATCGCCAGAACCATCCCAAGTAATTAATTGAAGCTTGATTTTTAAAGGCATAGCGTACGAACGTCCGCTATAAACATACTCATCAACACTGCTAGCCATTTTTATGGTAACGCGAGTGTGACAATTTACGCATCTAATATATTGATGACCAGCTTTAATGTCGTCATCTGACAATCTAGAAACCCCGGTTTTTTTACCGGACTTACTTTTCCAAGTATAACGTTTTTCGATACCAACAAGCTCACCGCACAAACAAGCCCAATCTCCAAGCTCATAGCCGCAATAATTTAATGAATATCGTCCACCTTGCTCAATTGGAAAGACGTTTCTAAAAACTCTTTCCAATCCAGCATTAGATCGTTCTTCGGGCAAAAAATCCAGTTGAACAAAATTGTTAAACGCCCGAGACTGAACTGCAATCAGGTCAGGTAAAGAAAATATCTCTTTTGTTCTTCCAAAACTTTTTCTTAGATTTTTCCTTCTTATGTGAAGCAAAGACACAACTCCCCCAGAGCTAAATTAAAAGAAAACTACCTGACCCGAATAACCTTACAAGACGTCTACAGTTGCACCAGCTTCTGTAAGCGCTTTCTTCATTTTTTCTGCTTCATCTTTGCTTGCAGCTTCTTTAACTACAGCTCCGCTGACAGCCATATCTTTAGCTTCTTTCAATCCTAAGCCAGGAAGGACAACTCTAAGAGCTTTAATAACGCTAACTGCGTTAGAACCAGCATCTTTAATCACAACTTTGAACTCAGTTTTTTCTTCTTTTTTAGCGCCCGCATCACCTGCGTCAGCAGCTACAGCACCCATAACTGGAGCAACAGCCGTAACACCAAATGTTTCCTCGATAGCTTTTACAAGCTCCATCAAGTCGATTGCGTTCATTGTTTTTACTTTTTCAATAATGGACTCAATTACCATTTTTTTGTCGTTCACAATAACCCCCGTGTACTAATTATTTTTTGCAGCTACTTCCTTCAATGCCAATGCCAACGCGGTCACTGGATATGAAAGACTATACAACATTCTTTGGATAACAACTTCTTTAGATGCAATCTTAGATACATCTGCGATTTCTTTGTTAGTCCAAACCGCGCCCTTATTATAAACAGCGCCTAAAACTAAATCTTTTTCTATGGTTCTTTGAAAAGAACATAGCTCCTTTGCAGCCAACTGAGACTCTTCTTTGGCAAAAACAAGCGCCAACTGCCCGTTGATTTTACTCAACGCATCAGCCGCCACAGATTCGCTAAGAGCTTCTTTAGCAGCAAAATCGAAAAGCGAGATCTTAGCCACTTTAAGCCTTGAACCAACTTTTCTTAAAGCACCTCTAAGCTGACGTTCTTCAGCAACAGAGATACCCGCAACGTTTACAAAAAAGACCGCTTCGCTAGCTTCAACCTCACTAACGAGGCTCGCTACAGCAATTTTTTTAGATTCGATACCCATGACAAACTCTCTCTGTTAAATAAACATACCATCGTCCAGAGCGACCTTAACACCAACGCCTTGCGTTGAAGCCAATGTCACTTTTCGGATAAACTTTCCTCTAGACGCATGAGGTTTGCTTGAAACAACTGCCTTGATCAATGCAGTAAAGTTTTCTTTTAGCTTTTCTACGCCAAAAGACACTTTTCCGATCCCAAGGTGCATTCCGCCACCTTTGTCGTTTCTAAAAGACAGAAGCCCTCTCTTTAGGTCTGTAACGGTTTTTTTTACATCAAATGTAACCGTTCCATTTTTTTTATTGGGCAAAAGACCTCTAGGCCCAAGAACCTTAGCCAATTTAGACAGACCAGCCATAGCATCTGGCGTAGTTATTGCGTAGTCAAAATCAACCCATCCACCGAGAACTTTTTCGATAAGATCTTCATATCCCACAAAATCTGCTCCCGCAGCTTTTGCGTCTTCTTCTTGATCAGCTTTTACAAAAGCAACCACGCGAGCCCTTTTTCCTGTTCCATTTGGAAGCAAGACTGAACCTCTAACGACCTGATCACCTTTTGTTGCGTCGATACCAAGAACGATATCAACAGAAACTGTTTCATCAAATTTAGCAAACGCTAAACCAACAACTTTATCCATAGCTTCAACATATGGAGAGTATAAGGTTGACGGAACAGTTTTCTTAGCAGCAACGTACTTCTTTCCTCTGAATTTCATATTTGCTCCACTAATCCGTTACCACCAAGCCCATACTTTTTACGCTACCCATAATGCATTTTTTTGCAGCGTCCAAAGATGATACAGCCATGTCACTCATTTTTTCTTTAGCAATTTCTTCAATTGCAGACTTGCTAATGCTTCCACCAACAGTCTTACCCGGCGCAGAAGAGCCCTTTGCGAGCTTTATCGCCTTCTTAATCATATCGGTTACGGATTGTCCTTTTACTCTCATTTCGAAGGTTTTATCGACGTAAACAGTAACCTCAACGGGTAAAACCATCCCCTTCTTATCGGCAGTCAACGCATTAAACTTTTTTACAAAATCCATCAAGTTAACTTGATGTTGCCCTAACATTGAACCGACAGGAGGAGCGGCAGTTGCAGCACCAGCGGACAACCGCATTTTTACGGCTGCTTTAACTTTCTTTTTTGCCATTACCTGACTCCCTGTACTTTAAACAAACAACACTACTTAACCCTCTACCTGGTCAAAGTCGACCAAAAGAGGGGTGGATCGCCCAAATATACTAACCGTAATTTTAATTTTCTGACGCTCAGCATCAACATGCTCAACCATTCCAGAAAATCCAGCAAACGGCCCGCCAACTATGCGAACTTCAAAGCCTGGAACCACTTTGTGGCCAGTCTTCTTGATATATTTGGATGAATTTTCAAATATCAAATCTACTTCTTTTTGCGTCAATGGTACCGGCGGAACGCCTCCCGCAAACCTATAGAATCGAGGAACCCTTGTAATGTGTGAGATAACTTCTTCATTGAGCTCTGCGTGCAGCAAAACATATCCAGGAAAAACTTTCTCGCCAACTTCGTCCGCAGGCCCGCTTTTTCTAACGGGAACAATCGCCTTTTCGATAAAGTCTTGATAACCATTTTTGTTCACCATACTCATTAAATCGCGACAAAAACTAGCTTCTCCACCTATCATTACATGAACAGCATACCATTTCTTCATAAAAAAGCCACTTTAACTTATTAAGAGATTAATCAAATAACCAAAACTATAATCCATTGCGCTAAAAATCACCGATGCGAAGGCTACGATTAAGAAAACGCTAACTCCGTACTTAAGCAAATCGTAAAAACTAGGCCATTTCGCTGATTTTAACTCGAACAAAACTTCGTAAAAAAATTTAAAAACTTCTTTAATCACAAAAACCCCCAAAATGGCAGGCCAGGAGGGATTCGAACCCCCAACACGCGGATTTGGAGTCCGCTGCTCTACCGTTGGAGCTACTGGCCTTTTTTACTAAAAAAATGGAGCCCCCGATTGGATTTGAACCAACGACCTCTCCCTTACCAAGGAAGTGCTCTGCCCCTGAGCTACGAGGGCGCTACGATGGAGCTGGCAGTAGGATTCGAACCAACGACCTGCTGATTACAAATCAGCCGCTCTACCAACTGAGCTATGCCAGCAACTTTGGAGCGGGAAACGGGGGTCGAACCCGCAACCTACAGCTTGGAAGGCTGTCGCTCTGCCAATTGAGCTACTCCCGCTTTTCGTTTTAAATGGTGGGAAGAGCAGGATTCGAACCTGCGAAGGCTGAGCCGACGGATTTACAGTCCGCCCCCTTTGGCCGCTCGGGAATCTTCCCAAATCTCCACAAGCATAAATTTTATCTTAAATTTTTTCTTTTACAATAAAAATTTTTACAAATTATAAATATTTACAAATTCTGCTCTCAAAAGGCTTATTACATCGTCTTTCGTGGTGCAAAAAAGCGTAACTCCGGCAGCAGCCGCGTGCCCCCCGCCTCCAAATTTTGAGGTTAAAATTCTGAGATCGTAAACCTCTGACCTCAGAGAGACCTTAAACTCCCCCGGACTATCCTCTCGCACATAAACCACTATCTCAACGTCTAAGTTTTGAGATAAAAAGTTTGACAAGCCATCAAAGTCCTTAGCCGAAAGCCCTGTTTTTAAAAAAAATTCATTTGTAATCAAAACAAAAAAAACCTTGTCTTCAAAATCAAAAAACCCACTGCCTATACGCTCATTCCAAATCCTAAACAACTCTGGCGACTGCTTGATTTTTTCCGACTTTTTTATGTCATAAAAATCAAGTTCTCCTTGCTCAATCAAAGCTGCTGCAACTTTAAGAGTGGCCGCGCTGGTGGCTCCGGTCCTAAAAGTTATTGTATCAGAAATTATCCCATACAAAAACGCATCGCAACATTCCTTTCCTAATTTTGAAAGACCAAAGCACTTGATCAAAATAGCCGCCAGCATTTCAGCGTTGCTAGGCGCAGACCCATCAACAATATTAATTGTGCCAAACAAAGGATTTGACCTGTGGTGATCTATGTTAACAAAAGGCTTTCCTTCCCACTCCGGGCAAAAGTAAAGACGATCCCGAGACGCTGTATCAACAGAAATTATAACTTCAGGATCAAAAGAAGCTTCTCTGATTCTAAAGCCGGAGAATTCCTTACGCACACAAAAAGGCTCATCAACGCAAACAACCTCTGCAACCTTACCCAGCCCTTCCAGAAAGTGCTTTAGACCAAATGCCGAGCCTAAAGCGTCGCCGTCGGCTTTTGTATGAGGCAATATTACAAATCGATAATTTTTTTGAATCAAATTTGTAAACGCTCGTAAAATCGAATCATCGATTAAATAGTGACTAATTAAAGACTCGGGCATAAGATTTGTTCTTAATAGAAAAAATTTAACACAAAATTATCATTTTTTCGGAAAAAAGACACCAAAAAAATTCAAATAACAAAAAAACGCATATGGTTTGTAAAAAAAATTTTGACATTTGTAATTTTTTTTCATACTCTACCTGCAGTTGCAAAGAAATGCTATTTGAGATTTTATTCTCTATTTTTTGCAATTCAAGCTTTTTTTAAAGAAGGAGATTTTATGTTAGAGTTAAACAATCATTCTTCGAGAACATCTGAACAATTCAAAGAAAGATCCATAAACGAGTGCTTCCAGTTCCTCTCAAACCTCCCACAAATAGAATACGGACCACAAACATTAGTTAGAAGCGAGCTGCTAGATACCCTCCTCAACAATCCTAAAAAAAATATTGACGTCATTCTTATCGGCGGAAGCGGAAGCAAAGATTCAACAATATTTTTTTCTTCAAAGCTCCTGCAGGAAGAAGGTTTTAATGTTGGCATAATTTACGCATCGCAAATTTTAAGCTACAGCGAAAGAATTTTCATAAACAACAACCCAGTTACAAATAAATTATTCGCCGAAGAGCTTAGTAATATAATCGACATTTCGCTAACAGAAAACCTTGAACCTACAGCTTTTGAATTAATATTGATGACAGGGTTAAAAATTTTTCAAAAAGCTGGCATAGAAGTGGCTCTTGTTGAAGTAGGCATCGGAGGAAAATTTGACGCAACCGCTATATTAAAACCGATCATTAGTGCCGTAACAAAGGTAACATTAAAAGACATCAACTACCTCGGCAAGGACTTAGATAAAATCGCATACGAAATGATGGAGGCCTCAAAAGCCGGTTGTTGGTTCATCTCTTCAGAACAATCAAAGCTAAGACTGCAAAAAATGAAATCATTTGCTCTTGCAAGAAACCTGCAGTGGAGCATGCCTATCAGAAAACACTCCAACCTACCATTCATTTACAGCCAAATCTTTGGCAAAGACGCCTCTCTTGCGGAAAGAATTGTTCAAATTTACGTTGAAAATATAAAAGGTTCTTTCTCAGCATTCCTCAGAGGCAATATTTTACCGGCAAAAAAAGGCAAGGGCCAACGAGGACGACCTACCGTTGAAGAAAAGAAAAGATGCGCAGAAAGTCCGTGCATTAATATAAAAAACTTTTGGGAAAACGCATTCGAGCTAAAAAGAGCAAATTTTGAGTTGCTCGAAAAAGAGTCGCCAACCGTCCTCCTCGACAGGTCCTCAGAACTATCTGGGATCGACAGCGTTTTGTTAGGAATTCGACTCTTGAATTACAAACATCCTATCTCTAAAACAATTATCATTGCAGGCATCGAAAAAGAAGTTGCCAAAGACCAAATTACAAAAGCCTTCAGATACCTTTTTAGAAAAATGTCGGGAGAAATAATTTTTGTACCACTAACGCAATCACAAGGTCACGACCCAAAAGAACTCTGTGAAGAAGCTTTAAATATTGGCCTTAACGCAAAGTCAGCAAACTGCATAAAATCTGCTTTTGACGAGGCTCGATCTTGCACTGCTGGGAAAAATAGCTTAATCTGCTTACTTGGAGGAAACGAAGTTGTGGCAGGATACTGGAAGCAAGTTCGCGGAATAAAAAAGATTTAAACAAAGGGCCGGGACAACCCGGCGACCTAATCTATGATCCCATTAAAATTAGAGTTAAAAAATTTTTTAAGCTACGGCGACACGCAAGTCATAGATTTCACTCAAGGAAATTTAATTTGCTTACTAGGCAAAAATGGACATGGAAAATCTGCTATTCTTGATGCATTAACTTGGGCTCTATGGGGTCAAGCTCGCAAGCCAAGCGGAACGGGCAAGGCAGACGAATCGCTTTTAAAAATAGGTCAAACAAAACTACTTGTTCTTCTTGAATTTGAAGTAAATGGCCAAAATTATTTAATTCGGAGAGAATTTTCAAAACTGGGAAACAAAGCAAATACCTTTTTAGATTTTTCAATTTTTGATCCGCTAAAAAAAGATTATATCTCTTTGACCGAAAAAACGTCCCGAATGACACAATCGGCAATAGAAAAAGTAGTAAAAATAGACTTTGAAACTTTTTCAAACTCATCATTTCTACGACAGGGCAATTCAAATGAATTTTCTAAAAAAAACCCGAAAGAGCGTAAAGCCCTTCTAGCAAAAATTTTAGGCTTGGGAAAGCTTGACGAAGCACAGCAAGCCGCAAACAATTTTTTAAAAGAAAAAAAAGCTAGACTAAAACTTATTACATCACTTCATGAAGAAAAAGCCCTAAAAGTAAAAGACAAAGATCCTCTCATTATAAAGCAAAAAGACGAGGCGCTTTTGATTGAAAGAACCGAGGCGTCCTTGGAAATACTAAGGAAAAACAAAACCCTTCTAGAAGAAAAAAAAATAAAAATAGACATTGAAATCAACGACATAAAAAAACATCTCGAAAAACAAAAAGACATAGAGCTATTATTTGTCCAAGAAAAAGAAAGGCTTTTCCGAATAGCTAGCGATTGGCGGAATCTCACAAAAACATTAAATTCTCTATCAACACTTGACCACAATGCAGAAGCAAAAAAGCCTCTCTTAGAAGGAGAAGTTGCTTTTCTAGAAAAGCAGTTTTTGGAAAAAATAAACTTAGAAAAAGAAGCCTTGGCGCTTGAGGCTCTAATCGCAACCACAAGCCACCACGAAACCACCAGAGAAGAGCTAAAAAAAGAGATCTTAAAAAAAGATGATGTTTTGTTAGAACTTGAAAAACACGAAAAAAACTTAAAACGGAACGAAGACTTGTTTTTACAAAAAAAAGTCTTGCAAGAAAAAACTCAGATATTTATGCAGAAAGCCCAAAGCGCGCTATTTTCTAAAAAGGAATCTCTCGAATCCTCTAGCACACAAAAAGACCTTGGGGAGTTCTGCAATAATTGCATGCAAAAAATATCTAAATCTCAAGCTGAAAAAGTCATTTCCATTAATAATGGTTTAAAAAAAATTGCAAACCATCAGGTAAACAGACTGATAGGGGTTGTGTCACAACTAAAAACCCAAGACTCTTTAATAAAAAAAGAGTTGGCTGAACTAGAACACCTTATCTTGCAAGACAAAATTAATACATCAAAAAAAGATTCTTTAATAAAAGAGAAGCTGCGCCTTAATGAAAAACTTCAAGATGCCTTGTTAAAAATAGGCACAACAGAGGCAAAAGACCTTGCTTCAAAAAAAGAACTCTATATCCAGAAAATAAAAGAGCTGTCAGACACAGAGAAATCTATTTCTAAAAAAAAACTTGAGCTCAAGGCATGCATTGAATCGATAGAAACCCAGAAAAGCATTGCTGCAAAAAAAAAAGAAAAAGCATTATTGTTTGAAAGGTTTTCCGAAATAAAAAGCGGAATTAGGCGTACTGCGACAGAAAAAAAGGAGCTAGAAAAGCTCATTTCTAATGCACCAGCAGTAAAAGCTGAATACCTAAATTTAAAAAAAGACTGGGAATCCTGTGTCGAAGAAATCAAAAAATTTGAAAAGGATAAATCACTGCTAGCCCAGCAACATAACAACACCACAAGTCAAATTTTATTCTTAGACCAAGAAGAGCTCGCTGCAAAAAAAATTGAAGCTGAAATAATGGAAATAAAAGAAGAAATGATCGATCTTGAGATTTTAAGCGAAGCATTTGGTAAAAACGGAATTCAAGCCTTTTTAATAGAAGACGTTATCCCTGAAATAGAAGATTATACAAATAAAATTCTAAGCTTAATTAGCGAAACTCAAGCAAAAGTTTTTATTGAGCCACTAAAAGACTTGAAGAACGGAACGGTTAGGGAATCTTTGGATATCGTAATTTCAGACCAAAGCGGAATTAGAGACTACGAAATGTTCTCAGGCGGCGAGGCATTTAGAATAGATTTTGCTCTCCGCGTTGGCATTTCACAAGTTATTGCACGCCGAGCTAACGCAACACTAAAAACATTAATCATTGATGAAGGCTTTGGCGCTCTGGACGAGGAAGGCATAAACTTAATGACAAACTGCCTCTACAAAGTGGCAAGCCTCTTCGAAAAAATTATAGTAATTTCACACCTTCCAAGCTTAAAAGAAATCTTCCCTGTCCACATCATTGTCAGCAAAGATAGTTGCGGATCGAAAATTTCTGTGGAACACCGCGGATAAAAACTGAGTTTTTTGATAAAAAATCAGGCCCGGCGCGATACTTTGCCAAAGCATAAAAAGTTTAATAAAATAGGATCATAAACACTTAGATTAGCAAACGCCATCTGTAAAAAACTGCCGTGATTTGCAAAAATTATAAAAATAAGGACAAAAATGCTTAAATCATTTAAAAAACACTTAGCGCTAACAACTCTTTTTGTGAGCTGCTCAAACATTTTCACAGAAAGCGAAGCCCTACAAGAACCTCAAGATATTAAGACCCTTGAAGAAAACCTTACCAATGATTTTAAAGCAGAGTCTGTCGAAGAAAAGATTAGTGCAGCAAAAAAGACATTCGCTGATGAACTAGATAAGAAGTATGCAAACGCTGAACGTTGGGCCTTTACACTAGCTAACGCTGTTATTTGGTCTCTTGTTGCTAGCCAGGGTAAATTAAAATTCATCAAAAACCTTATCTCGTGGAAAGATAGACAGGATGCAAGATGCGGCCTCGCCTTAATTCTAAACACCATAGCAACACATTTTGTAAAGCACGGTACAAAATCTCATAGCTTGAAAGAAAACATTAAACCACTGCTTAAGCTTTTGGCTCATAGCGCGGCTTTTGGGTATTCATCCACCGCAGCAACTGAAGGCTCCATAACGAAGATGGATATTGAACTCATCTTTATTATATTTGTATTTGAATCAATCATCAATGGAACTGTTTTTGGATTAAGCTTTACAGCTAAAAAAATTGCTCTTCATAAAAAAATCAAAGCCTTAAAAGCTGAGCTAGACAAGCAAGATGTTGCAAATCAAGAGCCTGCAACAGAATAATTGGCTCGTTGCGACCAAATTTCGCTGACAGAGCATAAAATATCTGATAGAGTTAGCTTCATCCAAATTGCTAGCTCTATCATGTTTAATTTTTTAAAAACTAAATTTTTTTCATTCTGCTCATCTTTTGCAAAAAAAACCCAAGAAATTTTCTCGGGAAATAAAATCACTACCGAAAATCTAGACGAATTCTTTAAAACACTTGTTTCATTTGACTTTGGGCTCGATATTTCAAAAGAAATCGTACTGGAATGCAAAAAACAAATCGATGCTGGAAAAATCAAAAATCCTGAAGAGCTTTTTGAACTAGTAAAAGAATACTTAAAGCACTCATTCACAAACTTACCAACACCAAACCTAGAACCGGGAGTAATTTTGCTCTTAGGAATTAATGGCGCAGGAAAAACTACAACTGCTGCTAAACTTGCTCATAAATTTTCGAAAGACGGGAAAAAAGTTCTTCTGATCGCGGCGGATACATTCAGGGCAGGTGCTATAGATCAGTTAAAAAAATGGTCTGAAGTAACCGAGGTAGATTTATTTATAGGCAAAGAAAACGCAGATCCTGCTTCAGTAATTTTTGAAGCACAAGAAAAAAATAGTTCAAAAAGCTATGACCACATCATCATCGACACCGCCGGAAGACTCCACACAAACTTCAATTTGCTAAAAGAATTAGAAAAAACAGTAAAAGTAACCAATAAAGTTTTTACGGGTAAAAAAATCTCGCCCTGGGTCGTAGTAGATTCAATGCTGGGGCAAAATTCTTTCGAACAAGTTAAAACCTTTCAGAACCTAGTTCCACTAGAAGGCGTAATTTTAACTAAGCTTGACGGATCAGCAAAAGGCGGAGTTATCGTTGGTATTGCTAAAAACTTTAAGCTACCAGTAGTATACACAACATTTGCTGAAAACGACCTTGATGGAATAAAGCCTTTTGTCGCAGAAGACTATGTCAACGAACTATTTTCTTAAAAAATACCAAAACCTAAAAAGCTGGATTTTAGAATCGTTAAAAAACAGCTCGTTTGTTTTGCAGCCTGAGCAAGAAACTCGATGGCTGCTAGAACACTTTGCGCCAAACAAAGAGCTAAGCCCTTACAAAATAAAAAAAATTAAAGAACAAGCTACGTTAAGAGCTCAAGGAAAGCCCCTTGCCTACATTATTGGGTACGTTGTTTTTGATGATCTCAAAATAAAGTGTAAGCCACCCATACTAATTCCGCGAGACGACACAGAGAGTTGGTTACAAGATCTTAAAGAAGAATTGAAAAACAATAAAAACTTAAACATTTTAGACCTATGCACCGGAAGTGGATGCATTGCGCTATCGTTGTCTAAGCTAAAAAACTCCTCCATAGAAGGAGGCGATATAAACCCTGAAGCTCTAAAATTGGCAAGACACAACCGAGAAAAGTTAAAGATCAAAAACGTAAAATTTGTAAAATCTGATTTGTTTGAAAAATTTAGCAAAGCAAAATTTGATTTAATAGTTTCAAACCCTCCCTACATATCACAAAAATTGTATGCCAACCTTGATCCATCAGTAAAAAATTGGGAGGACCAGCTTGCACTCACTGACAATGAAGATGGATTATTTTTTTATAAAATTATAATCGCAAATTTTTCAAAATTTATAAAAAACACTTCCGCAGACCATCCTCTTCTTTGCCTGGAAATCAGCCCCGAATTAACGAGTAAAGTTGTTTTATTATTAAAAAAAAACAACTTTAACCGATTTAAAATTATCAAAGATTTAAGCTCAAAAGATCGCGCCATTTTTGTTTATAAAAATTCAAATTAGAATAAATAAAAACTGAGTTTACAAAGCACTTTTTATTAGATAGAATTCGTCGAATAAAAAAACAATAATCTATTGAAAAACAAATTTTTACTTATTGCGGCATTGTTGCTCACGCCAAACCACGAAAACAACCCTGCAGGCGAGGAATTAATCGCAAGCACAGCCCCCATTCTTACAATAATGTCCTTACCAGCCATCGCATATATAGGCATAGGGGATTTATAGCCTATGCAAGTGCTAATTTTATAGAATGATAAACTCTCTTACAAAAGACAATCCTTACTGCCCAATCAACCCAGCACTAAAACACAAGAAGTCAGTCGTCATTTACAGTGATATGTAAGGATTACAATGATTAATTCATTAATCGAAGGAATAATGCTTCTTGTTAACGCCATATTAAGCTTGTGGATGGTACATGCACTTCTGTTCTTCATAGCATCATTTATCCCTGAAAAAAAGGTTTTCCTCCGACATGTTTATAAAATTTTTTGGATAACTGGCTATTGGGGGATACTGCTTTCCAGCCTCATGCAAACAGAATTTGGTGCTAGATCAGCCGCAGCTTTTAGTATATTATTTTTTCAAACAGCCACAATTTTTTTCTTTTCCACGTCACTTTTTCCACTAAAAAGAATTTTTCTAGGCTACCTGTATTCAGTATTTTTCACAGCGTGGCCACTAGCCTTTATCGCATACCCAAAGTACATAACCCCACCTGTTTCAACAGTTGGATTTTTAATATTTTTAATTTGTTTTTGTAGCATGAGACATGTGTGTTCTCAGTGCACAAATGTAGATGAAAATATCGAGGAACCTAATTCGAAATGACTTATTTAATCAATTTTTGATTTTAGATCCTGCAAAATTTCATGTGCGAGCTTAAAACTAACATCATCCATGTCTAAGTTTTTTAAGACTTCTATAATTTCTAAAAGTTCTTCATTTTCTTGTTTGGCATCAGTTTTTAATTCGGCCTCAAAATTTATTTGGTAATTTGAAGCTTCAAGCCTATGCTTAGCCTTTAATTGCTGTAAAATAGTTTTTGAATTTTTGATAACTTCGCCAGGCAAGTTAGCAAGCTTTGCAACCGCAATCCCAAAACTTTCGTTAGCTTTACCCTGGGCAAGCTTGTGTAAAAACACAATGTTATCATTACGCTGCTCAGACTTCATGAAAAAGTTTTTTATGCCTAAATCTTTTTGCTCAAGGTCGGTAATTTCGTGGTAATGCGTAGCAAAGAATGTTTTTGACTTTACCGAAAAATGCAAATATTCCAAAATCGACTGGGCAATTGCAATCCCATCGTAAGTACTTGTGCCTCTACCAACTTCATCTAAAATTACTAAACTATTTTCGGTAGCATTTGCGCAAATCTCAGCAACTTCTTCCATCTCAACCAAAAAGGTGCTTTTCCCTTTTGCCAAAAAGTCACCTGATCCTATGCGAGTAAAAATTCTGTCGTGAAGAGAAAGAACACAACTTGAAGCTGGAACAAATGATCCCAAATGGCTCTGCAAAACAATCAGAGCTACTTGGCGCAAGTAAGTGGACTTTCCGCCCATGTTTGGACCGGTTAAAATAATCGTTCTTAAACTAGAATCAAGCATTGTGTCGTTCGGGGTAAACTTCCCATCACAACATAGTTCAACTACAGGATGGCGACCCTGAACTATTTTTAAGCAGTTTTCTTGAACAAAAACAGGGCGCGAATATTTATTTTGGTAGGCTATCAAACTTAAGCTATACATCATGTCTAAAAGTGCAACCGAATGTGCAGTTCGACGCAAATCAACTAAATATTTTTTTACTTCATCAACTACCTGATGAAAAAGTCGAGTTTCCATGCGATCGATGTTTTCTTGAGCATTTAAAATTTTCCACTCTAAGCTCTTGAGATCGTTAGAAACAAATTTGCTGCGCCCAACAAGCGATTGGATCAGCTTGTAATTATCGGGAACCTGGCTCAATTGGTTTGCATTGACCTCGAAAAAGTAACCCTGATTGTCGGTGTATTTTATCTTTAAATTTGAAATTCCAATTCTGACAGATTCGTCCTTTTCAAATTTCAAAATTTCTTCGCTTGCGTTATCTGCAAATGCGCGCAAAGAATCTAATTCTGCATTAAACCCAGATTTAATTCTTTTTGTTGTAGAGACGTCTTCTAAGCTGGCCTGAAGCAAATTATACAATGCAGAAAAGTCGTGCAGATTAGAGCTTATTTGTATCAACAAATCAAATGGTGCACCTAAGCTAAAAAGAAATTTTTTTAAGCGATGTATTTGCTCTAAAGAACTTTTGATACCTAAGTAATCGTTAAATGTCGCCTTATTGAGCGAAATGCGACCAACAATTCGATCAAAGTCCAAAAAATCTCCAAGCATTTTTCCAAGCAAAGAAAGGCTCATGTACGAATTTTTAAAATACTCTACAACGTCAAGGCGCTTGTTTATTTCGTCTAAATTTTTCAAAGGGAAAGAAATGGCATGCTTAAGCATTCGGCTTCCCATGCCCGTTTTACACTCGTCCAGAACCGAAAAAAGAGATCCTTCTTTTGTCTGCGTACTGTTATTTTGAAAAAGCTCTAAATTTTTTATAGCAGCAAAGTCTAACTTCACAAAGTCTTCAGGCTTATAAATATTAACTTCTTCAATTTGCTCCAAAAATGACTCGTGATGACGAGCTAAATAAATAGTTAAAAAAGCAAAAGCTTTTTGCAAAGAAGAATTCATAACAAACTTGGACGCAACATCTTGATTTAATTTTTTAGCAAGGTCCGCCAAATAAGCGTTTTTATCGAAACTAAAAAAATCTTCTACCGAAGACTCTTTAATTAAATCTGCCAATTCATGAGAACTAAGAAAAAACCCTAAATTTTGAAGATGCTGTTTTAAATTTTTGGTCTGACCATTTTCGGGGAATAACACCTCATCTGGAAAAAACCTGAACAATTCTGCATCAAGCGTTCCAATGTCATCTTTTTTAAATGAAGTTGCAAATATTTTAGAACTTAGTAGTTCAGCAAAAACAATCGACCACTCTCCATTTAGTGGCCACAACGCACACAAGAAAGATGGCTTTTTTTTGTCCAACATAAGCTCGTCAGTCAAGGTCCCTGGGGTAAAAACCCTCGTCACCTTGCGTTGAACAATTTCTCCAGGAATCGGTCTGGAGACTTGGTCGCAAATAGCAACCTTGAATCCATTTTTTATCAATTTTGAAATATGATAATTAATTGAAGAAACAGGCACGCCACACATAGGCACATCTTCGTCGTTATATTTACCTTGCTTGGTAAGAACTATCGACAAATACTTAGACGCTATTTTTGCTTCTTCAAAAAACAATTCGTAGAAATCACCAACCTGCATGAACAACAAGCAATCTCCATATTGCTTTTTAATTGCAAAGTATTGCTGCAGAAGAGGAGTAACTTTAGGCATGGCCTTAGCTGAATTGTTTTCCATAGTCCAAATCTTAAGATTTTTTTTCCTGTTGGCGGATTAAATATTCAATCTCATTAATTTTATATTGCACAACGTTCAATACTCGCTTTGCAAAAGGATTAGCAATTCCTTTGTAGTGGTTAGCTTGCAAATTGTCCATCAAAAACATAATCGCTTCTATCACTTCTAAGCAATCAGCCATTTCAGCAATAAATTCCGATTCATTTCCAAGGGCTTCAACTAATTCCAAAGCTTCTTCGTGAAATTTTTCAAACAAAGCCTTTTTAAACTCGCTGCCTTCCAAGTATTTGTAATCAACTTTAGCATCAGAATCCTCTTCCAAAACGTTTTCAAGGCTAAAATCTCTAACCAATTTTCCGCTTTCAGAGTACTTAAATTTTTTAAAGCCGGGCCTTGAGGCATCAACTTCTGGGTATTTTTGTGAATTTTCCAAGCAATAGTTAAATAGCCTGCCTTTACTTAACTCTATCGAGTTAATCCATAGCCCTGAAAGAAAACGGCCACGTTTTTCATTTTTTTGTTTTTTTATGTCTTCAATCGGATTTTCTTGTTCTGTAATTTTCAAACCCATCAAGTGTGGCATCAAAAATTTAATAGCAAATACCGCATCACCAAGAGCACCTGCTAGATCCCTTGCATCATGTAAATTTACTTTAGCTAATTCTTCTGCCAGATAACGAAGGGTGTCTTGAGGCATCATTTTGGATTCAGGCTGCTGCGCTAGATCTTGATTTAATACTTCCATTGCAAATCAAATAATATATTTACTTAAAAGTACCCTTTAATCAACAGCTTGTCCAGGGCGACGGCTAAATGTCATCACTAAAGATCTTATTTCTTAGTTCATCCATGTACCTAACCATAAAGTTAAAATTGTGTATGGTTGCCAAACGATAGAACGTTAACTCATGAGCCTTAAACAAGTGACAAAGGTAGGCAATCGTATAGTTTTTGCAAGTAAAACATTCGCAGTCCTTAGACACAGGCTCAAACCTAGTCGAGTTTCCGCTTTTTAAAATGCGAACGCCACCTGTATTATTAAGTAGCAAACCGTGCCTTGCAGCCTTTGTCGGATAAGAACTATCAAATGTGTCTATTCCTAGTTTTACAGAAGGTTCTAGCGACCGAAGATCGGCTATTCCAAGCAAATGACAAGGCTTGTCGACGGGTATCTGGGGAACCAAAAAATCTAACATTTCTAGCATTTCTGGCAAATCCTTGCCCACACTTCCACCGATTCCAAAACCATCGAAATCAAGCTTCGACAGAAAATCGATACTTTGCTTTCTCATCTGCTGGCTCACTCCTCCGTGAATAACAGCGTACAAGGCTTGTTGTTTAGGATTTTTTTTGTGCTCAATCAGACTCCGCTCCTCCCACCGGTGCGTTCGGTCAAGTGCATTTTTCTGATACCGAGGATCAATGTGATAAGGAAGTAGTTCGTCAAAAACAACAATTATGTCCGCACCAATTTTTTTTTGGGCCTGAATAGACGTTTCAGGGGAAAGGAAAACCTCCGAACCATCCCTATAAGATCTAAACAAACAGCCTTCTTCGTTTATTTTTAGCACCGAATTAGATTGTTTTTTGTTACCCTTACTTTTTATTTCTTCAAACACAGAGCCGTATTTTAAACTAAAGACCTGAAACCCTCCAGAGTCAGTTATTATTGGAGTGTTGATATTTGCAAATTTATGGATACCTCCAGCCATTTCTATGATATCTGCACCCGGCTGAAGCATCAGATGGTAAGTGTTACAAAATATAAGAGGAGGGTTTATCAACGCCAAATCGTCACTAGAAAGAGCTTTGATTACTCCATTTGTCCCAACTGCGACAAATGCTGGAGTCTTTATCTCACCATGAGGCGTTACGATCACTCCCGCACGGGCTGAGCTTTTTTTAGATTTGTGTAAAACTTTAAAAGAAAATTGCACTGTATTTCATAAAAAACATCTTTTTTGTTCTATAAAAAAAGGGGTTTTCTGTCAACGTAGTTCACAATATACTCAGAGACTTATAATAATCCCGAATCAACGGCTCGGATTCTAGCACCACACCAGAGTGACGAGCTTTACTAACCAAACCCAACAAGGAATGTGCTTGCTCAAACATTACAAAGTCGAGATTTTTTGCAGAACTACCGTCTGGAAGAGCTTTACCAGTAATATTAATTGGCGAATCTGCATGCATATCTATGTAAAAATCAGAAAGCCCACTTAATAAGTTGAACATCGTCGCACTCTGCCCACCAAACCTTGTCACCAGGGTAAACATGTCTCTAGAGCTTTTATTTAAAATGCTTTTTTTTGCCAAATCTGAAAGTGATGGATTTTTTAAATATTTTTTTAGAATGACAAAATAATATTTAAAGCTCATCAAAACCTGCACTCCTGCAACATCTAGCGAAAGCTCAATATTCAATGCAGGAGAATAAAACAGTTTGTGTAGCACTTGCAAAACCTCATGAGAGTGCCCGGCAATCAAGAGTGACTGGCCAACTTTTTCTTCGATCAAGTCTATGGCTTTGGAATCAAAAAACAGACAAGAAAACTCGCTGACACCTAAAACTTCCTTCATTATTTCTGAGGGAAATAACTCAGAGTCGACCTCAACGCCCTTTGTTGTTGAAACCAACTTGTGGCGAGCTGGATCAAAGAACGGCTTAAATTCTTCTATAGTTTTGCGTAAAAATTGAATAGGAATAAACTGAATTATCAAATCACATTGATCAAAAACGTCTTTGTATGAAGATGTAAATTCAAGCTCTTGGGGAACAGAATATCCCTGTAAATAACAGGTTTTTCTTGTTGTAGCAACAGAAGCATCAGACTCATGAAACCAAATTATACAATCTTGGTTTCTTTTCTTGAAAAAACTAGCGACCGCCAATGGCCAAGCGCCTGCTCCTAAAATTCCAATTTTATTCACACAATCTCCCTTTTTTTTGGAATTTTTACTCTATAAAAAGCTTCTACCGACCAAAAGATCGCTCTGCCATGAAAAATTCACAACAACAAACATCAAGATCTTTCTCGCAAAAATCCGGCCAAAACTTTTGAACAAAAAATATTTCTGCGTAAGCCGAATCGAACAGTAAAAAATTACTTAACCTGTTTCTTTTACCTGTGCGAATAATTACTTCAGGTGGTGGGAGCTCACTTGTCCACATATTATTTTTTATGTCGTCGTAAGTCAATTTTTTTGAAGTAAAAGATCCTGAGTTAACAAGGCCAACTACAGCCTCGCAAATTTCTTGTTGGCCTCCATAGCAAGCAAGGATGCTCAAATTAAGGTCACAAAAACCACTTGTTGCATTTTCTACTTCAGTTATTTTTTCAAGCAGCTCTTCGTCCAAAGAACTCCTATCTCCAAGAACCCTGACTTTAACTTTTTGTTCTACATAGCTAGCTAGTGAGTTACTAAGATTTGATTTAACAAGCGACATCAAGTCTGCTATTTCACTTTTTTCTCTTTGCAAGTTCTCTAAAGAAAATGCATAAAGCGTTAAATATTTAATTTTATGCTTCAAACAAAAATCTACTACAGAAGGAATAACCCTTGCTCCAGCTTCATGACCAAAAACAGCAGGTTTATTTAAATTTTTTGCCCAACGACGATTTCCATCCATCACGATAGCAATATGAGTAATTTTTTGACCGAAAAGAGGATTTTTTTTTGTACATGAAACAAAATAACATGCTGCCACCACTACAACAGCAATCATCGCCACACAAAAAATTAACGCCGCTTTAAAATTTAACGATCTCACGCTAGAAAAAAAGATAAAAACTACTCCAGTATTATTTATAAAAAAAATAATTCAAGGACTAATGTTTATTTTTTAAGATGGTTGATGAACTTATCCAGAGCTTGAATTCGAACACAAAGCTCTTCATATTTTAATGGATCTTTTTTTCTTAACTCATCATAAGTTAGATCAGAACCATCTGGGATAAATATTTGATCGAACGGAAGTGGCGGAACTGTTGAATAATCATCAATTTTTATTAAAACGCCTTCCTGTGACCCTTCAAAAACATTTGCGTTACCATATTCATCAACGTAAACAAGTGTTGATGTAATTGTCGCATTGTCACCGGAATCGACAAGTCTAAAAATCCCTCGATATCCAATTCCCTTAAAAACGTGTTTGGTTAAGCTGCCGGGAAAGTTTCCATATTTGTTCAAAAAAATACTTGAATATTCAATCAAGATCGGATTCCCGACTCTATCCCAAGCCTGCTTGCCCTTGTATAAAGCAACAGCGCGAGAATCCCTGGGATCCCTGGTTTGCACCTCAAATAAGCTTACGTTATCCCAAACCAACTGAACGCTTGAAATTTTACTATTAAAATAAGTAACTGCTTCTTCAAACTTAGTTTGATTCGAGGTAACAAAACAAATTTTTTTTTCAGACATTTTTCAACTATTATTTCAAAACAAAGAAAACAACAATAACCGACCAGTGCTATTTAAACTGAAATTTAACAAAAAAGCAAACTTAACCAAAAAGGACTTATAGCAAACTTGCATTTTGCAAAAATTGTTTAGGCTGGGAAACTTGGATAACTTGCCCCGAAGGAGCTCCTGACGGAGAAGCAGGAATCGAATCGAAAGAAGCCCCAAATTCAAGAGCGTTACCATTAGAAGAAGCAGGAGTGGTCGGCACTGCTGCGGGAGAAGCTGCTCCCGCTAGAGAATCTGCAATTTTTGCAAACTTAGTAGCTAACTTTTTTAATAGTGAATAAAGCTTAGTTGCATCCATAGATACTACATAATTATCGTCATCATCCTGCAGCATAAAATCTGCTTCGTTCAAAATAGCTAAAAACTTAGTCCTAAAAGCAAGGTTAAAAACAAGCTGTTTATCCTCTCGATACTTTAAAGCCACATTCGGATTCGCTATTGCCGAAATGTCTAACCAAGAGCTTTTCGCAGAAGAACCTTGTTTGACAAACCCTGCATCCAACAAAGTAGCGAGGTCGGTTGAAAACTCATCTCCATCTAGCTTGCCGACAGAAGCCAAATAAGAAATCCTTCCCCTAAAGAGTTTGTTAAATTTATTTGCATATTCAAAATTTGAAGTTAAGGATTTAGCCAACGGCAAACTTCTTGCATCTATAATCGAAAAGGATGCTGCAGAAGAAGACCCTTTTTCAGACAAACAAGTGTAGTTGCCAATAGCTAATGTACCCAATGTTTCCTGCCCGATCTTTAAAGTTAAAGCGTTAGAATTTCCTGTTGCGCTAAAAAAGTAATCACCCAAATTACTAACCGAGCTCAAACTTGCCGAAACATTTTTTACATCTATTTTTTTCGCAGAATCAACAACTAGGGCAGGCTTTGACACAGACCCGTCTTTCACAGACCCTCTAGCTACCAACAAACCTGTTTTTGAATCTGCGCCTTGAGAAATTAATACGACATTTGCGTCACTAACTCTAACAACCATAAATTGGTACGAGGCTGAATTAACATCAACGGCAGAGGACTTGTCTAGCGCAAGAAAAGGCTTATCGCAGACTCTAGTATCCAGCACTTGCTTAAGGACTCCAGACGCAGAAGGAATCATAAGCATAGACCACTTACCAACAACCTCATCGATGCTCACAGCTTGAGACAAGCTTGACACAAGAGACTGAAACGACTGAACGGATTGAGCAACTAAATTTGCCTTTAGTTTTTCTCTTAAGTTTTTAATTGCATCTACTCTTTGATCTAGAGGATATTGCTGCAAAAACGCTGAAAAAAAATCTAATCTTTTTTTTAGCAATTGAGCCGAACTTGACGATGAAATCAAGCTAATAATCGCATCTTGAACAAGAGCCAACGGCTTATTTGGGTCAAGGAGAGATGAATAACAAAGATACTCGAAAGTCGAAGCCGATATTGGCTTCATGAAAATTTGAACAGACAGATCAGATGCCTTACTTAAAGCATTTCCATTAACACCGAGTGACGGTTGCCCTGCTGCCGACAAAACAATTTGACCATCATTACCCCTAACTATTTGAAAATTCAGAGGATCACCTGAAAATTTTCCATCTGCGCTCGGAGCACCGATGAGTTTACCTTGATAATCTTTTAAAACAAATGGAAAGGCTTGGTTTCCAGAAGTTTTTTGCACACTAAACAAAATCGTTTTATCTACTTCAGTCCTCGAAAAAGACAAACCTTCTTCAACTCCAGTTAAAAACTGAGGCTGGCCATAAGAATCCAAAACATAGAACAAATTAAACGCAGCATCACTAACGTCATTTGTTAAATTAAACAAATAAGACCACTTATCGCCCAAGCCATTTTTTTGCTTAACAAAACCTCTCAGGGAATCTTGCACAAATGATTTAAAAACGGCTGTTGTTGCAAGCTGAGCTCGCTTGGCACAAGCTTCTGCGATACTCAAAACAAAATCTGCCCCATTATCGACATCCGACATAACTAGTTGTAACTTGGCTATAAAATCTTGATCATCAACCGAAGCCGCATAAGCCGCTTCCGGGCTAAAAACTTTAGAATTAGAGGAACTTAAGTTTTTTCTAACTAGAAGATTAAATTTTGTTCCTTGACCGGCAGAAACAAGTGCCATTGAGATTCCATTATCAGATCCTTCTGACTCAGCCGAAACATAGAGTTTCAACTCTTTTCCGCTCTTTGACTTAATAACGGCGTTATAAATATTTTTAACAGACGCAACCAATGTAGATGGCTCTGAAGGCACCATGTAGAAGTGATACTCAGGGCTCAATGGCTGACTCTTTTGAGAGTAAGGATTAGCTTCTAAAACGATCTTAGAGTTATCGCCTTCTTTTAATACCTTACCTCCAAGCTCCAAAACAAAGGTGTTTTTTGCATAAGCAAGCTGAGGATAAAAAGCAACGCCTGAGCTAAAAGCATACCTGTTTGCATCTGAGGCCAATAAGCCAGAAGTCCCTGTTAAACCAAAATAAACGCCTGAATCTCTATCTGTCAAAACAACATCTAAAGCCTCTGCGCCTGTTACAACATTTTGAGATAACAAACTAAAAAAGAATTCTTTTTCCGCCGTTGCAACACCGGTGGCGGTATTAACGGCATTTAATTGCTCAACTCTTTGCTTCAATTCAAGAATTGCGGACATCTTCTGTTTATCAGGAAAATCCTCCATTATCCGCAAAATGTTATCGGGAGATGAAAAATTATCATCGACAGAGAATTTAACTATAGCAGCACTTATAGCGTCATTCTTTGCTAAAGACATGCTTAAATTTTTTAAATCATCAGATTTCTTGTCCGCCACAGAAGACAAAACACCATTTAATGTGACCACATTGAAAGACTTGTCTGTAAAAAAATCGCTCCAATCAATAGCGGCAGACTCACATCGAAACGCAAAAAAACAAAGAATAAAAAAATATTTCAACATAACAACCCTATTTTAAGAATTAGACAATGAAAAAGGAGCTTGCGCCATTAAGTCTTGAATGGTCTTTGAGGTAAGTAAATCAGCCCTCGAGACAGCATCTCCGGCTAACATTCTTAATGCCAAAAAGGCATCAAGCAAATTAACCTTCGACAAGGATCGCATAAAAGGCGCAACTATTTTTTTTTGAAAATCTTCTACCGCAGCTTTATTTTCTGCGTAGCTAGCTGAGGGATTTACAACAACCTTGGATGCGGCATTTTGGATCTTTTTATCTATAAATGAAGGAATGTTTTTGAGGAATGCAGAAAGCTCAGATTCGATTTCAACCTTTAAAGCCATCAATCTTGACGTATCTAATAATTTTGTTGGCGCATTAGAGCTACTTTCGATAGGAAGCAATAAAGAAGTCTTAACTGCACCATCATCACCAACAAAATTATTGATAGTTGTCTCTCGAATATTCAAAGAAGAAAAATCTTTATTCGCAAACAATTGAAGGTTTGAAGGCTCAAGAAATTTCATCAATTTCTTAAGCATATTTTTTTTGTCAGCCAAGGTGCCTTCAACTTTATCAAAGTCAGCCTCAAGCTTATCCGCCAAAGAGTTAAGAGCTAGCTGACTCTTGTTAAACAACAGATCAAGTTGCGCTGCACTTAAGGTTGTTTTCGCAGTAGTAAGATCGGCGCTAGCTTTTACAATAATTGCAGAATTTTTTTCTGCCAAAATATTAAGATCAAAACGCTCTTTCATTGCAGAAATATCTGCGGGTTTCAACCCATCCAATATTGCCGCGTTAATAGAATTATTAATCGAATCTAATGGCACAACCCCTAGCTGACCAGGTGAACTAACTTTTCCTGAAGAATCAAACCAATCAGATTTATTAAAAATCACGACATTTTGATCAAGGTAAAACTCAACAAATAATTTTACAAAGCTAACGCCCGAAGCCCCAACTGAATTTAAGACGGTCATAAGATCTGTTAGTGGAAAATCTTTTGAAACATTTAGAGGGTCAGCGTAAAACTTCTTAATCGAAAGCTGCACAAACAAGTCCAAAAGCTTAAAGTACAATTTAGCTGCAAGCTTTGAATAAGTAGAAGATATCGAAGATCCTTGAATTTGAGGCGCATTCGCCCACAAAGGGCTACTAAGCAAAAGCATGTTTTTAAAGTCACTATCAGAAGAAATTCCATACTTCATTGATGCACTTGAAGTATGATCAAGCATCGAAAATTTTGATAAAAAGTTTTTTAAGCCGCGGCATTCACTTGGATTATAGGATGCAGCTGTAATCGCCGAAGCGTAGCTTTCTGCTTTTTCAGCAAAAAAAGCTAGCACAGAAAAACTTGCTTCATTTTGTTGCTGAGGCAGGTAAGAAGAATTAAAAAATGTTTTCACGTTTTTATAAAACTCAGATAATGAGCTGAAGTCAACACCAGACCCAAGCTCCTCAATAATCGTTTTACCTGCCGACTGAAGATCAACTATCGATTTCAATAATCCAAAATTATCTTTAAGAGATGAACCATCGCTTAAAGATAAAATCCCTAATAAAGAATTAGAGGATGTTTTTTTCAATAAATCTTTTATAGAAACAGACGCGCAAAAATTATTTTTTACAGTGGCAATATCACTAGATTGAAGCAATACCTGACCTTGTGATTGAGGGCTAAAAGAATTGCCCGTGATTAAGCCAAAAACAAAAGCCGTCCAATCAGAACTCGAGGCACCATCTGCGGGCCAAAGAATGTTTTTAAATGAAGAACCCAAAACAGACTTCAAAAAGTTCTCTTTGTATAGCACACTTGATGAATCTTCAGGCTTTAAATTAATTAAAGCATAATTGGAAAAAGATCCAACAGCGTCCGACACAATTAGCTTAAAGTCTTCGGCCAACGATTCATCTTGCTGTTTCGACAAAATATCCAGAACAATAGATCCTCCAGATAAATTTAAAAACTTTTTCAAGCGCAACATTTTTTTGATAAGCGACAGTGATTTTATATCAGCCAAATCAATTTTAGCATCAACATCTTTCTCCATCTTCCATTGCTCAAGATCCAAAGACCCACCATCATTTATAGTTATCGCCAACTTTACTGAATCAACTCCTAATCCATTAGCAACAAAAGGAGCCTCATAAAATTTGCTTTGAGCAAAATTGGGACCATCAAACAAACTTGAAACTGAATTGATCAGCGTTACTGTTTTTTGCAGCACGATATTTAGGTCTAACTTTTCAGAACCAGATATAATTGATTTCAAAAATTCTGCAGCCCGCTGTTGCAATGCTTGAAAGACAACATTTGCATAATCTTTGTTTCTCTTTTGCTTTAGAGACCCAATTGTTGACTGAGCACTAGATAAAGCATCTTGATTTTGACTGAGCAAAATCGCGTTATTTATAGCGGTTATCTGTTCTTCTATCGCCGACACGACAGACTGCTTCAAATTATTTAAATCAACAGAAGCTGAATAATTAATTTGGTTAAATGATGCTACAGGCGACGTCGCTGTTTTTTTCCACGAAGAAGGATTTGATACGTCATTATCTAGAAAAAATTTAGTTACAGCTTCTGATGAAATAAAAGAACCATCAGATCCCACGAAATCTGCAAAATAAGACTTGTAGTCATTTTTTACAAACGCATCATTTAGATTTTGCTTCAAAGACGACAGATCCCTCACTAGTGTCTGCAATTTTTCTAACTTGCCCTTGGAAAGGGTGTTTGCGGCAGAAACAAAGGCTGCCAAAACTTTTGTAATCATCCCGAGAGGCGATGTGCTCAACTTTGCTGACTCAAGCATTATCTGCCACAGTTCGGTGTAAAAACTATCCAAAGAATACCCTGGCGCTTTCTTCAAGGCATAGTAACCAGCAACAGCCCTTCCAAAAATTATAACTTTATCGTTAGAAAAATCTTTTAGAATCATCTTTATTTTGTCCTTGCCGCCAGCCGAATCGGAAACTTTTGATAAGTCAAAGCTCGAAATCATGAAAACCAAATCGCTTCTCCAGCCAGCAAGCTGATTATTATTAGAACTTACTGCGACCGTAGAATTAAATAACTCATCCAAGTACTTGATAATATTATCTTCCCTGGAACCCTGAACAGCTAATTTTTCACTTAATTTTGAAATTTCAGAAGAAACAGGAAGCGCTCGATCTGAATATTTTGTAGAACTAAGAGGAATCGAATTTAAAACTTGAACCACAAAAGCCAACTTGCTCCTTATGCCATTCTTTGAGTTCTCATCAAAATTGGGGTTTTGGGCGCTATTTGCTAAAATGTTTTCGAATTCAAGCTTAACCAAATTAACTTGAGCATTTTTTTCTGCAACGTCAGGGTATTCGCTCGAAGTGACATATCGACCAACAACAAGCTCTGCAAACTTAATGATCTCAGATCCTGATGGCTTGGACGAAGAATACTTAAACGGAATCGCCCTCATCAAACTAAACCAAACATCTTCAAAAAATTTATTTTTTCCCTCCTCTGAAGAAAAGTCAAACAGGCCAGCAGACTTTCCTTTGAATGCATACTCCTTAGCAAGTGTTACAAACTTTTTAAGCTGCGCCCCATCAACTATCCCGGCTGGAAAATCTGAGCTACCAGAGGCATTAAGCCATGTCTCAACAGCAGGCTTAGCCGAATGAGAATCTGATGAAGTAATATTTAAATTAAGCGAATCGTTTCTTAACATTAACAAGGCCTTACCAAGGAGCTCTTTTGTGTTAGCCCCTGAAATAGCTTGTAAGTCTTTTCCGAAAAACAACGACTCCAGGCCCAAGATGAATTTGTTTCTCGCTGGAACAAAATACGAATACCAATCTCCCGCCTTCTCAGCGCCCAAGTTTTGAGTAAGCTCAATAGTCAAATAATCAAGAGCATCTTCATAAGTCAATTTTGAATATTGCTCAAAATAAATGACTTGCTTATTCAAGTTAAGCCTCATGTTAGCATTTTCTATTAATGTGTCTATAATAGCTTTTTTTGAAGTAAACTCAGCTCGCAAATCATTATTCAAACTCGAGAGCCTTGCGTTGTTTAAAGCCGCTTCGATCGACTTTGATGCAAATAAAAGAGCCATTAATTGTTCGGCAAAGTTGTTGTCCCAATTTCCAACCATAGGCGAATAAAAAAGCCATTCAACATACTTCCTTAAATCATCTATCCCTGGATTTGCAGGCCAAAAAGAAGGCTTGGATTGTGCCATATTAGCCCAAACTAAAGAATAAAAATTTTCAGTTTTATTGTCAGGGCTTGAAAGAAACTCTCGCCCAAACTTGCCTTCGAAATATCGATAACGCATCATGGCGTTTGCAAAATTTTTCAAGAGATCCTTAAAAACGACATAGTCTGATTCATTTAAAATTGAAGCTGCTTTTACAATCCAACTAAAAGTATTTGGATTTAATTCAAAAGATGTTGTTCCTGATATATCATAAAAATTTTTATAAACCATGTTTGAAAAGCTTAACCCAGCAACACCTATCCTGAATTTACGCATCTCCTCAACAACAAAGCCATACCAATCAACACGATTATCTTTAAATAATTGCGTATTCTCCCAAAAAGCGGGGCTTTTTTGTTGATCAACGGCCGACGTCAAAAGCGCTAGCAAATCTATCTTAATATCTTCCATAGAACTTTTAGCTGAACCGCTTAAGACCATATCAACCTCATCAAGCTTACCTTGAAGAAACGGCCTTAAACCTGAGTCCTGTTTAAAAAAATCAACGTTATAAATAAGCGAATTTGAAATTGGTGCGCTTAAAAACATTGAAACTTCCTTGCGGAAAAAAGAAAATGCTGCAAACTTTTCTGCGTCATTAAACTTTTCTGCGTCATTAGGAAATTCCGCTTTTTTTAAGCCTGAAGACCTGTTTTCGACATAACTTTTCACTTCTGCGGCAGTCGGATTTTTACCTTTAGGTTTAAAATTATTAGCACGCTGCATACAATCCAAAACTTTTTCAAAAAAAGCGCTCTTGTTTTCTTCTTTAGATGCATCCAATACTCCTCCAGCCGTTAATTTTATTGCAAATGAAACGGTTGCCTCAATAAATTTTTTAAGCTGAGAAAAATCAATCCCGCAAGGATTGTCTTGGGAGCCAACAGCTTCTAACCACTTAATAACAGCGTTTTTAATTGAAAAAACATTAACATCGTATAAATCAAGTATTGTAGACGAAGGAGCTCCTTCTCTATCAGCATCTAAGGTAGGAAGATTTGCCCACCTCAAACAAGCTAACGCCCTTCCAACTTTTTCAGTAGCATCCACCCCTTGAACATCATTCAAATTTTTTGCAAAGTTTAAATCTCTTAAAGCTAAAACATAGTCATCCAGCGCAGGAACAACATAATCGTACCACTCGCCACCCTTCTCATTACCAAGGCCATCTTTTAACCTACTAAAGATAGCATCTGTTATATCCGATGGCTGTAGTGCAGCAACATTAGGATCTGCAGCCAACACTTTTGGTAACCTAATTCTACAATCAACTGCCGGAAGCAGGTAGTCAAGCCTTGAAATCCAAGCTGAAATGTCCACAGCAGATAATTGTGATGAAAAACTGTCTTTTATCCATGAAAGGTGCTGCTTTGCAAATTCTAGAAAAGCTTTATCTTCTTCTCGAGTTCCACAAAACGCTGCTGCTCGAAAACTATTGTAAAAATAAAATTGAATTAAAAATGACAAATAATTAGCGTCGTTAAAAGAAGACCGGTTGGACATTACCCTAGGAACACAAAATGCAACGCTCAAAAAAACATCTTCAAAAAATGCTTCAATGTTTTTATCAGGGTTTGACTCTGGAACATCTGTGGGGTTAAATTTTACAAAACGCCTGTAAGCATAGCCCAAATCTTTAATTGCCTCAACAAAAGCATTGTATTCATCATCCGAAAGACCATACGCAAGTGAAGCTACCTTATCAATACCGGCCCGCATACTTCTAGCATCGGCAAAAACATCAACATTGTCAGACCTTAATGGTAAATTTCCAGAATAACCAAGCTCTTTGATCAAAAGATCATATCCCGCGTATCCATAAACAGAATAAGCTCTGAATGATAGCCTTGAAACCGTTCGATTAAAAGCAAATTTTTGCGAAAGGACATAATCATACCAGCCTTTTGGCTCACTATTTTTCAGGTCCACCGAATTAGAAGCAAAGCTATATGATTGGCTTAAAAGCGCTTGTATTAAATCCATCTTAATCTTAACAAGGCTATCTGGCTTGTTTGAATAAAGGCTAATTGCCGAAAAAACAACTATTAAAAAAACTAATATCTGTCTAGAAAGTGTCATCACAAGAAAAAAAAGGGGTTCGCAAAATGTTAAAAAAACATCCCACAACATTTCAACAATAGGCTTTTAATAAAAAAATTATTTATCCAAATCAGACGCAAAAGAGTTATGGTTCAAAACTCGTCTTTCATCAAACACATAGCAGTCTCCTTGCCACAATGAATCTTCTTTCTTTGTCTCTTCAAGATAGCGTAAAATTCCGCCTTTTAAATGACAAACATCTTCAAAACCTCTGGCAAGCAAGTAAGCTGTACTTTTTTCACAGCGAACTCCACCAGTACAATACATTGCTATTTTGGATTTTTCTTTTCCAACGAGCTCCTTATCAACAAAATCTTTAAAGTCCGTAAAAGACGTTGTTTTTGGGTTTATGGCATTTTTAAAGGCGCCAAGTTGAACTTCAAAGTCATTCCTTGTGTCAATAACTATAGCATTCGGATCGCTAATGACGTCATTCCATTTATCAAAAGAAATATATTCTCCTGTTTTTTCACCAGGAGAAAGAGGCATTTCCGCCCTCAGTGTTACAATTTCTGGTTTTATTTTTACAAGTTGCTTTTTAAAAGGCATCTCGCTTGCAAAAGAAATTTTCCACTCAATGTTTTGAGACCAAGAAAACAGAATTTTCTTCAAATCATCTATTGCCTCTTGCGAAGAGCAAACCGTTCCATTAAAACCTTCTGAGGCTAAAATAATCGTTCCAAAAATAGACTGGGATTTAAATAATTCGAGTAACAAATTCTTTTTAGAATCCAAATCATCATTTGTAAAAAAAGAATAAAACGCAGCAACTACTAAAGGTTTCATGTCAAAAAAAGAAATATCTTCTTTTGAAAGATATTATAATTTTATGACGAAGACAAACTCATACCAGCTAAAAAAGATTTATGCCATTTAGCACCCACTGCCTAGCCAATAAATCCCTTAGGCCATGAGTGGATTTTGCCTTTAAAAGCTCTTGCTGTTGAGGCTCTTTTAAAACGCCAACTTTGATCATTGATAAAATCAAAGAGTTAAATTTTGCAAAAAAAACTGGCGCTAGATCCTTATCTAACACAAGCCTATTTAAATTTTTTAATTCGTTAGAAACAAACTCTTTGTTAAATAGAGATTTGTTAAAAAGAGTTTTTGCATGAGGCATCATCCTTTGCCTGAACAAATCATCACTAACAATGCTCTGAATTAAAAGAGATGCCGCATTAGCTAAAATAGGCTGGAATATTATTTTATTCCACATATCAAAGAGGGGTTTTTTTACCAAGCACAAGGTTCGATATAAATACACAAGAACGTCCTTACCTGAAACTTTTTCTTTTTGTTTCCTTAAGCTCTGGACATATTCGTCAACAGAATTTCTTAAATCACCAAGCTGTATAGCGTTTAAAACTTGATCAACAGATAAACCATCTAGAACTCGATCAAGTTGAAGCCTTACCCCTTTTATATAAAAAAGAAGACCGTTTTTTAAATTCTCACCACCATTTACAGAGGCACTATCTATTGAAACAGGCTGATCTAATAAAACTGAATCAGAAAAACCATAGAATAAGGTTAAAAAATGAAAATAGTATTCTAAAAAAGAATAGAAGGTTTGTCCTGAAAAATGCTTTGTCATAACAACTTGAGCATTTGGCAACGCCTCAATAACATCAATTGAAAAAGAGGCTAGACGAACATCATCAAAAGAATGTAACAATGCCTTAGCCTTGATTATCTCAGGCTCGCTGTTTGCACCAAAATTACAAAATCCGCTAAAAAAAAAGGTTAAAGTCAATAAATTCTTGTTCATAAACTACTTGCTCGGCGCAATAGCTTGACTTGCAGCACCAGAAGCAACGCTAACCCCACCAGCCACTTTGCTTATCGTTGCAAGATCTTGAGCAGTTGCAGCTCGCTGATCATTCACAGCCTGCTTTATAGTAGATTTATTACTTTTGACTAAATTTTTTGCTCTAATTACGCCATTATAAGCGCTTTTTATTACACCACCAGCTGACTTTAAGTAATCAGACACCCTAGCCCAAGACACGCCAGGTTTAACACAAGTAGTTGAAACAAATAATGCAACGAGAAAGAAGCTTAAAAACAAATATCTCATCAAAATAAAATAAAAATCATTTTTTAAATTATAGTAGCGAGCTAATCAAAAAAACTTTATTCGGGGGATTTATCACTTAAATATTTAGCAATTCCCCCGATTTTTTTAACTTTTATTTATTTAAGGTCTCATCTGAGTCATTTTCGTCGGCTTGCTTTTGCAACAACTCCAAAGCGGCCTCTTCAGAAAATCCCTGAACCGCTTCACTGATTTTAAAACTATGCATTACAACTTCTGCTTTTATAGACAAAATCATTTGATCAAACAACTCAAAAGATTCTTTTTTGTACTCAAACAAAGGCTGCTTTTGACCGTAGCCACGAAGGTTGATGCCTTCTTTTAAATGGTCCAGATTTTGCAAGTGGCTTTTCCAGGCATAGTCAACGGTATTTAAAATTATTACCTTTTCAGCCTCAGAAACCATTTTTTCATCTAAGCTAGATCTTTTCTCTGAATACAACTCAAGAGCAAGATCGACGGCTTTATCTTTAAAATCATTTTTAGATAAACCCTTAAGTGAATCCATTTGTTGATCGCTAGCACCGGTAAGTTCTTTAAAAAACTTAGAAAAATTAGACAGATCTTTATTAATCTCGCTTTGAGCGTTAATTTCAGCTTCTAAAATATCTATTATAAATTTTTTAATAAAAGTTTCGGTTGAGGAAGCTCTAATAATTTCTTTTCGATAAGAATAAACGGCGTTCCTCTGATTATTCATAACATCGTCGAATTCTAAGCTGTTTTTACGAGCATCAAAATGCTGCTGCTCTTGTTTTTCTTGAGTGCTTTTTACCAAAGAAGAAATCATTGGACTTTCAATAGATTCTTCTTCTTTCATGCCACTTCTTTCCATCCAAACCTTTACATTGTCCCCGCCAAAAATACGCATCACATCATCTTCTAGAGAGATATAAAACCTGCTCGAGCCAGGATCTCCTTGACGGCCAGAACGACCCCTGAGCTGATCATCAATTCGCCTATTTTCATAACGCTCTGTGCCAATAACTCTTAGGCCGCCAAGCTCAACTACTCCATCGCCGAGTTTGATATCCGTTCCGCGTCCCGCCATACTTGTGGAAATAGTTACACAACCTTTTTGACCAGCAGATTTTACAATCTCAGCTTCTTTTTCATGCTGCTTTGCATTGAGCACGTTGTGGGGAACTCCCTCTCGCTTGAGCAACAAGCTAACATGCTCTGAAGCTTCGATCGAAGAAGTACCGACAAGCACAGGTTGTCCACGGCTATGACAATCCTTAATATCATCTATAACAGCCGCAAACTTAGCTCTTTTAGTTAAGTAAATAACATCATCCTGGTCTTCCCTGATAACAGGATTATGCGTTGGAACAACAACTACTGCAAGATTGTAAATTTTGTGAAACTCCACTGCATCATTAAGAGCAGTTCCTGTCATACCTGCAAGCTTTTTATACATTCTAAAAAAGTTTTGAAGCGTAATTGTTGCAAGGGTCTGATTTTCATTTTGAACCTTAACACCTTCTTTTGCTTCAATTGCTTGGTGCAAGCCGTCGCTGAACCTTCTCCCAGGCAAAGCTCTACCTGTAAATTCATCAACTATTAAAACCTCTCCTTTGGGCGACAAAACATAGTCGATATCTCTTGTGAAAAGATTATGCGCTTTTAAAGATTGATTGATGTGATGTAGCAACACGATATTTTCCGGAGCGTAAATATTTTCAATTTTTAAAGCCTTTTCAATTTTATCAATTCCCTGAGTTGTTAAAATTACAGAATGAGCTTTCTCGTCAACCTCAATATCACCAGCAGATTTTGAAAGTTTTTTTATGATATCATTTGCTGTTTTGTACAAGCGAACATCTTTTTCGCTCGCTCCGGAAATTATCAAAGGAGTTCTTGCTTCATCAATAAGAATAGAGTCAACTTCATCGACAATTGCAAAATCTAATCCGCGCTGGACAAATGAACTCAAGTCAAACTTCATATTGTCTCTTAAATAATCAAATCCAAATTCGCTATTAGTCCCATAAACAATATCGCACGCATAAACTTCTCTTCTTTGACGATCAGAAAAACCATTTTGCAAAAAGCCTACAGACAATCCTAAAAAATTATAAAGAGGTCCCATCCACTCTGCATCACGTTTTGCCAAATAATCATTTACCGTCACTAAGTGAGCTGATCCAGTCAAAGAATTTAGATACAAAGCCAGGGTTGCCATGAGGGTTTTCCCCTCACCTGTTTTCATCTCTGCGATACAACCCTTGTGTAGCGCAATGCCTCCCATAAGCTGAACATCGTAATGACGCAGGCCAAGCACTCTTTTCGAAGCCTCTCTAACGACAGCAAATGCTTCTGGCAAAATCTCCCCAAGATTTGAACCCTGCGCTAATTTAGATTTAAAAAAAGCGGTCTTGGCTCTTAATTCTTCATCACTAAGCTCTAACATCTGAGGCTCAAGAGAATTTATTATACGAACAACCTTTGAATACTCGCGAATAATTCGATCATTCTTTGTGCCAAAAACTTTTGACAAAATCGTTGATAACATATTTTTTTCGGAATAAATTTTATAGCCAGTATACAGAAAAAATAATTTTTTCCCAATCCTTAAGCGCCGATCATTACGGCTTAAATTTGAATTCTTTTGACACTATTTCTTTAAAAAAGTATTATTTTGTTGGTACATGTAAAAAATCAAAATAATGTAAGGACAAAAAATGGAAATATGCGAATTTCAAAGTGAGTATGAAACTCGCCTAAAAAAAGCTGACCTACTAAAACAAAGAGGTTTGCAACCATGGGCAGAGTTTAAAAAAAATACCCATTTTGCAGGAGATATTTTTTCCAGCATAAAAAACCATTCTTTTAGCGAAAATGAAGAGGTTTCCTTCTCTGGGCGCCTTATGCTCAAAAGAGATCACGGGAAAACCCTTTTCGCAACCATACAAGACGTCACAGGACATATTCAAATTTATCTTAAAGAAGAAATCGTCGGCAAAGACGTCTTCGAATGTTTTCATGCCACTGTTGATATCGGAGACTTTTTGTGGATCAGAGGGATCCCATTTGAAACAAAAAAAAACGAGCCTACTGTAAAGGTTTTAGAGTACGCATTCTTAAGCAAATCATTAAGGCCCTTGCCCGAAAAATTTCATGGCATAAGTGATGTAGAACAGCGTTACAGACATAGATACTTAGAGCTAGTTTCAAGTTCAGAATGTCGCACAAGGTTTATTCAAAGATCTAAAATCGTTAATGAAATCAGAGATTCTCTAATTGAGCAAAATTTTTTAGAAGTTGAAACGCCAATGCTTCACCCAATGGCAGGAGGAGCTGCTGCAAAACCTTTTGTTACACACCATAACGCATACAACATAGAATTGTATCTAAGAATTGCACCGGAACTTTATCTAAAAAGATTGGTTGTCGGCGGACTAGACAGAGTTTTTGAAATAAACCGAAACTTTAGAAATGAAGGTGTTTCAACAAAACATAATCCTGAATTTACCATGCTAGAGTTTTACATGGCTTATGGAGATTATTCTGACGGAATGAATATTTTAGAGTCGATGATAAAAAAAGCTGCGAATAAAATAAACCCATCAGGGGAATTCTCATTCCATTCTAATTTATTAAATTTTAATCAATCCTTCGCGACGATGACCATGATAGAGGCTGTGGAAAAAATTGGAAATATTAGCAAAGCAGATCTTCTTGCGGAAAATATCGATAAATTAATTGAACGAGAAAAAATTTATATCCGACCAGGAAGCAGTTTCGGAGAAAAAATATACACCTTGTTTGAAGAAAAAGTTGAAGCTAATATTGTTCAACCAACATTCATAACACAGTTTCCCATCGAAGTTTCGCCCCTTGCAAAAAGAGATCCTTATAACCCAAACTTTGCAGCAAGGTTTGAGCTATTTATTTGCGGAATGGAAATAGCAAATGGATACACGGAGCTGAATGATCCATTAGATCAGAAATCACGATTCGAACATCAAATGGAATCCAAAGAAAAAGGAAATGATGAAGCCCATGAGTTTGACCATGAGTATATTTTCGCGCTCGAACATGGACTGCCGCCAACAGTAGGGGTCGGTCTAGGAATAGACAGATTATCAATGCTTCTGACAGGAACAACGTCAATCAAAGACATAATCTTATTCCCTACGCTTAGACCTAAAAACTGATTTTTTTTAAAAAGGAGCCGCTATGTCAACGAAAGAAATTATTTACGTTACAAGTAACGAAATGAAAGTAAAAACTGTTAGAAGATTTATAAGAAAATTCACCAGCGAAATTACGATTGTTTCGGAAAACATCTTTTTTTCTGAACCGCAATCTTTGGATGAAAATTTCGTGATCGAATATAAAGCACGCGAAGCATGGAATAAATTCCAACGTCCATTGCTTGTTGATGATGCAGGATTTTACATCGATGAATTTAAAGACTTTCCCGGTCCGCTAGCTAAGCCAACAGCAATGAGCCTGGGCTGGCACGGAATATTTAAGCTTGCAGGACCAGACTTCAAGGCAAGAATTTATTGCAGACTTGGATACGTAAATGAAAATGGCGAACTGATCCACTATCGAGGCGAGACAAAGGGAATCCTTGATGTGACAGTGCCATTGAGTATTGTTGAAAAAAGAGGAGTGTATGCTCTCCTCCAGCCTGAAAAATCTGATAGAACAATTGCTAGCATGACGGGAACTAATGAAATAGATTTGTACTCGCCTAGAACCAAAGCTCTGAAAAATTTTTTAAACGACATCAGGGTTGATGATAACGAAGATAAAAACTCATAAATGAAGGCAGAAATAAATAAATTCAAAAACGGCCTGAAGTTTGTTTGGAAGAAAAACAATTTAGATCAAGGTCTTGTTTCTTTGATACAAGCGCAAACAAACTTCAGCTATCCAATTGCAGAATTGCTCGTTTCCAGAGGGCTAGATACAAAGGAAAAAGTTTTTGATTTTTTATTTCCCATAATCACAATTTCCGAAGAAACTTCACTAAAGATGAAAGACCTCGAAAAAGCGGTGGAAAGAATAGAGTTAGCCATCGAAAGGCAAGAGAAAATTCTTATCTTTGGAGACTATGACGTTGACGGAATGACATCTTCATCTATTGCTCTACTTGGATTAAGGCATTTAAATGCAAATGTTAATTTTTATTTACCAAATAGATTTAAAGATGGGTACGGATTATCACCCAAAATAGTAGAACTTGCACACAAAAACGAGTTTAAGCTTATAATAACTGTCGACAATGGCACAACATGCATCGAAGCCGTGGATAAAGCTCATGAGCTTGGATTAGACGTTATCATAACAGACCACCACAAACCAAAAGAAACCATACCTAGCTCACTTGCGCTTATCAATCCTCACCAATCTGACTGTAACTACCCCTTTAAATATTTTTGTGGCGCAGGAGTTATTTTTAAGCTAATTTCTTTTTTTTTTCACAAACAAGGCAAAGCGCTTCCTGACAAAATATATGAGCTGCTGCTAATGGGAACTGTTGCAGACGTGGTTCCTTTGACTGGCGAAAATCGATACTGGGTAAAGTTTGGTCTCGACAGGCTAAACAAGAACATCAAAAGTTTTTCGTTCGAGTGCTTAGCTGAAAATGCAAAAAAACTTAATAAAAAGCGCTGGTACTCTTCAGACATAGGCTTCGGCATTGCACCTCAATTAAATGCTTTAGGGCGGCTAGAAGATCCAAAAAAAGCAGTTAAATTTTTGGTTTCTAGCAATCAAGATGACGTATTGACAATTTCTTATGCATTACATGAGGTAAATAACAAGCGTAAAGATATCGAAGCTATTGTTTATGCGGACATAGAAAAGAAAATTTCTTCAAAGGAAATAGACCTTGAAAAAGAGTTTTTAATTTTTGATGCAAGTGAAAATTGGCCGCCGGGAGTAATTGGCCTAGTTGCAGGAAAGCTTATGCACAACTACGGACGACCTGTCGTATTATTTCACATAGATAAAAACGCAAACTTAGCCAAGGGATCTGCTCGATCCATCGCAGGATTTGACCTATTTAAGGCGCTTGGAAAATGCAAGGAATTACTGAAAACATTCGGAGGTCACACTCTAGCTGCTGGTCTATCATGCGAAATTGAGAACCTAAATAAATTAAAAGCTTCCTTGTCAGGTTTAATATCAGAAAAGTTCGAACTATCAGACCTGCACCCTGCAATTTTGATAGATGCAGAAATAAGACTAAAAGACCTCAGTGACTCTTTTATTAACGACCTAGAACGTCTTGAGCCTTTTGGAAACGAAAACCCCATGCCAATATTTTTGCTAGCTCAAGTTACCATGGTAAAAGCCCCATCAATACTAAAAGAAAAACATATAAAAATATCTATTTTTTCAGATGGCAAAACCAAATCAATAATGTTTTTTAATCGCCCAGAGCTTTTTGACACTTTTATAGCGATTCAAGACAAGCCATTTGATATCGCTGTGCAGCCATCAATTAATGACTTCCACAATACAATAAGCCTTGATTTATTTGGCTTGGATATTTGTATAAATTAACCTTCTACTATTGAATTAGCCACGCGTTTTGCTTTTTCGTCAGATCCCGCCCGACTGTTGTTGTCTACCGTTAAATCATATGCAATATTTTTGTGAACGGTCCTAAAGTGTGATCGCGCATGACCCGGCGTGTTTTGTCTGTCGACTTCGCGGTCCTCCAATGTTTTTATGTCTACTGAAATTTTTACAACATAAACTTTATGGCCAGCTGACTTTAGAAGATTAACAAGATCATTCAATATTCCGTTAGAATAATTTACATAGTCGATGCATAAGTGAAAATAATTAGCATAAACCAAGATAGATTCATGCATAGCTTGTATCATCAAAAACCCCTCTTTACCAATACTCAAAGGCGCTGTTTTAACGCCATTGATATCAACAATTTGCTTTACAGATGCAAACTTGGATGAATCGAAGTTTGGCATTTCGATTCCGTAAGTAAAAGGCGAAGGGGAAGGATAGACGAATAAAGTATCAAATCCAGTTCTAATAAAAGGACGAGAAAACTTTTTAGTAGAATTAAGCTCTGCAACTAGGTGTTTTTGTAATGTAGATTTACCGGAAGAAGATGCACCGTTAAGAATAACGACTATGTTAGAATGTAAAGCTCCCATAAAAAAGGCGGCGGAAAGAATAATATTTAATCTAATATTCATGGAAATACTCATGCTAAAAACACATAAAATGCATTAAGTAGTCGAGAAGACAAGTTAAATGTGCCCGGTAGGAATCGAACCTACAACCTACGGATTCGAAGTCCGCCACTCTATCCTATTGAGCTACGGGCACAAATTAATAAACAAAACAAGCTAACTTTGAAGAAATTATATGTGTTTTTTTATTAAGTCAATTGATTTTTTTCAAAAAATGCTACAAAAAAGGGCGTATTTAAAAATTTGTTGAAAAACAAATTGTAAAAAAATTAACCTACTCTTAGCACAACATTAATATCTTTATTAGGAGATCTATGAGCTTTAATGCTTTTAGAAGCAAACTTCCAAAATTTTTTCCATCAGGTCTTATTCTTGGCGCACTAATGCTCGTATTTTTAAGTGCATTCGGATGTCCTAAAAAAACAAATGAAGCTGTTGCAAAAAAAGGACGAATTAGCGTAAAAAAATCAGCTACTAAATCAGCAAACAACAAAACTATGCCAAAAAAAAGAACGGGAACAAAATCGCAAAGCGTTAAGCCTGCTGGAAAAAAAGCAAGAAAAGCTAGTAATCAAAATGCAAAGCAGGCAATGCCTGTAAGCGTACCTGACTCTTCGGATTGGTAAAAAATAAAGAGGGGCTAAAACCCCTCTTCGATCTGATAGTTTTTATCTCGCATCATAATCCATTGGTTTATAAGTTGTTTATTCTTTTCTGTGGCACTATCAATCAACTCGTCGAGTAAGCACTGCGGATGATTTAATAAAAAGAAATCTTTATTCTCATTTAAGATCAATAAAAATAATATCGAAATAAAAGATATATTCTCGCTTTTTAAATCTTCTTGAAATACAGAAAAATATTTTAATTCTTTTTTAAAAAGCTGCTTTACAAAAACAGGACCTAGTGCTTTTAAAATTTGAGATTTTTTTACACATGATTGAGTCAGGTCTTCTAATAGATTTTGCTTAGCATAATTTTGAGACAGCAGCTTTGAAAGAGAAAGCTTTAAGTCCATAAAATTTACTCTTTCTACCTCAAGCTCTGTTTTTATAAAAGATAAACTTTTCGCTTTTTCGTTAATTTCCTCTTGAAGCTTAAATCGCTTTGCGGCGTAATCTGCTATGATTTTTTCATGCTCTTTTTTAAAAGCTAAGTGAGCAACTTCTATCTCATCAATTTTTTTCAAAAGTTCTTTTTTTTTAAGAAGCAAAGCCTTAATTTCTTCTGAAAGCTCATCTTGAACGCATGAGCCTTGCGGTATCGGCGACGAATTCTCCATGTGCGAATATGTATTTCTAGTTTGAGCTAAAATTTTTGGCCTCTTTTTTGCAACATTAATTTTGGAACCAAAATCAACCTGCTGATCAGGGAAATAAAGAGTTGATGCAAAAATAATCGCAAAAAATTGGATAATTTTTTTCATAAAAAATTCAAATTAAAACAGATAATACTGAAACTTGAACAGGAGCCTCAACACAATCGGCTATTTGCAAGGGGCTTATTAAAACATAATCACCACTCTTTATATTGTCGCAATAAACAATATTTTCTACAAAAAACCAATTTTTACTCAGCAGCGTTGCATGCGCAAAATACTCTGTTTTATCTGAATCTGGGCTAAGTGTATCAACACCAAGTCCTGCAACATCAAAACCACTTAAATAAGAAACTGCGTCTTTTGCTAAAGTTGGGAAAGTAAGGTTGTTTCTATATTTTTCAGGGTCTGTCCAAAATTTGCCCCAACCTGTATAAATAATAACAAAAATCGGATACTCACAGTGTAAAAAATCTGCTAATTTAGCATTTTTTACTTGGTATTCGATCAAGTCTTTTTGTGAAATAATATAATCGGCTGTAAAATTTTTGTGTGAAAAATCAAAAACATATAATTTAAAAATTTTTTCATTCAAATTTAAGGATGCAACATTTAGCGCGCCCTTAAAACAGTGCGCCGGCGAATCTATATGAGTACCTAAGCTGATATTCAAAAAAACATTTTGAGCTCTAAATTTTGTTTTTGAATTGCAGTCGCCATAATCAAATACCGTTTCTAATTTAAAAGATGCTTTTTCAAACCAATGCGGCGAAGAATCTCTAATTTCATGGCTTAAATTGTAAATTTTAAAGGGAAAATTTTTCATACAAATTAATAAACTTTTTGCAAAGTCTCCCAGAACAAAGATGCTCCGTCAATAAAAAAAGATCTATCTCTCACCTTCTATAACAATTAAATCACCGGAGATAAAAGATTTAACTAAGTCAAATGTTTTTTCACTCTGAACTAGATCTAAATGTTTTACATCAGGCACAAATTTAAGATGGCTTATTTTAGATGATCCAAAAACTTTATCAAAAATATCTTGGTTAAAAACCTCATCTTGGGTTCCTGCAAGCACAACATAATTATCCTTAAGGCCGGCAATATCAGGCTTAAAATCAAATCTAGGATGTATCGATGCATTTAGATTATAAGAATAAGAAAATGTCTCAGTGCCGCTTCTAAAGCGCTCAGGCATATTAAAAGATATCACATGGGTATGATTAAACCTGGAAATGCCAATAGCATTTAAAAAAGTAATCCCTAAAATTTTAGCGATAGAAACATTAACCCAATCAGTCTTAACCCCACCAGCAGATGGAACTATTGGCGAAAATAATAAATACCCTTTTATCATATTTTGATATTTAGAACCTGCAAATCTTATTGCCAATCCAGCTCCGCTTGAATGCCCGCCAAGAAAAATATTTTTTTTACCCCAGCCCAAGTGACTTATCAAATCAACTAAATCATCCTCTAATTGACCTTCGTAATCACAATCGCCTTGTATTGAACCTGATTTAAAATGACCTCTTAAATTTGGCACACAAACTGATGCGACATTGTTTGAACTTAAAAAATCAGCCATAGCATGCAAATAAACACCATGATAAGCAGATCCATGAATCATGATAAAAACATTTTCGCTTCCAGAGCAATCATAAATTCTAAAAGATAGATTTTCTCCATCGCGAGCCTTAAAAACATTTAGCCCAGGAGCTACGCTTGAAAAATCTTTTAAAGAAGCAAAATCAAAATTCACAGCAAATATCCCTTGAATAACAAAAGAAAATAAAAAAAATATAAATTTGGAAAACATATAAAACTCCGATGCAAAATATAAAAATAAATTCACAAAAAATGTGCCATTTTTATAAGATTGGCACAAAAATTAACTTTCAACAAAATTTGTCACAATCTTTACACACCAAAACACTAAAACTGTTAAAAAAACTTTGCCTTCAATTTGAACTGAATCAAATCGTAAAAAAATATCTGATAAAAAAAATAACGTCAAACGGAGGGTGTGTAAAAAATAAACGCAACAGAAAGTTAGAAAAAACAAAGAAAGAAAAGACCCAATTGAAGAGCATGAAAATCCGATTACGATTTTGAATGAAGCAAAAATCTATAAAAATTTTGTAAAAAAACAGTTGATGGGTTGAAGGAGGGCGAATAGCGCAGATTAAAATAAAAACAAATGGAGCTGTGCCTGCAAATGAGGGACTGCAAAAACACGTATTAAATGAAGTGAAAAAGCAAAGAATAAAAGAAAGAAAGAGGGGGGAGTTAAACCCTGGTGGGACCTATTTTTCCGGACCGTTACCAGTCAAGTATTTTCGGCGTATCGGACTTTACTTCTGTATTCGGAATGGGAACAGGTGTTTCCCCGATACTATAGCCACCA